>BNJV01000667.1_pt1 | contig 557418 bp, 660 predicted proteins | sample 8540591 | NCBI WGS metagenome assembly BNJV01 (sample SAMD00202457, study PRJDB9452) | human saliva metagenome | host: Homo sapiens | reverse complement strand
AAACTTTCAACTTAGAGACAGCCCAGCGCTATCTAGAAAACTTAAGATCGTAAAAACTCAGACGAATTGGTCTGAGTTTTCTTTGTGTTTAAATACTTTTTCCCTGGTAATAGGGTGACTGGTAAGAAGTAACCAGTTGTCGCGACTTCCTTGCCTTCAATCTTCTGCAGGAGAAGATCGACAGTGAGGTGGGCAATCTCCTTCATAGGCTGCTTAATCGTTGTCAGGTGAGGATAGTAGTTCTCGATAAAGTAGGTCCCATCATAGCCGATGACCTTGAGCTCATCAGGAACAGAAATCTCAGCTCTTGAGCAATTTTGATAACCAGAATGACTGTCAAATCATCCGAAAGCAAAAGATAGCATCTGGTTTCTGATGGGTCAAGATGTTCTTGATTTCCATTTCTTTTCTGACGGGCGAAAAGTCACTGGAAACATTGATAATAGGCGCTTTTGGGAGAACAGAGGCAAAGCCAGCATGGCGCAGTCCAGTCGGTGAGTTAGAGTTGTCATTTCCTGTAATCATGATGATAGACTGAGCTCCTGTCTTGACCAAGGTTTGGGCTGCGAGAACCCCGCCACCGTAGTTATCAGAGGAGACGACAGGTATGTCTGGTGATAGGTTCCGGTCAAAGGAAATGATCGGTGCTGTCACACGATTGTAGTCTTCAATTCCGAGATTGTGACTTCCTGAGATGATACCGTCTACCTGATTGGCCTCCAGCATTTCAATGTACTCACGTTCTTTTTCAGAATCATGTTCGCTGTTACAGATGATGGTCTTGTAGCCATTTTTGAAGAGTTGGTGTTCCAACTTGTCAATCAATTCTGCATAAAAAATATGACTGATGTTTGGGAAAAATAAGTCCAATCAACTTGGCAGATTTTCCTTGGAGGCTTCGAGCCAGGTTGTTGGGTTTATAGCCCAATTCTCGCATGGCTTCATTAACCTTTTGAATGGTTTTCTCAGATAGGTAACCCTTTTTATTGATGACCCGTGAGACGGTAGTAGGGCTGACGCCTGCAAGTTTTGCGACATCAGTTAGTTTTGCGACCATAATCTAATTCATAGTAAGTTCCAGTTGGGTTTCCAGACTTGATCAGGATACCGTTTTGGTCCGCATGTGGGAAGACACGACCAGAAAATACTTTTTCTCCTTTATTGATGAAAATTTCAAAGACCGACTTGTCGATGAAGATAGTGGCGGTTGTAGCTTGGTTATCGATAGGGCAAGAACGAGTCGTACCAAATTCTTGGGCGTACTGTTCACCAGCCTGACTTCGATCCACTGTCACTTGTCCATTGACAAGGTCAAAGGTGATTGAAAGCCCCTTGCCTTCCTTGTCAGCGAGCAAGACAATCTCGCTTTGGCTATTGGCCTCCAAGTTGAGCTCGAGTTCATAGGTGTTATTGGTTTGAGTCCGATTTGAGAAGACCTCTTCAGAGGAACGGAGTTCTTTGACGGCTGAGACAGGATATTGGTAGAGTTTGCCATCTTTGATAGTGAGTTCTTTGACCAATGAGAAGGTTCCTTGGTGATCAAAAACGGTCAGATGGGTAAGAAACATCTGGTAACCCAAGCCAACTTACTGCTAGTGCACGTCCATCTGGAGCGTTGAATGCTTGAGTTGCATAGGCTTCAAAGCCGTAGTCTAGGTTGTGAAGGGGTGACACATCTACCATTTTGGCATTTTCAGGATCAAAGGAAACCCCGATTTTGTACATGTTTGGATAGATATTGTCGTAGTCTAGAACAGCTTTATCCAATCCTTGTGGACAGTAGAGAAGGACAGGGTGCTCCCCTACAAAGACCAGATTTGGACATTCCATCATGTAGGCAGTACGGTCGTTAGCAAAGTCAAGGTCGCCAACTGCTTGCCAGTTTGTGTGTAGTCATTGCCCACGGCCTTGTAGAGGCGAACAAAGCCTTTTTCTCCAAGTCCCTGTCCGCCGACGATAGCATAATATTGTCCCTTAAAGTTGAAAATTTGCGGATCGCGGAAGTGGTCAGTAGAGTCTGCTGGCTGGTCAATCAAGATCTTGTCAATCTTTGTAATCTTGCCATCCTTATCCATCAAAGCACCAATCTGGTAGGGGTGACGGATCCAGTTTTCATCACGGACATTTCCAGTATAGAATAGGAACAACTGATCGCCAAACTGCATGGCAGAACCAGAGTAAGCACCGTGGCTATCCGATGGAGTATCTGGCAAAACTTTGACCCCAGTTTCTGTAAAGTGCACTAAATCATCACTTTCAAGCTGCACCCAAGACTTCAACCCATGGGCTGCACCAAAGGGGAAGTTTTGGTAAAAGAGAATCCATTTGCCATCAAAATAAGAAAAGCCATTTGGATCATTGAGAAGCCCTGTTTTAGGCTCGACATGGTAACGAGTATGCCAAGGAGATTGTGCCATCTTTTCCTTGATTTGCTTGATTTCATCATTAGACCAGTCTTCATAGCGTCTATAGCGGCGCTCGGTTGTCCATTCCATTTTATCTTTCCTCCATAAGTTCTATTCTATTATTAATAGTAAACGTTTTTCGGCAAAAAGCAAGTCTTTTATGTTAAAAAGAGAAAAAAATATAGTCAAACGATTGCAGAAACCAAGCGAAGGAAATCTGGCAAATTTTCACGAAAAATGAAAAGAAAATGTAAATAAAAAAGCTTTGAATCCTCTAATATAAAAGATATTTTTGAGGAAAAAGAAAATATCCCTCAAAAACGAGCAAGAATAATCAGGAGTAAAAAGAAAGAAAATAAAAATCTGCAAAAGCTATGACATATTTTAGAAACGTGATAAAATAATAGTCGTAGGGCGAATAAAAATCGCTTTCAAACAAGAACAAAATTTTATAAGGAGATTTTTGCTATGGATTATAGTAAAGTTGCTATCGAGGTCATTGAGGCTGTTGGTAAAGAGAATCTTATAGCTGCAGCACATTGTGCGACCCGCCTTCGTCTGGTATTAAAAGATGAAGCAAAAGTGAACCAAGCAGCTCTAGATAACAATGCTGATATTAAAGGTACATTTAGCACAAACGGACAATACCAAATTATTATTGGTCCCGGAGATGTTAACTTTGTATATGCAGAAATTATCAAAAAAACAGGTTTGAAAGAAGCTTCCACAGATGATTTAAAAGAGATTGCGAATAAAGACAAAAATTTAATCCATTGATGGATTTGATTAAGCTTTTGTCAGATATCTTCGTTCCAATTATTCCTGCATTGGTTGCAGGTGGTCTTTTTGATGGCATTGCGTAACTTCTTGACATCACCAGACTTATTTGGACCTCAATCGATTGAAGACATGTATCCTGCTATCAAAGGTATTTCAGCGATGATTCAATTGATGTCTGCTGCTCCATTTATGTTCTTGCCTGTTTTGGTAGGTATTTCAGCAGCTAAACGCTTTGGAGCAAACCAATTCCTTGGTGCAGCTATTGGTATGATTATGACCACCAGATTTAGGGTGGTAAAGAAGCTTTTTGGGATATTTTAGGTTACCATGTTACACAAACAAACTACGCTTACCAAGTTATTCCAGTTCTTGTGGCTGTCTGGTTGTTGGCAACTTTAGAAAAATTCTTCCACAAAAAATTGCCATCTGCAGTTGACTTCACCTTTACTCCGCTTTTATCAGTTATGATTACAGGATTCCTAACTTTTACAGTTATTGGTCCTGTGATGTTGGTGGTTTCTGATGCCATTACTAATGCTATTGTATGGTTATACAATACTACAGGTGCATTTGGTATGGGGCTCTTTGGTGGAACATATTCATTGATTGTTATGACAGGGCTTCACCAATCATTCCCTGCTATTGAAACACAGTTATTGTCGGCATACAATAATAACGGTACTGGATTTGGTGACTACATCTTTGTTGTTGCTTCAATGGCAAACGTTGCGCAAGGTGCAGCCACTCTTGCTATCTACTTCTTGACTAAAAATGCTAAAACTAAAGGCTTGTCAAGTTCTGCAGCTGTCTCTGCTTTTCCTTGGTATTACTGAGCCTGCCCTATTTGGGGTGAACTTGAAATACAAATTCCCATTCTTCTGTGCTCTTGCTGGTTCAGCAGTCGGTGCCTTTGTTGCAGGCTTGACCCATGTCATTGCTGTTTCTTTGGGAGCAGCTGGATTTATCGGATTCCTATCTATTAAAGCAGGTTCAATCCCTATGTATGTAGTTGCAGAAGTGATTTCATTTGCCACAGCTTTTGCCTTGACTTATTTCTATGGTAAAACAAAAAGCAGCAGGTGTCTTTGCTGATGAAGCCGCAACGGCAACTGCAGAAACAGTTGCTGAAACTACAGTAGAAGCGCCAGTAGTGGAAGAGTCTGATACCTTCAAAATGAAACACTTGTAACTCCTATCGTTGGTGATGTAGTTGCCCTTGAGAATGTTAACGATCCAGTCTTTTCAAGTGGTGCAATGGGACAAGGAATCGCAGTGAAACCAAGCCAAGGCGTGGTTTACGCACCAGCTGATGCAGAAGTATCGATCGCCTTTGCCACAGGACATGCTTACGGTTTGAAGACAGCAAATGGAGCTGAGATCTTGATCCACGTTGGTATCGATACGGTGACTATGAACGGTGAAGGTTTTGAACAAAAAGGTTCTCAAGGCGACAAGGTCAAAGCTGGTGATGTTCTCGGAACCTTTGATTCAAGCAAAATCGCTGCTGCAGGTCTTGACGACACAACAATGGTTATCGTAACCAACACAGCAGATTACGCTTCTGTGACACCAGTCGCAAGTGGTTCAGTTGTCAAGGGTGACGCTATCATCGAAGTGAAAGCCTAGTCTTCTTCGAAAATCAAATCTAAAAACAAAACGAACAAATATCATGTTTGTTCGTTTTTACTTGGATGGTAAGATTTACAGAGGAAAATCTAAAATATTGAGAAATCTAGCCCTTTAAAATGTGCTATAATAGAGAAAACAAAGATAAGAGGTTTATCATGACAAAATTATATGGAAGCTTAGAAGCGGGCGGTACAAAGTTTGTCTGTGCTGTCGGAGATGAAAATTTTAACATTGTAGAAAAAACACAATTTCCTACAACAACTCCTATCGAGACCATCGATAAAACCATCGAATTCTTTTCAAAATTCGATAATCTTGCAGGTCTTGCCATCGGTTCCTTCGGTCCCATTGATATCGATAAAAACTCAAAAACCTATGGCTTTATCACAACGACTCCAAAACCTCACTGGGCAAATGTAGACCTACTTGGTGCCCTTCGTCGTGCCCTCAACGTACCCATGTATTTCACAACCGACGTAAACAGCTCTGCCTATGGTGAAGTAGTTGCTCGTAACAATGCTGGTGGCCGTATCGAAAACTTGGTTTACTACACGATCGGTACAGGGATCGGTGCAGGTGTTATCCAACGTGGTGAGTTTATCGGTGGTGTCGGTCACCCTGAGATGGGTCACTACTATGTGGCTAAACACCCAATGGATGTAGAAAAAGAATTTAATGGGGTTTGTCCTTTCCACAAGGGATGTTTGGAAGGCTTTGCAGCTGGACCAAGTTTGGAAGCTCGTACAGGTGTTCGCGGTGAAAATATTGAACTCAACAGCTCTGTCTGGGACGTTCAAGCCTACTATATCGCTCAAGCTGCGGTCAATGCTACAGTGACTTTCCGTCCCGACGTGATCGTCTTTGGTGGTGGGGTTATGGCCCAACAACACATGCTGGACCGTGTGCGTGAGAAATTTACAGCTCTTCTAAATGGTTACCTACCAGTACCAGATGTGCGTGACTACATTGTCACTCCAGCAGTCGCAGGCAATGGTTCTGCCACACTTGGAAACTTTGTCCTTGCTAAGAGTGTCGCAAAATAAAACAAACAAAAAATCCGCTTGGGAAACCAAACGGATTTTTCTATTCTCAAAACATCTGCCAGAAGAAATCAATAATATAGGTCAAACCATAAGTATAAACCACTAGGGTAAAGGGCTTGGTCAAAACGATGATAATCATATAGCGTTTGAAGGTCATCTTGGTAAGGGCAGCCAGCATGCAGAGAAAGTCAGCCGGACTGACAGGCCAGATCATCATAAAGATAAAGAACCGCTCGAAACGATTGCCCTTATCTCAGCCAACCGATGTACTTGTCATAGGTGCGCTTGCTGACGACCGACTGGACAAAGGCAGCTCCATAGAGTCGCACGAGGTAAAAGATAATGGCACAGCCAATCACGATGCCGATATAGTTATAGATAGTTCCGATGATATGTTGTAAATAAAGATCCCCAGCCACTGAGGTCAAAGCTCCCGGAATAATCGGAACAACAGTTTGTAGGATTTGTAAAAAGATAAAGAGTGGTGGCCCCCAAACCCCAGCTTGCTGGATAAAGGCTGATAGGGTTTCTTTGGACTCTAACACTCCAGCCTGATAGGCCCAAATACAGAAAATCAAGGTGCCGACTCCCCCGACGATAGACGAAAATATTGATGACTTGCTGCAGAAGGGGAGAAACAGCTTTCATTTGCTTATGCTGTGACATAGAAACTCCTTATAGATAGTATGGTTCTACTATACCATATTTTTCTTATAAAGACTAATTTGATTCCTTATCTTGCTTTTTTTATAAGTGTGGTACAATTAAAGGAGTAAGTCAAGAGATATAACGGTGAAAGAAATGTTAGATTTAAAAATTTAAAGGAAGATGGAGAAAGTACCAAAGGAAGTCTTAGATCGTTTTTCAGAACTATCAAACAGATGGCCATGTTCATCTAGTGGCTGCTCCAGGGTCTGGAAAGACAACCATTGGTATCGAGCTAATCGCTCGTTTTGGCAACCCAGCCCTCATCTTAGTTCCGACTGTAACCATTCGTGAACAATGGGTGGATAGAATACAAACTGCTTTTTCTAGAGGATTGTCAGAGGCTTTCAGACCTCGTTTCCCAAAACTTAAAGGAGATGAAGGTATTAACGATTGTGACCTATCAGGCTTTTCATAGTGCCATGAACCAACTTCAATCACAAGAAGATGGAGAAGCAGAGGATTTTGTGGGGTTTGATTTGCTTGCAAAGCCCAAGAGCTCAGAAAGTTGCTACTCTTTGTTTGGACGAATGCCACCACCTGCGCAATGAATGGTGGAAAAGTCTGGAAGCCTTTCGCAAGCAGTATGGACCGCTGAAACTCATCTCCCTGACAGCGACACCACTATATGACAGCGATCCTGAACTCTGGGAACGCTATATCCGAATGTGCGGGGAGATCGATCAAGAAATCACGGTACCTGAACTAGTCAAGGAAGACACTCTTTGCCCTCATCAGGATTTTGTCTATATGTGCTCACCAACAGCTGAAGAGGCGGAACGTCTCAAACAGTTTGAGGAGACTAAGTGGGACTATATTCATCACCTTATAGTCGATCCTGATTTTTCAAACATTTGTAGCAGGGTCTAAGGTCCTCAAAGGGATATTTCATCTGATTTGCTTTTAGAAGATCCCAAGTACTTGTCTGCTATGTTGATTTATATGCATTCTCAGGGGTTAACGATTCCTCCCTCTTTGCAAAATTTACTGGGAACCCAGAGGCTTCCAACATTGACCTCCTACTGGTTGGAGACGCTGTTGCAGAGCATACTCTATCAGACACCAGATTGGTATGAGGATCCAGATGGATATAGGAAAAAGTTAGAGGCTGACTTGAAGGCGCGTGGGTTGGTGGAAAAACGTCAGGTTTATCTGGTTAAGTCTAAGGCTTCTGACCAGCTTTTAACCCAATCTCTAGGGAAGTTGTCTGCCATTGCCGATATCTTTTTGACGGAGTATGAGAGTCTAGGTCAGGAACTGAGACAGTTAGTACTAGCTGACTATATTCGCAAGGATTTTGCCACCTATCTGGGGAGATAATCAGGCAACCATTTCTCAGTTGGGGGTTCTCCCTTATTTTGAAAGCATTCGTCGAAAAGCTCAGGAGCAAGAAATACCTGTGTCATTGGCTGTCTTGTCAGGTAGTGTCGTTATTTTGCCTACCGATGTGGCAGCAGAGTTGAAGGAATTCTTGCCTCAGGTTCCTCTTAGTTTCTCATCTATTGGTCACTTGGATCCAAAAGATTATGTGCAGGTTGGTTTTCCGAGCTCAGCTAAGGGATATCGTGGCGGCAGTGACGGAGCTTTTTCAACGAGGGCGGATTCAAGTCCTAGTCGGAACCAAATCTCTCCTCGGAGAGGGTTGGGATGCTCCTTGTGTTAATTCCCTAATCCTCGGAAGCTTTGTGGGGAGCTTTTATGCTGAGTAACCAGATGCGTGGGCGTGCCATCTCGTATCTGGCCGGGACATCCAGAAAAAGACCAGCAACATCTGGCATCTGGTAGCCGTTCAAGCGCAAGCACTTATCACTCTTCCTGGTGAGGAGCCTCAGACCAGAGAGCAATCAGGATCTGCAGACCTTGTCGCGACGGATGGAGCATTTTCTTGGCTTGGCCTATAATCAGGAGAGTATTGAGACCGGTTTGGATCGTTTGATTTTCCAAAGCCCCTTTTTAAGAAAAAGCAAATCAGAGAGTATAACGAACGGATTAAGATGTTATCCAAGGATCGAGCAGGTTTTGCGCAAAAATGGTACGATTCTCTCGTAGTGGCAGATCAATTTGAGATTGTCACTGAAGTTGCGACTCAAAAACAGAAAATCCCAGTCATGCTCTTGCTTGATGCATTAAAATGGGTTCGCATGTCTTTGTTGCTGTTAGCAGTGGATTTGTTGATCTTGTTGTTTAGATTGAGACTGATTAGAGTTTGGTGGCTTACGGCAGCCTGTCTCCTCTTTCTAGTTTTTGCTACATCACGCTATCTCCTCTATAAAAGCCCCTATAGGCGTATGCAATTCCTTGGTGAGCAGATCCGAAAGGCTCTGCTAGATTCGGGGCATCTAATAGACGATCAATCCCGTGTTCAGGTAGAGGAGGACAAGAACAACTATATGGTTTTTGCCTATCTCAAGGGAGGAAGCATGAGGGACAAGGAGCTGTTTGCACAGACTGTGGGAGAGTTCTTTCGCTCCAGTGGACAACCAGCGCTATCTCTTGAAGGCAGAGAAAGTCCGACAAGGTCAGTCACCTTACTATGTCGTGCCTAGTCTTTTGACAAGCGCAAGGAAGAAGCGCAGAAATTTCTCGACTTACTGACGCCAATTATCGGACGTTATCACCTGATCTACACACGAACAGAGGCCGGACGGAAAATCCTTCTTGAAGCTCGTATCCAAGCTCTCTAACAAAAACGACCGTATCTTGACTAAGAAGAAGGTTAAAAAGCCGATTCGAGTAGGGGGTCTATGGAAAAATCTATCTGAAACATGATATAATAATAGAGAAAAATACATTTTTAATAGTTGAATAGAATGAAGTGTTTTAGAATAAAACTATTCTTACAAAGCATAAGAAAGGTTTTTTTATGGCAAAAGAAAAGATTTTTCTGAATTAACGAGAGTCCAGATTCCAGCAACTCTGCACCTCATGAGACTGGGTTATACCTATCTTCCTCGTAATGGAAAGGAGATTGCAGAACGAGATCCAGATACTAATATCCTCGTATCTGTTTTTAAGGAGCAATTTTTAAAATTTAACAACTACCTGACAGAGGAAGACTTTGAGAGAGAACTGGCCAATATCAAGTTGGAACTAGATCAAAATGACTTGGGACGTTCTTTTCTTTAGACGCCTGCAAGGCCAGGAAGATACAGTTTATATTGACTGGGAAAACCCTGAGTCAATACTTTTTCATCTAGCGCTTGAAGTTACTTGTAAAAATGGCCAGGATGAATTCCGTCCAGACATTGTCGTATTTATCAATGGTCTGCCTCTCTCTTATATCGAAGTGAAACAGCCAAATGCGATTCGAGATGGGAAAACAGGAATTCAGTCGGAGCAAGACAGAACTAGGCAACGCTTTGAAAATCGCAAGTTCCGTCGCTATAATAATATCACCCAGTTGATAGCTCTGTCTCGACAACTTGCCCTATATCAGTGGACAAGGTCAACAAAACAGGGCTCTTACTACGGTTCAAATGCCTATTCAAAAACTAAGTTTAATGCTTTTCAAGGAAGAAAGAGAAGAAGATTTTTCTTCATTCCTTAGCAACCTTAACAGAGGACCAAATCGACTTCGTTTTAGATGACATGAACCACTTTGCCCTCAAGTCCCAGCCAGAATTCGAAACAAACCTAAATCCTGACACACCTTGTAATGCCTTTCTTTCTTCCTTGTATCAGAAAGAACGCCTGCTCTTTATGCTTCGTTTTGGACTAGTCTATGTAGAGGAAGAGAGCAAGGATGGTCAGATGCAACTGCAAAAAGCACGTTATGCGCTATCCTCAGTATTTTTGCGACACGTGCCATCGAAGAGACGATTGCAAAAGGTGTTAAGAAGGGCGTTATCTGGCATACACAAGGCTCAGGGAAGACAGCCTTGGCTTTCTTCAATATCCGCTATCTGACCAATTATTTCTCAAAACAGGGAATTGTCTCCCAGTTTTACTTTGTCGTGGATCGTTTGGATCTCGCAGATCAAGCCTTTAAAGAATTTACCAAACGAGGGCTAAAGGTTAAGCGTATCAACAGCCCTCAAGAGCTCAATCAAAAACAAGATGGCATATGATGTCGCTGTGGTCAATATCCAGAAGTTCAAGGATAATTCAGACTTGACTGACCGCTCTGGTTATGGACCTCAATCGTCAAAATATCTCACTTTATCGATGAAGCCCATCGTTCTTATAATGAACGCGGTTCCTACCTACCAAATCTCTATCAGGCAGACACCAATGCAATCAAGATTGCTTTGACTGGAACCCCCATTGATCACCTATAAGAAAGATGGCAAGACCAAGGAAAATCATGCGACCACGCTGATATCTTTGGTGATTATATCCACAAATACTACTACAACCAGTCTATCGATGATGGCTTTACCCTACGTTTGATGCGAGAAGATATCGAGACGTCTTATAAAGACAATCTCAGATCCATCAATGAAGAGATCCAACGTGGAGGCTTGTCTAAGGAGGATATCTTTTGCTCACCCTCGTTATGTAGAACCTATGTTAGACTTTTATCATCGAGGACTTTAATCGTGCACGTGATGTAATTTTGATGATCAGACGATTGGTGGCATGATCGTCTGTGACTCGTCAAAGCAGGCGCGTGAGCTTGAAAAGCAATTGGAAAAACGTCGTAAAGCTGGAACAATCAACTTGACATCCGCATTGATTCTCCATGATGAGGGAGATAAGAGAGAAGAAAGACAAGGTAGATGCTTACAAAGAAGGCAAAATTGACCTTATCATCGTTTACTCGATGCTCTTGACAGGTTTTTGATGCCCCTCGTCTCAAACGTCTCTATCTAGGGCGTAAAAATCAAGGCTCATAACCTCCTCCAGACCTTGACGCGTGTCAATCGCCCATATAAGGACTATCTCTTTGGCTATGTCATCGACTTTTGCGGATATTTCCAAAAGAGTTTGACAGGACCAATCGTGCCTATCTGGAAGAACTCAATCAAGAGTATGATACGGCCTTGACTGGGGAAAATGGAGAGGATGTTTTTGGCTCTCTCTTTGTCCCTGCAGACGAGATTTCTCATGAATTAAGCAAGACTGAGCTAATCTTGCTTGACTATCCAACGGAAAATCTGGAATACTTTTCCCAAGCTATCAATAATATCAAGGATAGAAAGCAGTTAATCGATCTACGAAAAGCTTTTGGAGTCTATCAAGCAGTATTACAATATTGCTCGTCTCCTTGGTTACCATCACTTGATCGAGCAGATTGACATTGCTCAGGTCGCAATCTTGCTCAATATCCTCTCTAGACGGATGCTGACACTGTCCTTGATTGATAAACCAGCCGACTTTTCTAGTCAAATGCTCTTAAATTTAGCTATGTCTGAGACCAGTTTTAGTTTTGTCAAGATTGCAGAGGAAGAACTTCGTCTAGCAGCTAATGACCTGGAAGATTGGAGACGTCGGGTAGCTGCTAGGATTAAAAAACAGCGTGATGAAAAGGATCCTGAGTGGGTTTCTCTCTACGAAGAATTCCAACGCATCATGCAAAAACATTTTATCTATGGTCAAGAAGGCTATACAATGGAAAATATCAAGGAAACACAAAAAGACTATGAAGAACTCTTTAAGTCAGTGGAGGATTATTATACTCGTATGAGACGTTTGACCATGAACTTTAACGGAGATGAAATGGCTGCACGTTCATACAAACATGTAACTAACTCGACTATGGTCAGTGAATTTCCTCTGTCTATCACGTTATCAAAGGTTCTAAGGTTAAATTAGACTATAGAATCGGTCAAAACCAAGGAATATTAGAAAATGAAGGATATTTTAAAAGAGATTGATTGAAGAAGAAATCATACACGGAGTCCTAGATAGTCAATCTGATAGAAGATTGTCAATGCAAGATGTTGATCGTTTAGTTGAATCATTGTTTGAAGAATATGAACGGGGAGTATTAACTTTTATGAGTGAAACATTTAAAACTCAAATAAAAACTTGGTAGATGATTTGAAGGCTGTTTTTACGCATGTTGGATTAGGTGGAGAAGCAGCTGAATATAAACTTCTTACGCAGTCTTTTCCTCTATAAGTTTTTAAACGACAAATTTTTATATCAGGCAAAAGTTATTGACGCTTCAAATAGTTATGAAAAACTAATTGATATGAGTGAAGAGGATTATACTTGGCTTCTAAAATTTATCGGTACTAGCACAGCTTGGCTCAAGCCAGACCAGTTGATCGAAACCCTTCACCGTCAGCAAAATGAGTCGACTTTTTACGAAACTTTTGAAAATACCCTCAACCAAATCGCCATCGACACTAACGATATTTTTTCGGTTCATACGGACGGCGACACGGCCATTCGTCTCTTTGACGAGCGTTTGATTACGGATACCATCTCAGATAGCAGTAAACGTAATGAGGTGGCAAAGGCCATCATCAATCTCCTTGCACGCGTTAAGTTTGATGAGACCATTTTTTCACAAGGCTTCGACTTTTTCTCAACCCTCTTTGAGTACATGATCAAGGACTACAATAAAGATGGCGGTGGGAAGTATGCCGAGTACTACACGCCTCACTCTGTAGCTAAGATTATCGCGGATATTCTGGTGGGACATGACCAACCATCAAACGTGCGTATCTATGACCCGTCAGCTGGTTCGGGCACCTTGCTGATGAACCTGGCTAGTCGTATCGGTGTGGATAAGACCACTGTCTATAGTCAGGATATCTCGCAAAAGTCATCCAATCTCCTTCGTCTCAACCTCATCTTGAACGGACTGCAACATTCCATACATAATATCGTACAGGAAATACCATTATCGCTAATCGCCATCCTGAAAAATGGACTATATCGTGTCTAACCCACCTTTCAAGCTAGACTTTTCAGAGTGGCGTGACCGAGTGGAAAGCTTGCCAGAAGCCAGTGACCGATTCTTTGCAGGGGTGCCAAAAAGTTCCAGCCAAGTCTCAAAGGACAAGATGGCGATTTACGAGCTTTTTGTCCAGCATATCATCTACTCTCTGAAGCCTGATGGTCAAGCAGCCGTTGTCTTGCCAACAGGATTTATCACGGCCCAATCAGGGATTGATAAGGCCATCCGTCAACACTTGGTGGACAATCAAATGCTGGCAGGTGTCGTTTCCATGCCGTCCAATATCTTTTGCGACGACAGGTACCAACGTCTCTATCCTCTTTATCGATAAGAAAAACAAGGGCGATGTCGTCCTTATCGATGCCTCAAACCTCGGAACCAAGGTCAAGGAAGGCAAGAACCAAAGACCGTGCTCTCTCCTGAGGAAGAGCAGAAGATTATCGAGACCTTTATCAAGAAAGAAGCCGTCGAGGACTTTTTCTGTCACGGTCTCTTATGAGGACATCAAGGAGAAAAACTACTTCTCTTAGCGCAGGCCAATACTTTGACATCAAGATCGACTATGTAGATATCACAGCAGAAGAGTTTGAAGCCAAGATGACTGCCTTTCAAAATAAACTCTCCGACCTCTTCCAGCAATCGCGTGCATTGGAGCAGGAGATTGAAGAGCAAATGAAGGGGTTGAAGTATGAGTGAGTGGAAAGTATTAAGTAGTATCACTTCTAAAATTGGAAGTGGGTCAACTCCGAGAGGCGGGAATTCTGTCTATTCTGATAGTGGAATATCTTTTATCAGGAGTCAAAATGTTTTGGATATGGATTTTTCTACAGAAAATTTGGCTTTCATAAATGATAATCAAGCTGAAAAGTTAAATAATGTAATTGTAGAAAAGAATGATATATTATTAAATATTACTGGTGACTCTATTGCAAGATGTACAGTTGTTCCAGAAGAAATACTACCAGCCAGAGTAAACCAACATGTTTCTATAATTCGATGTAAGAATACAGAGGAATCTAAGTATGTCATGTATTATCTTCAATACATAAAAAGTACTTATTACAGATATCTAAAGTTGGTGGAACTAGAAACGCTTTTGACCAAAGAAGAAATAGGAAAAATTACCGATAAAAATATCTGATGATTGTAATAAAATTTCAAAAATATTAGATAATATTGACCAAAAATTCAAATCAACAACCAAATCAACCAAGAGTTGGAGGCCGTGGCTAAAACCCTCTATGACTACTGGTTTGTGCAGTTTGATTTCCCAGACCAGAATGGCAAACCCTACAAATCATCAGGCGGAAAGATGGTCTATCACCCAGAACTCAAACGCGAAATCCCTGAGGGGTGGGGAGTGAGAATATTAAATGAAGTCTTAGATTTGATTTCAGGTTACCCTTTTCTCAAGTAATGATTATGTAACTAGTGGAAAGTATAAATTATATACTATTAAGAATGTTCAAGATGGGTATACAGTTGATAAGGTGGACAACTATCTTGATTTTCTCCCGAGCAATATGTCACATGAATGTCAACTTCGTCGAGGGGATTTGATTATGTCGTTAAATGGCAATGTAGGAAGAGTAGGGATGGTTTATGAAGACGATGTTCTTTTTAAATCAACGAGTTTTAAAGTTGAATCCAATTAATAAAACTCATAAGTCATTTATTTACAGCTTCTTTAGAAGCGATGTCACAAAAAGCTCATTTAGAAAAATATGTCGACAGGAACTTCTCAAAAAGAACTTGAGTCCGATTGATATTGGTAATATGATGATTCCATTTCCTTCTGAAAGCTTGCTTAGCAAATTTTTGGATAATTTGAAAATGTTAGAGAATAATCTTGTTGAAAGTCAACAACTCACCCAATCTCGCGATTGGCTCTTGCCGATGCTGATGAATGGACAGGTGAAGGTGGAGTAGAGGAAAGAGGCATAAATTGATTCAAATAAATATTAATGACGAAAACCGGTTGGCTTCTTTTTAGTCAACAACCAGATTTTGATGAATATGTTAAGATTTTCTAATTAAAATTAAAGAAAATGAGATTTTTATATAAACAAGATGCTGATAAAAACTAAAGAAACTGTGATAAAATCAATTATTGAAAGTATGGGTCAATCTATTTTAGTAATCGAGAAAATAAAACCATATGATCCGGTTGCTAACGTATAAGAATGTACATGAGCAAGTAGAGGTGTCGAAACTACGGAAATATTCAATCTGTAATTTCAAAATTTAATGATGAACAACAACATCTCACTTAGTTCGAGTAGTGAAACTGAAAAACATTACACAATTATTTGGTTGTCATAAAAAGGATGATTTAATTAATCTTAAATTCATTGGTTCGTTTGTAAATGCATTTCCAGTTAGAAAAAGTGGATTATTGGTAATTTTACGGATAGTAAAAATTGAATTATGGAACAAAATAATCTATTTGGTTTAAACAAGAAGATTGATTTGATGATCGTAAATGATGAAAAATTTTTAATCAATCAAGCAGAATCAAAAATTTGATTCTATATTTGGAATGAATCAAAATTTGCTGAGCAAGCAACAGAAATTCTAAATACTGATGTAAATATAAGAACTATATTTGAACAAGCTTTTCAATTAATTTTGAAAACAAAAGTGATCAATGGTAAAAGACTTACATGAGGCTAATTAAAATTGTTTCTGATACGAATCGTTTTACAGAAACAGTTAGACATATTGACAAAATACAAACTATAAAAATGAGTCCCTAATCATAAATTTTATAAAGAAATTGAAGATGTTACGTTCAGTAATGGAAAGTTAAGTATTACTGATGAGAAAAATTGTATTCAATTGATTAATGCTATATCAGATGCATTTGTGAAAGCTTACATTTCTGAGATTGAAACTGTTGAAGAAGGACGTATGTAATGCAACGAGATCTTTTTCTAAGTGGACATTGTTTATCACCTCCTCATCTACCCACTATTTATGGCTTCTTTTTAGTAACATTAATTATTCAAAAATTTTCATTAGATGGATTAATAGCTGTTTTGATTTTTGAACATAAAATAATAAGAATTATTTTTGTTGTTTTTAATTTTTGTATCAATTATCAAATTATGGATATTATTTAAGTTTGACAGTGAGGAAAGTCTCAAAATACCGAGGGAAATGGAAATATCACCGGAAAGTGACTCATTGATGAACACATTGTTACGTATTTTACCCGTTACTGTCTTTTTGATATGAATAATACAACTAGTATTATCATGAATTTATTGTTATTTCTTTTAATTGGATTAATGTATGTTGGTAGTAATGCAAGTTATCTAAATCCTGTTCTAGGAGTTTTTCGGGTTTAAGATATTTGAGTTACAGGTTTTTCCGCACGCTCATCATATCATAACAAATCTCTCATTTGATGATATAGAAACCGTGAGAGAAACAGATGTAGAATTAACTAGTTATAGATTAGGTGATGGAATTTTATATTATAAAAAGAAAAATAGGTATATATTGCTTATTATGAAATTAACTATTATGCCAGCCAAATCAACCTTTGGCTGGCTTTTTATTTATTCATGCTATAATTAAATTACCTAAAAGGTAATTTAATTATACAGAAAAGGGACTTATGAAAGCTTTATCTATACAAACAAAACTGTTGAAAAGCAGTGCACAGAGCTGAGACAGGCGAAAAAGGATTTTTCGGATAAGGTTGCTGTAAAGTTGCATTTCTTGATCAACTTTTTGGAAGCGGCAGATTCTTTGGCTAGTGTGACAGCTTTTCCTAAATATCACTTTCACCAACTCAAGGGAAAGAGACAAGGTCAGTTTGCTTTTGGATATAGATGGTCAGGAAAAGTTCCTATCGGTTGATTGTCGGATTTCGTGAAGAGGATCTAGAAAAGGTGTTTCCAAGTCCTGTTGAAATCGAAATTCTAAAAATAGAGGAGGTCAGCAATCACTATGAGTAATAAAATTGTTGAATACAAAGACCTGATTGCTTTTCATCCAGGTCAGTACGTTGAAGAGTTGATTGAAGATTATAACGTAACGCAGAAAGAATTTGCGGAGCGCTTAGGAGTTTCAGCAAAGACTGTCAGCAAGATCGTCAATGCGGAGGAGTCCATTAGTAAAGAAACGGCTCATAAGTTAGCCAAGCTAGAGCGGAGTTTCTATGCAAACTTGGCTCAATCTCAAAATGCTTATGATGTAAAAGTGGCTGAGATTGCAGAGGAAAGAGAGCTTGAAGACAGGTAGCGAGAAAGAAATCTGTGAGATGATTGATTTCAAGTATTTTAAGGAAAAAGGCTACGTGCCAGACAAACGCTATAGCTTGAAGGAAAAGATTATTGAGCTTCGCAAGATTCTCGGTGTGGCAAGTTTAGAAAACCTTACATCTTTTTAACCATCTAGTCAGCTATCGGAATACGCGTGAGTTTACGACTAAAAGTATAGTCAACTCCAATATCATGCTGGAGTTGGCATCTAAAAAGCACGTGATACAACAACTCATCAAGCTCAATCGCAGAAAGTTAGAAAAAGCTTGCCTGCCTTAAGAGAGTTGACACAGACAGGACCCAGAAATCTTTCCACAGCGCTTGTACGATATCTTACTTGATTGTGGTGTTGTTTTAGTCTAGTCTACCTGCTTTGCCAAATGCCAATCTGAATGGAGCGACTAAAAAATTCAGTAACGGTAGTGCCTTGCTTTTACTGACGGATCGAAACAAAGCGTCAGACATTTTCTGGTTCTCACTATTTCATGAGATTGGGCACATTCTGGAGAATGATTTTTCATCTGATGAAGGAAACAGTGAATCCTATCTTCGTTCTGAGGAACAGGCAGACAAGTTTGCAAAAAGATTTCTTGATTAGACCAGAAGATTATCAAGCTTTTTGTAGGAAAAGGAAAACTTTGATAAGACGGATATCATATGTTTTGCGGAGGAAATCGATATTCATCCTAGCGTTGTTTTTAGGCAGATTACAGATGAGGGTATTCTAGGTTTTGGACCGTTTCCGAGGAAACTAAAAGAGTGAATTATTACTTTTGTTTCCTAAGTGTCAGGAAACTTTAGAAGAAGAAAAAGATTCATACAGTCAGTCATGTGAAGCTCATAATTCTGCTCATTTTTAGATACAACTCTGTTTCCATATTTCCTGGAAAACTGATAGAAAAAGGAGAAAAGATGGAACAAACTAATCAAAAATCCCAATGCCAACAACTCTGGGCTAGAAACAAATACACACTCGTTTTGAGGCCATTCCAGCAATATTATTTACAATGAGATTTCGACCAATATCTCACAGGAATGAAGTGGTGGGAGGTCAGCCATCATTCAAAACCTCATTGACCATGTAACACCAAATCCCTGAGCATAGAGGTCAGGTTGCGAGCGCACCTTTCGGCATATTTGGGGCTATTTCAAAGAGAAGCGACGGAGTGCTGGGCAGCCAAGGACTATATGCTCTTAGCTAGATCGCTGCGCACACGGTCCGGGCTTCTAGGAAGACTTGATTTCTAAGACTCGAGACTTGCTGGAACGCTGATCCCAATACCTACTTGCAACATTCGACTTTACTGAAAGGGGAGACTCATGAGACTTTGGCATGAGGGCTTTGATTTCACAACTTCCCCGTCCTCAGCTCCTGAGGGCAGCACCGAGAGTGTTGTGCTTTGCATGTGACGGCTGGGAGTAGAAAGCATGCGACAGTGAACTGTGTCTTTACCCACTCGCCCATCAGTACTACCATGCATCATCAGCTTGATCTATGAGGGAGATGGCTGACCGTGGCTGTAATGTCAGTCAGAGATGGAGTTTGGACAAGAACTACCGTGGCAAGACCTGCCCTCCTTATCAAGACTTGACTGAGGAGAAGCTAGAGGCAATTCTATCTACAGTAAGCACTTGTGCGCAGGGATACTATGAGGAGTGTTTAGATACTCTCCGAGGAGAAGATTGGGTTATAGTCTTTTAATACCAGTGCATAGTCACTTACCTTAAAGAAACATAAATAGCTCGTTTTGAGCATTCTAACTAAAATGTAGTCTTCTCAAAACAAGCAGCTATACAAAGGATTTGAGACATTTGTTTCAAGTCTTTTTCTTTTGACCAAAAAGAGTGATTATAGTTTCATTACTATCAAAGCCCTAATTAGTTTACAATTATACAGACAGTTTCTTTCTCTTAAGATAGTTTTCAACAACAAATTTTTGGAGGACACATCATGTCGCTACGATCATCAGTTTCCCTCGTTTGGGTGAATTCCATGAATTAAAAATTTACAACTGAAAAATACTTTTAGAAAAGAAATCTCGAAGAAGGACTCCTTGCCGCAGCAAAGAATTGCGCGCAAAACACTGGAACATTGTCAAAGAAAAAGGCATCACTGAAATTCCATCAAATGACTTTTCTCACTATGATAACTTCCTAGATGCAGCTTTCCTTTTCAACGTTGTACCTGCTTCAGTTCAAAACTTGGACTTGTCTGACCTTGAGCGCTACTTTGCTTTGGGTCGTGGTTACCAAGGAGAAAAAGGAGACGTTCGCGCCCTTCCAATGAAGAAATGGTTTAACACCAACTACCACTACATCGTTCCTAAATTTGAAAAAGACACTCAAGTCAAACTTGCAGGTCACAAGATTTTCGATGAGTTCCAAGAAGCAAAAGAACTTGGATTGAACACTCGTCCTGTTCTTGTAGGTCCATTCACTTTCCTTCAATTGTCAGACTTTGAAGAAGGCGTGAAAGCAGAAGACTTCGTAGACAGCTTAGTAGCTGCTTACCAAGAAGTTTTTGCTAAATTGGCTGAACTTGGTGCGACTCGTATCCAATTGGATGAAGCGGCTCTTGTCAAAGACTTGACAGCGGAAGAAAAAGCTCTCTTCTTGAACCTTTACAACAAACTTTTGTCTGATAAAAAAGGTCTTGAAGTCTTGCTTCAAACTTACTTCGGTGATGTTCGTGACGTTTACGCTGACCTTGTAAACTTGCCAGTCGATGCTATCGGTCTTGACTTCGTTGAAGGTAAGAAAACTCTTGAATTGGTTAAAGGTGGCTTCCCAGCTGACAAGACTCTCTATGCAGGTATTGTCAATGGTAAAAACATCTGGCGCAATAACTACGAAAAGAGCTTGGCTATTCTTGAGCAAATCCCAGCTGAAAACATTGTCTTGACAAGCTCATGCTCACTTCTTCATGTGCCATTTACAACTGCTAATGAAGAATTTGAACCAGCAATCTTGAACCATTTTGCCTTTGCAGTTGAAAAATTGGATGAGATTCGTGATTTGGATGCTATTCGCAATGGTCAAGGTGAAGAAGCACTTGCAGCTAACAAAGAACTCTTTGCGACTGAGCGTGTAGGTGTTAATGCTGAACTTCGTGTTCGTATCGCTGGCTTGACAGACGCTGACTACACTCGTTTGCCAGCCTTTGCAGAACGTGAAGCTATCCAAGAAGAAGCTTTCAAACTGCCAGCTCTTCCAACAACAACTATTGGTTCATTCCCTCAAACTAAAGAAGTTCGTGCTAAACGTTTGGCTTACCGTAAAGGTGAATTGTCTCAAGAAGAGTACGACGCTTTCCTTGCTGAAACGATCGATGAATGGATCAAATGGCAAGAAGATATCGACTTTGATGTCCTTGTTCACGGTGAATTTGAGCGTAATGACATGGTTGAGTACTTCGGTCAAAATTTGTCAGGTTACCTCTTCTCTAAAAATGGTTGGGTTCAATCATACGGTATGCGTGGGGTTAAACCACCAATCATCTGGGGTGATGTCACTCGTCTTAACCCAATCACTGTTAAATGGTCTAGCTATGCACAAAGTCGTACAAACAAACCTGTTAAAGGTATGTTGACTGGACCTGTTACAATTCTTAACTGGTCATTCCCACGTGAAGACATCTCTATCAAGGATTCTACTCTTCAAATCGCCCTTGCTATCAAGGATGAAGTGCTTGACCTTGAAGCTGCTGGTGTAAAAATCATTCAAATCGACGAGGCTGCTCTTCGTGAAAAATTGCCACTTCGTCGTAGCGACTGGTACGAAGACTACCTTGACTGGGCAATTCCTGCCTTCCGCTTGGTACACTCAACAGTAGCGCCAGATACACAAATCCACACTCACATGTGTTACTCAGAATTTACAGATATCATCCCAGCTATCGACAACATGGATGCGGACGTTATTTCCTTTGAAGCTAGCCGTTCAAACCTTGAAATCTTGGACGAACTTAAAGCGAAAAACTTCCAAACTGAAGTGGGACCTGGGGTTTACGATATCCACTCACCTCGTGTGCCGAACGAAGGCGAAATCGATAATACTATCGAAGCTATCCTTGCTAAAGTACCAAGCAAGAAAGTTTGGATCAACCCAGACTGTGGTTTGAAAACACGTGGTATTCCAGAAACAAAAGAAAGCTTGATTCGCCTTGTTGAAGCAGCTAAAGCTGCGCGTGAGAAATTGTAAGATAAGGATTTCTCAAGAAGCGCTGTTTGGTCAATCTGCCTGTTTCACTTGGATTTCAGAGTCCAGCTAACTAAAAATCAACTAGAAAAGGATAAAGACTATGTCGCGCCAAACACCGTCACTCTCATTTGAAGTGTTCCCTCCCAACCCAGCCGTGGGTAATGATAACATTATTTCTGCTCTTCAAGATATGCAGGAGTTGGCTCCTCACTTTATCAGTGTAACTGCCAGCAATAATAAATTTAATATCAAGGAAACGACGGTTCGTTTGGCTGATTTTATCCAAAATGACTTGGCGATTCCAACCATTGCTCACTTGCCAGCCATCTATTTGACTAAGGCCAAGGTGGCTGAAACGATTGCTGACTTGGACAAGGTTGGAGTGCAGAAAATATTGGCTCTTCGTGGGGATATTATTCCTGGTGTGGAACCACAAAAGGATTTCCGCTACGCAACGGACTTGATCGAGTTTATCAAGGAACAAGCCCCTCACTTTGATATTATCGGAGCTTGCTATCCAGAAGGGCATCCAGATTCGCCAAATCAGATTTCAGATATCCAAAATCTCAAGAAGAAAGTAGATGCAGGTTGTTCGAGCCTAGTAACCCAGCTTTTCTTTGACAATGAGCGCTTCTATGATTTCCAAGACAAGTGCATCTTGGCTGGGATTGATGTTCCTATTCATGCAGGGATTATGCCAATTCTGAATCGAAATCAGGCTCTCCGTCTCTTGAAGACTTGTGAGAATATCCATCTTCCACGCAAATTTAAAGCCATCTTAGACAAGTATGAGCATGACCCTGAGTCGCTCAGAGCAGCAGGACTTGCCTATGCTGTGGACCAAATCGTGGACTTGGTAACTCAGGATGTTGCAGGTGTGCATCTCTACACCATGAACAATGCTGAAACAGCAAAATACATCCACCAAGCAACCCATGCCTTGTTTAATCATCAGTCTCTAGGATAATAAAAAGTAAACCATTCTTCTCAGGTGAGGGGGATGGTTCCTTTTTAATGGTAAAGACCGCACTTTTTAAGAAAAATATGATAAAATAGACTCTGTACGTACTTGATACAAAGATGAGGGTATTAAAGTTTTAAAGGCTTTTTCAAATGTGGTCGGAGCGACACGAGCGAGTCAAATCGATATTATTTGACGAGGGAGTTAGTAAAGCATTTAGCTAATCGCCCGATAGCGATTAGCGTGAAAGGTTTAGATACTTTAGTATCAAACCTTTCTAATGATTTGTATCTTGAGTAATCGAACCCGGCCGAAAAGCTGTGTAAAAAAGATAAACTGTCTTGTCTTCATCGAAGACTTCGTCAGTTTCCTATTTTTACTTTGCTTTTGACGTCCTTAGTATCTTGTGTAACTGAACACGCCTACAACTCTGTGGAAAAAGATAAATCTACCTAGGAGCAGTCGCTCCGTCGTTCGATTTCCTATTTTCCTTTGAGTTGCTTGACGGCTTAGTATCCTGATTTTTGTAGGCAAGGCGTATAATTTCATCAATCCAAAGGGGATTAAAATGACAAAACAAGTGTTTCAAACGACTTTTGCGGGTCGTGAATTAATTGTAGAGACTGGTCAGGTTGCTAAGCAAGCAAATGGCTCTGTTGTCGTGCGTTACGGTGAGTCAACCGTCTTGACTGCGGCCGTGATGTCTAAGAAGATGGCAACTGGGGATTTCTTCCCTCTTCAAGTCAACTACGAAGAAAAAATGTATGCAGCTGGGAAGTTTCCTGGTGGCTTTATGAAACGTGAAGGGCGTCCTTCAACGGATGCAACTTTGACTGCGCGTTTGATTGACCGTCCAATCCGTCCAATGTTTGCGGAAGGTTTCCGTAATGAAGTACAAGTGATTAACACCGTGCTTTCTTATGATGAAAATGCTTCTGCACCAATGGCAGCTATGTTTGGTTCATCTTTAGCGCTTTCTATCTCAGACATTCCATTTGACGGACCAATCGCTGGGGTACAAGTGGGCTATGTCGATGGTGAAATCATCATTAACCCGACACAAGAACAAGCAGAGCGTTCGCTTCTTGAATTGACAGTAGCAGGTACCAAGCACGCCATCAACATGGTAGAGTCTGGTGCTAAAGAATTGTCAGAAGAAATCATGTTGGAAGCCCTTCTTAAAGGGCATGAAGCTGTTAAAGAATTGATTGCCTTCCAAGAAGAAATCGTTGCGGCTGTTGGGAAAGAAAAAGCAGAAGTAGAATTGCTTCATGTGGATGCTGAATTACAGGCTGAAATTATCGCAGCCTACAACAGCGACCTCCAAAAAGCGGTTCAAGTAGAAGAGAAATTGGCTCGTGAAGCTGCAACTCAAGCAGTTAAAGACCAAGTGACTGCTGTTTATGAAGAAAAATATGCAGACCACGAAGAATTTGACCGTATCATGCGTGATGTGGCTGAAATCTTGGAACAAATGGAGCACGCTGAAGTGCGCCGTTTGATCACAGAAGACAAGGTGCGTCCTGATGGTCGTAAGGTCGATGAAATCCGTCCTTTGGATGCGGTTGTTGACTTCCTTCCTCGTGTTCACGGTTCAGGTCTCTTCACTCGTGGGCAAACTCAGGCTCTTTCAGTCTTGACCTTGGCTCCAATGGGAGAAACTCAAATCATCGATGGTTTGGATCCGGAGTACAAGAAACGCTTTATGCACCACTATAACTTCCCACAATACTCTGTAGGGGAAACTGGTCGTTACGGTGCGCCAGGTCGTCGTGAAATTGGTCACGGTGCTCTCGGTGAGCGTGCTCTTGCTCAAGTCTTGCCAAGTTTGGAAGAATTCCCATATGCTATTCGTTTAGTAGCAGAAGTTTTGGAATCAAACGGTTCTTCATCTCAGGCTTCTATCTGTGCGGGAACGCTTGCCCTTATGGCTGGTGGTGTGCCAATCAAGGCGCCAGTAGCTGGTATTGCCATGGGACTTATCTCAGATGGAAACAACTATACAGTCTTGACAGATATCCAAGGTTTGGAAGATCACTTTGGAGATATGGACTTCAAGGTTGCAGGTACTCGTGACGGGATTACAGCTCTTCAAATGGATATCAAGATTCAAGGGATTACTGCAGAAATCTTGACTGAGGCTCTTGCCCAAGCCAAGAAAGCGCGTTTTGAAATCCTTGATGTGATCGAAGCGACTATTCCAGAAGTTCGTCCAGAATTGGCTCCAACTGCTCCGAAGATTGATACCATCAAGATTGATGTGGACAAGATTAAGATTGTCATCGGTAAGGGTGGAGAAACCATCGACAAGATTATCGCCGAAACAGGCGTTAAGATTGATATCGACGAAGAAGGAAATGTATCTATCTACTCTAGTGACCAAGATGCTATTAACCGTGCCAAGAAAATTATTGCTGGTTTGGTTCGTGAAGCCAAGGTGGATGAAGTCTACCATGCCAAGGTTGTTCGTATCGAGAAATTTGGTGCCTTTGTCAACCTCTTTGACAAGACGGATGCCCTCGTTCACATTTCAGAAATGGCTTGGACTCGTACTAACAGTGTAGAGGACTTGGTAGAAATCGGTGATGAAGTCGATGTTAAGGTTATTAAGATTGATGAAAAAGGTCGTATCGATGCTTCTATGAAAGCTCTTCTTCCTCGTCCTCCAAAACCTGAGCATGAGGAAAAAGGCGAGAAGTCTGAGCGTCCTCACCGCCCACGTCATCACAAGGACCAAAAACCTAAGAAAGAATTTACAGAAACACCAAAAGATTCAGAATAAGAAAAGGAGAAATGTATGGGATGGTGGCGCGAAACCATTGATATCGTAAAAGAAAATGATCCAGCGGCCCGCACCACTTTGGAGGTTTTGCTGACTTATCCAGGTGTCAAGGCCTTGGCGGCCCACCGTCTCTCCCATTTTCTCTGGAAGCATGGCTTCAAACTCCTGGCTCGAATGCACAGCCAATTTTGGCGCTTTTGGACTCAGATTGAGATTCATCCAGGTGCCCAGATTGATTCAGGTGTCTTTATCGACCATGGTTCTGGTCTGGTTATCGGCGAGACTGCTATTGTTGAAAAAGGTGTTATGCTTTACCACGGAGTAACTCTTGGTGGGACAGGAAAAGACTGTGGCAAACGCCATCCGACCGTTCGTCAGGGTGCCCTTATATCAGCACATGCCCAAGTTATTGGCCCTGTAGAAATTGGTGCAAATGCCAAGGTCGGTGCTGCAGCAGTTGTCGTAGCAGATGTACCTAGTGATGTGACGGTTGTCGGTATTCCGGCCAAGATTGTCCGAGTTCATGGACAGAAGGATGAACCGACGATCCACGAAGTCGAAGAAAAACGAGAGTACTACGTCAATAAACTCGAGCAGGCTAAAGATGCCAGTCACAGATCTTCTGGTTTATAGAGGATACCTATATGATTCAAGCAAGAAACAAGTTAAGCAAAGAGGAGTTATCTGAGGCGAAAAAACTAATTAACTGTTGCCAAAACTATGACGGTACCTATCGTGACCCCTATCTTTCTAACATGCTTAATTTTGATCCGAACATGCCCGCCTTTTTCCTTTATTATGAAAAAGGCGAACTTGTTGGTTTATTAACTGTCTATGCAGATGATCAAGATGTAGAAGTGACGATACTGGTTCATCCAGCTCACCGCCGTCAGGGGATTGCGCGTGCATTGGTTACTAGTTTTGAGAAAGAAACAGCTTCTTTTCCCTATTCGTTCAGTGATTTTTTTCAGACAGAACGTATTTTTCTAGAACGTCATCCTGATTTTTGTCAGCAACTGGGGATTGGTTGAGGATGAAGATACAGAAACCTGGTTAGGTAAGGATAGAAGACCTTATCCGTTAGCAAAACTTTCTAATCTTGAGGTTTTGTTAGCAGATAGTTCGTATCAGGAGCAAATTACCCAGTTAAAAATTTCAGGCATTTTCAGAGGAACATGAATCGAGAGAAGTTGTGTATAGATATGTCACTGAAGCCCTGAAGGATCCAGAAAGTCGCCTGTATATTTTATTAAAAGACGGTCAGGTTATTGGGACTTGTACAGTTGATTTATCGAGCGATACGAATTACTTCTACGGTTTAGCAATATCGGAACCTGAACGTGGGAAAGGCTATGGAAGCTATTTAGCAAAAATCCATTGTCAACCAACTAATTGAGCAAAATGACAAGGAATTTCAGATTGCAGTAGAAGATAGCAATGTAGGTGCCAAACGTTTGTATGAAAAAATTGGTTTTGTCAAACAGACACAAGTAGTTTATCTGAATGAGAAAGGAACTGAGCAGAACTAGAAAGGAAACTACAAGAATGGCAGTATATTTTTACGGCTGTATCACCATGGATGGCTACTTGGCAGACAGACAGCACAGGATAGACTGGCTGCATCAGCTTGGTTCTGTAGAGGATACAGGATATGATGATTTTTACAGGCAAATGGATATCACCATCATGGGCAAGCGAACCTTTGAGGAAATCCAAGATTTGCAAGATGTAGAAAGTTTTTATCAAGCTACGGAAAACTATGTCTTTACGCATGATAGGCACCTGCCTGTCAGCAATTACCAGCCAGTAGCTGGGGATGTGGTGGACTTTGTTCACCAGATTGACAAAGGCAAAAATGTCTTTGTGATTGGTGGTAATTCCATAGTAGGACCGCTCTTGGATGCGGATCTTTTCGATTACCTCATTATTCAGATAGCGCCCCTTATCCTAGGAAAGGGGGTTCCTCTCTTTACCCAAGAGGAAGGGCAGCGCTTTTTACCAACTGGATAGCCTCAGACAATTTGGTCCTTTTGCAGAGCTGGTTTTCAGCCGAAAAAGTCAGAAATAGAGAAGGAAGTGAACCGCATGATTAAAATTTACGACACCATGTCTCGTGATTTGCGAGAATTTGTCCCGATTGAGGACGGCAAGGTCAAGATGTATGTTTGTGGGCCAACCGTGTATAACTATATCCACGTGGGGAATGCCCGTTCAACGGTGGCTTTTGATACCATTCGTCGCTATTTTGAGTATCGTGACTATGAGGTTGCCTATATTTCCAATTTTACGGATGTGGATGATAAGATTATCAACCGCGCCAAGGAAGAAGGCATCACGCCTCAGGAGGTTGCGGACAAGTACATCGCTGCCTTTCGTGAGGATGTGACAGCCTTGGGCGTCAAACCTGCGACCCGCCATCCGCGTGTGGTGGAGTTTATGGCTGACATCATCCGTTTTGTGGAAGAGTTGATTGAAAAAAAGGCTTTTGCCTACGAGAGTCAAGGAGATGTCTATTTCCGTGTGGAAAAATCTCACAACTATGCCAAGTTGGCCAATAAAACCTTGGAAGATTTGGAGCTAGGTGCTTCAGGTCGTACCGATGAAGAAACGGCTCGCAAGGAAAATCCTGTAGACTTTGCCCTATGGAAATCTGTCAAACCAGGCGAGATTTCTTGGGATAGCCCTTGGGGACCTGGTCGTCCGGGCTGGCATATCGAGTGTTCGGTCATGTCAACAGAGATTTTTGGGAGATACTATTGATATTCACGGTGGTGGAGCTGACCTAGAGTTTCCTCACCACACCAATGAAATTGCCCAATCTGAAGCTAAAACAGGCAAGACTTTTGCTAACTACTGGATGCACAATGGCTTTGTCAATATTGACAATGTCAAGATGTCCAAGTCTTTGGGGAACTTTATCACCGTACACGATGCCCTTAAAAACTCTTGATGGGCAAGTGCTTCGTTTCTTCTTTGCGACTCAGCATTACCGCAAGCCCATCAACTTTACGGAAAAAGCAGTTCGCGATGCCGAGACTAATCTCAAGTATCTGAAGAATACTTACGAACAACCATTTACAGGAAACGTGGATACCCAAGAATTACAAGCATTTAAAGACAAGTTTGTAGCAGCAATGGATGAAGATTTTAACGCGGCAAATGGAATCACAGTAGTCTTTGAAATGGCCAAGTGGATCAATTCTGGCAACTATGATGCAAGTGTCAAGCAAGCTCTTGCGGATATGTTGGAAGTCTTTGGAATTGTCTTTATTGAGGAAGTTTTTGGATGCAGAGATTGAAGACTTGATCCAAAAACGCCAAGAAGCGCGTGCTAATCGTGACTTTGCGACAGCAGACCAAATTCGTGACCAATTGGCTGCTCAAGGGATTAAGCTCCTTGACACCAAGGATGGAGTGAGGTGGACTCGTGATTGATGTCAATCTCATTAACGGGATTGCGTTAGCTTTTGAGGGGGACGCGGTGTATTCTATGTATATTCGCCGTCATCTCATCCTCAAAGGTATGACCAAGCCCAATAAACTCCACCAAGAGGCGACAAAGTATGTCTCAGCCAAGGCTCAGGCTCGCCTGATTTCCCTTATGTTGGAGGAGCAAGTCCTGACGGAAAAAGAAGAGGAAATCTATAAACGTGGTCGCAATACCAATAGTCACACCAAGGCTAAAAAAATGCGGATGTGGTGACCTATCGTATGTCCACAGGTTTTGAAGCAGTCATGGGCTATCTCCATATGACTGAAAAATCTGGAACGTCTTGAGAGCTTGATTTCTTGGTGCATCCAAAAAAAGTGGAGGGCTAGGACATGATGGCAAAAAGAACTACAAGACTGGTTTCCTGAGGCTCAGATTTCAGACCAACCAGTAGAGAAAGAAGGCTATCTCACGCTCCCTTTAGCTTCTCAGCAGTGGATTTTGCTGGAGGAAGCTGGGCTCAGTGAGCGTGAAAAAGCAGTTGGTTGCTCTTTTGACCCAGCAGGAGCAGGCTCGTTCGCTCAATCCTTGGTATTCTTATCTGATTGAGGGGAAGGGACAGGCACCACAAGCTTTTAAAAAGATTCAGCTGGTTTATTGCCATCTTTCCTATTTTCAGCAGGAAAACCTGGCTTCTTGGCTGGATATGATGCGAACTCTTTTTCCGAACTGTCAGACCGTCCTTCAGGTCGGAGCTCAGGATTATGTTTTCGTACTTCAACAAGATAAATACACCTCTGTACGAGCTATTTTAAGTGATACGATTGAAGCGGTTGAGTATGATTTTGGACTGCGTCTCTCTATCATGTTAGGTCAGGTTTGGTCTCAGACAGGACATCATGCCTTATCAGACTTAATCAAAGCGGAGCGGGATTTATTTAAGACTTGGTGGCGTCAGGGTCACCAAGGTGTTCATAGTTTTTCTCAGCTCTATCTTTGGAGTATGGGAGAAAAACTCGTGGATTTGAAGGCAATCAAGGAATGTCTACACCAGATGATTTTGGATCAAGATCAGATTCAGGAAATCATTCTCTCTCTTTGGGAAAATAGTGCTGTTCTCACTAAAACAGCCCAGCAACTCTATCTGCACCGCAATTCTCTCCAATACAAGATTGATAAATGGGAGGAGTTGACAGGGCTTCAGTTGAAGGAGTTGACCGACCTGACCTTGTGTTATCAATTGATTTTACCAGATATTCTCTAAAGTTTTGTGCAAGTTGCACAGAACTTTTTTGTTTTTTTGGTCACCTTGCCATAGAAAAGTAAAGCGTTTTCATCTATAATAAAACTATCAAAAGACAAAAGGAGTTCACCTCATGGTAGAATTGAATCTTAAAAACATTTACAAAAAATATCCAAACAGCGAACACTATTCAGTTGAAGACTTCAACTTGGACATCAAAGATAAAGAATTTATCGTTTTCGTAGGTCCTTCAGGATGTGGTAAATCAACAACTCTTCGTATGATTGCTGGTCTTGAAGACATCACAGAAGGTACTGCATCTATCGATGGCGTGGTTGTCAATGACGTAGCTCCAAAAGACCGTGACATCGCCATGGTATTCCAAAACTACGCTCTTTACCCACACATGACAGTTTATGACAACATGGCTTTCGGTTTGAAATTGCGTAAATATAGCAAGGAAGACATCGATAAACGTGTACAAGAAGCAGCTGAAATCCTTGGATTGAAAGAATTCTTGGAACGTAAACCGGCTGACCTTTCAGGTGGTCAACGTCAACGTGTTGCCATGGGTCGTGCCATCGTCCGTGATGCAAAGTATTCTTGATGGACGAACCTTTGTCAAACTTGGATGCAAAACTTCGTGTATCAATGCGTGCTGAAATTGCGAAAATCCACCGTCGTATCGGAGCTACAACTATCTACGTAACTCACGACCAAACAGAAGCGATGACACTTGCAGACCGTATCGTTATCATGTCAGCAACTAAAAACCCTGCTGGTACAGGTACTATTGGACGTGTAGAACAAATCGGTACTCCTCAAGAAGTTTACAAAAACCCAGTTAATAAATTCGTAGCAGGATTCATCGGAAGCCCAGCTATGAACTTCATCAACGTGAAATTGGTTGGTAGCGAAATTATTTCTGACGGTTTCCGTTTGAAAGTTCCAGAAGGCGCATTGAAAGTTCTTCGTGAAAAAAGGCTACGAAGGTAAAGAATTGATTTTCGGTATCCGTCCAGAAGACGTGAATGCAGAACCTGCTTTCCTTGAAACATTCCCAGAATCAGTTGTCAAAGCGACTATCTCTGTATCAGAATTGCTTGGTTCAGAATCTCACCTTTACTGCCAAGTTGGTAAAGACGAATTTGTTGCCAAAGTTGATGCTCGTGACTACTTGCAAACAGGTGCAACAGTTGAACTTGGATTTGACTTGAACAAAGCACACTTCTTTGATGTAGAAACTGAAAAAACAGTCTACTAAGATAAATGAAACTCAAAACACTGCTAGAAATCTGGCAGTGTTTTTTACGGTTGCGTAGAAAAAACTCCTGGGAAATTCCAGGAGTGTATGAGTGGTTATTTGAACTTGAATCCTTCGTAAATAAGCTCTGCTTTTGGATTTTCTTTCTTAATCTGTTTGGCAAGTGACTTCATCATAGAAAGAGGACCACACATATAGACGCTTACATGTTCGGGTACTTCTTCTTGCTCAAAATTAAGATTGCCGTCTTTCCCACTGTCTACTAGATGGAGTTCGAAATTAGGGTTTTTCTGAGCATAGTCACCGAGTAAATCCAGATAGACTGCATTTTCTTCTCCACGGAAGCTATAGTAGAAGTGAACCTGTTTATCTAAGATAGGATGTTCACGGATGTAAGAGATGAAGGGGGTGACCCCAATGCCTCCAGCAATCCAAACCTGATTTTCTCGTCCTTCTTCTATAATCATGTGTCCGTAAGCTCTGTCTACGCTTACTTTACTGCCGACTTGAAGATTGTCATAGATATTCTTGGTATGGTCACCTGAATTTTTAACAGTAAAGTAGAGAGTTTGACCATGACCTCCTGAGATAGAAAAGGGATGCGGAGCACTTTCAAAGCCTTCTTGGAAAATCTTTAGGAAGGCAAATTGTCCTGATTGATAATTGAAAGGTCTGCTAAGATGGATTTGAATTTCCCTAGTATCGTGATTTAATCGTTTGAGATTGGTGATTTTCCCTAGATAGGGGAAGCCAATCTTTTGATAAAGGAAGATGATATAAAAACCAGCCAGTAATCCTAAAAGGGCATAGCTACCAACAACAAAACTTAGAAGATTAAATGTGAGGAGGCGATTGCCCATCATCATGTAGACATGAAAGAGTCCAAAAATATAGGCTAGATAAACTAGACGGTGAATCCATCGCCAAGCTTCGTATTGGATGTATTTGCCTAAATAGGCGACAAGGATGATACTGACAAAGATATAGATGGCAAGATTGCCAAACTGAGCAGCTAAGCGAGAGCCCCACAAACCGCCCATACTAAAGTTATGAAAGATTAGTAGGATGATGGAGAGAAAGGCTGTGAATTTGTGGACAGTATAGACCTTCTCCAAACCGTGAAACCAGCTTTCTAGTAGGGGGAGACGAGTGGTTAGGATAAAGGTCAGAGATAGGCTTGTTAAAGCTAGTCCTGGAAGCATGAATTGGGGAGAAGTGTTCATCCAAGTCAAAATAGTCAAGACAAAACTAGCTATGATAAAGAGTAGTCCTTTGATTGATTTCATAGAAAATTCCATTTCATTAAGATTTTGATTTGTTGTAAACAAATTTGTTACATTTTATCATAGAAAAAGTATGGCGTCAAATTGAGTTCTATAAATATTTACTCTCATCAAAAAAACTCTCCAATTGAACTGGAGAGCTAATTTATTATTCTGCAGCTTGTTGCCAACGTTTGGCTAGCATATGAGACAGGCTAGAAATTGCTAGGTTGAAGCTGAAGTAGATGAGGGCAATCAGGATGTACAGACTGAAGACCTGCTCTGGTTCGAAATAACGACCCATGAGAATTTGGCTAGCTCCAAAGAGTTCTTGTAGGGCGATAACAGAGTAGAGGAGGCTGGTATCCTTAATCACGGTTACAAACTGAGAAATGATGGCTGGTAACATTTTGCGGATGGCTTGTGGAAGAATGATGTGGTAGAGGATTTGGGCTGAGGTGAAGCCTTGTGACATTCCTGCTTCGTATTGTCCCTTGTCCACGGCATTGAGACCGCCTCGAATAATCTCAGCTAGAGCTGCTGAGGTAAAGAGGGTAAAGGCTGTAATACCAGCTGGTGTGGATTTCATTTTGAAAACCAAAAAGATGGTGAAAATCCAGAGGAGGTTGGGAACGTTACGCACAAACTCGATATAAATGCTGGAGATAATGCGCAAGACAGGATTTTTGCCATTTCTCATAACTGCTAGCACTGTCCCGATAAGGGTAGAGAGAACGATGGCAATCAGAGAAATGTAGAGGGTCAAGCCAAATCCTTTAAAAATAAAGATTAGGTTATCTGGGGTCAAAACTTCTAAAATGGATTCCATAGTAACCTCCTAAAGTGAATAGGCTTTTTTGTTGGCTTGCTCCATCTTGCGACCAAACTGGGCAACAGGGAAGCATAGAGAAAAGTAGAGAAGGGCAGCGCCTAGAAAGGCTGGGATATAGTTTCCGTTAAGAGCCGACCAAGACTTGGTCACAAACATCAAGTCTACACCAGAAATGATAGCGACTGTGGAGGTATTCTTGATGAGGTTGACGATTTGGTTGGTCAAAGGAGGGAGAATGATACGGAAGGCCTGAGGTAAGATAATCAAGCGCATCGCACTGATATAGGTAAAACCTTGCGACAAGGCGGCCTCCATCTGACCTCTAGGAATCGACTGAATACCTGAGCGGATCACCTCGGCGATATAGGCACCGTGATAGAGCCCTACGCAGAGAACAGCTGTCCAATAAATCGGAATCATGATGATATGGTCACTAATAAGAGGCAAACCATAAAAAACGATAACAAACTGCACCAATAGGGGAGTATTTTGATAAAATTCTACAAAGATACGAGCTAAAATGCGCAAAATCGGACGTTTGCTGGTTGACATGGCTCCGAAGAAGATGCCCAAACCATGGCGAGGATAAAGGATCCGATCGCTAGGGCAAGGGTGGAGAGGAAACCATTGAAAAATTGTCCAAAATCCTGAAAATAGGCTGTCCAAGATGATAAATCTGTCATAGGGTGTCCTCCTTAATCTGCGGTATGGCTAGATGGTTTGAGCTTGTAACGGTCATAGAGTTTTTGTAAACTGCCATCCTTGCTCCATTTGGTGACCAAGTTATCAAGATAGTCGTTGAGTTCAGTGTTTGATTTCTTGGTAACGATACCGTAGTCAGATGGCTTGAAACTATCATCTAGTAGTACTGTGCGTTTGCTGATGTAGCCAGATAGGATAGAACGGTCAACGGAAAAGGCATCAATACGGTGAGCGTGTAGGGAAGTAATCAATTCTGGGTAGGAACCGAGTTCGACGAATTTAAACTTCAGACCTTTCTTTTTTTACCCAGTTCAGTAATCAGGCGTTGGGTGATGGAACCTTGGGCAACTCCGATGGTTTTGCCGTTTAGGGTCCTCAATACTTTTGATTTTGGCAGATTTATTGACCAAAAATCCAGAAGCGTCTGTGTAGTAGGGACTGGTAAAGTTGTAGAGTTTTTTGCGTTCGTCTGTGATGGTAAAGGTCGCGATATCCATATCGACCTGTTCATTGTCTAGAAGTGGTCCGCGAGTTTGCGCTGTAACAGGTACATAGCGAACCTTGACCTTGAGCTCATCAGCTACCATCTTGGCCAGGTCAGTTTCGATACCAGAATAGGTCCCTGTCTTGGGATCCTTGTAGCCGAAATTGGGAACATCCTGTTTGACACCGACAACCAGTTCGCCTCTCTTTTGAATATCTGCGACATTAGTATCAGCCAGAACTGGTTTTGCAGTAGCAAGGCCGAAAAGGCTAATCAATAATGCGGATAAAAAGAATTTCTTTTTCATAGGCGCCTCCTTATTTGACTTTGTCACTTTCGTGGTTGATGATTTTGCTGAGGAATTGTTGGGCACGAGGTTCACTTGGATTGTCGAAAAAGTCATCGACATCTGTCGTATCCACCAAAACTTCTCCATCAGCCATAAAGATAATGCGGTCAGCAACTTCACGGGCAAAGCCCATTTCATGGGTAACGACAATCATATTCATACCCTCGTGGGCCAATTTTTGCATAACTGCCAGAACATCACCGATGGTTTCAGGGTCAAGGGCAGATGTTGGTTCATCAAAGAGAAGGAGTTCAGGATGCATAGCGAGTCCACGAGCAATGGCGATTCGTTGTTTTTGTCCACCAGAAAGCATAGCTGGATAAGAATCTTTCTTGTCCCACATATTTACAAATTCTAGGTATTTTTGGGCTGTTTTTTCAGCTTCTTCTTTATCAATTCCTAGAACTTTTATAGGTGCGAGTGTTACGTTTTCTAACACTGTTTTGTGAGGGTAGAGGTTAAAATGTTGGAAAACCATACCAACTTCCTTGCGAAGAGGTACTAAATCTTTCTGGCTGGCACCAGCAACTTGGTGCCCATTTACTAGAAGACTTCCTTTATCAACAGCCTCCAAACCATTGATGGTGCGGATAAGAGTGGATTTCCCAGAACCAGAAGGGCCTAGGAGTACAACGACTTGTCCTTTTTCAAAACGGAGATTGATGTCGCGGAGTGCGTGGTAGTCTCCGTAATATTTTTCGACGTGTTCAAATTCTACTAAAGCCATAAGAAATCTCCTTTGTGTTAGATTTTATAACACGATTCTACACCAAAAGAATTGCCTTGTCAAATCATATCTGAAAAAATTCACTAAAATTTTATAAAAAAGCAATCAGGATAGAGAAAAAGCCTAAATCATGTTATAATGAAGCAATAGAATTCTTAGAAAGAGTGGATGTCTTTTTGATAACACCTACTTATGAATGGCAGTTTGCCCCGCAGGTAGAAGATGCGGATTTTACAAAGATAGCCAAGAAGGCTGGACTGGGTCCTGAGGTGGCTCGGTTATTATTTGAAAGAGGGATTCAGGACCAAGAAAGTCTGAAGAAGTTTTTAGAACCTTCCTTGGAGGACTTGCATGACCCTTATCTACTCCATGATATGGATAAGGCAGTGGAACGGATTCGTCAGGCCATTGAAGAAGGGGAAATATCCTCATATACGGAGACTACGATGCGGATGGCATGACTTCGGCTTCTATTGTGAAGGAAAGTTTGGAACAACTTGGCGCTGAGTGCCGTGTTTACCTGCCTAATCGTTTTTACCGACGGTTATGGACCTAATGCCAGTGTCTACAAATACTTTTATCGAGCAAGAAGGAATTTCCTTGATTGTGACAGTGGATAATGGAGTTGCTGGTCACGAGGCGATTGAACTGGCCCAGTCTATGGGGGTAGATGTCATTGTGACTGACCACCATTCTATGCCAGAAACCTTACCAGATGCCTATGCCGTCGTTCACCCTGAACATCCAGATGCGGACTATCCTTTCAAATATTTGGCTGGTTGTGGAGTGGCCTTCAAGTTAGCTTGTGCCCTTTTAGAAGAAGTGCAAGTGGAATTACTTGATTTGGTCGCTATTGGTACCATTGCTGATATGGTGAGTTTGACGGATGAGAACCGTATCTTGGTGCAATATGGTCTGGAAATGTTGGGACATACTCAACGCATTGGTTTGCAAGAAATGCTGGATATGGCTGGGATTGCTGCCAATGAAGTGACAGAAGAAACAGTTGGTTTCCAGATTGCCCCTCGTTTGAATGCCTTGGGTCGCTTGGACGATCCCAATCCAGCCATTGATTTGTTGACTGGATTTGACGATGAGGAAGCTCACGAGATTGCCCTTACGATTCATCAGAAAAATGAAGAACGCAAGGAAATCGTCCAGTCTATCTATGAAGAAGCTAAGACCATGGTGGACCCTGAGAAGAAGGTCCAAGTCTTGGCCAAGGAAGGCTGGAATCCTGGGGTTCTAGGAATCGTGGCTGGTCGTTTGTTGGAAGAACTAGGGCAGACAGTTATCGTTCTTAATATAGAGGACGGTCGTGCCAAGGGCAGTGCTCGTAGTGTAGAAGCAGTCGATATTTTTGAGGCTCTGGATCCTCATCGAGACCTTTTTATCGCTTTCGGAGGCCATGCTGGTGCGGCTGGCATGACGCTGGAAGTTGAGAAACTCTCAGATTTATCTCAGGTTTTGGAAGATTATGTCCGTGAAAAAGGAGCAGATGCTACTGGCAAGAACAAGTTAAATCTAGATGAAGAACTGGATTTGGAGACACTTGGCTTGGAAACGGTCAAAAGTTTTGAACGTTTGGCACCTTTTGGCATGGACAATCAGAAACCTGTCTTTTATATAAAGGATTTTCAGGTTGAAAGTGCCCGTACCATGGGGGCGGGCAATGCCCATCTCAAGTTGAAAATTTCCAAGGGTGAGGCGAGTTTGAAGTGGTAGCCTTTGGCCAAGGCAGATGGGCAACAGAGTTTGCTCAAACCAAGAATCTAGAGCTGGCAGTCAAATTGTCTGTCAACCAATGGAATGGGCAAACTGCCCTCCAATTGATGATGGTGGATGCGCGTGTGGAGGGTGTTCAACTCTTTAACATCCGTGGGAAGAATGCAGTCTTGCCAGAAGGAGTTCCGGTCTTGGATTTTGCTGGAGAATTGCCGAATCTGGCGGATAGTGAAGCTGTTATCGTAAAAACCGTTCCTGAGGATATTACTCAGCTGAAGACCATTTTTTTCAGGAACAGAATTTCTCTGCTGTCTATTTCAAAAAAATGATATTGACAAGGCCTACTATCTGACAGGGTATGGGACTAGAGAGCAGTTTGCCAAATTGTACAAGACCATCTACCAATTTCCTGAGTTTGATATTCGCTACAAACTGAAGAATTTGACGACTTATCTCAATATTCAACAAATATTGCTGGTCAAGATGATTCAAGTATTTGAAGAACTAGGCTTTGTGACGATCAAAGATGGGGTCATGACAGTGAATAAAGAGGCACCAAAGCGAGAAATCGGAGAAAGTCAGATTTACCAAAATCTCAAACAAATCGTCAAGGACCAAGAAATGATGGCGCTGGGCACTGTGCAAGAAATTTATGACTTTTTAATGGAAAAAAAGAATAGCAGATAGGAAAGAGTTGGGAAACCAGCTCTTTTTTTGAAAAACAAATCTTCATTTTGAAAAATCATCAAAAAAATGGTATAATGGTAGGAAAAAGATTCGGCTAAAAAGTAGTGCTTTTTAGAATAAGAGGGTAAGCAACCCTATAATCAAGATAAATTAAGCTTTCGGAGGAAAAATGAGTAATATCAGTTTAACAACACTTGGTGGTGTGCGTGAAAATGGGAAAAATATGTATATCGCTGAAATCGATGGGTCTATTTTCGTTTTGGATGCAGGTCTAAAGTACCCTGAAAATGAACAACTAGGGGTGGATGTGGTTATTCCTAATATGGACTACCTTTTTTTTGAAAAATAGCGATCGTATCGCTGGGGTCTTCTTGACCCACGGCCATGCGGATGCCATTGGTGCTCTTCCTTATCTCTTGGCTGAAGCCAAGGTGCCTGTATTTGGGTCTGAGTTGACTATTGAGTTGGCAAAACTCTTTGTCAAGGGAAATGACACGGTTAAGAAATTCAATGATTTCCATGTCATTGATGAGGATACAGAGATTGATTTTGGAGGAACTGTGGTGTCCTTCTTCCGTACGACCCACTCTATTCCAGAAAGTCTGGGTGTGGTCTTGAAGACAGCTGAAGGTAGTATCGTTTATACAGGTGACTTCAAATTTGACCAGACAGCTAGTGAATCTTATGCGACAGACTTCGCTCGCTTGGCAGAAATCGGTCGTGACGGAGTTTTAGCTCTTCTCAGCGATTCAGCCAATGCAGACAGCAATATCCAAGTGGCTAGTGAAAGTGAAGTTGGGGATGAAATTACCCAAACCATTGCGGACTGGGATGGTCGTATCATCGTTGCGGCGGTAGCCAGCAACCTCTCTCGTATCCAGCAGGTGTTTGACGCTGCGGATGCAACAGGCCGTCGTGTGGTTTTGACAGGATTTGATATTGAAAATATCGTCCGCACTGCTATTCGCCTCAAGAAATTGTCTCTTGCTAACGAGAGTCTTTTGATTAAGCCAAAAGATATGTCTCGTTTTGAAGACCATGAGTTGATTATTCTTGAGACAGGCCGTATGGGTGAGCCTATCAACGGTCTTCGTAAGATGTCGATTGGTCGCCACCGTTATGTGGAAATCAAGGACGGTGACCTAGTCTATATCGTAACGACTCCATCTATCGCCAAAGAAGCAGTCATGGCGCGTGTGGAAAACATGATTTACCAAGCTGGCGGTGTTGTCAAACTGATCACTCAAAGCTTGCGTGTATCAGGTCACGGAAATGCGCGTGATTTGCAGTTGATGATCAATCTCTTGCAACCCAAGTATCTCTTCCCAATTCAAGGGGAATACCGTGAGTTGGATGCCCATGCTAAGGCTGCTATGGCAGTTGGTATGTTGCCAGAACGCATTTTTATTCCTAAAAAGGGAACCAGCATGGCTTATGAGAATGGAGACTTTGTTCCAGCTGGAGCGGTTTCAGCAGGGGATGTCTTGATTGACGGAAATGCCATTGGTGATGTTGGAAATGTGGTTCTTCGTGACCGTAAGGTCTTGTCAGAGGACGGAATTTTCATCGTCGCAATCACTGTTAACCGTCGTGAGAAGAAAATTGTGGCCAAGGCTCGTGTTCATACGCGTGGATTTGTTTATCTCAAGAAGAGCCGTGATATTCTCCGTGAAAGTTCAGAATTGATTAACCAAACAGTAGAAGATTATCTTCAAGGAGATGACTTTGACTGGGCAGATCTTAAAGGGAAGGTTCGTGATAATCTTACCAAGTATCTCTTTGACCAAACCAAACGTCGTCCAGCTATTTTACCAGTAGTCATGGAAGCGAAATAATCTTTGAAATAAACAGAGAGAAAGTCGAATTTCGGCTTTTTCTTATAGAAAAATAGAGGAAAAATTATGGCAGTAATGAAAATCGAGTATTACTCACAAGTTTTGGATATGGAGTGGGGAGTGAATGTTCTTTACCCCGATGCCAATCGAGTGGAAGAACCAGAGTGTACAGATATCCCTGTCTTGTACCTCTTGCACGGGATGTCTGGCAATCATAATAGTTGGCTCAAGCGGACCAATGTAGAACGCTTGCTTCGAGGAACTAATCTCATCGTTGTTATGCCCAATACCAGCAACGGTTGGTATACCGATACCCAGTATGGTTTTGACTATTACACAGCTCTAGCAGAGGAATTACCACAGGTTTTGAAACGCTTTTTCCCTAATATGACTAGTAAACGTGAAAAGACCTTTATCGCTGGTCTCTCTATGGGAGGCTATGGCTGTTTCAAACTGGCTCTTGCTACAAATCGTTTTTCTCATGCAGCTAGTTTCTCAGGTGCCCTTAGCTTTCAAGAATTTTCTCCTGAAAGCCAAAATCTGGGGACACCAGCTTACTGGAGAGGTGTTTTTGGGGGGATTAAAGATTGGACAGCTAGCCCTTATTCTCTAGAAAGTCTGGCTAAAAAATCGGATAAAAAGACCAAGCTTTGGGCTTGGTGTGGAGAGCAGGATTTCTTGTACGAAGCTAATAATCTAGCAGTGAAAAATCTCAAAGGACTGGGTTTTGATGTGACCTATAGCCATAGCGCTGGAACTCACGAATGGTACTACTGGGAAAAACAATTGGAACGTTTTTTAGCAACCCTACCAATTGACTTCAAATTAGAAGAGAGATTGAGTTAGTTTTTTATAAATGAATCACTATTTATAGTTATTCTTGGCTTTTAAAAACAATGATGGAAGTCTGTTTTTCACTAGACTTTTTCAAACGAAAGTAGTAGAATAGTAATAAGATACTGGAGGAAAGAGAGTAGGAAATGTACCGTTATCAAATTGGCATTCCCACATTAGAATATGATCAGTTTGTTAAAGAACATGAATTAGCTAATGTATTACAAAGCAGTGCTTGGGAAAAAGTGAAATCTGATTGGAATCATGAGAGATTTGGTGTCTATGAAGAGGGGAAGTTACTGGCTGTGGCTAGTATTCTCATAAAATCTCTGCCTTTAGGCTATAAAATGTTTTATATTCCAAGAGGTCCCATATTGGATTACAGGGATACAGAAGTTTTAAAGTTTGTTCTGCAGTCTATTAAGTCTTACGCTCGTAGTAAGAGAGCGGTTTTTGTGACTTTTGACCCAAGTATTTGTCTATCTCAACATTTGGTCAATCAAGATAAAACAGAATATCCTGAAAATCTTGCTATTATTGATAGTTTGCAACAAATGGGAGTAAGGTGGTCAGGAAAAACAGAGGAAATGGGAGACACCATTCAACCTCGTATTCAGGCGAAAATATACAAGGAAAATTTTGAAGAAGATAAACTTTCCAAGTCAACAAAACAGGCTATTCGAACAGCACGGAATAAGGGGGTAGAGATTCAATTTGGTGGAACTGAATTATTGGAGTCTTTTTCCTTTTTGATGAAAAAAACCGAGAAGCGGAAAGAGATTCATTTGAGGAATGAAGCCTATTATAAAAAGTTGTTAGATAATTTTAAGGACAAGGCCTATATCACCTTGGCAACCTTGGATGTCTCTAAACGTTCGCAAGAATTAGAAGAACAGTTAGCGAAAAACAGAGCCTTGGAAGAGACCTTTACTGAGTCGACTCGAACTTCAAAAAGTAGAAGCGCAGAAGAAGGAAAAAAAGAACGTTTGTTAGAGGAATTGACTTTCTTGCAGGAATATATAGCTGCAGGTCAAGCGAGAGTTCCTTTTAGCGGCTACCTTGACTTTAGAATTCGGACAAACTTCTGTCAATCTATATGCTGGTATGGATGATGATTTTAAACGTTATAATGCACCAATTTTAACTTGGTATGAAACAGCTCGCTATGCCTTTGAGAGAGGTATGGTGTGGCAAAATTTAGGTGGTGTTGAAAACTCTCTCAATGGTGGACTTTATCATTTTAAGGAAAAATTTAATCCAACAATTGAAGAATACTTGGGTGAATTTACAATGCCTACGCATCCTCTCTATCCTCTGTTAAGACTTGCTCTTGATTTCCGTAAAACATTAAGAAAAAAACATAGAAAGTAAGTATATGGCACTAACAACACTCACGAAAGAAGAGTTTCAGGCTTATTCTGATCAGGTTTCTTCTCGTTCCTTTATGCAATCTGTCCAGATGGGGGACTTATTAGAAAAAAGAGGGGCTCGAATTGTTTACCTTGCTTTGGAACAAGAAGGAGAAATTCAAGTTGCAGCTCTGGTTTATAGTTTGCCCATGCTAGGTGGTCTGCATATGGAGCTCAATTCGGGTCCGATTTATACCCAACAAGATGCCCTTCCAGTTTTTTATGCGGAGTTAAAAGAATATGCCAAGCAAAATGGTGTATTAGAGTTGCTTGTAAAACCTTATGAAACTTATCAAATTTTTGATAGTGAAGGTAATCCAATAGATACTGAGAAAAAAAGTATCATTCAAGGTTTAACTGATTTAGGTTATCAATTTGATGGTTTGACGACAGGATATCCAGGTGGAGAACCAGATTGGTTATATTATAAGGATTTGACTGAATTAACTGAAAAGAATTTACTTAAAAGTTTTAGCAAAAAGGGGAAGCCTTTGGTGAAAAAGGCTGAAACTTTTGGTATTCGGTTGAAAAAGTTAAAACGTGAAGAACTATCGATTTTTAAGAATATAACTAAAGAAACCTCTGAACGTAGAGAATATAGTGATAAAAGTTTAGAATACTATGAGCACTTTTATGATTCATTTGGAGAACAAGCGGAGTTTCTCATAGCAAGCTTAAATTTTTCGGACTATATGAGCAAATTGCAAGGTGAACAAAGTAAACTAGAAGAAATCTTGGACAAGTTGCGACTTGATTTGAGTAAAAAAATCCTCATTCTGAGAAAAAACAAAATCAACTGAGAGAATATTCTAGTCAATTTGAAACGTTTGAAGTTCGAAAAGCAGAAGCGCGAGACTTGATTGAAAAATATGGAGAAGAAGATATTGTTTTAGCCGGGAGTTTATTTGTTTATATGCCTCAGGAAACGACTTATCTCTTTAGTGGTTCTTACACTGAGTTTAATAAGTTTTATGCCCCTGCACTGCTTCAAAAATATGTTATGTTGGAAAGCATAAAACGTGGAATACCTAAATACAACTTCCTAGGCATTCAAGGGATTTTTGATGGAAGTGATGGTGTTTTGCGTTTTAAACAGAATTTTAATGGCTATATTGTACGCAAAGCAGGTACTTTCCGTTACCATCCATCGCCTTTAAAATACAAAGCTATTCAGTTATTCAAAAAAATAGTAGGACGTTAAGATGGAAAAGCCAGTATTTAGCTTTCTTTCAGCTTATTTTAGTAAAATAGTCTTTATTTTCTAGAAAGGTGGAGGGACATGCGCTGGCTTTTTCGTTTGATAGGGGTTTTCTTTTCTTTTGTGTGGCGTTTGTTTTGGCGCCTGGTTTGGATAGTTGTACTCTTATGTGCTCTTGCTTTTGGATTTCTCTGGTATCTGAACGGGGATTTTCAAGGAGCACTAAAGCAAGTAGAGCGGTCAGTAAAAATTGGTCAACAAAGTATTGACCAATGGGGAAAAACAGGGCAACTGCCTAAGTTAAGTCAGACAGATAGTCACCAGTATTCTGAAGGAAGGTGGCCACAGGCCTCTGCTCGTATTTACTTGGACCCGCAAATGGATTCACGCTTTCAAGAAGCTTATGTAGAAGCAATTCAGAACTGGAATCAAACTGGTGCCTTTCATTTTGAACTTGTGACTGAGTCCAGCAAGGCAGATATCTTGGCTACGGAGATGAATGACGGAGGTACTCCTGTGGCAGGAGAAGCGGAAAGTCAGACCAATCTCTTGACGGGGCAATTCTTGTCTGTAACGGTGCGTCTGAATCATTATTATTTGTCCAATCCAAACTATGGCTATTCCTATGAGCGCCTTGTCCATACGGCAGAACATGAGTTGGGGCATGCGATTGGCTTGGACCATACAGATGAAAAGTCTGTCATGCAACCTGCGGGTTCCTTTTATGGTATTCAGGAAGTGGATGTTGCAAACCTTCGAAAAATATATGAGACTAGTGAGTAGGGAACAATCTTTCCCTACTTTTTGCTATAATGGAACTATGAATAACTTGATTAAATCAAAACTAGAGCTCTTGCCGACCAGCCCAGGTTGCTACATCCACAAGGATAAAAACGGCACCATTATATATGTAGGAAAGGCTAAAAATCTGCGTAACCGCGTGAGGTCTTATTTCCGTGGAAGTCATGATACCAAAACAGAGGCCTTGGTGTCTGAAATTGTAGATTTTGAATTTATCGTTACGGAGTCCAATATTGAGGCACTTCTCCTAGAAATCAATCTGATCAAGGAAAATAAGCCTAAATACAATATCATGCTCAAGGATGACAAGTCCTATCCCTTCATCAAAATCACTAATGAACGCTATCCTCGTTTGATTATCACCCGTCAGGTCAAGAAAGACGGCGGTCTTTATTTTGGACCTTATCCCGATGTGGGGGCAGCCAATGAAATCAAGCGATTACTGGATCGAATTTTCCCTTTTCGAAAGTGTACGAATCCACCGTCTAAGGTTTGTTTTTACTACCATATCGGTCAATGTATGGCCCACACTATCTGTAAGAAGGATGAGGCCTATTTCAAGTCCATGGCTCAGGAGGTTTCTGACTTCTTAAAAGGACAGGATGACAAAATCATCGATGACCTCAAGGGCAAGATGGCATCCGCAGCACAAAGTATGGAATTTGAACGTGCAGCGGAATACCGTGATCTGATTCAGGCCATTGGAACGCTTCGAACCAAGCAACGGGTTATGGCTAAGGATCTCCAAAATCGGGATGTCTTTGGCTACTATGTGGACAAGGGATGGATGTGTGTTCAGGTTTTCTTTGTTCGTCAGGGCAAGCTCATTGAGCGCGATGTCAATCTTTTCCCCTATTATAATGATCCTGATGAGGATTTTTTAACCTATGTAGGACAATTTTATCAAGAAAAATCTCATCTAGTTCCCAATGAGGTACTGATTCCGCAGGATATTGACGAAGAAGCTGTTAAAGCCTTGGTGGATTCCAAGATTCTCAAACCCCAGCGTGGAGAGAAAAAGCAACTGGTCAATCTGGCTATAAAGAATGCTCGAGTCAGCCTAGAGCAGAAATTCAACCTGCTAGAGAAATCTGTCGAAAAGACACAGGGGGCTATTGAAAATCTAGGACGCTTGCTCCAAATTCCGACTCCAGTTCGTATCGAATCTTTCGATAACTCCAATATTATGGGAACTAGTCCTGTTTCGGCTATGGTGGTCTTTGTCAACGGCAAACCGAGTAAGAAGGATTACCGTAAGTATAAAATCAAGACCGTAGTCGGGCCAGACGACTATGCTAGTATGCGAGAGGTCATTCGCAGACGCTATGGTCGAGTACAGCGTGACGGTTTGACTCCTCCAGATTTGATTGTGATTGATGGGGGACAAGGTCAAGTCAATATTGCCAAGCAGGTCATCCAAGAGGAGCTGGGCTTGGATATTCCCATTGCAGGTCTGCAAAAGAATGATAAGCACCAAACCCATGAATTGCTTTTTGGAGATCCACTTGAGGTGGTGGAGTTGTCTCGCAATTCTCAGGAATTTTTCCTCCTCCAACGCATTCAAGATGAGGTGCACCGTTTTGCCATCACCTTCCACCGCCAACTGCGCTCTAAAAATTCCTTTTCATCACAACTGGATGGAATTGAAGGGCTGGGGCCTAAACGCAAGCAGAATCTTATGAAGCATTTCAAGTCTCTAACCAAAAATCAAGGAAGCCAGTGTGGATGAGATTGTCGAAGTCGGTGTGCCTAGAGCGGTCGCAGAAGCAGTGCAGAGGAAGTTGAACCCGCAGGAAGAAGTGGAATTGGCTCAAGTGGCGGAAGAAAAAAAGTAGATTACCAAACGGAAGGAAACCACAATGAACCATAAAATCGCAATTTTATCAGATATTCATGGAAATGCGACGGCGCTAGAAGCAGTGATTGCAGATGCTAAAAAAATCAAGGAGTCAGTGAATACTGGCTTCTGGGAGATATTTTTTTCTTCCTGGTCCAGGTGCAAATGACTTGGTCGCCCTGCTAAAGGATCTTCCTATCACAGCCAGTGTTCGAGGCAATTGGGATGATTGTGTCCTTGAGGCTTTAGATGGGCAATATAGCTTAGAAGAGCCACAGGAAGTCCAGCTCATGCGAATGACCCAGTTTTTTTGATGGAGAGAATGGATCCTGCAACGACTGTCTGGCTACGAAGCTTGCCTTTGCTGGAAAAGAAAGAAATTGACGGACTGCGCTTTTCTATCTCTCATAATTTGCCAAATAAGAACTATGGTGGGGACCTACTGGTTGGGAATGATACAGAGAAATTTGACCAGCTGTTAGATGCGGAAACCGACGTGGCGGTCTATGGTCATGTCCACAAGCAGTTGCTTCGTTATGGCAGTCAAGGGCAACAAATCATCAATCCAGGTTCGATTGGCATGCCCTATTTTAACTGGGAGGCGTTAAAAAATCACCGTGCCCAGTATGCCGTGATAGAAGTTGAAGATGGGGAATTACTCAATATCCTATTTCGTAAAGTCGCTTATGATTATGAAGCGGAGTTAGAATTGGCCAAGTCCAAGGGCCTTCCCTTTATCGAAATGTATGAAGAACTACGTCGTGACGATAACTATCAGGGACACAATCTGGAACTATTAGCAAGCTTAATAGACAAGCATGGGTATGTAGAAGATGTGAAGAAATTTTTTTGATTTTTTTGTAAGAGTTTCCTAAAATAACCAATGTAACTAAAAAAACGATTGGCTCGTCCAATCGTTTTTTTATCATATCTTATTGTAACTGAGATTTATCTGGAAGGTAAGAGCCACCTAGATAGGTATTACTGAGTTTTTTTCGAGTGTTCCGTCTTGGTAGAGTTCTTTGAGTGCTTTATCAAATTGCTCTTTAAACTCTTTCTGGTCGCTTGAGAAAACGATATAGTTGTTGGGGCTATCGGCAGAAGGTAAATCAACGACTGAGAGATCTAAGCCACGGTCCTTGATGATCTTTTTGAACGGATACCTTGTCAAAAAAATGAGGAAATCAAATTCACCGTTAGAGAGGTCTAGGATCTCGTTTACCGATATCTTCACCAGAAAAAAATCTATAGTAGCAGGATTGTCAGGGTGTTTTTTTGATTCCAGTTATTGATGAATTGAGCGTTTGAAGTTCCGGTATCTTCTTGCGTTGTTTTACCAGCAATTTGGTCAAGTGAAGTCAAAGGATTTTTTTCTTGTTGCTGACGAGGACGAGGGGTTGTTCGAAATTGGAAGTGAGTAGAGGTATTTTTTTCAGCACGCTCTTTTGTGTAACTCAGGTTGTTGGCTGCAGCCTGATAGTGACCAGAATCAAGTCCTGAAAGATACTCTCCCAGGCAGTTCTTTGAATTGAATCTCGTAGTCGCTGAGTTTTTTTCATCCACTGCCTTTAGAACTTCAATATCGAAGCCTGTCAGATTGCCTTTATCTTCGTAGTCAAATGGTGGCACATCGCCAGCTGTAGCAACGACGATTGTCTTCTGAGAGCTGGTTTCTTTTAGGTGTAGCTTGATTTCCACAGGCAACCAAAAATGGTAGGATGGCTAATAATAGGCTAAATTTTTTCATAATATCTCCATTCAAATGTAAAGTACTTGCTAGTTTATCAGAAACTGTCTTGATAAACCAATATATATTTTTTATGGCTGTAATAAAAAATCTTAATCATGAAAAATCCCTGCAAGCTCTTTCAAAATATGGTAGAATGGAAGCAGTAGAATTAGAAAAGGAAATCGATTATGAAATTTCTTGAATTAAATAAAAAACGTCATGCGACTAAGCATTTCACTGATAAGCCAGTTGATCCAAAAGATGTGCGTACGGCTATCGAAATTGCAACCTTGGCACCAAGTGCCCACAACAGCCAGCCTTGGAAATTTGTGGTAGTACGTGAGAAAAATGCTGAACTAGCAAAATTGGCTTACGGTTCAAACTTTGAACAGGTATCATCAGCGCCTGTAACCATTGCCCTGTTTACAGACACAGATTTGGCTAAACGTGCTCGTAAGATTGCCCGAGTTGGTGGTGCTAATAACTTTTCTGAAGAGCAACTTCAATATTTTATGAAGAATTTGCCTGCTGAATTTGCCCGTTACAATGAACAACAAGTCAGCGACTACCTAGCCCTCAATGCAGGTTTGGTTGCTATGAACTTGGTTCTGGCTCTTACAGACCAAGGAATCGGATCAAATTTGATCCTTGGATTTGACAAATCAAAAGTCAATGAGGTTTTGGAAATTGAAGACCGTTTCCGCCCAGAACTCTTGATCACAGTGGGTTACACAGACGAAAAATTGGAACCAAGCTACCGCTTGCCAGTAGATGAAATCATCGAGAAAAGATAGAAAGAAGAAAAAAATGACAGCAATTGATTTTACAGCAGAAGTAGAAAAACGCAAAGAAGACCTCTTGGCTGACTTATTTAGCCTTTTGGAAATCAACTCAGAACGTGATGACAGCAAGGTTGATGCTGAACATCCATTTGGGCCTGGGCCGGTAAAAGCCTTGGAAAAATTCCTTGAAATCGCAGACCGCGATGGCTACCCAACTAAATGTTGACAACTACGCAGGACATTTCGAGTTTGGTGAAGGAGAAGAAGTTCTCGGAATCTTTGCCCACATGGACGTGGTGCCGGCTGGTAGCGGTTGGGACACAGACCCTTACACACCAACAATCAAAGACGGTCGCCTTTATGCGCGTGGTGCTTCGGACGACAAGGGTCCTACAACAGCTTGTTACTATGGTTTGAAAATCATCAAAGAATTGGGACTTCCCACTTCTAAGAAAGTTCGTTTCATCGTCGGAACAGACGAAGAATCAGGCTGGGCAGACATGGACTACTACTTTGAGCATGTAGGACTTGCAAAACCAGACTTCGGTTTCTCTCCTGATGCTGAATTCCCAATCATCAATGGTGAAAAAGGAAACATTACAGAATACCTCCACTTTGCAGGTGAAAATGCAGGTGCTGCCCGTCTTCACAGCTTTACAGGAGGTTTGCGTGAAAACATGGTACCTGAATCAGCAACAGCAGTCGTTTCAGGTGATTTGGCTGACTTGCAAGCTAAACTAGATGCCTTTGTTGCAGAACACAAACTTAGAGGAGAACTCCAAGAAGAGGCTGGTCAATACAAGGTGACCATCATTGGGAAATCAGCCCATGGTGCTATGCCTGCTTCAGGTGTCAATGGTGCGACTTACCTAGCTCTTTTCCTCAGTCAGTTCGACTTTGCTGGACCAGCAAAAGACTACCTTGATATTGCTGGTAAGATTCTCTTGAACGACCATGAAGGTGAAAGTCTCAAGATTGCTCATGTGGACGAAAAGATGGGGGCCCTTTCTATGAATGCCGGTGTCTTCCGTTTTGACGAAACAAGTGTTGATAATACCATTGCCCTTAATATCCGCTATCCAAAAAGGAACAAGTCCAGAGCAAATCAAGTCAATACTTGAAAAACTTGCCAGTTGCTTCTGTTAGCCTTTCTGAACATGGTCACACGCCTCACTATGTGTCAATGGAAGATCCACTTGTGCAAACCTTGTTGAATGTTTATGAAAAACAAACTGGTCTTAAAGGTCACGAGCAAGTCATCGGTGGTGGAACCTTTGGTCGCTTGCTAGAACGAGGTGTTGCCTATGGTGCCATGTTCCCAGACTCAATTGACACCATGCACCAAGCCAATGAATTTATCGCCTTGGACGATCTCTTCCGAGCTGCAGCAATCTATGCCGAAGCTATTTACGAATTGATCAAATAAAACGATAGAAGTCTGAGATTTTATGCTTAGACTTCTTTTTGGAGGTAAAGTAGATGTCTCAAATTGAAAAAATCAAGCAGGCTATCATGGCGGATCCGCAGAATGCCAGCTATACCGAACGTGGAATAGAACCTCTCTTTGCAGCGCCAAAGACTGCTCGCATCAATATCATCGGTCAGGCACCGGGACTTAAAACTCAAGAAGCAGGCCTTTACTGGAAGGATAAAAGTGGTGACCGCTTGCGGGACTGGCTAGGTGTGGATGAAGATACCTTTTACAATTCAGGTTATTTTGCGGTTTTGCCAATGGATTTCTACTTTCCAGGGCATGGCAAGTCAGGTGACCTGCCACCGCGAGCGGGTTTTGCTGAAAAATGGCATCCTCAGTTCTTGAAAGAATTGCCCGATATTCAGCTAACCCTCTTGATTGGGCAATATGCCCAGACCTACTATTTAAAGGAGAAAATTAGTGGCAAGGTAACAGAACGGGTGAAACATTACCAGAACTATTTGCCAACCTATTTTCCACTAGTTCACCCCTCGCCGCGAAATCAAATCTGGATGGCCAAAAATCCTTGGTTTGAGTCAGAAGTGGTGCCAGATTTGAAAAAAAGAATTAAAACCATTTTATAGTCAATGAAAATCAAAGAGCAAACTAGGAAGCTAGCCGCAGGCTGCTCAAAGTACAGCTTTGAGGTTGTGGATAGAACTGACGAAGTCAGTAACCATACCTACGGTAAGGCGACGCTGACGTGGTTTGAAGAGATTTTCGAAGAGTATTAGGAGAAAAGAATGAAAGAAATAACCTTTGACGCATTTTACCAGCTTTACCAAAACGACCGACTTTCTTTAGTGGACGTGAGAGAAGTGGATGAGTTTGAAGCTCTTCATTTAGAAGGTACTCAGAATCTTCCTCTGAGTCAATTAGCTGATACTTATGATCAATTGGACAAGGATCAGTTACATTATGTCATTTGTAAATCTGGAATGAGATCGGCGCGTGCTTGCCAATTCTTATCAGAACAAGGTTATGAGGTTATCAATGTCCAAGGTGGCATGATGGCCTTTGAAGAACTTTAATACTCAATGAAAATCAAAGAGCAAACTAGGAAGCTAGCCGCAGGCTGTACTTGAGTACGGCAAGGTGAAGCTGACGTGGTTTGAAGAGATTTTTTTGAAGAGTATAAACATTAGAATTTTCTCCTACTTGGCGTGGACTAGGTAGGAGAATTTTATTTTTAGACAATTCTCATTTTTGAGAATCTTGAAAACATTCAATATTTACTTCGTGAAGCTTTTTTCATACTCCTATTCATGATATACTAGGTCAGTATTTTATAAATATGAAGGAGATTTTCATGGCTAAAAAAGGTGCCCTAACAGGTTTACTCCTGTTTGGAATATTTTTTGGTGCGGGGAACTTGATTTTTTTCCGCCTTCTCAGGTGCTCTATCTGGAGAACATTTTCTTCCTGCCATCGCAGGTTTTGTCTTTTCAGGTGTCGGTATCGCCGTCTTGACTCTGATTATTGGAACGTTAAATCCTAAAGGATATATCTACGAGATTTCAACAAAGATAGCGCCTTGGTTTGCGACTCTATACCTCTCAGTTCTTTACTTGTCAATCGGTCCATTCTTTGCTATCCCACGTACTGCTACAACAGCTTACGAAGTAGGGATTAGCCCTCTTTGTCGGATGCAAATAAAGGTCTTGGCTTGATTGTCTTTACGGTTCTGTATTTTGCAGCAGCCTATCTAATCTCGCTTAATCCATCAAAAAAATCTTAGACCGCATTGGACGTATTTTAACGCCAGTCTTTGCGATTTTGATTGTTATCTTGGTTGTTCTGGGAGCTTTCAAATACGGTGGAACAAGTCCTCAAGCTGCTTCAGCTGCTTATCAAGCTTCTGCTTTTGGTACAGGATTCCTAGAAGGTTACAATACTTTGGACGCCCTTGCTTCAGTTGCCTTTAGCGTAATCGCAGTTCAAACCTTGAAACAACTTGGATTTTCAAGTAAGAAAGAATACATTTCAACTATCTGGGTTGTTGGTATCGTTGTTGCCCTTGCCTTCAGTGCTCTTTTATATCGGTTTAGGTTTCCTTGGAAATCATTTCCCGGTACCAGCTGAAGCGATGAAGGGTGGAACACCAGGTGTTTACATCTTGTCACAAGCTACTCAAGAAATCTTTGGCTCAACAGCCCAACTCTTCCTTGCAGCTATGGTTACTGTAACCTGCTTCACAACGACTGTTGGTTTGATTGTGTCTACAGCTGAGTTCTTTAATGAACGCTTCCCACAAATCAGCTACAAGGTTTATGCGACAGCCTTTACCTTGATTGGATTTGCCATTGCCAATTTGGGTCTTGATGCGATTATCAAGTACTCAATCCCTGTACTGGTTATCTTGTACCCAATCACCATTGCTATCGTTATGATTGTCATTGTCAACAAATTTGTTTCCCTTTTCAAAACCAGGTATGCAGTTGACAATTGCTGTGGTTACAGCTATTGCCATTGCAAGCGTACTAGGAAGCTCGTTTAAGGTTGAGTTTCTTGCAAACCTTGTCAAGGCTCTTCCTTTTGCCAAGGCATCTCTCCCATGGTTGGTACCAGCCGTTGTCGGAATCTTGCTCTCATTGGTTCTACCAAACAAGCAAGAAAGCGATGTTTTTGAAATGGAATAATCATTAAAATCACTTTTGTAGCCAAGTCTACAGGAGTGATTTTCTTTTTTTATCCGATGATAAATGTGTTATAATAGGTAGCAAAAGAGGTGAAGAAATGAATCAAACAGTAGAATATATCAAAGAACTAACAGCCATCGCATCGCCAACAGGCTTCACTCGTGAGATTTCGGACTATTTAGTCAAGACTTTAGAAGATTTTGGTTATCAGCCAGTTCGCACAGCCAAGGGCGGTGTCAATGTGACCATTAAAGGTCAAAAAGATGAACAACACCGCTATGTGACTGCCCATGTAGATACGCTGGGTGCTATTGTCCGTGCTGTCAAACCAGACGGTCGTCTCAAAATGGACCGTATCGGTGGTTTTCCTTGGAATATGATTGAAGGAGAAAACTGTACCGTTCATGTGGCTAGCACAGGTCAAAAGGTATCTGGAACCATCCTTATCCACCAAACTTCTTGCCATGTCTATAAGGATGCAGGAACTGCAGAACGCACGCAGGACAATATGGAAGTGCGTTTGGATGCAAAAGTAACCAATGAAAAAGAAACTCGTGCCTTGGGGATTGAGGTCGGTGATTTTATCAGCTTTGATCCCCGAACTGTCGTGACAGAGACAGGCTTTATCAAGTCTCGTCATTTGGACGATAAGGTCAGTGCAGCGATTTTGCTTAACCTGCTTCGTATTTATAAGGAAGAGAAGATTGAATTGCCCGTAACAACCCATTTTGCTTTTTCAGTCTTTGAAGAAGTGGGGCACGGTGCCAACTCTAATATCCCTGCTCAGGTAGTAGAATATCTGGCTGTGGACATGGGAGCCATGGGTGATGACCAGCAGACAGATGAGTACACAGTATCTATCTGTGTCAAGGATGCTTCAGGCCCTTATCACTATGACTTCCGTCAACACTTAGTTGCCTTGGCTAAAGAGCAAGATATTCCATTTAAGTTGGATATCTATCCATTTTATGGATCGGACGCTTCAGCGGCCATGTCTGCAGGGGCTGAGGTTAAACACGCTCTGCTTGGTGCTGGTATCGAGTCTCAGCCACTCATATGAGCGCACCCATATTGACTCGGTGGTTGCAACGGAGCGTATGGTTGATGCTTACCTTAAGAGCGCATTGGTAGACTAATATGTGTTTGATTTGCCAGAGAATTGAGCTCATCAAGAAGGGAGAAAATCCCTATTTTGTCAAAGAGTTGGAAACAGGCTATCTTGTGGTTGGAGACCACCAGTATTTTGCAGGCTATAGCCTCTTTCTAGCCAAGGAACATGTCACGGAATTGCACCATTTAGAAAAGGAAATGAGAGTCCATTTTCTAGAAGAAATGAGTCTAGTCCAAGAGGCAGTTGCCAAGGCCTTTGCTGCTGAGAAAAATGAATATCGAACTGTTAGGAAATGGCGATGCCCATCTTCATTGGCATCTGTTTCACGACGGACAGGTGATATGAAGGGTCACGGTCTCAAGGGACGTGGTCCAGTCTGGTGGGTTCCCTTTGAAGAAATGACAGCAGCAATCTGCCAAGCAAAAACCGGATGAGATTAAAAAGATTAGTCGAATGTTTATCGTCAGAAGTAGATAAACTATTAGAAATAAAGGAGTAAAAATGAAAAAAAGATATCTTGTTTTGACAGCCTTGCTAGCCTTTGAGTCTGGCAGCTTGTTCACAAGAAAAAGCAAAAAATGAAAATGGAGTAGCTAAAACAGAACAAACAGCCAAAGCTGATGGAACAGTCGGAAGTAAGCCTCAAGGAGCTGCCCAGAAAAAAGCAGAAGTGGTTAATAAAGGTGACTACTACAGCATCCAAGGGAAATACGATGAAATCATCGTAGCAAATAAACATTATCCTTTGTCAAAAGATTACAATCCAGGGGAAAATCCAACAGCCAAGGCAGAGTTGATCAAACTCATCAAAGCGATGCAAGAGGCAGGTTTCCCGATTAGTGACCATTACAGTGGTTTTAGAAGTTATGAAACTCAGACCAAGCTCTATCAAGATTATGTCAACCAAGATGGGAAAGAAGCTGCCGATCGTTATTCTGCTCGTCCTGGCTATAGTGAGCACCAGACAGGGTTGGCTTTTGATGTGATTGGGACAAATGGTGATTTGGTGACAGAAGAAAAAGCGGCCCAATGGCTCTTGGACCATGCGGCTGATTATGGTTTTGTTGTCCGTTATCTCAAAGGTAAGGAAAAGGAAACAGGCTATATGGCTGAAGAATGGCACCTTCGTTATGTCGGAAAAGAAGCTAAAGAAATTGCTGAGAGTGGTCTCAGTTTGGAAGAGTATTACGGCTTTGAAGGCGGAGATTATGTCGATTAAAAAATAAACTTTTCTCTTGCAATTCTAGATAAATAGTGTATAATAGATGGGTATGTAAAAAGCATACTTGTGGGAGGTAAAAATTTTTAATTACCGCCAAAACCACAAAGGAGGATTTAAAAATGGCTAAAAAAGTCGAAAAACTTGTAAAATTGCAAATCCCTGCTGGTAAAGCTACACCAGCTCCACCGGTTGGACCTGCTCTTGGTCAAGCTGGTATCAACATCATGGGATTCACAAAAGAGTTCAACGCTCGTACAGCTGACCAAGCTGGTATGATCATTCCAGTTGTTATCTCAGTTTACGAAGATAAATCATTTACTATCACTAAAACACCACCAGCTGCTGTTCTTTTGAAAAAAAGCTGCAGGTGTTGAAAAAGGATCAGGTACACCTAACAAAACTAAAGTTGCTACAGTTACTCGTGCACAAGTACAAGAAATTGCAGAAACTAAGATGCCAGATTTGAACGCAGCAAACATTGAGTCTGCAATGCGTATGATCGAAGGTACTGCTCGTTCTATGGGATTCACTGTTGTTGACTAATCAATAGCACAGTAGAAAATCTCACAGCAGTCTATTAGTTGCTTTTTCATACTAGGGCAAGTGACTGATGCTTGTACTTGGGTACAGCAAGGGAACTTGACGACGTAGGAAAAGAAAAATAATAGACTGAAAACCCGCAAGACTTCATCATTTCGAGAAGTGACGTGGGAGATGAAAATCGATTGAACCACTTACAAGGAGAATAGAAAATGGCTAAAAAAAGCAAACAACTTCGTGCTGCTCTTGAGAAAATCGACAGCACAAAAAAGCATACAGCGTAGAAGAAGCTGTAGCACTTGCAAAAGAAACTAACTTTGCAAAATTTGACGCAACTGTAGAAGTTGCTTACAACTTGAACATCGACGTTAAAAAAGCTGACCAACAAATCCGTGGAGCAATGGTATTGCCAAACGGTACTGGTAAAACTTCACGCGTTCTTGTTTTTTTGCACGTGGTGCAAAAAGCTGAAGAAGCAAAAAGCTGCTGGTGCAGACTTTGTTGATGAAGATGACCTTGTTGCTAAAAATCAACGACGGTTGGTTGGACTTCGACGTAGTTATCGCTACACCCTGACATGATGGCTCTTGTTGACGTCTTGGACGTGTCCTGGACCACGTAACTTGATGCCAAACCCCAAAAACTGGTACTGTAACAATGGATGTTGCTAAAGCAGTTGAAGAGTCTAAAGGTGGTAAAATCACTTACCGTGCTGACCGTGCAGGTAACGTTCAAGCAATCATCGGTAAAGTATCATTTGAAGCTGAAAAATTGGTTGAAAACTTCAAAGCTTTCAACGAAACAATCCAAAAAGCAAAACCAGCTACAGCTAAAGGAACTTACGTAACAAACTTGACTATCACAACTACTCAAGGTGTTGGTATCAAAGTTGACGTAAACTCACTTTAATCAGTAGTTTATATCAAAGAACGAGCACGAAAGTGCTCGTTTTTTGTAATTATGTGACTATTAGTCCGTCTCGCTCCGTTAGGTGCGAGATATTATGTATATCAATGAAGAGGCTCTTTGTCAACTGTAGTGGGTTGAAGAAAAGCTAAGATCTAGAAAGGACGAAATTTGTCCTTTCTTTTTTGATATTGAGAGCGATAAAAATTCGTTTTTTGAAGTTTTCAAAGTTCCGAAATCCAAAGGCATTTCGTTTGATAAGTTTAACGAGATTATTGGTCGCTTCCAATTTGGCGTTGGAATAGGGTAGTTGAAGGGCGTTGACAATCTTCTCTTTATCCTTTAGAAAGGTTTTAAAGACAGTCTGAAAAAGAGGATGAACCTGCTTTATATTGTCCTCAATAAGTCCGAAGAATTTTTCAGGTTCCTTGTTCTGAAAGTGAAAAAGCAAGAGTTGATAGAGATTGTAGTGGTGTTTCAACTCATCTGAATAGCTCAAAAGCTTGTCTAGAATCTCTTTATTCGTTAAGTGCATACGAAAAGTAGGGCGATAAAATCGTTTATCACTCAGTTTATGACTATCTTGTTGAATGAGTTTCCAGTAGCGTTTGATGGCCTTGTATTCATGGGATTTTCGCTCAAATTGATTCATGATTTGGACACGTACACGACTCATAGCACGGCTGAGATGTTGGACAATGTGGAAGCGGTCGAGAACGATTTTAGCGTTAGGAAAAAGTTTGCTGGCAATATCGTAGTAAGGGCTAAACATATCCATCGTAATGATTTTCACCTGACAACGAACAGCTCGCTCGTAGCGCAGAAAGTGATTTCGGATGATAGCCTGTGTTCTGCCTTCAAGAACAGTGATGATGTTGAGATTATCAAAATCTTGTGCAATGAAACTCATCTTGCCCTTAGTGAAGGCATACTCGTCCCAGGACATAATCTCAGGAAGACGAGAAAAATCATGCTTAAAGTGGAAATCATTGAGCTTTCGAATGACAGTTGAAGTTGAAATGGAAAGCTGATGGGCAATATCGGTCATAGAAGTCTTTTCAATTAACTTTTGCGCAATCTTTTGGTTGATAATACGAGGAATTTGATGATTCTTCTTGACGAGTGAGGTCTCGGCGACCATCATTTTCGAGCAATGATAGCACTTGAAACGACGCTTTTTCAGAAGAATTCTAGTAGGCATACCAGTCGTTTTGAGGTAAGGAATCTTAGACGGTTTTTTTGAAAGTCATATTTTTTTCATTTGACTTCCACAATAAGGACAAGATGGAGCATTGTAGTCCAGTTTGGCGATGATTTCTTTGTGTGTATCCCTATTGATGATATCCATAAATTGGATATTAGGGTCTTTGATATCGAGTAGTTTTTGTGATAAAATGTAATTGTTCCATATGATTCTTTCTAATGAGTTGTTTGATCGCTTTTCATTATAGGTCATATGGGACTTTTTTCATATTAAAATAGGCTCCATAATATCCATAGGGGGTTACCCACTACAAATATTATAGAGCCAATGAAGAATGGTGAAATGAAACAGAAAAACTGGGCAAATTGATTAGAGAATCCAAACAAATTTCTACCAATCTTTTAGAATCTATAATGTACTATTTCAGCCTCAATCTACTATACTACATAGATTTTTTTCAGAATATTGGTTATGTTGAGTTTTAATGATTAGAGGCTTAGAACATCGTTGCGAACTAGTTTATTTTTCATTGTTGGAGATACGAGATTGATTTTAGATGTTCCGATTTTAATATTTTTAATTATCATTTTCCTAGTTTCTGGATGTGTCATTTGACTTTCATTGAGTATCAATAAATGATTTGTGATTGTATAGATTTGGATGTTAAAGTTACAATCAAAAACAAAGGTACTATCTGAACTCATTATTTTAGATAATTCCTTTGCAAAAAACTTAAATTGATAAAATTTTTATAAGTATTTTTCTTTCGAGATAATTTTTTTATGATTAAAAAAATATCTGGGTAAACAATAAATATATGTTAATAGTTTGTATTTATACACATAGGTAAAAAAATCCGAACTATATTTAGAGAAAAAAATAGAACAAATGTGTTATATATTGAACAAATATTTGTAAATTACTTTAGGTTATAATTTTTTTCAAGTTAATTTTTTTGAAAATATCAAAAATCATTTTATTTATAAAAAGTAATTATTTTCAAGCATAAAAAGTTGAGTTATAAATTTAATGATGATATAATTTAAGAGATATTAGTAATTATTGAGCACTCCCTGATTTAGGATATTGACCTCTTAATATTGCAAAAAAATATTTAAGGCTCTTTATTTGTCTAATCATTTTAATATTTTTTAAAGGAGGTTGTGGGTCTAATGAAAGGCAAACAACAAGATTTTCGAACGGAGAAGTACATTCGTTACGGTATTCGTAAGTACAGCTTTGGAGCAGCATCAGTAGCAATTGCGGCTGGTTTGATGTTCCTAGGGAACGGTGCGGTATCAGCGACGGAAGTACAAAATGCTGAAACAGTAGTAGCAACAAATGCTCCTGATCAAGATAATAAGGAAAAGGCTGAGCCTAAAGCTGAAACAGTAGAAACTGTAAAACCAGAAACTGAAAAGGCTACTGAAGCAAAACCTGAAGTTAAAAAAGTAAACAAATCTATCCTTGAAGCAAGTATTGCTACTTTAGAAAGAAATATTAAATCAGCACCTGATGCAGATCAAGCAGTATTAAGTGTAGCTCGTGAAGCATTAGAAAAAGCTAAAGCAGTATTATCTAACGATGCAACTACTCAAGAAGAAGTAGATGCACAAGTGAAAATTGTTAATGATTTAGATGTAGTAGTTACAGAAGCTCAAGCAGCAGGAGTGACAGCTAAAGTTGAAGAGAAAAAAGCAGAAGAAAAAGCAAAATCTGAAGCGAAACAAACTCTAGAAGTAAAAGAAGCTAAAAAAGAATTAACAAAAGTATTATCAGAAGCAGAAGTAACTAGCAAATTGGCTGAGACTGAACTTGCTAAGGCTGATGTGAAAGAAGAAAACAAGGCAGCAGTTACAGCAGCAGTAGCTAAAAACCAAGCAGTTCTGGCTGAAACAAAAACTTTATTGGCTGATACGAGTGTCACAAAAGAGCAAGTAGATGCTCAATTGGAGCGCCTAAACGAATCAATCCTTGCAGTTTACAATGAATTGAAAAATGCAGGAATCGGTCGTGACGGCAAGTTTTCTTATGTTTTGGCTGATGTAGCTGATACAGTAGCAGAACCACCACTTTCTGAAGAAGAACAAGCAAACACTGGGAAAAATATAAAGATAAAAATACGGCTCGTTTAACTAAACAAATCAAATGGTTTGATGTAGGTAGTAAAACAGCAACTATAAAAAATCTTGGATCAGGAGATAAACTTCAAGTAGGAACGGAATTTACCCAAGAAATTTCGCCAGGATATGTTGTAACGTTAACGGTTACTAAATTAGCACCATTTAATTCGACAGATGTATATAAGGAACGTGGTGGAGCAGGTTATGATGCTAATGCCCAAAACGTTTATAAAAATGGAACTCCAGCTGAAGTAAAAGTAGAAAAACAAGGAGGATATTCTGTTGCGAAAACAAATGGAATGGATACTGGAGGTAAAACAGTTATTCGGTCTGTTCAGAATGGAGCAAACGTAGGGGTAGAATTCTCTGTTAAAGCTACTTTAAATGGGAAAGAAGTACCAGCAAACGTTGTATTCTTAACTGGGGAAGAAGCTGGTTCATCTGAAATTGAAATCTATAAAACAGATGGAGATGGTTTCGAACTAGTAACGGAATTATCAAACTCTACTGTAAGAAATCAAGAAACAGCCCGTTCTTACACAACTGAAACTTATGAGACAAGATCTGTAGCGGGAGCAGGGCATGGTCAGGCAGGTAATCAATTAGGAATAAAAAATACTATAGAAGGTTCAGGAAAACCGGCTTTTGAAATATTTAAACAAGATAAAGGTAAAGGCTTTTTCAATAAAACCATCACTTCAGATACAGTTGTAGCAATGAGAGAAAGCGATGGTACTTATAATACAGATGGTTTAGGAACACAAATTTTCGGACCAGTATCAACTCACAGATCTTCTGGTTTCTCTACTCCATTAGTAATGACTCGTAACGCTAAGAATATAGGAATGTATATCTTCTCATCAGGGCAACAAGGTTCTATGCTAGGATTTATGTTACTAGATGAAGGGGATGCCCCAGCTTCATATGGTCGTGTAGCACATTCTATTTCTAAATCAAACGGTCAGAAACAACCATATTTAGGTTCTGTAGCTCCAGACGTAGATATCCGTACAACACCAATCACTAAACAACTGCATTCAAATATGATGATAACCATGGAGATGGTGCAGCTGATGAAGGTGCTCGTCAATTAATGGGTGATGGAGTACAAGCTAATGATAACTATACATTACATAGAGTTAATGATAAAACATATTCTATGACATTCGATGCTCATTTAGATGGTGAACCATCAGCATGGGTTAATGGATGGATTGACTTTAATGGAAATGGTAAGTTTGATGAAGGGGAAGCTGCAACGCCTACAGAAGTAACTCGAGATGGAAAAGTTACACTAACTTGGACTACTAATGTTCAAAACGTAGATACAACTCAAACTAAACTTGCTTCACGTATTCGTATCGCTTTAGATAAGGCTGATATCACAACTCCAACAGGAATTGCCTATTCTGGAGAAGTGGAAGACTTCCAAATTCAACAAACGATTCCACCTCGTGGTACAAAAGAAGTGACAAGTGGAATTCAAGGAGCTACACAAAATGCAAAAGTTCAATTCAATGCATATGGACAAATTAACTATGATTTTAGTGAAATAAATACTATTGATACAACAGTTAAATCACAAATTGTTAAAGCAGACGGTTCATTAGTAACTGATGCTGATCTAGTAGATGGATACTATGTCGTTCAAGGTCAAGGTAAATATAAAATTACTGACAATGGAAAAGATGTAGATGTAGAATTCATTCCAGAAGCTAACTTTGTAGGGACAGCAGATGGTATCACAATTCGTCGTACAGATGCAAATGGAGCGACGACTGGTTGGGGACTAAATGGGAATAGAGTTGTTAAAGGTGAAGGAGAAGATGGTGCGACACTTAATTTAATAAGTGATCAAGTTCAATTGCAAAATTCTCCATCGAAAGGTTCTATGGACGGTCGTTACATTCCAACTGTAACTCCAAAACCAATCACTGCAGAGCCAAAAACTTCTAAGATGTACAAGGTAAAGCTCAAAAAGAAACACCAGTATTCAAAACAGATGCAGGTAAAGATAATGAAGCGGTTATTACGCCAAGTGCAACACATCCAGCTAAACTGGTAGATCCAAAAACTGGTAAACCAACAGATGAAGCTTCAGTAACTGTGAAAAATGAAGGAACTTATACAATTAACCCAACAACAGGTGAAGTAACATTCCAACCACTTCCAACATTTACAGGAAGAGCTACAGGGATTGGTGTATCACTAACAGCACCAGTCGGAGTTGATAAAACAGGAGCTGAGGCAACAGCAACAGCAACAACAACATACACTCCAGAAGTTACACCAGTGAAACCAACAGCAGAACCAGCTACTTCAACAGGAATCCAAGGTGAAACTCAAACAGGAACACCTACATTCACAGCAGGAGATGCAGAAGTACCAATTAAAGCAGGTTCAGTTAAATTACTAAATGCTGATGGAACTGGAGCTCAAGGAGCGGTACCAGCATTAGACAATAATGGAAACAAAGTTGGGGAATACACAGTAGACCCAGCAACAGGTGTTGTAACATTCACACCAACAGATAAGACTTATGTAGGTCCAGTAGAACCTGCAAAAGTACAAGCAGAAGATAACAACGGAACTAAAGTTGAAACTAAATATACTCCATCAATCGTAGGAGTTAAACCAACTGCTACACCAGCAGAATCAACAAATATCCAAGGTGAAGCACAATCAGGAACTGTAGCATTTGCACCAGGTAAAGCAACAATCGCAGGTGTAGAAAAATCAGTAGCAATTAAAGCTAACTCAGCAGTTTTACTTGATAAACAAGGAAATCCAGTAGCGCCTGGTACTCCAGTAGATGCTGAAGATGCAAATGGAAATAAAGTTGGGGAATACACAATTGATCCAGCTACTAACACAGTAACATTCACACCAACAGATAAAACTTACACAGGTACTGTAGTTCCAGCTAACGTGCAAGCAGAAGATGAAAATGGAACAAAAGTTAAAACAACTTATACTCCAACAATCGTAGGTGTAACACCAACAGCAGAACCAGCTGAAACAACAGATGTACAAGGTGTTGAACAATCTAAAGAAGTGACATTCAAACCTGGTAAACAACTATCGACGGTGTTGAAAAAGAAGTACCGCTTAATACTGATTCATTCACATTATTAGATGAAAATGGACAAGCAGCTACATCAGTACCAGCTAAAAATCCAGCGGGAGATGTTATCGGTACTTACACACTTAAAGTTGTAGACGGTAAAGCAACTGCAGTATTTACACCAACTGATAAAACATATGCAGGAGAAGTTGCACCTGTTACTATCCAAGCTAAAGATACAAATGGAACTCCAGTAACAACAACTTACACTCCAAACATTACTCCGGTAGAGCCAACAGGTAAACCAACAACATCTGAAGGTGTACAAGGACAACCTCAAGAAGGAACTCCAACATTCACTCAAGGTGACGATAAAGTTCCTATGAAGATTGATGCTGAACAACCAGCGAAATTGATCGATCCAGCTACTGGACAGCCAACTGCTGAAACAACAATTCCAGCTAAAGACGCTAAAGGAAACACAGTTGGTACATATACTATTGAACCAACAACAGGTAAAGTAACATTCACACCAAACAAAGACTTCGTAGGTACTCCAGTACCAGCGACAGTTCAAGCGAAAGATGCGAATGGAACTCCAACAACAGCTACTTATACACCAACAGTTAAACCAGTGACTCCAGAAGGTATCAACACATTTACAGAAGATATCCAAGGTGCACCTCAAAGTGGTAAACCACAATTCAAACCTGGTAAAACTACAATTGATGGTAAAGAAGTAGAAGTACCAATGGATGACAATACACCAGCTAAACTGGTTGATCCAACTACTGGTCAAGAAGTAACAAGTGTAACAATTCCAGGAGAAGGTACTTATACAGTAGATCCAGATGGAACAGTACACTTCACTCCAGATAAACAATTTACAGGAAAAGGTCAAACATTAAAAGTAGTTCGTCAAGATACGAACGGAACAAAAGTTACTGGAGAATACACAGCAGTAGTTAAACCAGCAAATCCAGAAGGAACAGAAGTTCTTACTGCAGCTGTTCAAGGTAAAGTACAAAGTGGAAAACCAAACTTCATTGGTGGTAAAGCGGAAGTTAACGGTGTTGAAAAAACTGTTGATATTGATGAAACTACACCAGCGAAACTAATCGATCCTAAGACAGGTCAAGAAGCAACTACTGTAACAATCCCAGGAGAAGGAACTTACACAGTTAAAGAAGATGGAACAGTAACATTCACTCCTGAAAAAGGATTTGTAGGAAAAGGTACAGAGCTTACTGTTAAACGTGTTGACTTAAAATGGTACCCCAGCACTTGGTAAATATACAGCTGTAGTAATTGGTACAAAACCAACTGCAGAACCATCAGTAACTTCAGATATCCAAGGTCAGACTCAACGCCAAGCTGTTAAATTCAAAGGTGGAACAGTTGAAGTTGAAGATCCAATGACAAAAGTTAAAACACAAGAAACTGTAGCCATTGATCCATCAACTTACACATTATTAGATGAAAATGGACAACCAGCAGATTCAGTTCCAGCTAAAAACACAGCAGGTGATGTAGTAGGTACATACACTCTTGTTAAAGAAGAAGGTAAAGATCCAGTTGCAGTATTTACTCCAACAGACAAATCTTACACAGGAGAAGTTAAACCAGTAACCGTTCAAGCGAAAGATACAAATGGAGTTGCAGTGACAACAACTTACACTCCAAATATTACGCCTGTTAAACCAACTGCGAAAGCAGCTACTTCAGAAGGTGCGCAAGGTCAAGAGCAAAGTGGAACTCCAACATTCACTGAAGGACATGAAAAAGCTCCAATCGATCCAACTGTACCAGCTAAACTTCTTGATCCAACTACTGGTCAACCAACTGACGAAAAATCAGTAACAGTACCAGGAGAAGGAACATACACAATTAATCCAGATACAGGAGCAGTAACGTTCAAACCAGAACCAAACTTCACAGGTAAAGCAACAGGAGTTGAAGTTCAACGTAAAGATACAAATGGAACTCCAGCAACTGCTAAATACACACCAACAGTTAAACCAGTAACACCAACATCAAAAGATGTAATTTCAGAAGATATTCAAGGTGCTAAACAAACTGGAACTCCAGTATTCACACCAGGAAAAACAACAGTTAACGGTCAAGAAGTAACTGTAGACCTAGACCCTGAAGTTAAACCAACATTAGTAGGTGCTGATGAAGAAGGTAAAGTGGTAGTACCAAACGAAGGAACATACACAATTGATGAAAACGGTGTAGTAACATTTACTCCAGAACCAAACTTCTCAGGTAAAGCTAGCGGAGTAACAGTTAAACGTGCTGATACAAACGGAACTGAAGTAACTGCTAAATACACACCAACAGTTAAACCAGTAACACCGACAGCTAAAGGCGCAACTACAACTGATGTACAAGGTTCTACACAAACAGGTAAACCATTATTCACACCAGGAAAGACAACAGTTAACGGTGTAGAAAAAACAGTAGAATTATCTGATAAACCAGCTAAATTAGTAGATCCGAAGACAGGTGATCCTGTAGATTCAGTGACTGTATACGGAGAAGGAACTTACACAGTTGCAGAAGATGGAACAGTAACATTCACTCCAGAAAAATCGTTCACAGGACAAGCAACAGGAGTAACAGTTAAACGTGAAGATAAAAACGGAACACCAGTAACTGCGAACTACACTCCAGTAGTATTACCAGTGACGCCTACATCAAAAGATGTAACTTCTATCGGTGAAAAAGGTGCGAAACAATCAGAAACACCGGTATTCAAATCAGGAACTACAAAACTGAATGGTAAAACTATAACAGTGCCAATTGATGAGAAAGTAGCACCAACATTCGAAGATGGCACAACTGAAAAAGTAGTACCAGGAGAAGGAACATACACAATCAATAAGAATGGTAAAGTAACCTTCACTCCAGAAAAAGACTTTGTAGGTAAAGCAACAGGAGTAACAGTTAAACGTGTTGACGAAAACGGAACACCAGTAACAGCTACTTACACACCAACAGTATTAGGTAAAACATCTACTAAAGATGTAACATCTGAAGGTGCTAAAAACACTCCACAATCAAATACTCCAGAATTCAAAGGAGATGTGGATACAACAGTACCACCAACATTCGAAGATGGCACAACTGAAAAAGTAGTACCTGGTCAAGGAACATACACAATCGATAAAGACGGTAAAGTAACGTTCACTCCAGAAGAAAACTTCGTAGGAACAGCAACTCCAGTAGAAGTAGTACGTAAAGATAAGAATGGAAGAACAATCCAAGCTTCTTATACACCAACTGTACGTCCTGACACTAAATTTGTAGTAGTAGGTAAAGATGGTAAAGAAACTGAACTTATCCCATCTAAAGACGGTGAAAACCCATCAGAAGAAATTTCAGGTTACAAAGTTGTTAAGACTGAAAAAGATGAAAAAGGTAATACAAAACACATCTATGAAAAAGTAACTACAAAACATGTTGATTCAAATGGAAACCCAATCCCAGGGACAACAACAGAAGAAGGAACAAATCCTAAGAAAGATATCCCAGGCTACAAATTCGTAACAACTAACAAACTTCCAAATGGAGATACAGAACATGTTTACGAAAAAGTAACCACTTCATTCAAGGATAAAGAAGGAAAAGAAATTCCAGGCAATCCAACAGAAGAAGGTGAACAACCTAAGAAAGATATTCCAGGCTACAAATTCGTAACCACAAACAAACTTCCAAATGGAGATACAGAGCATGTTTACGAAAAAGTAACCACTTCATTCAAGGATAAAGAAGGAAACGCAATTCCAGGCAATCCAACAGAAGAAGGTGAACAACCTAAGAAAGATATCCCAGGCTACAAATTCGTAACAACTAACAAACTTCCAAATGGAGATACAGAACATGTTTACGAAAAAAAGTAACCACTTCATTCAAGGATAAAGAAGGAAAAAGAAATTCCAGGCAATCCAACAGAAGAAGGTGAACAACCTAAGAAAAGATATTCCAGGCTACAAATTCGTAACCACAAACAAACTTCCAAATGGAGATACAGAGCATGTTTACGAAAAAGTAACCACTTCATTCAAGGATAAAGAAGGAAACGCAATTCCAGGCAATCCAACAGAAGAAGGTGAACAACCCTAAGAAAAGATATCCCAGGCTACAAATTCGTAACAACTAACAAACTTCCAAAATGGAGATACAGAGCATGTTTACGAAAAAGTAACCACTTCATTCAAGGATAAAGAAGGAAACGCAATTCCAGGCAATCCAACAGAAGAAGGTGAACAACCTAAGAAAGATATCCCAGGCTACAAATTCGTAACAACTAACAAACTTCCAAATGGAGATACAGAACACGTCTACGAAAAAGTAACAACTTCATTCAAGGATAAAGAAGGAAACGCAATTCCAGGCAATCCAACAGAAGAAGGTGAACAACCTAAGAAAGATATCCCAGGATATGAGTTTGTAACAACTACAACTGATAAAGATGGTAACGTAACTCACGTTTACCGTAAAGTGGTTAAGACAACAACATCATTCGTAGATGAAAGTGGTAAGCCAGTTTCACCAAATGAAGAAGGTAGCCAACCTAAGAAAGACATTCCAGGATATGAGTTTGTGACAACTACAACTGATAAAGATGGTAATGTAACTCATGTTTACCGTAAAGTAGTTAAGACAACAACATCATTTGTAGATGAAAGTGGTAAGGCAGTTTCACCAAATGAAGAAGGTAGCCAACCTAAGAAAGACATTCCAGGATATGAGTTTGTAACAACTACAACTGATAAAGATGGTAACGTAACTCACGTTTACCGTAAAGTAGTTAAGACAACAACATCATTTGTAGATGAAAGTGGTAAGCCAGTTTCACCAAATGAAGAAGGTAACCAACCTAAGAAAGATATCCCGGGATATGAGTTTGTAACAACTACAACTGATAAAGATGGTAACGTAACTCACGTTTACCGTAAAGTGGTTAAGACAACAACATCATTCGTAGATGAAAGTGGTAAGCCAGTTTCACCAAATGAAGAAGGTAACCAACCCTAAGAAAGCTATCCCAGGTTACCGTTTCGTGGAAACTAAGAAACTTCCAAATGGAAATACAGAACACGTCTACGAAAAAAAGTAACGCCACCGGCTCCAACACCTACTCCTACTCCATTCGAATACAAGGTCATCACAACTTATGTAGATGAAAAATGGTGAATTGATTATTCCAGACGAAAAATGGATCACATCCAGGTAAGTCATTAGAAGGTTATGAGTTAGTTCGTACAAAAAAACAGATGCTAATGGTAATGTTCACAATGTTTACCGTAAGATTCAATCTCAAAAACCAGTACAACCAGTTGAGCCAGCTACTCCAGCAATGCCTGAACAGCCAGCTAAACCTCAAGTATCGGCTACTCCAGCACAACCAGTACAAGCAACAGCAATGAAAGAAGCTGAAGCTAAGCGCGAATTGCCAAATACTGGTACAGAAGACAATGCTAGCCTTGCAGCACTGGGACTTCTCGGAGTATTGAGTGGATTTGGTCTTGTAGCTCGTAAGAAGAAAGAAGGCTAGCCTTCTAATTGATCTGATTTGTTTGAAATGAACATATTATCCCCTAAAGCTGATGAATCGAATAATTCATCAGCTTTTTGCTGTTGTTACCGGGGTCACAGAGTGGACATCGACATCGAGCTCTTAATTAGGAAATAATGGTTATACTTTTCTTCTTTTTGGAGAAAAATATGGTATAATAGAGAGTAAAAACTTTGAAAGAAAGAAAAAGATGAATTTAAAAGATTATATTGCAACAATTGAAAATTATCCTAAGGAAGGCATTACCTTCCGTGATATCAGTCCTTTGATGGCTGATGGAAATGCTTATAGCTACGCTGTTCGTGAAATCGTTCAGTATGCTACTGACAAGAAAATCGACATGATTGTAGGTCCTGAGGCTCGTGGATTTATCGTGGGCTGTCCAGTTGCCTTTGAGTTGGGAATTGGTTTCGCACCTGTTCGTAAGCCAGGTAAATTGCCACGCGAAGTCATTTCTGCTGACTATGAAAAAGAGTACGGTGTTGATACCTTGACTATGCACGCGGATGCCATCAAGCCAGGTCAACGTGTTCTGATCGTAGATGACCTCTTGGCAACAGGTGGAACTGTTAAGGCAACGATCGAGATGATTGAAAAACTTGGTGGTGTTGTAGCAGGTTGTGCATTCCTTGTTGAATTGGATGAATTGAACGGTCGTGAAAAAATAGGTGACTACGATTACAAGGTTCTTATGCATTATTAATGAAAAACAGTCCCTAGGGCTGTTTTCTCTACATTAGGATATAAAAATAGACTATAGCTAGTTAGAGAAAAACTATAATTGAAAACTATATCTTCTTGCAGTATAATAAAAGGACTAAGTGTTTGAGATTTGGCTTCAAACATATGCAATTATTCCTGAAAGAGTACAGTTAGGAGAGGGTTATGCTGATTCGAATTGATAAAAAAATTGCCAGCTGTTGAGATTTTTACGGACAGAGAATATCTTTTGTCATGGATGATCAACGTGCGGCCCACCAAGATATCCGTCCTTTGAAGATTTTAATCTTAAATCTTATGCCACAAAAAATGGTCACAGAGACTCAATTGTTGCGCCATTTGGCCAATACACCCCTGCAACTGGATATCGATTTTCTCTATATGGAGAGCCATCGTTCTAAAACAACTCGTTCAGAACACATGGAGACCTTTTATAAAACCTTCCCAGAAGTCAAGGATGAGTATTTTGATGGGATGATTATTACGGGGGCCCCAGTTGAGCATTTACCATTTGAGGAAGTGGACTATTGGGAGGAATTCAGTCAGGTAATCGAGTGGTCCAAGACCCATGTCTATTCGACACTTCATATCTGTTGGGGCGCTCAGGCGGGACTCTATCTGCGTTATGGGGTTGAAAAATACCAGATGGACAGTAAGTTATCAGGTATTTATCCTCAGGATACTTTAAAAGAAGGGCATCTTCTCTTTAGAGGCTTTGATGATAGCTATGTATCTCCTCATTCTCGGCATACGGAGATTTCTAAGGAAGAGATTCTGAATAAGACCAATCTCGAGATTTTATCAGAGGGACCTCAGGTTGGGGTTTCGATTTTGGCCAGTCGTGATTTACGAGAAATATATAGCTTTGGGCATTTGGAGTATGACCGTGATACCTTGGCAAAAGAGTATTTTCGAGATCGTGATGCAGGTTTGGATCCTCATATTCCAGAAAATTACTTTAAGGATGATGATGTCAATCAGATACCTTGTCTTTGTTGGTCTTCATCAGCAGCCCTCTTTTTTAGTAACTGGGTGAATTATGCAGTCTATCAGGAGACACCTTTTGACTGGAGAAAAATAGAAGATGATGCATCTGCATATGGATATTTATAAGAGGAATCATGACATATTTAGACGCTTTTAAATCAGGGAACTTGGTTTTACCGAGTGCCCTGCTCTTGCATTTTAAGGAACTCTTTCCTTCTAGCGACGATTTTCTAGTCTGGCAATTTTTCTATTTGCAAAATACGACAGGCTTAGAAGAAATGTCGCCAAGCCAGATTGCCGAAAGGATTGGCAAGGAAATTTCAGATGTCAACCAGTCCATTTCTAATCTGACGGAAAGGGGACTGCTCCAGTATCGAACGATCGAATTAAATGGCGAAATCGAATTGCTTTTTGATGCCAGTCTAGCCTTGGAACGCTTGGATGACTTGCTTGGAGCTCCTACTTCGAGTTCAGACCAGTTGACACCTCAAAATCAGCTTAAGGATTTGGTGGAAACCTTCCAGCAGGAATTAGGACGCTTGTTGACACCTTTGAGATTGAGGATTTGACCAAGACACTTAAGGAAGATGGAACAAGTGCTGACTTGATTAAAGAAGCTCTTCGTGAAGCTGTTTTGAATGGAAAACCAAACTGGAAGTACATTCAGGCGATTTTGAGAAACTGGCGCCATGAAGGTATCAAAAGTGTGGCTCAAATCGAGGCTAAGCGAGCAGAGAGAGAAGCAAGTAATCCTCAGTTGACACAAGTATCGGCAGATTTCCGAAATGCTATGGATCTCTGGAAGGATTAATCCATGCAAGCAGGCTTGAAATCCGAGTAAGATTTGCAAGCTGTGTATAATTGTGATAAAATAAATAGAAAATAAATTGAAAAAAAGAGGTATGTGAAATGTCACGTAAACCATTTATCGCTGGTAACTGGAAAATGAACAAAAATCCAGAAGAAGCTAAAGCATTCGTTGAAGCAGTTGCATCAAAACTTCCTTCATCAGATCTTGTTGAAGCAGGTATCGCTGCTCCAGCTCTTGATTTGACAACTGTTCTTGCTGCTGAAAAAGGTTCAAACCTTAAAGTTGCTGCTCAAAAACTGCTACTTTGAAAAATGCAGGTGCTTTCACTGGTGAAACTAGCCCACAAGTTTTGAAAGAAATCGGTACTGACTACGTTGTTATCGGTCACTCAGAACGCCGTGACTACTTCCATGAAACTGACGAAGATATCAACAAAAAAGCAAAAGCAATCTTTGCAAACGGCATGCTTCCAATCATCTGTTGTGGTGAATCACTTGAAACTTATGAAGCTGGTAAAGCTGCTGAATTCGTAGGTGCTCAAGTATCTGCTGCATTGGCTGGATTGACTGCTGAACAAGTTGCTGCCTCAGTTATCGCTTACGAGCCAATCTGGGCTATCGGTACTGGTAAATCAGCTTCACAAGACGATGCACAAAAAAATGTGTAAAGTTGTTCGTGACGTTGTAGCTGCTGACTTTGGTCAAGAAGTTGCAGACAAAGTTCGTGTTCAATACGGTGGTTCTGTTAAACCTGAAAAACGTTGCTTCATACATGGCTTGCCCAGACGTTGACGGTGCCCTTGTTGGTGGTGCGTCACTTGAAGCAGAAAAGCTTCTTGGCTTTGCTTGACTTTGTAAAAATAATCAGTAGCAAAAGCTAGGTGGAACAGCATTCAGATGTCTGTTCCATTTTTTTATAGGAGAGGAAAGATTGAAAACAAAGATTGGAAAAAAATTGGATTAGCAAGTATCTTTTTACTAGGCTTGGCAGTTAGTCATGTAGCTGCAAATGAAACTGAAGTAGCAAAAAAACTTCACAGGATACAACGACAGTTTCAAGTAGTTCAGAGCAAAAATCAGTCTTCTAATAAAAACTCAAACGAGCACAGGAGTAAAGACCAATGCTTCTGCCCACTGGGAGGGGGATTATTATGTAAAGTCTGATGGTTCCAAAGCAAAGAGTGAGTGGATTTTTTTGATAACTACTATAAGGCTTGGTTTTTATATTAAGTCAGACGGTCGTTATGCTCAAAAATGAGTGGCAGGGTAATTATTACCTAAAAATCAGGTGGCTATATGGCTAAGAATGAATGGGTTTATGATAACGCCTATAAGAATTGGTTTTACCTGAAGTCCGATGGTTCTTATGCTAACCAGGAATGGCATTCTGTTGGAGGTAAATGGTACTATTTTAAGAAGTGGGGCTATATGGCTAAAAGTCAATGGCAGGGAAATTATTTCTTGAATGGTCAAGGTGCCATGATGCAAAATGAATGGCTTTATGATCCAGCCTATTCATCTTACTTCTATCTCAAGTCTGATGGTTCTTATGCAAATCAAGAGTGGCAAAAGGTAGACGGCAAGTGGTACTATTTCAAGAAGTGGGGTTACATGGCCAAAGATGAGTGGCAGGGTAACTACTATTTGACAGGAAGTGGTGCTATGGCTACTGGTGAATTAGTCATGGATGGTGCTCGCTATATTTTTTCTGACTCAGGTGAGTTAAAAGAAAAGAAAGACTTGAATGTTGGCTGGGTTCACAGAAATGGCAGACGTTATTTCTTTAACCATCGTGAAGAACAAGTTGGGACTGATCAAGTTAAAAAGGTCATCGATGTCAGTGAACACAATGGCCGTATCAGTGATTGGAAAAAGTCATCGATGATAATGGCGTTGATGGAGTCATTGTTCGTTTGGGCTATAGTGGAACTGAGGACAAGGAATTGGCTCATAATATTAAGGAGTTAAATCGTCTTGGAATTCCTTACGGTGTTTACCTTTATACTTATGCTGAAAATGAGACCGATGCTGAGAATGATGCTAATCAAACCATTGAACTCTTGAAAAAATACAAGATGAACTTGTCTTACCCTATCTACTACGATGTTGAGAACTGGGAATATGGCAATAAGACTAAGAGAGCTCCAAGTGATACTGGAACCTGGGTCAAGATTATCAACAAGTATATGGCAACAATGAAACAGGCTGGTTATCAAAATGTGAAAGTTTATAGCTATCGTCAACTTTTGAAAACGCGCCTAAATCACCCTGATATTTTACAGCATGTCAATTGGGTTGCAGCCTATACAGATGCGCTTGATTGGAATAATCCTCATTATTCAGGAGAAAAAGGATGGCAATATACTTCATCTGAATACTTAAAAGGAATTCGTGGTCGTGTTGACGTCAGCGTTTGGTATTAAGATATAAGTTTGAGAAAGGAGTGTGCAAGAAATTTGCATTCTCTTTTTCTTTATTTTGTCGCAGTTAAGAGAGTTTGAAAGGGACTGTGTTTTATTCTAAAAAATTCTTAAATTATCAGTCTATTGCAACTTTTCTCATGTGAGTCATTTGGCTTGCTATTGGTTATTCTTAGTAGTATACTAAGATAGTAATCAGTAAGAAGTGGTTACAAATAATAATGAATGAGGTAAAATAAAATGGTAGAATTGAAAAAAGAAGCAGTAAAAGACGTAACATCATTGACAAAAGCAGCGCCAGTAGCATTGGCAAAAACAAAGGAAGTCTTGAACCAAGCTGTTGCTGATTTGTACGTAGCTCATGTGGCTTTGCACCAAGTACACTGGTATATGCGTGGTCGTGGTTTCCTTGTATGGCATCCAAAAATGGATGAGTACATGGATGCTCTTGACGGTCAATTGGATGAAATCAGCGAACGTTTGATTACACTTGGTGGTAGCCCATTCTCTACTTTGACAGAATTCCTTCAAAACAGTGAAATCGAAGAAGAAGCTGGTGAATACCGCAATGTTGAAGAAAGCTTGGAACGTGTGCTTGCTATCTACCGTTACTTGTCAGAACTTTTCCAAAAAGGTTTGGATGTCACTGATGAAGAGGGTGACGATGTGACAAACGGTATCTTCTCAGACGCTAAAACTGAAACTGATAAAACCATCTGGATGCTTGCGGCAGAACTTGGACAAGCACCTGGTTTGTAAGAAATAGAATAATCATATAAAAATCTGTAGGAAAATTCTTACAGATTTTTTTCTATTCTGTAAGCTATTCCAAACCAGTCTTTTTTTGAGTTTTTTGATAAAATAGTACTATCAGTGAAAAGGATGGAAGCATGACTAAGAAAATCGTAGCTATTTGGGCCCAGGATGAAGAGGGTGTGATTGGTAAGGACAATCGTCTGCCTTGGCATTTGCCAGCAGAACTGCAACACTTCAAAGAAACAACTCTGAATCATGCTATCTTGATGGGTCGCGTGACCTTTGATGGGATGGGGCGTCGCTTGCTTCCAAAAAGGGAGACCTTGATTTTGACACGTAACCCGGAAGAAAAGATAGATGGGGTTACTACTTTTTATGATGTCCAGTCTGTCCTGGACTGGTATCAGGGTCAAGACAAGAATCTCTATATTATCGGTGGGAAGCAAATTTTTCAGGCTTTTGAGCCCTACCTTGACGAAGTGATTGTGACTCAAATTCATGCTCGGGTGGAGGGAGATACCTATTTTCCTGAAGAGTTTGACTTGTCTATTTTTGAGACGGTTTCAAGCAAATCCTATACCAAAGATGAGAAAAATCCTTATGATTTTACCATCCAATACCGCAAGAGAAAGGAAGTCTAATGGAACGTAGTATATTTGGTTTTTTCACAGCCATGCTGTGTTTGGTCTGCTTGCTTGCAGGGGCACAGGCTTTTCGTAAAAAGCGTTATGGACTTTCTGTCCTGCTCTGGTTAAATGCCTTTACCAATTTGGTCAATAGTGTCCATGCCTTTTACATGACCTTATTTTAGATAGAATGACAGTATAGAATAGAACGGAAGGAAATCATGCCTACAACTAGGAATAATGATATGATGGTTTATTGCTCATTTTGTGGCAAAAGCCAAGAAGAAGTACAAAAAATAATCGCTGGGAACAACGCCTTTATCTGTAATGAATGTGTGGAGTTAGCCCAGGAAATCATTCGGGAGGAGTTGGCTGAGGAAGTCTTGGCAGACTTGTCTGAGGTACCAAAACCAATTGAACTCCTCCATATCTTGAACCACTATGTAATCGGTCAAGATCGTGCCAAGCGTGCCTGGCTGTGGCGGTTTACAACCACTATAAACGTATTAATTTTCACGATACGCGAGAAGAGTCAGAAGATGTGGATTTGCAGAAGTCAAACATCTTGATGATCGGGCCCAACTGGTTCAGGGAAAACTTTCTTGGCCCAAACCTTGGCTAAGAGCTTGAATGTGCCTTTTGCGATTGCGGATGCGACAGCTCTTACTGAGGCTGGTTATGTAGGTGAGGACGTGGAAAATATCCTCCTCAAACTCTTGCAGGCTGCTGACTTTAACATTGAGCGAGCAGAGCGTGGGATTATCTACGTGGATGAAATTGATAAGATTGCTAAGAAGAGCGAGAACGTATCGATCACACGTGACGTTTCTGGTGAAGGGGTGCAACAAGCCCTTCTTAAGATTATCGAGGGAACAGTTGCAAGTGTTCCGCCTCAAGGTGGACGTAAGCATCCACAACAAGAGATGATTCAAGTGGATACCAAAAATATTCTCTTCATCGTGGGTGGTGCTTTTGATGGCATTGAAGAAATTGTCAAACAACGTCTTGGAGAAAAAGTAATCGGATTTGGTCAAAACAACAAGGCGATTGACGAAAACAGCTCCTACATGCAAGAAATTATCGCAGAAGATATTCAAAAATTTGGTATTATCCCTGAGTTGATTGGACGCTTGCCTGTCTTTGCAGCTCTTGAACAATTGACGGTTGATGATTTGGTTCGCATCTTGAAAGAGCCAAGAAATGCCTTGGTAAAACAATACCAAACCTTGCTTTCTTATGATGATGTCGAGTTGGAATTTGACGACGAAGCCCTTCAAGAGATTGCCAATAAGGCCATTGAACGCAAGACAGGGGCGCGTGGTCTTCGCTCGATTATCGAAGAAACTATGCTGGACGTTATGTTTGAAGTACCGAGTCAGGAAAATGTGAAATTGGTCCGCATCACAAAAGAAGCTGTCGATGGAACGGATAAACCAATCCTAGAAACAGCCTAGAGGTGACTATGGAAATCAATACACACAATGCTGAAATCTTGCTCAGTGCAGCTAATAAATCTCACTATCCGCAGGATGAACTACCAGAGATTGCCCTAGCAGGGCGGTCAAATGTAGGCAAGTCTAGCTTTATCAACACCATGCTCAACCGTAAGAATCTGGCTCGTACGTCAGGGAAACCTGGAAAAACTCAGCTTCTCAACTTCTTTAATATCGACGACAAGATGCGCTTTGTGGATGTGCCTGGTTATGGCTATGCCCGTGTTTCCAAAAAGGAACGTGAAAAGTGGGGGCGCATGATTGAGGAGTACCTAACGACTCGGAAAAATCTCCGTGCGGTGGTCAGTTTGGTGGACCTCCGTCATGACCCATCAGCAGATGATGTACAGATGTACGAATTTCTCAAATACTATGAGATTCCGGTTATCATCGTTGCGACTAAGGCAGACAAGATTCCTCGTGGTAAGTGGAACAAGCATGAATCAGCAATCAAAAAGAAATTAAACTTTGACCCAAGTGACGACTTCATCCTCTTTTCATCTGTCAGCAAGGCAGGAATGGATGAGGCTTGGGATGCAATTTTAGAAAAATTATGAGGTAAAGAAATGGCAAAAACAATTCATACAGACAAAGCTCCAAAGGCTATCGGACCATATGTTCAAGGAAAAATCGTTGGCAACCTTTTGTTTGCTAGTGGTCAAGTTCCTCTCTCTCCTGAAACTGGGGAAATCGTTGGAGAAACGATTCAAGAACAGACAGAGCAAGTCTTAAAAAACATCGGTGCTATTTTGGCAGAAGCAGGAACAGACTTTGACCATGTTGTCAAAACAACTTGCTTCTTGAGCGATATGAACGACTTTGTTCCTTTTAATGAGGTTTACCAAACGGCCTTTAAAGAGGAATTTCCAGCTCGTTCAGCTGTGGAGGTAGCTCGTCTTCCTCGTGATGTAAAGTCGAAATTGAAGTCATCGCAGAGATTGGATAAGCTAGTTGAAGTTTGGTGTTGCCAAACTTCTTTTGATATAAGGAGAAAAAGATGACAAAGAAACAACTTCACTTGGTGATTGTGACAGGGATGAGTGGTGCTGGGAAAACTGTAGCCATTCAGTCCTTCGAGGATTTGGGATATTTCACTATTGACAATATGCCACCAGCTCTCTTGCCTAAGTTTTTGCAGTTGGTGGAAACAAAAGAAGACGACCATAAGTTGGCCTTGGTAGTGGATATGCGTAGCCGTTCTTTCTTCTCAGAGATTCAAGATGTTTTGGATGAGTTGGAAAACAAGGAAGAACTGGACTTTAAAATTCTCTTTTTGGATGCAGCTGATAAAGAATTGGTTGCTCGTTACAAGGAAACTAGACGAAGCCACCCATTAGCTGCAGATGGACGGATTTTGGATGGAATAAAGCTGGAACGTGAACTCTTAGCGCCTTTGAAAAATATGAGTCAAAATGTGGTGGATACGACTGAACTGACTCCGCGTGAGTTGCGTAAAACCATTGCAGAGCAGTTTTCAGACCAAGAACAAGCCCAGTCTTTCCGTATCGAGGTCATGTCTTTTGGCTTTAAATATGGAATCCCGATTGATGCAGACTTGGTTTTTGATGTGCGTTTTTTGCCAAATCCATATTATCTTCCAGAACTGAGAAACCAAACGGGTGTAGATGAACCAGTGTATCACTATGTCATGAACCACCCTGAGTCAGAAGATTTTTATCAACATTTGTTGGCCTTGATTGAGCCGATTTTGCCAAGTTATCAAAGGAAGGGAAGTCTGTTTTGACCATTGCCATGGGTTGTACGGGCGGACAACACCGTAGTGTGGCCTTTGCTAAACGCTTGGCGCAGGACTTATCCAAGAATTGGCCTGTTAATGAAGGGCACCGCGACAAAGACCGAAGAAAGGAAACGGTAAACCGTTCATGAGAAAACCAAAGATAACGGTGATTGGTGGAGGGACTGGGATTCCTGTCATTCTAAAAAGTCTGCGTGAAAAAGATGTGGAAATCGCTGCTATCGTAACGGTGGCGGATGATGGTGGTTCATCAGGTGAACTCCGAAAAAATATGCAGCAATTGACACCTCCAGGTGATCTTCGTAATGTCCTTGTGGCCATGTCGGATATGCCTAAGTTCTATGAGAAAGTCTTTCAGTATCGCTTTTCTGAGGATGCGGGAGCCTTTGCTGGCCATCCATTGGGAAATCTCATTATCGCTGGCCTGTCAGAAATGCAGGGTTCGACCTATAATGCCATGCAGTTGCTGAGTAAATTTTTCCACACAACTGGGAAGATTTATCCTTCCAGTGACCATCCCTTGACCCTTCATGCAGTCTTTCAGGATGGGACAGAAGTGGCTGGAGAGAGCCATATTGCAGACCATCCAGGTATGATTGACCACGTCTATGTGACCAATACCCTCAACGATGATACGCCTCTGGCTAGCCGTCGAGTAGTCCAGACCATTCTTGAAAGTGACATGATTGTCCTCGGACCTGGTTCCCTCTTTACCTCGATTTTGCCCAATATCGTGATTAAGGAAATCGGGCAGGCGCTTTTGGAAACCAAGGCAGAAATCGCCTATGTCTGCAATATTATGACCCAACGTGGGGAGACAGAACACTTTACAGATAGTGATCACGTGGAGGTCTTGCATCGTCACCTTGGCCGCCCTTTTATCGATACTGTCTTGGTGAATATTGAAAAAGTACCTCAGGAATACATGAATTCCAACCGTTTTGATGAATACTTGGTCCAGGTGGAACATGATTTTGCTGGTCTTTGTAAGCAGGTTCCGCGTGTGATTTCATCCAACTTCCTTCGTCTGGAAAATGGCGGTGCCTTCCACGATGGGGATTTGATTGTGGATGAATTGATGCGCATCATACAGGTGAGAAAATGAGTTTCACAGTAGCAGTAAAAGAAGAAATCCTAGGTCAGCACCATCTAAGTCGGCATGAATTATCTGCCATTATCAAGATGTCTGGTAGCATCGGTCTCTCGACCTCGGGCCTGACCTTGTCTGTCGTGACAGAAAATGCCAAACTGGCTCGTCACCTCTATGAGTCCTTTCTCCATTTCTATGAAATCAAATCGGAAATTCGTCACCACCAAAGAAGTAATCTTCGTAAGAATCGAGTATATACCGTTTTTACAGATGAAAAGGTGCAGGACTTGTTAAGTGATTTGCACTTGGCAGACTCCTTCTTTGGCCTAGAAACAGGTATTGATGAGGAGATTTTATCAGACGAGGAAGCAGGCCGTGCCTATCTCTGTGGTGCTTTCTTGGCAAATGGAAGCATTCGTGACCCTGAGTCAGGCAAGTACCAGTTGGAAATCAGTTCTGTTTATCTGGACCACGCGCAAGGGCTTGCCTCCCTTCTCCAGCAGTTTTTACTGGATGCTAAGGTGCTTGAGCGCAAGAAGGGGGCTGTGACCTATCTCCAGCGTGCTGAAGATATCATGGACTTCTTGATTGTCATCGGGGCCATGAAGGCGCGTGATGATTTTGAGCGGGTTAAGATTTTGCGAGAAACCCGTAACGACCTCAATCGGGCCAATAATGCCGAGACAGCTAATATCGCTCGGACAGTTTCTGCCAGCATGAAGACTATCAACAATATCAGCAAAATCAAAGATATTATGGGCTTAGAAAATCTGCCAGTGGATTTGCAGGAAGTAGCGCAGTTGCGGATTCAGCACCCAGACTACTCTATCCAGCAGTTAGCAGATAGCCTCAGCACCCCTCTGACCAAAAGTGGTGTCAACCATAGACTTAGAAAGATAAATAAATTAGCCGATGAGTTATAAAGATATAAAACACCTCTTTCTTGACAATTGAACAGAGCATGTGAGATAATAAAGAGGAATTGAGAAGTTCTAGCATTTTAGTGCTATCAGAAATCCCCTCGGTACTGCAATACCAAGGGGATTTTTTCTGGGTTAGATAGCACTAACCAGGAAGGTTACTTGTCGAAGTGATCGTCTAACCAACGAGTCACCAGCCATGAGATGATATTCTCGATGACTGCGATAAGTACTATTTTGAGAAGTTCTAGCATCTGTAATACCTCCTTTTCCAAGGCGTATCGTTAGTGCCATCGTTATTATATCATATGCTTTATCAATTTGATAGGACATTTTTTTGATTTTTTTGAAAAAAAGAAGGGGAAAAGGTATGAGCTAATCAGATTGTAGATGAACTATAAAACCACGAATCCTATGTGACTCGTGGTTCTTTTTTATAAACTAGTAGAGTGTTTTGGTTGCACTTTTTGCTCAGGGTCAATGTAGTTGATGGCATTGTTTACAGAAGTCGGTGCTTCCCCTAGACCTGTCGCAATCAGATCAATTTTTCCATCATAGTAGCAGCAGTCACCGATAGCATAGATACCTGCTTGGCTAGATTCTTGCTTGCTGTTGACGATAATCTTGTGACGATTGAGGTCCAGACCCCAGTTTTTAAGGTTACCGACAGAAGATTTGAAACCATAGTTGACAAAGAGGTGGTCTAGGTCAATCGTTTCGGTTTCATCAGATTTGACTTTTGTGATTTCAAGTTTATCGAGCGTTTTTCCATCTCCAAGGAGTTGGCTAGGGACGAATGGTGTCTTGATGGTCACAGATGATTCCTGTAAGGCTTGGACACTGTGTTCCAAGGCGCGGAAATTATCTCTGCGGTGGACAAGGGTAGTTGGTGTGATTTTTTCAAAAGCCAAAGCCCAATCCACAGCCGAGTCTCCTCCACCAAGAATCGTCACTTTCTTACCAGCATATTGCTGGATGTTGGAAACGTGGTAGTGGATATTTTCATAGCCCTCAACGCCTTCTAGTTCCAGCGGACGTGGTTTAAAGGCACCGCCACCCATAGCGATGATAACAGTTTTAGACAAGTGACTTCCTTTAGAAGTTGTAATGACAAAGCCTTCTTCTTGTTTTTCAATCTCAAGAACCGTTTCATTGAGATGGATAGGAGTATCAAATCCATTTAGTTGTTCAATCAAGCGGTTGGTCAATTCTTCTCCAGTCAGATTTGGGAAACCTGGTACGTCTAGGATTTCCTTTTCAGGGTAGAGAATAGCAGGTTGTCCACCTAGTTGTGGAAGAGAGTCGATGATTTGAACCTTGGCTTGGCGTAGATGGGCATAAAAGGTTGCAAAAAGCCCGACTGGACCACCACCTACAATAGTGATATCATAGAGTTGAGACATGGTTTCTCCTTTGTTTTTTCTAGTCAGTTTATTTTATCATATTTTTTCTTTAATTTAAAATGAAGTAGGATAGGGAAAAAAATGTCAGAAATGGTATAATAGAAAGGAACGTGTTTGGACAGAGAGGAGACAGCAGATGAACTTTCAACAATTATCCAACCTGCAATATTGGACTAGCTTGTTTTCTAGTCCTTGGAGTATCGCCATCAATCTGTTTGATATTTTGATTGTGACCTATGTTTTGTATCGTTTTACAAAAGCGATAGCTGGTACCAAGATTATGATTTTGGTGCGGGGGGTCTTGATCTTTGTATTAGCCCAGGTCGTGGCCAATATCCTTGGTTTAACAACGATTTCTTGGTTGATTAATCAGATTATCACCTATGGGGTTATTGCTGCGGTTGTTATCTTCTCTCCAGAGATTCGGACTGGTTTGGAACGCTTGGGAAGGGCGACAGATTTCTTTTCTACTACTCAAATTAGTGCAGAAGAGAAAATGATTCGTGCCTTTGTTAAGTCAGTTGAATACATGAGTCCCCGTAAGATTGGTGCTTTGGTTGCCATTCAACGGGTTCGGACCTTACAAGAATACATCGCGACAGGGATTCCCTTGGATGCCAATATTTCAGCAGAACTCCTCATTAATATCTTTATCCCCAACACTCCCCTACACGATGGTGCTGTGATTATCAGGGAAAATCGAATTGCGGTGACTTCGGCCTATCTGCCCTTGACAGAAAGTACAGGAATTTCCAAGGAATTTGGGACCAGACACCGGGCAGCTATCGGTTTATCAGAAGTTTCCGATGCCTTGACCTTTATCGTCTCAGAGGAAACAGGTGGTATTTCTATTACCTACAATGGGGTTTTCAAGCATGATTTGACGATTGAGGAATTTGAAGCAGAGCTACGAACAATTCTTTTGCCAGCTGTTGAGGAAAAAGCCAGTTTCAAGGACCGTTTGCTAGGAGGTTGGAAATATGAGAAAAAATAGTCTATATATCATTTCATCTCTCTTTTTTGCTTGTGTCTTATTCATCTATGCAACGTCAACCAACTTTCAAAATAACAATACTGTAAGGCAGGTCAAATCAGAAACCTATACCAATACGATAACGAACGTTCCTATCGATATTCACTATGATGATGACCAGTATTTCATTAGCGGATTCGCATCAGAAGTTTCAGTGATATTAACCGGAGCTAATCGTGTTACCTTGGCTAGTGAAATGCAGGAAAGCACTCGTAAGTTTAAGGTCACAGCGGATTTGACGGATGCCAGTGTTGGAACGATTGAAGTTCCCTTGAATATTGAAAATCTTCCAAGTGGAATGACTGCTGTGGCAACGCCTCAAAAGATTACAGTGAAAGTTGGGAAGAAGGTTAAGCGAGATGGGATGATTGTTGTGCCACAAGTTGACCAAAGCCAGATTGATCCCAAACTACAAATCGATAGTGTAACCGTGTCAAATGAAAGGGTTTCTGTCACAACTGACCAAGAAACATTAGCTAAAATCGATCGAATTATTGCGCTTTTACCAACTAGCGAACGTATAACAGGTAATTATAGTGGTTCAGTACCTTTGCAGGCAATCGACCGTAATGGTGTTGTATTACCAGTAGTTATCACTCCGTTCGATACAATAATGAAGGTGACGACAAAACCTGTGGCACCAAGTTCAAGCACATCCAATTCAACTACAAGCAGTTCGTCGGAGACATCTTCGTCGACGAAAGCAACTAGTTCAAAAACAAATTAAAAATAGGAAAAGGATTTTATAAAAATGGGTAAATATTTTGGGACTGATGGAGTCCGTGGAGAAGCTAACGTAGAATTAACGCCAGAATTGGCCTTTAAGCTAGGACGTTTTGGAGGCTATGTTCTTAGCCAACATGAAACGGAAGCACCGAAAGTTTTTGTAGGACGTGATACACGTATTTCTGGAGAAATGCTAGAATCTGCCTTGGTGGCAGGTCTCCTCTCTGTAGGGATTCACGTCTACAAACTTGGTGTCCTTGCAACACCAGCAGTAGCTTACTTGGTCAAAACTGAAGGAGCAAGCGCAGGTGTCATGATTTCTGCTAGCCACAACCCAGCCCTTGATAACGGAATTAAGTTCTTTGGTGGTGATGGCTTCAAACTTGATGACGAAAGAAGCAGAAATTGAAGCCTTGCTAGACGCTTCTGAAGATACTCTTCCTCGTCCAAGTGCAGAAGGCTTGGGAACCTTGGTAGATTATCCAGAAGGCTTGCGTAAGTATGAAGGCTACCTTGTTTCAACTGGAACTCCACTTGAAGGAATGAAGGTTGCCTTGGACACAGCAAACGGTGCAGCGTCTACAAGTGCCCGTCAAATCTTTGCAGACCTCGGTGCTCAATTGACGGTTATCGGAGAAACACCAGATGGGCTTAACATTAACCTTAATGTTGGTTCAACACATCCAGAAACCCTTCAAGAAGTGGTCAAAGAAAGCGGATCAGCTATTGGTTTGGCCTTTGACGGAGACAGTGACCGCTTGATTGCTGTTGATGAAAATGGTGAGATCGTTGATGGTGACAAGATTATGTACATCATCGGAAAGTACCTTTCTGAAAAAGGACAATTGGCCCAAAATACAATTGTGACAACTGTTATGTCCAACCTTGGCTTCCACAAGGCCTTGGACCGTGAAAGCATTAACAAGGCAGTCACTGCAGTTGGCGACCGCTATGTTGTGGAAGAAATGAGAAAATCAGGCTACAACCTCGGTGGTGAACAGTCTGGTCACGTCATCTTGATGGATTACAATACCACAGGTGATGGCCAATTATCTGCTGTTCAATTGACAAAAATCATGAAGGAAACTGGTAAGAGTTTGTCAGAGTTGGCAGCAGAAGTAACCATCTATCCACAAAAATTAGTCAATATCCGAGTGGAAAATGCCATGAAGGAAAGGCTATGGAAGTGCCAGCTATCAAGGATATCATCGAGAAGATGGAAGAAGAAATGGCAGGGAATGGCCGTATCCTTGTTCGTCCAAGTGGAACAGAGCCCCTCTTGCGTGTTATGGCAGAAGCGCCTACAACAGAAGAAGTAGACTACTATGTTGATACCATCGCAGACGTAGTTCGAGCTGAAATTGGGATTGACTAAATCCTAGAAAACTAGATGAAAAATAAAAAAATTATGGTACAATAGCTTATAATATTGTAGCCGAGGGAGAAAGACATGAATCTTAAACGTGAACAAGAATTTGTCAGTCAGTATCATTTTGATGCGCGTAATTTTGAATGGGAAAATGAAAATGGAACTCCTGAAACTAAGGTGGATGTGAACTTCCAATTACTCCAGCATGACCAAGAAAATCAAGTGACATCTTTAGTGGTTGTCTTGAGTTTTATGATTGTCTTTGACAAATTTGTTATCAGTGGAACGATTTCCCAAGTTAACCATGTGGAAGGTCGTATTGTCAATGAACCAAGTGAGCTTAATCAAGAGGAAGTTGAAACTTTGGCTCGTCCATGTTTGAACATGCTCAACCGTTTGACTTACGAAGTAACTGAAATTGCATTAGACTTACCAGGAATCAATTTGGAGTTCTAATATGAAATTAGCTGTTATCACAGATTCCTCTGCCTATCTCAGTTCAGAGACCTTGCAAAGAGAAGATTTGTTTGTCTTGGATATTCCTGTCAATATTGATGGTGAGGAGTATGTCGAAGGCATCAATCTGACTGCTGAGGAATTTTACCAAAAAATGGCTCAGGCTTCTGAATTGCCTAAGACCAGTCAACCAAGTATTGCAAAGTTAGATGAAATCTTAACTTCGCTCAAAGAACAAGGTTATACACATGCTTTGGGGCTTTTTCTATCTTCTGGAATTTCAGGTTTTTACCAAAATATCCAGTACATGGTCGATGATTATGAGGGCTTAACCATTGCTTTCCCAGACACTTTGATTACAAGTGCTCCTCTGGGCATCATGGTTGAAAATGTCTTTAACTGGAAAGATCAAGGCGATGATTTTGCCATCATTCAGGATAAGTTAGCTATACAAATTAGTCACACATCTGCTTTCATCATGGTGGATGACTTGGACCACTTGGTGAAAGGGGGACGCCTTTCAAATGGAGCTGCGATTTTGGGCAATCTGCTAAGCATTAAGCCAATCCTTTATTTCAACGACCAAGGTGTGATTGAAGTGTACGAAAAAGTTCGTACTGAAAAGAAAGCAACCAAGCGTTTAATTGAGATTATCAAGGAAGCCACAGCTTCGGGCCAATACCGTATCATTGTCATTCACGGAAATGCTCCTGAAAGGCTGAAGAATTGCGTCAGCACTTACTTGAATCTGGAGTGGGTACGGATATTTCACTTGCTACATTTGGTAGTGTCATTGGAACTCACCTAGGATCAGGAAGCATTGCTCTGGGTTATATTCCAGTGATTTAGTTAGCACTTCTAGACTAGTTAAGAAGTTAGCAGTTGAACACGCCTGGAACCTTGTGTGAAAAAGATAGATTTTCCAAGGAGTAGACACTCTTTGATCAGAACTCCTATTTTCACTTTGTGTTCTTACAGGCTTTGTATCTTGGGAATTGAACATGGACTATCTGCCTCTTGAAAAAAAGATGACTGTCTTGCCTTTCATGGAAAGTCAGCGCCATTCCCTATTTTTCAAGGGTAGCTAACGTCCTTTGTATCTTGATAATTGAACACGCCTGGAACCCTCTGTGAAAAAGATAGTTTTTCCAAGGAGTAGACACTTCTTGATCAAAACTCCTATTTTCACTTTGTGTTCCTACAGGCTTTGTATCTTAGACAGGAGTAGAGATGAGTATTCGAGTAATTATTGCTGGTTTTAAGGGAAAGATGGGACAAGCTGCTTGTCAGATGGTCTTGGCTGATCCAGACTTAGACTTGGTAGCAGTTTTGGATCCCTTTGAGTCTGAATCAGAATGGCAGGGTATTCCTGTTTTCAAGGATAAGGCTGATTTAGCAGGCTTTGAAGCGGATGTCTGGGTAGATTTTACTACTCCAACTGTTGCCTACGAAAATACACGCTTTGCTCTTGAAAATGGATTTGCTCCAGTAGTTGGAACGACAGGCTTTACTAGTGAAGAAATTGCAGAGCTAAAAGAATTTTCTCGCGCCCAAGATTTGGGTGGTTTGATTGCCCCTAACTTTGCCCTGGGTGCTGTCTTGCTCATGCAATTTGCGACGCAGGCAGCCAAATATTTCCCAAATGTGGAGATTATCGAGCTTCATCATGACAAGAAAAAGGATGCTCCGAGTGGAACAGCTATTAAACAGCTGAGTTGATGGCAGAAGTTCGAGAGTCCATTCAGCAAGGCGTAGTAGACGAGGAAGAGCTGATTGCAGGTGCCCGTGGTGCTGACTTTGATGGCATGCGTATTCATTCAGTTCGTTTGCCAGGTTTGGTAGCCCATCAGGAAGTCATCTTTGGCAATCAGGGAGAAGGTTTGACCTTGCGTCACGACTCCTATGACCGCAGCTCCTTCATGACAGGGGTCAATTTGGGAATTAAAGAAGTTGTCAAGCGTCATGAGCTTGTCTATGGATTAGAACACTTATTATGAGATTAACGCAAATGCCTTCTGAATTTCAGAAGGCTTTACCAGTATTAGAAAAAATTAAAGAAGCAGGTTTTGAGGCCTATTTTGTTGGGGGTTCTGTTCGAGATGCCCTCCTCAATCGCCCTATCCATGATGTGGATATTGCGACGTCTTCTTATCCAGAAGAGACCAAGCAGATTTTTCCGCGAACAGCCGATATCGGAATCGAGCATGGAACCGTCTTGGTTTTAGATGGTGATGAGGAGTATGAAGTAACCACTTTTCGGACAGAGGATGTTTATGTGGACTATCGTAGACCTAGTGCGGTTTCTTTTGTTCGCTCGCTAGAAGAAGACCTCAAGCGCCGTGATTTTACAGTCAATGCCTTTGCTTTAGACGAGACAGGAGAAATCATTGACTTGTTCCATGGCTTAGAAGATTTAGAAAATCAAGTTTTGCGAGCAGTTGGAGTGGCTAGTGAGCGTTTCAACGAAGACGCTCTGCGGATTATGCGTGGTTTCCGTTTTCAGGCCAGTCTTGGCTTTGAACTTGAGCCAGAAACATTTGAAGCTATGAAGACCTTGACACCGCTTTTGGAGAAAATTTCTGTAGAGCGCACCTTCGTCGAGTTTGATAAACTCTTGCTGGCTCCATTTTGGAGAAGGGGTTTGGCTTCCATGATTGAGAGTCAAGCTTATGACTATCTCCCTGATATGGCAGCTAGTCAGGACAAGCTTAACAGACTGTTTGATTTGGAGACTGATTTCACCTTTGAATCCTCTGAACAAGCCTGGGCAGCTCTACTGTGGGCTTTGGATGTTGAAAATGCGCAGCCATTTTTGAAGGCTTGGAAGACCTCACGTCAGTTTGCCAAGCAAGTTCAGGATTTACTGACTATTTTGGCCTTGCGTGAAAAGGGAGATTTGAGCAAGCGCGATTGTTATCGCTTTGATTTAGATTTACTTTTACAGGCTGAAAATCTTCGTCAGGCTCAGGGAAAACCAGTCAACCCACAAGCCATCACAGAAACCTATCAGAGTTTGACCATTCATGATAAGAAAGAAATCCAAATCAACGGTGGTATTTTGATCAAGGAATATGGTTATCAGCCGGGACCAGACTTGGGAGAGATTTTAACAGAGATTGAATATGCCATTGTCGATGGAGAATTGGAAAATGACCGTCAAGCCATCCATGCTTATCTGAGGGAGAAAAAATGAGTGATTTTATCGTTGAAAAACTAAGTAAATCCGTCGGTGACAAGACCGTTTTTAAGGATATTTCCTTTATCATCCATGATTTGGATAGAATTGGTTTAATCGGTGTCAATGGAACGGGCAAGACTACCCTTTTGGATGTCCTTTCTGGTGTTTCTGGATTTGATGGGGATGTCAGTCCCTTTTCAGCTAAGAATGACTATCAGATTGGTTACTTGACTCAAGATCCTGATTTTGATGATAGCAAGACGGTCTTGGATACGGTTCTATCTAGCGACCTCAAGGAAATTCAGCTTATTCGTGAGTATGAACTCCTCATGCTCAACTACAGTGAGGACAAACAGGCGCGTTTGGAACGTGTCATGGCAGAAATGGACTCTCTCCCAAGCTTGGGAAATTGAGAGTCAGGTCAAGACGGTTCTCAGCAAGCTGGGGATTCAGGACTTATCGACTCCAGTTGGGGAATTGTCAGGTGGTCTAAGAAGACGGGTTCAGTTGGCGCAAGTCTTACTTGGCAACCACGACCTCTTGCTTCTGGATGAGCCGACCAACCATCTGGATATTGCGACTATTGAGTGGCTGACCCTCTTTTTGAAAAATTCCAAGAAGACCGTCCTTTTTATTACTCACGACCGTTATTTTCTAGATGCTTTGTCAACACGGATTTTCGAGTTAGACCGCGCAGGCTTGACCGAGTACCAGGGAAATTATCAGGACTATGTTCGCCTTAAGGCTGAACAGGATGAGCGCGACGCGGCTCTTCTCCATAAAAAAGAACAACTTTATAAGCAAGAATTGGCCTGGATGCGTAGACAACCGCAGGCGCGTGCGACCAAGCAACAGGCTCGTATCAATCGTTTCCACGACCTGAAAAAGGAAGTTTCAGGCAGTACTGCTGAGACAGATTTGACCATGAACTTTGAAACAAGTCGGATTGGTAAGAAAGTCATTGAATTTCAGGATGTTTCTTTTGCCTATGAAGACAAGCCTATTCTACAAGATTTTAATCTCTTAGTGCAGGCCAAAGACCGTATTGGAATTGTTGGGGACAACGGTGTTGGGAAATCAACTCTCCTTAACTTGATTGCAGGCATTCTTGAGCCGACAGCAGGACAAGTTGTGATTGGGGAAACTGTTCGCATCGCCTATTTCTCTCAGCAAATTGAGGGTTTGGATGAAAGCAAGCGCGTGATCAATTACTTGCAGGAAGTGGCAGAAGAGGTCAAGACCAGTGGTGGTTCTACGACTTCGATTGCAGAGTTGCTGGAGCAGTTCCTTTTCCCACGTTCGACGCATGGAACCTTGATTGAGAAATTGTCTGGTGGAGAGAAAAAACGCCTTTATCTCCTCAAATTGCTCTTGGAAACCAAATGTTCTTCTCTTGGACGAACCGACCAATGACCTAGATATTGCGACTTTGACAGTTTTAGAGAATTTCTTGCAAGGCTTTGCTGGTCCAGTTTTGACTGTTAGTCACGACCGCTATTTCTTGGATAAGGTAGCGACTAAGATTCTGGCTTTTGAGGATGGCAAGATTCGTCCTTTCTTTGGTCATTACACTGATTACCTTGATGAAAAAGTCTTTGAAACAGAGATGGCCAATCAAGTGCAAAAAGCCGAAAAGGAAAAAGTCGTCAAGGTTCGAGAAGACAAGAAACGCATGACTTACCAAGAAAAGCAGGAGTGGGCAAGCATTGAAGGCGATATTGAAGCCTTTGAAAATCGTATCGCTGCTATTGAAGAGGAAATGCAGGCCAACGGCTCTGATTTTGGTAAGCTAGCGACTCTTCAAAAAGAACTAGATGAGAAAAACGAAGCACTCCTTGAAAAATACGAACGCTATGAATACCTAAGTGACTTTGATAACTAGAAGAATAGAAAAATCCCGTCTCATGACAGGATTTCTCTATTCTTTTTTGGTTTCTTGATGAAAGATATTTTGCCAAGTTTCGTGGCGACGCCAGATACTGGTATGGACGATACCATCTAACTCATAGCTGATGAGTTTGGTCTTTTGACTGATGGAAGTGATTTGAATATCCTTGATAGCTGAATTTAACTCTTTTTCGGCTTTATAGGCCTCTTTATCCATCTGATTTCCATCTTGGCGAATATAGACAAAATCATCAGCCAAGAGTTCTTCCAGTTGATTTCCTTGGTCAATCAATTGTTCACGCATGAGCAATTTTTTATAGACATTGTCTAAAATTTCATCCTCAGGGATAGGTGCTGGTTCGATATGGACATCGGTATCAAAGACTCCAAAACGTTCTTCCAGCATAGACTCGACTTGATCCGCGATTTCATGACTCTCAAAAACAGACAAGTCAGGATTCATTTCTAACGTAATATCCAGGTAGATGTTGCTACCGTAGGTACGACCTCTTTGGGACTTAACCTTGCTGATTTTGGGAATTTCCATGATGGCCTTTTGATAATCCTCAAGCAGACGGTCGTCAAAACCATCTGAAAGACTAAAGGAAGACTCGATGAAGATATCATAGGCAGTTTTCAAGATAAAGAAAGTGATGATGATAGCGACCAGTTTATCCACAATGGGATAATTGAAACTGCTGGCCAGTATGGCAATGGTGGTACCAAGTGAGGTAACAGCATCAGAAAGATTGTCCTTGGCGGCAGCCTTCAGGGCCTTGGAGTTGGATTTCTTACTGAGGCGAGTGTTGTAGAGATACACCACAAACATAATCGTTGCAGAAATGATTCCTAGAGTTGCACCCAGAGGATCAATAACCGTTTCTTCTCGACTGAGAATCTTCTGAATGGTATCACGAAGTACATCGAAGCCGACATAGAACATGATGATAGAAGTGATCAAGCTAGCCAAATCTTCAATCTTCCAGTGACCGAAACGGTGGTCCCGGTCTGCAGGCTGGCGCGCCATCCGTATCCCAATTAAGAGGGCCACATTTCCAATGATATCCGATACGTTGTTAAAACCATCGGCCACCAAACTGGATGAATGAAGGAGGTGGCCAGTTGCTAATTTGGCTGCAGACAAGATCAAATAGGTCGAAATACTGATAATAGCGCCGCGCTCAGCTAACTTGAGATTTGAAATAGATTGCTTCATTCAACTTCCTTTCTAGTCAGATAGTATTTTACCATTATACTGGTTTTTAAGGGAAAATTCAAATAAGGCAGTTTTTAGTCTTTGAAAACTGTTCTAAATTTGGTATAATAGTACTACTCAAGGGAGTAGCTGGCAGAAACCTGTGATAGTGTCGTCATTCCGAATTTCATACTGAAAAGTATGCTTTCCGGCACTATCTTAAACAGCGAGACTTGTTATGATTAACAGGTCTCTTCTTGTTTGTCGTGAAAAGATATGACAGAAAGAGAGTCTGTTTTGCACACAATGTCAAGGAGGAGACACATGTCAAAAGAACAAAAACGCCAAGCGTTTTACACTCAGAGTCCTGAAGAGGTCTTGAATGCTGTAGATGCGACCGAGAAAGGTTTGTCATCTAGCGAGGCGGAAAAGCGCCTTGCAGAATTTGGTCACAATGAACTCGAAGAAGGCGAGAAACGATCAATCCTGGTCAAGTTCATCGAGCAATTTAAGGACTTGATGATTATCATACTAGTTGCGGCAGCAATCTTGTCAGTTGTGACTTCTGGTGGGGAAGATATCGCAGATGCCATTATCATTTTAGCCGTGGTTATCATTAACGCTGCCTTTGGTGTTTACCAAGAAGGAAAAGCAGAAGAAGCTATCGAAGCCCTCAAATCCATGTCTAGTCCAGCTGCCCGCGTTCTTCGTGATGGGCATATGGCGGAGATTGACTCTAAAGAATTGGTACCAGGAGATATTGTTGCTCTCGAAGCAGGTGACGTGGTGCCAGCAGACCTACGTTTGCTAGAAGCCAACTCTCTTAAAATAGAAGAAGCAGCTCTTACAGGTGAGTCTGTGCCAGTCGAAAAAGACTTGACAGTTGAACTTGCTGCAGATGCTGGTATTGGTGACCGTGTCAACATGGCCTTCCAAAACTCTAACGTAACCTATGGTCGCGGTATGGGTGTTGTTGTCAATACAGGGATGTATACTGAAGTCGGTCACATCGCAGGTATGCTTCAAGACGCTGATGAGACTGATACACCCCTCAAACAAAACTTGAATAACCTTTCTAAGGTCTTGACCTATGCTATCTTGGTTATTGCACTTGTTACTTTTGTAGTTGGTGTTTTCATTCAAGGTAAAAATCCACTCGGTGAGTTGATGACCTCTGTTGCGCTTGCCGTTGCAGCCATTCCAGAAGGGCTACCAGCTATCGTAACTATCGTTCTTGCCCTTGGTACTCAAGTTTTAGCTAAACGTAACTCTATCGTTCGTAAGTTGCCAGCTGTAGAAACTCTTGGTTCAACAGAAATCATCGCTTCTGATAAGACTGGTACGCTGACTATGAACAAGATGACCGTCGAAAAAGTCTTCTACGATGCAGTCCTACATGACTCAGCTGATGACATTGAACTGGGTCTTGAAATGCCGCTTCTTCGTTCAGTTGTCTTGGCAAATGATACGAAAATTGATGTGGAAGGCAACCTGATTGGTGACCCAACCGAAACAGCCTTCATCCAATATGCCTTGGACAAGGGCTACGATGTTAAAGGATTTTTAGAGAAATATCCTCGTGTAGCTGAATTGCCATTTGATTCTGAACGTAAGCTCATGTCAACGGTTCACCCATTGCCAGATGGTCGTTTCCTTGTAGCAGTCAAGGGTGCGCCAGACCAACTTTTGAAACGTTGTGTTCTTCGTGACAAAGCTGGGGATATTGCTCCGATTGATGAGAAGGTTACAAACCTCATTCATACAAACAACTCTGAAATGGCCCATCAAGCCTTGCGTGTTCTTGCAGGTGCTTATAAGGTTGTTGATAGTATTCCAGAAAACCTTACTTCTGAAGAGCTTGAAAATGATTTAATATTCACTGGTTTGATTGGGATGATTGACCCTGAACGTCCTGAGGCAGCTGAGGCTGTTCGTGTGGCTAAGGAAGCTGGAATTCGTCCAATCATGATTACGGGTGACCATCAAGATACTGCAGAAGCTATTGCTAAACGTTTGGGAATCATTGACGCAAACGATACAGAAGGCCACGTTTAACTGGTGCTGAGCTCAACGAACTATCTGATGAAGACTTTGAAAAAGTAGTTGGTCAATACTCTGTTTATGCCCGTGTGTCTCCAGAACACAAGGTTCGTATTGTCAAGGCTTGGCAAAAACAAGGTAAGGTCGTTGCCATGACAGGTGACGGTGTCAATGATGCGCCAGCTTTGAAAACAGCCGATATCGGTATTGGTATGGGAATCACTGGTACAGAGGTCTCTAAGGGAGCATCTGACATGATTCTTGCAGATGATAACTTTGCGACTATCATTGTTGCAGTGGAGGAAGGACGTAAGGTCTTCTCAAACATTCAAAAGACTATTCAGTACTTACTTTCTGCCAATACTGCTGAAGTATTAACCATCTTCCTATCAACCTTGTTTGGTTGGGATGTCTTGCAGCCAGTTCATCTTTTGTGGATCAACTTGGTAACCGATACTTTCCCAGCTATCGCTCTAGTGTTGAGCCAGCTGAGCCTGGTGTCATGAACCATAAACCACGTGGACGCAAGGCAAGCTTCTTCTCAGGTGGTGTTTTGAGTTCTATCATCTATCAAGGTGTACTCCAAGCAGCTATTGTTATGAGTGTTTATGGTCTTGCGATTGCTTACCCAGTTCATGTGGGTGACAATCATGCCATTCATGCAGATGCTCTTACTATGGCCTTTGCAACCCTTGGTTTGATTCAGCTTTTCCATGCCTATAACGTCAAATCTGTCTACCAATCAATCTTGACAGTTGGCCCATTCAAGTCTAAGACCTTTAACTGGTCAATCTTGGTATCCTTCATCCTTCTCATGGCAACAATCGTCGTAGAACCGCTTGAAGGCATCTTCCACGTAACCAAACTAGACTTGTCACAATGGGGAATCGTTATGGCTGGAAGCTTCTCAATGATTATCATTGTCGAAATCGTTAAGTTTATCCAACGCAAACTTGGCTTTGACAAGAATGCGATTTAAAAAGAAAGTCATCTTCGGATGGCTTTTTACTACAGTTGAGGGAAAGGGATTACAGTTATCGGCTTTTGTGCTATAATTGCTATAATATAGTAAAAAGCAAGAGGAGTGTGAGGAAGTGGAAAAGAAAATTGTGAAGGATATTTTGTTTTTATCTCAGGTGTCTCAGCCTGCAAGTCAGGAAGACCTGTATCTTGCTAGAGACTTACAAGATACGCTCTTAGCAAATCGTGAGACCTGTGTTGGTCTGGCTGCCAATATGATTGGGGTGCAGAAGCGCGTGATTATCTTTAATCTTGGCTTGGTTCCCGTGGTCATGTTTAATCCAGTGCTCCTGTCCTCTGAAGGATTTTATGAGACAGAGGAAGGCTGTTTGTCATTGACAGGTGTGAGACCTACTAAGCGTTATGAAACCATAAGGGTGTCCTATCGTGATAGCAAGTGGCAGGAACAGATCATGACCTTGACAGGCTTCCCAGCACAGATCTGCCAGCATGAACTGGATCACTTGGACGGACGAATCATTTAGGAGGAAAGCAAATGAAACGGATAGTCTTTGAACTTATTTTTATCGCAACGACCTGGTATATCTTTTTACCGCCCCTTAACCTGACCAGCTGGGAATTTCTCTTTTTCCTATGCGGGCATTTGCTTCTTGTGGCAATTTTATTTGGCTTTGGCAGGGGAATAAATCTGGTTAAAACAGTCCATGTGCGTCATGGCAAGGCGGAAGCTGCCTTAAATTTTGAGGGTTTCAAAATCAATCGATTAGGTAAAGTTCTTTTTGCTTCTATTGGAGGAATTCTTCTCTTGGCTGGTTTAGTTTCCTTGGTGACCTCCAGCATTTTTCAGGCTAAAAATTATGCTAATGTAGTCACAGTTACGGAAAGACTTTACTGAATTTCCTAAGACTGATACCAGTAAGGTTCCTATTCTAGACAGAAGTACTGCTGAAAAAATTGGTGACCGCTACTTGGGTTCCCTAACGGATAAGGTGTCGCAGTACGTAGCAGCAGACACCTATACCCAATTGACAATTGATGGGAAGCCTTATCGGGTTACACCACTAGAATACGCAGATCCTATCAAATGGTTTAACAATCAGGCCAAGGGAATCGGCGAGTATATCAAGGTGGACATGGTAACTGGAAATGCCAACTTGGTGGACTTGAAGACACCAATCAAGTATTCTGACTCGGAGTATTTTAACCGTGATGTCAAACGCCACCTGCGCTTGAAGTACCCAACTAAAATCTTCAAGACTCCATCTTTTGAGGTGGACGATGAGGGAAATCCTTTCTATGTAGCAACGGTTTACCAAAAGCAATTTGGACTTGCGGTTCCCCGTCCTGTTTCAGTCATTATCTTAGATGCTACAAATGGAGAAACCAAGGAATACAGCTTGGCAGATGTTCCAGAATGGGTGGACCGTGTTTATCCAGCTGAGGAAACCATCGAGCAAATCAACTATAACGGCAAGTACAAGGACGGTTTCTGGAATGCTATGATTTCCAAGAAAAACGTGACCCAGACTACCAAGGGCTATAATTACTTGTCTATCGGGAATGACATCTACCTCTACACAGGTGTGACGTCGGCTAATGCGGATGAAAGTAATCTTGGTTTCATTCTTGAAAATATGCGAACAGGAGAAATCACTAAGTATAGCTTGGCTTCTGCGACAGAAGAATCAGCCCGTGAATCAGCAGAAGGTGCTGTTCAGGAGAAATCCTACAAGGCGACCTTCCCAATCCTCATCAACCTCAATGACAAGCCTCTCTACATCATGGGCTTGAAGGACAATGCTGGTTTGGTCAAAGAGTACGCTCTGGTAGACGCAGTCGAGTACCAAAATGTTATCGTAGCTACGACAGTGGAAGAGCTACTCAGCAAGTACGCCAATAAAAACGATCTTGAAATTGATAATGAAACAACAGAAAGCATCAAGGGTGTGGTAGCAGACCTCAAATCAGCTGTTATCAAGGGAGACACCGTCTACTTCTTTAAAGTTGATGGCAAGATTTACAAGGTTAAGGCCTCAGTATCAGATGACCTCCCTTACCTCGAAAATGGTAAAACCTTCGAAGGTCAAGTAGGAAAAGACAACTATCTCAAGACCTTTAAAGTGCAGTAAGGGAAGAGGCTGGGCAAAAACTCAATTTCAGGAAAAAATGAAGTAAATTATTCCACAATAAAACGCATAGTATCAAGATTTTTCAACACCTGATATTATGCGTTTTTTTCTGAGGTTTAAGACTTTTCCCAGTCTCTTTTCAGATGAATTTCTTGGTTGTGGCTAAAAAAATATGCTACACTAGCAATATGAAAAATTTTAATCCCAACAGCAAAAGAAATGAACACAGACTTGCCAAGTATCGAAGCCGCTCCTTTAAGACTAGAAAGTCAGGCGGTACTTGATGCCTTGGCTCTCTATTCTGCCAGTCAATTGGAAAGTTTTTTTACAAGGTATCAGCTGAGAAGGCGGCGGAAGAATGTCAAAAATATCCAAGATTTGAAAAGGCAAACTGCTCAACACTACCCAGCCTTGAATCTATTTGATGGGCTTATGTACCGCCACATCAAGCGAGATAAATTGACAGAGGCAGAACAAGCCTATCTTGAAAATCATGTCTTCATCACCTCGGCTTTGTACGGTGTTGTTCCAGCCTTGTCAGCTATGGCCCCTCACCGTTTGGACTTTTTGATGAAGTTGAAAGTCGCTGGTAAGACTTTGAAGAGCCATTGGAAGCAAGCCTATGATGAAGCTTTGAAGAAGGAAGAAGTGATTTTCTCTCTCTTGTCATCGGAGTTTGAGACTGTATTTTCTAAGGAAATCAGAGAAAAAATGGTGACCTTCAAATTCATGGAGGACAAGGGTGGTCAGCTGAAGATTCATTCAACCATTTCTAAGAAAGCGCGTGGTGCCTTCCTAACGTCTCTGATAGAAAATCAAGTGCAGACGGTGGAGGAAGCTCGTCGCTTAAGCTTTGCAGGATTTAGCTTCCGAGAAGACCTGTCCCAGCTACAGGAATTGATTTTTGTTAAGGAAGTATAGAAATCAGATAAGAGAAAAAGTCAGCAGGATTATGCTGACTTTTTTCTAGCTTATAAAGTATTGGACAAATGAATCTCATTTGATAAGGTGTTGAGGTGATTAACTAAATCCATAATTGACAGATGATTTTGACAAATAAACTTCTTGGTAATTCCTGGAATATAGAAATTAGACACAATGATATCATAACCTGTCTGATTTAAAATCTCAGGACTTGTTTTCAATTCATCCCAAGTATCGAAGGTGAAGCGGTTATTACAGTAATAGGAAAGCATATCAACAAAGGTAAGGGATATAGCATGGTCAAAGTTACTGATAATCAAAACCTTGATAGGTGGTCGATTTTCTAACAACTGAGTAGAGAGGTTTTCAGCATGGGTTAAGATGGTGTACATCAAGTGTTCCAACTGTTCAGGATGGTCATGCTGTCCAATTGCTTGACGGTATTGAGCCAGTTCTTGACGCGCACTCCCCATAAAGTCTGGGAAGTAAACTTCGAATTTTTTAATAGCCAATGCTTTTTGTTCAAATAAGATTGGGGTAGAAAAGATTTCCTGTCTTTCAAAGAAAGCAGTGTTATGTAAATGCCAAATAAGTTCATCGTGGTTGGCAAAAGTAATCTTATATTGTTTTGACAGGCGTTCTAATATTTGACTAAGTAATTGGTAAAAGTATCTTGCTTCACTGTTCTCTTCTAAAGAGTTGAAGAATTCTTGAGGATCTAAGAAAAGATTGTTTTGAATAAAGGATATAAATTTGTGCGATGATATCTGGAGTGATTTCTAGTCCCAATTTCTCAGAGAAATGGACAAGTAACTCCTCAAAGTTTGGAATATTCATCAACAGAGGGTAGTATTCATCGTAGAAATGATTTGGTAAGTCGATAAAATGACCATTTTTGATGCGATAAATACTGATAGCTATCATCAACTTGTACATTCTATAAATTGAAAATCGCATCGGGTAATTCGTGATTTTATAGAAGAAATCAGCAAACTCTGTTAAATCTTCTTCAGGAAGGTCAGGAAAAGGCCAGTCTAGGAAATAATAGCGCTCAGAGAAGTATTGGGCAAAAAAGTAACGAATATCGATCTCATTTCCACGTATCTCGGATGGAGTAAAAGATAATTCAATTTGAAACTGAGATGAGAGAACTTTTGTAATATTTCTGCCTAATCGATAGAGGTTAGCATTACTAGAGTGAAGATTTTCTATTGTTCGATAAATAGGTAGCCCCTCATTGAAGAACATATACTCTAGTAATTGAAAAGATTGAGAATTAGCAAGAAAATATTGATAAATATCTTCTACACTAGTGCTAACTTCTAAATCTATCATGATTCCGTTAACAGAAGATTGGATGTCAATAGATGGAAAGGCAGCACGCAATTCATTTAAATCACTTTTTAAGATTCGCTCAGTACATCCTAACTTGTCGGCTAGTTCATGTAATTTCATCCAATTACGATTCTGAATTAGGGTTTCCATTAAACGTAATTGTCGCTGATCTTTCGTAGATAAAAGGTTACGCATATAGGTAATTTCCTCCTTAATTCATTATATCATTTTTTTGTCAAAAAAGTACAAAAAAACTAGAGTAAGAAAGTTGTCGTTAGTAATCAGAAAATTTAGAATAAGATAAGTGGTTGTTAGGTACAAAAAAATAGAATATATTAATTGTTCAGAAAAATATTGATTTATATATCAAATAGTTGTACATTAGGAATTATAAAATACTATCTAGGAGTTTAAAATGAAACATTCACATAAGAAATCATTTGACTGGTATAGCATGCAACAACGATACTCTATTCGTAAGTATCACTTTGGTGCGGCTAGTGTCTTGCTCGGGACAGCCTTAGTCTTGGGAACTGCTGCCAATGCGCAAGCAGTACAAGCAGAGGAACAACATCCTGAGTCAACTAATAGTGTCTCTGTTGATAAGGTAGATGAAGCTACTAAACAAGCAGAAGTTTCTACACCTAAAAAAGAAACAACTTATGCAGCTCCAACTGTTGCCAACCCAGTAGAAGTAACTCCAGCTAAAACTGAAGAAGCTACTAGACCAACAGAAAAAGTTGAAGAAGCAAATGACAAAAAAGCAGAAGCAAGTCATCAAGATGCTGTTGACAAGTCAAAATTGTTAACGGCTCTTTCGCGTGCTAAAAAATTAGAAAGCAAGTTATATACAGAAGCAAGTGCTGCTAACTTGCAAGTAAGTATCCAAGCTGGTCAAAGTTTGCTTGGGAAAGCAGATGCGACTGAAGCTGAAGTATCAGCAGCAGAGTCATCTATCCAATCAGCTATTATTGGGCTAGAACTTCGTTCTAACTCTGATAAAGGAACAGTATCAGAAACACCTGTAGTGAAGAAAACTGACGTAGCAGAAGCCAAAGAAGAAGCTAAGCCAGCTGCAACAACTGAACGTTCAGCTGTTGATAGCGCTGTTTTGCCAACTAGCACAGCTGCCAAAGTAGAAACAACTTCAGCTCCAGCATCTACTAATGAAATCTTGAAACCAGGTTTGAGCCTTTCTGATGCTCGCCAAAATCCAGCTATCCGTAAGGAAGACTTGGATAAAGGGCATAGTGGCTTTAGAGCGGCTAGCAATCCAGCCAATCCAATTGTATCAGGTTCTGGAAATACAGTTGCATTTGCAGATATTAGTCAAGGTGGTCGAAGTTATAGTTTCCGTGGTTATGGGAACTCACGTGGTGGTAATTCAATTCATTACGATGTAACAACAGTACGTCAAGGTAATAGATTGAATTTCACAATTAAATACTCTGGTCCAGGTGAATTTGTTAATAATAACTTTATCTTGGACAAAGGGGATGGATTTGGAAATCCTTCAAATGCAACCATCACAACTCCAAGATTAAGAGAGCAATCAAAACCTATTAGCCAGGGTGCCAACTTCGTATCTCACTCAGGATACAGTATGACCTCTGCTACTTCAACAAATATGGAACAAACAATCAGATTTAGTTTGCCTATCATTAATCCAAATGGTGATTTGTCTGTTCGTTTGAAACCAGTTACTTTTAACGTGGACCAAGGTGGAGGTAGTGCAGCAACAAGTAATGACCCGTATAGTAACTCTAACTATTATTATAGAGCAACCCCACTATACTTGGATGCAAACCCTTATGGCGGTACTAATAATAAGACTGTTTCAGAAGACATTGACTTCCAAACTGTCTATCTTCCAACTAGTAAGTTACCAGAAGGTCAAACTAGATTAGTTCGAGAAGGTGAAAAAGGACAACGTCAAATTACCTATAAAGTCCATCGATTTGGTAACGAAACACTTTTAGGATTGCCAATTAGTAATTCTGTTACTAAAGAAGCCAAGCCACGTATTATGCAAATTGGTGTGGCTAAAGAGCTAATCGATACAGTAAAACCACGTGTTGATCAAAATAAAGTTGGTGATACAAATAACCTCACTTTCTATCTTGATAACGATGGCAACGGTGTTTATACTGAAGGTGTAGACGAACTTGTTCAAAAAATTGCTATTAAAGATGGAGCCAAAGGTGAAAAAGGAGACCAAGGTGAACGCGGTTTAACTGGAGCTAAAGGTGAAAAAGGGGACCAAGGCGAACGTGGTCTCACTGGAGCTAAAGGTGAAAAAGGAGACCGAGGCGAACGTGGTCTCACTGGAGCTAAAGGTGAAAAAGGAGAGCAAGGCGAACGCGGTCTCACTGGAGCTAAAGGTGAAAAAGGAGACCGAGGCGAACGTGGTCTCACTGGAGCTAAAGGTGAAAAAGGAGACCAAGGTCAGGCAGGTCGTGACGGTGTAACTCCAACCGTAACCGTTAAAGATAATAAAGATGACGGCACTCATACTATTACGATTAACGACGGTAGAGGTAATGTTACAAGTACTGTTGTAAGAGATGGTTTCGATGGTGCAAGTCCATTAGTTGCGACTCAACGAAATGACGCAGATAAAACAACGACCGTTATCTTCTATTATGACCAAAATGATAACAACGAATTTGATGCAGGCGATACAAAACTAAAAGAAGTTGTAATTGCAGATGGAGCCAAAGGTGAAAAAGGGGACCAAGGCGAACGTGGTCTAACCGGAGCCCAAGGTGAAAAAGGAGACCGTGGAGACCGTGGTGAAACAGGAGCAGCGGGACGTGACGGAAAAACTCCTAAAGTTACAACTGCTCGTGGAGCAGATGGCCGCAGTACTGACATTACATTTACAGTTCCAGGAGAAGAACCTGTAACAGTTAACATTAAAGATGGTAAAGATGGACGTACACCAACCATCGACTTAAATGCCTTAGCTGAAGCAGCAGCAAGATTAAACAATCAAAGAAGCGGAAGAGTAAGAAGAGCTTTAGCAGACGCCCCATCTACAGCACCAGCAGAAAAACCAAGAGAAGGTACTCTTATTACAGCGTACTTTGATAACAATGGTAATGGTCGATACGATGAAGGTATAGATGAATTAATTGCTAAACAACCAATTTATAATGGTACAGACGGTGCCAATGGTGCAGCAGGTGCAGCCGGACGTAATGGTGCTGAACTATTAAGTGGACCTAAACCACCAACATCAAATGATGGTAAAGATGGTGACACTTATATCGATGCAACTACAGGTGATGTTTACAAAAAAGAAGGTGAAAACTGGAACCAAATTGGTAACATTCGTGGACCTCAAGGTCTAAAAGGTGAAGCCGGAGTTGCAGGACCACAAGGACCTAAGGGAGATCAAGGTGCCCAAGGTCTTCAAGGACCAGCGGGACGTGATGGAGCGCAAGGACCAGCAGGACGCGACGGACGTGAAGGTGTACCAGGACCAGCGGGACGCGACGGACGTGATGGAGCGCAAGGACCAGCAGGACGTGATGGCCGCGACGGAAAAGACGTCTTGAACGGCAAAGTCAACCCAACTACAGAAGGTAAAGACGGCGATAAATACGTTAACACAGAAACAGGTGACGTCTTCGTCAAGAACAACGGCACATGGGAAAAAGAAGGTAACATCAAGGGACCTAAAGGTGACCAAGGTGCACAAGGTTTACCAGGTCGTGATGGACGTGAAGGGGTCCAAGGACCAGCAGGTCGCGACGGACGTGACGGAGCGCAAGGACCAGCAGGACGTGATGGCCGCGACGGAAAAGACGTCTTGAACGGCAAAGTCAACCCAACTACAGAAGGTAAAGACGGCGATAAATACGTTAACACAGAAACAGGTGACGTCTTCGTCAAGAACAACGGCACATGGGAAAAAGAAGGTAACATCAAGGGACCTAAAGGTGACCAAGGTGCACAAGGTCTTCAAGGTCGTGATGGTCAAGACGGAGCACAAGGTTTACCAGGTCGCGATGGACGTGATGGAGCGCAAGGACCAGCAGGACGTGATGGCCGCGACGGAAAAGACGTCTTGAACGGTAAAGTCAACCCAACTACAGAAGGTAAAGACGGCGATAAATACGTTAACACAGAAACAGGTGACGTCTTCGTCAAGAACAACGGCACATGGGAAAAAGAAGGTAACATCAAGGGACCTAAAGGTGACCAAGGTACACAAGGTCTTCAAGGTGAACGTGGTCAAGACGGAGCACAAGGTTTACCAGGTCGCGATGGACGTGATGGAGCGCAAGGACCAGCAGGACGTGATGGCCGCGACGGAAAAGACGTCTTGAACGGTAAAGTCAACCCAACTACAGAAGGTAAAGACGGCGATAAATACGTTAACACAGAAACAGGTGACGTCTTCGTTAAGAACAACGGCACATGGGAAAAAGAAGGTAACATCAAGGGACCTAAAGGTGACCAAGGTGCACAAGGTTTACCAGGTCGCGATGGACGTGATGGCCGCGACGGAAAAGACGTCTTGAACGGCAAAGTCAACCCAACTACAGAAGGTAAAGACGGCGATAAATACGTTAACACAGAAACAGGTGACGTCTTCGTCAAGAACAACGGCACATGGGAAAAAGAAGGTAACATCAAGGGACCTAAAGGTGACCAAGGTGCACCAGGTCGTGATGGAGCGCAAGGACCAGCAGGTCGCGACGGACGTGACGGAGCGCAAGGACCAGCAGGTCGCGACGGAAAAGACGTCTTGAACGGCAAAGTCAACCCAACTACAGAAGGTAAAGACGGCGATAAATACGTTAACACAGAAACAGGTGACGTCTTCGTCAAGAACAACGGCACATGGGAAAAAGAAGGTAACATCAAGGGACCTAAAGGTGACCAAGGTGCACAAGGTCTTCAAGGTCGTGATGGTCAAGACGGAGCACAAGGTTTACCAGGTCGCGATGGACGTGATGGAGCGCAAGGACCAGCAGGACGTGATGGCCGCGACGGAAAAGACGTCTTGAACGGCAAAGTCAACCCAAATACAGAAGGTAAAGACGGCGATAAATACGTTAACACAGAAACAGGTGACGTCTTCGTCAAGAACAACGGCACATGGGAAAAAGAAGGTAACATCAAGGGACCTAAAGGTGACCAAGGTACACAAGGTCTTCAAGGTGAACGTGGTCAAGACGGAGCACAAGGTTTACCAGGTCGCGATGGACGTGATGGAGCGCAAGGACCAGCAGGACGTGATGGCCGCGACGGAAAAGACGTCTTGAACGGTAAAGTCAACCCAACTACAGAAGGTAAAGACGGCGATAAATACGTTAACACAGAAACAGGTGACGTCTTCGTCAAGAACAACGGCACATGGGAAAAAGAAGGTAACATCAAGGGACCTAAAGGTGCCCAAGGTGCCCAAGGTGCCCAAGGTCTTCAAGGTCGTGATGGACGTGAAGGGGTCCAAGGACCAGCAGGTCGCGACGGACGTGATGGAGCGCAAGGACCAGCAGGACGTGATGGCCGCGACGGAAAAGACGTATTGAATGGCAAAGTTGATCCAACAACAGAAGGTAAAGACGGCGATAAATACGTTAACACAGAAACAGGTGACGTCTTCGTTAAGAACAACGGCACATGGGAAAAAGAAGGTAACATCAAGGGACCTAAGGGTGACCAGGGTGCTCAAGGTCTTCAAGGACGCGACGGACGTGAAGGTGTATCAGGACCAGCGGGACGCGACGGACGTGATGGAGCACAAGGACCTGCAGGACGTGACGGCCGTGATGGCCGCGACGGAAAAGACGTCTTGAACGGCAAAGTCAACCCAACTACAGAAGGTAAAGACGGCGATAAATACGTTAACACAGAAACAGGTGACGTCTTCGTTAAGAATAACGGCACATGGGAAAAAGAAGGCAACATCAAGGGACCTAAGGGTGACAAAGGTGAACGTGGAGAAGATGGTAAGACTCCAGAAGTAACTGTAACTCCAGGTAAAGATGGTCATAGTACCGACATTACATTCACTGTTCCAGGTAAAGATCCAGTTACAGTAAATGTTAAGAACGGTGAAAATGGTTTGAACGGTAAAACTCCAAAAGTTGATTTGCTTCGTGTTGAAGGACAAAACGGAAATCCATCTCATACAATTGTGACATTCTATACTGATGAAAACAATGATGGTAAGTACACTCCAGGAACTGATGAACTTCTAGGTTCTGAAATGATTAAAGATGGTGCTAAAGGTGCGGACGGACGTGATGGTAAATCATTACTTACTGTTAAAGATGGTAAAGAAACTAAAGTTTACCAAGAAGATCCAGCACATCCAGGTCAACCATTGAACCCAGAAAAACCTCTAGCAGTTATTAAAGACGGAGTGGACGGAGTCTCTCCAACAGTAACAGCTGTTCGTAAGGATGAAGAAGGTCATAAAGGTGTAGAAATCACAGTTGATAACCATGATGGTTCACAACCAACTACAGTCTTTGTTCAAGATGGTGCTAAGGGAGAAACTGGTGCAACCGGTCAGGATGGACAAACTCCTACAATCACTACTCAACGTGGACAAGATGGCCAAAGCACTGTTGTAACTATCACAACACCAGGTAAAGATCCAGTAACCTTTACAGTGAAAGATGGTAAGAATGGTAAAGATGGACGTACACCAACTATTGACTTAAATGCATTGGTGGAAGCAGTTAGAAGAGGTGCTGGATCAACTTCTAATTCACAACCTTCTGGAACATCAAGAAGTGCAAGAAATAGAAGAGCATTACCATATGAAGATAGAAGTGCAACTGAGTCATCAGAAACAGTACAACCAACAACTACAGATGCAACAGATTCACAACCAGTAAATGGTACTCGTATTACAGCATACTATGATAATAATGGTAACGGTAAATACGATCCAGGTGTGGATGAATTAATTGGTACAAGTGATATCTTGAATGGTACAAATGGACGTAATGGTACAGATGGAGCTTCTGGTACAAATGGACGTAACGGTGCTGAATTACTAAGTGGAGTTACTGCCCCAACTGCTAATGATGGTAAAGACGGTGATACTTATATCGATGCCAATACAGGTGATGTTTACAAGAAAGAAAATGGTTCTTGGAACAAGATTGGTAATATCCGTGGACCTCAAGGAGTAGCCGGTGAAAAAGGCGACAAAGGTGAAAAAGGAGCTAATGGAGCAGACGGTAAATCACCAGTTGTAAATGTAACGGACAATGGAGATGGAACACACTCTATTACTGTTAGAAACCCTGATGGTTCTGAATCAACAACTAAAGTTAAAGATGGTAAAGACGGTAAAACTGCCAATATCACTACAACAGAAAATCCAGACGGAAGCCACACAATCACTGTAACAAATCCAGACGGAACAACTAAAGAAACAGTTGTTAAAAACGGTAAAGACGGTAAGACTCCAAAAGTTGAAGTAACGGATAACAACGATGGAACTCACACAGTTAAAGTTACAGATGGAGACGGTAATGTTACGAACGCTATCATCAAAGATGGTAAAGACGGTAAAGCTGCAACAGCAACTACAACAGAAACCCAGATGGAAGCCACAGAGTAACAATCACTAACCCAGACGGAACTAAGAATGAGTTTGTTGTTAAGAATGGTCGTGACGGTGTTGACGGACGTACTCCAACCGCATCTGTTCGTGATAATGGAGACGGAAGTCATACAATCGTTATTACAAATCCAGAAGGTGTGACAACTGAAACCACAGTTCGTGATGGTAAATCACCAAAAGTTACAATAACTGACGAACAGAATGGAACACATAAGATCTCAGTTCTAAATGGTGATGGAACAACTACTGAAACAATCATTAAAGATGGTAAATCACCAGTAGCAACAGTTAGAGATAACCAAGACGGTACTTACACTATTCGTGTAGAAAACGGTAATGGTACTGTTTCTGAAACCACAGTTCGTGACGGTAAATCACCAACTGCTAAGGTTGTGGATAACGGAGATGGCACTCACACTATCACAGTTGTGAACTCAGACGGTACAACTACAACTACTACAGTACGTGATGGTAAATCACCAAAACTTGAAGTGATTGATAACAACAACGGTTCACACACTATTAAAGTGACAGGAGCTGATGGTAAAGAAACTACAACTACAATCTTTGATGGTAAATCACCAAAAGCGAACATCGTTGATAACGGAGACGGAACTCACACATTGACAATCGTTGATTCTGATGGTCGTGAATACAAATCTATTATAAAAGATGGTCGCGACGGCAAAGATGGCGTTTCACCAACTGTAACTGTTAAAAATAATAACGACGGAACTCACGTTGTTACAATCATTAATCCAGATGGAAGTAAGACAGAAATGGTGATTAAAGACGGTAAAGATGGTAAATCACCAAAAGTTTCTGTTGAAGATAATGGAAATGGTAGTCATACAATCACAATCATCAATTCTGACGGAACTGTGACAAAAACAGTTGTTAAAGACGGTAAAGATGGTCGTGATGGTCGTGATGGTCGCGACGGCAAAGATGGTAAGGACGGCAAAGATGGTAAATGTGGTTGCCAAGACAAACCAGTAACACCATCAAATGACAAACCAGTTCCTCCAACACGTAATGTGCCACAAGGACCAATGTTTGCAATGCCAGAACCACCAGTTCACGAATTACCAGAATTCAACGGTGGTGTGCCAGGAATGCCAGAAGTTAATGAATTACCAGAATTCAACGGTGGTGTGCCAGGTATGCCTGAAGTCAATGAACTTCCTAATCCAGAAGTTCCAGGGATGCCAACACCTCCGGTACAAGAAATTCCAGAGTTTAATGGCGGAGTACCTGGTATGCCAGAAGTAAATGACAAACCAACTTCAAACATTCCTGAAGTTCCAACACAACCAAATCCAAATGTACCAGTTCAACCGGTAACACCATCAACTTCTAACCCAGTAGGACCAACTACAGGTAAAGAAAACCATGGGGACAAATTACCTGAAACTGGAAGCCAATCTGATTATATCTCTATTCTTTTAGGTAGCGGTATTCTATTGAGCCTATATGTAGGTCGAAGAAAAGAAGATTAATCAGCCAAAAGCAGTCACTAATTTCTCGAAAGAAGATGATAAGTGATAGATCTCGAATGAAAGAATATTCTTAGGACGATTTTCCATGATGGAAAGACTGCTAAAAACCTTGAGTGGTAACGCTCAAGGTTTTTTTGGATGGCTGATGTTTGTCTGAGAATATTGATTGAGAAATAAAAATGCCACCCTATGAGGTGGCTATAATTGATTTAGACTTCTTAAAATTATCTATTTTTTACTGAATTGCTGCGAGCAAGTCTTGAGCTTGTTTTTCAAGTGAATTTAGGACAATTTCTTCAAGAACCAATGTTCCGTCTGCCCAGGCAGAGTCGTTAACACGTGCAGCAGTGAAATCACCAACGACTTGTGTACGGATAAATGGCAAGAGGTCTTTGTAGATAGCGAAGAGTTGATCGTGACCTGCATTGGCTACAGATGATACTGTGACAAACTTGTCTTGAAGGGCAGAAGCGCCACGTGTATCAGACAAGTCAAGGGCACGAGATAGCCAGTCAAGTAAGTTCTTCACTGTTCCAGGGATAGAGAAGTTGTAGATTGGCGAGAAGATCCAGATGGCATCCGCAGCGAGAACTGATTCACGAGCAGCAGATACAGCTGGATGTGTTGGAACTTCCAAATCTTGGCTGAAGAGAGGAAGGGCTGAATAATCAAGGTAGCTAATTTCTGCTTTACCAGCAAGTGCTTTCTCAGCTTCGAGAGCCATTTGGTGGTTAAAAGAACCTTGACGTAGTGATCCGACGATAAATAATACTTTTTTAGACATGATGTGTCTCCTTTTTCTTTAAATTTACGAGAACCTTCTCGTTGTTATAAAATATATTACAACAAAAGAAAAGGACTTGCAAGAAATTTGCTCAGAGTTTATTTGAAAATTATAAAATTGCTGAAACTCTAGTCAGTTGCCACTGGAAAAAGTAAGAACTGTTTTTTTGGATCCTGGTTTATATTTGATTTTTTTGAAGAGTATTCCTATATTCTCTTGTAATATGATGATATAAGTGCTAAAATAAACAAGAAAACTCGCAATAGAAACTACAGAACAGTTTTTCCGGTATCATTTCATAAACAATTAAACGAAAATAATGGCATTGAAGAATGCTTCTAAAAGGGATGGAGATCATGTAAGACACAGATTAACAAGTGACGGACAAAAGAAATAATAATACACTTGTTAAAGGAGAAAAAATGTTAATAAGAAATTATCGGAAAAATATTGGCCTGATGGCCGGAGTTGAGTTTTTTGCTTTTTTAGGGATTACCAGCTTTTGGATTCTCTTTCTCAGTCAAAACGGAATGTCTCTTTGGCAGATTGGCCTTCTGGAAAGTATCTTTCATGCGACCAGTCTTCTCTGTGAAATTCCATCTGGAATGTTAGCTGATCGCTATTCCTATAAGACTAACCTTTATTTAAGTCGTATAGCAGGGATTGTGTCTTCTATTCTCATGTTGGCTGGGCAGGGAAATTTTTGGATTTATGCACTAGCAATGGCGGTGAGTGCCTTGTCTTATAATTTTGATTCAGGAACAAGCGCAGCAATGGTTTATGACTCGGCTGTAGAGGCTGGACTAAAAGAACGCTATCTATCCATTTCAAGTTTCATGTCAGGAGTAGCAGAAGGAACTCGTTCTTTGGGGACAGTATTGGCGGGATTTTTTGTCCATGGTCAATTGTACCTGACCTACTATATCATGATTGCCACTTCTATCATAGTTCTTGTCTTTATTTGGATGCTGAAAGAACCCAGTGTCAAGGTAGAAAAAGCTGATAGTGTGACCATGAAACAGATTATTTGGACTGTTAAGGAAGAGTTGGAGCGAAATCCCATGCTCTTCAACTGGATGATTTTGTCTCAGATTGTCGGAACACTCATGTGCATGTTTTATTTTTACTATCAAAATCAGTTACCAGATTTAAGTAGTTGGCAAATTTCAGCAGTTATGCTACTTGGTAGTCTCCTGAATATCCTTGCAGTCTATCTAGCGAGTAAGATTGGAAAGAAATATGCTGCTTTGAAGATTTTCCCTCTTCTCGTCCTGCTGACTGGAGTCACCTATATGCTGTCCTACTTTGGAACACCTCTAATCTATATTTTGATTTATTTGATTAGTAATGCTCTATATGCTCTTTTTCAGCCGATTTTTGACAATGATTTGCAAGAGCGCCTTCCAAGTGAAGTAAGGGCAACCATGCTGAGTGTCTATTCTATGATGTTTAGCCTAAGTATGATTGTATTCTTCCCACTGACAGGCTGGTTGATTGACCATTTAGGCTTTGTAGTAGCATTTCTTTATCTAGGCTTCTTTTTAGTCATGATTAGCCTTCTACTGCCTATATTTTTAGGAAAAATGGCTAAAAGAATGGATGATAAAGTGATTCCATAAATCAAAAAAATTACGAAAACTTGAGTGCCAAGCTCAGGTTTTTTAATAGGTTGATTTTGGAGCTGTCTTTCATTTTTTTGCTCGGTTTTAACTAAGAAAAATCTGTTTTGTTTGAAGGAAGAAATAATATAGGTTTGTTCTTGCATTCGCTTGTAATAAAGCCCAATAGATGGTAAAATAGACGAGTGAAAAAAAGACAAAACAAAGTAAAAAATAATCTACTGTGGCAGTATGGTCTAGGGATGACGATTTTGTTTGTGGTTATCAGTGCTTCCTTTCTGTATCTAGTATTTCTGAGTATGAAACCTTATCAAACAGCTAAAAGTGAAGGAGAAAAATTAGCTCAGCAGTATGCAGGATTAGAGCAGGCTGATCAGGTTGACTTATACAATGGCTTGGAATCTTATTACAGCGTTCTGGGTCATAATAAACAGCAAGAAGCACTTGCTGTCCTGATTGGAAAAGATGACCATAAGATTTACGTTTATCAGCTAAATCAAGGTGTTTCACAAGAAAAAGCAGAAGCTGTTTCGAAGGAAAAAGGAGCTGGCGAGATTGACAAGATAACCTTTGGCCGTTATCAAAACAAGCCAATCTGGGAAGTCAAGTCAGGATCTGATTTTTATCTAGTAGATTTTGAAACAGGAGCATTGGTCAATAAGGAGGGCCTATGAAACTATCCAATCGTGTTTTAGAAATGGAAGAAAGTGTGACCTTGGCTGCTGGAGCCCGTGCCAAAGCGCTGAAGGCTGAGGGAAGAGATATTTTGTCTCTAACCTTAGGTGAGCCAGATTTCACTACTCCAAAAAATATCCAAGATGCCGCCATTGCATCGATTCAAGATGGGCGTGCTTCTTTTTATACAGTAACCTCAGGTCTGCCAGAACTTAAGGCAGCGGTTAATACCTATTTTGAGCGCTTTTACGGCTACTCTGTAGCGCCAAATCAAGTGACAGTCGCTGCTGGAGCTAAATATTCTCTCTATACCTTCTTTATGGCCGTGGTCAATCCAGGTGATGAAGTCATCATCCCAACCCCCTACTGGGTCAGCTATGGGGATCAGGTCAAGATGGCTGAAGGAGTACCAGTCTTTGTTCCTGCTAAAGAGGACAATCATTTTAAGGTGACCGTAGAGCAGCTAGAAGCGGCTCGCACTGACAAGACCAAGGTTTTGGTGCTAAATTCGCCATCCAATCCAACAGGTATGATTTACACCCGTGAGGAACTTTTGGCAATCGGAAACTGGGCTGTAGAAAATGATATTCTCATCCTAGCAGATGATATCTATGGGCGCTTGGTCTATAATGGTCATGAATTTACACCCATTTCTAGCTTATCTGAAGCGATTCGCAAGCAAACAGTGGTTATCAATGGTGTGTCTAAAACCTATGCTATGACTGGTTGGCGGATTGGCTATGCCGTCGGAGAAGTAGACATTATCGCTGCCATGTCCAAGATTGCAGGTCAAACAACTTCGAATCCGTCAGCAGTAGCTCAGTATGCAGCAGTTGAGGCTCTATCAGGTGAGCAAGATACTGTAGAAAGCATGCGTCAGGCTTTTGAGGAACGACTAAACACCATCTATCCCCTACTTGCAGAAGTTCCAGGATTTGAAGTGGTCAAACCGCAAGGAGCCTTCTATCTCTTCCCAAATGTCAAAAAGGCAATGGAGATGAAAGGCTATACGGATGTGACAGACTTTACAACTGCTATCCTAGAAGAAGCTGAAGTAGCCTTGGTAACAGGAGCAGGCTTTGGAGCGCCAGAAAATGTCCGCCTCAGCTATGCAACAGACTTAGACACGCTTAAAGAAGCAGTTAAACGCTTGAAAGTATTTATGGAAAAATAAAAGAAAAGGAAAAATAATGACAAAACGTGTAACGATTATTGATGTAAAAGACTATGTTGGTCAGGAAGTGACGATTGGCGCTTGGGTTGCCAATAAATCAGGAAAAGGAAAAATTGCCTTCTTGCAATTGCGTGACGGAACAGCCTTTTTCCAAGGTGTAGCCTTTAAACCAAACTTTGTAGAAAAATTTGGTGAAGAAGTGGGACTTGAAAAGTTTGATGTTATCAAACGCTTGAGTCAAGAAACTTCTGTTTATGTGACAGGTATTGTCAAAGAAGACGAACGTTCTAAGTTTGGTTATGAGCTTGATATCACAGATATCGAAGTGATCGGTGAATCTCAAGACTACCCAATCACACCAAAAGAACACGGAACAGACTTCTTGATGGACAACCGTCACTTGTGGCTCCGTTCTCGTAAGCAAGTAGCGGTGATGCAAATTCGTAACGCGATTATCTACGCAACTTATGAGTTCTTCGACAAGAACGGCTTCATGAAGTTTGATAGCCCAATCCTTTCAGGAAATGCGGCAGAAGATTCAACAGAACTCTTTGAAACGGACTACTTCGGAACGCCAGCCTACTTGAGCCAATCAGGTCAGCTTTACCTAGAAGCAGGTGCGATGGCTCTTGGTCGTGTCTTTGACTTTGGTCCAGTATTTCGTGCTGAAAAATCAAACACGCCGTCACTTGACTGAGTTCTGGATGATGGATGCAGAGTACTCATACTTGACACACGATGAGTCACTTGACTTGCAAGAAGCTTATGTAAAAGCTCTTCTTCAAGGTGTTCTTGACCGTGCGCCTCAAGCCCTGGAAACCTTAGAACGTGATACAGAACTCTTGAAACGCTACATTGCAGAGCCATTCAAACGTATCACTTACGATCAAGCTATTGACCTCTTGCAAGAGCATGAAAACGATGAAGATGCTGACTACGAACATCTTGAGCATGGTGATGACTTTGGTTCACCACATGAAACTTGGATTTCAAACCACTTTGGTGTGCCAACTTTTGTTATGAACTATCCAGCAGCCATCAAGGCCTTCTACATGAAACCAGTTCCTGGAAATCCAGAGCGCGTGCTTTGTGCAGACTTGCTTGCTCCAGAAGGTTACGGAGAAATCATCGGTGGATCTATGCGTGAGGAAGACTACGATGCATTAGTTGCTAAGATGGATGAACTTGGTATGGAACGTACAGAGTATGAATTCTACCTTGACCTTCGTAAATACGGTACAGTTCCACACGGTGGATTTGGTATCGGTATCGAGCGTATGGTAACCTTCGCAGCAGGAACAAAACACATCCGTGAAGCCATTCCATTCCCACGTATGTTGCACCGTATTAAACCTTAAAAATAAAAAAAGTTATTATAATAAAAAGAAGGCTAAACCCTTCTTTTTTTGAACTCTGGATACAAAAATAATATACAAAAAACGAGAATATATAGATCTTTTTGGTTGACTAGTTTTAAAAATATATGATAAAATTGAAAAATGAATATTGAGTTGTGGTGTCGTCAAAGAAGGTGTTCTTTAGCAGGAGAGGAAGGGAAAACTGAGGACTTCAACCTTATTCTAAATTAACATATATATAAATAAGGAGAAAACATGTATTCAAGAATGGAAAAATACCATGGTAGAAGAGCTCAGCGCTTTTCTATTCGTAAGTATAGTTTTGGTGCGGCTAGTGTTCTTTTGGGGACTGCTCTTCTTTTAGGAGCAAATGCTGTTAAAGCTGATGAAGCAAGTACTGCTTCTACAAAAACTCCAGAAGTTACAAATTCTGATAAACAGAAACCTGATTCAGCCATAACAACACCAGTTGTGGAGGAACTTCCAGAATTAAAGATTGATGTTGTAAAAGCAGATGAAAAACCGGAAGTAAAAGAAGACGCTAAAACTGAAGCAAAACCTGTAGCAGAAAAAGAAGTTACCGTTAAAGCTGAAAAAGAAAAGCCAGCTAAAGAGCAAACTGATAAAAAAGAAACAGATAAAAAAGAAACAGATAAAGAAAAAACTGCGCAGATCGAAACAGAAAAAGCACAAGATGAAGTGAAGACAGTTCTTACTCAATTGACTTCAGAAGCTGATGTTATGGCATCTGTAGCTTCAAACTTCTCAGATAAAGAAGTCAAAGATGAATCGGCTAAAAAAGAACTTGCGGTTACGATTGAAGCAGTGAAGCTTGAAGCAGCGAAGTCTAACGATTTGCTTTCATCCGATGCATCTAAAGACCAAATGGTAGCTCAAGTGAATCGTCTTTCTGCTGCCATTGAAGCAGTTTATACGGAAATGAAACGTGCTGGCCATGCAGGTAAAGTAGAATCGGTATTAGCTGCTACTGCATCAAAAATTACAGGTAAAGATGTTTAAAGATGGAGAAACAGTTAAAGCTGTAACAAACGCTTATGTTGATATGAATGCAGATAATACGGCTCCTATAGGATGGGGATTTGATACTACTATTAGTACATCTACACTTAAAGCGGGTTCTATTACAAAAATTGAACTTACTAACTTAGCTGAGCTAGGTAGTGGTTTGGCTGTAAATACAGAAATCAGAGCGACTGATGGAACAGTAGTTGGTAAAGTTAAATCTATCGATTATAAAACAACTACAGGAAACAACAATAACAAATCTGTACCATATTGGTCACAACGTACACAACGTGGTATGACTTATGATCAGCGTGTTGCTGAACAACCAGCGGTAGCTAATGAAACTGGTACATATACTTACAACATCGAGTGGAACGATAAAGTAAAAGACTATCCGAATGTGTCGTTTGGAGCGAGTAATTTATCGGGTAATGGATATTTAGCACCACAAATTTCTAAAGATACAGATTATAAAGCGACTATCAAAATCGATGGGCGTACGGTTCTTGAACATACTTATACAAGAAAAGGTCAACAACCTAGCTATCAAAAACAAGGTACGAGTGCATCACTAAGTGAAAACAATGGATTGTCATACCTTAACAATGAACTAAAAGGTAGAAGTGATTCAATCGTATTAAAAACGGATTCAGATGTTCGCTATGGAGTAGGATCTAAATTTACGATCAAACTTCCTAATGCTGATTTTACAGAATTTAAAGAACTTGAAGGAAGTTCTAACTTTGTAAATGGATTAAATACAGCGTCTACTATTAACCCTAATAAAGGTGATAGTATTACTTATCGTCCACAAAATCGTTGGTCTAATGCTAGAGCTAATGAAAACAATGTATGGATTTTACAAGATGGTCGTGATACTGGTTTTACATTAACACCTAGACTAATTTCACCAACGGAATTAGAGCTTACTGTTACAGAAGGAACTATTCAAGAAGATTCTATAGTCTCTATGCCTCTTCAATCTTTAGGTATTGAGAAAGTAGTAAAAGATAAAACCTTAACAAGTGAATATTCTAATATTACTTATGAAAATGGATTAATTAAACAAGGTTATGTAGGAAACGATAAAACTGCAGCAACTCTTACTGTATCAGGTGGAGAATCTGTTAACGGTGAGAAAGAAGATGTTATAACTAAAGTGCCAAACGGTTGGAGTGTTAATGGTGACGGTAAAGTTCAAGGTGAGCCGCCAACAGGAGCTGTTGTTAGAACATTCAAAGATTTAGTGACAGGTAAAGTTATAGGTTTCGAACCAACAAGATATACGGGGAATATTCCTTTAAGTGAAGATGGTTCAAAAGATTATACTAATGTGCTTGGAAACAAATATGATGTAAGTAATGATCACGTAGACTTAGTTAAAGAAGTTAATGGAGAAGAATACATTCTTGCAGATCTTCCTCCTGAAAACGTAAAAGGAACACTAAGTGTTACGAAGACAAGAGCAAGAGATTTATATTCTGAAGAAGAATTAAAAGCTAAAGGTATAAATGGATCTGCATTTGTTACCCCAGCAGAGTATGATTATGTTAAGAAAACAAAAGTAGAAGAAGTAAACCGTACAATTAAATTTGTATACGCTGATAATGTTGCAGGCTTAGCGGGTACTGATGTATTCCCATCACAAAAACAAACTGTAAGCTATACAGGTTCAATCAAGTTAACTGCAGAAGGTAAAGCGGTAATTAACTCTAATGACAGACCGGTTTATATTAACTGGAAAGGAACTGATGGACAAAGCACTGATCTTCCAGAACTTGCAGTACCTCAAAAAGAAGGTTACATCGCAAGTGTAGAAAAAGTTCCAGTACAAGCAACAACAGCTACAGATGAAGATTACGAATATGTTGTTAAATATACAGCAATCCAAAAAGCGAAAACAACATTTGTAGACGAAAAAGGAAATGCAATTCCAGGAGTAGCTGAAATTACAGAACAAGGTGGATCAGAAACTCCATTAACAAAAGAAGCTGATGTTAAAGCTAAGATCAAAGAACTTGAAAACAAAGGATATGAATTAGTATCTAATACATACCCAGAAGGTGGTAAGTTCGATACGGATAAAGATACAGATCAAGAGTTCAAAGTAATACTTAAACAAAAAGAAGTTACAGTAACACCAGATCAACCAAAAACACCAGGAACTCCAGTTGATCCAAACAACCCAGACGGACCTAAATACCCAGCTGGCTTGGAAGAAAAAGATCTAAACAAAACTGTTACACGTACAATCACTTATGTGTACGAAGATGGAACTCCGGTATTAAATGAAGACGGCACTCCAAAAGTTGTTACCCAAGAGGCTAAATTCACTCGTGAAGCTAAGGTCAACTTAGTAACAGGTGAAGTGACTTACGGAGATTGGACTCCAGCTCAAGACTTAGCTGAAGTTAAATCACCAGTAGTTAAAGGATACTTAGCTGATAAAGCAAGTGTTGCGGTGGTAAATGTAACAGGTGATTCTGAAGATATTAAGGAAGTAGTAACCTACAAACCAATCGGATCATGGATTCCAAACATCCCAGGACAACCAACAACCCCAATCAAGTATCCAAATAATCCAGATGATCCAACAAAACCAGGTAAACCAACAGAAACATTACCATACGTACCAGGATTCACACCGAAGGATAAAGATGGAAATCCACTTAAACCAGTAGATCCAACAGATCCAACAAAAGGATACGAAGTACCAAATCTTCCAACAGATCCAAGTCAAGACACACCAATCAACTACGTAAAAGATACGCAAAAAGCGAAAACAACATTCGTAGATGAAAAAGGAAACCCAATTCCAGGTGTTGACGCTCTTACTGAAGAAGGTGATTCAGACACACCACTTACAAAAGAGGCTGATGTAAAAGCGAAAATTAAAGAGCTTGAAAACAAAGGATATGAATTAGTTTCTAATACATACCCAGAAGGTGGTAAGTTCGATAAAGATAAGGACACTGATCAAGAGTTCACAGTAACACTTAAAGAACGTGTTGTACCAGTAACACCAGATCAACCAAAAACTCCAGGAACTCCAGTAGATCCAAACAATCCAGACGGACCTAAATACCCAGCTGGCTTGGAAGAAAAAGATCTAAACAAAACTGTTACACGTACAATCACTTATGTGTACGAAGATGGAACTCCAGTATTAAATGAAGACGGAACACCAAAAACAGTAACACAAGAAGCTAAATTCACACGTGAAGCTAGGATCAACTTGGTAACAGGAGAAGTTACATACGGAGATTGGACTCCAGCTCAAGACTTAGCTGAAGTTAAATCACCAGTGGTTAAAGGATACTTAGCTGATAAAGCAACAGTACCAGCTACAAAAGTAACTGCAGATTCAAAAGATACTACAGAAGTAGTTACCTACAAACCAATCGGATCATGGATTCCAAACATCCCAGGACAACCAACAACCTCAATCAAGTATCCAAATGATCCACAAGATCCAACAAAACCAGGACAACCAACAGAAGTGTTACCATACGTTCCAGGATTCACTCCAGAAGATAAAGATGGCAACCCACTTAAACCAGTTGATCCGAAAGATCCATCAAAAGGATATGTAGTACCAAACATCCCAACAGATCCAAGTCAAGATACAGTAATTAACTACGTAGCAAACAAAGCTAAACTAGTAGTTAAATATGTAGATGAAAATGGCAAAGACTTAATCCCTTCAGAAACAACAGAAGGAAAAGTAGGAGATGAGTACACAACAACTGGAAAAGTTATCCCAGGACACCTACTTGTTCGTGTTGAAGGAGAAGCAAAAGGTAAGATTGGAAAAGACGGTTCAACAGTAACATACGTGTACAAACCAATCGGATCATGGATTCCAAACATCCCAGGTCAACCAACAACTCCAATCAAGTATCCAAATGACCCACAAGATCCAACAAAACCAGGACGACCAACAGAAGTGTTACCATACGTTCCAGGATTCACTCCAGAAGATAAAGATGGCAACCCACTTAAACCAGTTGATCCGAAAGATCCATCAAAAGGATATGTAGTACCAAACCTCCCAACAGATCCAAGTCAAGATACAGTAATTAACTACGTAGCAAACAAAGCTAAACTAGTAGTTAAATATGTAGATGAAAATGGCAAAGACTTAATCCCTTCAGAAACAACAGAAGGAAAAGTAGGAGATGAGTACACAACAACTGGAAAAGTTATCCCAGGACACCTACTTGTTCGTGTTGAAGGAGAAGCAAAAGGTAAGATTGGAAAAGACGGTTCAACAGTAACATACGTGTACAAACCAATCGGATCATGGATTCCAAACATCCCAGGTCAACCAACAACTCCAATCAAGTATCCAAATGACCCACAAGATCCAACAAAACCAGGACGACCAACAGAAGTGTTACCATACGTTCCAGGATTCACTCCAGAAGATAAAGATGGCAACCCACTTAAACCAGTTGATCCGAAAGATCCATCAAAAGGATATGTAGTACCAAACCTCCCAACAGATCCAAGTCAAGATACAGTAATTAACTACGTAGCAAACAAAGCTAAACTAGTAGTTAAATATGTAGATGAAAATGGCAAAGACTTAATCCCTTCAGAAACAACAGAAGGAAAAGTAGGAGATGAGTACACAACAACTGGAAAAGTTATCCCAGGACACCTACTTGTTCGTGTTGAAGGAGAAGCAAAAAGGTAAGATTGGAAAAAGACGGTTCAACAGTAACATACGTGTACAAACCAATCGGATCATGGATTCCAAACATCCCAGGTCAACCAACAACTCCAATCAAGTATCCAAATGACCCACAAGATCCAACAAAACCAGGACGACCAACAGAAGTGTTACCATACGTTCCAGGATTCACTCCAGAAGATAAAGATGGCAACCCACTTAAACCAGTTGATCCGAAAGATCCATCAAAAAGGATATGTAGTACCAAACCTCCCAACAGATCCAAGTCAAGATACAGTAATTAACTACGTAGCAAAACAAAGCTAAACTAGTAGTTAAATATGTAGATGAAAATGGCAAAGACTTAATCCCTTCAGAAACAACAGAAGGAAAAAGTAGGAGATGAGTACACAACAACTGGAAAAAGTTATCCCAGGACACCTACTTGTTCGTGTTGAAGGAGAAGCAAAAAGGTAAGATTGGAAAAGACGGTTCAACAGTAACATACGTGTACAAACCAATCGGATCATGGATTCCAAACATCCCAGGTCAACCAACAACTCCAATCAAGTATCCAAATGACCCACAAGATCCAACAAAACCAGGACGACCAACAGAAGTGTTACCATACGTTCCAGGATTCACTCCAGAAGATAAAGATGGCAACCCACTTAAACCAGTTGATCCGAAAGATCCATCAAAAGGATATGTAGTACCAAATATCCCAACAGATCCAAGTCAAGATACAGTAATTAACTATGTTCCAAATCCTAAGGAAGTAGAAAAACCTGTTAAACCAGGTCAACCTTCTAAACAAGAAACACCTAAATATGTTGAAGGTCAAAAAGAATTGCCTAACACAGGTACAGAAGCTAACCCTAGCCTTGCAGCGCTTGGACTTCTTGGAACCCTAGGTGGATTTGGACTTCTTGCTCGCAAGAAAAAAGAAGATTAAAAACTCATAGTTTTTGAGAAGATGATTCGTCATCTTCTTTTTTTATTTCAGTGTTTTTACTTGCGTAAAAAAATATTTTCTAGTATAATAGTTTATTGTGAGCGAACCTCACTTACCCCTTGCAAAGTCTTGGGGTCATTAGACCAAAAGGAGGAACATATCAATGGCTAAATACGAAATTCTTTATATTATTCGTCCAAACATTGAAGAAGAAGCTAAAAACGCTTTGGTAGCACGTTTTGACTCTATTTTGACTGACAACGGTGCAACTGTTGTTGAATCAAAATCTTGGGAAAAACGTCGTCTTGCATACGAAATCAAAGATTTCCGTGAAGGACTTTACCACATCGTTAACGTTGAAGCAAACGACGATGCAGCTCTTAAAGAGTTTGACCGTCTTTCAAAAATCAACGCTGACATTCTTCGTCACATGATCGTCAAAACTGACGCGTAAGAAGGTAAACTATGATTAACAATGTTGTACTTGTAGGGGCGTATGACACGTGACGCTGAGTTGCGTTATACCCCATCAAATGTAGCAGTTGCGACTTTTACTCTTGCAGTAAACCGTACATTTAAGAGTCAAAATGGCGAACGTGAGGCTGATTTCATCAATGTCGTTATGTGGCGCCAACAGGCTGAAAACCTTGCTAATTGGGCTAAAAAAGGCTCACTTATCGGGGTGACAGGCCGTATTCAGACTCGTAGTTACGATAACCAGCAAGGACAACGTGTCTACGTGACAGAGGTCGTGGCTGAGAATTTCCAAATGTTGGAAAGCCGTAGTGTGCGTGAGGGTCACACAGGTGGAGCTTATTCTGCACCAAGTTCAAACTATTCAGCGCCTACAAATTCAGTACCAGACTTTTCACGTGATGAAAATCCATTTGGAGCAACAAATCCATTGGATATTTCAGATGATGATTTACCATTCTAATGGACAACTAAAATTATAAAGGAGAAAAAACATGGCTCAACAACGTCGTGGCGGATTCAAACGCCGTAAAAAAGTTGATTACATCGCAGCAAACAAAATTGAATATGTTGATTACAAAGATACTGAGCTTCTTAGCCGTTTCGTTTCAGAACGTGGGAAAATCCTTCCTCGTCGTGTAACAGGAACTTCAGCTAAAAACCAACGTAAAGTAACAACAGCTATCAAACGCGCTCGCGTAATGGCTTTGATGCCTTTCGTAAACGAAGATTAAAGAAAAGACCCGGTTGGGTCTTTTTTTCACGAGCTTTGAAATGAGAGAGCGAGTTTGGGTCCGAGTGGACCTCTTTTTCAGACCCGGGTTGGGTCTTTTTTCACGAGATAGTTTTTTTCTGACTTTGGCGTGCTATAATGGTAATAGAAAGAGTAAAGGTGGGTAAGTCAAAAATGAATTGTACGATTAGAAATATGATTAAGTCTGATATTGAATCCTTATCTCATGGATTTATGAATCAAGGTTGGCCTGGTAGAGAGGAAATTTTGGCTAGATATTTTCTGGAACAGGAAAGTGGTGAGAGAGAAGTCTTAGTTGCAGAGATTGATGGTGCTGTAGCGGGCTACGTTACCATTTTGCCCTCTGCTAAACATGGTCCTTTTGCAGAAGTCTATCCAGAATTATCAGATTTTAATGTGTTTGAGCCTTTTCGAAATCAAGGGATTGGGAATCAACTGCTAGAAGAAGCAGAAAAACGAGTCAAGGTTGTTTCGAGTAAGGTCACTCTTGGTGTAGGTTTGCACTTGGGGTATGGTCCTGCCCAGAGATTGTATATCAGACGGGGCTACATTCCAGATGGGACAGGTATCTGGTATAGAAATAAACCGCTAGAGATGGGTGCAAGTTGTCAAAATGATAATGATTTAGTTTTATACTTATCCAAGGACTTACAATAAAACTGGAAACTTTTTGAAAATAGGGGATTTAGCTACTTTATGGTATAATGGAAAGAGTTAGATTGAAAGAGGTAGTGAGATGGATGCCAAATTAAGATACAAGGCAAAGAAAATCAAGATTGTCTTTTTGATATTGATGATACATTGAGAAATTCCAAGACGGGTTTTATTCCAGCTTCAATCCCAACTGTTTTTAAGCAATTACGTGAGAAAGGAATTTTGACAGGTATTGCTTCTGGACGAGGGATTTTTGGTGTCGTACCAGAGATTCGTGAACTCAAGCCTGACTTTTTTGTGACCTTGAATGGGGCTTATATTGAAGATAAAAAAGGCCAGGTCATTTATCAACATCAGATTGAGAAGTCAGATGTTGAGGATTATATCTCTTGGGCTAAGGAAGAAGGAATTGAGTATGGCTTGGTTGGGAGTCATGATGCCAAATTGTCGACTCGCACCGATATGATTAGTGAAGCGATTAATCCAATTTACCCTGATTTGGATGTGGATCCTGATTTCCACGAGAAAGAAGACATCTATCAGATGTGGACTTTTGAAGATAAGGGAGATGACTTGCACTTGCCTGACAGTCTCTCAGACAAACTTCGCATGGTTCGTTGGCATCAACATTCGTCTGATATTGTGCCGATTTCAGGCTCCAAAGCGACTGGTGTGGAAAAGGTTGTGGAACACCTAGGATTGAAACCAGAGAACGTCATGGTTTTTGGAGATGGGCTGAATGACTTGGAACTCTTTGATTATGCTGGAATCAGCGTTGCAATGGGAATTTCTCATGATAACATCAAAGAGAAAGCAGATTATATTACAAAAACATTAGAAGAAGATGGCATTTTTGATGCCTTAGAAGGATTTGGTATGGTAGAAAAAGAATTGCATTTCCCACAAGTAGATATTGAAACAGTAGAAGGTCCTCTTGCGACCATTAAAACCAATCATGGAGACTTGCGTATCAAGCTCTTCCCTGAACATGCTCCTAAAACAGTGGCTAACTTTGTTGCTCTTTCAAAAGATGGCTATTATGATGGTGTCATTTTCCACCGTATTATCAAGGACTTTATGATTCAAGGTGGAGACCCAACTGGTACTGGTATGGGTGGCGAGTCAATCTACGGTGAATCATTTGAGGATGAATTCTCAGAAGAACTTTACAACGTCCGTGGTGCCCTTTCTATGGCCAATGCTGGTCCAAATACCAACGGTAGCCAGTTCTTTATCGTGCAAAATCAACATTTGCCTTATTCTAAGAAAGAAATTGCTCGTGGTGGTTGGCCAGAACCAATCGCAGAAATCTATGCCAACCAAGGTGGAACTCCTCATTTAGACCGCCGTCATACTGTTTTTGGTCAGCTAGCTGATGAAGCGTCTTACGCTGTCTTGGATGCCATTGCTTCTGTTGAGACAGGGGCTATGGACAAGCCAGTTGAAGATGTCGTGATTGAAACAATTGAAATCGAGGACTAAGATGAAAATCGGTGATAAGCTAAAGGGCCGTATTACAGGGATTCAGCCCTACGGTGCCTTTGTTGAGCTAGAGACGGGTGATACGGGGCTGATTCACATTTCAGAGATTCGGACAGGCTTTATTGAAAATATCCAGGAAGCCTTGAAAGTCGATGAAGAGGTTCAGGTTCAAGTAGTGGATTTAGATGAATTTACAGGGAAAGCCAGCCTTTCTATCCGCACTTTGGAGGAAGAAAAGCACCAGTTTCCGAGACGGAGACGTTTTTCAAGCGACCGTTTTAACTACGGCTTTGCGCCTCTTAAACGAATGATGCCAATTTGGACCAAGGAGGCCCTTCAACATTTGAAGAATCAGAAGCACTAGTTAGAAATTTCTATCTTTTGTAATGTTAATATAAATTTGCTATAATAGGACCATGGAAGAAGAACAATTATTAAAATCAGGAGAGCGTATTAACCAGCTCTTTTCGACAGATATTAAAATCATTCAAAATAGAGAGGTTTTTAGCTATTCGGTGGATAGTGTTCTCTTGTCACGTTTTCCACGTTTTCCTAAAAAGGGCTTGATAGTGGATTTTTGCGCTGGAAATGGAGCAGTGGGGCTATTTGCTAGCACTCGGACTCATGCACAGATTTTGGCTGTTGAAATTCAGGAGCGTTTGGCAGATATGGCTGAACGCTCTGTCCGTTTGAATGGTTTGGAAGAGCAGATGGAGGTCATCTGTGATGATTTGAAAAATATGCCTGCTTACATTCAGGGAAGTAAGGTGGATATGATTTTGTGTAATCCACCCTATTTCAAGGTGGATCCTCATTCCAATCTGAACGAGAGTGAACATTATCTCTTGGCGCGCCATGAAATTACGACTAATTTGGAAGAAATCTGTCGTAGTGCCCAGAGTATTCTCAAATCCAATGGACGCTTGGCTATGGTTCATCGTCCTGATCGACTTCTGGATATTTTGGATACGTTACAACGGCATAATCTAGCCCCTAAGCGCCTGCAGTTTGTTTATCCAAAAAGAGAAAAGGAAGCCAATATGCTTTTGATTGAGGCTATCAAGGATGGGTCGACAAGTGGCTTTAAGGTCTTGCCGCCTCTCATTGTTCACAATGATGATGGCTCTTATACACCTGAACTTGAAGAGATTTATTATGGATCATAAGGCTTATATGTACGTACTGGAGTGTCGTGACGGATCCTACTATACAGGCTATACGACTGATGTGATGAGACGCCTCGCTGTCCACAATAGTGGAAAGGGAGCCAAATACACACGAGCACGCTTGCCAGTCAAACTTATCTATGCTCAAGGTTTTGCCAGTAAGGAAGAAGCCATGTCAGCTGAAACCCTTCTCAAGCGTAAGAAGAGGCCACAGAAGGAAAGATTTTTATCTGAAAACCAAGATAGAAATTTACTCAGTTATTTTGAAGAATCGTGAGGAGTCCTTTGACTCCTCTTACTTTTGTCAAAAAGCGAAAAAAATGCTACAATAAAGAGAATAAACAAAATGAGGTATTATCATGTCTAAGATTCTAGTATTTGGTCACCAAAATCCAGACTCAGATGCCATCGGGTCATCTGTAGCCTTTGCCTACCTTGCAAAAGAAGCTTACGGTTTGGATACGGAAGCTGTTGCCCTTGGAACTCCAAATGAAGAAACAGCCTTTGTCTTGAACTATTTTGGTGTGGAAGCACCGCGTGTTATCACTTCTGCTAAAGCGGAAGGAGCAGAGCAAGTTATCCTGACTGACCACAATGAATTCCAACAATCTGTATCAGATATTGCTGAAGTAGAAGTTTATGGTGTTGTGGACCACCACCGTGTGGCTAACTTTGAAACTGCAAGCCCACTCTACATGCGTTTGGAGCCAGTTGGTTCAGCGTCTTCAATCGTTTACCGTATGTTCAAAGAACATGGTGTAGCTGTACCTAAAGAGATTGCTGGTTTGATGCTTTCAGGTTTGATTTCAGATACCCTTCTTTGAAATCACCAACAACACACCCAACAGATACAGTTATTGCTCCAGAATTGGCTGAATTGGCTGGTGTCAACTTGGAAGAGTATGGTTTGGCTATGTTGAAAGCTGGTACAAACTTGGCTAGCAAATCTGCTGAAGAATTGATTGACATCGATGCTAAGACTTTTGAATTGAACGGAAATAATGTCCGTGTTGCTCAAGTAAACACAGTGGACATCGCGGAAGTATTGGAACGCCAAGCAGAAATTGAAGCTGCAATGCAAGCTGCCAACACAGCAAACGGCTACTCTGACTTTGTCTTGATGATTACAGATATCGTCAACTCAAACTCAGAAATCCTAGCACTTGGTGCTAATATGGATAAGGTAGAAGCGGCTTTCAACTTCAAACTTGAAAACAACCATGCCTTCCTTGCTGGTGCTGTTTCACGTAAGAAACAAGTGGTACCTCAATTGACTGAAAGCTTTAATGCTTAAGATTTTGAGTGTTAATTCAAATTAGGAAAGGCTAGTTTGCCTTATATCGAAAGGAGTTTCGGCTCCTTTTTTTCTAGGAGTGAAGCATGTTAGAAAATGGCGATTTGATTTTTGTGAGAGATGATTCAGATATAGGACAGGCCATCCAGACTTCCACAGGCAACTATAACCATGTTGCCATTTGTTTGGATGGGATGATTTACCACGCTAGTGGAAAATTTGGTGTTATCTGTCAAGAACCAGCAGACTTCTTTGAGTCTAATCACTTGTACGACCTCTATGTCTACCCAGAAATGGATATCCAGTCGGTGAAGGAAAGAGCTTGCAAACATCTGGGAGCTCCTTATAATGCTTCTTTCTATCCAGATGGAGCTGGTTTTTACTGTTCCCAGTATATGGCAGAAATCCTACCGATTTTTGAAACCATTCCCATGAAATTTGGTGATGGGGAGCAGGACATTAGTGATTTTTGGAGAGAGTATTATAGAGAACTAGGTCTGCCTGTGCCTCTGAACCAAGCTGGGACCAATCCCAGTCAGTTGGCAGCATCGCCTCTGTTAGAATGTAAAGAAAGGAATCTTCATGATTCAGATTTTTAATCCATCTCGTTTGACGAGACAGCCATTTTTTGGAGAATTGATCCGCTATCTGGACCAGCATGAGGATGTGATTTTACGAGAAATTAAGGCTCAATTTCCAGATGTGGCAGTTGATAAACTCATGGAAGAGTATATAAAGGCTGGCTTGATTCGTCGGGAAAATAAGCGCTATTACCTTAATCTTCCCATGCTTAAATCACTCGATAGTCTCGAACTGGATCAAGAGATTTTTGTCAGCGAAGATAGTCCAGTCTATCAAGCCTTGTTAGAGCAGAGTTTTGAGACGGAATTACGAAATCAAACCAATGCAGCTATTTTAGTTGAAAAGACAGACTTTGCGAGATCAAAAATGACCCTGTCCAATTATTTCTACAAGGTCAAACATCAGTATCCTTTGACAGAAAAACAACAGGAACTTTATGACATTTTGGGAGATGTCAATCCTGAGTATGCTCTCAAATATATGACGACTTTTTTGTTGAAATTTCTCAAAAAAGACCAGCTTATGCAGAAACGCCGTGACATCTTTGTGGACAGTTTAGTTGTCCTAGGTTATATTGTCCAAAATGAAGATGGAAAGTATGAGTTGGCTATTGACTTGGATAAGGAAAGACTAACTTTCTACTTTGCGTGATTTCTTGTTTCTGAGCACATTGTTTGACTTTCCTTAGTATTCGGTATAAACTATATGTAACCGGTAACACATATCGGAATAAAATTAAAGGAGACAATCATATGTCACTTGAAAACAAATTGGAACAAGCAACAGGCGCTATCAAAGAAGGATTTGGTAAAGTTACTGGAGATAGCAAGACTGAAGCGGAAGGCGCTGTAGAAAAGACAGTTGCTAAGGCAAAAGAAGTAGTTGAAGATGCTAAAGGTGCTGTAGAAGGTGCCGTTGAAGGTTTGAAAAACGCTTTTAAATAAAGATAGAAAAATCAAGGGTTTCATTTCCCTTGATTTTTTTACTATCTTATAAATAATTTTCTGCGATGGCTGCATCTCCTGGATAGGCTTCTTTCTTGCCTTGGACGATTTGGTAGCAATCGGCTCCCTTACCAGCGATAATCACAGCATCTAATTCGTGATTTGTGATAGCCATGGCTGCCTTGATGGCTTCTTGGCGATCCGCAATTTTTTCAACAGGATGATTGATGTAGCTACTGATTTCATCTGCAATAGCCATTGGGTCTTCATAGTTGGGGTCATCAGCAGTTAGAAAGACTTGAATCTCAGGGTGTTGATTGAGGAGGAGGCCAAAGTCCTTACGACGACTTTCTCCCTTATTTCCTGTCGAACCGAGAACCAGAGCAATCTTTCCAGTTTGATGAGTTTCTACAACATTGATTAGTTTTTTTAGACTGTCACCATTGTGTGCATAGTCGATAAAAACCTTAGCGCCATTTTTCTGCGTGAGGACTTCCATACGACCAGGAACACGGGTTGCAGCGATTCTTTTTTTGATGTCCTCAAGACTAGCTCCGAGACGGAGACAGGCAAGTCCAGCAGCAACTGCATTTTCTTGGTTGAAGTGTCCAATTAGTTGGATATCATAATCTCCAGCGAGTTTACCCGTAGCTGAAAAACTAAAGGCTTTGGAATTCTCGATTTGGTTGCTCGACTGACTACCGTAGAAATCATGGTCTTGATCTTCTACTTGTTCTTTTAAGACAGAAAAGTGGTCCATGTCACTGTTAATGATGACTGCTCGGCTATTTTTCATCAAGAGACGCTTGTGGTAGAAGTAGTCTTCAAAGCTAGGGTGTTCAATCGGGCCGATATGGTCGGGACTGATATTGAGGAAAACTCCCACATCAAAGGTTAGACCATAGACACGTTTGACCAGATAGGCCTGACTGGATACTTCCATGATGAGGTGAGTACGGCCATTTTGCACAGCTTGATTCATCATATCAAAGAGGTCAATACTCTCAGGGGTTGTTAATGCAGACTTAAAGAAAGTTTTGCCATCTAGAGTTGTATTCATGGTCGAGAGCATAGCAGGTCGATGCCCTTGAGATAAAATGTTATAGGCGAAGTAGGCTGCTGTTGTTTTACCCTTAGTACCAGTAAAGGCAAGGAGTTTGAGTTTTTTCTGTGGATTGCCATAAAATTCCATAGCTACCAAACTCATGGCTTTCTTGATATCACTGACGATGATAGCAGGAATACCAACCTCATAGTCTTTTTCAGCCACATACCAACCGAGGCCTTGAGAGATGGCGGAAATCAGAAATTCCTTCTTAAAGGCAGCACCTTTAACGAAAAAGAGGCTCTTTTCTTTAGCCTTGCGGCTGTCATAGCAGATGGTGTCAAATATGACATGGCTGTAGTTGTAGTGATAATGTCCTTGGTCGATAATCTCACGGAAGAGATCATCTTTCTTTAAAATATCTAATACGGTTTCAATCTTAATCATACTTTCTATTGTAAACCGAAAGTCGTAAATTTACAAGTGACAAGGAAAAGTTTATAATGGAAGATGAGGAATTTTTCCTAGTGATTAAAATTAAATGAGGAATCTATGTCTAACGAAAACAATCACCAGCAGGCCCAGATGTTGCGGGGGACTGCTTGGCTAACGGCTAGTAACTTTATCAGTCGTCTACTCGGTGCCATTTATATCATCCCTTGGTATATCTGGATGGGGTCTTATGCGGCTACAGCAAATGGTCTCTTTACTATGGGCTACAATATCTATGCCTGGTTCTTGCTGATTTCAACAGCAGGTATTCCAGTTGCGGTTGCCAAGCAAGTTGCCAAGTACAATACCATGCGAGAAGAGGAGCATAGCTTTGCCCTGATTCGGAGCTTTTTAGGCTTTATGATAGGACTAGGTTTGGTTTTTGCTTTAATCTTGTATGTCTTTGCTCCTTGGCTAGCAGACTTATCTGGCGTGGGCAAAGACTTAATCCCAATCATGCAGAGCTTGGCTTGGGCGGTCTTGATTTTCCCATCGATGAGTGTGATTCGAGGTTTCTTCCAAGGGATGAATAACCTGAAACCTTATGCCATGAGCCAAATCGCTGAGCAGGTCATTCGGGTTATCTGGATGCTTCTAGCAACCTTTATCATTATGAAGCTTGGTTCGGGAGACTATCTAGCAGCAGTCACCCAGTCTACCTTTGCGGCCTTTGTGGGAATGGTAGCTAGCTTTGCTGTCTTGCTTTATTTCCTCTATAAAGAAGGAATGCTTCAAAAAGTTTTTGAAACACGAGATAAGATTGATAGCAAACACCTGTTAATGGATACGATTAAGGAAGCTATTCCTTTTATCTTGACTGGTTCGGCTATTCAGCTTTTCCAAATCTTGGACCAAAATACCTTTATCAATAGCATGAAGTGGTTTAGCAACTATAGTAATGAAGACTTAATTGTCATGTTTTCTTATTTCTCAGCCAATCCTAATAAAATCACTATGATTTTGATTTCTGTTGGAGTTTCAATTGGGAGCGTCGGCTTGCCGCTTTTGACTGAAAACTATGTTAAGGGGGACTTGAAGGCGGCTTCTCGTCTAGTTCAGGACAGCATCACTATGCTTTCCTATTCTTGCTACCAGCAACAGTTGGAGTGGTTATGGTAGGAGAACCTCTCTATACTGTCTTCTATGGCAAGCCAGATAGTTTGGCCATGGGCTTGTTTGTCTTCGCAGTTTTACAGTCTACTATTTTAGGCTTGTACATGGTCTTGTCTCCAATGCTTCAAGCCATGTTCCGCAACCGCAAGGCAGTTCTCTATTTTATCTATGGTTCCATTGCCAAGCTGGTCTTGCAACTGCCAACCATTGCTCTCTTTCACAGTTACGGGCCTTTGATTTCTACAACAATTGGTCTTATTATTCCTAATGTTTTGATGTATCGGGACATTTGCAAGGTAACTGGTGTTAAGCGCAAGGTGATTTTGAAACGAACCATTTTAATCAGTTTGTTAACTCTTTTCATGTTCCTAGTAGTTGGGATATTGCAGTGGATTTTAGGATTTGTCTTCCAACCAAGTGGACGTTTGTGGAGTTTTCTTTATGTAGCCCTTGTCGGTGCCATGGGTGGAGGAGTTTACGGAGTCATGAGTCTTCGTACCCATTTGTTGGATAAGGTGATTGGAAAAGCCCAAGCAGATCGCTTACGAATCAAATTAAAGTTAACTTAAAAAAATATTTATAAATAAAAGGGATAATTTGAACATTTCTATCATGAAATGCTTAGATTATTCTCTTTTTTTATTAATTTGTAGAATGATAACTAAAGTTTGTAGATGGTAATTTTATTTTTCTTAAATTTTACTTAAAAAACTATTGACTAAATAAAACCCAAGTTGTATAATAAGACAAATATTTAAATCAGGAGGTTCTGGAGATGAAAAAGTCTAAAGCCAAGTATGCAGCACTTGCAGGTGTCGTGTTAAGTGCAGGTATTTTATTAAGCGCGTGTGGAAATTCAAGCACAGGGTCAAAAACATACAATTATGTTTATTCAAGCGATCCATCTAGTTTGAATTATCTAGCAGAAAACCGTGCCACTACCAATGATATTGTGACTAATCTAGTAGATGGTCTCATGGAAAATGACCAATATGGGAACTATATTCCATCCTTGGCAGAGGATTGGAGCGTTTCTCAAGACGGTTTGACTTATACCTACAAACTGCGTAAAGATGCTAAATAGTATACTGCAGATGGAGATGAATATGCTCCAGTAACTGCCCAAGATTTTGTCACTGGGCTGAAATACGCTGCTGATAAAAAATCAGAAGCCTTGTACTTGGTGCAAGAATCCGTTGCTGGTTTAGATGACTATATCACTGGTAAAACAACAGACTTTTCAACTGTTGGAGTTAAGGCTCTTGATGACCAGACAGTTCAATATACTTTGACTCGACCAGAACCTTACTGGAACTCAAAAACAACTTCAACGATTCTATTCCCTGTTAATGCGGAGTTCTTGAAATCAAAAGGTGATGATTTTGGAACAGTTGATCCTTCAAGTATTTTATACAATGGACCTTTCTTGATGAAATCCTTTGTTTCAAAATCTGTCATTGAATTCAAGAAAAATCCTAACTACTGGGATGCTAAAAATGTCTTTGTAGATGATGTGAAATTGGCCTATTATGATGGTAGTGACCAAGATGCACTGGCTCGTAACTTTGTGGAAGGTGCTTATAGCTACGCTCGTCTTTATCCAAATAGTTCAAGTTTTGAAGGAATTAAAGAAAAGAATAAGGACAATATCATTTATAGTTTACAAGATGCTACTTCTTACTTCTTAAACTTTAACCTTGATAGAAAATCTTATCAATTTACTTCAAAAACAAGTGATGCTGAAAAGAAATCGACTCAGGAAGCGGTTCTTAATAAAAACTTCCGTCAAGCTATTAATTTTGCCTATGATCGTACAGCTTATGGGGCTCAATCTCAAGGAGAAGATGGTGCAACTAAGATTTTGCGTAACCTAGTAGTCCCACCAACATTTGTAAGTATTAACGGAAAAGACTTTGGTGAAGTAGTAGCCTCTAAGATGGTGAATTATGGTAAGGAATGGCAAGGAATCAACTTTGCGGATGCCCAAGATCCATACTACAATCCTGAAAAAGCCAAGGCTAAATTTGCAGAAGCTAAGAAAGAACTCCAAGCCAAAGGAGTCCAATTCCCTATCCACTTAGATGAAACTGTAGATTTGACCAATAAGGCAGAAATTCAAGGGATTAATTCCATGAAACAATCAATTGAATCTGTCTTGGGTTCAGATAATATTGTGATTGATGTTCACCAACTTTCTACTGAAGATTATGACAATACAAGTTATTTGGCTCAAACTGCTGCTCAGAAAGATTATGATCTTTACAATGGTGGTTGGAGTGCAGACTATCAAGACCCTTCAACCTATCTTGATGTCTTTAATGTTAATTCTGGTGGTTTGATGCAAAATCTAGGTTTAGAGCCAGGTCAAGCCAATGATAAAGCCAAGGCTGTTGGACTGGATGTCTACACTCAAATGTTGGAAGAAGCTAATAAGGAACAAGATATTGCAAAACGCTATGAAAAGTATGCTGAGATCCAAGCGTGGTTGGTAGATAGCGCTTTAGCGATCCCGAATGTTTCTAAGGGTGGAACACCAACATTGAGAAAAATCGTTCCTTTTTCAACACCATATTCATTGGCTGGTAATAAAGGGGTCGAATCATATAAATACCTCAAATTACAAGATAAGACAGTCACCAAAGACGAATATGATAAAGCCAAGGAAAAATGGCTGAAAGAAAAAGAAGAATCTAATAAAAAAGCTCAAGAAGAATTGGCAAAACATGTAAAATAAGGATTTTTCAAGAAAACGATGGTTTCTAAGGAAACTGTCGTTTTTTATGGACTAATGTTAAATTTGGAAGAAAAGTGCTTACATTTTTTAAATTGTTCATCAGGTTTATGATATAATGAATATAATAAAAGTTGTGAGAAGCTATTTTTTAAATCCTCTTCCAGTGTTAACTGGAGTATATACATGCTAGGATGATTTTATAGGAGGGATGTTATTTACTGAAAAAGTAAGATAAAATGCAACAAATGATAAGTTCTTCTTTTATGTGAAGAATTCTTAACTGTCTATTTAGTGATTTTTATGGAGGTATCATCATGGGTGCTATTATGGAGTTTGCAACAGAAAAACAGATTGAATCACTTCTTTCAACTTGCCACATTGAAGGGCAAAAGAATTTTCTGATGGCTTTTAAGAAAAATACATGGTTGAAATCATTTATTGATTTCTTCATTATAGGAGGGATTTACTATGTTCAGTCGAGTGTGAAGCCTAAGATTCTGGCATTCACACCTAAGGGAATCTACTTGATGGACATCAGTGATGTAACAGAAAATCATTCTAATCAAGTCGTAGAAATGCCTTGGAATCAAGTTCAAGATTTTACTTATAAGACAGTCTTGAATACAGTTAGGTTGAACTGGAACTATCAAAATGAAGACTATATTTTTTCCGTGGATGTCGGTCAGATTAGTCAGCATGTGGGCCGGTATCAATTTAATAAAGAGCATTATGACAATTTAGCCCAACAGGATTTCTTTCGGTTAAAGTAAACCCTAGCAATCATTTTCACAAAAGAATCTGGAAGCTTTTCTGGATTCTTTTTAGCTTTACTCGATAAGTCTATAGTTTGAAACTATAACTAGCTCTTGAAAAGAAGAAAATGAGTTGATGAAAATAAGTGGTACAATAGTTACTATAGATTTGGAGGTATTGTATGAGCAAGGAATTACACATCAACACAATTTTGGCCCAGGCGGGTATTAAATCAGATGAAGCGACAGGAGCTTTGGTGACACCGCTTCATTTTTCAACGACCTATCAGCATCTAGAGTTTGGTAAATCTACTGGATTTGACTATACGCGTACCAAAAACCCAACTCGCAGTAAGGCTGAAGAAGTCTTGGCAGCTATTGAGTCCGCAGACTATGCCTAGCGACTAGCTCAGGGATGTCAGCTATTGTACTGGCCTTTAGTGTCTTCCCAGTAGGAAGTAAGGTCTTGGCTGTCCGTGACCTTTACGGTGGTTCTTTCCGCTGGTTCAATCAAGTGGAGCAGGAAGGCCGTTTCCATTTTACCTATGCCAATACAGAAGAAGAGTTGATTGGCGAGTTGGAGAAGGATGTGGATGTTCTCTATATTGAAACCCCAACCAACCCTTTGATGTTGGAATTTGATATTGAAAAGCTAGCAAAATTGGCTCATGATAAGGGGGCCAAAGTGGTGGTGGACAATACCTTCTACAGCCCTATCTACCAACGTCCGATTGAAGATGGAGCAGATATCGTTCTTCATTCAGCAACCAAGTATCTAGCAGGCCACAATGATGTCTTGGCTGGAGTGGTTGTGACCAATAGTTTAGAACTATACGAAAAACTTTTCTACAATCTCAATACGACAGGGGCAGTCTTGTCTCCATTTGACAGCTACCAGTTGATTCGTGGTCTCAAGACCTTGTCTCTTCGTATGGAGCGCTCAACAGCTAACGCCCAAGAAGTGGTTGCCTTTTTGAAGGATTCTCCAGCAGTTAAGGAAGTTCTCTACACTGGTCGTGGAGGCATGATTTCCTTTAAAGTAGCGGATGAAACGCGTATTCCTCATATTTTGAACAGTCTCAATGTCTTCTCTTTTGCGGAAAGTTTGGGTGGGGTAGAAAGTCTCATTACTTATCCAACGACGCAAACTCACGCTGATATTCCAGCAGAAGTGCGCCATTCTTATGGTTTGACAGATGACCTCTTGCGTTTGTCGATTGGGATTGAGGATGCTAGAGATTTGATTGCAGATTTGCGCCAAGCCTTAGAAGGATAAGACAAGATGGGAAAATATGATTTTACAAGCCTGCCCAATCGTTTAGGGCACCATACCTATAAATGGAAAGAAGCAGAAACGGATAGTGAAGTCCTACCAGCTTGGATAGCGGATATGGACTTTGTAGTCTTGCCTGAAATCCGCCAAGCCGTGCAGACTTACGCTGATCAACTGGTTTATGGCTATACCTATGCCAGTGAAGAGTTAATTAAGGAAGTTCAAAAGTGGGAAGCCACACAACACGGTTACCACTTTGACAAAGAGGCTCTTGTCTTTATCGAGGGTGTGGTACCAGCCATCTCAACAGCTATTCAAGCTTTTACAAAAGAAGGCGAGGCGGTTTTGATTAACACACCTGTCTATCCACCATTTGCTCGCAGTGTCAAGTTGAACAATCGCAGATTGATTACTAATTCTTTGGTGGAAAAGGATGGTCTGTTTGAGATTGACTTTGATCAACTGGAGAAGGATTTGGTGGAAGAGGAGGTCAAACTCTATATCCTTTGCAACCCTCACAATCCTGGTGGACGTGTTTGGGAAAAGGAAGTGTTGGAGAAGATTGGCCAACTCTGTCAAAAACACGGTGTTTTCTTGGTTTCAGATGAGATTCACCAAGATTTGGCCCTCTTTGGTCACAAGCATCATTCCTTCAATACCATTGATTCTGCCTTCAAAGATTTTGCTATCGTCTTGAGTAGTGCCACTAAAACCTTTAACATAGCTGGAACAAAAAATTCATATGCAGTTATTGAAAATCCTAAGTTGCGAGTGGCTTACCAGAAACGCCAGTTGGCCAATAACCAGCATGAAATTTCAGGCTTGGGTTATTTGGCGACAGAAGCTGCTTATCGCTATGGGAAGGATTGGCTAGAGGAACTCAAGCAAGTCTTTGAAGACCATATCAATTATGTGGTGGAACTGTTTGGAAAAGAAACTAAAATCAAGGTCATGAAACCGCAAGGGACCTACTTGATTTGGCTTGATTTTTCAGCTTATGATCTGACTGATGAAAGATTGCAAGAGCTGTTGAGAAATGAAGCCAAGGTTATCCTCAACCGTGGTTTGGATTTTGGGGAGGAAGGAAGTCTCCATGCCCGTCTCAATGTAGCCATGCCTAAATCCCTGTTGCAAGAAGTTTGTCAGCGGATTGTGACGACTTTTGCTAAACGTTAAAATCCAGCCTTCTAGGAGAAAAGTCATCCTAGAAGGCTATTTTCATAGGGGAAAATATGGTATAATAAAAAGATAAGGTAAAGGTAAAAATATGGCTAAATTGATTCCGGGGAAAGTCCGTATCGAAGGCGTTGCCCTTTATGAAACTGGTAAAGTTGACATCATCAAGGAAAAGAATAATCGGCTCTACGCTCGCGTTGCAGAAGAAGAACTGCGCTATAGTCTAGAGGATGATTTGGTTTTTTGTGCATGCGATTTTTTCCAAAAGAGGGGCTACTGTGTGCATTTGGCGGCGCTGGAGCATTTTCTGAAAAATGATGAGTGCGGCCAGGAAATCTTGCAGAATCTGGAAGAAGGTCATGAAGAAAAAGAGGCCGTTGAAACCAAGGTGACCTTGGGTGGCAAATTTTTGGACCGAATCTTGTCTCCAAATCAGAACGCGCCTATGAGTTGTCAGCTGTGGGTCAGGTGGAAGCAGGGAGCAATCATATCTTGTGGACGCTGAGAATCGGGCAAATCAATAGTCAAAAATACTACGTCATTCGGGATATTCCGCTTTTTTTAAGAGTCGTCGAGAAGAGAAAACCTTATATGATTGGCAAAACTTATGAGGAGTCTCTGTCTTGGGAAGTCTTTAATGAGGAAAGTCAAGAGCTTCTGACTTTCTTGCGCGGACTAATGGAGGAAGGACAGGCTTCAGATCTCTTTTTCCAAAACCAAGGTCGGCACCTCTTTTTTCCTCTGACCTTTTTTGAGCAGGGTGTGAATTTACTGATGGCCTTGCCCCATTTTCAATTTGACCATCAAGTGGATAGCTACCAAATCCTACTTTTTCAGGATTTGCATGCTGATGCCAATCTATTTGCCTTTACAGTAACAGAATACTCGGATTATTTTGAAATGGAAATCAGTGAGAGTCCAAGGGTCAATGTCTTTTATCAGGGAGCTGTGCTTTTCCATAAAGGACAGGTTTATTTTCTAACAGACCAGCAGATGCGTCTTCTCAAGGAAATCAAAGCGCTACCTTTGAATCAACATGGAAAGAAATACCTGCAATTTGATAGCAGTGACAGAGATAAGTTGGCTTCTTGTCTAACGCTCTTTGGCCAGATGGGCACCGTTTTAGCTCCTGAACGTTTACAAATTAAATCCTTTGCACCCTCTTTTTACTTTGACAGGGAAGAGGATAATCGAATTCGTTTAGAAATTCAGTTTGATTATGGAAATAGACAGGTATCTAGCCGACAAGAGCTAGAAGAATTACCTTTTTCGAGTGATGCTGACTTAGAAGAAAGAATTTTCCAAGTCGGTTTGGCAGCTGGATTTGAAGCAGATTTTCAATCTTGGCGTCAGGCCTTAAAAGTAGAGTCTGTCTATCATTTCTTCCATGACATCATTCCAGTCTTTGAAAAACTTGGAAATGTTGACCTATCAGACAAGCTAGAAGAAATTTATAGCCTAGCAAGCCCTCAAGTGCAAATTGCTTCCAAGGGAGGTCTCTTGGAAATCCAGTTTGATTTTCAAGATATCGACCAAGAGGAAATAGACCAAGCCATGAAGGCCTTGGTTGCCAATCAAGATTTTTACATTGATTCGTCTAATCAAGTCTACTTTTTCGATGAAGAAACCAAGAAGATTCGCCAAAATCTACAGGAACTGGGGCAGTTTGAATTAAAAGATGGGGCCTTGCAGGCTCGAAAATCTTTGGCTTATAGTTTAGCTCATCTCTTTGAAGGACGAGATCGTGTTTCTTTCACAAGAATTCCAGAATCTGGCCCAGGATTTGACGCATCCAGAGGACTTTCCTTTGCAAGCAACTCAGGTTCAGGCTGATTTACGAGATTATCAGGAAAAGGGAATTCGTTGGTTGCAAATGCTCCATTATTATGGTTTTGGTGGGATTTTGGCTGATGATATGGGACTTGGTAAAACCCTGCAGACCATTGCTTTTTTGACCAGTCAAGTGACAAAAGAAAGTCGGGTCTTGATTTTAGCTCCGTCAGGTTTAATCTACAACTGGGCAGATGAATTTCAGAAGTTTGCCCCACAGTTGGATGTAGCTGTTGTTCATGGCTTGAAAGCTAGTCGTGAAGAGATTCTTGCTGAAAGCCATCAAATCTATGTGACGAGCTATGCCACCTTCCGTCAGGATAGCGATCTTTATCAGGGGATGGCCTTTGACTTTCTTTTCTTAGATGAGGCCCAGGTCATGAAAAATGCCCAGACCAAGATAGCCCAGACCTTGAGACAATTTGTGGTGCCGTCAGTTTTTGCCCTTTCAGGGACACCGATTGAAAACCATCTGGGTGAGCTGTGGTCTATTTTCCAAATCGTCATGCCAGGACTTCTGCCAAGCAAGAAAGAATTTATGAAATTGCCAGCAGAGCGAGTGGCTCAGTTTATCAAGCCTTTCGTGATGCGACGTAAGAAAGAAGAAGTTCTGACTGAATTGCCAGACTTGATTGAAGTGGTTTATAAAAATGAACTGGAAGACCAGCAAAAGGCTATCTACCTAGCCCAGTTGCAACAGATGCGGGACCGTCTAGCTCAAGTGTCAGACCAGGAATTCCAGCGAAGTCGAGTGGAAATCTTGTCTGGTCTGATGCGCTTGCGCCAAATCTGTGACACTCCTGCCCTCTTTATGGAAGATTATCAGGGAGCCAGTGGCAAACTGGATAGTCTTCGTGACCTGCTGGTACAGGTGGCAGACGGCGGACACCGTGTCTTGATTTTCTCGCAGTTCAAGGGAATGTTGGAGAAAATTGAACAAGAACTGCCAGACTTGGGCTTGACTTCCTTTAAAATTACCGGTTCGACCCCAGCCAAGGAAAGACAAGACATGACCAAGGCCTTTAACCAAGGAGAAAGAGATGCCTTTCTGATTTCTCTCAAGGCTGGTGGTGTCGGTCTGAATCTGACAGGTGCTGATACGGTTATTTTGGTTGACCTTTGGTGGAATCCTGCGGTGGAAGCGCAAGCTATTGGCCGTGCCCATAGGATGGGTCAGGAAGAAACGGTTGAGGTCTATCGCTTGGTGACCAAGGGAACCATTGAAGAAAAAATCCAGGAACTCCAAGAACAAAGAAACATTTGGTGTCACAAGTATTGGATGGAACAGAGTCACGTGGCAGTCTGACCCTAGCAGAAATTAGAGAAATTTTGGGAATTTCTGAAGCCAGCACTTGAAAAATCAAGACAATACGCTATAATGAAGTGTTGAAAGGAAATAGAAAATGAGAGAAGAACGATTTCCATTGGTGTCAGATGATGAGGTCATGCTGACTGAGATGCCGGTTATGGACCTCTATGATGAATCTGACTTTATCAGTAATATCAAGGGAGAATACCGTGATAAGAATTATCTGGAGTGGGCCCCTATTACTGAAGAAAAACCAGCAAAACCGATTGAAAAGCCAGTAGAGAAACCTAAGAAGGCTGGCTTAGGAGTAAAAAAAGAAGGAAAGAGCTATGCGGAGGTGGCGCGTGAAGAAGCGCGTGCGGATTTGAAAAAGAAACGCTCAGCAAGTTATCTGACTAAGGATATTACTCCTACAAGACGCCATTCTCAGCCAAGTCTGGTTAGACAGGGCAATCAACCTACCGCGCCTTTCCAAAAGGAAAATCCTGGTGAATTTGTTAAATATAGTCAAAAATTGACCCAGTCTCATTACATCTTGGCGGAAGAAGTTAGCAATATTTCGACTCAAGCTGAGCCAAAAGAAACTTCAGGACCAAAGAAAAACAACTATGATTTTCTGAAGAAGAGCCAAATCTACAATAAAAAGAATCAACAAAAAGAACAAGAACGTCAGGTTGCCCAAGAGTTGAATCTGACAAGAATTACAGAATAGGGGAGAAAACATGTCAAAGACATATCATTTTATCGGAATTAAGGGATCAGGGATGAGTGCCTTGGCTTTGATGTTGCACCAAATGGGGCACAAGGTACAGGGATCAGATGTTGAAAAGTACTACTTTACTCAACGTGGTCTAGAGCAGGCAGGAATTACTATTCTTCCTTTTGATGAAAAGAATCTAGACGGTGATATGGAAATTATCGCTGGAAATGCCTTTCGTCCAGATAATAACGTCGAAATTGCCTATGCGGACCAAAATGGCATTAGTTACAAACGTTACCATGAGTTCCTAGGTAGCTTTATGCGTGATTTTGTTAGCATGGGAGTAGCAGGAGCGCATGGAAAAACTTCAACGACAGGTATGTTATCTCATGTCTTGTCTCACATTACAGATACTAGCTTCTTAATCGGAGATGGGACAGGTCGTGGTTCAGCCAATGCTAAATATTTTGTCTTTGAATCTGACGAATATGAGCGTCACTTCATGCCTTACCACCCAGAATATTCTATCATCACTAACATTGACTTTGACCATCCAGACTATTTTACAAGTCTAGAGGATGTTTTCAATGCCTTTAACGACTATGCTAAACAAATTACCAAAGGTTTGTTTATCTACGGTGAAGATGCTGAATTGCGTAAGATTACGTCTGATGCTCCGATTTATTATTATGGTTTTGAAGCAGAAGGTAATGACTTTGTCGCTAGTGATCTTCTTCGTTCAACAACTGGCTCAACCTTCACAGTTCATTTCCGTGGTCAAGAATTAGGGCAATTCCATATTCCAACCTTTGGTCGTCACAATATCATGAATGCGACAGCCGTTATTGGTCTTCTTTACACAGCAGGATTTGATTTGAACTTGGTGCGTGAACACTTGAAAACATTTGCCGGTGTTAAGCGTCGTTTCACTGAGAAAATTGTCAATGACACAGTTATTATCGATGACTTTGCCCACCATCCAACAGAAATTATTGCTACCTTGGATGCAGCTCGTCAGAAATACCCAAGCAAGGAAATTGTTGCAGTCTTCCAACCTCATACCTTTACAAGAACCATTGCCTTGTTGGATGAATTTGCCCACGCTTTGAATCAAGCGGATGCTGTTTACCTAGCCCAAATTTATGGATCTGCTCGTGAAGTAGATCATGGTGATGTTAAAGTGGAAGACCTAGCCAACAAAATCAACAAGAAAAACCAAGTTATCACAGTTGAAAATGTTTCTCCACTCCTTGACCATGACAATGCTGTCTATGTCTTTATGGGAGCAGGAGATATCCAAACCTATGAATACTCATTTGAGCGACTCTTGTCTAACTTGACAAGCAATGTTCAATAGGATTTTCCCATGGAAATTCCAATTAAGATCATTCAGGCAAGTAAGTCTGATTTGACTGAGATAGAAGCACTTCAGGCCTTATCTTTTCCAGCTGAAAATCAGCAACCTTCCCATATTTTAGAAGAAAGTATCCGTAAGTATGCGGATACCTTTCTTCTAGCTAGGGATGAAAATCAGCTTCTGGGCTATGTTCTAGGTGGTCCTTACCCACACAATCCGAAATGTCTAGAAATACATTCTTTAGTCATTGAGTCTGACCATCAGAGACAGGGCTTGGGCACGCTTCTTCTTGCGGCTTTGAAAGAGGTGACAGTAGAGCTGGATTACAAAGCTATTCGTTTGAAGAGTCCGGATGAGTTGCTTTCCTATTTTGAAATGAACGGTTTTATTGATGAGGAAGAAGCAACTTCGCTTTATGTAGCTAGTCAAGGTTTTAGTATGATTTGGTTTAATCCCTTTTATCTGGAGGCGCAATGAAAATCAGGAAAGCAAGATTAGAAGATTTAGATCGTATCGTTGAGATTGAACTAGAAAATTTCTCGATTGAAGAAGCCATTCCTCGCTCTATTTTTGAGGCGCATTTGCGAGAGATTCGGACCTCTTTTCTGGTTGCAGAAAAAGAAGGTAGAATCATGGGGTATATAGAAGGGCCAGTTGCACCACACCGCCATCTGCAAGATCAGTCTTTTACAGAAGAGATAGAAGATTATAGTCATGAGTCTGGTGGTTATATCTCTGTGACCTGTCTTTCTATTGCCAAAGAATCACAGGGACTTGGACTTGGTAAAAAATTACTAACAGCCTTGAAAGAACTGGCTCTTGAACACGAAAGAGAAGGCATTAACCTAACCTGTCATGACTATCTCATCGCCTACTACGAAAAGCATGGATTTGTCAATGAAGGCCAGTCCCAGTCAACCTTTGCAGGGGAAACATGGTATGATATGGTCTGGGAAGCTAAAAAATAAGCTGGAAAAGCATGCTAGGTTGCTTTTCTTTCGTTTTTAAGATATAATATTATGGACTGTCAACAAGGAGGTAAATCTTTTGAGTGAAAATCCAAAAGAAGAAAAATTAAGCTTTAAAGAGCAGATTTTACGTGATTTAGAGAGAGTAAAAAAACAAGATAGAAGTGAGCAAGAAAACGAGATTACAAGTTTTGAAACTACTTCGTCTCCAGAAAATTCAGTAGTTCCTTCAACTCAGGACAACGAACCTTCAGCAGAAGAGTTGATGGCTAATTCTCTCTCAGTTGTGGATCAAATATTAAAGAACGCTCCTAGTGTTCCGTCACGTTCAAATGATATTTCGGATGAAATTGCAGCAAATGAAGAAGTTGCAGAATCTAAAATTGAAGCGGCTGCTGAGCCTGTAGTTGAACCTGTAGAACCTATTTTTGAGCCAGTTCAACCGAAAGTGGAACCTGTAAAGCTTAACGAAGACAAAGAATTTAACGAGATTCCAACAAAGGTTGCGGTGTCGTATAAGACAAGTAAACAACCGGAAGGAGTTAGTACTCTTGCACAGGATAATGAGCTATCTGAGTCAGATGAATTGACAGACAGCTAGCTAGTGCTCCGAGACGTAGTCGTCGCGAAGCTACAAAATCAACTGCTAAGAAGAAGTCAAAAGGGAAAGGATGTCTTGTTGGCTTCTTGTTATTCTTGGTAGTTGTGTATCTTGGTGGTTATTTTGGCTATGTCTATATTCAAGATTCATTTAAACCTATTGATGCGAATTCTAAGGAATATGTTACTGTTCAAATTCCAGAAGGTTCCAATGTCCAAGAAATTGGGAATGCTTTGGAAAAATCTGGTTTGGTCAAACATGGAATTATCTTCAGCTTGTATGCTAAGTACAAAAATTACTCTGATTTCAAATCAGGATACTATAATTTGATGAAGAGTATGAGTACGGATGATTTGATTAAAGAATTGCAAAAAGGTGGTACACCTGAACCTCAGGCCCCATCTCTTGCGAACTTGACAATTCCAGAAGGTTATACGATTGATCAAATCGCACAAGCAGTGGGACAACTTGAAGGTAATTTTAAAGAAGCTCTTACGGCAGATGCCTTCTTGACAAAAGTTCAAGATGAAACCTTTATTGCTCAAGAGGTAGCTAAGTATCCAAACTTGCTTGGAAGTTTGCCAACAAAAGAGTCTGGTGTTCGTTATCGTTTGGAGGGATATCTTTTCCCAGCAACCTACTCTATCAAGGAAAGCACAACTATTGAAAGTTTGATTGATGAGATGTTGTCTGCTATGGATAAGGCCTTATCAAACCATTATAGTGCGATTAAAGAAAAGAATTTGACGGTTAATGAACTATTGACGATTGCATCACTTGTAGAAAAAGAGGGTGCTCAGACAGAAGATCGCAAAAAAATTGCTGGTGTCTTCTACAATCGTTTGAACCTTGGTATGCCACTTCAAAGCAATATTGCGATTCTATATGCTCAAGGAAAACTTGGTCAGAAAATTAGTTTAGCCGATGATGCTGGAATTGATACAAATATTGATTCACCTTTTAACGTCTATACTCGTCTGGGTCTTATGCCTGGGCCAGTTGATAGTCCAAGTCTTGATGCTATTGAAGCAAGTGTTAACCAAACAAAGAGTGAATACTTGTACTTTGTAGCCAATGTTGAAGATGGAAAAGTTTACTTTGCAACAACCAAAGATGAACATGATAAAAATGTTGCACAGCATATCAACAGCAAATTATCCCAATCAAGTAGTGCAAACTAAAATTATGTGGTTCGCCACATAATTTTGCTTTAAAAGTTAAATAAGAAAGTTGAGAAAAATGGCAGAAAAAACATATCCTATGACCCTTGCGGAAAAGGAAAAACTTGAAAAAGAATTAGAAGAATTGAAATTGGTTCGCAGACCAGAAGTGGTAGAACGCATTAAGATTGCCCGTTCATACGGTGACCTTTCTGAAAACAGTGAATACGAAGCGGCTAAGGATGAACAAGCCTTTGTTGAAGGACAAATCTCTAGCTTGGAAACAAAAATCCGTTATGCTGAAATCGTCAATAGCGACTCAGTTGCCGATGATGAAGTAGCGATTGGTAAAACGGTCACTATCCAAGAAATTGGTGAGGACGAAGAAGAAGTTTATATTATCGTAGGTTCAGCGGGTGCAGATGCCTTTGCAGGAAAGGTTTCAAATGAAAGCCCAATTGGACAAGCCTTGATTGGCAAGAAAACAGGTGACACAGCAACTATTGAAACACCTGTTGGTAGCTATGATGTAAAAATCTTGAAGGTTGAAAAAACAGCCTAAAAACAGAAAAAAGGAGTGGGGAGGCAGTGCGCTTCACTCACTCCTTTTTCCATTTTAAATTGAATTGGAGACTATATGAGTTCAAAGAAGAAAAAAAATAAGATGGAGCGTGGTTTAACTAATCGTCACGTACAGGTTATGGCCATCGCCGGAACAATCGGAACAGGACTCTTTTTGGGAGCGGGTCGCTCAATTAGCCTAACAGGTCCGTCCATTGTACTGATTTATATGATTACTGGGGCTTTTATGTTCCTCATGATGCGTGCAGTTGGGGAAATGCTCTACCAAGACCCTGAGCAACATACCTTTATCAACTTTATCACGCGCCATTTGGGTAAGGGCTGGGGCTATTTCTCAGTTTGGTCTTACTGGCTATCCGTTGTCTTTATCGGTATGGCGGAAATCACAGCTATCTCTCACTATGTTCAGTTTTGGTTCCCTAGCTGGCCAAGTTGGATGATTGAGATTGGATTTTTGACCATTTTAGCCTTGGTCAATCTGATTGCAGTGAAGCTCTTTGGGGAAGTTGAGTTTTGGTTTGCTATGGTTAAGATTGTGGCTATTTTAGCTATGATTGCCACAGGGGTCTTTATGGTCTTGACTGGCTTTAAGACGCCTCATGGAGTAGCAAGTTTAGCTAATATTGCCGACAATTTCTCCCTCTTCCCTAATGGTGGAGTGAACTTTGTCATGGCCTTTCAGATGGTTTTCTTTGCTTACCTCATGATTGAGTTTATCGGGGTAACAACTTCTGAAACCAAAAATCCACGTCAGGTCTTGCCAAAAGCCGTTAAGGAAATTCCTTTGCGAATCGTCTTTTTCTATGGTGGAGCTCTCTTGGCCATTATGTCCATTATCCCATGGCGTGAACTTGCATCGGCTGATTCTCCTTTTGTTACAGTATTTGAATTGGCAGGTATCAAGTGGGCAGCAGCCTTGATTAACTTCGTCGTTTTGACTTCAGCAGCATCTGCTCTCAACTCAACCCTTTATTCAACAGGGCGTCACTTGTATCAGATTGCTCATGATTCGCCAAATCCATTCTTAAGGCGATTAAGGCGGATACTCTTTCTCGCCACAATGTGCCACAAAATGCCATCATCGCTTCAGCGATTTTGATTGCCCTAGCAGCCTTTATTAATGTCTTGCCAGGTGTTTCGGATGCCTTTGCCTTGATTACGGCATCATCATCAGGTGTCTATATTGCCATTTATATCTTGATTATGGTGGCTCACCTTAAATACCGCAAGTCACCAGACTTTATGGCGGATGGCTACCTTATGCCACATTATCGTTTCCTAAATCCTCTAACCATGCTCTTCTTTGCCTTTGTCTTTGTAACCCTCTTTTTACAAGAGTCTACATTTGTAGGAGCAATCGGTTCAGCTATCTGGATTATCGGTTTTGGTATTTATAGCCAGTGGAAATTTAGAAAATAGATTTGAAACTCATCAACTCAGGTTGGTGGGTTTTTGCTAGTTTGACAGTCTATTGAAATAAGACTATAATCAAGCTGTAACAGTGTTTAAGGAGGTTTAGATGTACTTTAGATTGGAAAATAAGGAATCCCATAAATCACAAGAAATAGGGAATCTGATTCGTGCTTATAATCGTTCAAAAAGAGAAGAGGCTGAAAGTGTGCCACTGAATCTTTATGTCGAAGATGATAAGGGCAATCTCCTGGCAGGTTTGATAGCAGAGACTTTTGGAAATTGGCTAGAAATCGAGTATTTATTTGTAAAAGAGGAACTGAGAGGGCAAGGAATCGGTTCAAAACTATTGCAGCAAGCAGAAACTGAAGCTAAGAATCGAAGCTGTCGTTTTGCTTTTGTCAATACTTACCAGTTTCAAGCTCCAGATTTTTATAAAAGGCATGGCTACAAGGAAGTCTTTAGGTTACAAGACTATCCCTACATTGGGCAAAGATATTATTACCAAAAGAATTTGTAAGATGAATATGAAGGTACAATACAAAGAGAGTCTCACACATAAGTATGGAGGTGGACTGCTGGATATGAGTAACTATCGATAAGTAGCAGTTATAATCTAGAAATTGTGTCTGTCTAGACGATATGAAGGACAATACAATCGCAGCTGAGAAATTGGAAATCAAGGTCTATAAGGCTAAGAAAAGAATCGATGTCGTTGATATTTTGAAATCCTATATTTAAACGCAAAACTCTCTATCATTTATGTGGTAGAGTTTTTGTTAATAAAATATTACAAAATGACATTTATATATTGCATTAAGTTAGATATATGATATAATGATGTTGAAAAGAGGCGCAACTTTTTAAAACTATAAGGAGGATGAAGGTGGCTAAAAATTTAAAATTAAAATTAGCTCGGGTAGAGCTTGATTTAACTCAAGGTCAACTGGCAGAGGCTGTCGGGGTGACGCGCCAGACTATTGGTTTGATAGAGGCGGGAAAATATAATCCCAGTCTCTCGCTCTGCCAGTCCATTTGCAGATGTTTAGGGAAAACTCTAGACCAACTATTTTGGGAGGAAGAAGATGAAAAATAGATTTTATTATTATCAATTACTAGACGAAAGAGAAGAACAACTGATCAATAAAGCGGGCTCTGAAAGTTTCTATATCTGCATCGCTTTGTCTCTCCTATCTTATATCATTTCAGTATTGGCACCAAGCCTTTTTAATCCTAATATGCTGCTTATCGTTATCATCATAGGGACATTTTACTTTTTTAACCGTGCTCGAAATCTCGGAGTGACCTATTATAGCCGATTTCATTTTACGATTTTGGGATGCTTACTAGTGACTCTTGCAATTACAGCCATCTTGATGCTCCAGAACTACCAGTTTAATATTGAGATTTATCAGCATAATCCTTTGAATTTTAAATATCTGTCTGCTTGGATCATTACTTATCTTCTTTATCTTCCATGGGTTTTTATTGGAAACCTAACTTTAAGAAATTTTGGCGAATGGGTTCAGAAAAAGTTTGAACAAGATATGGATGAACTGGAGAGTGGTGAATAGCTTGTTACTCTTTTCTCAATCCAGCTAAAATGTGATATAATAGTACTAATTTATTGGAATACATGAAAGTTTTTGAAAATTTTCATGTATTTCTAGCTAAGGAAGTAGGAAAAGTATGTATCCAGATGATAGTTTGACATTGCACACGGACTTGTACCAGATTAATATGATGCAGGTTTACTTTGACCAAGGGATTCACAATAAGAAGGCGGTCTTTGAGGTGTATTTCCGCCAACAGCCTTTTAAGAACGGCTATGCGGTTTTTGCTGGTTTGGAAAGAATTGTGAATTATCTTGAAGATTTGCATTTTTCAGATAGTGATATTGCCTATTTGGAGTCGCTGGGCTATCATGGGGCATTCTTGGACTATCTCCGTAATTTCAAGTTGGAGTTGACGGTTCGTTCTGCCCAAGAAGGGGATTTGGTTTTTGCTAATGAACCGATTGTGCAGGTGGAAGGCCCTCTAGCCCAATGTCAATTGGTCGAAACGGCTCTTTTGAACATCGTCAACTACCAGACATTAGTGGCGACTAAGGCAGCTCGTATTCGCTCGGTTATTGAAGATGAACCCTTGATGGAGTTTGGGACACGTCGGGCTCAAGAAATGGATGCAGCCATCTGGGGAACACGCGCAGCGGTGATTGGTGGTGCCAATGGAACCAGCAATGTGCGTGCTGGTAAACTTTTTGATATTCCTGTCTTGGGGACCCATGCCCATGCCTTGGTACAGGTTTATGGTAACGACTATGAGGCCTTTAAGGCTTACGCTGCGACCCACAAAAACTGTGTCTTTCTTGTGGATACTTATGACACCCTTCGTATTGGTGTGCCAGCTGCAATTCAGGTGGCGCGTGAGCTGGGTGACCAGATTAACTTTATGGGTGTGCGGATTGACTCTGGGGATATTGCCTACATTTCCAAGAAAGTCCGTCAGCAACTGGACGAGGCTGGATTTACAGAGGCTAAGATTTATGCTTCTAATGATTTAGATGAAAATACCATCCTAAACCTCAAGATGCAAAAGGCCAAGATTGATGTCTGGGGCGTGGGTACCAAGCTGATTACAGCTTATGACCAGCCAGCTCTTGGTGCAGTTTATAAAATTGTGGCCATTGAAGATGAAAATGGTAATATGCGCAATACCATTAAGCTGTCTAATAATGCGGAAAAAGTATCAACGCCAGGTAAGAAGCAGGTGTGGCGTATAACCAGTCGTGAAAAAGGCAAGTCAGAAGGCGATTACATTACCTATGATGGTGTGGATGTGAGCGACATGACAGAAATTAAGATGTTCCATCCGACTTATACTTACATCAAGAAGACCGTTCGTAATTTTGACGCTGTTCCTCTCTTGGTGGATATCTTCAAAGACGGAAAATTGATTTACAACTGCCTAGCTTGACTGAGATTCAGGATTATGCTCGTAAGGAATTTGACAAGTTGTGGGATGAGTACAAGCGCGTGCTGAATCCACAGCATTATCCAGTGGATTTGGCGCGTGATGTATGGCAAGACAAGATGGACTTGATTGACAAGATGCGCAAGGAAGCACTCGGTGAAGGAGAAGAAGAATGAGTTTGCAAGAAACGATTATCCAAGAACTGGGCGTGAAACCAGTGATTGATGCCCAAGAAGAAATTCGTCGTTCTATTGATTTCTTAAAGAGATACCTGAAAAAACATCCCTTCCTAAAAACCTTTGTATTAGGGATTTCTGGAGGTCAGGACTCAACCTTGGCAGGTCGCTTGGCTCAATTAGCTATGGAAGAACTGCGAGCTGAAACGGGAGATGACAGCTACAAATTTATCGCTGTCCGCCTGCCATACGGAGTACAAGCTGATGAAGCAGATGCTCAAAAAGCTCTTGCTTTCATCCAACCAGATATCAGCTTGGTTGTGAATATCAAGGAATCAGCTGACGCCATGACGGCAGCAGTTGAAGCGACAGGAAGTCCTGTTTCAGACTTCAACAAGGGAAATATCAAGGCACGTTGCCGTATGATTGCCCAATATGCCCTTGCAGGTTCCCATAGCGGAGCGGTTATTGGAACAGACCATGCTGCGGAAAATATCACAGGTTTCTTTACCAAGTTTGGTGACGGTGGTGTGGATATTCTCCCTCTTTACCGCCTCAATAAACGCCAAGGAAAACAACTCTTGCAGGAACTTGGTGCAGACCCAGCTCTTTATGAAAAAATCCCAACAGCAGACCTAGAAGAAGACAAACCAGGCCTAGCTGATGAAGTAGCCCTCGGAGTCACTTATGAAGAGATTGACGACTACCTAGAAGGCAAAACAATCAGCCCAGAAGCCCAAGCAAGAATCGAAAACTGGTGGTACAAAGGCCAACATAAACGCCACCTACCCATCACCGTCTTTGATGACTTTTGGGAGTAAAAAGGTCCTGTGGACCTTTTTACCCTGAGCCTAGAAATGAGAAAGCGATGAAGGTCCGGGGGACCTTTTTAGCTTATTACCTTGAAATTCAAAAGCAAAACAAGTTTCAATGGAGATTGGACATAGAATCATCTATTAGAAAGCGAGGTAGCGTCATGAAATCTATCGGTACGCAAATATTACAGACAGATCGTTTAATCTTGCGAAGATTTGTGGAAAGTGATGCAGAAGCCATGTTTCAGAATTGGGCTTCATCCGCTGAGAATCTGACCTATGTCACTTGGGATCCTCATCCTGATGTCGATGTGACTCGAAACTCTATTCGTAATTGGATTGCCTCCTATGCTAATCTCAACTATTACAAATGGGCCATTTGTCTCAAAGAAAACCCGGAACAGGTGATAGGAGATATCAGCATCGTTGCAATAGATGAGAACGATTCTTCTTGTGAAATTGGCTATGTTCTATGCAAGAAATACTGGGGTCATGGTATGATGACAGAAGCCTTTAAAGCTGTCTTGGACTTCTGTTTTACTCAAGCAGGTTTTCAAAAAGTTAGAGCTCGATATGCCAGTCTCAATCCAGCTTCAGGTCGTGTCATGGAGAAGGCTGGAATGTCTTATCTAAAGACTATTACCAATGGTGTAGAGAGAAAAGGCTATCTTTCGGACCTTATTTATTACCAGATAAGTAGGGAAGACTAGTGAAATTTCTTTTCTGTTTCCATCAAAGTCAGACTGTGTCTGGCTTTTTTTGCAATATTTTTTACATAACCTGATTAAATTCCTATTTTTCCCTATCATTGTCCCTGTTTTTTCTGGAATTTTGGGGCTATAATAATCCTATCAAATCAAAGAATGGAGGAAGGCAATGGATAATATAATCTTTTTTATCAGTGTGTTTCTTGCTGGAATTCTCTCCTTCTTTTCTCCTTGTATCTTACCCTTGTTACCGGTCTATGCAGGGGTCTTGTTGGATGACAAAGATGGTGCTCAGGCTTCTAATGGAAAATATTCAATCTCACTTGTTAGTCTATTGAGAACTTTGGCCTTTATAGTAGGGATTTCCTTTGTTTTTATCTTACTAGGCTATGGTGCTGGTTTTTTAGGAGACCTTTTTTATGCCTCTTGGTTTCAGTATGTGACGGGTGTGGTTATCATTCTCTTGGGCTTGCACCAGATGGAAGTCTTACATTTGAAGGGACTCTACAAGGAAAGAAGGCTACAACTACAGAGACAGGGGCAAAAGGGTAACGGCTATAGTCAGGCATTTTTACTGGGATTGACCTTCAGTTTTGCTTGGACGCCATGTGTAGGACCGGTTCTGGGCTCTGTTTTAGCCTTGGCGGCTTCAGGTGGTTCAGGTGCTTGGCAGGGAGCTGCTCTCATGTTGATTTACACGCTGGGTTTGGCGCTACCATTTTTGGTTTTAGCTCTAGCCTCCAGCTATGTTTTGAAACATTTCCGAAAGCTCCATCCTTATCTCGGAACCTTCAAAAAAGTGGGTGGTTTCCTCATTATCGTGATGGGAATCTTGGTGCTTTTGGGAAATGCTTCCATTTTGACTACATTATTTGAATAGAGAGGAAGAAGAAATGAAAAAATGGCAAACATGTCTCCTTGGAGTAGGCTCAATCTGTTGTTTAGCAGCCTGTTCGACTAAAAATATGTCAGACGAATCTACTATGAAGGAGCAAACAAAAACAGAACAAGTTAGTGCGCAAACTGCGACTAAAGGTCAGGCAGTTGCTGATTTCGAACTGACGGGAGTAGATGGCAAGACATACCGCTTGTCTGATTACAAGGGCAAGAAAGTCTATCTCAAATTCTGGGCTTCTTGGTGTTCCATCTGTCTAGCTAGTCTTCCAGATACGGATGAAATTGCTAAGGATGCTGGTGATGATTATGTTGTCTTGACAGTAGTGTCACCTGGACACAAGGGGGAACAAGCAGAAGCAGACTTTAAGAACTGGTACAAGGGTTTGGATTATAAAAACTTCCCAGTTCTAATTGACCCATCAGGTAAACTTTTGGAAAGTTATGGTGTCCGTTCTTACCCAACTCAAGCCTTTATAGACAAGGAAGGAAAGCTGGTCAAAGCGCAACCTGGTTTTATGGATAAGGATATGATTTTAAAAACATTGAAAGAAATGGGGTAGAGAAAGGTCATGAATGATAAAGTAAAATTGTTTGTCTTGGCAGGGATTTTTTTCCTAGCCATAACCGGTTTCTATTTTCTATTGATGCGAAATGCAGGGCAGACAGATAGCTCGCAAATTGAGAAAGCAGCAGTTAGCCAAGGAGGAAAAACAGTGAAAAAAACAGAAGTGAGTAAAGATGCAGACTTGCACGAAATTTATCTGGCTGGGGGATGTTTCTGGGGAGTTGAGGAATATTTCTCACGCGTTCCCGGTGTGACAGATGCCGTATCAGGCTATGCAAATGGTAGAGGGGAAACAACCAAGTACGAATTGATTAACCAAACAGGACATGCAGAGACTGTCCATGTTACCTATGATGCTAATCAAATTTCTCTCAAAGAAATCCTACTTCATTACTTCCGCATTATCAATCCAACCAGCAAATAAACAAGGAAATGATGTGGGAACCCAGTACCGTACTGGTGTTTATTACACAGATGACAAGGATTTAGAGGTGATTAACCAAGTCTTTGATGAGGTGGCTAAGAAATACGATCAACCTCTAGCAGTTGAAAAGGAAGCCTTGAAGAATTTTGTAGTGGCAGAGGATTACCACCAAGACTATCTAAAGAAAAATCCAAATGGCTACTGCCATATCAATGTTAATCAGGCGGCCTACCCCGTCATTGATGCCAGCAAATATCCTAAGCCAAGTGATGAAGAATTGAAAAAGACCTTGTCACCTGAGGAGTATGCAGTCACCCAGAAAAATCAAACAGAACGAGCTTTTTCAAACCGTTACTGGGATAAATTTGAATCTGGCATCTATGTGGATGTAGCAACTGGTGAACCTCTCTTTTCATCAAAGGATAAGTTTGAGTCTGGTTGTGGCTGGCCTAGTTTTACCCAACCCATCAGTCCAGATGTTGCCACCTACAAGGAAGATAAGTCTTACAATATGACACGCATGGAAGTGCGAAGCCGAGTTGGAGATTCTCACCTTGGCCATGTCTTTACGGACGGCCCACAGGACAAGGGTGGCTTGCGCTACTGTATCAATAGTCTTTCCATCCGCTTTATTTCCAAAGACCAAATGGAAGAAAAAGGCTACGCTTATTTACTAGATTATGTTGATTAAGAGGGCTTTCCTAAGCAGTTAGAGGAGAATTTTGCTATACTGATACTAGTAAGTGACAAAGGAGAGAAGCATGACCTATACAATCTTAATCGTAGAAGATGAATATCTGGTAAGACAAGGCTTGACCAAGCTGGTCAATGTAGCAGCCTACGATATGGAAATCATCGGTCAGGCTGAAAATGGAAGGCAGGCTTGGGACTTAATCCAAAAACAGGTGCCAGATATCATTCTAACCGATATCAACATGCCTCAGCTAAATGGCATCCAGTTAGCCAGTTTGGTTCGAGAAACCTATCCTCAGGTGCATTTGGTCTTTTTAACAGGTTACGATGATTTTGATTATGCTTTGTCTGCTGTCAAACTAGGTGTGGACGATTACCTGCTCAAGCCCTTTTCTCGTCAGGATATTGAGGAAATGTTGGGGAAAATCAAGCAAAAGTTGGATAAGGAAGAGAAAGAAGAGCAGTTACAAGATTTATTGACCGATAAGTTTGAGGGAAATATGGCCCAGAAAATCCAGTCCCATCTGGCTGATAGCCAGTTTAGTTTAAAGTCTTTGGCCAGTGACTTGGGCTTTAGTCCGACTTATCTGAGTTCTTTGATTAAGAAAGAGTTGGGACTACCTTTTCAGGATTACCTGGTGAGAGAACGTGTCAAACAAGCCAAGCTCTTGCTTTTAACTACAGATCTGAAGATTTATGAGATCGCAGAGAAAGTTGGTTTTGAAGATATGAACTACTTTACTCAACGTTTTAAACAGATTGCAGGTGTGACACCTCGTCAGTTTAAGAAGGGAGAAGGCCGATGAAGCGTTCTTCTCTCCTAGTCAGAATGGTTATTTCCATCTTTCTGGTCTTTCTCATTCTCCTAGCTCTGGTCGGGACTTTCTACTATCAATCTAGTTCTTCAGCCATTGAGACTACCATTGAAGGCAATAGCCAAACGACTATCAGTCAAACTAGCCACTTTATCCAGTCTTATATCAAAAAATTAGAAACCACCTCGACTAGTTTGACCCAGCAGACGGATGTCCTAGCCTATGCTGAGAATCCCAGTCAAGACAAGGTCAAGGGAATCCGAAATCTGTTTTTGACCATCTTAAAGTCAGACCAGGACTTGAAAACTGTTGTGCTGGTGACTAAATCCGGTCAGGTCATTTCTACAGATGATAGTGTGCAGATGAAAACTTCCTCTGATATGATGGCTGAGGATTGGTACCAAAAGGCTATTCATCAGGGAGCTAAGCCTGTTTTAACACCAGCTCGTAAATCGGACAGTCAGTGGGTTATTTCTGTTACTCAGGAACTTGTTGATGCAAAGGGAGCCAATTTGGGTGTGCTTCGTTTGGATATTTCATATGAAACTCTGGAAGCCTATCTCAACCAACTCCAATTGGGTCAGCAGGGCTTTGCCTTTATTATCAATGAAAACCATGAATTTGTTTATCATCCTCAACACACAGTTTATAGTTCGTCTAGCGAAATGGAGGCTATGAAACCCTACATTGAGACAGGGCAGGGCTATACTCCAGATCACAAATCCTACGTCAGCCAGGAAAGGATTGCTGGAACTGATTGGACGGTGCTTGGTGTGTCTTCGTTGGAGAAGTTAGATCAGGTTCGGAGTCAACTCATGTGGACCTTGCTTGGAGCCAGTGTCACATCTCTTCTTGCCTGTCTCTGCTTGGTGTGGCTTAGTCTTAAACGCTGGATTGCTCCGCTGAATGATTTGAGAGAAACCATGCTGGAGATTGCTTCTGGTAATCAGAATCTTCGTGCCAAGGAAACTGGTGCCCATGAACTGCGAGAAGTGACTCGCCAGTTTAATGCTATGTTGGATCAGATTGATCAGCTGATGGCAGCTATTCGCAGGCAGGAAGAAACAACCCGTCAGTATGAACTTCAAGCCTTGTCGAGCCAGATTAATCCGCATTTCCTTTATAATACCTTGGACACCATCATTTGGATGGCTGAATTTCAGGATAGTCAGCGAGTGGTTCAGGTGACCAAGTCCCTAGCGACCTATTTCCGCTTGGCGCTCAATCAAGGCAAGGATTTGATTTGCCTGTCTGACGAAATCAATCATGTCCGCCAGTATCTCTTTATCCAGAAACAACGCTATGGCGATAAGCTGGAATACGAAATTAATGAAAATCCTGCCTTTGATAAGCTAGTTTTGCCCAAGCTGGTGTTACAACCTCTTGTAGAGAATGCCCTTTACCATGGCATTAAGGAGAAGGAAGGTCAGGGACATATTAAAGTTTCTGTTCAGAAGAAGGAGACAGGACTAGTCATCCGCATTGAGGATGATGGGGTTGGTTTCCAAGATGCTGGCGATAGTAGTCAAAGTCAACTCAAACGTGGGGGGGTTGGTCTTCAAAATGTTGATCAACGGCTCAAACTTCATTTTGGAGAAGATTACCAAATGAAGATCGATTCTATTCCCTCAAAAGGAACGACAGTTGAAATATACATAAATAGAATAGAAACTAGCTAACTCCCAGTTCATTCTGGGAGTTTTATGCGTAATTAGGCAAGCTTTCTAGGTTGTCTATCTTGCTAAAAAGTAGAAAAAACGATATGATAGATAATGACAAAAGAGGTATCAAGTATGAAGGAAAAAGACATTCAAAGAGAAACAAGCCAGATTGTAAAAGATGTATTAGAAAAGGCCAATTTGAAGCAAGGATCTATCTTTGTTTTGGGCCTTTCTTCTAGTGAGGTGATAGGTGGTCAGATTGGCAAGGAATCTAGCCAAGAAATTGGGGAAATCATTGTGAAGACCATCCTAGATATCTTAGAGGAAAAAGGAATTCATCTAGCTGTTCAAGGTTGTGAACATGTCAATCGGGCCCTCGTCGTTGAACGTCAGGTGGCAGAGCAGTTTGGTCTGGAAATTGTCAGTGTCCTTCCTACCCTTCATGCAGGAGGTTCAGGTCAGTTGGCAGCCTTCAAGTTTATGCAAGATCCAGTTGAGGTTGAATTTATCAAGGCTCATGCTGGATTGGATATCGGGGACACTGCAATTGGCATGCATGTCAAGCATGTTCAGGTTCCGATTCGCCCTCTTTTGAGAGAAATTGGGCATGCCCATGTAACGGCTCTTGCTAGCCGTCCAAAATTAATTGGAGGTGCGCGTGCGCATTATCCACAAGATTCTATCAGAAAGTCGTGAGAATGAAAAAAACAAAACAACAACTAGAAAAAATCACCAAATATTCGATTCGTAAGCTAACTGTTGGGGTAGGTCCTGTAGCCATTGGGGCCTTCCTTTTTGGAGCCAGTACCCTTTCAGTAGATAAGGTGCACGCCAATGAAGTCGGTGGTGCTCATAGTGTTCATTACCGTTATTTGGCGGAGCAGGAATTGACCGAGTCTGAAAAAGCTCTGATTCATCATGAGGTTCCAACAGAGTTTCAAGATGAAGATATTATTTATGTAGTTTATCGCAAGAAGGCGACTACCAGTCAACAACTTCCTTACACAGGAAGTAAGGAAGTTGCTCTAGCAGGTCTTGGCTTGGCAACAGCCTCGCTAGCGGTTCTATTAGTTTCAAAGAAACACCGCAGTAAAGTACTAGGGGTTCTCTTAATCAGTTCTATTGGAGTCAGCAATTTTGTACCTTTTACTGCCTTTGCATTTGAAAATAAAGAGTTGCTTTCTTATAACCAAACTATTTCAGCCTCTACACAAGAAGGCCTGGCTAAAGGAGTTATTCATATTGAAGGATATGAGTATGTTGGTTACTTTAAAGAATCAAAATCGACTATCAACACAAGCAGTAAAAAAGGCGAATCTTTAGTTCAAGAATCGCAAGCAGCATATACTGGAAAGATTGAGGCTAAAGGTACTCAAGAAAATGGTAAAGAGGGTGAGTCTTTAGTTCAAGAACCACAAGCAGCATATACTGGCAAGGTTGAGGCTAAAGGCACTCAAGAGACTGGTAAAGAGGGCGAGTCTTTAGTTCAAGAACCGCAAGCAGCATATACTGGCAAGGTTGAGGCTAAAGGTACTCAAGAACCTGGTAAAGAGGGCGAATCCTTAGTTCAAGAACCGCAAACAGCATATTCAGGCAAAATCGAGGCTAAAGGCACTCAAGAACCTGGTAAAGAGGGCGAATCCTTAGTTCAAGAACCGCAAACAGCATATTCAGGCAAAATCGAGGCTAAAGGCACTCAAGAACCTGGTAAAGAGGGCGAGTCTTTAGTTCAAGAACCGCAAGCAGCATATACTGGCAAGGTTGAGGCTAAAGGCACTCAAGAGACTGGTAAAGAGGGCGAATCCTTAGTTCAAGAACCGCAAGCAGCATATACTGGCAAGGTTGAGGCTAAAGGCACTCAAGAGACTGGTAAAGAGGGCGAATCCTTAGTTCAAGAACCGCAAGCAGCATATACTGGAAAGGTTGAGGCTAAAGGCACTCAAGAGACTGGTAAAGAGGGCGAATCCTTAGTTCAAGAACCGCAAGCAGCATATACTGGAAAGGTTGAGGCTAAAGGCACTCAAGAAACTGGTAAAGAAGGCGAATCTTTAGTTCAAGAAAAGTTATCTGAATATAAAGTAACTGAGGGCGCGGTTACGAAAGAAACTACTACTGAGATTGACTATAAGACAGAAATTATCGAGGATCCAACTAAATATACGGATGAAGAAACTGTAGTCCAAGATGGAGAAAAGGGTAGTAAAATTACCAAAACGACTTATAAGACTCTCGAAGGTGTTGAGACTGATCAAGTTTTAAATACAACAACCACTGTCATCAAAGAACCAGTCACTAAAAAAATAAGTCGTGGAACAAAACCAATTGAAGGAACTCTGGTAGAAGAAAGTCTTGAAAAGATTCCATTTAAGGAAGTTGTTAAAGAAGATGACCAACTGAAAAAAGGTGAAAGAGTTACTGTCCAAGAAGGAAAAGATGGACAGAAAAAAGTTACCAAGACTTACAAAACTATCAAAGGTTTAAAAACTGAAGAAGCACCTAAAATTGTGGAACAGGTTCTGGAGTTAGACCAAGATCGTATCGTCAAATTAGGAACTAAAAACTTTGAAAAACCAATCTTAAGTTTGTCACTTGTTGATGTTCAAGATTTGAAACGATCATCTCAAATTCGTTATAATTTGGAAAATCCAAGTAAGGCAGCCATTAAATCTATCACCCTAACTCTGAAAAAAGGTGACGAGATTGTGAAGACATTGAATGTTTCACCAGAAGATCTAACAGCTTCTTTGACAGACTTACAGTACTACAAAGATTATAAACTTGAAACGAAGATGGTTTATGACCGTGGTGAGGGTGATGAGGAAGAAGTTCTGAAAGAAGAACCGCTAAGAATTGACCTCAAAAAAGTTGAAATCAAAAACATCAAAGAAACAAGCTTGATGAGTGTAGATGCTGACGGTAACGAAACAGACACTAGTTTGCTGACAGAAAAACCAGCTGATGTTGCTCCACTCTACCTACGAGTTACAACTCACGACAACAAAGTTACAAGACTGGCTGTTGACAAGATTGAAGAAGTAGAAAAAGACGGAAAAACTTTATACAAAGTCACTGCCAAAGCACCTGATTTAGTTCAACACACAGATGTTTCTAAATTGGCAAACGAGTATGTTCATTATTTTGAAAAACAAAAAGCACACGATGGTGATGTATATTATAGCTTTAACGACCTAGTAACGGCTATGAAAGCTAATCCAAGTGGTACCTTTAAACTTGGTGCAGATTTGAATGCAGCAAATGTACCAACTCCGAATAAACAATATGTACCTGGTAAATTTAGCGGAACTTTAACAAGTGTTGACGGTAAACAATATACCATTCATAATATGGCTCGTCAGTTATTCGATAACGTTGAAGGCGGTACAGTTAAAAACATTAACTTAGGTAATGTTAATATCAATATGCCTTGGATTGAAAATATTTCCGCACTATCAAGAGTAATTAAAAATGCCACAGTTGAAAATGTTAAGGTAACTGGTAGTATCCTTGGTAAAGATGGTATTGCTGGTATCGTAAATAAAGGAGATACTGGTGGACTTCTTAAAAATGTTGCTTTCATCGGTAAACTAACAGGTGTCGGTAATAAAGGTTGGGATCTTGGTGGTATCGCCGGAGAACTTTGGCGTGGTAATATTAAACATGCATACGTAGATGCTGATATTGTTGCAGATAGAGCACGTGTTGGTGGACTTGTCGCTAGAACCGATAACGGTTCTGATCCTAATGGTATTGATAAATACGCTTCTGTTCGTAACGCTGTTACTAAAGGAACTATTGATGTGAAGAACCCTGTTGAGGTAGGTGGTTTCATTAGTAAAAACTGGACATGGGGACGTGTTGCTGACACAGTTTCAATGATGAAAGTCAAAAACGGTGAAGAATTCTACGGTTCTAGAGATTTAGAAGCAGAAGGTGGATATTACACAAAAAACTGGATTGAAAGAAACTACGTTGTTAAAGATGTGAGTGAAGGTTCTCACTCATTTAACGGTTCTCGTAGTAATCGAATCCAAGAAATCAGCCTAGAAGATGCAAATAAAAAAATAGAATCATTCGGAATTACAGCTGATAAGTTTGAAATTAAACCTCTTGTTGAAGATACACTAAATAGTGTAAAACCAAAATCTGACACTTACAAAGATACTCAAGACTACGATACTTCTCGTGAACTTGCTTACCGTAATATTGAAAAACTTCAACCGTTCTACAACAAAGAATGGATTGTCAACCAAGGTAATAAGATTCCTGCAGATTCTAAATTACTAACTACTGAAGTTTTATCTGTTACAGGTATGAAAGATGGACAATTTGTGACCGACTTATCAGATGCTGATCATATTATGATTCATTACGCTGATAAGACGAAAGAAATTAAAGCTATTACACAAAAAGAATCTAAGGTTCAACAAGTTCGTGAATATAGTATTGAAGGATTAGGTGATATTGTCTATACACCAAATATGGTTGTTAAAGATAGGACACAGTTAATCAGCGATATCAAAGCTAAATTAGCTTCTGTTGAACTTGATTCAGATGAAGTTCGTAAGATTAATAACAATCCTAAGATGTTATACATGGAAGAAAGCTTTAAAGAAGTTAAAGATAATCTTGATGCTTTAGTTAAAGCTTTAGTTGAAAATGAAGACCATCAATTAAATACGGACGAAGCAGCTAAACGTGCATTGATTAAAAAAGTTGAAGATAACAAAGCTAAAATCATGTTAGCTCTGGCTTACTTAAACCAATACTATGGAATTAAATTTGACGGATTAAATATCAAAAATATGATGACCTTCAAACCTGATTTCTACGGTAAGAACGTTAACGTACTTGATAGATTAATCAGCTTCGCATCAAATGGTAATAACCTAAAGGTGATCAATCACATGATGCATTTAACAGAGCTCTTGCAAGTGCTACTGGTAAAGCTAACTTACACGAATTCCTGAAGTACAACATGGAATTATTCACTAGTGAAACAGATATGAATACTTGGTTCAAGAACAACATTGCAGATAACGCTTATGTTGTTGAGAAACAATCATCAAATCCTGATTTTGCGAATAAGAAACATAAATTGTATGAAGTAATTAATAATGGACATCACGGACGTTATATTCTACCACTTCTGAACCTGAAGAAAGCGCATATGATCTTAATTACGACCTATAATACCATTGCGTTTAGTTCATTTGAGAAATATGGTAAGAATACGGCAGAAGAACGTGAAGCGTTCAAGAAGCAAGTTGATTTACGTGCGCAAGAACAAATTAATTATTTAGACTTCTGGTCAAGACTTGCTGCTGATAATGTACGAAATAATCTTCTTAAGAGTGAGAATATGGTACCATCTGCCATTTGGGATAACCATGATGTACCAGGTTTGGGATGGGTTGACCGTATGGGACATACGAAGAAAGGCGATTTTGCTCCAATTCGTGAATTCTATGGTCCGACTGATAAGTGGCACGGATACAATGGAATGGGTGCATACGCTTATATCTTCCAAAATCCACAACCACAAGAGGCTGTATATTACATTATCTCCAGCATGATTAGTGATTTTGGTACATCTGCATTCACTCACGAAACAACTCACATCAATGACCGTATGGCCTACTTAGGAACATGGCGTCACCGTGAAGGAACAGATGTTGAAGCCTTTGCTCAAGGTATGTTACAATCACCATCAGTTTCAAATCCAAATGGTGAATATGGTGCCTTAGGATTAAACATGGCTTACGAACGTCAAAATGATGGAAATCAAATTTACAACTATAATCCGAATGTGTTAAATAGTCGTGAGAAAATCGACCACTACATGAAGAATTACAATGAATCCATGATGATGCTTGATTACTTAGAAGCTGAGTCTGTAATCAAGAAAAATACTGGAACAAATGATAAGTGGTTCAAGAAGATCGATAAGAAATATCGTGAAAAAGCGGATCGCAATGGCTTAGTTGGTGAGCCACATCAATGGGATTTAGTTCGTGATTTGAATGATGACGAAAAGAATACGAAGCTGACAAGTATTGATCAACTGGTTGATGGAAACTTTGCAACGAAACATGGATTACCAGGAAATGGTCATTACCGTACTGAAGGATTTGATTCTGCTTATACTGTAGTAAATATGATGACAGGTATTTATGGTGGTAATACAAGTAAGAGTGCGGTTGGTTCAATCTCATTCAAACATAATACCTTCCGTATGTGGGGATACTTCGGTTATTTAGACGGATTCTTAGGTTATGCATCAAACAAATACAAGCAAGAATCTAAAGCTGCTGGTAATGTAGGTCTTGGTGATGACTTTATTATTAATAAAGTTTCTAACGGCAAATTCCAAAGCTTAGAAGCATGGAAGAAAGCATGGTATCATGAAGTACACGAAAAAGCCCAAAGAGGTTTTGTTGAAATTGAAATCGATGGTCAAAAGATTTCAACTTACGCACAACTTCAGACCTTATTTGATGCCGCTGTCGAAAAAGATCTTCAAGGCAATGATTTCAAGAATACTGTAGATCTTAAATGGAAGGTTTACAAACAACTCTTGCAAAAATCAGATGGATTTGCTGGTGATTTATTCACTAAAGCATAATCAATAGTAAGAAAATAATAAAAAGGTAGATCAGCTTTGTCTGGATCTGCCTTTTTATGCTATACTTGAAATATGCATAGAAAAACAGTAATTGATTTTAGGGCTTTGGGGGAGAGATACACCTTTACCCAGCCGATTAAAGAGTTGAAAACGAGAAATATAGCAGAAGTGGCAGATTTGCTGGCACAAGTGGAAAGCTACCAAGAGCAAGGCTATTATGTGGTGGGCTATGTCAGCTACGAGGCTGCACCTGCTTTTGAGGAGAAATTAGCAGTTCATAAATCTCCTTTACTGGCAGAGTACCTGCTATATTTTACAGTTCATGATAGGGTAGAAACCTCCCCTATTCCTCTGATTTATGACGAGGTTGATTTGCCTTCAAACTGGCAGGAAGTAACATCTGCAGCAGACTATGAAAAGGCTATTGCCCAGATTCACCATCATTTGCGGCAGGGAGACACCTACCAGGTCAACTACACAGTCCAACTCAAGCAAGATTTAAGCGCCAATCCTTTTGCCATCTACAATCGTATGGTGGTAGAGCAGGAGGCGGGTTACAATGCTTATGTTGAACATGACGAGATGGCAGTGATTTCCATGAGCCCAGAGCTCTTTTTTGAGCAAAATGACCGTGAGTTGACAACGCGACCAATGAAGGGAACGACTCAGCGTGGCATGACTGACCAAGAAGACTTGGAGCAGGCCAGTTGGTTGGAACAGGATCCCAAAAATCGCTCTGAAAATATGATGATTGTGGACCTCTTGCGCAACGATATGAACCGTATTTCTGAAGTGGGAAGTGAGCATGTGGAGCGTTTGTGTAAAGTGGAGCAGTATTCAACTGTCTGGCAGATGACTTCGACCATCAAGAGTCAGTTGCGAGAGGATGTTGACCTTGTTGAAATCTTTCGCTCTCTCTTTCCTTGTGGTTCCATAACGGGAGCTCCCAAAATTGCGACTATGGAGATTATAAAGGACTTGGAACCACAACCGCGCGGAGTCTACTGTGGAACCATTGGTCTCTTGCTTCCAAATGGACGACGGATTTTTAATGTGGCCATTCGGACCATTCAACTCTACAAGGGGCAAGCTATCTATGGAGTTGGCGGAGGCATTACATGGGATAGCACTTGGGAGTCTGAATACCGCGAGGTTCATCAAAAGGCAGCAGTTCTCTATCGTAAACAAGCTCGTTTCAAACTGATTACTACAGGGAAAATCAGCCAAAAGAACTTGTTCTTTGAAGAACAACATCTGGAAAGACTGAGAAAAGCTAGTCGGTATTTTGCCTTTCCATTTGATTCAGAAAACTTGAAACAAAAGATAGAGGAAGAGTGTCATGCTTGTGATGCTAATCAAGATTACCGCTTGCGTATTTCTCTCGACAAGTCTGGAGAGATAGAAGTCGATTGTCAAGTATTAACACCTCTTAGTCTAAGTTTTTGTCAGGCCAAACTTTGTCTGCAGGAAGCTAATTTGCAACAAGCCTTTACCTACTTCAAAACGACTCACCGACCGCATTTGAGCCTAGGGAAACAAGAGAAGATATACCACAATAAGTTAGGAGAACTTCTTGAAACCTCTATTGGAAATTTGGTCTTAAAAATGAATGGTAAACTCTACACGCCACCAAGTCAACTAGGTCTTTTACAAGGAATTTATCGTCAGCATTTGCTGGGAACAGGACAGGTAGAAGAGAAAGCCTTGACCATAGAAGATTTGAAGGGAGCAGAAGCTATCTATGGCTGTAATGCAGTCAGGGGCTTGTATGAGTTGTCAGTAAGGGAGAACTAAATGAAATTAATATTTACATGGCCTAGGCCAGTCAGCAGATAGTTGGAAAGAAGTGCAAGAGTTTCTTGTAGATTATCCCTCTGAAGCCCTAGAGTTATTTCCTTCCGGAGTTGCTACCTATCAAGAAGCCAAGGAGCGCATCTATCAGTATTTATCAAAGGAGACAGAACCTTTTGTTTTGGTTGGATTGTCCTTAGGTGCTGCTCTGGCACTAGAACTATCTAGTTACGATTTACCAAATCTTCGAGCTTTGGTTCTGTCAGGATGCCCGCTAAAATTAGCAGGGAATATCCTATTTTATGTTCAATTGTTGATATTTAAATTACTTCCCAAAAGAGTATTTGAAAAACAGGGAGCAGACAAATCTCTTATGGTCGGAGTTTCTGAGGAATTGAAGATACTTGATTTAACTACTATAGCAGGGACTTGTCCTTATCCAACCTTACTAATTTGTGGCAGCAAAGATAAACCGAATCTTAGTTCTATGAAAGCTCTCCACAGATTGTTGACAAATTCGCAGTTTCAGATCATTCCTACGGCCCTCATGTCTTGAATAAGGAAAAACCAAAGGAGTTTGTAGAAAAAATCAGAAGTTTCCTTGAATTGCTGAAATAAGTTTGATAAAATAATATTGAAAACTATATCATAATTATGGGAGAAAGAAATGAACAAACGTTTATTTTTAAAAATGAGTCTCGCTACCTTGCCAATTTTAGCCTTGTTTTCAAAACCTGTGTTAGCAGAAGAAAACATTCATTTTTCTAGCTGTAAGGAAGCTTGGGCGAATGGCTACTCGGATATTCACGAGGGAGAACCGGGATATTCTGCTAAGTTAGACCGAGACCATGATGGTGTAGCTTGTGAATTGAAGAATGCTCCTAAGGGTGCTTTCAAAGCAAAACAATCAACGGTGGCTCAAACTAACACAAGTTCAGCAACAACAAGTGGTTGGGTTGAGCAGGATGGCGCTTGGTACTATTTTGATGAAAATGGAAATCCAGTGAAAAATGCATGGCAGGGAAACTATTATTTGAAATCAGATGGTAAAATGGCACAGGGCGAATGGATTTATGATTCTTCCTATCAAGCTTGGTATTATTTGAAATCAGATGGTTTTTATGCTCGCAATGCTTGGCAAGGGTCTTACTACCTTAAATCAAATGGTAAGATGGCTAAAGGTGAGTGGATATACGATAGTAACTACAAATCATACTACTACTTGACAGCAGAAGGAAGTTACGCTCGTAACACTTGGGTAGGCAATTACTACCTTAAATCAAATGGAAAAATGGCTATCAATGAACGTACACCAGATGGTTATCGTGTAGATGGTTCAGGTAAATGGGTTAAATAAGAAACTAAAAAATAGGATAATAGGTAATATCAGATGAATAAAAAAAGATTATTAGTATGTGCTTTGGCACTTTCAACAGTTGGAGTATTGTCAACAATTGACACAACAGGAGTTCTACCTCTTTCAGCGCAAACGGTGCAGGCTGACACACAAACTCTTACCCCAACGGCAAAATATTATATTATTCTTCCGAATGATGCAGAAATATTTAATAGATGGAAGGGAACTGTTAATATTCCTATTATTGGGGCTACAAAAACTACTCCAGAATTATCTTATTTCCAAGAATCCGATCGTTACTATATAGCTAATGAGAATAAGTCTGGTGCCAATTACATAGAGTGGAAAGGAACAGTAGAAGAGTTTAAAGAGGCAATTAAGAAGCTGACTGATAAAAAATCTACTACTGCAACACCAAAAAAGGATGAAAAGCCAACACCAAAACCGGATGAGAAGCCAAAACCAACACCAAAACCAGATGAAAAACCAAAGCCAACACCAAAACCTACAGTTCAGTTTGGTTGGTTAGGTTCATCCTATTATCAAGATGGTAAAAAAGTCACTAGTAAGTGGATTTTTGATAAAAAATATAATTCATTCTTCTATCTAGATGCATCAGGAAATTATGTTCAAAACGCTTGGGTAGGTAACTACTATCTCAAATCAGGCGGATACATGGCTAAAAGTGAATGGATTTACGATAAGAACCATGGTTCATACTACTATCTAACATCAGAAGGTAGCTACGCTCGTAATACTTGGGTGGGTAATTACTACCTTAAATCAAATGGTAAGATGGCCAAAGGTGAGTGGGTTTATGATAAGAACTATGGTTCATATTACTATCTAACATCAGAAGGTAGCTACGCTCGTAACACTTGGTCAGGCAATTATTATTTGAAGTCAAATGGTAAGATGGCTAAAGGTGAATGGATTTATGATAAGAACTATGGTTCATATTACTATCTAACATCAGAAGGTAGCTATGCTCGCAATGCGTGGTCAGGCAATTATTATTTGAAGTCAAATGGTAAGATGGCTAAGAGTGAGTGGGTTTACGATAAGAACTATGGTTCATATTACTATCTAACATCCGAAGGTAGCTACGCTCGTAATACTTGGGTAGGAAATTACTACCTCAAATCAAACGGTAAGATGGCTAAAAGTGAATGGGTTGATGGAGGTCGTTACTATGTAGGAGCTAATGGATTATGGGAAACCAAAGCATCAACCAATAGTGAATATTCTGCTGCTTTAGAAAAGGCAAAGAGTTATAACTCGTGGGCAAATATGTCTAAAAAACGCTTATATAAGCAATTAACTTCAAAATATGGAGAAAAATTTCAAAGTGATGCTGCACAATATGCCATCGATCATTTGAATGCAGATTATAAATCAAACGCCTTAGCTAAAGCAAAGAATTATCGAAAATGGTTTAAGGATTCGAAGTCAGCAATTTATAAGCAACTAGTTTCGCCTTATGGTGAAGAATTTACAGAAGAAGAAGCTAATTATGCAATTCAACATCTTGACGACTAATCATTTTAAATAAGTATTTTTACTCCAATTATCAAGTCAAGTTCAACAAAGTTGTTCCTCTGATTAAGAGAGTATCTTTCAAGCTGTTTGAGTGAACTCAAACAGCTTTTTTGCCGACTATAGCCAAGTTCAAAATAGAAGGTTCTCCTATTGTCTTTCCACCCAGAACAGAATGGATTTTCCAATTTCAAAAAGGTGTTGAAGTTTATAGGTGTGAACAAAGGCATCTATGATATGTCCCGTTGGTTTCTCCCCAGTCTATGAGCAAACTCAGCCGGTTTGAGTCCTACGTTTAAATAAGCTTCAATTTCTACTCGCTCAGCTTCAGATTAGTGCTTGTATAGTTATTATTTTAATGTAAAAAAGATTAAGGATATGATATACTATAAGTGTAAATCATAAGAAAAGGAGATTTTTATGAGAAAATCAAAAAAAATTTTGGTTACAAGTTTAGCAGCAACTACTTTTGCACTTGTTTCTCTTTCAGATACAATGGGGATGTTGCCTTTCTCATCTCAGAAAGTATCTGCTCAAGAAAAAGATGCGTCTAAAAATGGTAAAATTGTAAAAGAGAATACAAAACCCGCACCAAAACCTGCGCCGAAGCCGGCACCAAAACCCGCACCAAAACCTGCGCCGAAGCCGGCACCAAAACCCGCACCAAAACCTGCGCCGAAGCCGGCACCAAAACCCGCACCAAAACCTGCGCCGAAGCCAGCATCAAAACCCGCGCCGAAGCCGGCACCCAAACCCGCGCCGAAGCCAGCACCAAAACCCGCGCCGAAGCCGGCACCAAAACCTGCGCCGAAGCCGGCACCAAAACCCGCGCCGAAGCCGGCACCGAAACCCGCGTCGAAGCCAGCACCAAAACCCACGCCGAAGCCGGCACCAAAACCTGCGCTGAAGCCAGCACCAAAACCTGCGCCGAAGCCGACACCCAAACCCGCGCCGAAGCCAGCATCAAAACCTGCGCCGAAGCCGGCACCAAAACCTGCGCCGAAGCCAGCATCAAAACCTGCGCCGAAGCCGGCACCAAAACCTGCGCCGAAGCCGGCACCAAAACCGACTGAAAAAGCTAAAGAAACAACTCCTAAACAGGATAAATCACAATCTAAAGTTCAGTCTGGCTGGGTAGGAAATTACTACCTCAAATCAGATGGAAAGAGAGCTAAAAATCAATGGGTAGATGGTGGTCGTTATTATGTTGATTCTGATGGAAAAAAGGTTAAAAGTGACTGGATTTATGATAAAAACCATGGTTCATATTATTATCTAACAGCAGAAGGAAGCTCTGCTCGCAATAAATGGGTAGGAAATTCTTATCTCAAATCAGATGGAAAGATGGCCAAGAATGAATGGGTAGATGGTGGGCGTTACTATGTTGATTCTAAAGGCAAAATGCTAAGGAATAGATGGGTAGATGGTGGCCGTTACTATGTAGGATACGATGGTGTGCGGCAACCAAAACAGGCAGATGGGAACCCGTACAATGCTGCTTTAAGTAAAGCGAAAAGCTATAATTCGTCTTTACGTCTGTCAAAAAAAGCTCTCTATGACCAATTAACGTGGTATGGTTTTTCAAGTTCAGCAGCGCAGTATGCCATCGATCACTTGAATGCAGATTACAAAGCAAATGCCTTAATTACAGCAAGAGAATACCGAAAGAATACCAATTTATCAAAGACAAAAATTTATGAGAGGCTAACTTCTCCTTGGAGTGGACAATTTACAAAAGAAGAAGCTAATTATGCAATTCAAAAACTTAATCTACCATCAGAAGGCAGCTATCCTCGCAATAAATGGGTAGGATACTATTATTATAAATCAGATGGAAAGATGGCCAAGAATGAATGGGTAGATGGCGGTCGTTACTATGTTAAATCAGATGGTGAAATGGTTAGGGGCAAATGGGTAGATGGTGGCCGTTACTATGTAGGATACGATGGTGTGCGACAACCAAAACCGGCAGATGGGAACCCGTACAATGCTGCTTTAATTAAAGCGAGAAGCTATAATTCGTTTTCACATATGTCAAAAAAAGCTCTCTATGACCAATTAACATGGCATGGTTTTTCAAGTTCAGCAGTGCAGTATGCCATCGATCACTTGAATGCAGATTATAAGGCAAATGCCTTAATTCGAGCAAGAGAATACCGAAAGAATACCAATTTATCAAAGACAAAAATTTATGAGAGGCTAACTTCTCCTTGGAGTGGACAATTTACAAAAGAAGAAGCAAACTATGCAATTCAAAAACTAGGAGATAAATAGTTATTAATTATAAAATGTAACTTTTTCATGCAAACCTTTGCACAAAAGAGATGTTTTTGTTATACTATATCTGTAAGCATTTTCAATTAATTCATAATGAAAAAGGAGAAGACGATGAGTCAAAAGATTATTGGGATTGACCTTGGTGGAACTTCTATCAAATTTGCAATCTTGACAACAGCAGGAGAGATCCAAGAAAAATGGTCTATCAAGACCAACATTTTGGATGAGGGAAGTCATATCGTAGATGATATGATTGAGTCTATTCAACATCGTTTGGACTTGCTTGGATTGGCAGCAGCAGACTTCCAAGGTATTGGAATGGGATCACCTGGTGTGGTTGACCGTGAAAAAGGAACTGTTATTGGTGCCTACAACCTCAACTGGAAAACCCTTCAACCAATCAAAGAAAAGATTGAAAAAGCCTTGGGCATTCCTTTCTTCATCGATAATGATGCCAACGTAGCTGCTCTTGGTGAGCGCTGGATGGGTGCTGGAGATAACCAACCAGACGTTGTCTTTATGACACTCGGTACTGGTGTTGGTGGCGGTATCGTTGCAGAAGGCAAATTGCTTCACGGTGTTGCTGGTGCAGCAGGTGAGCTTGGCCACATCACTGTTGACTTTGACCAACCAATCGCATGTACCTGTGGTAAGAAAGGCTGTCTTGAGACAGTCGCTTCTGCAACAGGGATTGTCAACTTGACTCGTCGCTATGCCGATGAATACGAAGGCGATGCAGCCTTGAAACGCTTGATTGATAACGGAGAAGAAGTAACTGCTAAGACTGTCTTTGACCTTGCAAAAGAAGGAGACGACCTTGCTTTGATCGTTTATCGTAACTTCTCACGTTACTTGGGAATCGCTTGTGCCAACATTGGTTCAATCCTAAACCCATCAACAATCGTTATCGGTGGCGGTGTGTCAGCTGCAGGAGAATTCCTTCTACAAGGTGTTCAAAAAGTCTACGATGAAAATACCTTCCCACAAGTACGCACATCTACTAAATTGGCTCTTGCAACTCTAGGAAATGACGCTGGAGTTATCGGAGCAGCATCACTTGTATTGCAGTAAAATAAAAAAGAGGAAAAATGCTGACCTAGAGTTAGTAATGTTCCTCTTTTCTTTTTTATGCTATACTAGTTAGGAAACAAATGAGGTGAGAGTAAATGACAAAAGCAGATACGATTTTTAAAGAGAATATTGAACGAATCCTCAAAGACGGCGTCTTTTCTGAACAAGCACGTCCCAAGTACAAGGATGGGACTGTTGCCAACTCCAAGTACGTAACGGGTGCCTTTGCAGAGTATGACTTGGCCAAGGGGGAATTCCCCATTACAACCTTGCGTCCTATCGCTATCAAATCCGCCATCAAGGAAGTGCTCTGGATTTACCAAGACCAGTCAAATAGCTTAGACGTGCTTAATGACAAGTACAATGTTCACTACTGGAATGACTGGGAAGTGGGAGATACGGGAACTATTGGTGAGCGTTACGGGGCGGTCGTTAAGAAACACGACATCATCAATAAGCTTCTCAAGCAGTTGGAAGCCAACCCTTGGAACCGCCGCAATATTATCTCTCTCTCTGGGATTATCAAGCTTTTGAGGAGACAGATGGGCTGCTCCCCTGCGCCTTTCAGACCATGTTTGATGTCCGCCGTGTAGATGGAGAAATCTATCTGGATGCGACCTTGACCCAGCGTTCTAACGACATGCTAGTGGCCCACCACATCAATGCTATGCAGTACGTGGCTCTTCAAATGATGATTGCCAAGCATTTTGGCTGGAAGGTTGGGAAGTTCTTCTACTTCATCAACAACCTCCATATCTATGATAATCAATTTGAACAAGCAGAGGAATTGCTTCGTCGTGAGCCGTCAAACTGCCAACCACGCTTGGTTTTAAATGTTCCTGATGGGACTAGTTTCTTTGATATCAAAGCAGAAGATTTTGAGTTGGTGGATTATGACCCTGTCAAGCCACAGTTGAAGTTTGACCTAGCTATTTAAAAGAATAGAAAAAAGAAGTTGAGACAATAAATCCCAACTTCTTTTGTTTCTTAACGTGATACGCGGCGACGAGCTGCTTTTTTACGGTTTTCTTCGATGAAAGCTGCTTTTTGCTCTTCTGGTTCGATCACTTTCTTTTTAAATGCGTATACTGCACCTGCAACTGCAGCGACAGTTCCTGCGACACCTGTTACAAGACCTTTAGCGAATCCTTTAGCCATGAGTCTTCCTCCTTTATCTTCTTAATCAGCCAGCCCCCTCAAGAGGTCACATTTTTCTGACTGACCTTTTTGTGTTATAATAATAGTAACGAAAAAATGGGAATTTTTCAAGGAAAAAAGATGAAAACAAAAATAATTGTGATTGTTGGACCGACTGCTGTTGGAAAAACAGCCCTTGCCATTGAAGTGGCCAAGCGTTTTAATGGCGAAGTTGTTAGCGGTGATAGTCAGCAAGTCTATAGAGGTCTAGATATTGGGACGGCTAAGGCTAGTCCAGAAGAGCAGGCAGCTGTTCCCCATCATTTAATCGATGTTAGAGAGGTAACCGAGTCTTACTCGGCTTTTGATTTTGTTTCAGAAGCTAAGATGGCTATTGAGGATATTCATGGTCGTGGCAAGCTAGCCATTATCGCTGGTGGAACTGGGCTTTATATCCAGAGCTTGCTAGAAGGCTACCATCTCGGTGGAGAGACACCACATGAGGAAATTTAGCTTATCGAGCTAGATTGGAGCCTTATACAGATGAGGAATTAGCTCATTTGGTGGAGCAAGCAGGTCTTGAAATTCCCCAATTTAATCGTCGTCGTGCTATGCGTGCCTTGGAAATTGCCCATTTTGGTCAGGATTTGGAAAATCAAGAGACCTTGTATGAACCATTGATTATCTGCTTGGATGATGAACGCAGTCAATTATATGAACGTATCAATCACCGAGTGGACCTGATGTTTGAAGCTGGACTTCTAGACGAAGCTAAGTGGTTGTTTGACCATTATCCAGATGTGCAGGCTGCTAAAGGGATTGGTTACAAGGAACTCTTTCCTTACTTCCGTGGAGAGCAGACCTTGGAGGATGCTAGTGAGAGTCTCAAACAGGCGACTCGTCGTTTTGCCAAACGTCAGTTGACCTGGTTCCGTAATCGCATGCAGGTGACCTTTTATCAGATTGGAGAAACTGGTGTAAAAGATCGCATTTTAAGCCAGATAGAGGAGTTTTTAGATGATTGAAACGGAGAAAAAAGAGGAACGGGTCCTGCTCATTGGTGTAGAATTGCAGGGCATGGACAATTTTGATCTCTCTATGGAAGAATTGGCCAGTTTAGCGAAAACAGCAGGGGCAGTCGTTGTAGATAGCTACAGACAAAAACGTGAAAAATATGATTCCAAGACCTTCGTCGGCTCTGGTAAGTTAGAAGAAATTGCGCTTATGGTGGATGCAGAAGAAATTACCACTGTCATCGTCAACAACCGTTTAACTCCACGGCAAAATGTCAATTTAGAAGAAGTTCTGGGTGTCAAGGTCATTGACCGTATGCAGTTGATTTTGGATATCTTTGCCATGCGAGCTCGAAGCCATGAAGGGAAGCTCCAAGTTCACCTAGCTCAGCTCAAATATCTCTTGCCTCGCTTGGTTGGTCAGGGAATTATGCTCAGTCGTCAGGCAGGGGGAATTGGTTCCCGTGGACCTGGTGAAAGCCAGCTGGAGCTGAATCGTCGTAGTGTTCGCAATCAAATTACGGATATCGAGCGCCAGCTCAAGGTGGTTGAGAAAAATCGGGCGACTGTCAGAGAAAAACGTTTGGAGTCCAGCACCTTTAAGATTGGTTTGATTGGTTACACCAATGCTGGGAAATCAACTATCATGAACACCTTGACCAGTAAGACCCAGTATGAGGCTGACGAGCTATTTGCGACTCTAGATGCGACGACTAAGAGTATCCATCTGGGGGGAAATCTCCAAGTAACTTTAACAGATACAGTTGGCTTTATCCAAGATTTGCCGACAGAGTTGGTGTCCAGTTTTAAGTCAACCTTGGAAGAAAGCAAGCATGTGGACCTTCTGGTTCATGTTATCGATGCCAGCAATCCTTACCATGAGGAGCATGAAAAAACAGTCCTGTCCATCATGAAAGACCTGGACATGGAAGATATTCCTCGCCTGACCCTTTATAATAAAGCGGATTTGGTGGAGGATTTTACGCCGACCCAAACGCCCTATGCGCTCATTTCTGCCAAGTCTGAGGATAGTCGAGAGAATTTGCAGGCTTTGTTTTTAGAGAAAATCAAGGATATTTTTGAGTCCTTTACTCTGCGCGTGCCTTTTTCAAAGTCCTACAAGATTCATGATTTAGAAAGTGTTGCGATTCTTGAAGAACGTGATTATCAAGATGACGGCGAAGTGATTAGAGGCTACATTTCCGAGAAAAACAAATGGAGGTTAGAAGAATTTTATGACTGATATCAAAACCTTAGCTCTAAAATATGGGGGCTATACAAGTCTGGATAAGGTCTATCTGGACCAACTTCTAACTGGTAGAACAGAGCAGGAGCAGTTGGCACTGATTACTCCTCCTCCCAGCGTGGTCAATGCTTACTTTGCAGAACTCTATCAGAAAAAGAGTCCTGAAGCAGCGACGGATTATTTTTCGGAACTCAGTCAGGAACTGAATCTTTACAACGTTGAGCCAAGTTTCACCATAGAAAACAAGCCTTTTATTCGTCTTAACCTATCGGGCAAATCCTTTGGTTTTTGTTATGAGAGTGAGGGACTGGGTCGAATTTTCTCTGAGAATGAAGAGAAGATTTCGGATGACTTGCTTTTTGAAATTGCACAAATTTTTCCCCATCAACTAGTCTTTGAAGAGTCTGGCAAGATTTACATGAAGGCTGTTGGAGATGAGGAAGTTGTTAGCATGGAGAGTCTCACGGCTTTGACTGATTTGGAAAGCTTGACTGATGGTCGTAAACGTCTTAAAGGTTACAGCCAAGAGGAGTTATTACAAGAAGCCACAGCTTTTTCTGGCAAGCGCTATTTCCGATCGGAAAACCGCACAGCCATGTTATATATTGATTAATTAGAAAGTATCGAATGGATATTCAATTTTTAGGAACGGGGGCTGGCCAGCCCTCTAAAGCCCGCAACGTTTCAAGTCTCGCTCTGAAACTTTTGGACGAGATTAACGAAGTCTGGCTCTTTGACTGTGGAGAAGGTACGCAAAATCGCATTCTGGAAACCACAATTCGACCGCGTAAGGTTAGCAAAATCTTTATCACCCACCTGCATGGAGACCACATTTTTGGCTTACCAGGTTTCCTTTCTAGTCGAGCCTTTCAGGCTAATGAAGAGCAGACGGATTTGGAAATCTATGGACCTCAAGGGATCAAGTCCTTTGTCTTAACCAGCCTTCGTGTGTCAGGTTCGCGCCTGCCTTACCGTATTCATTTTCATGAGTTTGACCAAGATTCTTTAGGAAAAATCCTTGAGACCGATAAATTCACAGTGTATGCAGAGGAGTTGGACCACACTATTTTCTGCGTTGGCTATCGTGTCATGCAAAAGGATCTTGAAGGAACGCTGGATGCTGAAAAACTCAAGGCAGCTGGTGTCCCATTTGGCCCACTTTTTGGAAAAATCAAAAACGGTCAGGATGTTGTTTTGGAAGACGGAACTGAAATCAAGGCAGCAGACTATATCTCAGCGCCACGTCCAGGTAAGATTGTCACCATTCTTGGTGACACCCGAAAAACCAATGCTAGTGTGCGTCTGGCTGTCAATGCCGATGTCCTTGTCCATGAGTCCACTTATGGCAAGGGTGATGAAAAAATTGCTCGTAATCATGGTCATTCAACTAACATGCAAGCTGCACAAGTAGCGGTAGAAGCAGGTGCTAAACGCCTCCTGCTCAACCATATCAGTGCCCGTTTCCTCTCAAAAGATATCAGCAAGCTCAAAAAAGACGCTGCTAGTGTTTTTGAAAATGTCCATGTGGTCAAAGACTTAGAAGAAGTGGAAATCTAAAAGATTGAGAAAGGATAAGTATGCCTACTATTCTCATTACTGGAGCAAGCGGTGGCCTAGCCAAAGAAATGGTCAAACTCCTGCCAAATGACCAACTCATCTTGCTTGGTCGAAATAAGGAAAAATTAGCCCAACTCTACGGAAACCATCCCCATGCAGAATTGATTGAAATCGATATTACCGATGATTCAGCCTTAGAAACTCTGATAGCAGACCTCTATCTCCGCTATGGCAAGATTGATGTATTGATAAACAACGCTGGTTACGGAATCTTTGAGGAATTTGACCAGATTTCCGACCAAGATATTCATCAAATGTTCGAGGTCAATACCTTTGCTCTGATGAATCTGTCTCGTCGCCTTGCGGCTCGAATGAAGGAAAGTCGAAAAGGCCATATCATCAATATCGTTAGTATGGCAGGTTTGATTGCTACTGGTAAGTCTAGTCTCTACTCAGCGACCAAGTTTGCGGCCATTGGTTTTTCAAATGCGTTACGCCTCGAACTTATGCCATATGGAGTCTATGTGACAACAGTCAATCCAGGACCAATCCGAACAGGATTTTTTGACCAGGCTGACCCAGATGGTACCTATCTCAAGTCTGTTGACCGCTTCCTGCTAGAACCAGATGCAGTGGCTAAAAAGATTGTCAAGATTATAGGAAAAAACAAACGTGAACTCAATCTCCCGGTTTTTGTTAAACTTGGCTCATAAGTTTTATACCCTCTTTCCCAAGCTAGCTGATAAGTTGGCAGGGGAGACTTTTAATTATAAATAGAAGAAGTTCCTTTTAAAGGGACTTTTTAATTCTTTTTAATTTAAATGTTAATGAGCATTTTTATTTTAAAACTACATTCAGTTTTTTTAATTATTTCACAAATTTTAGAAAAAAACAATCAAAAAAATATTATTTTATGTGCTTAAAGTATTGAAAAATTCCTATATTATTTTATAAAATAAGGATAAAAGACTATTAAAAGTTATGCGCTTACACAAAAATGAAAGCGATTACTAAAAGGAGGGTTTTATGGGGAAAGGCCATTGGAATCGGAAAAGAGTTTATAGCATTCGTAAGTTTGCTGTGGGAGCTTGCTCAGTAATGATTGGGACTTGTGCAGTTCTATTAGGTGGAAATATAGCTGGAGAATCTATAGTTTATGCGGATGAAACACCTATTACTCATACTGCTGAGAAACCTAAAGAGGAAAAACCAATAGTAGAAGAAAAGGTTGATCAAGCTTTGGAAACTAAAAATGTAGTTGAAAGGACAGCACAAAAACAACCTAGTGTAACTGAGTCTATTTCATCTGAGAAGAAAGAAGATGAAGCCGTAACTCCAAAAGAGGAAAAAGTGTCTGCTAAACCGGAAGCAAAAGCTCCAAGGATAGAATCACAAGCTTCAAGTCAAGAAAAACCGCTCAAGGAAGATGTTAAAGCTGTGACAAATGAAGAAGTCAATCAAATGATTGAAGACAGGAAAGTGAATTTTAATCAAAATTGGCACTTTAAACTCAATGCGAATTCTAAGGAAGCCATTAAACCGGATGCAGATGTATCTACGTGGAAAAAATTAGATTTACCGCATGACTGGAGTATCTTTAACAATTTCGATCATGAATCTCCTGCACAAAATGAAGGTGGACAGCTTAACGGTGGGGAAGCTTGGTATCGCAAGACTTTCAAACTAGATGAAAAAGACCTCAAGAAAAATGTTCGCCTTACTTTTGATGGCGTCTACATGGATTCTCAAGTTTATGTCAACGGTCAGTTAGTGGGTCATTATCCAAATGGTTATAATCAATTTTCATATGATATCACTAAATACTTGAACAAAGATGGTCGTGAGAATGTAATTGCTGTTCATGCAGTCAACAAACAGCCAAGTAGTCGTTGGTATTCAGGAAGTGGTATCTATCGTGATGTGACTTTACAAGTGACAGATAAGGTGCATGTTGAGAAAAATGGGACAACCATCTTAACACCAAAACTTGAAGAACAACAACATGGCAAGGTTGAAACTCATGTGACCAGCAAATCGTCAATACGGACGACAAAGACCATGAACTTGTAGCAGAATATCAAATCGTTGAACGTGGTGGTCAGGCTGTGACAGGTCTAGTACGTACAGAGAGCCGTACCTTGAAAGCACATGAAGTAACTAGTCTTGATGCGATTTTAGAAGTTGAAAGACCAAAACTCTGGACAGTTTTAAACGACAAACCTGCCTTGTACGAATTGATTACGCGTGTATACCGTGATGGTCAGTTGGTTGATGCTAAGAAGGATCTGTTTGGTTACCGTTACTATAACTGGACTCCAAATGAAGGTTTCTCTTTGAATGGTGAACGCATTAAATTCCATGGAGTTTCCTTGCACCATGACCACGGAGCGCTTGGAGCAGAAGAAAACTACAAGGCTGAGTACCGTAGACTGAAACAGATGAAGGAAATGGGAGTGAATTCGATTCGTACAACCCACAACCCTGCTAGTGAGCAAACTTTGCAAATCGCAGCAGAACTTGGTTTGCTTGTTCAAGAAGAGGCCTTTGATACCTGGTATGGCGGAAAGAAACCTTATGACTATGGCCGTTTCTTTGAGAAAGATGCTACTCACCCTGAGGCTAAAAAAGGTGAAAAATGGTCTGATTTTGACCTACGTACCATGGTCGAAAGAGGCAAAAACAACCCAGCTATCTTTATGTGGTCAATCGGAAATGAAATTGGTGAAGCTAATGGTGATGCCCACTCTCTAGCAACTGTAAAACGTTTGATCAAGGTTATCAAGGGTGTTGATAAGACTCGTTATGTTACCATGGGAGCAGATAAGTTCCGTTTCGGTAATGGTAGTGGTGGACATGAGAAAATTGCAGATGAACTGGATGCGGTTGGATTTAACTATTCTGAAGATAACTACAAGGCCCTTCGCGCAAACATCCTAATTGGTTGATTTATGGTTCAGAAACATCTTCTGCTACTCGTACACGTGGTAGCTATTATCGCCCTGAACGTGAATTGAAACATAGTAACGGTCCTGAGCGTAATTATGAACAGTCTGACTATGGGAATGATCGTGTTGGTTGGGGGAAAACAGCAACCGCTTCATGGACTTTTGACCGTGATAATGCTGGTTATGCTGGTCAATTTATCTGGACAGGTACGGACTATATCGGTGAACCAACTCCATGGCACAACCAAAACCACACGCCGGTTAAAAGCTCTTACTTTGGTATTGTAGATACAGCGGGTATTCCAAAACATGACTTCTATCTCTACCAAAGCCAATGGGTTTCTGTTAAGAAGAAACCAATGGTTCACCTCCTTCCTCACTGGAACTGGGAAAACAAAGAATTAGCATCCAAAGTAGCTGACTCAGAAGGTAAGATTCCAGTTCGTGCTTATTCGAATGCTTCTAGTGTAGAATTGTTCTTAAATGGCCAGTCTCTAGGAGAGAAGAAATTCAACAAAAAACAAACTAGCGATGGACGAACTTACCAAGAAGGTGCTAATGCTAATGAACTTTATCTTGAATGGAAAGTTGCTTATCAACCAGGTACCTTGGAAGCAATTGCTCGTGATGAATCTGGCAAGGAAATTGCTCGAGATAAGATTACGACTGCTGGTAAGCCAGCGGCTGTTCGTCTTATCAAAGAAGATCATGCAATCGCAGCAGATGGAAAAGACTTGACTTACATCTACTATGAAATTGTTGACAGTCAAGGGAATGTAGTACCAACTGCTAATAATCTGGTTCGCTTCCAATTGCACGGACAAGGTCAACTTGTCGGTGTCGATAACGGAGAACAAGCCAGCCGTGAACGATATAAGGCGCAAGCAGATGGTTCTTGGATTCGTAGAGCATTTAACGGTAAAGGGGTTGCAATTGTCAAATCAACTGAACAAGCAGGGAAATTCACACTGACAGCCCATTCAGATCTCTTGAAATCTAGTCAAGTAACTGTCTTTACTGGTAAAAAAGAAGGACAAGAGAAGACTGTTTTGGGGACAGAAGTAGCAAGAGTTCGTACATTAATTGGTAAAGAACCAAAAATGCCGAAAACAGTAGGTTTTGTATACAGCGATGGTAGTCGTGAAACTTCCAGTAACTTGGTCTCAAGTCGATATTAGTCAAGCAGGAGTTGTGACTGTTAAAGGTACAGCAAATGGACGTGAGGTAGAGGCTCGTGTCGAGGTTCTAGCAATTGCGAAAGAATTACCAACAGTTAAACGTGTTGCTCCAGGAGCAGACTTGAACACTGTAGATAAATATGTGTCAATACTTGTAACCGATGGAAGTGTACAAGACTACGAAGTAGATAGCTGGGAGATTGCGGAAGCAGATAAAGCCAAACTTTCAGTAGCTGGATCACGTATTCAAATGACTGGTCAGTTAGCTGGAGAAACTATTCATGCAACCCTTGTGGTAGAAGAAGGAAATGCTGCAGCACCTGTAGTGCCAACTATTACTGTTGGTGGTGAGGCAGTAACAGGGCTTACTAGTCAACAACCAATGCAATACCGCACTCTTGCTTATGGTGCCCAATTGCCAGAAGTCACAGCAAGTGCTGAAAATGCGGATGTTACAGTTCTTCAAGCAAGCGCAGCAAACGGCATGCGTGCGAGCATCTTTGTTCAGCCTAAAGATGGTGGCCCTCTTCAAACCTATGCAATTCAATTCCTAGAAGAAGCACCCAAAATTGCTAACTTGAACTTGCAAGTGGAACAAGCTGACAGTCTCAAAGAAGACCAAACAGTCAACTTGTCAGTTCGAGCTCACTATCAAGATGGAACGCAAGCTGTATTACCAGCTGATAAGGTGAGTTTCTCTACAAGCGGTGAAGGGGGAAGTTGTAGTCCGAAAAGGAATGCTTGAGTTGCATAAACCAGGAGCACTCACTCTGAAAGCTGAATATGAGGGTGCTACGGGTAAAATCAATCTCACTATCCAAGCCAATACTGAGAAGAAGATTGCGCAATCCATACGTCCTGTGAATGTAGTGACAGATTTACACCAAGAACCTACTCTTCCGTCAACAGTAACGGTTGAGTATGACAAAGGTTTCCCTAAAGCTCACAAAGTCACTTGGCAAGCTATTCCGAAAGAAAAACTAGACCACTATCAAAGCTTTGAAGTGTTAGGTAAAGTTGAAGGAATTGACCTGGAAGCGCGTGCTAAAGTATCTGTAGAAGGCATCGTTTCAGTTGAAGAAGTTAGTGTGACAACTCCAATCGCAGAAGCACCACAATTACCAGAAAGCGTTCGTACATATGATTCAAATGGTCACGTTTCATCAGCTAAGGTTGCATGGGATGCGATTCGTCCAGAGCAATACGCTAAGGAAGGTGTCTTTACAGTTAATGGTCGCTTAGAAGGCACTCAATTAACAACTAAACTTCATGTTCGCGTATCTGCTCAAACTGAGCAAGGTGCAACATTTCTGACCAATGGACCGGTTCAGAATTGCCACTTGCCTTTGCTTCAGACTCAAATCCAACCGACCCTGTTTCAAATGTCAACGATAAATTGATTTCCTTTAATGACCGACCAGCCAATCGTTGGACAAACTGGAATCGTAGTAATCCAGAAGCTTCAGTCGGTGTTCTGTTTGGAGATTCCGGTATCTTGAGCAAACGCTCCGTTGATAATCTAAGTGTCGGATTCCACGAAGACCATGGAGTTGGTGCACCGAAGTCTTATGTGATTGAGTATTATGTTGGTAATACTGCTCCAACAGCTCCTAAGAATCCTAGCTTTGTAGGTAATGAGGACCATGTCTTTAATGATTCTGCTAACTGGAAACAAGTGACTAATCTAAAAGCCCCTGCTCAACTCAAGGCTGGAGAAATGAACCACTTTAGCTTTGATAAAGTTGAAACCTATGCTGTTCGTATTCGCATGGTTAAAGCAGATAACAAGCGTGGAACGTCTATCACAGAAGTACAAATCTTTGCGAAACAAGTTGCGGCAGCCAAACAAGGACAAACAAGAATCCAAGTTGACGGCAAAGACTTAGCAAACTTCAACCCTGATTTGACAGACTACTACCTTGAGTCTGTAGATGGAAAAGTTCCTGCAGTCACAGCAAGTGTTAGCAACAATGGTCTCGCTACCGTCGTTCCAAGTGTTCGTGAAGGTGAGCCAGTTCGTGTCATCGCGAAAGCTGAAAATGGCGACATCTTAGGAGAATACCGTCTGCACTTCACTAAGGATAAAGACTTACTTTCTCGTAAACCTGTTGCTGCGGTTAAACAAGCTCGCTTGTTGCAACTAGGTCAAGCACTTGAATTGCCGACTAAGGTTCCAGTTTACTTCACAGGTAAAGACGGCTACGAAACAAAAGACCTGACAGTTGAATGGGAAGAAGTTCCAGCGGAAAATCTGACAAAAGCAGGTCAATTTACTGTTCGAGGTCGTGTCCTTGGTAGTGACCTTGTTGCTGATTTCACTGTACGAGTGACAGACAAACTTGGTGAGGCTCTTTCAGATAACCCTAACTATGATGAAAACAGTAACCAGGCCTTTGCTTCCGCAACTAATGATATTGACGACAGTTCTCATGACCGTGTAGACTATATCAATGATAGAGATCACTCTGAAAATCGTCGTTGGACAAACTGGTCTCCAATGCCATCTTCTAATCCAGAAGTATCAGCAGGTGTAATCTTCCGTGAAAATGGTAAGATTGTAGAGCAGACTGTTGCGCAAGCCAAACTTCACTTCTTTGCAGATAGTGGTACGGATGCGCCTTCTAAACTTGTTTTAGAGCGATATGTCGGTCCAGACTTTGAAGTGCCGACCTACTATTCAAACTACCAAGCTTACGAATCAGGACATCCATTCAACAACCCAGAAAATTGGGAAGCTGTTCCTTATCGTGCGGATAAAGACATTGAAGCTGGTGATGAAATAAACGTAACATTTAAAGCTGTCAAAGCCAAAGCCATGAGATGGCGTATGGAGCGTAAAGCAGATAAGAGCGGTGTTGCGATGATTGAGATGGCCTTCCTTGCACCAAGCGAATTGCCTCAAGAAAGCACTCAATCGAAGATTCTTGTAGATGGAAAAGAACTTGCTGATTTCGCTGAAAATCGTCAAGATTATCAAATCACCTATAAAGGTCAACGTCCAAAAGTCTCAGTTGAAGAAATCAATCAAGTAGCTTCAACAGTTGTAGATAGTGGCGATGATAGTCTTCCAGTACTTGTTCGTCTTGTTTCAGAAAATGGAAAACAAGTCAAGGAATACCGTATCCAGTTGACTAAGGAAAAACCAGTTTCTGAGAAAACAGTTGCTGCAGTACAAGAAGAACTTCCAAAACTTGAATTGGTTGAAAAAGATATAGCCTACAAGATAGTTGAGAAAAAGGATTCAACACTGTATCTTGGTGAAACTCGTGTAGAACAAGAAGGAAAAGTTGGTAAGGAACGTATCTTCACAGCGATAAATCCTAATGGAAGTAAGGAAGAAAAACTCCATGAAGTGGTAGAGGCACCAACAGACCGCATCGTCTTGGTCGGAACCAACCCAGGCACTTCTCTTCCAGAAGACGAAGTGAAGAATCTTGTTCTGAATCGCCCAGAACTTGTTGTCGAAGAAGAAACCATCGACTTCAGGGTTCAGGAACGTAGATCTGATAAGTTGTATCTAGGTGAAACTCGTGTCCTCCAAGAAGGAAAACAAGGCGTTCGTGTTCACTTGATTGAAGTGGAAAATGGTAAACGTCAACTCAAAGACACATATGATAAAGTTGCTGCACAAGATCGTATCGTGGAAGTGGGGACCACCCCAGGTACTTCTCTTCCAGAAGACGAAGTGAAGAATCTTGTTCTGAATCGCCCAGAACTTGTTGTCGAAGAAGAAACTATCGACTTCAATGTTCAGGAGCGTAAGTCTGATAAGTTGTATCTAGGTGAAACCCGTGTCCTCCAAGAAGGAAAACAAGGTGTCCGTGTTCGCTTGATTGAAGTGGAAAATGGTAAACGCCAACTCAAAGAAACCTATGATAAAGTTGCTGCACAAAATCGTATAGTAGAAGTTGGTACTAAACCAGGCACTTCTCTGCCAGAAGACGAAGTGAAAAATCTTGTGCTCAACAGACCAGAACTTGTAATCGAAGAAGAAACCATTGATTTCAAAGTTCAGGAGCGTAAGTCTGACAAGTTGTATCTAGGTGAAACCCGTGTCATTCAAAAAGGAAGACAAGGCATCCGTGTTCACTTGATCGAAGTGGAAAATGGTAAACGCCAACTCAAAGAAACCTATGATAAAGTCGCTGCACAAGATCGTATCGTGGAAGTGGGGACCAACCCAGGCACTTCTCTTCCAGAAGACGAAGTGAAAAATCTTGTGCTCAACAGACCAGAACTTGTAGTCGAAGAAGAAACCATCGACTTCAAAGTTCAGGAGCGTAAGTCTGATAAGTTGTATCTAGGTGAAACCCGTGTCATTCAAGAAGGAAGACAAGGTGTCCGTGTTCACTTGATTGAGGTTGAAAATGGTAAACGAACTGAAAAGGATAACTATGATAAAGTTATGGCTCAGGATCGTATCGTAGAAGTCGGTACAGCTGGTGAAACAACAAAACCAGTAACTCAAGAAGCTAAAAAACCAATCGCTTCAAGTGAATCTAGTCAAATTAACAAAGCCCAGTTACCAAATACAGGAAGTGCGGCAAGCCAAGCAGCAGTAGCAGCAGGTTTAGCTCTTCTCGGTTTGAGTGCAGGATTAGTATCCACTAAAGGTAAAAAAGAAGACTAGAAATTTTGATACCTTCTTTATCATTAAAGATCAGAGAGAAACTCTGTCCTAGATAGAAGATAAATCCCTTAGAATATAAGTTTCTAAGGGATTTTCTTTGTATAAAATTGTATAGTGTTATTGTCTATCCTATTTTGTAGAGAAAGCAAAAATCCCTAGAAAATGTTTAGGGATTCGATTATTTCATTAAGAACAATTCAACAATCATCTCGATATACATGACAAGGGTTACTAAGAATCCTGCACGCCAGAAGAATTTGATGAATTTAGGATAGTAAAAACTGCGTTTTTTTAGAAGGAAGAAAAAGACGAGAATAATGGCTAGGAGTGAGAGGGCTAGTCCCAGTCTAGGGAGGAAATTATGGGTAAAGGTTTTAGCTGTGATTAGGTAGTACTCAAATACCAAGACTGGAAAAGCCAAATCCGCAAAGTTTCGTCCTAGTTTTTTTAATCTAAAAAGTTTGGTTATGATAATGCAGACGACTAAGGTCAGTATCAATAATAAAATAGATGCTAATTTCATTAAAATCATATCCATATTGTATCATAAAAAATCGCTAAAGGAAACGAGAAACAGAGGAATTTATAGGAAAGTCAGGCTTTTGAGATTGTAGATATTTTTGTTATAATGAAAGTTATGAAATCTTATAATACCTTGAATGATTATTATCGAAAACTATTTGGAGAAAAGACCTTTAAAGTCCCTATTGATGCGGGGTTTGACTGTCCCAATCGTGATGGGACTGTGGCTCATGGAGGCTGTACTTTTTGTACAGTTTCAGGTTCTGGAGATGCTATCGTAGCACCGGACGCGCCTATCCGTGAGCAATTTTATAAGGAAATTGACTTTATGCACCGTAAGTGGCCGGATGTTCAGAAGTATCTGGTTTATTTTCAAAATTTTACCAACACCCATGAAAAGGTGGAAATCATCCGAGAGCGCTATGAGCAGGCTATCAATGAGCCAGGTGTAGTAGGCATCAATATCGGAACACGGCCAGACTGTTTACCAGATGAAACCATTGAATATTTAGCTGAGTTATCGAAACGCATGCATGTGACGGTAGAATTGGGCTTGCAGACTACTTATGAAACAACCTCTGACCTGATTAACCGCGCCCACTCCTATGAATTGTACGTGGAAACGGTCAAGCGTTTGAGAAAGTATCCCAAGATTGAGATTGTTTCTCATTTGATCAATGGACTTCCTGGTGAAACCCATGAGATGATGATTGAAAATGTCCGTCGCTGTGTCACGGATAACGATATTCAAGGGATTAAACTGCATTTGCTCCATCTTATGACAAATACTCGTATGCAAAGAGATTATCATGAAGGACGCTTGCAGTTGATGAGTCAGGATGAATATGTCAAGGTCATCTGCGACCAATTGGAAATCATTCCCAAGCATATCGTCATCCACCGAATCACGGGAGATGCACCTAGAGATATGCTGATTGGTCCTATGTGGAGCCTCAATAAATGGGAAGTGCTAAATGCTATTGAAATTGAAATGAGACGTCGTGGAAGTGTTCAAGGATGCAAGGCTGTAAAACAGGAGTTTGAAAATGAAAAGACCACTTGAGATGGCACATGATTTTTTGGCTGAGGTAGTGACAAAAGAAGATATCGTAGTGGATGCGACAATGGGAAATGGCCATGACACGCTTTTTTTAGCCAAGCTAGCCAAGCAAGTCTATGCCTTTGATATTCAGGAACAAGCCTTGGAAAAGACCCAAGAGCGTTTGCATCAAGCTGGCCTGACAAATGCCCAATTAATCTTGCAAGGTCATGAGACACTGGACCAGTTTGTGACAGAAGCCAAGGCAGGAATTTTCAATCTGGGCTATTTGCCATCAGCTGATAAGTCTGTCATCACCCAACCTCAGACAACGATCGAAGCATTAGAAAAACTGTGTCATTTGCTTGTCAAAGGTGGACGGATTGCTATCATGATCTACTATGGTCATGAAGGAGGCGACCTCGAGAGGGATGCTGTCTTGGATTTTGTTAGCCAGTTGAACCAACAAGAGTACACAGCTGCTATTTACCGAACTTTAAACCAAGTCAACAACCCACCATTTTTAGTGATGATTGAAAAATTAGAGAGATATAGACATGGATAAACAATACCTACGTGAAAAGCTGGATGCCATGCGCCAGAATTTTGTCGAATCAACCCAGCACGAACGAGCAGTGGGTGTGTTAGACCAAGCGCATATGAGCAAAAAAATGCTTAAAATCAAGAAAAAATTAGTTGCTCTTGAAATGGAACGGTGCCAGAGAAAAATTGAGCACAAGGATTGTTCCAAGATTGACCAAAAAATCAAAGAGCAGAAGGAGATTTTTGAATCTTGTTGTAAAAAAGATTAAGGAGGACGTGCGTGGAATTACTGATTTACCTCATCCTATTTTTACTGGTCTTGATTGTCTCAAGTACTACCAATAAGCTCCTGCCCTTTTTGCCTCTCCCTTTGGTGCAAATTCTTTTGGGAATTGTGATTGGTCTCTTTTTACCTAATACCGACTTTCACCTCAATACGGAGTTGTTTTTGGCACTGGTTATCGGGCCCTTGCTTTTCAGAGAGTCGGAAGAAGCGGATATTACGGCTATTTTAAAACACTGGCGAATCATTGTTTATCTCATATTTCCAGTGATTTTCATCTCGACCTTGAGTTTGGGAGGCTTGGCACATCTTCTTTGGTTTAGTATTCCTTTGGCAGCTTGCTTGGCTGTTGGGGCGGCCCTTGGACCAACGGATTTAGTGGCCTTTGCCTCTCTTTCTGAGCGCTTTAGCTTTCCTAAGCGCGTCTCCAATATCCTTAAGGGTGAAGGACTCTTGAATGACGCATCTGGTTTAGTGGCCTTTCAGGTAGCTTTGACAGCTTGGACAACTGGAGCCTTTTCCCTTGGGCAAGCTAGTAGTTCGCTCATCTTTTCAATTCTAGGCGGTTTTTTGATTGGCTTTTTAACAGCCATGATCAACCGTTTCCTTCATAGCTTCTTGCTAAGTGTGAGAGCAACGGATATTGCTAGTGAGCTCCTTCTGGAATTGAGTTTGCCCTTGGTAACCTTCTTCCTGGCAGAAGAAGTCCACGTTTCAGGGATTATTGCCGTTGTAGTTGCTGGGATTTTAAAGGCAAGTCGCTTCAAGAAAATCACGCTCCTCGAAGCCCAAGTGGATACGGTGACCGAGACGGTCTGGCACACAGTGAACTTTATGCTCAACGGTTCTGTCTTTGTGATTTTAGGTATGGAGTTGGAAATGATAGCAGAGCCTATCTTGACCAATCCAATCTATAATCCCCTACTTTTATTGCTATCTCTTATAGCCCTGACCTTTCTCCTCTTTGCCATTCGTTTTGTCATGATCTATGGCTATTATGCCTACAGGACACGACGCCTCAAGAAAAAACTGAATAAGTATATGAAGGACATGCTTCTCTTGACTTTCTCAGGCGTTAAGGGAACGGTGTCGATTGCTACGATTCTTCTGATACCAAGTAATCTAGAGCAGGAGTATCCTCTCTTGCTTTTCCTCGTCGCAGGTGTGACACTTGTAAGCTTTTTAACAGGTCTCTTGGTCTTGCCCCATCTTTCGGATGAACAGGAAGAAAGCAAGGATTATCTCATGCATATCGCCATTTTGAATGAGGTTACTTCGGAGTTAGAACAAGAACTTGAAACTCATAAGAATAAGCTCCCTCTCTATGCAGCCATTGACAATTACCATGGACGAATAGAAAATCTTATCTTGAGTCAAGAAAATAAGGGGGCTCAAGAAGACTGGGAGACCTTGAAACTTCTCATCCTCAGTATTGAAAGTGATGGTTTGGAACAGGCCTACGAAGAAGGCAAGATGAGTGAGCGTGCCTATCGATCTACCAACGTTATCTGAAAAACATGGAACAAAGTATCAATCGCAAGTTTGCTTCACGATTGACCTATTATTTCCTTGTTTCCTTGCGGATTTTACGTTTTCTCCTTCACGAAGTCTTTACCTTAGGCAAGACTTTTCGCAGTTGGAGAAATGAAGAATCACAGAAACTCAGAGCCCTTGACTATGACCAAATTGCAGAGCTCTATTTAGAAAATACTGAGATGATTATCGAAAGTCTGGAGAACCTTAAAGGGGTTTATAAGAGTTCTTTAATCAGCTTCATGCAGGATTCTCGTCTCCGTGAAACAGCTATCATCACCAGTGGTGCCTTTGTCGAACGGGTTATCAATCGTGTCAAACCCAACAATATCGATGAAATGCTGAGAGGCTATTATCTGGAGCGAAAGTTGATTTTCGAATATGAAGAAAAACGATTGATTACGACCAAGTATTCCAAGAAGTTACGACAAAATGTGAATAACTTAGAGAACTATTCCTTGAAGGAAGCAGCCAATACCCTGCCTTATGATATGGTGGAATTGGTAAGAAGAAATTAGTTAATACTCTTTGAAAATCAAATTCAAACCACGTCAGCGTCGCCCTACCGTACTCAAGTACAGCTTGCGGCTAGCTTCCTAGTTTGCTCTTTGATTTTCATTGAGTATAAGATTGTAAATAAAGGAGTATGATATGAAGAAGTGGTGGAAAGAGCTGATAGACAAGCCTTTATTAAAAGCTTTTTTACATTATTATCAAGCATCAGATAGTGAGTTGACCAGCGTCGCAGTGGCCTACTATTGGTTGATTTCGATTTTCCCCTTGTTATTAGTTTTGGTCAACATTTTGCCTTATTTTCATATTTCTGTTTCAAATTTTTTAAACGTGACTAATGGGTTTTTACCTGATACGGTTTATGATGTTGTTGCAAAAATTGTAATGGAAGTTCTGACCCAGCCATCAACAGGTTTACTGAGTTTTGCGGTATTATCAGCTTTATGGACTTTTTCAAAGTCCATGAATTTCCTACAGAAAGCCTTTAATAAAGCTTACGGAGTAGCAAAAAATCGTGGACTGATTTCCCATCAGCTCATGAGTTTGTTTGTCAGTTTTGGCTTGCAGATTCTATTTGCCTTAGCTCTCTTTCTCAGTGTCTTTGGCCGTATGCTCCTCAACCTTGTCAAAAGCTATTGGAAATCGGATAGTCCTCTCTTTGATTATCTGCAAGACCTAACAGGCCCTTTGGTCTATGCCTTGATTTTTGCCATCCTGGTCATGCTTTATTATTTCCTGCCCAATGTTAAGGTCCGACGAATTCGCTCTGTATTACCAGGTAGTGCCTTTGTCTTATTGACTCTGGTCTTACTACTTAATATCTTTTCAGTCTATGTTAACAATTATGTCAATCACATAGTGGACGTGCGTTTTTTCAGTTCCGTCGTCGTGGTGGTCATGATGTTCTGGTTTATTCTCATCGCTAAGATTTTAATTGTCGGCGCGGTTATCAATGCCAGTGTTCAGAGCTTGAAAGATCCGAGCTTTAGAATAAATTAACCCATTTTTTATCCATTACAAAACGCATACTATCAAACTCGATAATATGCGCTTTTTTGATTGTAAAATTAATAGATAAACATGGCGTCACCAAAACTAAAGAAGCGGTAGTGTTCTTGGATGGCATGGTGATAGGCATCTAAGACTAATTCACGGCCGGCAAAGGCAGAAACCAACATGACCAGAGTTGATTTTGGCAGGTGGAAGTTGGTTGAGAAGGCATCCACAACCTTCCATTCATAGCCAGGTTTGATAAAGATATTGGTCCAGCCAGAATCTGCTTGGATTTGCCCACTCAAACTTGGAACCAATAGTCTCCAAGGTGCGGATAGAAGTGGTTCCAACAGCGATGACACGGCCTCCATTTTCCTTGACAGAGCGAAGGGTGGCAGCAGCTTCCTCAGAAAGTTGGTAGAATTCTGAGTGCATTTCATGTTCGTCAAGATTATCCACAGAAACAGGTCTAAAGGTTCCGAGTCCGACATGAAGAGTCAAATAGACTAGATGAACACCCTTAGCTTGGATTTCTGCCAGCAGTTCTTTAGTGAAGTGCAGTCCAGCAGTTGGTGCTGCAGCAGAGCCACTTTCCTTGGCGTAAACAGTTTGATAGCGTTCGCGGTCATCCAGTTTTTCATGGATATAAGGCGGTAATGGCATTTCTCCCAGACTTTCCAAAACTTCTAGGAAAATTCCTTGGTATTCAAAGCGGACAATGCGGCCCCCGTGAGTCAATTCTTCCGTAACAACAGCGCTGAGACGGCCATCACCAAAGCTGACACGAGTACCGACCTTGAGGCGTTTGGCAGGTTTAGCCAGAACTTCCCACTCATCTCCAGCAGTATTTTTGAGCAGGAGAAGTTCCACATGACCTCCTGTTTCTTCCTTTTGACCATAGAGGCGAGCGGGGATAACACGGGTATCGTTCATAACAAGGGCATCACCAGGTTCCAGCATATCAATAATAGAGTGGAAGTGTTTATCCTGCATTTCTCCCGTCTCACGATTGACAATGAGGAGTTTAGAAGCGTCCCGTTTTTCAAGGGGTGTTTGGGCAATCAATTCCTCGGGTAAGTGGAAATCAAAATCAGCTGTATTCATATATCTGTTCATTCTTTCTAAGTTCTAATCCTATCCATTATAACATGTTTCAAGTTTGGACGCTCTTTTTTTGAAAATTAAATCGTTTTCACTTGACAAAAATTGGTCTATACCATATAATAAATATAGATTAAAACGGAGGATGAAAAGATGAAAGTTATTAAAGTTGAAAACCAAATCGAAGGTGGAAAAGTTGCTTTTGAGATTTTGAAGGAAATTGGCCAATGGAGCTCAAACACTAGGACTTGCGACAGGAAGTAGCCCACTTGAATTTTACAAGGAAATTGTTGAGAGTGACCTTGATTTTTCAAATCTAACCAGTGTCAACCTTGATGAGTATGTAGGACTTGATGGAGATAATCCACAGTCTTACCGTTACTTCATGCAAGAAAATTTGTTCAACCAAAAACCATTTAAAGAAAGTTTCTTACCACGTGGTGTTAAGGATAATGCTGAAGCTGAAGTTGAACGCTACAACCAAATTTTGGCTGACCATCCAGTTGACCTCCAAATCTTGGGAATCGGTCGCAATGGACATATTGGATTTAATGAACCTGGTACTCCATTTGACAGTCAAACACATCTTGTAGAGCTTGACCAGTCTACCATCGAAGCCAATGCTCGCTTCTTTGACAAGATTGAAGATGTTCCAACCCAAGCCATTTCAATGGGGATTAAAAATATCTTGAATGCTAAGTCAATCCTTCTCTTTGCTTACGGTGAGTCGAAAGCAGAAGCCATTGCCGGAACCGTGTCTGGCCCAGTAACTGAGAATCTACCAGCAAGTAGCCTGCAAAATCACCCTGATGTGACCATTATTGCAGATGCTGAAGCGCTCAGCTTGTTAGAAAAATAAAAAAGTATAAAAACCACTTGCTCTTTGGAGTGAGTGGTTTTTTACTTCAAATGTTCACTATCCTGCTAAAAGAAATTTTTCTGTAAATCCCCGTAACAGTTGTCGATATTTCATATAAAAAGGTATCCAATAGAAAATTATTAAATGTCTGTAAACTGTGATATAATCGTATTGACTATTTTTTATGATACTATACGATTTTTATTAAGACAGTCGATAGTTGTTGATGCTGGAAACCATGATATAACTGGCAATTCCTGACATGTGAAGAAAGGTTGAAATCCAGCCTGTTATATTTGGTAGAAGCATGGTTAGAGATAGAACGATTAAAAGGATATAAAAATAGTTTTAATCCTAAATTGAAATTTTTTTCCATATACTAAACATACTCATCACCCCACCCGTTACAAAAGCATAGCCAATAGCAGAGATACCCGATGCCTGAATTTCTTGATTCTGTGTTAATATATGGAATACAATTGAAGATATTACCATAGAAGTAATAAAAACTAAAAATACATATTTTGATCCCCTTTTATACTCCAATAGCCCACCAAAAAGGAAGTAACATTAAAGTATTTAAAACTAAATGAAACCATATAAACCATACTGGTGCTTCTTTACTTCCATGCATAAATGTACCACTAAAGTATTGCCAACAATAAATTGGCTTTGAATGAAATGCAAATAAGTCATACATTACACTTCCCAAAAAAAGGTAGTAAGAATTCCTAGCAATAAACAAATTACAACTAAAAATACTGACCACAGTGCAAATTTTTTTATGATTCTTTTCATGTTATAGATTCACTTCTAAATAATACTAATTTTTTTGCTAATCAATATGTGCCACTATTATATCATTTCCATCTATAAATGTTAATCAATTTTAACAAGATTAAACAAGATTAAAATTGAAGATAATATAAATTTATGGCAGTTTTTTCTTGACAATTATTCCTTTTACGTGTAAAATAGAATAGATCTTGAACTTGAAGGGAGTGAAAAAAATGTCTAAAACAGTAGTACGTAAGAATGAATCTCTTGACGACGCACTTCGTCGTTTCAAACGTGCGGTTACTAAAGCTGGTACTCTTCAAGAAACACGCAAACGTGAATTCTATGAAAAACCTTCTGTAAAACGTAAACGTAAATCAGAAGCAGCTCGTAAACGTAAAAAATTCTAATTAGAAATGAAAGGCTGGAGAAATCTAGTCCTTTTTCTTTTAATACTCTTTGAAAATCAAATTCAAACCACGTCAACGTCGCCTTGCCGTACTCAAGTACAGCCTACGGCTAGTTTCCTAGTTTGCTCTTTGATTTTCATTGAGTATAAATAAATACTTCAAAGCCTGCAAAAATCTCAAATATCCTCCTACATTTTGATATAATAGAGAGAAGAACTCACTTGAAGGAGGAAATGATGTCGGTTTTAGTAAAAGAAGTGATTGAAAAGCTCAGACTAGACATTGTCTATGGTGAACCAGAATTACTTGAAAGGAAATTAATACCGCGGACATTACGCGACCTGGTCTTGAAATGACAGGTTATTTTGACTACTACACACCAGAGCGAATTCAGCTCTTGGGAATGAAGGAGTGGTCCTATCTGGTCAGCATGTCTTCTCACAACCGTTACCAAGTCTTGAAAAAAATGTTTCTACCTGAGACACCTGCGGTTATTGTTGCTCGTGGTTTGGTGGTTCCAGAGGAGATGCTAAGGGCAGCCAGAGAATGTAAGATTGCTATTTTAACCAGCCGTACGGCGACCAGTCGTTTGTCTGGAGAGTTATCTAGTTATCTGGATTCACGTTTAGCAGCACGGACCAGTGTGCACGGTGTCTTGATGGATATCTATGGAATGGGTGTCTTGATTCAAGGTGATAGTGGCATCGGTAAGAGTGAGACAGGTCTGGAGCTTGTCAAACGTGGTCACCGCTTGGTAGCTGATGACCGTGTCGATATCTTTGCCAAGGATGAGATTACTCTTTGGGGTGAACCAGCTGAGATCTTGAGACACCTGATTGAAATTCGTGGGGTTGGGATTATCGATGTCATGAGCCTCTACGGTGCGAGTGCCGTCAAAGATTCTTCACAAGTTCAGTTGGCTGTTTACTTGGAAAATTACGATACGCATAAAACTTTTGATCGTCTTGGAAACAATGCAGAGGAAATAGAAATTTCTGGCGTAGCCATTCCTCGTATCCGCATCCCAGTTAAAACAGGTCGTAATATTTCTGTCGTGATTGAGGCAGCTGCCATGAATTATCGTGCCAAGGAAATGGGCTTTGATGCGACACGTTTGTTCGAAGAACGCTTGACAAATCTCATTGCTCAAACGAGGTGCCTAATGCTTGATCCAATTGCTATTCATCTAGGCCCTCTAGCCATTCGTTGGTATGCCTTGTGTATTGTTACAGGTTTGATTCTTGCGGTTTATTTGACCATGAAAGAAGCGCCTAGAAAGAAGATCATACCAGACGATATTTTAGATTTTATCTTGATAGCCTTTCCCTTGGCTATTTTAGGAGCTCGTCTCTACTATGTCATTTTCCGTTTTGATTACTATAGTCAGAATTTGGGAGAAATTTTTGCCATTTGGAATGGTGGTTTGGCCATTTACGGTGGTTTGATAACTGGTGCCCTTGTACTTTATATCTTTGCTGATCGTAAACTCATCAATACTTGGGATTTCCTAGATATTGCGGCACCTAGCGTCATGATTGCACAAAGTTTAGGTCGCTGGGGTAATTTCTTTAACCAAGAAGCCTATGGTGCGGCAGTGGATAATCTGGATTATCTACCTGGCTTTATCCGTGACCAGATGTATATTGATGGGAGCTACCGTCAACCGACCTTCCTTTATGAGTCTCTATGGAATCTTCTTGGATTTGCCTTGATTCTGATATTCAGACGAAATGGAAGAGTCTCAGACGAGGTCATATCACTGCTTTCTATTTGATTTGGTATGGTTTCGGTCGCATGGTTATTGAAGGCATGCGAACAGATAGCCTCATGTTCTTTGGTCTCCGAGTGTCTCAATGGCTATCAGTTGTTCTTATCGGATTGGGTATTTTTATCATTCTATATCAAAATCGAAAGAAGGCCCCTTACTATATTTCAGAGGAGGAAAACTAAATGTTAGAAGTTGCATATATTCTTGTAGCCCTTGCTTTGATTGTATTTTTAGTGTATCTAATCATTACTGTACAAAAGCTTGGACGTGTTATCGATGAAACAGAGAAGACGATTAAAACCTTAACTTCAGATGTAGATGTGACCTTGCATCATACCAATGAATTGCTGGCTAAGGTCAATGTCTTGGCAGATGATATCAATGTCAAGGTGGCAACGATTGATCCACTCTTTAGTGCTGTTGCAGATTTATCTCTATCTGTTTCCGATCTTAATGACCATGCGCGTGTCTTGAGCAAGAAAGCTTCCTCAGCTGGTTCAAAAACACTCAAGACTGGTGCAAGTTTGTCAGCTCTTCGTCTTGCAAGTAAATTTTTAAAAAAGTAAAAAAGGAGAATTCTTATGGGTAAACTATCCTCAATCCTTTTAGGAACCGTTTCAGGTGCAGCTCTTGCCTTGTTTTTAACAAGCGACAAGGGCAAACAAGTTTGTAGTCAGGCTCAAGATTTTCTAGATGATTTGAGAGAAGATCCTGAGTATGCCAAGGAGCAGGTCTGTGAAAAACTGACAGAAGTCAAGGAGCAAGCTACAGATTTTGTTCTTAAAACTAAAGAACAGGTTGAGGCAGGTGAAATCACTGTGGACAGTGTACTTGCTCAAGCCAAATCATGTGCTCGTCAAGCGACAGAAGCATCAAAAGATCGATTCAATAATCTCAAGGAGCAATGGCAAGAAAAGGCCGAAACTCTTGATGAATCAGAAGAGATTGTTATTGACATAACAGAAGAATAAATTTAGCTATATTCTCTTTTCACCTTATGTGAATGCTGATAATTATTTTAAGACAGTAATCAAATTAAGATTTCTGTCTTATTTTTTTGCAATCAAAATGCTCTATCATTTATATGGATGTTTTATTTTAATATAGTATCGGCTTTCGTAATCAGGAAAATGCTCCCTTGGACGTCCAATTTGACCCCAATAATCTTTTTGAAGTCAGACACCTATATTTTTAGCTGTTATCAACAATTAGTATTTGGCTACTTTAGCAGAATTAAATTCAGAAGGGAGGGAACCTCTTTTTGATGTCTAAAAATACTTTTTTTCACATTTGAGTTGATATTTATATACTTTAAAGGTAAGGCAAATGAAGCTATTTTTTTACAAAGATATTGTTTAGGTTCTTCTATAATATAGGGAAGGTATTCCTTAGATAAATTGGTTTTAAATTTTTTTACATATTTTCAAATATTTAAAAATATATAAAAATATTTTGTGGATTTAATGGTAATGTATTGAATTGTAAAGGGCAATCTGTTATCATAAAATTGTATCCGGGGTACAAAAATAACTAGTATAAATAATATGTACTTAAAAATACAGGTTTTTTTATACTTAAGAAAAACTATGTATAGTGTTTTTTTACGTATGTTTATAAGAAAAAATGCTATATCAATAGAGAAAATATGGAGATCGTAAATCATGTGGAATAAGCAACAAGATTGCAGGGCGGAGAAAGAGCTTCGTTATAGTATTCGTAAATATAAGTTCGGTGCGGCATCGGTAGCTATAGCGGCACTGATGTTTTTAGGAGCACACGTAGCAAGTGCAGATACTGTAAATGGTAAAAGTCAATCTACTGCGGGTGTAGTGAACCCTGAAAATAAGGTCGATTCGCCTGTGGGTGTTACGAAATCTACTGAAAACAAAGCAGATGTAGTAAATAAACTCATAGAAAATCAAGCGCTTACAAATACTATAAATAGCGCGCCTACAGTTGATAAAAGCAAGTTAAGAAAAGTAGTTGAAGAATTAAATTCTCTTCTTTCAACTAAATTAAACCTTGACGAGTCAGTAGTATCGCCTGTTAGAGACAGACTTCAAAAAGGGAAAGAAGCCCTAGAAAATTCTGAGCTAGCTCAAAAGGATATCGATGAGCTTGTAAAACTCTTGTCTAAAGATGTGACAGTCGTATCAGCTGCTAAGGAATCAACTGAGGTTCAAGTAGATAAAACTGAGAAGCCGGCTGACAATCTAGCCAACCAATCTTCTCCTGAAGTAAGCGCAAGCGAAGAGAGTCAAACTGTATCAGCTAAAAAAGATTCTTTGAAAGTATCTGTAGATCAATTGCAGGCAGCTGTTTTGGAATTGCCTGAGCATGAGACAAGCAAAGAAGTTCTTGAAAAAGCTAACGAACTCTTGGTATTAGCTCAAGGGGTTATTCAGAATACAAAGATTTCTCCTAACGATATTGAAGATTTAACAAAGCGTGTGAAGAGAATGTTTAACTCTGTTAAAATTTCTACCCTTCGTTTGACTTCAGGATCTAATGACCCACGTAATGGTCAAAGTATGAGACAAGGAGCATCATTTAGAGCAAATGGTCAGATTAGTTCAGGAGCCTTAGCAAATATTAAATATTTTGCCTCTGTTGACCCTAGAACTAATAATGGAAGTAATACTCGAAATAATGATCCAGAGTTTACTAAAAATAAAACAGATATAAAGCCTATTACATGGAAGATAGTGAAGGTAAATGGATTGTTTATGATGTATTCTTCAATAACGATGGACGAAAGATGACAGGTAGTAGTTATCAACAACACTATTACTTCCAAGCTCCATTTAACATTATGGATCCATCTAATACGGTAAAAGAATTAACATTTACACGTTACCGTAATACTGGAGGTAGAAGACTTTCAGATGGTTTCCAAGGATTTGAACAATATGGAAATACTGCGACAATCACAAACCCATGGAGTCAGCAATATCGAATTTTTAATGCTGATAGGGATACGTTTTATGATCCAAACTCAGGGGTAACTCGCGATAATCAAAGATGGGATGTGTTTAAAAATAACCAATATGATTCTACTCTAAATCAACTTCCTAAAGATAAAAATGGTAATTATCCAAGAGCATCTTATCATTTAGGGCTAGATGTGAGAAGAGAAAGTACTGATTATGCAGTACATATGCATGCGAAGATTAAGCTGAAAAATAATATTACTGAACAAGAGGCGAATGCTTATGGTCGTGCATATGCGGCAACCGTAACAAAAGCATCCGGTACTAATCAGTCATATATTATGGGTACGTTAGGGACAAGTCTAACTCCAAGAGATACAACACCTCCTACGATTACGGCAAATAATGCTACAGTAACAAGCCGTGAACAAATCACTCCTATTTCAGTAACAGCTGAAGATAATAGAGGCGGAGTTGGAATGCGTGATAATAATCCAATTGAAGTATCAGGATTACCATCAGGATTAACATACGCGAATAATCGAATTACAGGGACACCAACTGGAGCGCCTGGAAATAGTACAGTAACCATTAAAGCCTATGACAAAAATGGAAATATGGCTACAAAAACAATCACAATTACAGTACGGAGCCAAGCGGACGCTCATAATCCAACAGGAGCAGGATTAACTGTAAACCAAGGTCAAGTCATTTCAGATGATGCTGTAAAAGCAAAAGTAAGTAACTATGCACCTGGAACATTAACAGTTGCAAGCAAACCATCAACAGCTAATCCAGGAAACGTTGGGAACGCGGTAGTGAAAGTAACATACCCAGATGGTTCATCTGAGAATGTAAATGTACCAGTTACAGTACTAGAAGCACCAGATACACAAGCTCCAACATTAGCTATTACACCAGCGAAACAAACAGTAGTTGAAGGACAAACTGTAACCTTTACAGTAACAGCAAGAGATAATAAAATTGTTAATCTTGATACTTCAGATTTTATAACAAAATATGGTAGTAGATTGGTTAATGCAAAAGCTAGTGCAACTAACGTAAAAAATACAGATACTGAAAAAATAAGAACTATTACGATTACAACAACAGCAGAAGATGTTGGTAAGACTAATACAATTACTTTTAATGCTACGGATAATGCTAATCACAGAGCGACACCAGTGAGCTTTACTTTTACTGTAACTAAACGTGACAATATACCGCCAACAATCACAGCGGGTGATGCTACAGTAATAAGCCGTGAACAAATCACTCCTATTTCAGTAACAGCTGAAGATAATAGAGGCGGAGTTGGAATGCGTGATAATAATCCAATTGAAGTGTCAGGATTGCCAGCAGGATTAACATACGCGAATAATCGAATTACAGGAACGCCAACTGGAGCGCCTGGAAATAGTACAGTAACCATTAAAGCCTATGACAAAAATGGGAATATGGATACAAAAACAATCACAATTACAGTACGGAGCCAAGCGGACGCTCATAATCCAACAGGAGCAGGATTAACTGTAAATCAAAACCATACCATTACAGATGCGGAATTAAAAGCAAAAGTAAGTAATGCAGGCCCAGGAACTTTATCAATTGTAAGTAGACCATCAACAGCGAATGCAGGAAACGCAGGAAATGCGGTAGTGAAAGTCACATACCCAGATGGAACATTTGACAATGTAAATGTACCAGTTACAGTAACCGACGTAACAGGGCCAACAATTACAGCGGAAAGCGCAACAGTAACGAAAAATGAATCTATTACCCCAATTCCAGTAACAGCTGTAGATAATACAGGTGGAGTAGGAATGCGCGATAATAATCCGATTGAAGTAACTAATTTACCGGCAGGATTAAGATATGCGAATAATCAAATTACAGGCACACCAACAGCAGGAGTAGGTTATTATACTGTAACAATTAAGGCGTACGATAAAAACAATCGTTCAACTACAAAACAAATTAGAATTACAGTTCAAGATCAAGCATCTAAGTACAATCCAACAGGAGAAACCTTAACAGTTCCGTATAACCATAACATTACGGATGATGAAGTGAAGGCAAAAGTACAAAACTTTGCTCCGGGAAATTTAACGGTACAAAGTAAACCGTCAACAAATACATCAGGTAATGTAGGAAATGCGGTAGTGAAAGTAACATACCCAGATGGTTCACATGATACAGTAAATGTTCCAGTAGTCGTAGGACGTCCAAATAAAGATGATTACACACCGAAGTACAATGACGGCAGTGGCAAACCAGGTGCATCAGTAGAGATTCCAGTAGGAGAAGCCAATGGTAAGACTATTCCATCAGGTACAACATACACAAGTGGCACACCAGGAATCATCACAGTAGATAAAACTACAGGCAAAGTAACGGTAACCATTCCTTTAGATAAGAATCCAGGGGATAAGGTAACAGGAAAAGTTCTTGTCCGCTATCCAGATGGATCAGAAGAAGAAGTCCCAGTCACTGTAACCGTAGTTAACCGTGACAAAGATGATTACACACCGAAGTACAATGATGGCAGTGGAAAACCAGGTGCATCAGTAGAGATTCCAGTAGGAGAAGCCAATGGTAAGACTATTCCATCAGGTACAACATACACAAGTGGCACACCAGGAATCATCACAGTAGATAAAACTACAGGCAAAGTAACGGTAACCATTCCTTTAGATAAGAATCCAGGGGATAAGGTAACAGGAAAAGTTCTTGTCCGCTATCCAGATGGATCAGAAGAAGAAGTCCCAGTCACTGTAACCGTAGTTAACCGTGACAAAGATGATTACACACCGAAGTACAATGATGGCAGTGGAAAACCAGGTGCATCAGTAGAGATTCCAGTAGGAGAAGCCAATGGTAAGACTATTCCATCAGGTACAACATACACAAGTGGCACACCAGGAATCATCACAGTAGATAAAACTACAGGCAAAGTAACGGTAACCATTCCTTTAGATAAGAATCCAGGGGATAAGGTAACAGGAAAAGTTCTTGTCCGCTATCCAGATGGATCAACAGAGGAAGTCCCAGTTACTGTAACCGTAACACCACCAGAAAAACTTACACCAACAGTAGATGTTGAACAAGATCCTAAGACAGGTGACGTTACAGTAACACCTAAGAAACCAGATGGCTCAACATATCCACCAGGAACTAAGGTAGAAATCCCAGGTAAAGATGGTAACCCAATCACTGTTACAATCGGTGAAGACGGTAAAGGTAAAGTACCAAATAGCGAATTACCAGACGGTAAAGTTCCGGGTACAGGTAAGATTATTGAACCAGGTAAACCAGCTGTGGAAGTTCCAGTAGAAACTCCAGCTAAGGTAACACCAGAAACACCAGTCACTGAAAAACCAGGTAAGATTGAAATTACTCAACAACCAAATGGAAATGCGATTGTAACACCTAAGAAACCAGATGGCTCAACATACCCACCAGGAACTAAGGTAGAAATTCCAGGTGAAGATGGAAACACAATCACAGTAACAATCGGCGACAATGGCTCAGGTGAAGTACCAAATGACAATCTTCCTAAGACAGATATTCCAGGTACAGGAACAGTAACCGAACCGAACAAGAAACCATCACAACCAGTGGATGTAACAACACCAGCTCGTAAGACACCAACAGTAGATGTTGAACAAGATCCTAAGACAGGTGACGTTACAGTAACACCTAAGAAACCAGATGGCTCAACATACCCACCAGGAACTAAGGTAGAAATCCCAGGTAAAGATGGTAACCCAATCACTGTTACAATCGGTGAAGACGGTAAAGGTAAAGTACCAAATAGCGAATTACCAGACGGTAAAGTTCCGGGTACAGGTAAGATTACTGAACCAGGTAAACCAGCTGTGGAAGTTCCAGTAGAAACTCCAGCTAAGGTAACACCAGAAACACCAGTCACTGAAAAACCAGGTAAGATTGAAATTACTCAACGACCAAATGGAAATGCGATTGTAACACCTAAGAAACCAGATGGCTCAACATACCCACCAGGAACTAAGGTAGAAATTCCAGGTGAAGATGGAAACACAATCATAGTAACAATCGGCGACAATGGCTCAGGTGAAGTACCAAATGACAATCTTCCTAAGACAGATATTCCAGGTACAGGAACAGTAACCGAACCGAACAAGAAACCATCACAACCAGTGGATGTAACAACACCAGCTCGTAAGACACCAACAGTAGATGTTGAACAAGATCCTAAGACAGGTGACGTTACAGTAACACCTAAGAAACCAGATGGCTCAACATATCCACCAGGAACTAAGGTAGAAATCCCAGGTAAAGATGGTAACCCAATCACTGTTACAATCGGTGAAGACGGTAAAGGTAAAGTACCAAATAGCGAATTACCAGACGGTAAAGTTCCGGGTACAGGTAAGATTACTGAACCAGGTAAACCAGCTGTGGAAGTTCCAGTAGAAACTCCAGCTAAGGTAACACCAACAACTCCAACTCCAAATGCGGATCAGGTAGATACTAAGACTACTAATGATAATGGAGCTAAATCAAATGATTCTCAAAATGTATTGCCGAATACAGGAACAGAATCAAATGTGGCTCTTGCATCTCTAGGACTTCTTGGTATGCTAGGCGGTCTCGGACTTGCTCTTGGAAAGAAAAAAGAAGACTAAAAATTTAGTCAAATGAACAATCATTCTTTTGTATTGTAAAGACAAACTAGATTGGTTCTGGGAATCGTGTTAGTCATAAAATACAAAGAATGTTTAGATAAAAAAGCGAACGATGCTAGGATTTTGTTAAACGGAATTCTAAGTATTGTTCGCTTTTGTGGTATAATAATTACTATGCAGAAAAAACCAACGTCAGCCTATGTGCACATCCCGTTTTGTACCCAGATTTGTTATTATTGTGACTTTTCAAAAGTTTTTATCAAGAATCAGCCGGTAGATAGTTATTTGGAACATCTGTTAGAAGAGTTTCAATCTTATGATATTCAAAAGTTGAGAACCCTCTATATCGGTGGTGGCACACCGACAGCTTTGTCAGCTTCTCAACTGGAGGTGTTATTGAAGGGCTTGACTAAAAACTTGGATTTGTCTGTCTTAGAAGAGTTGACCATTGAAGCCAATCCAGGCGACTTGGATGCGGATAAGATAGTTGTTTTGAAAAACTCAGCTGTCAATCGTGTTTCGCTAGGTGTGCAGACCTTTGATGACAAGATGCTGAAAAAAATTGGGCGCAGTCATTTGGAGAAGGATATTTATGAAAATATCGACCGTCTGAAACTGGCTGGTTTTGACAACATCTCCATTGATTTGATTTATGCACTGCCTGGTCAGACCATGGAGCAGGTCAAGGAAAATGTGGCTAAGGCCATTGGGCTGGATATTCCCCATATGAGTTTGTATAGCTTGATTTTAGAAAATCATACGGTCTTTATGAACCGTATGCGACGAGGGAAATTGCCTCTGCCTAAGGAGGAACTGGAAGCTGAGATGTTTGAGTACATCATCGCAGAGCTGGAGCGAGCAGGTTTTGAGCATTATGAGATTTCCAATTTCTCCAAACCCGGTTTTGAAAGTCGCCATAATCTCATGTACTGGGACAATGCTGAATACTATGGCATCGGTGCTGGGGCATCTGGTTATGTCAATGGAGTGCGCTATAAGAATCATGGTCCCATTCGTCATTATCTTAATGCAGTTGAGGAAGGCAATGCTCGCATCACAGAAGAGAACTTGAGTCAAAAGGAGCAAATGGAAGAAGAAATGTTCCTGGGGCTCCGCAAGAAATCAGGGGTCTCTATGGCTCGATTTGAAGAAAAATTTGGACGGTCTTTTGAGGGACTTTATGGAGAAATCGTCAGAGATTTGGTTCAACAAGGTCTCATGCAAATAGACGGTGATCGCGTGCGCATGACAAAAAGAGGTCTCTTTTTAGGAGACACCGTAGCAGAACGATTTATTTTGGAGTAGAATGATGGGCTTAACTTATCAAATGAATATGAAAATTCCTTTTGATATGGCTGATATGAACGGTCATATCAAGCTTCCAGATGTGATTTTGCTATCCCTGCAAGTTTCAGGGATGCAGTCTATTGAGTTGGGGGTTAGTGATAAGACTATTTTGGAAGAGCATAATCTGGTCTGGATTATCACAGATTATGATATTGAGGTGGTTCGTTTGCCTCGTTTTGCAGAAGAAATCACTATCGAAACGGAAGCTTTGAGCTACAATCGGCTCTTTTGCTATCGCCGCTTTACCATTTATGATGCAGCAGGTCAGGGTCTTATCCACATGATGGCGACCTTTGTTCTCATGGACCGAGACAGTCGAAAAGTCCATGCGGTAGAACCTGAGATTGTGGCTCCTTACCAGTCTGATTTTGATAAAAAGCTTATCCGTGGGCCAAAGTATGAGTCCTTGAACGAACCAATCAGCAAGGATTACCATGTTCGTTTTTACGATTTGGATATGAATGGTCATGTCAATAACAGTAAATACTTGGACTGGATTTTTGAGGTCATGGGAGCTGATTTTTTGACCCAATATATTCCCAAGAAAATCAACCTCAAGTATGTTAAGGAAGTTAGACCAGGTGGGGTGATTACATCGGCTGTTGAACGGACTGGACTGGAAAGCAAGCATGAGATTACAAGCGACGGTACTACCAATGCCCAAGCTATAATCACTTGGCAAGAAATGAAGAAGGATTAGGGAGAAATAGATGAAATATAAAGGCTATTTAATTGATTTAGACGGAACCATTTATAAGGGGAAGGATCGAATTCCGGCAGGAGAGGCTTTTGTCCATGAATTGCAAAAGCGGGATATCCCCTATCTTTTTGTGACCAACAATACAACCCGTACTCCAGAGAGTGTTCAAGAGATGTTGGCTCAGAATTTTAATATCGATACGCCCCTATCGACTGTCTACACAGCGACTTTGGCGACTATCGACTATATGAACGACTTGGGTCTTGAAAAGACCGTCTATGTCATCGGAGAAGCAGGGCTTAAGGAAGCCATCAAGGCGGCTGGTTATGTGGAAGACAAGGATAATCCTGCCTATGTGGTAGTAGGTCTAGACTGGCAAGTCGATTATGAAAAATTTGCCACAGCAACTCTTGCTATTCAAAAAGGCGCCCACTTTATCGGAACCAATCCTGACCTCAACATCCCGACAGAACGCGGTCTTTTGCCTGGTGCTGGTTCACTGATTACCCTTCTTGAAGTGGCCACACGAGTGAAGCCCCTTTATATTGGGAAACCAAATGCCATCATTATGGAAAAGGCGGTTGAGCACTTAGGTTTGGAACGTGAAGAGTTAATCATGGTTGGGGACAATTACCTGACTGATATTCGAGCAGGGATTGACAATGGCATTCCAACGCTCTTGGTGACGACAGGTTTTACCAAAGCAGAAGAAGTAGCAGACCTACCAATCGCACCGACTCATGTGGTTTCTAGCCTTGCGGAGTGGAACTTTGATGAAAACTAAACTAACCTTTTGGGGCTCTATGCTCTTTCTCCTCTCCCTCTCAATCCTTTTGACCATTTATTTGGCTTGGATTTTTTATCCGCTGGAAATTCAGTGGCTGAACTTAACAAATCGAGTTTATCTAAAACCAGAAACCATTCAATACAACTTTCATATTTTGATGAATTATCTGACCAATCCTTTTAGTCAGGGCTTGCAGATGCCTGATTTTCGTTCGTCAAAATCTGGTCTGCATCACTTTGCAGTGGTGAAGAACCTCTTTCACCTAGTTCAATTAGTTGCCCTTGTGACACTACCAAGCTTCTATTTCTTTGTCAATAAGATTGTGAAAAAGGGCTTCTTGTCTCTATTTAGTATAGGGCTTTTGGCTCTAGTGGTTTTGCCTTTACTGATTGGGCTTGGGGGAGTTTTGATTGGTTTTGACCAATTTTTTACTCTTTTCCATCAAATTCTCTTTGTGGGAGATGATACCTGGCTTTTTGACCCAGCTAAGGATCCAGTGATTCTGGTTTTGCCAGAGACCTTCTTCCTTCATGCCTTCCTCTTCTTTTTTGCCCTCTATGAAAGCTTCTTTGGTTTTCTATACCTGAAAAGTCGTAGGAAATAATACTAAAGATGTTCTTATTTTGAGTAAATAAGTTAGGGTATGTGATTCGAAACTATTGTTAAGAGTGAATTAACTAAATCTACTTTACCTCAATCGTTCGCAAACAGTCTATTTTTCTTGAAAAAATAGGCTTTTTTTCTAAAAATCTCTAGTCAAGCGCTTTATTTTTTTGTATAATAGAATTAGCAAAGTATAGATAAGAAGAGAAAAGCATGATTACACTATTTCTATCACCGAGCTGTACATCATGTCGTAAGGCGAAGGCCTGGTTAGAAAAACATAAGGTGCCCTTTGAGGAACACAATATTATGACCAGTCCTTTAACAAGAAAAGAATTGCAACATATCCTTTCCTTGACCGAAAATGGTACTGATGACATCATTTCAACTCGTTCAAAAATTTTTCAAAAATTGAATATTGATGTAGAGAGTATTTCGGTATCGGAATTGCTTCATTTGATTGAGCAGTATCCTAGTCTTTTGCGTCGTCCAATTATTATCGATGCCAAACGCATGCAAATCGGTTTTAATGAAGATGAGATTCGTGCTTTTCTCCCTCGTAGTTACCGTAAGCAAGAACTAAAAGAAGCAAGAATGAGAGCTGGTATTAGTTAATGAACAAACAGTATAGTTACCCACTAGATTTGTCGTGGAGCACTGAAGAACTTGCTTCAGTGCTTTCTTTTTTTAATGATGTTGAAGCTACCTATGAGGGCAAGGTAGAGGCTAAAAAGTTACTGGACTCCTATAAGGGATTCAAAGCGGTCGTGCCAAGCAAGAGCGAAGAAAAACGTTTGGGCCGAGAATTTGAAACGGTTAGTGGCTATTCGCTTTATCGAGCGGTTCAGGCTGCCAAGGAAAAAGGGGAAGGGAAGATTTCTCTTGGAAAGTAAATTTGAATTTGCCAAAGAGCTTGTTAAGAAAGCGGGCCAGTACATCCTTGACCACATGCAGGAAGACTTGTGTGTTGAGACCAAGTCTTCTCCAACAGATTTGGTGACCAGACTGGACAAGGAAGTTCAGGAACTCTTGGTTGGTGAGATTTTGTCCCGTTATCCTGAGGATAAGATTTGTGCTGAAGAAGGTTGTCTGCGAGCCTCGGTTCAAGAGGGTAAGGTTTGGGTTATTGATCCCATTGATGGGACCAATAATTTTGTAGCCCAGAAGGAAGATTTTGCTGTCATGATGGCTTATTTTGAGAATGGTCAAGGGCAATTTGGTTTGATTTATGATGTGGTCAAAGGGGATTGTTATCACGGTGGTGGAGCCTTTCCAGTTTGTCTAAATGATAAGCCCCTAGCTCCCTTTAAAGCAAAACCACTTGGAGATTTTCTCATTGCGGGGAATAGTGGTATGCTGGAAACCAATGAATGGGGTCTGGCTGATTTGGGTCGATCGGTCCTCGGTGTACGTGTCTATGGGAGTGCGGCCATTAGTTTTGCCAAGATTTTGTCAGGGCATTTGTTGACCTATGTCACTTATCTGCAACCATGGGATTATGCTGCTGCTAGTATTTTAGGGGAAAGTCTGGGCTATCGGGTTGTGACCCTATCTGGTCAACCTCTTGATTTTCAAACCAGACAGCCGGTCATGATGTTACCTCTTGAGATGCAGGAGGAAATTCAGTCCTATATTTATGAAAGGAAAAGAACTTAAATGCAATTTCCAGAAGGATTTGTTGAAAAATATGAAGAGATACTAGGAGATGAGGCAAGAGATTTTCTTGCCTCTTTTGAGGAGGAAGCGGTTTCGGCCTTTCGGGTCAATCCTTTAAAAGAAGCGCCAGTTTCCTTTCCTGATGCCATTCCTCAAACTCCTTGGGGACATTATGGAAAGGTATCAGGGAAATCGCCTGAGCATGCTACTGGTTTAGTTTATTCGCAAGAACCTGCTGCTCAGCTGGTTGCTCAGGTAGCCCAGCCCAGTCCTGGTATGAAAGTTTTGGATTTGGCTGCTGCACCGGGTGGAAAATCAACTCAGCTGGCAGCCTATCTAGTAGGGGAGGGTCTCCTTGTTTCCAATGAAATTTCAAGCAAACGGGCTAAGATTTTTAGTAGAAAACATGGAGCGCTTTGGAGCGACAAATGTTGTGGTGACCAATGAATCTGCTGACCGCTTGGCCAAGATTTTTTTAAGGGCTATTTTGACCTAATCGTTCTTGATGCCCCGTGCTCTGGTGAAGGGATGTTTCGTAAGCAGCCAGATGCTATGGACTATTGGAGCTTAGATTATCCGAGTCAATGTGCTAGCTTGCAAAGAGAAATTCTGGAAGATGCAGTAACCATGCTAGCTGAAGGTGGTCGCTTGGTTTATTCAACCTGTACCTGGGCACCTGAGGAAAACGAAGAGATTATCAAGTGGTTGCTGGAAGAGTATAATTTTGATTTGTTGCCAGTAGAGCATATCAATGGAATGGTAGCTGGAATTGACCTGCCAGAAACAGCTCGTATGTACCCTCATCATTTTAAGGGAGAGGGTCAGTTTGTAGCCCATCTACAGTTTAAAGGTGACAATCCAGCCCCTAAATTTAAGGCAAGCAAGAGCAATCTTAGCCGTGAACAAGTTACCTTGTGGCAGGAATTTGCACAAAAACACTTGAAAGTTAATTTGTCGGGTATCTTGCAGACTTTTGGGGACCAACTCTATCTCTTGCCAGAACTTTTACCAGATTTAGGGAAACTCAAAATTGCTCGGAATGGCCTGCATCTGGGTACTTTTAAGAAGAAACGCTTTGAGCCTAGTTTTGCTCTTGGTCTAGCCTTGAAACCGAGTCAGGTAAAGCAATCAGTTGAAATTGACCAAGAGGAGTTTGTAAAGTATGCGGCTGGAGAAACCGTTCAGCTATCGGAAAGTCTGCCAAATGGTTGGTATCAAGTTTTGGTTCAAGGCAATGGCTTGGGCTTTGCTAAAGTGACTGGAAATGTTTTGAAAAATTATTTTCCAAAAGGCCTCAGATTCAAGTGAAAATGCTAGTCAAAGTAGCTTGTCTATGTTATAGTGGAAGTATGGATTTTTTTCAAATTGTCTTTCATTTTAAGTCAAAATTGGTGGGTAAGGCAACTGAGCAAATTTCTAGTAAAACTAAGCTAGCAACTTCGGTTGGCTCCCAATTTTAAAAAAGAAAAACATAAATAAATAGTTGAAAAAATTCACAGCATTCACCATTATTTTCAAGGAGAAAAACAGTGAAAAAAAGGAAAAAACTCGCTCTATCTCTTGCAGCTCTTTTGCTGGCAGGTTCTTTGGCGGGATGTGCTAGCTGGATTGATCGTGGGGAATCCATGACAGCTGTTGGCTCAACGGCTCTTCAGCCCTTGGTCGAAGCAGCGGCAGATGAATTTGGCTCTATGCACGTTGGAAAAACAGTCAACGTCCAAGGTGGAGGATCTGGTACAGGTTTGTCTCAGGTTCAGTCTGGAGCCGTTGATGTAGGAAATTCAGACGTATTTGCCGAGGAAAAAGACGGTATCAACGCATCCGCTCTAGTGGACCATAAGGTTGCTGTAGCGGGCTTGGCAGTTATTGTGAACAAGGAAGTTGATGTTGAAAATCTAACAACTGAACAACTCCGTAGCATCTTCACAGGTCAAGTAACCAACTGGAAAGAGGTAGGTGGGAAAGACCTAGCCATTTCCATTATCAACCGCGCGGCAAGTTCTGGTTCGCGTGCAACCTTTGATAGTGTTGTCATGGATGGTCAATCTGCCGTGCAGAGTCAAGAACAGGATTCAAATGGGATGGTCAAAAACATTGTTTCCCAGACACCAGGAGCCATTTCTTACCTAGCCTTTGCCTATGTGGATGACTCAGTTAAACGTATGAAGTTGAATGGCTATGAGCCAATTGCAGAAAATGTTACAAGCAATAACTGGCCTTTGTGGTCTTATGAACACATGTACACCCTAGGTCAACCAAATGAATTGGTGGCAGAATTCCTCAACTTTGTCCTCTCAGATGAAGCGCAAAGCGGAATCGTTAAGGGAATGGGCTATATTTCTGTCAAGGAAATGAAGGTTGAAAAAGATGCTGTCGGAACGGTGACAGCACTAGAAGGGAGTCACTAATGAATCAAGAAGAATTAGCTAAAAAATTACTTTCTCCCTCAAAGAACTCTCGTTTAGAGAAATTAGGAAAAGGCTTGACCTTTGCCTGTCTATCTTTGATCGTCATCATTGTGGCCATGATTTTGATTTTCGTAGCCCAAAAAGGTTTGTCGACCTTCTTTGTAAATGGGGTTAATATCTTTGATTTCCTCTTTGGCCAAACTTGGAATCCTTCAGGTAAACAATTTGGTGCGCTTCCAATGATTTTGGGTTCCTTTACTGTCACAATCCTGTCAGCCCTTATCGCAACTCCTTTTGCCATTGGAGCAGCTGTCTTTATGACCGAAGTCTCACCAAAAGGTGCTAGAATCTTACAGCCAGCTATTGAATTGCTTGTCGGGATCCCTTCAGTCGTATATGGATTTATCGGTTTGCAGGTCGTAGTTCCTTTTGTCCGTAGTGTCTTTGGTGGAACTGGTTTTGGAATCTTGTCAGGGATTTTCGTTCTCTTTGTTATGATTTTACCGACGGTAACCTTTATGACAACGGACAGCTTGCGTGCGGTGCCTCGTCACTACCGCGAAGCTAGTTTGGCTATGGGAGCTACTCGTTGGCAAACCATCTGGCGCGTGACCTTGAAGGCAGCGCGTTCAGGGATTTTTACAGCAGTGGTCTTTGGGATGGCGCGTGCCTTTGGTGAGGCCTTAGCCATTCAGATGGTAGTTGGAAACTCAGCCGTTGTCCCAACTTCATTGACAACACCTGCTGCGACCTTGACCTCTGTGTTGACCATGGGTATCGGAAATACCGTTATGGGAACCGTTGACAATAATGTTCTCTGGTCCTTGGCCTTAGTCTTGCTCTTGATGAGTTTGGCCTTCAACAGTGTGATTAAATTGATTACGAAAGAAAGAGGAAAGAAAAACTATGCACGCTAAGAAATTAGATAAAATTGCAACAGCTGTCCTCTACTCGATTGCAGGAATTATTGTTGCCATCTTGGCATCCTTGATTCTTTATATCTTGGTTCGTGGTTTGCCCCACATCTCTTGGTCTTTCTTGACTGGCAAATCCTCTTCTTACCAAGCAGGTGGAGGGATTGGAATTCAGCTCTATAATTCCTTCTTCCTTTTGGTCATTACCTTGATTATCTCTGTGCCTTTGTCTATGGGAGCTGGGATTTTCCTAGCTGAATACGCCAAAGGGTCCTGTGACCAATTTTGTCAGAACCTGTATTGAAATCTTGTCTTCACTGCCATCAGTGGTTGTGGGTCTCTTTGGTTACTTGATCTTTGTAGTTCAGTTTGAGTATGGATTTTCAATCATTTCAGGTGCCTTGGCCTTGACGGTCTTTAACCTGCCTCAGATGACTCGTAATGTTGAGGACAGCTTGAAACATGTTCACCATACGCAACGTGAAGCTGGCTTAGCTCTGGGTATTTCTCGTTGGGAGACAGTTGTCCATGTGGTCATTCCAGAAGCCCTTCCAGGGATTGTAACTGGGGTTGTCTTGGCCTCTGGTCGTATCTTTGGTGAGGCGGCTGCTCTTATCTATACAGCAGGACAATCCGCTCCAGCCCTAGACTGGTCTAACTGGAATATTCTCAGTGTAACTAGCCCAATCTCTATCTTCCGTCAAGCAGAAACCTTGGCTGTCCACATCTGGAAAGTCAATAGTGAAGGTACTATTCCTGATGGAACTATCGTATCAGCAGGTTCTGCAGCCGTGCTCCTCATCTTTATCTTGATCTTTAACTTTGGAGCCCGCAAACTCGGAAGCTACCTACATAAGAAATTAACCGCTGCCTAAAGGAGAAGCCATGTCAAAATATAATTGGGATGAAAAGCATATCATCACCTTTCCTGAAGAGAAAGTGGCCCTCTCTACTAAGGATTTACATGTTTACTATGGTAAAAAAGAATCCATCAAGGGCATCGATATGCAATTTGAAAAAAATAAAATTACAGCCTTAATTGGCCCTTCTGGTTCAGGAAATCAACCTACCTCCGCAGTCTCAACCGTATGAATGATACCATTGATATTGCCAAGGTCACAGGTCAAATCCTCTATCAAGGGATTGATGTCAACCGTCCAGAAATCAATGTTTATGAGATGCGTAAACACATCGGAATGGTCTTTCAACGACCAAATCCCTTTGCCAAGTCTATCTACCGCAACATCACTTTTGCCCATGAACGTGCAGGTGTTAAGGACAAGCAAGTCTTGGATGAAATTGTGGAAACTTCTCTCCGTCAAGCAGCTCTTTGGGATCAGGTCAAAGACGATTTGCACAAGTCAGCCTTGACCCTATCAGGTGGTCAGCAGCAACGTCTCTGTATCGCTCGTGCTATCTCTGTTAAACCAGATATCCTCTTAATGGATGAACCAGCGTCAGCCTTGGATCCGATTGCGACAGCCCAGCTGGAAGAAACCATGTTGGAATTGAAGAAAGACTTCACCATCATCATCGTGACCCACAGTATGCAGCAGGCTGCGCGTGCTAGTGACTACACAGGATTTTTCTACTTGGGTGACTTGATCGAGTACGATAAGACCTCTAATATTTTCCAAAATGCCAAACTACAGTCAACCAATGACTACGTAACAGGACACTTTGGATAGAAAGGAAACAGTATGACAGAAGCGATTTTACAGGTGTCAGACCTGTCCGTTTACTACAATCAAAAGAAGGCCTTGAATAGTGTTTCCCTATCTTTCCAACCTAAGGAAATTACAGCCTTGATTGGTCCATCTGGTTCAGGGAAATCAACCCTCCTCAAGGCCATCAACCGCATGGGGGATCTCAATCCAGAGGTGACTACAACTGGTTCGGTGGTTTACAACGGTCACAATATTTATAGCCCACGTACAGATACAGTTGAATTGCGGAAGGAAATCGGTATGGTTTTCCAACAACCAAACCCTTTCCCTATGTCTATCTACGAAAATGTTGTCTACGGGCTTCGTATCAATGGAGTGAAGGACAAGCAAGTTCTGGATGAAGCAGTGGAAAAAGCCTTGCAGCGTGCTTCTATCTGGGATGAGGTCAAGGATCGCCTACATGATTCAGCTATCGGGCTTTCAGGTGGACAACAACAACGTGTCTGTGTTGCCCGTGTCTTGGCAACCAGTCCTAAAATCATTCTCTTGGATGAACCGACTTCAGCCTTGGACCCTATCTCGGCTGGTAAGATTGAGGAAACCTTGTATGGTCTAAAAGCTAAATACACCATGCTCTTGGTTACGCGTTCTATGCAACAAGCCTCTCGTATCTCTGACAAGACAGGATTTTTCCTAGATGGAGATTTGATTGAGTTTAACGATACCAAGAAGATGTTCCTCAACCCACAACACAAGGAAACAGAAGATTATATTTCAGGAAATTTGGATAAGGAGATAAATGATGTTACGTTCTCAATTTGAGGAAGATTTAGAGAAATTGCACAACCAATTCTATGCTATGGGACAAGAAGTGCTATCCCAAATCAATCGTACAGTGCGTGCCTTTGTTACGCACGACCGTGATTTGGCCAAGGAAGTCATCGAAGACGATGCAGAAGTAAACGAATACGAAGTGAAATTGGAGAAGAAATCATTTGAAATGATTGCCCTTCAACAACCAGTTTCTCAAGATTTGCGTACAGTTTTAACAGTCTTGAAGGCTGTATCGGACTTGGAACGTATGGGTGACCATGCTGTTTCCATTGCAAGAGCAGCAATTCGTATGAAGGGGGAGCAACGCATCCCAGCTGTTGAAGAAGAAATCAAGAGAATGGGTCGCGATGTCAAGAACTTCGTCGAAGCAGCCCTTGAACTCTATCTGAATGGTTCAGTAGACCAGGCCTATGAAGTAGCAGCCATGGACGAAAAAATCAACCATTACTTTGATAGCATTCGTGACTTGGCTACAGAAGAAATCAAGAAAAATCCTGATGCCATTGTTACAGGTCGTGATTACTTCCAAGTGATTGCCTTCTTGGAACGTATTGGAGACTATGCCAAAAATATCTGTGAATGGGTTGTTTACTTTGAAACAGGTAAGATTGTCGAACTATAAAATAGGTTCATTTTGTATAAAAAGGAGCTTGAAGTCAATTGATAGCTCCTTTTATTGAATGAAAAAAATATTTTTAAGATAAAAATTCAAAAAACACTTGACAAGCAACTTGGATAGCGTTATAATTATACAAAAATTAACAGTGAGGTTGTTTATTTATGAAATCAAAAAAATGGATATTTGTTTTATGTAGTTTTCTTGCAAGCTTCTTCTTAGTGGCTTGCCAGTCGGGTTCTAATGATTCTCAGTCAGCTGTTGAAGCCATTAAGCAAAAGGGGAAATTAGTTGTGGCGACCAGTCCTGACTATGCACCTTTTGAATTTCAGTCTTTGGTTGACGGGAAAAACCAGGTAGTCGGTGCTGATATTGATATGGCCCAAGCTATCGCTGATGAACTTGGGGTGAAGTTGGAAATTTCAAGCATGAGTTTTGACAATGTATTGACCAGTCTTCAAACTGGTAAGGCTGACCTAGCTGTCGCAGGAATTAGCGCTACTGATGAGAGAAAAGAAGTCTTTGATTTTTCAATCCCTTACTATGAAAACAAGATTGGTTTTTTGGTTCGTAAGTCTGATGTAGAAAAATACAAGGATTTAACTAGCCTTGAAAGTGCTAATATTGCAGCCCAAAAAGGGACTGTTCCAGAATCAATGGTCAAGGAACAATTGCCAAAAGCGCAATTAACTTCCCTAACCAATATGGGTGAAGCTGTTAATGAATTGCAGGCTGGAAAAGTAGATGCTGTTCACATGGATGAGCCTGTTGCGCTTAGCTATGCTGCTAAAAATGCGGATCTAGCTGTCGCAACAGTCAGCTTGAAGATGAAGGACGGCGAAGCCAATGCAGTTGCCCTTAGAAAAAATAGTGCTGATTTGAAAGAAGTGGTGGACAAGGTCATCCAAAAACTAAAGGATGATGGTAGCTACCAAAAATATCTTGAAAAAGCGGCAAGCCTAACAGAAGTTGAAGAATAATACTCAATGAAAATCAAAGAGCAAACTAGGAAGCTAGCCGCAAGCTGTACTTGAGTACGGTAAGGCGACGCTGACGTGGTTTGAATTTGATTTTCGAAGAGTATAAGAAACAAGCAGAGTTGGAAGTCAATCCAATTCTGCTTTTAAATAGTTTAAAATATTTTCCAGGTTCTCTAAGGACACCTTGGCAAATTGATAAGGGCAGGCATCCAAGTAAGCCTTCTCAAAGAAGTCCAATTTCAGCTGACTGTGTTTGAGACTAGCAATTTTAGGATATTGTCTGAGGTCTAGCAATAAACCATCATGAAGCGGAAAGTGAGGAAGGGGACAAGGTTTTTTAGCTAGTCTTTCCTCAATCTGTTTTTGGTAAGCTTCCTGATTGGATAAGCGAGCTAGCCGATTTTTCTCAAATAATTGACTGTCAATATAGAGTGACAGGGCCTTTTGCATGATGAGGTTGCTATCGTAATCTAGGATATTTTTGTAGGCCACAAAGGCTTCCTTGATAGCATTTGGAAGGATGAGTGCTGTTATCCGCAGGGCTGGAAAGAGGCTGGTTGAGAAGGACTTGATATAAATGACGTGCTCCTCTGTATCTAGATAGTGGAAGGTCTGGCCCTTCTTGGAGTCCAAATCCCCCAGATAATCGTCTTCGACGATATAAACACCATACTTAGCTGCTAAGTCAAGAATAGCCCGTTTGTCCTGCTCAGAATAGGAATGCCCCAGAGGATAGTGAAAACGAGGAATGGTATAGAAAAACTTAATTTTTCCTGTTTTGAAGTGGCCTTCCAGTTCCTCCAAGTCAATCCCATCAATGCCTCGTTCGATCGTTTGATAGTCCAGACCTTGAGCGATCAAGAGGCGATTCATCCGATGGTAGGTCGGCTGTTCCACCAAGATTTCCTTGGCTCGGCTAGGAAAGGATATTTGAGAAAGGATAAACAAGGCTTGCTGGGTTCCAGAAGTCAGTACCAGTTGGTCAGCCTTGCAGTAGAGAGCTTGGTCAAAGAGGAGTTTATGAATGGATTGTCTTAGGTCTTCTAAACCTTCTTGATTTCATAGTAGTTGAAGAGGTAGTTTTCTCGGCCAATCAAGGTTTCATTGACACAGAGTCGGAAATCGTCATAGGCACTGGCATGTTCGTCAGTGACCTCGATTTCTAGGTCCTGGTGTTGCCCTTGTTCTAGGACATAGTAGCCACTCTGGGGCTTGGCATAGAGGTATTGTTCGTGCCGTAATTCCAGTAGGGCGCGTTGAATAGTGTCCTTGCTACAGTGGAAGTCAAGGCTCAGTTGACGGATAGAAGGCAGGCGACTTCCCGTTGGAAAGCGTCCAGACTCGATACTATTTTTCAGATAGGAAACAACCTCTTGGTACTTGCTTTGTTTCTTCATTCCAAACCTCCCTTGATTTTGTTACATTGTACCCTTTTTTTTTTCTTTCTTGGCAATGTCTAGGGTGTTTCTCTCGTTCACATCTAGGGGCAAATGTGGTATACTTAGGAGTAAGATTTATAGAATAACAGACAAGAAAGTGAATGGATAAGAACGTGCAGGAACCAGTGAAATTATTTCAATACAATACCCTTGGAGCCTTGATGGCTGGCCTTTATGGTGGGACTATGACAGTAGGAGAATTGCTAGAGCATGGTGATCTTGGTTTGGGAACCTTGGATTCCATTGATGGAGAATTGATTGTCTTGGATGGCAAGGCTTATCAAGCCAAAGGCTCAGGAGAGCAACCAGAAATTGTAGAAGTGTCACCAGATGCCCTTATTCCTTACGCAGCAGTGGTACCACATCAGGCAGAAGTCATTTTCCGCCAGCGCTTTGAGATGACAGACAAGGAATTAGAAGAACGAATCGAGTCTTATTATGACGGGGAAAATCTTTTCCGCTCGATCAAGATCCGTGGGGAATTTTCGCATATGCATGTGCGCATGATTCCCAAGTCGACACCAGATACCAAGTTTGCTGATGTTGCAACCCATCAACCGGAATATAGTCGTGACAATGTGGCGGGGACCATTGTTGGTTTCTGGACGCCTGAGATTTTCCATGGGGTCAGTGTGGCAGGCTACCATCTGCACTTCATTTCAGATGATTTGACCTTCGGTGGACATGTCATGGACTTTGTCATTAAGGAAGGCATTATCGAGGTAGGAGCAGTTGACCAGTTGGACCAGCGTTTTCCAGTCCAAGACCGTCAATACTTGTTTGCTAAGTTCAATGTTGATGAGATGAAAAAAGATATTGAAAAGGCAGAATAGGAGACGAAAATGACCATTCATATTATCATTACCATGGTGCTGTTGCTGGCTTTCTTGATAGGGAGCATTTGGTATGCCAAAAAGAAATACCAGATTAATCTAGCTGTCTTGGGCTTGGGGGCTGTTTCTTTCTTTGTCTCTTCACAGATTTTAGAAAAACTGGTGCATATTTTAGTTTTGCATCCTCAAAAAGACGGCAGTATTGCCCTCTTGCAAGACCATCCGCTTGTCTATATCATCTATGGCTTAGCCATGGCAGCATTTTTTGAGGAAACTGCTCGTCTTATTTTCTTCAAATGGTTGGAGAAAAAGAGAAGTTTGGAAAAGGCAGATGCCTTGGCCTATGGCTTGGGGCATGGTGGCTTGGAGTTGATTTTCCTAGGTCTTACTAGTTTGCTCAATCTTTACATTGTGCTTTCAGCAGTTCAAACGCAGAATCCACAGGTCATGCAATTGCTGTCTGAAAATATGTTGAAAACTATTCAGTCGCTATCAGTCTGGCAGATTTATTTGCTTGGTTTTGAGAGAATCTTGGCGCTAGGTTTCCAATTACTCTTGACTGTTTGGGTTTACCAAGCTGTTCGCCAGAACAAATGGATTTATCTCCTAGCAGCCTATGGTCTACATGCCTTCTTTGACCTGGTACCATCTCTAGCTCAAGTAGGATGGATTACAAGTCCAGTCTTGGTTGAAGTTATTCTATTAGTTGAACTTTTCCTAGTTGCCTATGGAACTAAGGCAATCTTTTACAAAAAATCATAAGAAAAGGGGGAAACCTCTTTTTTTGTTTAAAATAAGCCCAAGATTTTTTTAGGGTCGTCAAATGGTCTTAAAAATGGTATAATGGAATGAATTTTGTAAAAGGAAGAGTGTCATGTCAGTAAAAGAAAAAATGCTTGAAATTTTAGAAGGGATTGATATCCATTTTAAAGAACCCTTGCATAGCTATAGTTATACAAAAGTAGGTGGAGAGGCTGATTATCTGGTCTTTCCACGAAATCATTTTGAGTTGGCTCGCGTTGTTAAATTTGCCAATCAAGAAAATATTCCTTGGATGGTTCTTGGAAATGCTAGCAACATCATTGTTCGTGATGGTGGGATTCGTGGATTTGTCATCTTGTGTGACAAGCTCAATAATGTTTCCGTTGATGGCTATACCATCGAAGCTGAAGCTGGTGCTAACTTGATTGAAACAACTCGCATTGCCCTTCGTCATAGTTTGACTGGCTTTGAGTTTGCTTGTGGCATTCCAGGGAGCGTTGGTGGTGCTGTCTTTATGAATGCGGGTGCCTATGGTGGCGAGATTTCCCATATCTTACAGTCTTGTAAGGTCTTGACCAAGGATGGAGAAATCGAGACCCTGTCTGTCAAGGATTTGGCTTTTGGTTACCGCCACTCAGCCATTCAAGAGTCTGGTGCAGTTGTCTTGTCAGCTAAATTTGCCCTTGCTCCAGGAAGCCATCAGGTTATCAAGCAAGAAATGGATCGCTTGACGCATCTACGTGAACTCAAGCAACCTTTAGAATATCCATCTTGTGGTTCGGTCTTTAAGCGTCCAGTAGGGCATTTTGCAGGCCAATTAATTTCAGAAGCTGGCTTGAAAGGCTATCGTATCGGTGGTGTTGAAGTCTCAGAAAAACACGCAGGTTTTATGATCAATGTCGCTGATGGAACGGCTAAAGACTACGAGGACTTGATTGAGTCTGTGATTGAAAAAGTCAAGGAACACTCTGGCGTTACCCTTGAGAGGGAAGTCCGTATTTTAGGAGAAAGCAAGTAGGAAGCTGTAGTTGAAAAGCTGCTGCTATGTCATGGAAAGGGGGTGAAAGCCTATCGTCAGTGCAGAAGAATGTAGGCAGTTCAATCTCCTACACGAGGTAGTAGCGGCCTGACAGAGCCCTGATCTGTTAATCTATGAAAAAGAAGGAATAAATGACAATTGAAAAAACCAATTATTGAATTCAAAAACGTCTCTAAAGTTTTTGAAGACAGCAACACCAAGGTTCTCAAAGATATCAACTTTGAGTTGGAAGAGGGGAAATTTTATACTCTTCTAGGCGCATCTGGTTCAGGGAAATCAACTATCCTTAACATCATTGCAGGTTTACTGGATGCGACGACAGGAGATATTTTGCTGGATGGTGTTCGTATCAACGACATTCCCACCAACAAGCGTGACGTCCATACGGTTTTCCAATCCTATGCCTTGTTTCCACATATGAATGTGTTTGAAAATGTTGCTTTTCCACTTCGCTTGCGTAAAATTGACAAGAAAGAAATCGAGAAACGCGTAGCGGAAGTTCTCAAGATGGTTCAGTTGGAAGGTTACGAAACGTTCTATCCGTAAACTTTCTGGAGGACAACGTCAGCGTGTGGCTATTGCCCGCGCCATCATCAACCAACCCCGTGTGGTCTTGCTAGACGAGCCTCTGTCAGCGCTGGATTTAAAATTAAGAACAGATATGCAGTATGAGCTGCGTGAACTGCAACAACGATTGGGCATTACCTTTGTCTTTGTCACCCACGATCAGGAAGAAGCCCTGGCTATGAGTGACTGGATTTTTGTTATGAATGATGGCGAGATTGTCCAGTCTGGAACACCTGTGGACATCTACGATGAGCCGATTAACCACTTTGTTGCAACCTTTATCGGGGAGTCAAACATCTTGCCAGGTACCATGATTGAGGACTACTTGGTTGAGTTTAACGGCAAACGCTTTGAAGCGGTCGATGGTGGGATGAAGCCAAATGAACCTGTTGAGGTCGTGATTCGTCCAGAGGACTTGCGGATTACCCTTCCTGAAGAAGGCAAGCTCCAAGTTAAGGTCGATACCCAGCTCTTCCGTGGAGTTCACTATGAAATTATTGCCTATGACGAACTTGGGAATGAATGGATGATCCACTCAACCCGTAAGGCCATCGTGGGTGAGGAAATCGGTCTGGACTTTGAGCCAGAAGACATCCATATCATGCGTCTCAACGAAACCGAAGAAGAGTTTGATGCTCGTATCGAGGAGTACGTAGAAATCGAAGAGCAAGAAGCAGGTTTGATCAATGCAATCGAGGAGGAAAGAGATGAAGAAAACAAGTTCTAAACTCTTTGTAGTGCCCTACATGCTCTGGATTACCCTCTTTGTCCTGGCACCCTTGGTCTTGATTTTCGGTCAATCCTTTTTCAACATTGAAGGCCAGTTCAGTTTAGAAAATTACAAATCCTACTTTGCGTCACAAAACTTGACCTATCTCAAAATGAGCTTCAACTCTGTGCTCTATGCAGGAATTGTGACCTTTGTGACCTTACTTATCAGCTATCCAACAGCCCTCTTTTTGACCCGTCTCAAGCACCGTCAACTCTGGCTCATGCTAATTATTTTACCAACTTGGATCAATTTGCTCCTTAAAGCCTATGCCTTTATCGGAATTTTTGGTCAAAATGGCTCTATTAACCAATTCTTGGAATTCATCGGAATTGGTTCACAACAGTTGCTCTTTACCGATTTCTCCTTTATCTTTGTCGCAAGTTACATCGAGCTTCCCTTTATGATTTGCCGATTTTCAATGTCTTGGATGATATGGATAACAACCTCATCAATGCCAGCTATGACCTAGGTGCGACCAAGTGGGAGACTTTCCGTCATGTCATCTTCCCTTTATCGATGAACGGTGTGAGAAGTGGGGTCCAGTCGGTCTTTATCCCAAGCTTGAGTCTCTTCATGTTGACCCGTTTAATCGGTGGGAACCGTGTTATCACACTAGGTACAGCCATTGAGCAGAACTTCCTAACCAATGACAACTACGGTATGGGTTCTACCATTGGTGTAATTCTCATCCTGACCATGTTCGTCACCATGTGGGTGACCAAGGAAAGGAGAGAACGATGAAAAAATTTGTCAATCTTTATCTGGGACTGGTCTTTCTTGTTCTCTACCTGCCGATTTTTTACTTGATTGGATACGCCTTTAATGCAGGCAATGACATGAATAGCTTTACAGGCTTTAGCTTGAGCCATTTTAAAACCATGTTTGGCGATGGTCGCCTTATGTTGATTGTGACTCAGACCTTTTTCTTGGCCTTCCTGTCAGCCTTGATTGCGACCATTATCGGGACTTTGGAGCTATTTATATTTACCAGTCTCGTAAGAAATACCAAGAAGCCTTTCTTTCACTCAATAATATCCTCATGGTTGCGCCTGACGTTATGATTGGTGCCAGCTTCTTGATTCTCTTTACCCAACTCAAGTTTTCACTTGGCTTTTTGACCGTTCTATCTAGTCATGTGGCCTTCTCCATTCCTATCGTGGTCTTGATGGTCTTACCTCGACTCAAGGAAATGAATGGCGACATGATTCATGCGGCCTATGACCTTGGTGCCAGTCAATTTCAGATGTTTAAGGAAATCATGCTTCCTTACCTGACTCCGTCTATCATTGCTGGTTATTTCATGGCCTTCACCTATTCGCTAGATGACTTTGCTGTGACCTTCTTTGTAACGGGAAATGGCTTTTCAACTCTATCAGTTGAGATATACTCTCGTGCTCGGAAGGGGATTTCGCTAGAGATCAATGCCCTGTCTGCCCTTGTCTTTCTCTTTAGTATTATCCTGGTTGTTGGATATTACTTTATCTCACGTGAGAAGGAGGAGCAAGCATGAAAAAACTCTATTCATTTTTAGCAGGAATTGTAGCCATTATCCTGGTCTTGTGGGGAATTGCGACGCATCTAGATAGTAAAATCAATAGTCGAGATAGTCAAACTGGTCATTTACAACTGGGGTGATTATATCGATCCTGAACTCTTGGAGAAATTCACAGAAGAAACAGGAATCCAAGTCCAGTACGAGACTTTTGACTCCAATGAAGCCATGTATACAAAGATTAAGCAGGGTGGAACGACCTATGATATTGCCATTCCTAGTGAATACATGATTAACAAGATGAAGGACGAAGATCTCTTGGTTCCGCTTGATTATTCAAAACTTGAAGGTCTTGAAAATATCGGACCAGAGTTCCTCAACCAGTCCTTTGACCCAGGCAATAAATTCTCCATCCCTTACTTCTGGGGAACCTTGGGAATTGTCTACAATGAAACCATGGTAGAGGAAGCGCCTGAGCATTGGGATGACCTCTGGAAACCAGAGTATAAGAACTCTATCATGCTCTTTGATGGGGCGCGTGAGGTACTGGGACTAGGACTCAACTCGCTAGGCTACAGCCTCAACTCCAAGGATACCCAGCAGTTGGAAGAGACAGTGGACAAGCTTTACAAGCTCACTCCAAATATCAAAGCTATCGTTGCCGACGAGATGAAGGGCTACATGATTCAGAACAACGCTGCTATCGGTGTGACCTTCTCTGGTGAAGCCAGCCAAATGCTGGAAAAAAACGAAAATCTACGCTATGTGGTACCAACTGAGGCCAGCAACCTTTGGTTTGACAATATGGTTATACCAAAAACAGTCAAAAATCAAGACGCAGCCTATGCCTTTATCAACTTTATGTTGAAACCTGAAAATGCTCTCAAAAATGCGGAGTATGTTGGCTATTCAACACCAAACCTACCAGCTAAGGAAATGCTCCCAGAGGAGAAAAAAGAAGACAAGGCCTTCTATCCAGATGCTGAAACTATGAAACACCTAGAAGTTTATGAGAAATTTGACCATAAATGGACAGGCAAATATAGCGACCTCTTCCTACAGTTTAAAATGTATCGGAAGTAGAGTTAGCAGTCACGAAACGAATCAGTCAAGCTGGTTCGTTTTTTTTGAATCAGATGGAAGTGTCAGTATGAAATTGAAATTCAATTCTCAATAAACCTTTGAAAAAAATATTTAAGCCCTTGACCGTTATTAAGACCTTCTGTATAATGATATAAGAGAGATTATGCAAAAATTTTCAATATAAATAAAAAGAGAAATAAAAATATGAATGAAAAAGATATATTTGAAGGATATTTTCAGATTTAATGAGTTATTGTCACAATCGGAGTATAAAGGGTATCGTATTAAGTTACGATTTAACAAGAATTGGGATGATTATAGTTTTGTTGATGATTATATCAGTGGATCTGAAGATTTTTACCATGGATTTTAAGTAATGGTTCAGATAAAAAAAGTCGAAATCGTAGAAACGAAATCCAGTTTCAATTTATAGAAGTGGAGTATCATAAATGGCTCTTTGTTGGTGCCTATCTTATAAAAGAAACGAATAGTCAGATAAAGCAAGTGACCTATGGGAACCATCATGTTAAGTTCGCTTTAACTGAACGATTAAAAGAGTATGATAAGTTTATAGAAAAAGTTTTGGTTAATCATACTAATACAGGTCAATCATGGTTTTATGTTAATCCTAAAATAATTGAATCAGTTGTAGTAGAATCTGTAAACAGTATTTCCTATTTTAATCAAACGTCTCATTTTCCAGGTTATGAAAATATTTCATTTTCTTATCAAGAATTAAAGAAAAATTGGGCAAACAGTTCTTGGAGACAATATCTATCAGCTGTTTATGGTGTCTATGTTATTACTGATGTTAAGACAGGAAAGCTCTATGTAGGTTCTGCTTATGGAGATAATGGAGTTTACGGAAGATGGTCTACATACTTAAGTGAAGGCTATGATAAATCCGAAATGGAAGAAAATCGTTATCCGAATAAAAGATTGTGTGAGATAGTCGAAAAATATGGAATAAACTATATTAAAAAGTATTTTCAATATAGTTTATTAGAGATTTTTCCAAAGAATGAAGTTGAAAAACAAAAGGCACTTCAACGTGAACAATATTGGAAAAAAAGTATTAAAAATCTAAAGAACATGGTTATAATGCAAATTAGGAGGGAAGAAAATGGCGAAGAAATTTGCAACAGGTAATTCAGATAGGTTATTTAAAGATTTAGAGATTTCAGAACTAAAAGAACAAAATATCATATTAGAACGTCAAGGTGAGAGGGAGGAGGAGCGTTTCTACGAAAAACAGAATTTATCAAATTAAACTACAGATGGCACAAGCTACAGATGAACAACAGTTAGTTCTACTTGAAGAGATGTTGAGTCAAGAAATAGCCAATCTAGAAGAAGTTAAAGAAATTAATAGACAAAATGAAAAAAAGACGAAGAATGATGTATTTTATTCCGTTTATTCTTGTTTTTTTATTGTTTGTAGTAGCTGCATTGTACATCCTATTTACTCCTAGCAAAAAAAATAATGAAGATAAAACTGCTATTTTAAATAGTAGTTCTAGTGTTGTATCTTCCACCTCCACAAGTTCTACAAAGCAAGCTTCTCTTGGTGGAAATAAATCTAAAGATAAACAAACTTCATCAACAAGTTCTGCCTCTTCTAGACCACAGCCAACAAAAGTATATATTGGAAACCTTATTGGTTTAAGTAAATCTGATGCTATATCAGAATTGAAGAGTAGAAAAATTACTGAGAATCATATAAAAGTTGAGGAAGAAGAAAGTGATGAATATTCTCCTGGTACAATTTTACGTCAGAGTTTATCGGAGGGAACTTTATATGATTTGAATGATTCATCCGATATTATTTTGACTGTTGCAAAAGAACGAACTAGCGCTAAAATGCCAAATTATGCAGGTTCAAGTTTTGAGTTTACCAAAAATAATTTAATCAACATTGTTGGTATTAAAGAAGCCAATATTGAAAGAGTAGAAGTTTCAACTGCTCCTGAAGGTACATCGGAGGGGACTGTAGTAGATCAAAGTCCGAAAGTAGGAGAGGAAGTTGATTTGAAACGTACACGAGTTAAAATTTCAATTTATAAGCCTAAAGCTCATCAAACATCACAAAGTAGATCTAGATAAATTAAGAGGTTAATTTATAAAGCTAACTCACTACTATTGGTTAGAATTATTTCCAGTTGACGCAAGCTTAAAAAAACGTTATAATAAGAAAGTTGAGAATTGATTTTCACTTGTCTTAGTCCAGAGAAATGGCGGTGCTGCGAGCCATCTAAGCTAGAAAGTCATGCTACTCAATCATACAATTGCATAAGAATAAGAGAATGACAAGTTCATTGAATGAAGGTGGTACCGCGGTTTTTCGCCCTTCGTGATATGAACTTGTCTTTTGATTTTTTGGAGGTGTTGATGAAAACATTTCTTGTCAAACAAAAGTTTCGTCTTGGAGGCGAGCGCTTTGCTATCAAGGATGACAGGGGAGAAATCGCCTATCAGGTAGAGGGATCATTTTTTAAAATTCCCAAAACCTTTACTATCTATGATGCATTTGGTAACCAAGTCAGTGAGATTAGTAAAGATATTTGGACTCTACTTCCTCGTTTTGAGATTCAGCTTCAGGACGGATCGAGTTTTGTCATTCGTAAGAAGTTGACCTTCTGGCGAGATAAGTATGAGTTTGATAATCTGGGGCTTCGTATCGAGGGCAATATCTGGGACTTGAATTTCAAACTACTGGATGATCGCAATCAGTTGATTGCGGAAATCAGGAAAGAACTCTTCCATCTGACCTCTACTTATAACGTAACAGTCCTTGAGGACGCTTATGCAGACCTAGTCATTTCTCTCTGTGTCGCTATTGACTATGTGGAAATGCTGGAAAGCCAATCAAATTAAACAAGTAATAAGGAGACAATATGAAACAACTATCTAGTGCACAAGTACGCCAAATGTGGCTTGATTTCTGGGCGACCAAAGGTCACTCTGTAGAACCATCAGTGAGCTTGGTTCCTGTAAATGATCCAACTCTTTTGTGGATCAACTCTGGGGTAGCAACCCTTAAGAAATACTTTGATGGGACCATCATTCCTGAAAATCCACGTATTACCAATGCGCAAAAGGCTATCCGTACCAACGACATTGAAAACGTAGGGAAGACTGCACGTCACCATACTATGTTTGAAATGTTGGGGAACTTCTCTATCGGGGATTACTTCCGTGACGAAGCCATCACTTGGGCTTATGAGCTTTTGACAAGCCCTGAGTGGTTTGACTTCCCAGCTGAAAAGCTTTATATGACCTACTATCCTGAAGATAAGGATTCTTACAACCGCTGGATTGAAGTAGGAGTGGATCCAAGCCACTTGATTCCAATCGAAGATAACTTCTGGGAAATCGGTGCTGGACCTTCTGGACCAGATACAGAGATTTTCTTTGACCGTGGAGAAGCTTTTGACCCAGAAAATATCGGTATTCGTTTACTTGCAGAAGATATTGAAAACGACCGTTATATCGAAATCTGGAACATCGTTTTGTCACAATTTAACGCAGACCCTGCTGTTCCTCGTAGCGAATACAAGGAATTGCCACACAAGAACATTGATACGGGCGCTGGTTTGGAGCGTTTGGTGGCAGTTATCCAAGGGGCTAAGACTAACTTTGAAACAGATCTCTTCATGCCAATCATCCGTGAAGTGGAGAAATTGTCTGGTAAGGTCTATGACCAAGATGGCGACAACATGAGCTTTAAGGTTATCGCTGACCACATCCGTTCACTTTCATTTGCCATCGGTGATGGTGCACTTCCAGGAAATGAAGGTCGTGGTTATGTCCTTCGTCGTCTCCTCCGTCGTGCGTCTATGCATGGTCAAAAATTGGGAATCAACGAGCCTTTCCTTTACAAACTCGTTCCAACCGTTGGAAAAATCATGGAAAGCTACTACCCAGAAGTGCTTGAAAAACGTGACTTTATCGAAAAAATCGTTAAGAGCGAGGAAGAGTCATTTGCTCGTACCCTTCACTCAGGTCAATACTTTGCCCAAGGCATTGTAGCTGACTTGAAAGAAAAAGGTCAATCTGTCATTGCTGGTTCAGATGTATTCAAACTTTATGATACTTATGGATTCCCAGTTGAATTGACTGAAGAAATCGCTGAAGAATCTGGCATGACTGTAGACCGTGAAGGTTTTGAAGCAGCCATGAAAGAACAGCAAGAACGTGCGCGTGCCTCAGCTGTCAAGGGTGGCTCAATGGGGATGCAAAATGAAACCCTTCAAAACATCACAGTGGAAAGCCGCTTTAACTATGAAGCATCACAATTGTCTTCTAAATTGGTAGCTATCGTGGCTGACAATACAGAAGTAGAAGCTGTGTCAGAAGGAACTGCCTCTCTTATCTTGCGGAAACGCCATTCTATGCTGAAATGGGTGGACAAGTAGCTGACCATGGACAAATCTTGGATGCGTCAGGTAAGGTTGTAGCTACTGTGACAAATGTTCAAAAAGCACCAAACGGACAAGCTCTTCACACAGTTGAAGTCCTTGCACCGCTTGCCTTAAACCAAGAATATACCTTGGCAATTGATACTAATCGTCGTCACCGTGTCATGAAGAACCACACTGCGACTCACTTGCTTCACGCTGCCCTTCATAATATCCTTGGAAACCACGCAACACAGGCAGGTTCTCTTAACGAAGTTGAATTCCTTCGCTTTGACTTTACGCATTTCCAAGCTGTGACTGCTGAAGAATTGCGTGCGATTGAACAGCAAGTCAACGAAAAAATCTGGGAAGCTCTTGAAGTGAAGACAGTTGAAACAGATATTGACACTGCTAAAGAAATGGGTGCGATGGCTCTCTTTGGTGAGAAATACGGCAAAGAAGTCCGTGTTGTTACTATCGGTGACTACTCTATCGAGCTTTGTGGTGGTACCCACGTTGGCAACACTTCTGAAATTGGTCTTTTCAAGATTGTCAAAGAAGAAGGGATCGGATCAGGAACTCGCCGTATCTTGGCAGTGACTGGTAAGGAAGCCTTTGAAGCCTACCGTGAACAAGAAGATGCTCTTAAAGCTGTCGCAGCAACCTTGAAAGCACCTCAAGTTAAGGAAGTTCCTCACAAAGTAGAAGGACTTCAAGAACAACTTCGTCAACTTCAAAAAGAAAATGCTGAGTTGAAAGAAAAAGCTGCAGCTGCAGCTGCAGGCGACATCTTCAAGGATGTGAAGGAAGTCAACAGTCACCGTTACATTGCTAGTCAAGTGTCTGTATCAGATGCAGGTGCCCTTCGTACCTTTGCAGATAACTGGAAACAAAAAGACTACTCTGATCTTCTTGTCCTAGTTGCTGCTATCGGTGACAAAGTCAATGTCCTTGTAGCAAGCAAGACAAAGACCTTCATGCAGGAAACCTTGTCAAAGAATTGGCACCAATCGTCGATGGACGTGGTGGTGGTAAACCAGACATGGCCATGGCAGGAGGAAGCAACCAAGCTAAGATTCAAGAATTGTTGGATGCAGTAGCAGGTAAATTGTAATCAAGTAAAGATCTATCCATTTGGGTAGGTCTTTTTGTGAATGCAAAAAAGCCAAATCCGTTTGGACCTGGCTTTATAATCATTGGCAATTAGATTGTATTAGCTGCCCAGACACTTACCGAAGCAGTTGAGACTGGAAATTGTCCATAACCTTCCTCATCAATTGTAACTTGACCTTGGTGGTTTTCGAGTAAATCTACAAAGGTTTGGTTAGCCCATTCTTGGCCGACAAACATTGATTTGCTGTTTTCTTGGTCATTTGAAATCAAGACTGCTATTGGGGATTGATTTTCAGCACCTGAGCGTACCCAACCAATACAGTTAGGATCATCAAAGTAGTCATTTTGTTCTCCATAAGCCAAATCTTTTCGGATAGCTAGGAGGCGGTCAAGGACTTCTTTGAAATCTTGCTGAGCATACTGCCCTGAAATCCCATAGTAGTCTCCGTAAAAGACACATGGAAGACCATCTTGGCGTAATAGAATGAGGGCATAGGCTGCTGGTTTGAACCATTCTTCAACAGTAGATTCAAGAGCCTGACCACGTTGGGTATCGTGGTTGTCGACAAAAGTCACAGCCTTGTAAGGTTTGAGTTCAACCAAGCTATCTGTGAAAATACCACGAAGGTCATAGTTTGCGCCAGCTTGACTGGCTTCAAAGAGATTCTGGTGGAGACGAACATCAACAAGGTCGAATCGTTCTTCCGTTTTTTCAAGGTAGTCTAGATTGGCTTCCTTGTCAGGATTCCAAAATTCACCAAAAACATAGAAATTCTCACCGTATTTTTCCTTCATATCACGGATAAAATTGCGCATGAAGAAAGAGTCAATGTGTTTAACAGCATCCAAGCGGAAACCAGCTACACCAGTCGTTTCCATGAACCAGTCAGCCCAGTCATAGATATTTTGGATGACTTCAGGATGTTTAAAGTCTAGGTCGGCATACATGAGGTAGTCGTAGTTACCGTTTTCATTATCGACCAATTCCTCATTTGCCCAACCCTTGTTGTCTCCTTGAATCAGATAAATCCCAGACTTGCGGCGTTTGGCATCATAGTCTGTACCGGTGAAGTGGTACCAGTGCCAGTGGAAGTCATTATAGGTATCTTGGCGACCATCGAAGGTAAAGCTAGTCCAGCCATTGATAGTGAAGGGTTCTCCAAGTTCAACTGTACGGTCAACCGGATCCACTTCGATAACCTGAAAGGCTTCCATGTGATCAGCAGCAGCCTTGTGGTTGAGCACCACATCGGCCATAGGTTGAATTCCCTGTGCTTTTAGAGCTTGAATGGCTTGAAGATAGTCTTCTTTAAACCATACTTGGTGCGGACAGTTTCTTTTTGGTTAAACTCTCCTAAGTCGAATAAGTCATAGACCCCATAACCTACATCTTTTTCATTGGTCGCCTTAAAAGCTGGTGGCATCCATACATGGCTGATACCGAGATCAGCTAGGTGTTGAGCATCTTCAGCCAGATGCGTCCAGTGCTGACCGTCGTGGGGCAGATACCATTCAAAGTATTGCATGAGTGTTTGATTTTGCATGATGTTTCCTCTTACTTGTCAATCTTGTTCTTTATTCTATCATAAAGTATTGGTTAGCTCAAACGTTTGCGTAAAACTGAATAATAAGTTTTTGACTATTTTATATAAAATGTTGATTTTTAAAATGAAAGCGCTATAATTATAGTAAATTACATAGATAAAGAGAGGAGATTTCTCATGATTGAATTTCAAAATGTTAGTAAGTTGTATGGTGATAAAGAGGCCTTGAGCAATCTCAATCTGCAGATTGAAAATGGGGAGATTATGGGCTTGATTGGCCATAATGGTGCTGGAAAATCGACCACTATAAAATCCTTAGTCAGTATCATTTCGCCCAGTAGTGGTCGTATTTTAGTAGATGGTCAGGAGTTATCGGAAAATCGATTGGCTATTAAACGAAAGATTGGCTATGTAGCAGACTCGCCTGACTTATTTTTGCGTTTAACAGCCAATGAATTTTGGGAATTAATCGCCTCTTCTTATAATCTGAGCAGCTCTGACTTGGAAGCTAGTTTAGCTAGGCTATTGAGTGTTTTTGATTTTGCTGAAAACCGCTATCAGGTTATTGAAACCCTTTCTCACGGAATGCGTCAGAAAGTCTTTGTCATCGGAGCACTCTTGTCTGATCCTGATATTTGGGTCTTGGACGAACCCTTGACTGGTTTGGACCCTCAGGCTGCCTTTGATTTGAAGCAAATGATGAAGGAGCATGCGCAAAAAGGCAAGACAGTCTTGTTTTCAACCCATGTCCTAGAGGTGGCAGAGCAAGTCTGTGATCGGATTGCCATTTTGAAAAAGGGACATTTGATTTATTGTGGTAGTGTGGAGGACTTGAGAAAAGACCACCCAGACCAGTCTTTGGAAAGTATCTACCTTAGCCTTGCTGGTAGAAAAGAGGAGGTTTCAGATGCGTCTCAAGGTCATTAAAAAATTAGTTGATATCAATATCCTCTATTCATCTCAAGAAGCTAATCTGGCTAACCTACGAAAGAAGCAAGCTAAGAATCCTGGGAAAAAAGTAAATGTTTCCGCTAGAGTCCTAAGTTCTTACATTTTTTCCAGTCTCTTGATGCTTTTCATGTTTATAAATATAGCCTTTCGTTTTCCTTTTGAGGAAAGGCCAAGTTTTTTTAGTACCATGGTTGCTATTTTACTGGTGCTTGCCTTTTCAACTTCTTTCACTGCATTTTACAATGTCTTTTATGAGAGTAAGGATTTGGTATCGTATAGGCCCTATGCCTTTAAAGAATCAGAGATTATAATTGCTAAAGGACTGTCTGTTCTCTTGCCAGCTCTAACTGGAATTGTACCAATCTTAGCTTATTTTCTAGTCCTCTATATTAGGCTAGCTCCTTCTATTTGGCTGGGCTTGCCTTTGATGCTGCTGTCCTTGGCCTTATTATTTGTCTCTGTCACTTTAGTGATGGTAGTGGCAGTACATTTCTTGGCTCAGACTACGGTCTTCAGAAAGTATCAGTCTATTTTTGCTAATGTGATGATTGGGATAGGAGTTCTCATACCTTTAATATTTGTCCTCTTTCTACAGTCGACTTTTGGAAGTATTGTTGACAAAGTTAGAGACATTCCATTTCTCCTTTATCCTCTTCATATCTTTTACAAAATAGCAGTGGAGCCTTTTTCGACAGAAGCCATACTGGGTCTGCTCGCTTGGATAACTCTAACTGTCTTCTTACTTTACCTGACCAAAAAGAAGGTTCTTCCTCATTTATGACGTGATTCTGCTTAACAGTGAGGAGAAGGTCAAGAAAGAACGTCGCAGTAAGGAGAGAATTTCAACTACTAAAAAGGGATTTTTCCGTATGGTTTTACGCTACCACCTCACCCTCTTGGGACAGGGGACTGGCGTGATTACAGTGCTTTTTACAAGTGCTTTCCTTCCTTATCTCATGATGATCGGTCTGATTTCCAAAATCCGAGATTCTCAGATAGTTCCAGATATTCATCCTCCATACTGGTTACTCTTGTTTTTTATAGCTCTCTTTATAGCAGTTGTCAATAACAATATCACCAGCCTGCATTCAATTGCCTTGTCCTTGGAGAGGGAAAATGTTGATTTTCTTAAGAGTTTACCCTTTGACTTTGCTCGTTATGTGAAAGTGAAATTTTGGATTATATTTGCTGTCCAGTCCTTTTTACCAGTTCTGACTTTACTTGGCCTTTCTCTATATCTAGGCTTGCCCATCCTTTCGATGATTTACCTTCTTGTGGCATGGATCCTTGCCAGTGTCATCCTTTCTTGCCACCATTACCTTAAGGACGTGAAAAATTTGTCAACCAATTGGAGTAACATTACGGACCTGGTGAACCGTTCAAATCGTATAGTCGCAATTGTTTTGATTTTTATTTATAGTGCAATCTTAATGGCCCTTGTAATAGGGAGCTTATTCTTGGTTCGGTCTCTCTCCCCTATCCTTGCCATCAGCTTGGGAGTAGGAGCTCTTATCCTCTTGCTTGGTCTTGCTATTTTTGGCTATCATTACTACCTGTCACGCATATTGGCAGAAATAGAAAAAAGATGAGCTAGTTGGTTACTTGATAAAAAGAAATGCTCCTCCAAGACGGAAGAGCATCTTTTATTGTGATTCTCATACAAATATTTCTAACTTTTTATTAGTATAGTATACTATTTTTTAAAATGAAAGTAAAAAAGCAAGGGTAGTTTCTTTTTTGAGAATTGTCACAAAATTTGCTATAATAGTGACTATGAATAGAATAAGAGTCAGCAAAAGGGTTGAAAAGAAGCTCGCTAAAGGAATAGTTTTACTAGAAGCTAGCGACCTTACAGACGTTCATCTCAAGGATCAGGAAGTAGAAGTCTATCGTCAAGAAGGCACCTTTCTTGGTACTGCCTACCTTTCTCAGCAAAACAAGGGCTTGGGATGGTTTGTGAGCACAGACAAGGTGACCTTCAGTCAAGCTTTCTTGAAACGCTGTTTAGACAAGCTAAAGAAAAGAGAAGTGCCTACTATCAAGATGAATTGACAACTGCCTTTCGTCTCTTCAACCAAGAGGGAGATGGCTTTGGCGGTCTGACAGTGGACCTTTATGGCGACTACGCTGTCTTTTCTTGGTATAACTCTTATGTTTATCAGATTCGCAAGGTTATCTCAGAAGCCTTTAGACAGGTTTTTCCTGAGGTTTTAGGAGTATATGAGAAGATCCGCTTTAAGGGTTTGGACTATGAATCTGCCCATATTTATGGCCAAGAAGCACCTGAATTTTTCACTGTTTTGGAAAATGGTGTCCTCTATCAAGTCTTTATGAATGATGGCTTGATGACAGGGATTTTCCTAGATCAGCATGAAGTTCGCGGTAGTTTAGTGGATGGATTGGCTATGGATAAATCCTTGCTCAATATGTTTTCTTATACAGCAGCTTTTTCAGTAGCTGCGGCCATGGGGGGAGCAAGCCAGACAACTTCTGTTGATTTAGCCAAACGTTCACGAGAATTGTCTCAAGCGCATTTTCAGGCAAATGGAATCAGCACAGACGACCATCGTTTCATAATCATGGATGTCTTTGAGTATTTCAAGTATGCTAAGCGAAAAGGCTTGACTTACGATGTGATTGTCTTAGATCCGCCTAGCTTTGCTCGGAACAAAAAACAAACGTTCTCTGTGGCCAAGGATTATCACAAGTTGATTTCCCAGAGTCTTGAGATTTTAAATCCTGGAGGGATTATCGTTGCTAGTACCAATGCTGCCAATGTATCCCGCCAGAAATTTACAGAACAAATTGATAAAGGCTTTGCAGGAAGAAGTTACCAGATTTTAAATAAATACGATCTTCCAGCAGATTTTGCCTATAATAAAAAAGATGAAAGTAGTAATTACCTCAAGGTGATTAGTATGAAGGTTAGTAAATGAAATTAATTGTTTCAGTAATGCCAAGAAGTTTAGAGGAGGTCCAGGCTCTGGATGCTACGAGGTACCTGGATGCCGACATCATTGAATGGCGTGCCGACTATCTGCCTAAAGAAGCGATTTTGCAGGTGGCTCCAGCTATTTTTGAAAAATTCGCAGGCCGTGAATTGGTTTTCACGTTGCGAACTCGTTCTGAAGGGGGAGAAATCGACCTTTCTCCAGAAGAATATATCCATCTAATCAAGGAAGTGGCACAACTCTATCAACCAGACTATATTGATTTTGAGTATTACAGCTACAAGGATGTTTTTGAGGAAATGCTGGACTTCCCAAATCTCGTTTTGAGTTACCATAATTTCCAAGAAACACCTGAAAACATGATGGAAATCTTGTCAGAGTTGACGAGCTTAAATCCAAAACTTGTTAAGGTTGCGGTGATGGCTCACACGGAGCAGGATGTGCTAGACTTGATGAACTATACACGAGGCTTTAAAATCCTCAATCCTGAGCAGGAATATGTGACGATTTCTATGGGCAAGGTGGGCAAGGTCTCTCGTATCACTGCGGATGTGACAGGTTCTAGCTGGTCTTTTGCTAGTCTAGATGAGGCCAGTGCCCCAGGTCAGATTTCCTTAGCTAACATGAAAAAAATTCGGGAGATTTTGGATGAAGCTTGATGGCTATACACGTTTAGCTGCCGTTGTTGCCAATCCTATTAAGCATTCTATTTCCCCCTTCATCCATAATAGGGCCTTTGAGGCGACAGCTACCAATGGTGCTTACGTGGCTTGGGAGATTGAAGCGGGTGATTTGGTAGAAACAGTGGCCAATATTCGTCGCTACCAGATGTTTGGCATCAACCTGTCCATGCCCTATAAGGAGCAGGTGATTCCTTTTTTGGATGAGTTGAGCTATGAAGCGCGCTTAATTGGTGCGGTTAATACGGTTGTCAATGAGAATGGCAATTTAATTGGATATAATACAGATGGCAAGGGATTTTATAAGAGCTTGCCTTCTTTTACAATTTCAGGTAAAAAGATGACTCTGCTGGGTGCAGGTGGTGCGGCTAAATCAATTTTGGCACAGGCTATTTTGGATGGTGTCAGTCAGATTTCTGTCTTTGTTCGTTCAGTTTCTATGGAAAAAACAAGACCTTACCTAGACAAGTTACAGGAGCAGACAGGCTTTAAGGTGGACTTGTATGTTTTAGAAGATGTTTCTGAACTGCAAGCAAGGATTGCTGAGTCTGATTTACTAGTCAATGCGACAAGTGTAGGGATGGATGGTCAATCATCTCCAGTTCCTGAAAACATAGTCATACCAGAAACTCTCCTAGTAGCAGATATCATTTACCAACCCTTTGAAACGCCGTTTTTGAAATGGGCCAGAAGTCAAGGAAATCCAGCGGTCAATGGTCTGGGAATGTTGCTCTATCAAGCTGCAGAAGCTTTTCAACTGTGGACAGGCAAGGAAATGCCAACAGAAGAGATTTGGCAGTCTTTAACAGAAAAATACCAATAAAGAAAGGGAGATTCTCCTATGAAAATCAGAATCGATATTCCTCGTCATCCTTATGATATTCAGATTGAAAAAGGCTGTCTGGCTCAGGCTGGTCAATGGTTGCGAGAACTCTGGCAACCACAAAAAGTAGTCATTGTGACAGATAACCATGTAGCTTCTCTTTATGCAGAGAAGGTCAAGCTCAGCCTAGAAGATGCTGGTTTTCAGGTAGTAGTTTTTGACTTTTTAGAAGGGGAAGAAAGAAAGAATTTAACCACTGTTCAGAAAGTCTATGAATTTTTAGTCAAGCAAGGTCTGACTCGTAGCGATGGAATCGTGGCTCTTGGTGGCGGTGTCGTTGGGGACCTGGCTGGTTTTGTAGCCTCTACCTATATGCGGGGCATTCATTTTGTTCAGATACCGACCAGTTTGACTGCTCAAGTTGATTCGTCTATCGGTGGAAAGACAGGTGTTAATACTCCATTTGCTAAAAATATGGTGGGTACCTTTGCCCAACCAGATGGGGTTCTGATTGATCCGCTTGTCCTTGAAACGCTTGGAAAAAGAGAGTTGATTGAAGGGATGGGTGAAGTTATCAAGTATGGCTTGATTGAGGATCCAGAACTGTGGAAAATTTTGACGGAGCTAGATGGTTCTGTAGAGAGCATACTGGAATATGCAGAGACCTTGATTGAACATTCTTGCCAGGTTAAGCGCAAGATGGTGGTTGAGGATGAGTTGGACAATGGTGTTCGCCTTTACCTCAATTTTGGCCACACTATTGGTCATGCCATTGAAGCAACGGCCGGTTATGGAAAAGTCATGCATGGAGAAGCTGTGGCCATGGGAATGGTACAGATTTCCAAGGTTGCTGAGGAAAAAGGCCTTATGTCAGAAGGGATAACCCAGTCTATTACAGCTATGTGTCAGAAATTTGGACTACCTGTTGACTATGAAAACTGGGATGTTGATAAGCTTTATCAGGCTTTGACTCATGATAAGAAAGCGCGTGGCAATACCTTGAAATTGGTCTTGGTGCCAGAGCTCGGTTCAGCGACTATCCACTCAGTTTCTCTGGAAGAGATGAAAGACTACTTGGTAAAATAAGGAGAGTGTATGAGATATTTAACTGCAGGAGAATCACACGGTCCCCGTCTGACGGCTATCATTGAAGGAATTCCAGCTGGACTTCCTTTGACAGCTGATGATATCAATGGCGACCTTAAACGCCGTCAGGGTGGATACGGCCGCGGTGGCCGTATGAAGATTGAGAGTGACCAGGTTGTCTTTACTTCGGGTGTTCGCCATGGGAAGACGACAGGGGCTCCCATTACCATGGATGTCATCAATAAGGACCACCAAAAATGGTTGGATATCATGTCTGCGGAAGACATTGAAGAGCGACTTAAAAGCAAACGGAAATCACTCATCCTCGGCCAGGTCATGCCGACTTGGTTGGGGGCATCAAGTACCGTTTTGACGATTTGAGAAATTCTTTGGAGCGTTCATCTGCCCGTGAAACCACCATGCGGGTGGCAGTTGGGGCAGTAGCCAAACGCCTCTTGGCTGAGCTGGATATGGAGATTGCCAACCATGTTGTAGTCTTTGGTGGCAAGGAAATCGATGTTCCTGAAGATCTCACAGTTGCTGAGATTAAGGAAAGAGCTGCCCAGTCTGAAGTTTCTATTGTCAACCAAGAAAGAGAACAGGAAATCAAGGATTATATTGACCAAATCAAACGTGACGGTGATACCATCGGTGGGGTTGTGGAGACAGTCGTTGGAGGTGTTCCAGTTGGTCTTGGTTCCTATGTCCAATGGGACAGAAAATTGGATGCAAGATTGGCCCAAGCTGTTGTCTCTATCAATGCCTTTAAAGGGGTGGAATTTGGTCTTGGCTTTGAAGCTGGTTATCGTAAAGGCAGCCAAGTCATGGATGAAATTCTCTGGTCTAAAGAAGACGGTTATACCCGCCGTACCAATAATCTAGGTGGCTTTGAAGGTGGTATGACCAATGGGCAATCTATCGTTGTTCGAGGCGTGATGAAGCCCATTCCTACTCTCTACAAACCACTCATGAGTGTGGATATCGAAACCCACGAACCTTACAAGGCAACTGTTGAAAGAAGTGATCCGACCGCTCTTCCAGCTGCAGGTGTAGTTATGGAAGCTGTTGTGGCAACGGTTCTGGCACAAGAAATCCTTGAAAAATTCTCATCAGACAATCTAGAGGAATTAAAAGAAGCAGTGGCAAAACATCGAGACTATACAAAGAACTATTAAGGAGTTCCTATGGCAAAAACAGTCTATATCGCAGGTCTTGGATTGATTGGAGCCTCTATGGCCCTTGGCATCAAACGCGATCATCCAGATTATGAAATTTAGGTTATAATCGCAGTCAAGTTTCGAGAGATATCGCCTTGAAAGAAGGCATGATTGACCGTGCAACGGATGATTTTGCTAGTTTTGCTCCTCTGGCAGATATCATTATTCTCAGTTTGCCAATCAAACAGACCATTGCTTTCATTAAGGAGTTGGCTAACTTGGACTTGAAAGAAGGAGTGATTATCTCAGATGCTGGTTCGACTAAGTCAGTCATTGTGGATGCGGCGGAGCAATATTTGGCTGGCAAACCTGTTCGCTTCGTCGGAGCCCATCCCATGGCTGGTAGTCACAAGACAGGGGCTGCTTCTGCGGATGTCAATCTTTTTGAAAATGCCTATTATATCTTTACGCCTTCGAACCTGACAAGTTCTGACACACTTGCGGAAATGAAGGATCTGCTTTCAGGTCTTCATGCTCGTTTTATCGAGATTGATGCCAAGGAGCATGATCGTGTGACTTCTCAGATTAGCCATTTTCCTCATATTCTGGCTTCCAGTCTCATGGAACAGACCGCGGTTTATGCTCAAGAACATGAGATGGCAAGGCGCTTTGCGGCTGGTGGTTTTCGAGATATGACTCGAATTGCGGAAAGCGAGCCAGGTATGTGGACTTCCATTCTCTTGTCCAATCGTGAGACTATTCTAGATCGAATTGAGGATTTCAAGGAACGATTGGATGAGGTTGGCAAGGCCATCAGCAAGGGTGATGAAAACCAAATCTGGAACTTTTTCAATCAAGCGCGTGAGCAACGTCAGGCTATGGAAATCCATAAGCGTGGTGGTGTGGATAGCTCTTATGACCTTTATGTCGATGTTCCCGATGAAGAAGATGTTATCCTGAGGATTTTGGAACTGCTACGTGGAACTTCCTTGGTCAATATTCATATCAACGAGGAAAACCGTGAGGATATTCACGGGATTCTACAAATTTCATTTAGAAATGCTCAAGACTTGGAACGAGCCGAGCATCTCATAACAGAAAATACCGACTACACAGTCGTAATCAAATAAGGAGAAAATTATGTCAAATATTTATGATAGTGCAAACGAACTCAGTCGCGGTTTACGCGAATTACCAGAATACAAGGCTGTAAAAACAGCTAAAGATGCTATTTCAGCAGATGCTGAGGCAAGCAAAATCTTTACAGAATATGTTGCTTTCCAAGAGGAAATTCAAAGACTAGCGCAGACAGGTCAAATGCCAGATGCTTCCTTCCAAGCTAAGATGGAAGGCTTTGGCAAGCAGATTCAGGGGAACAGCCTTTTGTCAGAATTCTTTACCAAGCAACAACAATTGGCAATTTACCTTTCTGATATTGAAAAAATTGTTTTCGAACCAGTTTCAGAATTGCTAAAATAAGAAAATAACTATCATAAAGTCAGAAATTTTAAGGAATTTCTGGCTTTTTATGATAAAATAGGTAAAGTATTGCAAGTATGAGGTCCAGTATGAAACTAAAAACAAACATTAGCCACTTACACGGCAGTATCCGAGTTCCAGGTGACAAATCTATCAGTCACCGTTCCATTATTTTTGGAAGCTTGGCTGAGGGTGAAACTAAGGTTTATGATATCTTGCGTGGTGAAGATGTCTTGTCAACCATGCAGGTATTTCGTGACCTCGGCGTAGAGATTGAGGATAAGGACGGTGTCGTTACTATTCAAGGTGTTGGGATGGATGGATTGAAAACACCTCAGAAAGCCCTGGATATGGGGAATTCTGGGACATCTATTCGTTTAATTTCAGGCGTTCTTGCTGGTGCAGACTTTGAAGTAGAGATGTTTGGAGATGATAGTCTTTCCAAACGTCCTATGGACCGTGTGACGATTCCACTGAAAAAAATGGGCGTTAGTATTTCAGGTCAAGCTGAGCGAGACCTGCCTCCCCTTCATTTAAAAGGGACGAAAAACCTAAAACCTATTCATTATGAGTTGCCAATTGCTTCTGCCCAAGTTAAGTCAGCCTTGATTTTTGCGGCCTTGCAGGCTCAGGGGGAGTCTGTAATTATCGAAAAAGAGTGCACTCGTAATCATACTGAAGATATGCTGCAACAATTTGGTGGTCATTTAAGTGTGGATGGTAAGAAAATCACAGTCCAAGGGCCTCAAAAACTGACTGGACAAAAGGTAATTGTTCCAGGAGATATTTCCAGTGCAGCCTTTTGGCTAGTCGCAGGTTTGATTGTTCCAAATTCTCGTGTAGTGCTGAAGAATGTGGGTATTAACGAAACGCGTACAGGTATCATCGATGTCATTCGCGCCATGGGTGGAAAATTGGAAATAACTGAAATCGATCCAGTCGCTAAGTCTGCTACCTTAACTGTTGAGTCTTCAGACCTGAAAGGAACAGAGATTGGTGGAGTTTTGATTCCACGATTGATTGATGAATTGCCCATTATTGCTCTTCTTGCTACCCAAGCACATGGTGTAACAGTTATCAAGGATGCTGAGGAACTCAAGGTCAAGGAAACAGACCGCATTCAGGTTGTGGCAGACGCCTTAAATAGCATGGGTGCGGATATCACACCTACAGCAGATGGAATGATTATCAAAGGGAAATCAGCCCTTCACGGTGCTAGAGTCAATACTTTTGGAGACCATCGTATCGGCATGATGACGGCTATCGCGGGCCTCTTGGTTGCAGATGGACAAGTGGAGCTTGACCGTGCTGAAGCCATCAATACCAGCTATCCTAGCTTCTTTGATGATTTGGAGAGCTTGATTCATGGCTAAGGTATTACTAGGATTTATGGGGGCTGGCAAATCGACTATTGCAAGAGGCTTGGACCCTAATTACCTTGATATGGATGCCCTGATTGAGAAACGCTTAGGTATGTCCATTGCGGAATTTTTCTCGGAAATGGGAGAAGAGGTCTTTCGACAGGTAGAGTCAGAAGTATTAGCTGAGTTACTACAAAGAGATCAAGTTGTGTCAACTGGTGGAGGAGTGGTCGTTTCTCAGCGAAATCGTGACTTACTAAAGAACAATTCTGATAACATCTACCTGAAAGCTGATTTTGAAATCCTCTACCAACGCATATCAGCTGATAAGGACAATCAGCGCCCGCTTTTTCTAAATAATAGCAAGGAAGAACTTGCAGCTATTTTCCAAGAACGACAGGCCTGGTATGAGGAAGTAGCCAGTCGGGTTTTGGATGTGACCAAGCTAAATCTAGAGGAAATTATAGAGGAACTGAGATGAAAATTGCTTATCTAGGTCCCAAGGGATCATTTTCACATCACGTTGTGCAGACAGCTTTTCCTCATGAGGAATTGCAGGCCTTTGCCAACATTACAGATGTCATCAAGGCCTATGAGCAAGGCTTGGTGGACTATTCTGTGGTGCCAGTTGAAAATTCTATCGAGGGTAGTGTTCATGAAACCTTGGACTACCTTTTTCATCAGGCTCGCATTCAAGCAGTGGCAGAAATCGTTCAGCCTATTCATCAGCAGTTGATGGTGGTCCCAGGTCATACTAAAATTGAAAAGATTTTTTCTCATCCACAGGCTTTGGCTCAAGGAAAGAAATTCATCGATGAACAATATCCAGAGGTTCAAATTGAGGTGACAGCCAGTACAGCCTATGCGGCCCGCTTTATTTCCGAACATCCTGATCAGCCTTTTGCGGCTATTGCACCAAGAAGTTCTGCTGAAGAATATGGCTTAGAACTGATTGCCGAGGATATTCAGGAAATGGAAGCCAATTTTACCCGTTTCTGGGTTTTGGGATCCGAAAGGCCTAGTATTCCCTTGCAAGCACAAACTGAGAAAATGAGTTTGGCCTTGACCTTACCGGACAACCTTCCCGGTGCCCTCTACAAGGCTCTTTCGACCTTTGCTTGGAGAGGAATTGACCTGACAAAAATTGAAAGTCGTCCACTCAAGACAGCACTGGGGGAATACTTTTTCATTATCGATGTGGATTATGCCGATAAGAATCTGTTCCACTTTGCCCAAAAAGAATTAGAAGCGATTGGAATCCAGTATAAAGTTCTGGGTGCCTATCCCATTTATCCAATATCAGACCATGGAAAGGAGAGAAGATGAGTAAAGAAAATCCTTTAAACCATCACGAGCAGTTGCGTTATGACTATCTTTTTAAGAACATTCATTACCTCAATGAGCGAGAGAAAAAGGAGTTTGCTTACCTGCAAGGTAAGTTAAATATGGCTAGCAGAAGTGAGACTTCTCCAGAAATTCATAATGAAAATCATGATATGGAAGAGTCTTTCATGGAACCAATCAATCAGTCTCCTCTTCCATCCTATGGTAACCGAAGTCGTGCAAAAAAATACCAGAAAACTCATTCTCATCCAAAGGTTAAGTCCAAAAAACGTAAGATTCGTTGGGGGCGCATTTTTGCAGGATTGCTTGCTCTTCTAGCCTGTGTCGGTTTTGGCATGATTTTTATGTTCCTAAAAGGCTATTCAAATGCGGATCCAAATAAACCTGCCAATGCTAAGGCAGCTCAAGTAGAAGTTTTTCATGGTCAAGATACCAAGGATGGGGTTAATATTTTGATTATGGGGACGGATGGACGAATTGGCCAAAACAGTGCCGAGACGAGAACGGACTCTATTATGGTACTAAATGTTGGCGGCTCAGATAAGAAAATTAAACTGGTTAGTTTCATGCGTGATAACTTAGTTTATATTGATGGATATAGTAAGATTATCAACGGGAAGAAACAAACAGATAACAAGTTAAATGTAGCCTATGAACTAGGGGAACAAGAAGGCCAAAAAGGGGCAGAAATGGTTCGCCAAGTATTGAAAGATAATTTTGACTTGGACATTAAGTACTATGCCTTGGTTGATTTCCAGGCCTTCGCAACCGCTATTGACACTCTCTTCCCTGATGGGGTGACGATTGATGCCAAATTTTCAACCTTAGAAGGTCAACCTTTAACCGAAGCTACGGTCGGAGATGATTTACATGCTACGGAAACAGAGTCACCAACCCAGACTATCAAAGTTGGGAAACAGCAGATGAACGGTTCAACCTTGCTAAATTATGCTCGCTTCCGTGATGATGATGAAGGTGATTACGGTCGTACCAAGAGACAACAGCAAGTGTTGACAGCTGTTCTGCAACAACTCAAGGATCCAACCAAACTCTTTACTGGATCAGAAGCACTTGGTAAGGTCTTTGGGATGACCTCTACGAATGTTCCTTATAGTTTCCTACTGACCAATGGCTTATCCTTCCTAGATGGAGCGCAAAATGGCATTGAGAGATTAACAGTTCCAGAACTAGGTGATTGGGTAGATGATTACGATGTTTATGGAGGGCAGGCACTCTTAGTAGACCAAAATAAATATCAAACTAAACTTTCTCAGATGAGGATGAGATAAACTAATATAGGAAAAATCAAGGTTCGAATCACCAGTAAAATAGTGGTTTGAACTTTGATTTTTCTTAGTGTCTGATGGATTTTTAGGGCTTTTTTATGGTATAATAAAACGATATAACTCGTTATTGAACAGAAGAGGAGAGACATGAGTGATTTGAAAGCAATTCAGGCACGTAGTCTGGAAATGGCTGAATATTTTGTGGCCTTTTGTAAAGAACATGATTTGCTTTGTTATCTTTGTGGTGGAGGTGCTATTGGTGCCCTTCGAAACAAGGGGTTCATTCCTTGGGACGACGACCTAGATTTTTTTATGCCCCGTAAGGATTATGAAAAATTGGCAGAATTATGGCCTCGTTATGCAGATGAGCGTTATTTCTTGTCAAAGAGTAACAAGGATTTTGTCGACCGCAATCTTTTTATTACCATTCGTGACAAGGAAACCACCTGTATCAAACCTTATCAGCAGGATTTAGAATTACCACATGGTCTAGCCTTGGATGTTTTGCCTTTGGATTATTATCCGAAAAATCCAGCTGAGCGGAAAAAACAGGTTCGTTGGGCACTGATTTATTCACTGTTTTGTGCGCAAACTATTCCAGAAAAGCATGGTGCAGTCATGAAATGGGGAAGCCGTATTTTACTGGGGGTGACTCCCAAATATCTCCGTTATCATATTTGGAAAAAAGCTGAAAAAGAAATGACCAAGTACAGTCTGGCTGAGAGCGATGGAATCACGGAGTTATGCTCAGGGCCTGGCTACATGAGAAATAAGTACCCAATCGCTTCCTTTGAAGACAATCTCTTCTTGCCATTTGAAGGGACAGAGATGCCCATTCCAGTTGGCTACGATGCCTATCTCAGCACTGCTTTTGGTGATTATATGACGCCGCCACCAGCAGACAAGCAAGTACCGCATCATGATGCTGTCATCGCTGATATGGATAAGTCTTATACAGAATACAAGGGAGAATATGGAGCATGATGGGAGAAAAAATAAGCGTTATCGTTCCAGTATACAATGTAGAAGTCTATCTGGAGCGATGTGTGGAGTCAATTCTTCATCAGACTTATACCAATTTTGAACTAATCCTAATAAATGATGGGTCTACTGATTCTAGTGGACAAATCTGTGATCATTTAGCAAATCAGTATGAGAATATCAAGGTTTACCATATCGAAATGCTGGTGTTTCTAATGCAAGAAATGTTGGAATTCAGCTAGCGACAGGTGCTTGGATAACTTTTGTTGATAGCGATGATTTCGTCACCAATGATTATCTAGCTACTTTAGCTAGTGCAGTTGAGGGAGAACATGTAGGTTTTGTGATTGCTCCTCTACATCATATCAAAAATGGAATAGTGACAGATTTACCCCCGTATTCTGGTAGAAAAGAATTTTGGTCAACAGAAGAAACTATGAAAGAATTACTGATGACCACTAAGACATCATTCTTTCCAGTCGCAAAACTATTTAAGAGAGACCTGCTTACGGATGAAAAGTTTAATACAAATTATCACCTAGCTGAAGATGCCTTATTTTTAACGGAATTGTTACTAAAGACAAGATGTAGTAGTGTATTCATTGATAAACCAATTTATTATTATGATCATCGTGAGGGAAGTGCGACAACATCTGTTAATCGGTATGTATTTGATACGATAGAAGTTTATAAGAACATCATTGCTCAAGTATCACAAGTCTTTCCTAATTTAAAATACGAATTAATAAATAGAGAATGTTGGTCGTACATCACAGTTTACGATAAAATTATCTTTACTTCACGTGAAGAGTATCAAAAGGAGAAAGCCGAGCTGAGGACTTGGATTGTTCAGCATCGACGCGAAATATGGAAGGATGCTTATTTCACTACTTTTCGCAAGGTAGCGATCTTTTCACTTGTCATTTCTCCATGGCTATATAAGAAAATTGTTGGATTAAAAAACTAATATCATGAGAAGGAGTTGAAAATGAATTTTTCAAAATTGGATGAATACTTTGAAAAATCAAAACTATGGATTGCGTATCTATTTGTTTTTATTTCGATTTTAAGTATGAGTTCACTGGTTTATAAGATAGCAAATCCCCTCTACAAGGGATTATCAGCGATTGTAGTGCTTTATATTTGCTATACCTTATTGTTTAAGTGGAAAGAAATCACAGTAGATCGCAAATTTCTATCCTTATTTGGACTCTTAGCTGGAAGTCATCTGCTATCAGCTATTTTCAATCGCTCTGGACATCTGATTGGAAATGTGATTGAAATCCTCTTCATGGTAACCTATGTTTTATTATTTACCATGTTACAATCAGGGAAACTTAAAAAATTATTTGACTGGATTGCCTATACGGTTCAAATTGTATCTTTTTCTTCAGCAATTTTTGCGTTTGGTTTATTGATAAGTAGAGTCCTTATCCTATTTAAGATTGGCGAACAATCTTATTACTATGGTGTTATGAATGGACGTCTGTGGGGGATTGTTAATCCAAATGCTAGTGCGATATTTTCATACATTAGCATTATTTTGGCTATGTATTTGATTCATAAAGGAAGTAAATATTCTGTCTATCTTAAACTGAATAATGTGATTCAATTAGTTTACTTCGCAACCATGCAAAGTAGAGGAGCTTTATTATCTTTAGTGTTAATGATTGGGTTTTATAGTTTCTTTATTAACGGGGGCAAGTTAGCTAAGCGATTTCTAATCTTTATTGTTTCTGCTTTACTTGTTTCTGCTGCTAACATCGGATTGAGTTATGTAACCTCTATTTACATATCCTCGGGGAAAGCGACTGTATTAGACTTAAATAAAGGACAATCTTATGCAGAAACGGATTCTTCAGTTATAAAAAAAACAGGTGAACTTCATCTAATAGAAACAACACCTAGTGGTAGAACTTATATTTGGAAAAATGCTATCAAAATGGGAAGTGAGAAACCAATTTTTGGTTATGGTGTAAGAAATGTTCCAGATTATTACACAAAATATTTCAGTAAATTTGAGATTCAAAATTCTCTTATTGGTGGAAATTTCCATAACATTTTGGTAACGATATTTGTTAGTTCTGGAATTTTTAGGTTTAGTATCTTTTTCTACTTCTACTAGGATATATAATTAAGCGCTTTTTGACTTATTTGATTGTTTCTAAAAAGAACTCTGAAAAGTTGATTATGATTCTTTTCTTTGGCATCTTGTTCGGTCAATTATTTGAAAGTCAGATTATGTACTCAACTAACTTTATTAATATTATCTTTTGGTTGATTATTGGTTATGGATTAGTTGTTTGCAAACGTGATGAAGGTATTCGTTATCAGGAAGTAACTGATATTAGAGAGATTCAACAGATGGAACTAGGAATCATGGAATACATTCATGAAACTTGTCAGAAAATTGGTGTCAAATATTTCCTAGCTTATGGCAGTCTTATCGGTGCGGTTCGTCATAAAGGTTTTATTCCTTGGGATGATGACATGGATATCTGTATGTTACGAGAAGATTATGAAAAGTTGCAAGACTATCTTATTGCTAACCCTGATGAACGTTACGAAGTGATGTCTTATAAAAATAATCTCAACTATGTCTATCCCTTCATGAAAGTGCAGGATAACCATACCTACTTGCTAGAAGAAGATGTTCGTATTGATTCAAATATGGGGATTTATGTAGATATTTTCCCTGTAGATGGCTACGAGAATGATGCAAATTTCAAGAACAAGATGACAAAGCTGATAAAGAAACGTCAATTGAGTTGCTATACATTTAAAGGTATCACCAATACGAAAAGTGTTCTGAATTCACTGATACGCTATATTTCAGTTATTATTTTTTATTTCACAAATACAAATAAATACGTTGCACAAATTGAAGAACTTGCTAAATCACGTAAAGTGTCAGATTATGAGGAAGTGGATTATCTTATCTACAAAGATATGAACAAACCAGTGTGGAGACGTGAATGGCTAGAACAAGTTACTACTGGAACATTTGAAGGTAAGGAATTTATGATTCCAAAAAATTATCATGAAATTCTGACCTCGGACTACGGAGACTACATGCAACTACCACCAGTTGAGCTAAGGTTCTCTCATCATGATTTTCAATTGTGGAAAATTATTAAGGTATCTCAGTGATGTTATTGAAATGAAGAAACCATTGACTCAATGTAAAAAGATTAGGAGTGAATAATAGATGTCAGAGAAAATTTTGACTCTTGAAGAAATTAAACAAATTGAATTAGATATTTTAAACTATTTGCATGAATTGTGTGAGGAACATGAAATCAAGTATTTTATTGATTTTGGAACCTTACTAGGAGCTGTACGCCATAAAGGTTTTATTCCTTGGGATGATGATACAGATATTTCCTTAGCGCGTGATGAATTTGAAAAACTGTATAAGGTTTTAAAAAATGAAAATCATCCCTACTACAAATTAATTTCATTCAGAGAAACAAAGGGCTATCCTTACAGTTATATGCGAGTCTATGATGTGAGGACACGTCGAGATGCTAATCTTTTAGATAAGTCAGTTATTCTAGGTACTTGTGTTGACATTTTTCCATACGATGGAGTTGTTACAGATGAACGTGATAGAAAACAGATGAAGCTTTATAAGCAATTTATTAGACTTTCGTCTCTGAATTTTAAAGGAGTCAAAATAGATAATGGAGGTATCAAGAATTTACCACGTTATTTTGCATCTGCAATTTTCAGACTGACTTCTCCACAGAAATGGAATGAAAAATTGGAGAAGTTAGCTTTGCAATATGATGTTGAGCAGGCTACAGATCTTGCATGTACTACTTATGACTCTTACTATCCAAGTGGAATTAAGAAAGAGTGGTTATATGATACAATTGAAATGCCATATGAGAAGATTCTTGTGAAAGTTCCTAGAAAATTCCATGAGATTCTGGTTTACGAGTTTGGTGAAAACTATATGACTCTTCCGCCTATTGAAAATCAAAATCCAGGAACTGATAAAAATTACTGGATTGATTGATTTATGAACAAGTTACTTTGATTTGATAATTTGATAAAATAAATAGCCTACCTATCTACTGGAGTATTCCTTGTTTTAGATAAGTAGGTTATTTTTTAATTTCTTTTAATCTTAGCAAGTGCAAGATTGAGTGCATAGTGGAGTGTTTTATCTTTGGTAAGAAATAGCGTCAAGAGATAATAGATACCGCAAGTCGCAACAGTCGAGAGAACCATGAGTATCATATTGAAGTTGACTGTGTAAGAGTTGATTTGGAAAAGGAATTTAAACGCTAAGTAGATTGGAATGAATCCGAGCGATACAATAGTATAGCGTGTTAAAGTAGTAAAGATTTCTTTTAAGTCAAGCAGATGATGCTTTTTGATAAAGTAAATTTCCAGTAGAACAACTACAGTTTCTGCAATAATAGTAGTAGCAATGTAGTACTCTGGTGCAAAAATATTATTGAAATACAAGAGACTGTTGAGTAGGATATTAGCTCCGCCACCAATAAAGTAAAAGGCTGTTAAACGATTTTCGTGGTCGTTGATGAAGATAATTTGTTTACCGAGAATCAACTCAATAGCCCAAATGATTGTACGAAAGGCGAAAACACTAGTCACAATACCTGCTTCGAGGTATTTTTCAGAAGAGTAGATAACTGCCGCGTAGTTTCCCAACACCATCATTCCAATACTGGTTGGAATGATAAGGAAATAAAAGAGGGCAGCTCCTTGGTTCAGAAGATTTTTATAAGATTCGTAGTCTTTCTTACCGAGATAGTAGCCGAGACGTGGAATACTGACGTTGATAGCTCCACTCAGGACACTTGCAATCAACATGACGATGCTAGAAGCAATGGTATAATAAGAAATGTAGTTTTCATCAGGCCCTTTGGTGATAAACATTCTATCAAGCAAGGTGTAGAGCATATTGGCATTAGCTAGAAGCAACATGGTCAAGAGTGGCTTAGATGCTTTGATTAATTCCATGAGACCAATTTTGACAAAGGAAACTTCTCTCTTGATCCAAAGAAAACTGAGCAGGTAGTTGAGGATAGTTGTCGCACTCATGACGATGGCATAAGGAATGATATCATCTGCAGTTTTAACAAAGGTAAAGATAGCAACCAGCATGGCAATCCGAATAATCAATGTCTTGTAAGTATGAAGGCATAGTTTTCATAAGCTTCGTTCATCCATTCGATATAAAGGAATTGGAAGAGAGCCTGGACACCAAGTATGTAGTAGAGTTCTTTCAAATTTTCAATACTATTATCTAGGTAAATAAACAAAAAATAGATACTTGTTGTAAGGACAGAAGTAATTACAGATATATAGAATAACTTGGAGAAGACATAATTAATCTTATCTTTATCGTCCTTAACCTTACTGATAGCTCGAATCCCGTAGTTGTATATCCCAAAGGCAGCTAGTGGAATGACAAAGCTAGCCCAGGTATTGGCGGTATTGAAATAACCGTAGTTGGATTTGCTGAGAATCCGCGTCAGATAAGGATTGGTTATCAGAGGAAAAACGATATTGAGAACATTGACTAGTAAGCTAGCCAGTGCATTAACTTTTATATTTTTCATTGTACTTTCTTTCTTGTATTGTAAAATGGTCTCTAGTATTATATCACATTCTCGCTTCATTCTTTTGATAAAATCTTAAAAATCTAGTATAATAGATAGAACTGAAAGTATGAGGTTACTAGCAATGAAAATGAAACAAATTAGTGATACAACTTTGAAAATCACGATGTCTTTAGAGGATTTGATGGATCGTGGCATGGAGATTGCTGACTTTCTCGTTCCTCAAGAAAAAACAGAAGAGTTCTTTTATGCTATCTTGGATGAGTTAGAGATGCCTGAGAGCTTTTTGGATACAGGCATGTTGAGCTTCCGTGTGACTCCAAAACCTGATAAGGTAGATGTCTTTGTAACCAAATCAAAGATTGACCAAAATCTAGATTTTGAAGACTTATCGGATTTACCAGATATGGAAGAATTGGCTCAAATGTCGCCAGATGAATTTATCAAAACCTTGGAAAAAAGCATCGCAGATAAAACCAAGGACGATATCGAAGCCATTCAATCTCTAGAGCAAGTCGAAGCAAAGGAAGAAGAGCAGGAACAGGCTGAACAAGAAGCTGAGAGCAAGAAAGAACCTTACATCTACTACATCCTTTCTTTTGCTAAGTTGGCTGACTTGGTGTCTTTGCCCAGACAGTGACTTTTGAGATGGAAACTTCTGAACTCTACAAGATGAATGAGCGCTATTATTTGACCATTTTAGTGGATATTGAAAATCATCCAAGTCCATATCCAGCTTGGCTGTTGGCCCGTATGCGCGAGTTTGCGGACGATAGTGATATCAGTCGTTCAGTTTTGCAAGAGTATGGCCAAGTCTTGATGAATCACGATGCAGTGCTTAATCTGCAAAAGATTGGATAATCCTTTCTGGAAAGCTTTTTCTAGATTTTAAGAAGAGCGAATCATCAGATTCGTTTTTTCTTTTTATACTGAAATAGTGATTTACTATGATAGGAATTTTCACAAAATTCTGTTATAATGGCTATATTAGAAAATTTCGAGGAGACAAACATGACAGTTAAAATTGCTTTACTAGGATTTGGCACCGTTGCAAGTGGTGTGCCTTTCCTCCTAAAGGAAAATGGAGAAAAAATCAATCAATCAGCACATTCAGAGATTGAAGTTGCTAAGGTATTGGTCAAGGATGAAGATGAAAAGAATCGCTTGCTTGCAGCAGGGAATGACTTTAACTTTGTAACCAATGTGGATGACATTTTGTCAGATCAAGACATTACGATCGTAGTGGAATTGATGGGGCGTATCGAACCTGCTAAAACTTTTATCACTCGTGCCTTGGAAGCTGGAAAACACGTTGTTACTGCTAACAAGGACCTTTTGGCTGTCCATGGTGCAGAATTGTTAGAAATCGCTAAAGAGCATAATGTAGCACTTTACTACGAAGCAGCAGTAGCTGGTGGGATTCCAATTCTTCGTACATTGGCAAATTCGTTGGCTTCTGATAAAGTCACGCGCGTGCTTGGAGTGGTTAACGGAACTTCCAACTTCATGATGACCAAGATGGTGGAAGAAGGCTGGTCTTACGATGATGCTCTAGCGGAAGCGCAAAGACTTGGATTTGCAGAAAGTGACCCGACAAATGACGTGGATGGAATTGATGCAGCCTACAAGATGGTGATTTTGAGCCAATTTGCCTTTGGTATGAAGGTTGCTTTTGATGATGTAGCCCACAAGGGAATTCGTAACATCACACCAGAAGATGTAGCTGTAGCTCAAGAGCTTGGTTATGTAGTGAAATTGGTTGGTTCTATCGAGGAAACTCCTTCAGGAATTGCTGCAGAAGTGACTCCAACCTTCCTTCCTAAAACGCACCCACTTGCCAGTGTGAATGGGGTAATGAACGCTGTCTTTGTAGAATCTATCGGTATCGGTGAGTCTATGTACTACGGACCAGGAGCTGGTCAAAAACCAACTGCAACAAGTGTTGTAGCAGATATTGTCCGTATCGTTCGTCGCTTGAATGATGGTACCATTGGCAAAGACTTCAACGAATACAGCCGTGACTTGGTCTTGGCAAATCCAGAGGATGTCAAAGCTAATTACTACTTCTCAATCTTGGCTCCAGACTCAAAAGGTCAGGTCTTGAAACTTGCTGAAATCTTCAATGCACAAGATATATCCTTCAAACAAATCCTCCAAGATGGAAAAGAAGGTGACAAGGCGCGTGTCGTGATCATCACACACAAGATTAATAAAGCCCAGCTTGAAAATGTCTCAGCTGAATTGAAGAAGGTTTCAGAATTCGACCTCTTGAATACCTTCAAGGTGCTAGGAGAATAAGATGAAATTATTGTACCTGCAACCAGTGCCAATATCGGGCCAGGATTTGACTCGGTCGGTGTAGCTGTAACCAAGTATCTTCAAATTGAGGTCTGCGAAGAACGAGAAGAGTGGTTGATTGAACACCAGATTGGCAAATGGATTCCCCATGATGAGCGTAATCTCTTACTAAAAATTGCTTTGCAAATTGTACCAGACTTGCAACCAAGACGTTTGAAAATGACCAGTGATGTTCCCTTGGCGCGTGGTTTGGGTTCTTCTAGCTCGGTTATCGTTGCTGGGATTGAACTAGCCAACCAACTGGGGAATCTCAACTTGTCTGATCATGAAAAATTGCAGTTGGCGACTAAGATTGAAGGACATCCTGACAATGTGGCTCCAGCCATTTATGGTAATCTCGTTATTGCAAGCTCAGTTGATGGACAAGTTTCTGCTATTGTAGCAGACTTCCCAGAGTGTGATTTCCTAGCCTACATTCCAAACTATGAATTGCGTACTCGAGACAGCCGTGGTGTCTTGCCTAAGAAATTGTCCTATAAGGAAGCTGTTGCAGCTAGTTCTATCGCCAATGTGGCGGTTGCGGCCTTGTTGGCAGGAGACATGGTGACAGCTGGCCAAGCAATTGAGGGGGATCTCTTCCACGAGCGCTATCGTCAGGACTTGGTAAGAGAATTTGCGACCATTAAGCAAGTAGCCAAAGAGAATGGTGCCTATGCAACTTACCTCTCTGGTGCTGGGCCGACAGTTATGGTCTTGGCTTCTCATGACAAGATGCCAACGATTAAGACAGAATTGGGAAAGCAACCTTTCAAAGGAAAACTGCATGACTTGAAAGTTGATACCCAAGGTGTCCGTGTCGAAGCAAAATAAAAAAATAGAAGACAGGATGGGGAAACTCTCGACCAGAGGGCTTCCTGTCCTTTTTTTGAAAAGAAGTCTAGTTAAAAACTTGATAAAGGAGAAATAAAGATGGCAGAAATTTATCTAGCAGGTGGTTGTTTTTGGGGCCTAGAGGAATATTTTTCACGAATTTCTGGAGTATTAGCAACAAGTGTTGGCTACGCTAATGGTCAAGTCGAAACGACCAATTACAACTTGCTCAAGGAAACAGACCATGCAGAAACGGTCCAAGTGATTTACGATGAGAAGGCAGTGTCACTCAGAGAAATTTTGCTCTATTATTTCCGAGTCATCGATCCCTTATCCATCAATCAACAAGGGAATGACCGTGGTCGCCAATATCGAACTGGGATCTATTACCAAGATGAAGCAGACTTGCCAGCTATCTACACTGTGGTGCAGGAGCAGGAGCGCATGCTGGGTCGCAAGATTGCAGTAGAGGTGGATAAACTACGCCACTATATTTTAGCTGAAGATTACCACCAAGACTATCTTAAGAAAAATCCTTCAGGTTACTGTCATATCGATGTGACCGATGCCGATAAGCCATTGATTGATGCAGCAAACTATGAAAAACCTAGTCAAGAAATGTTGAAGGACAGTTTATCAGAAGAGTCCTATCGTGTCACCCAAGAAGCTGCTACAGAGGCTCCATTTAGCAATGCCTATGACCAAACCTTTGAAGAAGGGATTTATGTAGACATCACGACGGGTGAGCCACTCTTTTTTGCCAAGGATAAGTTTGCCTCAGGTTGTGGTTGGCCAAGTTTTAGCCGTCCGATTTCCAAGGAATTGATTCATTACTACAAGGATCTCAGCCATGGAATGGAGCGAATCGAGGTTCGTTCTCGGTCAGGCAATGCTCACTTGGGGCATGTTTTCACAGATGGGCCTCGGGAGTTAGGTGGTCTTCGTTACTGTATCAATTCTGCATCCTTGCGCTTTGTGGCCAAGGATGAGATGGAAGAGGTAGGATATGGCTATTTATTGCCTTACTTAAACAAATAAAACAGAGATGGTGGGCGCTTCCCACTTTCTTTATTTCTAGTATACGAATAGAAGGGATTTATGAAACACCTATTATCTTACTTCAAACCCTACATCAAGGAATCAATTTTAGCCCCCTTGTTCAAGCTGTTAGAAGCTGTTTTTGAGCTCTTGGTTCCCATGGTGATTGCTGGGATTGTTGACCAATCCTTGCCCCAGAAAAATCAAGGTCATCTCTGGATGCAGATTGGTCTGCTCCTTATCTTTGCAGTGATTGGAGTTGTAGTGGCCTTGGTAGCTCAGTTTTACTCAGCCAAGGCAGCGGTAGGATTTGCTAAAGAATTGACGGACGATCTTTATCGTCATATTCTGTCTTTACCAAAGGACAGCAGAGACCGTTTGACAACTTCGAGCTTGGTGACCCGCTTGACTTCGGACACCTACCAGATTCAGACTGGTATCAATCAATTCCTGCGTCTCTTTTTGCGAGCGCCAATTATCGTTTTTGGGGCTATCTTTATGGCCTATCGAATCTCAGCTGAGTTGACTCTCTGGTTTTTAGTCATGGTTGTCATTTTGACCATTGTCATTGTAGGGCTCTCTCGACTGGTTAATCCTCTCTACAGCAGTCTTAGAACGAAAACGGACCAACTGGTTCAAGAAACGCGCCAGCAATTACAAGGGATGCGAGTTATTCGTGCTTTTGGACAAGAAAAACGAGAGTTACAGATTTTTCAAACCCTTAACCAAGTTTATGCTAGATTACAAGAGCAAACTGGTTTCTGGTCTAGTTTATTAACACCTCTGACCTATCTGATTGTCAATGGAACCCTCCTCGTTATCATCTGGCAGGGCTATATTTCTATACAAGGAGGCTTACTCAGTCAAGGTGCCCTCATTGCCCTTATCAACTATCTCTTACAGATTTTGGTTGAATTGGTCAAGCTAGCCATGCTGATAAATTCTCTCAACCAGTCCTATATCTCTTCTAAGCGAATCGAGGAAGTCTTTGCTCAAGCTCCAGAAGATATCCATTCAAAATTAGAGCAAAAGCAAGTTACTAGTAATCAGGTTTTACAAGTCCAAGGACTGACCTTTACCTATCCTGATGCGGCCCAGGCTTCTCTGAGAGATATTTCCTTTGATATGACTCAAGGGCAGACCCTTGGTATCATTGGGGAACGGGTTCTGGTAAATCAAGTTTGGTGCAACTCATCCTTGGACTTTATCCAGCAGATAAGGGAAGCATTGACCTTTATCGAGATGGATCTAGTCCTCGTAATTTGGAGGAGTGGCGGTCTTGGATTGCCTATGTGCCCCAAAAGGTTGAACTCTTTAAAGGAACCATTCGTTCCAACTTGACTTTAGGTTTAGATCAAGAAGTAACTGACCAAGAACTCTGGCAGGCCTTGGAAATTGCGCAAGCAAAGGATTTTGTCAGTGAAAAGGAAGGACTCTTGGATGCCCTAGTTGAGGCAGGAGGTCGAAATTTCTCAGGTGGACAAAAACAAAGGCTGTCTATTGCTCGCGCAGTCTTGCGCCAAGCTCCATTTCTTATCCTAGATGATGCGACTTCGGCCCTCGACACCATTACTGAGTCCAAGCTCTTGAAAGCTATCCGCGAGAACTTACCAAATACAAGCTTAATCTTGATTTCTCAACGAACCTCGACTTTACAGATGGCTGACCAGATTCTCCTCTTGGAAAAAGGTGAGCTTTTAGCTATCGGCAAGCACGAGGACTTGATGAAATCCAGCCAAGTCTATCGTGAAATCAATGCATCCCAACATGGAAAGGAGGACTAGAATGAGACGACAAACTGCAAACCAGACATTCACACGTTTGGCTAAGGATTTAGCAAGCCATCCCTTCCTCCTTTTCCTAGCCTTTCTAGGAACTATTGTCCAGGTTGCCTTATCGATCTACCTACCTATCTTGATTGGGCAGGTCATCGACCAAGTCCTAGTGACTGGTTCATCATCAGTTTTTTGGCACATTTTCATTCAGATGATTTTGGTGGTCATAGGAAATACTCTCGTTCAATGGGTCAATCCTCTCCTCTATAATCGCCTAATCTTCTTTTATACCAAAGACTTGCGTGAGCGAATCATCCATAAGCTCCATCGTTTACCGATTGCTTTTGTTGATCAGCAAGGAAGTGGAGAGATGGTCAGTCGTGTGACCACAGACATCGAACAGTTGGCAGCTGGCTTGACCATGATTTTTAATCAATTTTTCATTGGTGTCTTGATGATTTTGGTTAGTATTCTAGCCATGCTTCAAATCCATCTCCTCATGACCCTCTTAGTCTTGCTGTTGACGCCACTGTCTATGGTGATTTCACGCTTTATTGCTAAACGCTCCTATCATCTCTTTCAGAAGCAAACAGAGACAAGGGGGATTCAAACTCAGTTGATTGAAGAATCTCTTAGCCAGCAGACCATTATCCAGTCCTTTAATGCTCAGGCAGAATTTATCCAAAGGCTGCGTGAGGCTAATGACCACTACGCAGGCTATTCTCAGTCAGCTATCTTTATTCTTCAACGGTCAATCCTTCGACTCGTTTCGTCAATGCACTGATTTATGCCCTTCTAGCTGGAGTGGGAGCTTATCGTATCATGATGGGGTCCACCTTGACCATCGGGCGTTTAGTGACCTTTTTGAACTATGTCCAGCAATACACCAAACCCTTTAACGATATTTCTTCAGTGCTAGCTGAGTTGCAAAGTGCTCTCGCTTGCGCAGAGCGTGTCTATGGAGTCTTAGATAGACCTGAAGTGGTTGAAACAGGCAAGGAAGACTTGACCAGTGACCAGGTTAAGGGAGCTATTTCCTTTAAACAGGTTTCTTTTGGCTACTATCCTGAAAATATTTTGATTAAGGATTTATCTATTGATATTCCAGCTGGTAGCAAGGTTGCTATTGTTGGTCCGACAGGTGCTGGAAAATCAACCCTTATCAATCTCCTCATGCGGTTTTATCCCATTAACTCGGGAGATATCTTGCTGGATGGGAAATCTATTTATGACTATAGTCGTATCTCTTTACGCCAGCAGTTTGGCATGGTGCTTCAAGAAACCTGGCTCAAGCAAGGAACCATTCATGACAATATTGCCTTTTGCAATCCTAATGCTAGTCGGGAGCAAGTGATTGCTGCTGCCAAAGCAGCCAATGCAGACTTTTTCATCCAACAGTTACCTCAAGGCTATGATACCAAGTTGGAAAATGCGGGAGAATCTCTTTCTGTCGGTCAAGCCCAGCTCTTGACCATAGCCCGAGTCTTTCTGGCTATTCCAAAGATTCTTATCTTAGACGAGGCGACGTCCTCCATTGATACGCGGACAGAAGTACTGGTTCAGGATGCCTTTACCAAACTCATGAAGGGGCGCACAAGCTTTATCATTGCCCACCGCTTGTCAACCATTCAGGATGCGGATTTGATTCTTGTCTTGGTGGATGGCGACATTGTTGAGTATGGTAACCATCATGACCTCATGGCTAGAAAGGGCAAGTATTACCAAATGAAGCAAGCTGCGGCTTTTAGTTCTGAATAATCCTTTCTACTTTGAAGTCTTATGGACAAAAAAAGTTGCCTTCGGGTGACTTTTTTGTTACAATAGCTAGAAAAATTATTCACTGTAATACTCAATGAAAATCAAAGAGCAAACTAGTAAGCTAGCCGTAGGTTGCTCAAAGCACTGCCTTGAGGTTGTAGATAAGACTGACGAAGTCAGCTCAAAACACTGTTTTGAGGTTGTAGATAAGACTGACGAAGTCAGTAACCATATATCTACGGCAAGGTGAATCTGAAGTGGTTTGAATTTGAGTATAAATTGTCTTTTAGAAAAGGAGCCTATAATGAAAGTCTTTCAGCATGTAAATATCGTGACTTGTGACCAAGATTTCCATGTCTATCTAGATGGAATCTTAGCCGTTAAGGATTCTCAAATCGTCTATGTCGGTCAAGAGAAGTCAGAGATTTTAGAGCAAGCTGAGCAGATTATAGACTATCAAGGAGCTTGGATTATGCCTGGTTTGGTTAATTGCCATACCCACTCTGCAATGACAGGTTTGAGAGGGATTCGAGATGATAGTAATCTTCATGAATGGCTTAATGACTATATCTGGCCCGCAGAAGCTGAGTTTACTCCCGACATGACTGCCAAGGCGGTCAAAGAATCTCTGACAGAGATGCTCCAGTCAGGAACAACAACCTTTAATGATATGTATAATCCCAATGGTGTGGATATTGAGCAGATTTATCAGGCAGTGAAAGATTCCAAGATGCGTTGTTATTTCTCACCGACCCTCTTTTCTTCAGGGGCAGAAACAACTGCTGAGACCATTGCAAGAACTCGAGCAATCATTGAGGAAATTATTGGATATAAAAATCCAAATTTCAAGGTGATGGTAGCACCACATTCTCCTTACAGCTGTAGTAGAGACTTGCTGGCAGAAAGCTTAGATATGGCAAAAGAGCTTGCTATTCCAATCCATATCCACGTGGCGGAGACCAAGGAGGAGTCAGGCATTATCCTGAAACGCTACGGCAAACGCCCCCTCGCTTTTCTAGAAGAACTGGGTTACTTAGATCATCCGTCCGTCTTCGCTCACGGGGTCGAATTAAACGAGAGAGAAATTGAACGCTTGGCAACTTCTCAAGTGTCTATTGCCCACAATCCTATCAGTAATCTCAAATTGGCATCAGGGATTGCTCCTATCATTCAACTGCAAAAGCAGGAGTAGCAGTCGGAATTGCGACGGATTCGGTTGCCTCCAACAACAACCTTGATATGTTTGAGGAAGGACGAACAGCAGCCCTTCTTCAGAAGATGAAAAGTGGAGATGCCAGCCAATTTCCGATCGAAACAGCTCTCAAGGCACTGACAATCGAAGGGGCTAAGGTTCTAGGAATGGAAAATCAGATAGGAAGTCTAGAAGTCGGCAAGCAAGCAGATTTTCTCGTTATTCAACCACAGGGAAAAATCCATCTCCAACCTCAGGAAAATATGCTTTCTCATCTCGTCTATGCTGTTAAATCCAGTGATGTTGATGATGTTTATATCGCTGGAGAACAGGTTGTTAAGCAAGGTCAAGTCCTGACAGTAGAACTTTAGAAGAAAAATCACGAAAAAATTTTAAAAAAGTTTGCAAAAATCTTGCATTCTTTTTTTGACTATGCTATACTTATATACGGTTTGAAAAAACTGCCTAAGACAGTAGGGGAGCTCGACTCATAAATATCCTACCGAGGACAAAACGTATCATGTAAAAAGAAGCGTATTGTACTTTCGTGTCTAGGTTTGGGCGCGTTTTTCTTTTGGAAAAATTCCCCAAGCAAAATAATTACGGAGGTGAACACACTAATGAGTGAAGCAATTATTGCTAAAAAAGCGGAACTAGTTGACGTAGTAGCTGAAAAAATGAAAGCTGCTGCATCTATCGTCGTTGTAGACGCTCGTGGTTTGACAGTTGAGCAAGATACAGTTCTTCGTCGTGAGCTTCGTGGAAGCGAAGTTGAGTATAAAGTTATTAAAAACTCAATCTTGCGTCGTGCAGCTGAAAAAGCGGGTCTTGAAGAACTTGCATCAGTATTTGTTGGACCATCTGCAGTAGCATTTTCTAACGAAGATGTTATCGCACCAGCGAAAATCTTGAATGACTTTTCTAAAGACGCTGAAGCACTTGAAATTAAAGGTGGTGCAATCGAAGGCGCTGTCGCATCTAAAGAAGAGATTCTTGCACTTGCAACTCTTCCAAACCGCGAAGGACTTCTTTCTATGCTCCTTTCTGTACTTCAAGCGCCAGTGCGCAACGTTGCTCTTGCAGTCAAAGCGGTTGCAGACAACAAAGAAGACGCAGCTTAATCTTAAGCTACGCAGCGTAGCCTAGCTACGAAAATCTATTATAAATTTAAAACATATTTGGAGGAAATAACAATGGCATTGAACATTGAAAACATTATTGCTGAAATTAAAGAAGCTTCAATCCTTGAATTGAACGACCTTGTAAAAGCTATCGAAGAAGAATTTGGTGTAACTGCAGCTGCTCCTGTAGCTGTTGCTGCAGCTGGTGCTGCTGACGCTGGTGCTGCTAAAGATTCATTCGACGTTGAATTGACATCTGCAGGCGACAAAAAAGTTGGCGTTATCAAAGTTGTACGTGAAATCACAGGTCTTGGTCTTAAAGAAGCTAAAGAACTTGTTGACGGTGCACCAGCACTTGTTAAAGAAGGCGTTGCAACTGCAGAAGCTGAAGAAATCAAAGCTAAATTGGAAGAAGCTGGAGCTTCAGTTACTCTTAAATAATAGAGCGACTACATTAGTAGCTTAAAAACATGATTAAACCGCTATTCTTAGGAGTAGCGGTTTTTATTTTTATATAGTTGTTCAGGAAAGCAATAATTTTTTTGTATAATTGGTTTACTACTCTAAATTAATATAGTACAAGAGTTTGTTAATTAAACTATACCTTATGGTTTTGACTAGTATGATATAATTATGTTGAAATACTTATCTGGAAAGGTTTTTTTATAATGAGTTTAAGAAATAAAATTGAGCAACATATTAAAGAGCTAGAGGGAGGGAAGTTTCAAAAACTGGGTGACGCGTACCTAAGTAGAAAATACAATTTTAATATTGTTTCATTAGGCTCACAGGAAGGAACAGATAAAACAACTAAAGGGATCCCAGATTCTTACGCTGACGAAGATGGTAAATATGTTTATATTATGTATGGCACCCATAAGTCTGTAATATCTAAATTAGAAGGAGACATTCAGTCAGTTAAGAAAAAAATTTTAGAGGAAAATATTGCTGAAGATAAAGTTGGGAGGCTTATTTGTTGTCATACTTCTTCAAATATAACAATTAAACAAAAAAAGAAGATCTAGAAAAAATGGCTGAACCTTATCAGCTAGAATTGATTGGAATTAATGAAATTGCTAATGATCTTACAAAGATAGATTTTCAATATTTAGCAAAGGAGTATCTATCAATCAGTGAATCTACAGAGCAAGTTTGGTCTATCAATGACTTCATAAGAATTCATGATGAGAGTAAAACTAATGCACCTATATCAAATGACTATATTGGAGATGTAAGTGAAATTATAAATACCATTAAATCAAGTGAAAAACGAATCTTCTTAATATCTGCTAAGCCTGGAACAGGGAAAACTAGATTTGCAATTGAAATTTGCTCTTTGCTTGACCGAAATAAATATAACATTATTTGTGTCAAGAGCAATAATCAGGATATTTACCAAGATGTAAAAACGCAATCTAAATTTACACAAAGAAAATATTGTTTTTATTGATGATGTTAATACTACACAAAATTATATTTCTACCCTTGGGCTACTGAACACGACTAGTAATATTCGGTTTATTCTTACGGTACGTGATTATGCTAAAAAAGATGTAATCAATAATGTTAAAGTTTATGGGTACAATAATATTGAGCCAGAACTTATAAAAAGATGATAATTTTAAGGAATTACTCAATCAATTCTCTCGAAACGATTTCACCAATAAAGAAATTGAACATATAAAAAAACGATATCTAAAAAGCAATCCGCGTATTGCAGTCATTGCAGCGAAGTTATCTAGCTCTCGGGATTTGACTAATTTTAATGACGAGATTGATATTTTTAAAAAGATTACTATGAAGAAATTTTTAAATAAAAAAATAACATTATTTATGCAGAACAAAAGACTTTATTTATTTTATCTTACTTAAAAAAAGATTAGGCTGAAAAGTTTAGAAGAGAACCAGGAATTCAAAAAAATTACTAAAAAAATAACTGATATAACAAATACTGACTTTAAGAGTGCAGTGGAGAAGCTTCACGAGAGAGAGTTGTGTAATATTTATAACGACAAAATTGTAAAGATAGCAGATCAATCATTAGATGATTATATAGTTATCAAGTTTTTTTAATTAACAAGAAAAATATCAATTTTAGAAATTTTTACATGAGTTATATCCAGTAAACGATCAAAGAGTTGTTCAAATACTAAATCAATGTTCCAATTTTATTAGGAAAGAGAGTGATGTAGAAAGCGTTTCTGATGCAGTTAAATCATATTATTACAATGAAAGTAATTTTTGAAAGTTATGAACTTAAAGAAAAAGTTTTTTTAATACAATTTGGAGTATTACTTCCTTTAGAAGCAATTTCACACGTTAAAAAAATAAAATTGATAATATAGAGTCTCAGGCTTATACAAAGACTAATTTTTATTAATCAGAAGGATAAAAAGGAATCTATTGAGGATTCAGTTTTAAATATTGTATTTGTAACTACACGGACAAAAATATTGTAGTCAAATTCTCCAATTATTGTTAAAAGTACTTTGATAAAAAAATCCTAATAAAAATTTCTGAGGTTTATAGTATTCTTGAAGCAAACTACGGGTTGGTTACAGAAAGAGAATATATTGATTATACCTTTGCTGAAAATACCATTTCTGAACTTGCTAATCTTGATTTGACAAAAAAAGTTATAACCAAGAATTAATCGTGACAATTTTTGAAGCAGTATCTTAAAATTGAAATCGAAAGAACAGAAGCTCATGAAGAAACATTTACTTTTAGGCGCTATAAAGTCCCGGATAGTGAAAAATTAAAACAGTATCATAGAAGTATACTAAAACTTTTAGCGAATTTGTATAATATAGGGAGTTGTGAAACTAGATTTTACATTGAGAAAATGCTATATGATTACAGAAGAAAAATTTTGACCTATTCAGAAAGTCATCGAAATACTATCCTTGGAGATTTGAGAAATATTAGGAAATTATTTTTTTAATGACATTAAAAAAACTTATCTATGATTGGAGAAAAAAATAGTTTATGCTTTGCATAAAGCTGAAGTGAAAGAAAACTTACCGATTGTTTTTTTGATGATTATATAATTTCTGACAGACAAAAAAATATAATAATTTAACAAATCCTAACCATGCTTGGTTTTATGATACTGCTGAAATTAAACTACAACAAATTGCAAATAGCTATTCAAATGTTTGGCTTAAAACTTTTAATTTTGCAAATCAATTCAAACATAGCTTATTTATGAATGACAATAACATTGAGCTAGTACTATTCAATATGTTTTTACTATCAAAAAAATGATAAAAAGATTAAATTTCTAAATTATATGTTTAAATCAAACTATCATTTTGTAAATAGGAATCCGATTAGTTTTTTTAGAAAATATTGAGGAAAGTTCAATGCAGTCTGTTATTGCTTCCTCTCCAGAATCAGAAAAAAATATGAATGGCAACTTGCTTATTTAACACAACTTGAAAAACGTTAAAAAAATGAAGATATACAAACATTAAAGAGTATTCTAGAAGCTAATTCTTTACCATGTTATTTTACAATTTTTAAATTTTTGAGAGATTGATTTTTGAAAGATCCTAGTTTAAAAGAGTTGTTAATACAAAAAAAGCTGGGAATACAAATTTTTGTTATTTCTGATTTTATAAGAGAAGAGGAGGTGCCAAAAATTAATAAATCTAATTGGAGTAAAAAGAGTTGAAGTTTTGGTATTTAATAAATTTAGAAAAATTGTCAGAATCACAGCTATAATCTTTTTCAAAAAAATTAGGTGAAAAAAAGATGTTAATTTTTTTCGGTAGAAGTCTTGAAGAAAAATTGATGAATTGAGAATAGATCATTCTAATTCAGAATACATGGTATTACATTCTATAAATGAATTTAGAGATAAGAAAGAGATTTATAAAAAGTTTATCCGTTTTGCAGTAAATAGGCCATATTACTACTACAACAATATGATTGATGATATTATAAAAAAATGACAGTCAGATCATATTAGAAATACTGGAGGAAACAAATAATGAGCAATCTGCAATTAGATTGGTCAATCTAGGTGTAGAATTTTTTTAGAAAACAACAATCAAAAAAACTAATACTATTTAATCTTCTCAGAGCTAAAGGATTTGGTAAGAAGTCATTCCAAGAAATACATTTTACTCCCTATTCACATTTTTTTATACTGGTAGTCATGTTCCAGTGTTGGAATTAGAAAAAGAACTCCTAGAAAGAATTAAAAAGATATTTGAAACTGATATAGACTACATTAACTTGCTACTGTACTTGAATAAACTAATTGATTGCAAGCGAAAAAGCTATTGAAAGAGAATTGGAAAAAGAGTTTTAAATTTTTAATTTATATTTCTTACTTTTTAAAGGTGCCAGATATAATAAATAAAATCTACTGTTTTATAATAAAATATTAGGTTTGAGTTATGAATTGTGGGAAATGATAATCTAGAGTAGAGTAGTTTTATTGTCTTTTCAAAAAAATAGACAATAAATATATTAAAACATTAGCCTATATAAAGAAAAAAAGGTAGAATTCTATATTTTTTTGCATAAAGGATATTAGAATCTTAAATTTTAGGAATTGAAAAAACTGGCTACCCGTCTGGGTAGTCAGTTTCCGTAATTTGTTTTTTATACCACGCCTTGTGCAATCATAGCGTTTGCTACATTTTCAAAGGCAGCAATGTTAGCTCCTGCAAGGTAGTCTTTATCAAGACCGTATGTTTCTGAAGTTGTTTTAGCTGTGTTGAAGATGTTTGTCATGATGTCTTTGAGACGTCCATCAACTTCTTCACGAGTCCATGAGAGGCGAAGGCTATTTTGGCTCATTTCAAGAGCTGAAACGGCTACACCACCAGCGTTGGCAGCTTTGGCAGGTCCGTAGAAGATACCATTTTCCTTGTAAACTTTGATGGCATCAAGGTCGCTTGGCATGTTGGCACCTTCAGATACACAGATAACGCCTTGAGCAACCAAACGTTTAGCTGCTTCACCGTTGATTTCGTTTTGAGTCGCACATGGAAGAGCGATGTCATAGTTTCCAGCGTAAGTCCATACAGAACCTTCATGATAAGTAGCAGTTGCTTTCTCAGCTGCATACTCAGTCAAACGAGCGCGACGTTTTTCTTTAACATCAACCAATAGATCGAAGTCGATACCATTTTCATCGATGACATAACCATTTGAATCAGATACAGAGATAACAGTTGCACCAAGTTCAGTCGCTTTTTGAAGAGCGTATTGAGCAACGTTACCAGAACCTGAAATAACAACTTTCTTACCAGCAAAGCTATTACCGTTAGCTTTAAGCATTTCTTCAGTGTAGTAAACCAAACCGTAACCAGTTGCTTCTGGACGAATCAAGCTACCACCAAATCCAAGAGGCTTACCAGTCAAGACACCAGCATCAAATTGGTTAAGGCGTTTGTATTGACCGTAAAGGTAACCAATCTCACGTCCACCAACACCGATATCACCAGCAGGTACGTCAAGTGATGGGCCGATGTATTTTTGCAGTTCAGTCATGAAGCTTTGGCAGAATCGCATCACTTCAGCATCTGTTTTACCTTTAGGATCGAAGTCTGATCCACCTTTACCTCCACCAATAGGAAGTCCAGTCAAGACGTTTTTAAAGATTTGTTCAAATCCGAGGAATTTCAAAATCCCTTGGTTTACAGTTGGGTGGAAACGAAGTCCGCCTTTGTATGGTCCAACAGCTGAGTTGAATTGAACACGGTAGCCGCGGTTAACTTGAATGTTTCCATCACGGTCAACCCAAGGAACACGGAAAGAAATCACGCGCTCTGGCTCAGTAATACGTGCCAAGATATTTTCTTCGATATACTCAGGGTGTTTTTCAAATACAGGTTCTAAAGTGTTGAAATTCTTCGACAGCTTGGAGGAATTCAGCCTCGTGCCCGTTACGAGCTTTCACAGTTTCAAACACGCTTTGGATATATTCTTTAGCAGATGTCATATCGTTCTCCTTAAATTCTAATTTAATTATGTGAGTCATTATAGCAGAATTTTTTTTAGCTGTAAAGAGAAAAAACAAAAAAATTTTCTAAAAAATTCACTCAATTTAGTTTTTTTCATATTTTTTTGAAAATAGATAAAAAAACGAACGTTTTTTTCTTATAAATGCCTTTCTTAAAGAGAAAATCTGAAAATGTGGTATAATATTAGCAATAAAAGGAATCTGGAGGATCAGAATCATGGTATCAACGAAAACGCAAATTGCTGGTTTTGAGTTTGACAATTGTTTGATGAATGCAGCAGGTGTGGCTTGTATGACGATAGCAGAGTTAGAGGGCGTTAAAAATTCAGCGGCAGGAACTTTTGTGACTAAGACAGCGACCTTGGACTTCCGTCAGGGAAATCCTGAGCCACGCTATCAAGATGTTCCCCTTGGTTCTATCAACTCTATGGGCTTGCCGAATAATGGCTTAGACTATTATTTGGACTATCTTTTGGACTTGCAGGAAAAAGAGCCAAACCGAACTTTCTTCCTATCTCTAGTCGGCATGTCTCCAGAGGAAACCCATACTATCTTGAAAAAAGTCCAAGAGAGTGAGTTTCGTGGTCTGACTGAGCTAAATCTCTCCTGTCCAAATGTTCCAGGTAAACCTCAGATTGCCTATGATTTTGAGACAACAGACCGAATTTTGGCAGAGGTATTTGCCTACTTCACCAAACCTTTAGGAATTAAATTGCCACCATATTTTGATATTGTTCACTTTGACCAAGCGGCAGCTATTTTCAATAAGTATCCTCTTAAGTTTGTCAACTGCGTCAACTCTATCGGAAACGGCCTTTATATAGAAGATGAGTCTGTTGTTATTCGTCCTAAAAATGGTTTTGGTGGCATTGGTGGCGAGTATATCAAACCGACTGCTCTAGCTAATGTTCATGCCTTTTATCAACGCTTAAATCCTCAAATTCAAATCATCGGAACAGGTGGCGTGTTGACTGGTCGTGATGCCTTTGAACATATCCTCTGTGGAGCAAGTATGGTGCAGGTGGGAACCACCCTTCACAAAGAAGGCGTTGGTGCTTTTGATCGTATTACCAATGAACTGAAAGCAATCATGGTGGAAAAAGGGTACGAAAGCCTAGAAGATTTCCGTGGGAAATTGCGCTATATTGATTAAATTCATTAAAAAATCAGAAGAAAGGAGAGAAGATGCTAGCCATTGAAGAAAGTCAGAAGTTGACTTTATCAAATTTATCGAGCCTGAGCCTTTTTACAGGGACAGACCAGGGTCAGTTTGAAGTTATGAAGAGTCAAGTATTGAAACAGATTGGTTATGATTCTGCTGATCTCAACTTTGCCTACTTTGATATGAAAGAAGTGGTTTATAAGGATGTAGAACTGGAGTTGGTCAGCCTTCCTTTCTTTGCGGACGAGAAAATCGTGATATTGGATCATTTTGTCGATATCACCACTGTTAAAAAGCGTTTTTTGACAGATGATGAGCTCAAGTCGTTTGAAGAATACCTTGATAACCCTTCGCCAACAACCAAGTTGTTGATTTTTGCTGAAGGAAAACTGGATAGCAAGAGACGGCTGGTAAAATTACTTAAGCGTGATGCCAAGGTTTTTGACGCAGTAGAAGCCAAAGAACAAGAATTGCGCCAGTATTTCCAAAAGTGGAGCCAGAAACAAGGTCTGCAGTTTGCTAATCATTCTTTTGAAAATCTCCTCATCAAGTCGGGTTTTCAATTTAGTGAAATCCAGAAATCTGCTCTTTTTACAGTCCTATAAGGAAGACTCTGTTATCGAGGAAGAGGATATTGTTAACGCAATTCCCAAGACCTTGCAGGACAATATTTTTGATTTAACTCAGTTTATTCTGACTAAAAAGATGGATCAGGCGCGCGACTTGGTTAGAGACTTGACCTTGCAAGGGGAAGACGAAATCAAGCTCATAGCTGTCATGTTAGGACAATTTCGGACTTTTACCCAGGTGAAGATTTTGGCGGAGTCTGGGCAAACAGAATCTCAGATTGCAAGTAGTCTAGGTAGTTATCTGGGACGGACTCCCAATCCCTATCAAATCAAGTTTGCGCTGAGGGATTCACGAGGACTTTCCTTGAGCTTTTTGAAGCAAGCTATTTCCTATTTGATTGAGACAGACTATCAGATTAAGACAGGTCTTTATGAAAAGAGTTTCCTTTTTGAAAAGGCACTCCTACAGATTGCTAGTCAGGTAAATTGATATTTTTTTGAAACTACAACCCGCGTCAGGATTATCTTGTCGTGGGTTTCTTGCTGATTTGCTTGTTTTATACTCAATGAAAATCAAAGAGCAAACTAGGAAACTAGCCGCAGGTTGCTCAAAATAGTGTTTTGAGGTTGTGGATAGAACTGACGAAGTCAGTAACTACACCTACGGCAAGGCGACGTTGACGCGGTTTGAAGAGATTTTCGAAGAGTATTATTAGAAAGTATCTCAGTGATTTCTTCATCTATAAGCAAAAAACTTGAAAAAAGTGAATGTTTGCGTTATCATTTTCATATAGAAAGAAAAAGAGGTATTACAGATGGCTATTATCTTACCAGATCTTCCATATGCATACGACGCTTTGGAACCATACATCGATGCGGAAACAATGCACTTGCACCATGACAAACACCATCAAACTTATGTCAACAATGCCAATGCAGCTCTAGAAAAACACCCTGAAATCGGTGAAGACCTTGAAGCCTTGCTTGCTGATGTAGAATCTATTCCAGCTGATATCCGTCAAGCGCTTATTAACAATGGTGGTGGACACTTGAACCATGCTCTTTTCTGGGAATTGATGACTCCTGAGAAAACAGCTCCTTCAGCAGAACTTGCAGCAGCAATTGATGCAACATTTGGTTCATTTGAAGAATTCCAAGCAGCCTTCACTGCAGCAGCAACAACTCGTTTCGGTTCTGGCTGGGCATGGTTGGTTGTTAACCAAGAGGGTAAACTTGAAGTGACTTCAACAGCAAACCAAGACACACCAATCTCAGAAGATAAAAAACCAATCTTGGGCTTGGACGTTTGGGAACATGCTTACTACGTGAAATACCGCAACGTGCGTCCTGACTACATCAAAGCTTTCTTCTCAGTAATCAACTGGAACAAAGTAGATGAATTGTACGCAGCTGCTAAATAATGATAGTTGGAGGGAAGAATTGTTCTTCTCTTTTTAAGGTTATATTATTTTGGTCTGACAAAATCGTCAGACTTTTTTCATTTTTATGAGAAACGTGCTAACTGCTAGAAATTATGGTAGAATAAAGTATTAAGTAATCGTGGAAAAAGGATATCTATGCGAAAAGAAATTGCACCTGAATTATACAACTATAACAAGTTTCCTGGTCCTGAGTTCCATTTACACGGGGACAAGGTAGAAACGGAAGGGATAGCTTTTTCCTTGGTGGAAAATATCAAGGATGCCTTTGATGTGACGGCTTTTAATCAGCGTTTTTCAGAAGTCTTAACCAAGTTTGATTATATCGTGGGAGATTGGAGCAACGAACAGCTTCGCCTACGAGGTTTTTACAAGGATGACCGAACAGAAGAAAAACTTGAAAAGATCAGTCGTTTACAAGACTACCTTTTAGAGTATTGTAGTTATGGTTGTGCCTATTTTGTCTTAGAAAATGAAGCCCCTAAGCGAGCATCATTTGACAAGAAAATGCGTAAGAAGGAAGAAGACCAGACTTCTAAAAAAGGGAAGAAACCGGCTCAAACCAAACGAAAACCGAATGCAGATAAGAAAAATAGACGTCGTCAGAAGGACCAGAATTCTCAGAAAGAGGATAAGGGGCAACGCCATTTTGTCATTCGTCAGAAGTGAGTAGAGAATAAGGAGTAGAAATGAAACCGTCAATTTATAGTTTAACACGTCAAACCATGCAGGAATGGGTTTTGGAGCAGGGAGAGAAGAAATTCCGTGCAGATCAAATTTGGGAATGGCTTTACCGTAAACGTGTCCAGTCATTTGAAGAGATGACCAACCTTTCCAAGGATTTGATTGCTAAGCTTAATGACCAGTTTGTGGTCAATCCCTTGAAACAACGTATAGTGCAAGAGTCTGCTGATGGTACTGTCAAATATCTCTTTGAGTTGCCTGATGGTATGTTGATTGAGACAGTACTGATGCGTCAGCACTACGGTTTATCTGTCTGTGTGACGACTCAGGTTGGCTGTAATATCGGTTGTACCTTCTGTGCCTCTGGTTTGATTAAGAAACAACGTGATCTTAATAACGGTGAAATTGTAGCGCAAATCATGCTGGTTCAGAAATACTTTGATGAGCGTGGTCAGGATGAACGCGTCAGCCATATCGTTGTTATGGGAATCGGTGAACCATTTGATAACTACAACAATGTCTTAAATTTCGTTCGTACTATCAATGATGACAAGGGAATGGCAATCGGTGCTCGTCACATTACGGTTTCAACTTCAGGTTTGGCCCATAAAATTCGTGATTTTGCTAATGAAGGGGTTCAGGTTAATCTTGCCGTTTCCCCTTCACGCACCTAACAATGAATTGCGCTCAAGCATCATGAAGATTAACCGTGCCTTTCCGATTGAAAAACTCTTTGCGGCTATTGAGTACTACATTGAGACAACTAATCGTCGTGTGACCTTTGAGTATATCATGCTCAATGAAGTCAATGACGGTGTAGAACAAGCCTTGGAATTGGCTGAATTGCTCAAGAACATCAAGAAATTGTCTTATGTAAACTTGATTCCTTATAACCCAGTTAGTGAGCATGACCAATATAGCCGTAGTCCCAAAGAGCGCGTCCTGGCCTTCTATGATACGCTTAAGAAAAAAGGGGTTAACTGTGTGGTTCGTCAAGAGCATGGTACTGATATTGATGCAGCTTGTGGACAATTGCGTTCCAATACAATGAAACGTGACCGCCAGAAAGCAGTCGCAGCAGTCAATCCTTAATTATGAAGAAGACTTATAATCATATTTTGGTCTGGGGAGTTATTTTCTATAGCATTTGCATTGTCTATTTTTGCTTTACTCCTCAAGAACAATCTCCCGTGGGGGTGGAAACTCCAGGTATTCAGCATCTTGGACGCCTGGTTTTTCTTTTGACTCCTTTCAATTCTCTTTGGAAACTGGGCGAAGTGAGTGATGTAGGACAATTATCTTGGATTTTTTTACAAAATATCCTCAATGTCTTCTTACTTTTTCCTTTGATATTCCAACTCCTTTATCTCCTTCCAAACTTGCGAAAAACAAAAAAGGTGCTACTTTTTAGCTTTCTAGTGAGTCTTGGAATTGAGTGTACGCAGTTAGTCTTGGATTTTTTCTTTGATTTCAATCGCGTCTTTGAGATTGATGATTTGTGGACTAATACCTTGGGTGGCTATCTGGCTTGGTTTCTCTATAAACAATTACATAAAAACAAGATAAGGAATTAAAATGAGTATTTTAGAAGTTAAAAATCTGAGTCACGGTTTTGGTGACCGTGCAATTTTTGAAGATGTGTCCTTCCGTCTCCTCAAGGGAGAACATATCGGTCTGGTCGGTGCCAATGGTGAAGGAAAATCAACCTTTATGAGTATCGTGACTGGTAAATGCTGCCAGATGAAGGGAAGGTTGAGTGGTCCAAATATGTGACTGCCGGTTACTTGGATCAGCACTCCGTCCTTGCTGAAGGGCAGTCGGTGCGTGATGTGCTCCGTACAGCTTTTGATGAGCTGTTTAAAGCAGAAGCCCGTATCAATGACCTTTATATGGAAATGGCTGAAGACGGAGCAGATGTTGATGCTCTCATGGAAGAAGTGGGAGAACTTCAAGACCGTCTGGAGAGTCGTGATTTCTATACCTTGGATGCTAAGATTGACGAAGTAGCGCGTGCCCTTGGTGTCATGGACTTTGGCATGGATACGGATGTAACCTCTTTGTCAGGTGGGCAAAGAACCAAGGTGCTTTTGGCTAAACTCCTCCTTGAAAAGCCCGATATCTTGCTGTTGGACGAGCCTACCAACTACTTGGATGCTGAGCATATTGATTGGCTCAAGCGCTATCTCCAAAACTATGAGAATGCCTTTGTTCTTATTTCACACGATATTCCATTCCTGAACGACGTGATCAATATTGTCTATCATGTGGAAAATCAACAGCTGACGCGTTATTCTGGTGACTACTACCAGTTCCAAGAAGTTTATGCTATGAAGAAATCTCAGCTAGAGGCTGCCTACGAACGTCAGCAGAAAGAGATTGCAGATCTCAAAGATTTTGTCGCACGTAATAAAGCGCGTGTTGCAACACGAAACATGGCCATGTCTCGTCAGAAGAAATTGGATAAGATGGATATTATCGAACTGCAAAGTGAGAAACCAAAGCCATCATTTGATTTCAAACCGGCTCGTACGCCAGGGCGCTTTATCTTCCAAGCCAAGGATTTGCAGATTGGTTATGATCGACCTCTGACCAAGCCTTTAAATCTTACCTTTGAACGTAATCAAAAGGTTGCTATTATCGGAGCAAATGGTATCGGTAAAACAACTCTCTTGAAGTCTCTCTTGGGCATTATCCCGCCAATCGCTGGGGAAGTGGAACGCGGTGACTACCTGGAACTCGGTTATTTTGAACAGGAAGTAGAAGGCGGTAATCGCCAAACACCACTAGAGGCTGTTTGGAATGCCTTCCCAGCTCTCAACCAAGCAGAAGTTCGTGCAGCCCTTGCCCGTTGTGGTTTGACAACCAAGCATATCGAAAGTCAGATTCAGGTCTTGTCAGGTGGGGAACAAGCCAAGGTTCGTTTCTGTCTCTTGATGAATCGTGAAAACAACGTTTTAGTGCTGGACGAGCCGACCAACCATTTGGATGTGGATGCCAAGGATGAACTCAAACGTGCTCTCAAAGAATACAAGGGATCTATCCTTATGGTCTGCCACGAACCAGACTTTTATGAAGGTTGGATGGACCAAATCTGGGACTTTAACAAGCTAACTTAAAAATGAGGAAAAAAGAAATACAGTATCGAATGCGGATACTGTATTTTTTGGTTTTTAAGATTTAAAATCGTAGTCTTTCACCACTTCGATGCTATCGATAGTAATAGCAGTCGTTGGTTTGTCTTTCTCATCTTTTTCGGCTTTAGCAATCTTATCTACAACATCCATACCGTCAATCACTTGACCAAAGACTGGGTGTTTGCCGTCTAGACTAGGGTTTCCCCCTTCTTTATAGGCTTCGATGATTTTCTTTGGATACTTGCTTGTAGGGAGTTTAGCAGAGGTATCTGTAGAATTTGGTTGATAAAGAACTGGCTGCCATTGGTGTTTGGTTGACCAGTATTAGCCATAGAAAGAGCACCCCGGATGTTATAGAGATAAGGAGTAATCTCGTTTTTGAAACCAGTTCCCTTGTCTTTAGTCTTATCCTTGTCATGCCAGATGGACTGACCGCCTGTACCGTCCCCTTTGGGATCTCCAGTTTGAACCATGAAACCATCAATGACACGGTGGAAGGTAATGCCGTTATAGTAGCCTTCTTTGGCATGAGTGAGGAAGTTTTCAACCGCTAGAGGAGCGAGTTTAGGGAAGAGTTTGATACGGATATCTCCTTGACTTGTGTGTAGAATCACTTCAGCCTCGTCTTCAGCAACTTCTTTAGATAGTTGTGGGAAATTGGCGTTTTCGTTTGTTAAAGCATCGTTTAACTCCTTGGCAGATTGGGCTGCTGCTTTGGAGCTTTCCTCAGCGGCCAAGCTAGAATCAACATAGTCATTACCACGCAGACTGCGTTGGATGTTGCTACATCCAGCTAGAGCTACAGTAGATAGTAAAAGAAGTGTTGCTATTTTTTTCATTCTATTCCTCTCAAAAATTCATTTCTACCATTGTACCCTAAAAGGAAGGGGATTTCAAATATTAGTGACAAGACAGTTTAAGAGGAAGCCAACCAGAAAGTCGCTTGCTTAGGGGCATCAATGCCATAAGTGTACTCAAAGTATTTAGGGAACCAGGTCTTAAGAAAGCTCGTAAAGCATCACAATTCTCAAAACGTTAATCAATACGATTATATCAACGTTTCAAAGCACTCAAAAGTTTACCTTATGGGTGCTTTTTTCGTGTTTTTTTAAAAAGTTTACCTCAAAGTTCACCTTATTTTTACCTTATTGTTTTAGAGACTTTAAGCAAATTCCCCAACTGCCATAGGAACTACATTAGAAGTATTGACATAAATTTGAGTTGTGCCTGTATCGCTATGCGTTAGTGCTTCAGAAATGGCTTCTAAGCTCATTCCTGCTTGTTTAGCAAGCGTTGCTCCTGTATGTCGCAGTTTATGAGGTGTAGCATGTGTCAGCTCTTTATGTCGCTTTCTAATACTTTTCATTTTGTTGTTTAGATAGTCAGCATGTAAAGGCTTATTGATGTTTCCTTTTGTGTCGATATATGTAAAAACAAATTGTTCTGGATTACTGATGATGCCAAACTTTGCCAGTTCATATTTTTGTTGTTCTTTCCAAGAGGTAAGGAGCTGAAGTAAGTCATTAGAAATAGAGAAAATAGTTTTCTTATTTCCCTTAGTAGATTTTACTTACCCATATCTATCTAAAGCTTGAATTAGCTGAATCTGTGATTTTGAAAAGTCTATATGTTTCCATTGAAGAGCATAGGTTTCATATTTTCTATCGCCTAAGAAAAAAGTGAGATAAAATAGGACATAATTTTTAAGGGTTATTTTATCATTATCTAAATTTTCTTGAAATGCTGAGAACCATTCTTGGAGTTGTTCATGAGTTAGATATAAATTTTCCTCTCTCTTTGCCTCTGCAAGTTGAATCTTTTTAGTGGCCTTTATTCTTCTTAATATTTTTGCAACTCTATTTGCTTCAATATATTCAAGTTCTTCTGCCCAATCAAAAATAGAAATAACGTAACTTCGTAAAGTTTTGAAGTTGGCATATTCGTTGGCTTTTGCCGTCATCAAATTTAGAATAACCTGTTTATTTTGGTTTAAAAATTGAATCGTATAGTTGCCAAGAAGGGGGAGTATATGCTTTTCAAAACATGTTTTGGTATTAGCAATTGTTGACCTGCTTGGTGGCTTCGAAGTAGATGTAGTTTGTCCTGCTTTGTAGGATTCCCACCAAATATTATTATAGAAGTCTGAGAAAAGAATATCTTCTTTTCCTAGTCCCGAAAAGACGTTGTCTTCAATTTGGTTTAGTTTCGTAAGTAAGTCTATCTCTGCTTGTCGTGCCTCCTTTCTTGTTTTTAAATCTTTTATCATAATAGTTATTGTTAACGATACCAAGAGGCATTCGTGCTTCTAATGGTATATAGACTTTTTAAGCGGTAAGTTCCGTTTTTTTGTCTTACTGATAGTCATGATATTCTCCTTTATATCGAACCAGAAAATATCATGACCATTATAAAATTAAAAAAATCTTGATTTTTTTCTAGTTGTTACTGTTTAGCCAGCGGTCAATAGAATCTTTGTGGAATCGAATTGTTTTTCCAATTTTGATTCTTGGAAGCCCCTTTTGAATCCATGAATCAAGAGTATTATTGGAAATTCCCAAATAGTCACAAGTCTGTTGTTTGTTCAAATAGGGACAACTTAAAGTATTTTTTTCTATTTGTTGTTCAATTTCTTTTTGGATAAGGTTTGATAGCAATAGTTGGATTTGGTGAATTTGTTCATCTGGTAGGATTACTTGCATTCTTTATCCTCCGTCCCATATCTAGAATGACGACGTGAGTCAAGATATTTCGCAAAGAAGTAGGTTTTATCAACTATAACACTCAGTAGTAATGGGTTTTCCTCACGAGCATATATGACAAGATTGTTAAACTCTGTAAAATTATGCTCCTCAATAGTATCAATCACAGTCGAAAGAAATTCATCGTTGTTATTGCTTATAAGAAATTTATCAAGTTCGAAGCCACACCCTGATTCAATATCCTCGATATCGTAAGGTGTCTTTTCAGGATTTTCAGCATGGATAAAGTAATCATACATACCTTTAGGGGACATGACGATTTCAACGTGACTAGGTGTGTTTAGTTTCTCTGTCAAAAGTTCTGAGACTTGCGAATAGCTTTTAAGTGAGTCAAAGAACAAAGCGCCATGTTTATGCGACTTCTTAAACTCACCTGTTTGTCTATTGACATCTTTATCATGCCATGGACTGAGCACAAAGGGGACGTGCATTTCTTCAAGGATTTCCAAATAGTTTTCAGGAGTACTCTCTTGATAGAGAAGGAAAGCCCATTTGTTAGAACGTTTTTCTTTTGCCATAGGCAGGTACCTCGTTTCTAGTTCTTATCTGTTAGGAGAATTTTAGGGTGATTTTGGTAGTCTTATTCAAAACTGTGATTATTGATTATTGGTGTAATGGGGGTCGTAGTAGCCCCATTACATAGCTAAGTTAGAGAGTTTGAAAGGGCGGTGATTTTGGCTTTCACTCTGTGAGCCAAGCACCGCCCTTTCCTTATCTTCTTGTAGCTTTAAACCAGAGCTTATTTCCTTCCCGATTAGGTGAAGAAAAATAATAGTTTGGATTACGGCTAGAAATTTCTTCCTTGATATGAGCTTCCATATCTCTTAGAAGTTTCTGAGCTTGTTGTGTCCTTGGATATTTGAGAAAGACGACAACAGTGCTTTTTCTGACATCAACAGTTGCTTTTCCTACTGTTTGGTTGAAATTTTTAAGAATCGGATTGAATTTTGTTATGGTTGTCTGATTATCAATCGTGATAGCAGACTCTGATTTATCATCTTGTCTGAGAAATTGTCGCAGGCGTATCGTCTGGTAGACAGACTTGAAGTAGTTCAAAATACTATCGCTAATCATTCGTTGGGTTAACTCAACGATAATCAGAGAAACAGCCAATAGTACAAGTATGGTGGCTATTTGGCTTGTGTAGCTTCCTAGAAGACTAAGTTTATTTTGGATAATGATGATAAAACTATTCAAAGATGGGATATCAAAATCTCCAAATAATTTTACAAGCAGATTGAAAGCGAAACTGAGTATAAAACTAATTAGCCCAACGAAAAGAAGGGAGGAAATAAGATTGTATGATTTTTGAAAGAAAGTCTTTTTCATGTTTAGAGTATACCTTTCTTAGTGTAGTAGGTAGGACAAAGAAGAGGAAGAACTTGATAGGGATGTTCATTGTCGATGATTTGGATAAGTCCTGTTCCCTTACCTATTGGGATAACAATTCCTTCAGGGTCTAGGTCAGGAAAGAGAAATTGTGTCGTTTTCTTATTGATATTCCCTATTTGAACCAGTACATTCAACTGTTCACGAACTGATACAGGTATTGTATTGTGATCAAACCTTTGGCTGACTAAAAATAGATGGACTTTAGTGGCACGTCCAAGTAAAGCAATTTGAGACAAGAGTGAAAAGAATGAATCCTTAATAGTCTTGTTTACTCCTTCACTCAAGGCAAGTACCTCATCAATGACAATTGTCAAATGGTCAAATTGATGTTCAGGATTGTCGTAAAGGATTTCTTGGCGTTGCTGAATGAGATTTAGACAATTACTGAGATTTTCATTGATTTCCGAAACAAAATCTGATTTTGAACGGTTCTTTTGAGGATATATGACGGCAATACCATTTTCACGAGCCCAGCGTGACGGCGTATCAAACTTTGGGTCTACAATAATAAGTTCAGAAAAAAATTTTTTTAATAAACTTAAAAAAATAGGTAAGAGCATATGACTTCCCAGAGCCACTATTACCAGCAATTGCTAGCGAAGTGACCTTATTAAAGTTTAGAGTGAGATTTTTCATAATTGGAAGAATATCTTTTTCCTGCATTTTTGAAAATTCCTCTAAATCTGAGATGACTAAACGCTCAGAAACACCTTTTTTCCAAGGGAAGAAAAGCCCTCGCTGAACATGTATGTCATCAGTATCTAATGCCATGAAATAAGCTGAATTTTGCTTTAAGAGGGTATAACGTGGGTAAAGGGCAGCATTGGCAATCAAGAAAATTTTCTGATAGAGTTCATCATCAATGATATAACCTGCTGGTAAGCGAGGGATAAACAGAAAGCCATCAGACATAATCTTAGTGTCAAAGCTATTGGTATAGCTGGTTTCTCCTTGCATGAGGGCTCCAAGTCCCATATTGAGACTTTGGAGCAGGTATTGAGCTAGTTCTTTATTAGTCATCATTTAACCTCCTTAATACTAGTAGCACGGAAATAGACATTATATCCAACTTCACAAGCTTCTAGGTTCTCAAATTCAACCATAGTCATATAGGCTGGCAGTGTTAGCTCAGATTCAAATTTTACTTGGAAGGGTGGAAGTCCTTTTTGAGAGAACCAAGCTTTATGAGCAATAATTTCTCCTGTCGGCTGACCGTCTTCAAATCTCATTTGAGGTTCAAGTTCAGTGCTCAAGCAATGAATTGCTTGTTTGATGTCAATATATTCAGTTGCTGTATTGGCTGAGTAGCCACCTTTGCGATTACGAGTTTTCATAGTTTTCACCATTTATCTTTCATTGTGTTTGTAGAGTTAGGTCGATATGCTCCTTTTTAGTCTTGAGCTGGACTCTTGTTAGGTCATAATTTCTTACCTCCTTATCTATAAGGAGAAAAAAGCAGGAAATTGGTAGTTCCTGCTAAAAGTTTTTTAGAAATATTTTCCGAGTTCTTCTTTTAAGATATTAAGGGTGTCCTCATAGTGCTTTTTAACGGTTTTATGGCTCTTGAACGGTGTCTCTTTCGTCAGTTGTAGTGCAGAAGTGCCATAGAGTGCAATTTCTAAGAAGATATGAAGGTCAACTTCTGGAAGCTTAGAGAGGACATTGTAGAGGTGTTCATTACGCTCCTTGATAAGTAACTGTTCAATGGGGTTATAAGTATTATCAGGATATAAATCCAGAAGCTCCGTTGCTCGTCCTTCGTTCGTAACAGTAGCATTTAAACTAGTCTTACCATAATAGCGTTCCTTGCGTTCAAAGTTATCCATTGCTTGACTGAGCAGTTTATCAACTCCGCTCCAATCGCCACTCTTAACAGCATTTGCAATCTTGCGTTCACGTTTATCTTCGACTTTGTTAGTCATAAAGTTTCCTTTCCGTCCTAGGACGGAAGAGAAACACAGTAGTTTGCCGAATTGAGTATGAAAAAATGCACACCAAAGAAACGGCGAAACAGTTGGCATAGTCTACACCTGATGATGTAACTATGTTCTGAGTTTCAATCCGTCCATTTGATGCGCATCATGAAGGACTATTATTTATTTTGTAGATTTTTTTTCTACAATATAATATTATCAAGTCTCAAAAAAATAAAAAAATTAAGTAAATTGTAAAAATAATTGGGATTTTTTTGTTATAATGAACTTATGCATGATAAACAACAACTTTCTACATTACTATCCTCATTTTTTTACAAGTCATCAAAAAAAGTTTGGTATAACATCCAAACTTCTTGCAAATGAGCTAGAGATATCTAAAAAAATACATTGACAAATTGGAGAAAAAGGATATTTCAATCCAAATACAGGTTCAATAGAGAAACTTTACTCTTATGTATGTCATTTTAAAAATTAAATACTCCGACGATATAAGTAAAGACTACTATTTTTTTCAAACTTAATGGAAGACCTTGATAACTTATTATCTATTGAATTCGAACGATTACTTAATGAATCTAATCCATATAAGATTTCAAATCAAAAAAAGAACTTCTGGAAGAACGGAAAAAGTAGCTTTCAAAAAGAGCTTTAATAATTTAATCGATTTTCTATCTCATGTTGCAAAGCTATTTGACTCAGAATATGATGAGAATGAATCCATTGATTTTTAAATTAAGAGGCTATCAAAAAAAGAGAAATGTTTGATAAGCTATTAGATTTAAAAATTAATCACTAAAAAAATCAAAATGGAAGAATCACTATTCAAAAAAACTTAGCAAAAAAATATTGAATGTAAGCGAGGCTCAAATCTCCCGCTGGAAAAAAACGGAAATGATTATCCAAGTCCTGAACGTCTAATCCAAATTGGGAAATTACTTGATTTAAACTCAGATATTTCAATTGCTCTGCGTGAATATAAATTTCATGATTTTGAATCTATGTTTTTTTAGATAGTCCGAGTTTGAGCAGTAATTTAGAGAAATTTCAACAAGATTATTTCAATAGAATTAAAAAAATTTATTGAAATATCTGGATATGAAAAACAACCTGGAATCTAAAAATCATTGAAGATAATTATCTAATATTTAACGATAATGAAGATTTAAATGAAGTACAGACCATAATTTTTTTAGAGATTGTATCATGCTATTAGCAAAAAGCATTTGAAGTTACTGAAAAATAACGATGGTTTCTTAGATTGGTTGTATAAAAAAAGTTCAGCAAGAAAGAATCAATATACTTATGCATGGCATGCTTGGTCAGAAATTAGATACCGTAGAATATTGTTATAAATTTGCAGAACAAATAGATGATGGGTATAAGTTTTTAAATAATTATATACACTCCGGAGAGAATCCTGAACTTGTTAAAGATTATGTTCTGAACAACCATTCTCTATTTGCCCTCTCAAAAGAATTTATAAATTCATTTTCAAATAAAAAAATGAATTTGAGACTTGGTTTACAGAAACGGAAGTTCTGTTTAAAAAGCAAAAAAATTTTTTTAGACAGCAATGTCAAAAACATCTGTAATGCCTTAAATAAAAAGAAATGAAGATAACTTTCAAAAATTATTTAGAAGCGTTCTATAATCAATTTTGGACATTAATTTTATATAAGAATAAATCAGTTGATCTTGAGTTAAACCCAATACATAAAGCCTATTCAGAAATAGGAGAAAAGGGAATTTCACAAAAATCTTGAAGAAGATTACTCATTGTTAAAAAAATACTTTAGAGAAGATATATAATGACAAAAAAATATGAAGTTTGAAAAAAAGGTTCTAAGCAGTATTTACTCAAATCATATTTGATAGATGGAGAACCAGTATTTGAAGAAATACTTTTTTTAATGACTTATCTTTAATATTTGATACCAAAACGAAAAACTAATAAAAAAATGAGTTTGAAATTGTAGAAGAGAAACACAGATTAAATAAAAAAAGTGCGTGATTTTCAAGATAAATACTTTAAAGATTAATAGATTTACTAATGTGAAATTGCAACAACACAAAAAGAATATCAGTAGAACATTCAGCGGGAGAAAAAAATATTAAATTTGAAGATTATACTTGGGATAAAAAAATTTGAAATTGAAGGTTATTTTTTTCAGAATTACCTGGGGATGTTATTAATAACTCACTGAGAGGGATTTTACATTATTCACCCAGCGAAATTATACTAGAACTTTTTGGTGCTTTCGATGATGAGAATGAAATTTCATTTGGTTTTTGGTAAATATTTAGAAAAGATATATGGTTTTTTTCAAATCATGGAAATATTTTTGATTTTAAATACGTATGGGGAACCAATGGGTATTTCTTCATCTCCAGAATTCCCTATCACTAAATATAGAGTCAAAAAAATTTTTAAAATTTATAAAGTATCCTATAACAAAAATTAAAAAAACTTTGAGTCTATTCCTGATTTTTTTGAAAATTTAATTAGCAAATTAGATGCTGAAGAGATTAAAGAATATAAATTCAGCTTTGACCCATATTTGCCACATTATTTAAAGAATTAAGTGGAACAACTAAGATCTCATGTTGTATAATGTATTTAGTATAAAAGGTTATTTATAGCGTTTCTCAAAGTATTGGGAATTATGACAATAAGAACATCAGGACGTTTCGATATGTTGGTCAACGTGTTATGAATCTGCCGACCTGTAAGTGAACTATGATATTGAATTGGTTAATAGGCAATAATAGAAAAAAATATTCTAGATAAGTCATTGATATATTGAGAACTGCTAAAGGAGGGAAATAGATGAGCAAAAATATTAACTTAGAAGCAGAACGAGCATATAAGACAATTCGTGGCGAAAAAAATAAATTTGGTAGTTACCGTAAGACATTGTTTCATGTACATACTCCAGAATCTCATGATTATAGATTATTTAAAAAATGGGAAGACTTGCCAGAGAATGATTGGAATAATTTAACTATTGATGACTATATTGAGAGATTAGCAATCAAAAAAATATTTCCAAAAGACTTTCTTCAAACATATAAAGGGGGAAAGGTTTTATATGAAAACTATTTTATGAATGGATTCAGCAGCGAAAAAGAACAAGTTGCCTTTTTAACTATTGCTCAAAGTCTTTACAATGAAAATATATCGGTTGTTGTAGTCTCGGATCATAATACTATATCAGGTATAGAAAAAAATTAAAGACAGCTATTAAATTAGTATCTGATTTCTTTCAGAATAAATGTAAAGAATATATTGAAGTAATAAACGGAGTGGAAATTTCTTGTGCAGATAAGGTGCATGTGCTGGTAGCTTTTCCTAACAGTAAAGCTAGTTTCATTCAAAAATGGCTTAACTTTAATCTAATGAGTATCAAGGAAGGATCTTTTAAGGCGAGTTTGGAAGTATTGGAGAAATTTATCTATAAAGATTGTTTTGCCTACATAGCTCATATGAATAGTTCAGATGTATTTAAAGAGGGGCATTTTTCAAATGCTTACAAGAAAAAACTTTTTTCTAAGGCTTACGCTCGATTCATAGGCGTATCAAATATTGCCAAAATAGATGATATCAATAGCTATCTTACGAAATATTTAAAAAAGAATGTACCATCATTTATTCTTGACAATGATTCACATTGTGTCGAGGAACATTCAATTAATCCGATGTGGATAAAATTTAGTAAAAGAAACTATGAACAGCTCCGAGAAGCTTTATCAGAATATGATGTATCCATTGAACTAATGAATCCAGAAATCAGCAAGGCGAAAGCTATACGTGGAATATATGTACCAACTCTCAGTAACTCGTACCTGCTAAAGAATAATTCAGAATTTGTTATAAAATTTTCGGAATCCCTAAATTGTTTAATTGGAGGAAGAGGAACTGGAAAAAGTACGATTTTAGATTTGATTCAATTTGTATTGTCTCAAAAAGCAGATACGAAACAAAAATTTGAATTTCTCACTCAACACTCAAGGGTATATATTTTGTATGAGATGTCAAAGAAAGAATATTTGGTTGAGTTAAATTTACCTACTCAGAAGAATGAGGAAGACATATATGATACTTTTGACGTTAAAACAAAATCTACATCAAGTTATTGGTATTATGAAAGTCGTTTAACGGAGAAAATTAGAGAACAATATTTATCAATATATGAAGTTCAAGAGAGTGGTCAACTTAGTAAAGTTTCCAAACAAAAAGAAATTAAGCTTAATAGACCAAATGTTTGATAATAGATATTCAGTAAATCAACTTGTAAATATTGCTAGTGATGACAGAATAAGTGATTATTTGTATGAAGTAATAGCTAAAGATAAAAAGAGTATAAAAAAATATCAAGTTTCTAGTAAAAATATCTTCAACAGGCGAAATTGACCAATTCATTCTGAATGAAGATAAGCGATTAGAAAAAAACAAAAAAATAAAAATATTATCACTAATAAGTCCATTCAATGATAATCAATCAGGGAAGCTACAAATATTGTATAGTCAACAAAAAAATTTGTATTACCTGAAAATTTTTTTATTTTTTTGGTTCTTCCCTGAGGGAAAAAAATTTAGATAATTCGTTTCAAGGATATCGTTTAACATGTGGGGAAATCATCGATTATTTTTTTCAATGATTTTTTTGATAGAAGTGATTTTGTGACTTTTGTAGACTTAATGAATAATAGGAACCTCAAGGGTAAATATTCAATAAAAAAATTTGCCCAAAAATAGTAGATTGAATGATAATGTATATCTAAAAAGAAGCAGACGATATGTTATTGAATGAAATTTTTGAGCTCTGGAATAAAGTTAATATTAATTTAATTCAGCTATATTTAGAGGATGTTTATAATAATTGTGAAAATTTATTTCTTGAATTTAATATCAACTCCAAAGTGACAGATGGAAACAAGAAAAATAATTTTTTTAAGGAGGTAACACGTTTAAGTTTAGGTCAGAAGGTAGTTGCCATGCTTGATTTTATTCTTGCCTATTCAGAATTCACAAATGATAATCGACCATTACTTATAGACCAACCAGAAGATAATCTAGATTCACGATATATATACAATAATTTAGTGCAGATATTACGAGATGTTAAAAACAAACGTCAGATTATTATAGCCACTCACAACGCAACAATAGTAACAAATGCAATGTCTGATTTAGTTATTTTGATGGAATCGGATGGAGAACATGGATGGGTTGAACAAAGTGGATATCCAAGTGACGATAAAATAAAAAAACACATTGTAAACTACCTTGAAGGTGGCAAAGAATCGTTTGAGCATAAGGTGAAAATATATAAACGTGTAATTGATATAAATAAACTGTAAAATGTTTAGTGTATAACTTTCAGAATAAGAGAACGACTCAAAATTAAAAAGCTAGAGTTCCGCAATTGGAAATCTCTAGCTTTTTGTGGTTGAGAACTATTTTGTCCCAGGCTCTTTTTAATATTAAATTTTATAATGAACTACTAAGATATATCTAAATTTAGAGCAATAATCTATTATACTAATTTAGATAGAATAGCTTGTATACTACTCTAAAAAAATTAAATAAATTAAGTTGTTCATTGGTGCTTTCTTTTTATTATGTTTTTTTACATAAAGTATAATAGTTCTCGTTTAACTCAATACCAACTAAAGATTGGTAGTTGCTTTTTAGAGCAAGCAATTAATGTAATTAATGATAATGAAAAATAGTAGTATACCTATTAATTTTCTCATAATTTTCGCCTCCTTCTATAATTTTAATTATACCCAAATAATATTACGAGTATATCAGTGTCTGTTATAACGGAAAAAAATGAAGAAATGTCTATTATAACAGCAAATACTAAACTTTCGGAAAAAAATATAAATTTTTTTCGGAAAAAAAGAGATTTGAAGTCAATTACTTATATAAAAAGGATTGGAATAGATAAGTGACTTTATATAAGTTGGTAGTTTATTAATGATAATTCTTTATATGTATTCAAATTTAATAAATAAAAAGAAAAAAATTATTACATTCTGTGTCGATATAAGGTTCAAATTTAGGAACAGAATGACTACGATATGTTATTAATTCAACAAAGTCATTTTCTAGAGCATCCTTGACAATAAAAAGTTAATTATTCTAGTTCAATTTCCTTTTCTATATAGAATTTATTAGGAGAAAATAGCAGTAGATTTAATTTTTTTGTTTGTATTGTGTTTAATACGTTAAGAATATCATCTTCCATACTTAGAGATAGTCTATGTTGATTTTTCTAGTAATTATAGCATACTATCTAGAGTTAATGATTTAAAAATTTTTTTATGAATTTAGTTTGTCTATAATAAAGGAAAATCTGTAGCATATGATTGGGATACTTTTAGATTAACTGATAAAGAAGTGCGAAAAAAAGGCAGAGTTGTTACTATTACTAATGTGAGATAAATTAATATTTTTTTAGAATATTTCTGCCATTGTTTCAAAAATTGTTGAAATAAAAAGAGATAAGATATTGAATATCAATAGTGGTCACTAAATAAAAAAATAAGAGAAAAATACTGTAATTATCTTCTCTTATTTTTTTTATTACTATATTTTTAAAAAAATAGATTTAAAGTAGTTTTTTTAAAATCTTCATTATGCCAAAAACCAATACGAACACCATCAATTCCACGAGTTAATAGTACGTAATAGATATTAAGAACAAACAGTGTAAATTCTTGTCTGGTCTCGGGTAATTTTAATTGGTCTTTATTATGTTTCCCATTAACATTATGGAAGTTATCAGGTTCTCCGTAAAGTTGCCCTTTTTCATCAACTAACAAATCATTACCTATTAGTACTCCAACTTTATTGAGATCAATTCCTTGTACTGCAAAAACGGATCCAATTTGCTTTTCAGCATCATCATCTGGAGAATTAATCCAATCATCTTGAGTGGAATTCCAACGTCTACTAAGATCACCTTCATGAAAATGTGTTATAGAAGAATCTTTACCATCTGCTTGCCGCCAAGGCTCAACTAAGCCAGAAAGAACACGATTAATATGTTCTGGATTGTAATTATTATCTTCCTCTATCCAATCAATAAGATTTTTTAGTGGAGATTCCTCAAAGAATCCAAAGTAAGCATCACTATTGTTCTCAGTAAATAGGGAGCGGTTGAAATTAGGATCGAAGTTTGTATAATCTAATAGCTCAGTATCTTTATACAAAAGATATTTGATACCATTTATATAATCTTCAGAAGAATAGCTTTTATTCTTTGGGGCTTGTATTCTAAATTGAGTTGTCAGATATCGTTGCTCAAAATCAGAGGTTAATTCTCTAAATTTCTCTCGTGCGATATTTGCTGGACGAATAGCTTGTAGAACATCATACATTAGAATGAGTTGATTACTTAGTCTAATTAGAGGTTCTAAATGTGTTTCACAAGTTGTAAATTCAGGATTGTTATATACAGTGTTAAAACTAGCCATTTGTTTTGAACCTCTTCGTGAAAGTTTGTGAGATTCATCAACGATAATAGTGTCAAATTTTTGTTTTAAATTAATTAATTGTGTGGAACTGAGAATTTTTAAGTTAGAGCTATTGAGACCATACACCTTAAAAATTTCAGTAGCAGTCTTTATCCAATTGGGTTGAACTACGACAGCGATACTTTTATCTTTTTCTGAATTTAAGAATTGCGCTACGAGATGGGTAAGTAAGACAGTTTTCCCAGTACCAGCATCTCCATTTATAACATAGTTCGTTTTACCATTGTCTAAAACTTCTTTAATAAGCTCAACTTGTTGGTCTGTTAATTGTTTAATTGGGCTATATTTGACAAGTGCACTCGTTCTCAACTCGTTTAAAGTAGGAGTTGATACCCATTTTTCTGGGAAAAGAACTTTTTCCCAGAATGGAAGAACTACTTCTAAAGCGACTTTTTCTCTATCAGAGTAATCATTAACGTTGTTGCCACCATTCCCATTTATAATATCATCTTGATCATAAGCGACTTGTCCTCCTTTATTAGATGGATTATCGGCAATAAAATAAGTGATTAGTTGGCTTTCGACATCGTCCAAAGATGAACCATTAAAATATACAGAGATGAGAATCATAACTTTATCAAAGTTAGCATTATTGAATTTAATTTCATTTCCAGAATAATGTTGTTTATGTCGCGTGTAAAAAAATGTCTTGTTTGGCCAATATAAATTTTTGACTTAGTACTACGGTAGATATAAATAACATTCCCATTTCTTAAGATATTTTTGTTGCTTATGAGCTAAATCTTTAAAAATTAATGAGTTCACCATCTTTTTATATCTAAGATTATGTGATTAAACTTTGCCATTATTCTTCCTTACCTTCATTTAATTCGGTGTATTTAAGATTGGATCCATAACTTTTTTTCAATAGGATATTTTTTTCTGTATTTTTGTTTAAGTTTAGCTTCGATAATTTCATTTATATCAAGGTTTAAATTATCAGCTAACATAAGAGAATAAATTAAGACATCGGCTAATTCTTCTTTAATCTGAGGTAGCTTATTTGAGACTGTATCCTCGGCAGACTTCCATTGGAATAGTTCTAATAGTTCGCTTGCTTCTATTGAAATAGAAATTGCTAAGTCTTTCTCGTTATGAAATTGTCGCCAATTCCTATCATCTCGAAATTTATTGATTTTATTTATTAATTCTTTCATAATTTTTCACCTCTATTGCTATTATAACATTTTTTTAGTAATATGATATAATTGTTTTTGGAAGCGATTTACTTGAAGTGGACTAAACTTTAGGATAGAATGGTCCAATTTAAAGAGTTAAGATGAGACACTAAACAAGGCATGGAAGCGGAGAAATTAGTTTTGAATCTTGAGCTTGAACGTGCTAAGAAAGATTCTAGGTTACAGCAATATATTGATGACATTGTTCATCTATCAGTAGATGATGGTAATGGTTTTGGGTATGTTATTAAATCTATTTGTTTTGATGGAGTTACAAATGAAGTTAAGCCTTTCTACATAGAAGTAAAGTCAACAATTGGTGGAATAAGTATTCCGTTTTACTTATTGTCAAATGAAAAAAGTAGCAAAGGAAAAAATACTCTATTTATAGACTGTTTAAAAATAGTACTGGGGATTGGATTATTACATTATTAATGATTCACATAAAAATTTTAGAGTATGAACCAAAAACAATATAGAGCTATTCCGAAGTCCACAAAAATATTAAATAGTATTCAGTCATTTCGTCTAATACAACGGATTAATAAATTTTATAGCATTAAAAAGAGGTATTATATGGGAAAAAAATTATTATTTTGAACTAGTGAAAGAAAAAAATTAAAAGTACTTTAAAAACAAAGCTTGATGGCATAGATGGAGGGTTAATTGATATTCCTAGTGATGATAGAAATGCATTAAATGATGTATCTGCTATATATATATATTGTAGTGCAGATTTAAAAAAACTTATTACATCGGACAAACTAACTCTATATTAAGACGCCATAGAGAGCATTTAACTAATGATAAGGAAGAGGAGATATATAGACAGAAGTTTTATGGTGGAACATTATTAATTTTTTTACGGGGATAACATTTCAGGTAATCTAAATTATATTGAAAAATTCTTTGATTAAGATTTTTTTAAAGAGTGGAGCCAGATTTATGACTTTGAAGTTTTTGAATAGTCCAGATGGAAACAAATCAGATTACTTTCAGTCTAAGAGAGAAGTCATTGATAAGGTAATATGGAAAAATAATTAAAACACTAGACAAGCAAGATGTTTTAAAAAAATCCAGTATAATGATACAAATGTACTAAAAAGCTATTTTATTTCGAAATAGTCCATTTTATGAGCTAGAGAATCAGCAAAAGGAGATATTTGAAAAAAATTAACTGGTGATGGAAATGAGAAGCTGTTTATAGTCCGAGGAGGTGCTGGAACAGGTAAAACTGTCATTTTAAATCATACAATAGCAAAAATTACTTGGTAGAAATATACAAAAAAATGAGGGTGAAAAAGAATATAAGAATTGAGTTTGTCTAAAAATCCAATATGAGCCAAATAATTAATAGAATCTTTAAAGTTTATGTGAAAAAAATACAAAAAGATTTTGGTCTATATATTGGAACATGGAAGGAGATATTAGAAGAAGCAGAGAATGAAAAAAATTTGATTATGTTTTTAGTCGATGAAGCACAAAGACTTTTTAAAAATATTCAGAAAGTATATTTCCTATTGCTCATAGAGAATATTTAGAACTTAAGGGGAATCAGAATGTTTTAAATCTCATTTTTAAGAAGTACATTAAAAAAACCATCCTATTTTATGATGATTTCCAGACTATTAGGCCAACTGACATTGATAGAATTGATGATGCAAATGGATATAATCCTATCTATAATTTTCCTAGAAAAGACGAAATTTATGACAGTAGTTTAGAAAGCCAATATCGTATTAAAAATTAATAGTAATTTTTAAAGATTATAATAAACGACACGCCAAATGCTATGTTGATTACATAAAATATATGTTACAACTTTCAGATCGAAAAACCATCCTCTATAGATTTTTTTAAATTATGACTATTTTAAACTTGTTGACGATTGGAATGAAATCAAAGAATATATAAATAATAAACGGGATAAATTTCCGTTTAAAAAAATCTAGGATTTTAGCTGGTTTTTTTCAAGAGAGGATAGCTACAATGGGAAAAAGGGGTACAAAAAAATCGAAAAAAATTATATTTAAAGCTTGGCATGAATTGGATATGATATGGAATAAACACTATAAAAACATGGGCAACAAATGATAAAAGCAGAAAATGAAATGGGAGCTATTCATTCGGTGCAAGGATATGACTTTGACTATGTTGGAGTAATAATGGGAAAAAGATATTAAAGTTATTAGTAATAATTTAATTGATATAAATCCGAAGAATTACAAAGATGCAAGAGGAAAAATCTGGAATAGCAAATAATAGGGAAGAACTTAAAAAAAGTACATACAGAATTGTTACTACACATTATTGACAAGAGGTATATATGGAATTAGACTTTATATAGAAGATCCAGAATTAAGAAAAATATTGGAAAGAAAGAACTGAAGAACTGAAACAGGATAATAGCTAACATTAGATTAAAAAGAGAAGTACTGTAGATATCAATGCTTTTCTTCTTTCTGGAGTTAATAAGTACTTCTTTTTATATAGAAATGTTTTTTTAAGAGGAAAAAAATGAGTATGGATTTGTTTAAAAAAATTTAGAACTTATAAGAGATGATAATTTAGATAAATTAGCAATACCAGGTGTATGGGCATTATTTGGTAAACGGAATGATGAATTGAATGATGATAAATTCTATTGTTTACAAGTTTATCAGACTAAAAAAATATCAAGGGTGAAGTTGAAAAAAACGAAGCAGCGTTTAAACAATCAATTCAACGATGAAGTAAACTACATAAACTACATAAATAAATTTAAAGAAGTTATGTTTGAATATCCATCTTATCCATCAGTTCAAGAGTATTTGTACGGGAAAGAAATAAAAAGAAAAAAATTCCGAGATTTTTAAATTTGTTTTTAATTTGTGAAGAGGACGACAATGATAGGAGACTCAGTATAGAGAAATATTTTGCAGTTAAAACAAGATCAATTTATTGGAGGCATGGTGGACCTCATAAGGATGGAACAACATTTGATATTGATCAAAGAAGTGAAGAAAAATCTTGATATTGCAAATCACATAGAATCACCCAAAAAAATGTATCCAATTTTTTTAGATCGTTTTAACAAACAATTTAACAAACAGTAGTTGGTAATATTAGTAGTAACTTAAAAAAATCTAGTTTAAAAATACATCTTCCCTATCCAAGTTTGGGTAGGGTTTTTTTCATTGTTCAAAATTCTAGATAAAAATTTCAATACTAGATTTTTAAATAGAGAAGTTCAGTTTCCCTGCCTTGACTATCAAAAATTTGTTTCTATATTATTGCAGTGGTTCTTGATATGTCCCAATATTTTTTTTCTTTTTGTAATTTTTCATACACATATCATAATAAAAAGGCATTTCAAAGAATGTATGAAAAATCCCTAATTGACTAAAAAAATAAGTCTAAACTGTGCAAAAATCAATCAAATTATATATTAAACACTAGATTTCTTAAATTAAATCAAAATGAGACAATTAAATTTCGAATTCCTATTATTCTTAAACTATATAATCAGATTTTTTTGTATATCATTGATATTCATGCGCTCCTAATGCTAGAAGTTATGACCAATTATTTTCGTGAAAATCCTTATTTTTTTCGTGAAAAGAACGGTATATATTTGGATAAAAATCCACTGATTTATCACTTGACCCTTCTATTAATAAGTTGTACACTATGAATATATGTCACTGTGTAGAGGTTATTAATATGAAGAGAGATATGGATTTATGCCGTTTGATACTTTTTAAAATTGAGGATGAGTATAAATCAACTGCGCTGTTTAATTTACAAATTGACGGATATGATACAGAGACAATAGCCTATCATTGCGACTTGTTATTTGAGGCGGGTTTAATAAAAAAATTATAAACCAACGTATGCTAGTGATGAAATCTATTTTTTTAGTGTTGGTGCTTTGACTTGGGAGGGGCATGATTTTCTAGATAAAATAAGAGAAAATACTATGTGGAATAGGACTAAGAATAGTATCAAAGAAAATGCTCTACCTATGACTTTGGAAGTAATTAAAAGTATAGCAACCAGTTTTATAAATGATCGGCTAAATAAATATTTTGATGGCTCTTTGTAGGAACAATAAATTTCCCTATTTCAAACAAACTTATTCAATTTTTTTAAAAATAAAAAAAGCAGTACAAGTCTGCTAGAATTCGATGTAAAGCTGTTTATAGATTACTTGAAATCAAACCGCGTCAAACCAGGTTTTACAAAAAGTGAAATCTTAACTAAAAATTCATTGTCAAAAAGTTTTAAAAACACTTCCTCCCTATCCAAATTCGGATAGGGTTTTTCATCATTAAAAAAACTCTCAATAATATCTCAACGCTTTCCTTTAGATAGAAGAGTTCGCTTTTTCTTTTATGATCATCAGTATTTTTCTCTATATTTTCACAATGTCGTTTGATGTGCCATAAGGATTTTTGAATGTTATCTTCTTTTAAATTTTTCATACTCCTATCTTATCAGATGAATATTCAAAAACAATGTTGATTTCCTCAAATGATCAAAATATAGCCTGAAAAGTACTAAATAATAAATTATGCCCAATTTACCTCTGTCTAATGGGACAATAAAAACGCTTCAATCAAAGCGTTTTTATTGTATAAAGAATAACGAGTAGTTTGAGAATTTTACTTATCACCGTATTTTTTCAAGGCTTCTTTATATGCTTTGCTATCTTTTTTATAGTAGTCTTGCTTTGATCCTGAAATATCAACAGTGAACACGCCATCTTTAAAGGTGTAGCTTTCTTTTCGACTGATGATATTAGAACCAGACAGTTCGATAGTTGAACTGTCTTTATCAATTGTAAAGGCATCAGCCTCTCCTTTATTGATACTTCCTTTGTTACCTGAAATGGTAAAAGCGACTTCATTTCTACTCTCGTTTATCCAGTAGTATTCACCATCTAAAGAATTGCTTGATTGGTTAGAACAGGCAATTAATAGAATTGTAGATAGAGACACTAAAAGTAATGTGATAAATCTTTTCATTTGCTTACCTCCATTTCTATTATACCAAAGTAATGTTACAGGTGTAAGATAGTTAGTATTAAGGGTGTTTTACCATTTTAGAAATTAAAAAAAGGAATTCATATTGAAATTCCTCTTCTTCTAAATAAACGAATCAGTTTCTTATTTCATAAAAGGTAGTGAAAAAGGTAGTGATTCGATTGATTTATAGTACAATGTAGTGAAATTTTTGAATTTCAAGAATTGCTTTTAAATCAAGGTTTCTAAAGTCTAGTGACGTGTAGTGAACCCTTATTTAACCTCTGTGAAAACCAAATAAGGTAAACTTTTGATATTCTGGTTCGATTTTATCTTATTTTTTTAATGAAAGTTTACCTTATTTAAATGAAAGTGATTGAACTTAATTGAAATTTGAATTTTTAGAAACTTATGAAAAACGTTGATTTTAAAGCATTTTGAAATTGGATAAAAATAAGTGGTGCCCCAACCAGGTCTTAAGAGAGCTCGTAAAGCATCACAATTAGTAAAGGTTAATTCGAAAGAATTACTATATTTTAAAAGAGCACATTTTCAAAGGATTTTTTCTTTTGGCTTCAATTCCTAATTAGTCAATGAACTTAATACTAGGTCTCGAAAAGAATTATACTTCCTCTTGCTGTCTGAGTTCAAAGAGGTCTTCTACTTTTAGATTAAAAACTTGAGCAATTTTAAGAGCCATTTCCAGCGAAGGATTGTAACGATTATTTTCCAAGTGCAGAATTGTCTCGCGTCGCATGCCGATGAGGTCGGCTAACTCCTGCTGGGTCATGCCTGTGGACTCACGAACAGATTTGAGATTAGTAATAATATTGCTTTCTTTGGCCATGTTTATCCTCTACGTTCCAAGATAAGATAGACAACCGAAAAGATGCAAATCAAGGCAGCTATGCTAATAAATATCTGTCCCATGTAAAGAGTGAGAGACCCCATATACCCAATGATAACTGCTAGGATCATCAGTGTGCCTAGTATAAAAACAAACATCAAGCTAGATGCCTTTGCTAAATTAGCATAAAAGCGTTCGTCCGGAGTTTCCTTGACATTTTTCAAACAAAAAAAACCAAATAGAATCACTTCAATAACGAGGCCAATTCCCAAAATCCATTCTTTAATACCAGAACTTTCGCTTGGGTTCGCAACCCAAATTCCTACTGTATAAAAAATGCTTGCTGCAAACACAAGTATCGTGTAAAGCTTAGCAGACAAGTCGAAAATAATCTTTCCCTTACCTTTCTGACTTTTATGAGGCCATGGTTTCATATGTAGCCAGCCCCAAATAGCTATAATTTGACCTAACACTGAAATACCAGCAATAACTAACTTGGGTCCCCAACTAAGATTAGAACCAAATAAAACAATAAAATCAATAAAGAGAGCTACGGCAATCATTGCAATGAGGCCACGCATTTTTTGACTTTTTTTCATGATAGACTCCTTTTTGTGTTATAAATATATAACATTTGAATGTTATGTTATAAATATATCACACTTAAATTTAGAAAGCAAGAATTTTATGTGTCAATGTGGTAATTATTTGAAAAAAATTTTTTTTAATAAAAAGCCCTTGATAGTCAAATAATTAAAGAATTCTTTTGAAGCAATGCATCGGATTTGGTTTGGATAGTTTCGTTAATAATATTTGATGATAAAGAATTTTTGGAAAATCTAGATATTGTATGAATCTCTACTTTTTTTCTTAGACTGTTATAAACTCTGTCAGAATAAGCGTTATAGGCGTAGAAGTTAATTTTTACAGAACTAAATTATTCCCCTATTTAGAATCTATTCATTCATGTTTTTATAAATTAATTAGTAGATATCGTTCTTAAAAATCCTTGATATTCGCTTGGGAACGGGCTTAGGATTTAGGAGCCAAGCTTCGATATCACGATTTGGAGAGGTATAGGACTTAACAGGGTAATATTTATAGATAGTATCAAAAGTAGTATTCATAAAGTTTCTCTTTCTAACTTATCCCAATTCGTCTACATATTTCTAAAAAATAAAAAAATTTAAGTTCTGTCAAGTTTTTTTCTTGACACCTCTTAGAAATCTGCTATAATAGAACATGTGCTAAATAGCTTAGCTATTTCACTCAAATAAAAAATAAGAAAAGAGACTTTAAAAATGGCAGTTAAAATCCGTTTGACTCGTATGGGTTCTAAGAAAAAACCTTTCTACCGTATCAACGTAGCAGATTCACGTTCACCACGTGATGGTCGTTTCATCGAAACAGTTGGAACTTACAACCCACTTGTTGCTGAAAACCAAGTAACTTTGAAAGAAGACCGCGTTCTTGCATGGTTGGCTGATGGAGCTCAACCTTCAGATACAGTTCGCAACATCCTTTCAAAAGAAGGTGTATTGAAGAAATTCCACGATTCTAAATTCTCAAAATAAGTTTAAAGTAGGTTGACAGATGGATACGATTGAAAATCTTATTATTGCGATTGTGAAACCCTTGATTTCACAACCAGATGCCTTAACTATCAAGATTGAAGATACACCAGAGTTTTTGGAATATCATTTGGATCTTGATCAAAGTGATGTGGGTCGTGTAATCGGTCGTAAGGGTCGCACTATCTCTGCGATAAGAACGATTGTCTACTCTGTCCCAACTGAAGACAAAAAAGTAAGAATCGTTATTGACGAAAAATAAGAAGAGCGGGACGGATGTCTCGCTTTTTTTGCAAGGAGAAAGAATGAGAGATTTAACAGTTAGACAACTAGAGGAATATTTACTTGACCATTACCGACAATCTAGAACAGAAGAAGGGCTTTTTATTAAGCTAGTAGAAGAAGTCGGAGAAGTAGCTGAGGTTTTGAATGGTCGTTCTGGTAGAAAAGAGGGCGTTCAGGATTCTAACGAGGAACTAGCAAAAGAACTGGCTGATATCATTCACTACACCGTTGCAATAGCGGCCATCAACGACATAGATCTAACCAAGACCATTTTTGAAAAAGACAAAAAGGCGGCTATCAAATATCAGCATGAACGAGATTTGGAAGGATTTTTGAAGGGGGACCTCTAAGACAATAAGAAATGATTTTTTTCTAATAAAGAAGATTTCACTTATATTGGTCTAGTTAGTAAATAGAAAACAATGAAATTGGCAGTTTATATTATCAAAGTAAGGAATCTCCAAGAGGTAGACAAGCTAGAACTTGTGAGACAAGAACGAGAAAAGCAGATCAGAATAGCCGACTCCTTTATAGGAAACGAGAAAGCATTTATCAGCTTGAAAGAGTGAGAGAAGGCATAAAATACTAATCCTAGAAATAGCATCTAGGATTTTACTATGCTAAAATGGAAAGATAGTCTCAAAAATTCTAATCGATCTATCTTGAGAATAGCTACTTTTAAGGGAGTAATAATCTATGAACGAGAAAACAAAAGCATACCTAGCGGCCTTATCCTTTTCAGCCATCATTGGTTTTTCTTTTTTATTTACTAAGATAGCTTTGGGCTATGCCAGTCCTCTTACAAACTTGGCACATCGCTATACAATCGCTGCTCTGGTATTGGTCATCCTTCATCAAACAAAACTTATCAATGTGAGTTTAAGTAGAAAAGCTATTCTTTCTATTCTGCCGATGAGTCTTTTCTATCCACTCCTCTTCTTTATTTTCCAATCCTTTGCTTTACAGTATATATCGTCTTCTGAAGCTGGAATTTTACAAGCTCTTGTCCCGATTTTTACTCTCCTTTTGGTATCGGTCTTTCTCAAGGAAAAGACAAGCTTGCTGCAAAAGTTCTTTTTAATTTTATCCGTAGCAGGAGTAGTTTTCATCTTCCTTAGCAAAGGAGCAAACTTTAGCAAGGAAACTGCTAGCTTGGGCTTTCTCTTGATGTTGGGATCTGTTTTCGCCAATGCAATAAACAATATTCTCAGCAAGTCCAAAGGAGGACGCTATCGGGCTATGGATATGACAGCTGTTGTGATATTTGTTGGCTTTGTCACCTTTAATACGCTGAGTCTGACCTCGCACTATCTAGAGGGGAACATATTAGCCTACGTTGCACCACTCGGACAGCTTCCTTATCTGCTTTCCATCCTCTATTTGGGAATTTTAGCCTCTATCGTTACTGGTAGTCTCTCTATCTATGCTATTGTTCGACTTGGAGCATCAACTGTCAGTGTCTTTGGTAATCTTGGAACAGTTTTGACCATTCTAGCCGGAGCTCTTATCCTCCACGAACCAATTTATAGTTACCATGTGATAGGAGCCACTATGATTATTGCTGGAATTTTAGGCATGAATCTGATGAGAAAAAAGTAAAGATTGCTTAGCAGTCTTTTTCTTTATCTAAATGATACAGAAAATTCAAAAATTTTAATGGACTTAAGTTTAGAAAATGATGATTTTAATATGGCATGATAAAATAGATAAAAAGAATGATATTAGGATAAAGAGGAGAAAGTGTAATAATGAAGCAAAATGATATAGCTGAAGCTATTGCTTTTTATAACAGAAAACCTGAGACTCTGGTACGTCACATTATACCAGTCGTAGATTGTGATTTGGTTGTTTATCATCGTCCTGGAAACACAAATAAAGGCCACATTATTTTTTATCATGGAGCTTGTGGACGTAGTCAGATGTGGGCTCACCAGTATGATGCCTTTGAAGGATTTGACCTCTACTTTGTCAATGTTAGAGGACAGGGTGAATCACCTATGAAAGTTGGTCTACCCGACTTAGAAGGCGCTGTTCAAGATGTAGATGCTATTTTGTCCTATTTCCAGTTGGATAAGGTGATATTGGTCGGACATTCTTGGGGAGGAAATCCACTTCAAGAGTACACCTATCGTCATCCAAATCGAGTTCTAGCCTTGGTCATGGTAGATAGTTGGGGACAGCATCGTTACCTATCAGATAAAGAGAGAAATCGCATAAAATATAGTTCCCTTATGTATAAAACGATTCCTTGGAAGGTGATCGCAGATAAGAACTCAAAAATGTGTACAGATAATCCTATCACAAGAGAATTAGTCAAGACGGCCATTATAGAAACTGGGAGAGATGTTTTCTTGAATCTTGGAATCACAGGTTTCTTAGCTGTCCATGAGATAGAAGGATATAAAGGAAATCCTCCCATGCTATTAGTAAGAGGCGAAAATGATTTTCCCAAACACCTAAAAATGATTTACGATGGGATCATTGCCTTAAATCCCAATGCGCGTCAAGTAACGATTTCAGACAGCAAACACCAACCGATGAATGACCATCCTAAAGAGTTTAATCAGCTTATTGGTGAATTTTTTGAAGAAGTAGTAGACCCGTAAGATAGGATCTATCCAACTTGTGAAAATCCTTGGAACGTGATAAAATAAAGGATAGAAATAGAGTACAGGAGACAAGATGAACTACTTTAATGTTGGGAAAATCGTCAATACGCAGGGGTTGCAGGGTGAGATGCGAGTCTTGTCTGTGACAGATTTTGCAGAAGAACGGTTTAAAAAAGGGGCTGAGCTGGCTTTGTTTGATGAAAAAGATCAGTTTGTTCAAACAGTGACCATTGCTAGCCACCGTAAACAGAAGAACTTTGACATTATTAAATTCAAAGACATGTACCATATCAATGCTATTGAAAAGTACAAGGGATACAGTCTCAAGGTTGCTGAGGAAGATTTGAATGACCTAGACGATGGTGAATTTTATTATCACGAGATTATCGGTTTGGAAGTCTATGAGGGTGATAACTTGATTGGAACCATCAAGGAAATCCTGCAACCAGGTGCCAACGATGTCTGGGTGGTCAAGCGAAAAGGCAAACGTGACTTATTATTGCCTTATATCCCACCAGTGATTCTCAATGTTGATATTCCGAATAACCGCGTCGATGTGGAAATCTTAGAAGGATTAGACGATGAAGATTGATATTTTAACCCTCTTTCCAGAGATGTTTTCTCCACTGGAACACTCAATTGTTGGAAAGGCTCGAGAAAAAGGGCTCTTGGATATCCAGTATCATAATTTTCGAGAAAATGCTGAAAAGGCCCGCCATGTAGACGATGAGCCCTACGGAGGCGGTCAGGGGATGCTGCTCCGAGCCCAACCCATTTTCGATGCCTTTGATGCTATTGAAAAGAAAAATCCGCGCGTTATTCTCCTCGATCCAGCTGGAAAGCAGTTTGATCAGGCTTATGCTGAGGATTTGGCCAAAGAAGAGGAACTGATCTTTATCTGTGGTCACTACGAGGGGTATGACGAGCGCATTAAGACCTTGGTGACAGATGAGATTTCCCTGGGCGACTATGTCCTGACTGGTGGTGAATTGGCAGCCATGACAATGATTGATGCTACGGTACGCCTGATTCCAGAAGTGATTGGCAAGGAGTCTAGCCACCAAGATGATAGTTTTTCTTCTGGCCTTCTCGAATATCCTCAGTACACACGTCCCTATGATTATCGAGGCATGGTCGTGCCAGATGTACTGATGAGCGGGCACCATGAAAAGATTCGTCAGTGGCGATTGTATGAGAGTTTAAAGAAAACCTATGAACGCAGACCGGATTTGCTTGAACATTATCAACTGACAGCAGAAGAAGAAAAAATGCTGGCAGAAATTAAAGAAAACAAAGAATAAAGGAGATACCTATGCAAGTAATCAAACGTGATGGAGAAATTGCTGAATTTAATCCAGATAAGATTTACCAAGCTATCTTAAAAGCAGCCCAGACTGTCTATGTATTGACAGATGATTTGCGTCAAAATCTTGCACAAGTCACTAAGAAAGTGGTTTGGATTTGGAAGAGGCCAAGGTAGAACGTGCTACCATCAGCATGATTCAGTCTATGGTTGAACATCGTTTGCTGGGTGCAGGTTACATTACCATTGCAGAACACTACATTTCCTATCGTCTACAACGTGACTTGGAAAGAAGTGGTTATGGAGATCATATCGCAGTTCATTTACATTTTGAACAAATTCGCTAAGAAAAAAGAGTGGGATGAAGCAACTACATCTCACTCTTTCTTAAATCTATTTTTTTGGGCTGTTTGGACAGTTGAAGGGACAAATCGCAGGCGTTGAATATCGCTTATACGGATAATACGGGTCACATTTTTGGCAAAATTTTTCACGATAATTTGCTGGCGTTGCTGATCGTATTTGATAATATCACCTGTAAAACTTGTCTCAGACAAGATAAGGTGAACAGCGGTTTGTTTCTGGATAGCCTCTTCAATAGTGGCTGTAAGGGAGTTGCTTTCAGTATGCTCAGGTTGGTCATGTCCATTTAAAAAGTCATGTATTTTATCTAGAACTTGCTGGAATTTATGTCTCATAGTGGCCTCCCTTCTTTTATATCAATATTATATAAAATTTTCCTAAAATCTACAAGATTTTACGAATAAACTAATGAAAGCTAAAAAAGGAGAAGAAAATGGCAGAATTTACATATGAAATCGAAGAGCACTTGTTGACTCTTTCTGAAAATGAAAAAGGTTGGACCAAGGAAATCAACCGTGTGAGCTTTAATGGTGCTCCTGCAAAGTTTGATATTCGTGCTTGGAGCCCAGATCATACTAAAATGGGCAAAGGGATTACTCTTTCCAATGAAGAATTTCAAACAATGGTGGATGCCTTTAAAGGCAACTAAGTTTTCAAAATGAAAGAAAAGGATATTGAGACATGACAACTCGATATCCTTTTTTAGTTAGCAAAGTATGCCTGATTTTTAAGGCGTTGAAGTAATGGACGGCTAATAAAACTAATAGCAATAATTTTACCAAAATCTGGGATGATAAAGGGAAATACCCCCACAATAAGAGCTTTTTCAAATGCCATTCCAGCTAGGAAATGCAATCCAATGATCCCACCGACAAAAACAAGTGTATCTCCCAAGAGATTTGCTAGAAAAATTCTGACAAAACCACTATCACTGTTAGTTAGGGAAGAAGTAAGTCCAGAGTATACAAGATAAAACCAAAGATAGCCTGCAGTAGGACCAATCAAAGCCTGAAAACCAGCTCCACCTCCTGCAAACAGGAAGACCAATAGCACCTAGAAGAAGATAGAGTCCAACAGAAAGTACAGCCTCTCTCGGTCTAAAGACGGTAGCAATCAAGCCGATTGCAAAGTTTTGTAGAGTGAAGGGGACGGGTCCAATTGGAAGACTGATTTGTGCCAAAACAGCAATGAGAGCAGCCCCAATAGCAGGGATGGCATAAACGTGAGCTTTTTTCAAAATAGTTAACCTCTTTTCTGATGTATAGTAACTATTATACTCGTAGAGTAATTATTGTCAACCTATTTATAAACTCAAGGTAACAAAAACTGTAACGGCCGATTTTGCTTATTGGTTAAGTTGGATAATTTTTTTGTAGATTTGTAAGACATAAAAAAAGAAGCAGACACATTTGTATCAGCTTCTTTTATTTCGATTAACGCATAGTTACAAATTCTTCAGATGCAGTTGGGTGAATCGCCACAGTTGCATCAAAGTCTGCCTTGGTTGCTCCCATTTTGATAGCAACAGCAAATCCTTGAATCATTTCATCAACGCCGTAGCCAATTCCATGCAGTCCGACAACTTTTTCTTCTGAACCAGCTGTTATCAATTTGAAACGTGTTTCTTGACGGTTGTCAGTGCAAGCAGAGTACATAGACGTAAAGCTTGATTTGTAAACCTTGATTTGGTCTTGACCGTATTCTTTAATAGCTTGTTCTTCTGTCAAACCAACAGTTCCGATAGCAGGGTGTGAAAAGACAACAGTTGGAATAGTTGTGTAGTCCATTTTAGCAGTTGTTTTTCCGTTAAAGAGACGCTCAGACAAAGTACGTCCAGCCTTGATAGCAACTGGAGTTAGTTCTTTTTCGCCTGTTACATCACCTAGAGCGTAGATTCCCTCAACAACAGTATTTTGGTACTCATCTACTTGGATAAAGCCACGTTCGTTCAGAGTCACTCCAGCTTTTTCAAGTTGCAAGCCCTTAACGTTTGGACGGCGTCCTGTAGCCCAGATAACTTGGCTAGCTGTGTGACTAGTACCATCTTCGAAATGAATGGTAATGCCCTCAGCAGTTTTTTCTAACTTGGCAGGGACTTTGTGAGTATGAAGTGGCAAGTTTGTTCTTTCCATTTCCTTTACCAAACCTTCAACGATGTAAGAATCAAAACCACGTAAAGGACGATCGCGGCGAACAAAGAGGTCTGTCTTGACACCAAAGGTGTGGAGTACGCCAGCCAATTCAACGGCAATATAACCCGCGCCTAGAATAGCAACTGACTCTGGCAATTCTTCCCAAGCAAATACATCATCAGAAGAGCCACCTAGCTCAGCACCAGGAATATTTGGAATACTTGGATGGGCACCAGTAGCGATCACGATATGTTTAGCACGAATGAGTTCACCATTTACGCTGACAGTATGAGAATCTACAAATTCAGCATGACCTTCAATCAAGTCTACTCCGTTGCGTTTAAAACTGCCATCATAAGAAGAACGAGCGCGATCAATGTAGGCTTCACGATTGCGACGTAGGGTTGCAAAGTCAAAGTTAAGATCAGTAGTTTTAAAGCCGTAGTCTTCTCCAAATTGATGGAAAGTCTCAGCGATTTGCGCCCCGTACCACATGATTTTCTTAGGAACACAGCCGACGTTGACGCAGGTTCCACCTAGTTTCTTTTCCTCAATAACGGCCGCTTTGGCTCCGTGTTCACCAGCACGATTCATGGTAGCAATTCCTCCGCTACCTCCACCGATAGCAATGATATCGTATTCTCTCATTGTATACTCCTTTGTACTCTTTGAAATAGTAGAGTGTCATTTTTTGATAGTCATATTCTATCTTTTTTTTGATTTGATTGCAAAAATCTGCTACGTTCAAAAAAATTAAAGAAAAGGCTTGCAAAAAGGAAAAATAAAGTGTATGATATAACTAGTACAATGGTAATAAAAATAGATTCCGAACAATAATCAAATCCCGAAATGTCATTATTTCGTTCTGAACTGTTATTGTTTATATTTGCTAATTTTTATATAATATTGTTAAGGACTTTAAATCAAAAAGGAGTTTCATTATGAAGAAGAATCGTAAAGCTAAAAAGTGGCAATTGTATGCAGCAATCGGTGCTGCCAGTGTAGTTGTATTAGGTGCTGGGGGGATTTTGCTCTTTAGACAACCATCTCAGACTGCTGTAAAAGATGAGCCTACTCATCTTGTTGTTGCCAAGGAAGGAAGCGTGGCATCCTCTGTTTTATTGTCAGGGACAGTAACAGCAAAAATGAACAGTATGTTTATTTTGATGCTAGTAAGGGTGATTTAGATGAAATCCTTGTTTCTGTGGGTGATAAGGTCAGCGAAGGGCAGGCTTTAGTCAAGTACAGTAGTTCAGAAGCCCAGGCGGCCTATGATTCAGCTAGCCGAGCAGTAGCTAAGGCAGACCGTCATATCAACGAACTCAATCAAGCACGAAATGAAGCTGCTTCAGCTCCGGCTCCACAGTTGCCAACGCCAGCAGGAGGCGAAGGAGCTGCAGGGCAAACTCCAGCACCAGTCTCAGGAAATGCAGTGTCATCTATTGATGCGCAACTAGGGGATGCGCGTGATGCTCGTGCAGATGCAGCAGCACAATTAAGTAAGGCTCAAAGTCAGTTGGATGCCATGACGGTTCTCAGTACTCTAGAAGGAACTGTTGTCGAAGTCAACCGTAATGTTTCTAAATCTCCAACTGGAGCTAGCCAAGTGGTAGTGCATGTCGTAAGTAATGAAAACTTGCAAGTTAAGGGGGAACTGTCTGAATATAACCTCGCCAACTTATCTGTAGGTCAAGAAGTAACCTTTACTTCTAAAGTTTACCAAGATAAGAGCTGGACTGGTAAGATTAGCTACATCTCTGATTACCCTAAAACCAATGGCGAATCAGCAAGTGCAGCTACTGCCGCAGCAGGTGGTAATTCTGGTTCTAAATATCCATATACCATCGATGTTACAAGTGAAATCGGTGATTTGAAACAAGGATTTTCAGTAAGTGTTGAGGTGAAGAACAAGACTAAGCTATTTTGGTTCCTCTAACAAGTATTGTGACTGAAAATGATAAGAACTATGTCTGGGTGCTTGACGAGCAGAAAAAGGCCAAGAAAGTGGAAGTTGGTTTGGGCAATGCTGATGCAGACAACCAAGAAATCACTTCAGGTCTGACAAATGGAGTCAAGGTCATCAGTAACCCAACGTCTTCTCTAGAGGAAGGAAAAGAGGTGAAGGCTGATGAAGCAACTAATTAGTCTAAAAAATATCTGCAGAAGTTACCGTAATGGTGACCAAGAACTGCAGGTACTCAAAAATATTAATCTTGAAGTGAATGAGGGTGAATTTGTTGCCATCATGGGACCATCTGGTTCTGGTAAGTCCACTCTGATGAATACGATTGGCATGTTGGATACACCAACCAGTGGAGAATATTATCTTGAAGGCCAAGAAGTGGCTGGCCTTGGTGAAAAACAACTAGCCAAGGTCCGCAATCAACAAATCGGATTTGTTTTTCAGCAGTTCTTTCTTCTATCCAAACTCAATGCTCTGCAAAATGTAGAATTACCCTTGATTTATGCAGGAGTTTCGGCTTCAAAACGGCGCAAGTTAGCTGAAGAATATCTTGATAAGGTTGAATTGACAGAACGTAGTCACCATTTGCCTTCTGAATTATCTGGTGGTCAAAAGCAACGTGTAGCCATCGCGCGTGCCTTGGTAAACAACCCTTCTATTATCCTAGCGGACGAACCGACAGGAGCCTTGGATACCCAAACAGGTAATCAAATCATGCAATTATTAGTTGAACTAAATAAAGAAGGAAAAACCATTATCATGGTAACGCATGAGCCTGAAATCGCTGCTTATGCTAAACGCCAGATTGTTATTCGAGATGGAGTTATTTCATCTGATAGTGCGCAGTTAGAAAAGGAGGAAAACTAAGATGCAGAATCTGAAATTTGCCTTTTCATCTATCATGGCACACAAGATGCGCTCTTTTCTCACTATGATTGGGATTATCATTGGTGTTTCATCAGTTGTTGTGATTATGGCTCTGGGGGATTCCATGTCTCGTCAGGTTAATAAAAATATGACCAAGTCACAGAAGAATATCCATGTCTTTTTCTCACCCATTAAAAGTAAAGACGGTTCTTTTACCCAAAAACAATCAGCTTTGACAGTTTCTGGGAAAGAAGAGGAAGTTCCTGTGGAACCACCGAAACCGCAAGAATCCTGGGTCAGGGAGGCGGCCAAACTGAAGGGGGTAGATAGTTACTATGTAACCAACTCAACAAATACCACCTTGTCTTATAAAGATAAAAAAGTTGAGCGCGCTAGCTTGACAGGTGGAAATATTACTTACATGAAGGCAGTTGAAAATGAAATTGTTGCAGGACGAAGTCTTATAGCTCAGGATTATAAAGATGTGGCCAGTGTCATTTTACTAGACAAAGAACTTGCTAATAGTCTATTTGGGTCAGCTCAAGAAGCTGTTAACCAGATTATAGATGTTGGTGGCTTTAGTTATCGTGTCATTGGTGTCTATACTAGCGATGAGGCCAAGGCTGCCAAGACTTTTGGTATTGGTGGACTTCCTATTACAACTAATATTTCTCTTGCCAATAACTTCAATATGGATGAAATTTCTAATATTGTCTTCCGTGTCAATGATACCAGTTTGACACCAACAGTGGGACCAGAATTAGCTAGAAAATTGACCGAGATTGCTGGTCTTCAGCAAGGGGAGTATCAGGTGTCAGATGCGACAGAAGCCTTCCAAGAAGTACAACAGCTTTTTGGATTTATGACGACGATTATTAGTGCCATTGCAGGAATTTCTCTCTTTGTTGGCGGGACTGGTGTTATGAACATCATGCTGGTTTCGGTGACAGAGCGTACTCGTGAGATTGGTCTCCGTAAGGCCTTGGGTGCAACACGTGCTAATATTTTAATCCAGTTTTTGATTGAATCCATGATTTTGACCTTGCTTGGGGGAGTTATTGGTCTAACCATTGCGACAGGCTTAACCGCTATAGCTGGCCTACTTTTACAAGGTTTGATTGCGGGTATAGAAGTAGGAGTATCAATCCCAGTTGCCCTATTTAGTCTTGCAGTTTCGGCTAGTGTTGGTATGATTTTTGGAGTCTTGCCAGCCAACAAGGCATCGAAACTTGATCCAATTGAAGCTCTTCGTTATGAATAAGATCAACAAGATGGACACTTGTCTATCTTGTTTTTGTATAGATTTCCCTATCGAAAATCCTTAAAAATGTGATATAATGAAGTGTTAGAAAAACAGGTTTCATTTGCCTGGAAAGGAAAAATTATGTCTGAAAAGAATTTTTATATTACAACGCCGATTTACTATCCATCTGGTAAACTTCATATCGGTTCTGCCTACACAACTATCGCATGTGATGTCCTAGCACGTTACAAACGCCTGATGGGCTACGATGTCTTTTATTTGACAGGTCTTGATGAGCATGGTCAAAAGATTCAACAAAAAGCAGAAGAAGCTGGCATTACACCACAAGCCTATGTTGATGGAATGGCAGTTGGAGTTAAAGAACTCTGGCAATTACTCGATATCTCATACGATAAATTTATCCGTACAACGGATGATTACCATGAAAAAGTAGTGGCTCAAGTATTTGAGCGCTTGCTTGCTCAAGATGATATCTATTTGGGTGAATACTCTGGTTGGTATTCAGTCTCAGATGAGGAGTTCTTTACAGAAAGCCAGCTTGCAGAAGTTTTCCGTGACGAATCTGGAAATGTAACTGGTGGTATTGCTCCATCAGGTCACGAGGTTGAATGGGTATCTGAAGAATCATATTTCCTTCGCCTTAGCAAATACCAAGATCGTTTGGTCGAATTTTTCAAGTCCCATCCTGAATTTATCACTCCAGATGGTCGTCTGAATGAAATGCTTCGCAACTTCATCGAGCCAGGTTTAGAGGATTTGGCAGTTTCTCGTACAACCTTTACATGGGGTGTTCCAGTGCCATCAAATCCTAAACATGTTGTCTACGTTTGGATTGATGCCCTGCTGAACTATGCGACAGCTCTTGGATACGGTCAAGATGAACATGGTAACTTTGACAAATTCTGGAATGGAACAGTCTTCCACATGGTAGGAAAAGACATCCTTCGATTCCACTCAATCTACTGGCCAATCCTTCTTATGATGTTAGATATCAAATTGCCAGATCGTTTGATTGCTCACGGTTGGTTCGTCATGAAAGACGGCAAAATGTCTAAATCTAAAGGGAATGTCGTTTACCCTGAAATGTTGGTAGAACGTTATGGTCTAGATCCACTTCGATACTACCTCATGCGGAGCCTTCCAGTTGGTTCAGATGGAACCTTCACTCCTGAAGACTATGTAGGCCGTATCAACTACGAATTGGCCAATGACCTTGGGAAACCTCCTCAACCGTACGGTTTCTATGATTAATAAGTACTTTGGCGGGCAAGTTCCTGTCTATGTAGAGGGTGTAACAGAGTTTGACCATGCTCTTGCTGACGTTGCAGAACAATCAATCGCTGACTACCACACCTACATGGAAGCAGTTGACTACCCACGTGCTTTAGAAGCAGTCTGGACTCTTATCTCTCGTACTAACAAATACATCGACGAGACAGCTCCATGGGTCTTGGCTAAGGATGAAGCTCTTCGTGACCAATTGGCAAGTGTCATGAGTCATTTGGCAGCTAGCCTTCGTGTCGTTGCTCACTTGATTGAGCCGTTTATGATGGAAACCAGTCGTGCAGTCTTGAATCAACTTGGCTTGGATGAAGTTTCTAGTCTTGAAAACTTGAGCTTGGCTGACTTTCCTGCAGGTGTCACTGTCGTTGCAAAAGGAACACCAATCTTCCCACGTTTGGATATGGAAGAAGAAATCGCCTATATCAAGGAACAAATGGAAGGTAACAAACCAGCAGTCGAAAAAGAATGGAATCCAGACGAAGTTGAACTCAAACTCAATAAGGAAGAAATCAAGTTTGAAGACTTTGACAAGGTTGAAATCCGCGTTGCAGAAGTCAAAGAAGTTTTTAAAGTGGAAGGTTCTGATAAGTTACTTCAATTCCGTCTGGATGCTGGTGATGGAGAAGATCGTCAAATTCTTTCAGGAATTGCAAAATACTATCCAAACGAACAAGAATTGGTTGGCAAGAAAGTTCAAATTGTTGCCAATCTCAAACCTCGTAAGATGATGAAGAAATATGTCAGTCAAGGTATGATCCTATCAGCTGAACATGATGGAAAACTAACTCTTCTCACAGTTGATCCAGCTGTACCAAACGGAAGTGTGATTGGGTAAAAGTAAAAGACCAACGTTATCCACGTTGGTTTTTCTTGTTATGTGCGAGATTTCTAAGAAGTGGTCTATCTCTTTTTGTGATCTGAGGATGACCACTTTATCTGGATAGGTTTCTTGAACCAACTTATAGCGCTCCTTAGCGGATTTGTTTCGCCCATCCCTGAGAATCCATCTGATAAACTCCCAATTAAATTGTTCTTGACAACCAGCTGCCATACTTTCTCTGACCTTGCCTCGGTATGTGAGATACCGTTTAAAGGCTCGAAAGAGACAGGTCAATGGGGAAAAATTGAGGAAGATGATTTGATCAGCTTCCTGCATTCTTTCTTCGTAATAGCACCAAGAATAATTCCCATCAATGACCCAAGACTTATGCTTGGTGAGAAAATTTTTTATCTCGCTCAACATCCATTCGCGGTCGCTGTCTTGCCAACCAGGTTGAAATTGGAGTGTGTCCATGTGAAGTTTTGGAATGGAGTAGTAGTTAGATAAGTTTTTTGCTAGAGTTGACTTACCAGCACCAGAATATCCGATAATTGCGATTTTCATTTTCTATCTTTTCGTATTTGGAGACAAAAAAACAGCCTCTATGGACTGTTTCTTATTTAGCAAGTTTAGCTGAAAGACGAGCTTTGTCGCGGCTTGCTTTGTTTTTGTGAATCAAACCTTTAGTTTCTGCTTTATCGATAGCTGAGCTAGCAGCACGGAAAAGTTCTTCAGATGGGTTTGCTTCGAAAGCTTTGATAGCAGTACGCATAGCTGATTTTTGAGCTGAGTTCTTTTCGTTTTGTTTAACGTTCAATTCAGCGCGTTTGATAGCTGATTTAATGTTTGCCAATGTTCTTACCTCCATATTTACTAACTATACCATTATATCTGAAAACTTACGTTTTGACAAGGGAAAATTATTTTTTTAAGTAAATTTCATCGATTTCATGGTTCTTTGTTTTATGAAGAATCACTTCCGCACGATTTCTGGTTGGTTCAATATAATTTTGTAGATTTGTGAGATTGATACTGGTCCAGACTTGATGGGCAAAGGATTCCACTTCCCCAATCGGCATTTGTGTAAAACGATAATAGTAGCTATCAGGGTCGTTTTGAGCTAGGCTCAGCATTTTCAAGAAACGGTCTAGATACCAACTCTCGATGTCATCGACTGCAGCATCAACATAGATGGAAAAGTCAAAGAAGTCAGTGATATAGAGACGCTCGTTTTGTGGATTTTGAAAGACATTGATTCCTTCAACAATCACAAAGTCAGCTGCCTTTACTCGTTGTTTTGCTTCAGGAACGATGTCGTAGACTTCATGAGAATAGACAGGAATATCCACATCTTGTCCATTTTTAATGCGGTCCAGGAAGTTGAGAAGAGCTTCCATATCATAGCTTTCAGGAAATCCCTTCCGATTTAGAATCCCTTGCTCAATCAAGGTCTGGTTGGGATAGAGAAAGCCGTCAGTTGTTACCAACTCAACTGTAGCATCTGTAAGTGTACGGGATAGCAGGATTTGAAGTAGGCGACTAGTTGTTGATTTTCCAACGGCAACACTCCCAGAAACCCCAATGATAAAAGGCTGGGATTTGCTTTCACGTTGAAGGAAAATCCCTTTTGAAAAGGCCAAATCATCCTTGGTACGCTTATAAATTTGGATGAGATGGGCTAGTGGAAGATAGACATCGGTAACATCCTGCAAGCTAATCTGGTCATTAAAACTCTTGATGGATTCTAATTCCTCTTCTGTCAAAGGAGGTGTCGTCTTTCGATGTAACGATTGCCAAGTCTGGCGGCTGATTTTTTCAAAATGTAAAAATTCGTTGGTCATAAGTTTGTCTTTCTGATTCGATATCTTAGTATAGCATATTTTGGGACTAAAAACATCTAGTATCTGATAGAAAAAGTTTCTTTCGATTAGAAAAATAATGACAAACTAGATCGTATTGTCAAATTACTTGGAAACGATTTAATATTTCGTTAAATTATGGTAAAATAGTTTCATGAGTAAAATGTATTATGCAGAAAATCCTGATGCTGCTCACGACATTCATGAGTTGAGAGTGGACTTGTTGGGAGAAAAAATGACCTTTTTGACGGATGCGGGTGTTTTTAGCAAGAAAATGGTTGACTTTGGGAGTCAACTTTTGCTCAAGTGTCTTGAGGTCAACCAAGGAGAGACTGTCCTTGATGTAGGCTGTGGTTATGGGCCTCTGGGCTTGTCCTTGGCTAAGGTTTATGGAGTTCAGGCGACCATGGTCGATATCAATAATCGTGCCTTGGATTTGGCACGACAAAATGCTGAACGAAATAAAGTAGAAGCGATGATTTTCCAGTCCAACATCTATGAACAAGTTGAAGGCACATTTGACCATGTCATTTCCAATCCTCCTATCCGTGCGGGCAAGCAAGTGGTTCATGAAATCATTGAGAAAAGTAAAGATTTCTTGGAAACTGGTGGGGATTTAACAATCGTTATCCAGAAAAAACAAGGGGCCCCTAGTGCTAAGTCCAAGATGGAAGAGGTGTTTGGCAATTGTGAAATCGTCAAAAAAGATAAGGGATACTATATCCTTAGAAGTGTGAACGAATGAGAGCAGTTGATTTAATCCAAAAAAAACGAGATGGTCAAGAACTGACTTCGAGTGAAATTGAATGGCTAGTTGAAGGTTATGTGTCAGGAACTGTCCCTGATTATCAGATGTCTGCCTTTGCTATGGCTGTTTATTTCAAAGGAATGACGACTCGAGAAATATCTGATTTGACCATGAAAATGGTTCAGACAGGGCAAGAGTTTGATTTATCTGCTATTGATGGGGTTAAGGTTGACAAGCATTCTACGGGTGGTGTTGGTGACAAGGTGACCTTGATTTTAGCTCCTTTAGTAGCGAGTTTTGGAGTTCCAGTCGCGAAAATGAGTGGTCGTGGTCTTGGCCATACGGGTGGAACGATTGATAAATTAGAATCAATCAAGGGCTATCAAGTAGAACGTAGTCAAGAGGATTTTATTCGTCAGGTACAGGACATTGGTGTATCTGTCATTGGGCAATCAGACCAGCTGGTCAAAGCGGATAAGCTTCTCTACGCCCTTCGTGATGTGACTGCAACTGTCGACACGATTCCTTTGATTGCGAGTTCGGTGATGAGCAAGAAAATTGCAGCAGGGGCGGATGCTATTTTGCTAGACGTGACTGTCGGTGAGGGTGCCTTCATGAAGACGGTTGATGAGGCGCGTGAATTGGCTCAAACCATGGTGGATCTTGGTAAGGCAGTTGGTAGAAGAACGGTAGCAGTCATTACGGATATGAGTCAGCCCTTGGGGCGTGCTATTGGAAATCGTCTGGAGATCCTTGAAGCACTGGAGATTTTACAAGGTCAAGGCCGTCAGGATATTACCCACTTCATCTGTGAATTGGCTCAAATTATGCTTGGTTTGGCAAATGTAAACAAGACAGTTGAAGAAGTTCGCCAACATCTTGAAAATGGTAAGGCACTGGCTAAGTTTGAGGAGATGGTCCAAGCCCAAGGTGGAGATTTAGAAGATTTGTATCGTCCAGTAAATGTAGCTCATATTGTGGAAATCCCTGCTCAGGAAACGGGTATTATCTCAGATCTTCCAGCTATGGAATTTGGGCTTTATGCTATGAGACTGGGGGCAGGCCGTGCAGTCAAGTCTGATGCCTTGGACTATGAAACAGGAATTGTTTTTGAAAAGAAAGTTGGAGATTCAGTTCAAAAGGGAGAAATTGTTGCAAAAGTATACACAAATGGAAAAATTTCTCCTCAGCTAGTTACAGATTTTCAAAAATATGTTAAAATAAATGATGGCGTGCAAAGTTTACGAGAAATTATAGAAATAATCTCATAAACCGCAGGAGAATCCGAATATGAAATTAAATAAATATATCGATCATACGCTTTTAAAACAAGATGCGACAGAAAAACAAATTGATTGTTTGTTGTCTGAGGCTAGAGAGTATGATTTTGCCAGTGTTTGCGTTAATCCGGCCTGGGTTGAACATGCTAAAAAAGGGCTTGAAGGCACAGATGTCAAGGTCTGCACAGTAGTAGGTTTCCCTTTGGGAGCAACAACTTCAGCTGTGAAAGCATTTGAAACAAAAGAAGTTATCCAAAATGGTACAGATGAGATTGATATGGTGATCAATGTTGGAGCTCTCAAATCAGGTAATTTAGCCTTAGTTGAGTCAGATATTCGCGCAGTAGTAGAAGCAAGTGGGGGTAAGTTAGTGAAAGTCATTATTGAAGCTTGCCTTCTGACAAACCAAGAAAAAGTTGTAGCCTGCCAATTGGCCCAAAAGCGGGAGCTGACTTTGTCAAAACATCTACTGGTTTTTCAACTGGTGGCGCTACGATAGAAGATGTTACATTAATGCGTGAGACAGTTGGACCTGATATGGGTGTCAAGGCTGCTGGCGGAGCTCGTTCTTATGCAGATGCTCTTGCCTTTGTGGAAGCAGGTGCGACTCGTATCGGAACGTCAGCTGGGGTAGCCATTTTAAAAGGAGAATTGGCTGATGGCGACTACTGAGTTGATTAAACTAGCAATTGAAGCCAGCAAGAAAGCCTATGTGCCCTATTCTCACTTTCCTATCGGAGCAGTTTTAGTGGCAAAAGACGGAAGTGTTTACACAGGAGTGAATATCGAAAATGCTAGCTATCCTTTGACTAACTGTGGAGAACGTACAGCGATTTTTAAAGCAGTTTCTGAAGGCCAAAGAGAATTTTCAGAATTGATTGTCTATGGACAAACTGAAAGACCAATCTCGCCATGTGGTGCTTGTCGCCAAGTGATGGCTGAATTTTTTGAACAAGATCTAAAAGTGACCTTAGTCGCAAAAGATGAATCGACGGTCGAGATGACGGTCGGGGAGTTACTTCCATACTCTTTTACAGACTTAAACTAGTCTGAGTCGCTCTCTGAGTGGCACGGTCCTTGTGGCCAACAAATCCATACTTGCAACATCGTTGCACATCTTATTTAGGAGGTTCAGTAATGAACAAGAAACAATGGCTAGGCCTTGGTCTAGTTGCAGTGGCAGCAGTTGGACTTGCTGCATGTGGTAACCGCTCTTCTCGTAATGCAGCTTCATCTTCTGATGTGAAGACAAAAGCAGCAATCGTCACTGATACTGGTGGTGTTGATGACAAATCATTCAACCAATCAGCTTGGGAAGGTTTGCAAGACTGGGGTAAAGAACACAATCTTTCAAAAGATAAAGGTTTCACTTACTTCCAATCAACAAGTGAAGCTGACTATGCTAACAACTTGCAACAAGCGGCTGGAAGTTACAACCTAATCTTCGGTGTTGGTTTTGCCCTTCACAATGCGGTTGAAGAAGCAGCAAAAGACCACTCTGACATCAACTATGTCTTGATTGATGATGTGATTAAAGATCAAAAGAATGTTGCTAGCGTAACATTTGCTGATAACGAAGCTGCTTACCTTGCGGGTGTTGCAGCGGCTAAAACAACTAAAACAAAACAAGTTGGTTTTGTAGGTGGTATTGAGTCTGAAGTTATCTCACGTTTCGCTGCTGGATTTAAGGCTGGTGTTGAGTCAGTAGATCCATCTATCAAAGTACAAGTTGACTATGCTGGTTCATTTGGTGATGCTGCTAAAGGTAAAACAATTGCAGCAGCACAATACGCAGCTGGTGCAGACGTTGTTTATCAAGCAGCAGGTGGAACAGGTGCTGGTGTCTTTGCAGAAGCAAAATCACTCAATGAAAGCCGTTCTGAAAGTGAAAAAGTTTGGGTTATCGGTGTTGACCGTGACCAAGTAGCAGAAGGTAAGTACACTTCTAAAGATGGCAAAGAATCAAACTTCGTTCTTGTATCTACTTTGAAACAAGTTGGTACAACTGTAAAAGATATCTCTAACAAGGCAGAAAAAGGTGAATTCCCTGGCGGTCAAGTGATCGTTTACTCATTGAAAGATAAAGGGGTTGACTTGGCAGTAACAAACCTTTCAGAAGAAGGTAAAAAAGCTGTCGAAGATGCAAAAGCTAAAATCCTTGATGGAAGCGTAAAAGTTCCTGAAAAATAATGGATGGAAGTCATTTCTTAGGAAGCGGCCCTCGGCCGCTTTTTTAAGAGTTGAGACAAAGTCATTTTGTCTCAGTAAAGCTTGCTACTAGATAAATTAGCAAGTTTTATTGAAATAAAATAAGACTCTGAAAGGAAGAGCACATGGCACACGAAAATGTCATTGAGATGCGTGATATTACCAAGGTGTTTGGTGAATTTGTTGCCAACGACAAAATCAACCTGCACCTACGAAAAGGTGAAATTCATGCACTTTTAGGAGAAAATGGGGCTGGAAAGTCTACGCTCATGAACATGTTAGCAGGGCTTCTTGAACCAACCAGTGGTGAAATTGTGGTCAACGGTCAAGTTATCAACCTCGACTCACCATCTAAAGCAGCTAGCTTGGGAATTGGAATGGTTCACCAGCACTTTATGTTGGTAGAAGCCTTCACAGTGGCTGAAAACATCATTTTAGGTAGTGAATTGACTAAAAATGGTGTGCTAGATATCGCTGGAGCTAGCAAAGAAATCAAGGCTCTTTCTGAACGTTATGGCTTAGCTGTTGACCCTTCTGCCAAGGTAGCAGATATCTCAGTTGGAGCCCAACAACGTGTAGAAATTTTAAAAACCCTTTATCGGGGAGCTGATATCCTTATCTTTGATGAACCAACGGCTGTCTTGACTCCATCAGAAATTGATGAGTTGATGGCTATTTTGAAAAATCTTGTCAAAGAAGGAAAATCAATTATCTTAATCACCCATAAGTTGGACGAGATTCGTGCAGTTTCTGACCGCGTTACAGTTATCCGTCGTGGGAAATCAATTGAAACTGTCGAAATTGCAGGAGCTACCAATGCTGATTTAGCAGAAATGATGGTGGGACGTTCTGTTTCCTTTAAAACAGAGAAACAAGCCTCTCAACCAAAAGAAGTGGTCTTGTCTATTAAAGACTTGGTGGTCAATGAAAACCGAGGTGTCCCAGCTGTGAAAAATCTGTCCTTGGATGTTCGTGCTGGAGAGATTGTTGGTATTGCAGGGATTGATGGAAATGGTCAGTCTGAACTGATTCAAGCCATTACAGGTCTTCGCAAGGTTGAATCTGGTAGAGTTGAGCTAAAAGGAGATTCAATTGTAGGCTTGCACCCACGTCAGATTACAGAGTTGAGTGTTGGGCACGTTCCAGAAGACCGTCACCGTGATGGTTTGATTTTGGAAATGATGATTTCTGAAAATATTGCCCTTCAAACCTACTACAAAGAACCACATAGTAAAAATGGAATTTTGAACTATTCAAATATTACTTCTTATGCTAAAAAGCTAATGGAAGAGTTTGATGTTCGTGCTGCCAGTGAATTTGTTCCTGCAGCTGCACTCTCAGGCGGAAATCAACAAAAAGCAATTATTGCTCGTGAAATTGATCGTGATCCTGATCTCCTTATCGTCAGCCAGCCAACTCGTGGGTTGGATGTCGGTGCCATTGAATATATCCACAAGCGCTTGATTGAAGAGCGTGATAATGGCAAGGCTGTCCTTGTTGTCAGCTTTGAATTGGATGAGATTTTAAACGTCTCAGACCGTATTGCTGTTATCCATGATGGTAAGATTCAAGGTATTGTATCACCAGAAACAACCAATAAACAAGAGCTTGGTGTCTTGATGGCTGGTGGAAACTTGGGAAAGGAGAAGAGTGATGTCTAAAAAATTACAACAAATTTCGGTTCCCTTGATTTCTGTATTCCTAGGAATTTTACTCGGAGCCATTGTCATGTGGATCTTCGGTTATGATGCTATTTGGGGCTACGAAGAATTGTTCTATACAGCCTTTGGTAGTCTGCGTGGGATTGGAGAAATCTTCCGTGCTATGGGGCCTTTGGTCTTGATTGGTCTGGGTTTTGCCGTTGCCAGTCGCGCTGGTTTCTTTAACGTCGGGCTTCCTGGTCAGGCTTTGGCTGGTTGGATTCTCAGTGGTTGGTTTGCCCTGTCGCATCCAGATATGCCCCGTCCCTTGATGATTCTAGCAACCATCGTGATTGCCCTTATTGCTGGTGGGATTGTCGGAGCGATTCCGGGTATTCTTAGAGCCTATCTGGGGACGTCAGAGGTTATCGTAACCATCATGATGAACTACATCGTCTTGTATGTAGGGAATGCCTTTATCCATGCCTTTCCTAAAGACTTCATGCAAAGTACAGATTCGACCATTCGTGTTGGGGCTAATGCAACCTATCAGACACCTTGGTTGGCTGAGTTGACTGGTAACTCACGGATGAATATTGGTATTTTCTTTGCTCTCATTGCCGTTGCAGTCATTTGGTTCATGCTCAAGAAAACAACCCTTGGTTTTGAAATCCGTGCGGTTGGTCTTAATCCTCACGCATCAGAATACGCTGGTATTTCTGCCAAACGAACAATTATCCTCTCAATGATTATCTCAGGTGCCTTGGCAGGTCTTGGTGGAGCTGTTGAAGGTCTGGGAACCTTCCAGAACGTTTATGTTCAGGGATCGTCATTAGCTGTTGGATTTAACGGGATGGCAGTTAGTCTGCTTGCGGCCAACTCACCAATTGGTATTCTCTTTGCAGCCTTCCTATTTGGTGTTCTCCAAGTTGGAGCCCCTGGTATGAATGCGGCGCAGGTACCGTCTGAGCTTGTCAGCATTGTAACAGCGTCTATTATCTTCTTTGTCAGTGTTCATTACCTTATCGAACGCTTTGTCAAACCGAAAAAACAAGTTAAAGGAGGTAAGTAAAGATGTCTATTACAACCTTGCTCACCCTCTTGGTGTCTTCTATGCTGATTTACTCAGCGCCCCTCATCTTTACAAGTATTGGTGGTGTTTTCTCTGAACGTGGTGGTGTCGTAAATGTCGGCCTTGAAGGAATTATGGTTATGGGTGCTTTCTGGAGTTGTCTTTAACCTTGAATTTGCAGAACAATTTGGAGCAGCAACTCCATGGCTATCCTTGCTTGTAGCAGGATTGGTTGGAGGTCTCTTCTCCATCATCCACGCAGCAGCGACGGTTCATTTCCGTGCAGACCATGTTGTCAGCGGTACTGTCTTAAACTTGATGGCGCCAGCCTTGGCTGTTTTCTTAGTGAAAGTCCTTTATAACAAAGGACAAACCGACAACCTAAGTCAGACTTTTGGACGCTTTGATTTCCCAGTCTTGGCGAATATCCCAGTGATTGGTGATATCTTCTTCAAGTCAACTAGTCTACTTGGTTATCTGGCCATTGCTTTCTCATTCCTTGCTTGGTTTATCCTCTTCAAGACTCGCTTTGGTCTTCGTCTCCGCTCTGTCGGTGAACACCCTCAAGCAGCGGACACTTTGGGAATCAATGTATACAAGATGAGATATTTAGGGGTTATTATTTCAGGTTTCCTAGGTGGAATTGGCGGAGCGATTTATGCTCAATCAATCTCAGTTAACTTTTCAGTGACAACTATTGTTGGACCTGGATTTATCGCCCTTGCTGCGATGATCTTCGGAAAATGGAATCCAATCGGAGCCATGCTATCTAGTCTCTTCTTTGGACTTTCACAAAGTTTGGCTGTTATCGGCTCTCAATTGCCATTCCTACAAGGAGTGCCTGCGGTTTATCTTCAAATCGCACCTTATGTTTTGACAATTCTTGTCTTGGCAGCCTTCTTTGGAAAAGCAGTTGCACCAAAAGCAGATGGTATTAACTATATCAAATCAAAATAAGCATACAAAAAACGTCAGTTCAGAATGAACTGGCGTTTTATTTTTTAGGATGTTGGTTGGTTAGGTTCAATCCCCAAGGGACCAAATTTTCAGTTTTATTTTTGATACGAGCGATGTTGTCCTTATGACGAATGATAATCAAACTAGCAAGTGCTAGGATAATAGCGATGAATAGAGGATCATAGTTGCTCAGGATAAAACCAAAAAGTGGAAAGAGTAGAACTCCGATGACAGCCGCGACAGATGATGTGACACTAGATAGTGAAATCATACTGCCTAGATAGAGGGTTCCAAAGAAAACAACTGCTAGGTAGAGACAGAAGACAGGCGCAAATCCGAAAATCACCCCCGCACTGGTTGCGACAGCCTTACCACCCTTAAATTCTGCAAAGATAGGGAAGGTATGTCCAATGACAGCCAAAGTCCAAAGATGAGGGGCGAAACGCCTTGTAGATGAAACATAATCGGAAGAAGCGTTGCTAGGGTTCCTTTGAAAAAGTCAATCACAAAGGTTGCCATTCCCGCTTTCTTTCCTAAAATGCGGAAGGTATTGGTCGTTCCAGTGTTACCAGAACCATGTTCGCGCAGATTGATTTGAAAAAATACTTGTCCAATCCAGAGGCCAGACGGAATCGAACCCAGCAGATAGGCTAGGATTAATAAAACTATTGTCATCATACTACTATTATATCATGAAATGGAAAAGAAAGGCAGAGAATCACTTCTGAAATTGTCACATCGGAGAAAGAAAAATTTTGCAAAATCCTTGGAAAACCTGTAGAATAGTAAAGATGAACGAATAGGAGGTTCCTTGTGTCAAAAAAGGAAATCAATATTAACAATTATAATGATGATGCCATTCAGGTGTTAGAAGGGTTGGATGCGGTCCGAAAACGTCCAGGGATGTATATCGGATCGACCGATGGTGCTGGTCTCCACCACCTAGTCTGGGAAATCGTCGACAATGCAGTCGATGAAGCCTTGTCTGGGTTTGGTGACCGTATTGATGTGACCATCAATAAAGATGGTAGTTTAACGGTTCAAGACCATGGTCGTGGGATGCCGACTGGTATGCACGCTATGGGAATTCCAACTGTTGAGGTTATCTTTACCATTCTCCACGCAGGAGGGAAATTTGGTCAAGGTGGATACAAGACTTCTGGTGGTCTTCATGGGGTTGGATCTTCCGTTGTAAACGCCCTATCTAGCTGGCTGGAGGTTGAAATCACCCGTGATGGTGCAATCTACAAGCAACGTTTTGAAAATGGTGGGAAACCTGTTACGACTTTGAAGAAAATCGGTACAGCGCCCAAGTCTAAAACAGGTACCAAGGTTACGTTTATGCCTGACGCGACGATCTTTTCTACGACAGACTTCAAGTATAACACCATTTCAGAACGTCTCAATGAGTCAGCCTTTCTCTTGAAAAATGTGACCTTGTCATTAACGGACAAACGAACAGATGAAGCGATCGAGTTCCACTATGAAAATGGGGTTCAGGACTTTGTGTCCTATCTGAACGAAGATAAGGAGACCTTAACGCCAGTACTTTACTTTGAAGGGGAAGACAATGGTTTCCAAGTGGAAGTGGCCCTCCAGTACAATGATGGATTTTCAGATAACATTCTATCCTTTGTCAATAACGTTCGCACCAAGGACGGTGGAACGCACGAGACAGGACTCAAGTCTGCCATTACCAAGGTCATGAATGACTATGCGCGTAAGACGGGGCTTCTCAAGGAAAAAGATAAAAACCTTGAAGGTTCAGACTATCGTGAGGGACTAGCAGCCGTTCTTTCTATCTTGGTCCCTGAAGAACATTTGCAGTTTGAGGGTCAGACCAAGGACAAGCTAGGAAGCCCTCTTGCTCGTCCCATTGTGGATGGCATTGTGGCTGATAAGTTGACCTTTTTCCTTATGGAAAATGGTGAATTGGCTTCTAACCTCATCCGCAAGGCTATTAAGGCCCGTGATGCTCGTGAAGCAGCACGTAAGGCGCGTGATGAGAGCCGAAATGGTAAGAAAAATAAAAAGGATAAGGGCTTGTTGTCTGGGAAATTGACCCCAGCCCAGTCTAAGAATCCGGCTAAGAATGAACTCTATCTAGTCGAGGGGGATTCTGCCGGAGGTTCTGCCAAACAAGGCCGTGACCGCAAGTTCCAGGCAATATTGCCTCTTCGTGGTAAGGTTATCAATACAGCCAAAGCCAAGATGGCGGATATCCTCAAAAATGAAGAAATCAACACCATGATTTATACTATTGGTGCAGGTGTGGGAGCAGACTTCTCTATTGAAGATGTCAACTATGACAAGATCATTATCATGACCGATGCAGACACCGACGGTGCCCACATTCAGACTTTACTCTTGACATTTTTCTACCGCTACATGCGTCCGCTAGTTGAGACAGGACATGTTTATATCGCCCTTCCGCCTCTTTACAAGATGTCCAAAGGCAAAGGTAAGAAAGAAGAAGTGGCCTATGCTTGGACGGACGGAGAGCTAGAAGAACTCCGCAAGCAGTTTGGTAAAGGTGCTACCCTCCAACGCTATAAAGGTCTCGGTGAGATGAATGCGGACCAGCTCTGGGAAACAACTATGAACCCAGAAACCCGTACCCTCATCCGTGTCACCATCGAAGACTAGCCCGCGCCGAACGTCGCGTCAATGTCCTCATGGGTGACAAGGTCGAACCACGCCGTAAGTGGATTGAAGATAATGTCAAGTTTACGCTGGAAGAGAGTGGGGAGATGGTGTTTTGAAAGAAGTACATATAAAAGGAGAGAGATGAATGAAAAATAAAGTTTATTATGGCGAATATTCCTTGGAGCATTGGATTAAGTTGATATTAAAGAAGAATATTGTATTACCCGATTATCAACGTTATTATGTTTGGAATCAAGAAAAAGTTAAAACTCTAATTGAGAGTTTTAATAAAAAAGAATTTGTTCCCCCAGTTACTGTTGGAGCTTTTACTGATGAAGAAGGGAGGAAAAATTTAATTCTAGATGGGCAACAGCGTTTAACGTCTATATTTCTTGCTTACTTAGATTTATTTCCGAATCGTAAGTGTGAAGATTGGGCACCTAAAGATTTCATTCCTCTAGCTAATACCAATGATGATTATGAAATTGATGAAGGTAATGATTATAAAGGAGTAAATTGGAATTTTAATAGACTTCTATCAATAGGAAGTTCAAAAAGCAAGCATAAAAGAAAAGGTAAAGACAGAGCAATATATTACTCTAAATGTAGATATTGGAGAAGATTTTTTTAAAGATAATTATTTAGGTTTTTCATTTATTGTACCTAGTTATGATGGAGAAGAACGTAAAAAAAGAGCAAATAAAGTTTTATTCTTCTGTTTTCCGTCATATAAACATTCAGGGGAAGTATTGTCGAATGTAGAAAGCAGACGATCTTTATATTACTTGAATGATGCTTTAGAACCATTTTTTTGATCCTGATATTTTTTTAAAAAAATATTAAATTAAATGATAAGAAGTTAGATTTTTGTACGCTATCTAGCAATTTTGGATAGTTACAAAAAAATCAAGATTATAATATTCCTCAAGTTGCTGCAGGATATGGAAATAAACTTGAACAGTTTTATACAGATTATGTTTATAAAATTGCTGAAGAATTCGAATTTGATTTTGATTTTGTTAATAAAATCAAAAATTCTTTCTAAGAACTTAGAATATGATTTTTTTCCCGAAAAAAATTTTTCCGTCAATTATTGATGCAGATGTCTATATGTTTGGGTTAATTTATTTTTTTCTATTTTTTTCATGAGAAAAAAACTCATTATTGCGAAAAACTAGTAATCTAAAAAGCTGAGATTGAAAAATAAAAATATCTGAATTAAAAAGATTTGAAGATTAAAGCTGGACAAGAGTTTGAGGGTACTCTTTATTCTTATGATTATGAATATGGCTACTATCATCAGAAGAGCCCCAATGCTTTGAAGTATATTAGACTTAGATTAAAAGAATCCCTAGAGTTGTATAAGGAGTATTTTAGTGAGTAAGCATACAGATTTTATTTTAACTCCTATAACTACTATTTTGGAAGAAGCAGTTGCTGCAACTTCTAGTATTGGTGATGGAATTGAAACCTACCCTTTGTGTGACTATATTTTACAAGCTACTTTTTTAAAAATGACTGGTTTTCAAGAGCAAAAGATGAGATGTATTGCTTGGGAATTGGGAACAAATGATTTTGAGTTCAGATATTGGTGGTTAGAAAAAGCTGACTTAGGAACTTATTCAGCATATGACCACAAAAATAAAATTTATAAAGAATTTTACCAAGTTCTTAAGAGAATAAATATAGATTTTAGTATAAACGATATCAATAAACAAATTTTATTAGAGAATACTACTCAAAAGATTAATGAAATATTTAAAGATTCAAACCTAATTTCTTGGGTTCGTGCCGATTTTTTTCTTATTTTGTATCAGATGATTGGACTGATATTGATCAATTTTTGAAAGATGAAGAAAAATATGTTTAAATCAATACCTAAAGAACCTACGAAACCAGAGAAGGCAGAGAAAGATAGTGAGCAAGGCTACAAAAAAATAAATTGCAGAAATATAATAAGAAATACACTGAATATGTTCAAAAATATGAAACTTAATTTAAAGAATAAGTATAAAGATATGTATGAACAACGTAATCGATTGGCACATAATACGTTATCTTATCAGCAAAACTTACCGACATTAACTAAATTAGTTAATGAAACTCAAGAATCTAGAAATCATTTTATTTGGTTTGGACTGTTAACTTTAATTGATAATATTTTTTTATGGAATTGTATCGACTATATCAAGACGGATTGGAAGATAAGCTTGATTATTAAAAGTGATAAAAGGAATTGGCTTCATCCCACACGAAGAATTACCTTCCCCACCCCTAAAACAAGAAATCCCATCTGAAGAATATCTTGTCTAGTGGGAAATAACCTAAATCACACATGTGTGTTTTGAGTTATTGGAGTCAAATACGAATATTTAGATATGTTCTGAATTATTTTAGGGCAAAAACTTAAAAACACATCATTGAAAAAAGAATATGGGATCACGAGTTTAACTGTACGCAATTTAGAAAACAACGAATTCTTATAACTTCTATCTGAGAGCAAGGACGAGTTGGGAGCTTTTACAAAAGCCGATAAATCTGAGCAGGTTTACTCAGCGAAGCTTGGGGATATAGAAAAACTTCTTGAATCCTTGCAAGTTGGTTTGCACCGTTCCAAGGTCAGTCAAACGGTGGCTAGTCTGGAAGCGTCTGATTGTGAGCGTGATGATGCGCTTTCTACCTTGACTGGTTTTGTCAAGGCCTTCTCTCGTGTCAAAGAGGCAACTAGCAAGGAAGCTTACGACAAACTCAGCAAACTTTTAGAAATTATGCTGGGCTAATGAGCATGAGCTACGAAAAAGAGACAGAAGCTATTAACCATTTGCTTAAGGAGTTAAAAGATATTGACTACCAAATTGTCCTTTCAACCCTACATTTGACAACTCATGTAGAAACCTTGACAAAGGTGCAGTCTTAGTTTGAAAAATCCTATAAGGAGCACTTGGCTGAGCAAAAAGGAAAGGCACCTGGTCAAAACAAGGAAGTCCGAGGGAAACTGCAAGAAATCTATGACTTCCTTGTGGATTTTACTGCAATCAACGTCTATGCTTATCCAGATAAAAAGCAGTATACCAATCTCCATGACCACCTCAACGCTATCCGTAGTCGTTGTAAAAAATTAACACCAAAGAAAACTAAGCAAGAAGCAGTAGGAGAGGAAAAGTAGGTTTCTTCTGAAGAAGCCCCTCACAGATAGACGAATACTTGGAGTATAAGGCGAAGTTTTGAAGTTCAAAAAAGAATAGAAATGGGAACAAAGATGGTATTGGAAAATAAACTAGGCATTACAAACTCAGCCCAGTTGGCAGATGCAGAAGAAAAACTGACAAAAAAACAAGCCGCCCTTCTTTTTCAGACAGGAGACTTGTTCAAGATGGAAGTCGGAACATTTGCAGGACTATCAGCGATTCACCATTATCTATTTTCAGGTGTCTATGATTTCGCTGGAAAAATCCGTGATGTCAATATTGCAAAGGATAACTTTCAATTTGCCCCCCGTATTTTTTTAGAGCAATCCCTACAGTATATTGACAAACTTCCTCATGACAATTTTGATCAAGTGGTTGATAAGTATGCGGATATGAATATTGCCCATCCTTTCCGTGAGGGGAATGGACGCGCCATGCGGATTTGGTTAGATTGTATGCTTCGTGAGAAGCTGGGTAAGGTGGTAGATTGGAACGCCATTGATAAGGATGAATACCTGAATGCCATGAAGCGTAGTGCAGTATCGACTGGAGAACTCAAGTATTTACTCCTCAATAACTTGACGGATGACCTCACTCAGACCAGTTTCTTTAAGGGAGTAGATGCTTCATACTACTACGAAGGATACAGTCTTTATCAGACAGGGGAATTATAATATAAAAACTATCCAGTAAGAAGAAGCAGACACCTAGTAATCTATAAAACGAGAAGGTACTGACATGAGAGCTGAAACAGAAATGCTAGATCTGATTTTACACATTGCCAAAACTATACAAGTAGAAGCTGTCGCCATGTCTGGTTCACGAACTGATACAAAGCACCAAAAGATGAGTTTCAGGATTACGACGCGGTCTATATTGTGGATGATTTAGATAATCTGACAAGTGACCTTTCTTGGTTGAATCAGTTTGGAAAACGCATTATCGAGCAAGAAGTCAGTCTTGGTAATCGTCGTCTCTATCTCATGCTCTTTGAAGATGGTAATCGTATTGATTTGACTCTTTGCCCTAAAGAACACATTCAAGAGTGGGTAGAGAGTGAAGCTGGATTCATTGTTTTGGAAGCCCCAGAACATTTATTTGAACCCTATTCCCCAAATATAGAGCGTTACTGGATGACCCCAGCTATTGAAATGGATTTTGAAAAGACCTGCAATGAGTTTTGGTGGGTGTCGGCCTACGTGGTTAAAGGAATTTGTCGTAATCAGCTCGTCTACGCGACAGACCATCTCTACGGGATTTGCCAACAAGAACTCTTGAAGGTCTTGGCTTGGCAGGTCGCAAGTGATAGGGGAGCAGTTGACATCGGTAAAAATTACAAGTACCTCTTTCAGTATTTGCCTGCTGAGAAAGAGAAACAATTCTCAAATCTACTTGATTTCGCAAGTTTAGATAAAATCATTCAGTCTTTATTTGCTACCATGCAATTTTTCCACCAAGAAGCTCAATCCCTTGCTCAAAAAATGGGCTTTGACTACGATAAAGAAGTGACTGAGAAGATGATTGAGTATGCTGAGGAAAGAGTGAAGAAGTTTGGGAATAACTAGAAAAATGAAAAAGCGAGAGGAGGAGACTCATGATTGAAAAAGTGGAACGCCTCATTACAGAGATTAATCGTATTCATCGAGAATATTCTAAAGATTATTTTGAAACGGGTAAGGTGGAAAAAATCAATCTCAAGCATACCTTTTCAAAAGTTCCGACGAAATCGATTTTGTCCTACCGTCTGAATTTACATGAGTCAATTAATGACTATCTGATGAAAGCGGATGTCCAAGATATTTCCTATGTTTATCGTGTCAAAACTTCTGAGTCTATTTTAGATAAAATTACACGTTTTTCTGAGCGTCAAGAGGGTTATCCTGTGAATTCCATTCTTAATGATATTTTTGGTGCTCGTATGATTTTAAGTTCCAAAGAGATAGCTCAAGTCATGGAGAAATTAGATGATTGGCAAGAGAATTACGGACTAAAAAACTGGTATTTACGTGATAAAGATGGCTATGTCGGTATTCATATCTATTTTAAAAATAAAAGTAATTTTTATTACCCATGGGAACTTCAACTTTGGGATAGGAAAGATGTAGATAGCAATATCGCTAGTCATATCAAGTATAAACGAGGATTTGTGAAGTAGACACTTCAAGTGGAAATGACGATACAGGAATTGGGTGAAACTCACTTACTCTATATTTTTTCTTATTCCATAATATTTACTCTCCATTCTTCGAAAGGAGTTGAACACGCCCTAAATGCTGTGTGAAAATTCCTTATTACTCACTGAAGAACATATTAAACTACAGAAAGGATAGTTTGGTTACTTATCGTAACTGAACACGGGACGAATTCTTAGGAAAAGAGAGAAATCGTCTTGGGTTCATAGAACCTTACATCGATTTCCTATTTTTCTACAGAAATTTTCGGGAAGCCGAATCGTCCCTTTGTATCTTATGTCTAACATTCAAAACATGTCCCTAGAGGACATCATGGGAGAGCGCTTTGGTCGCTACTCCAAGTACATCATTCAAGACCGAGCTTTGCCAGACATTCGGGATGGCTTGAAGCCGGTTCAGCGCCGTATTCTTTATTCGATGAATAAGGATGGAAATACCTTTGACAAGAGCTACCGCAAGTCGGCCAAGTCTGTCGGGAATATCATGGGGAATTTTCACCCACACGGTGACAGTTCTATCTATGATGCCATGGTTCGTATGTCACAGGACTGGAAAAATCGTGAGATTCTAGTTGAAATGCATGGTAATAACGGTTCTATGGACGGTGATCCGCCTGCCGCAATGCGTTATACAGAGGCGCGTTTGTCTGAAATTGCTGGCTACCTTCTTCAAGATATCGAGAAAAAGACAGTTCCTTTTGCTTGGAACTTTGACGACACGGAGAAAGAGCCAACTGTCTTGCCAGCAGCCTTTCCAAATCTCTTGGTAAATGGATCGACTGGTATTTCGGCTGGTTATGCCACAGATATTCCTCCCCATAATTTGGCTGAGGTCATTGATGCGGCGGTTTACATGATTGATCATCCAACTGCCAAGGTGGACAAACTCATGGAATTCTTGCCTGGACCAGACTTCCCGACTGGAGGGATTATCCAGGGTCGTGATGAAATCAAGAAGGCCTATGAAACTGGGAAAGGGCGCGTGGTTGTTCGTTCCAAGACTGATATTGAAAAGCTAAAAGGTGGTAAGGAACAAATCGTTGTTACTGAGATTCCTTATGAAATCAATAAGGCCAATCTGGTCAAGAAGATTGATGATGTTCGTGTCAATAACAAGGTGGCAGGTATTGCTGAGGTTCGTGATGAGTCTGACCGTGATGGTCTACGTATTGCTATTGAGCTAAAAAAAGATGCCAATACGGAGCTTGTTCTCAACTACCTATTTAAGTACACTGACCTACAAATCAATTACAACTTTAATATGGTGGCGATTGACAATTTTACACCTCGTCAGGTCGGGATTGTCCCGATTTTGTCTAGCTACATCGCCCACCGTCGTGAAGTGATTTTAGCGCGTTCACGCTTTGACAAGGAAAAGGCTGAGAAACGTCTCCATATCGTCGAAGGTTTGATTCGAGTGATTTCAATCTTGGACGAAGTCATTGCGCTTATCCGTGCTTCTGAGAATAAGGCGGACGCTAAGGAAAATCTTAAGGTAAGCTATGATTTTACGGAAGAACAGGCTGAGGCTATTGTTACCTTGCAACTGTACCGTTTGACCAATACAGACGTAGTTGTCTTGCAGGAAGAAGAAGCAGAACTTCGTGAAAAGATTGCCATGCTTGCGGCTATCATCGGTGATGAACGGACCATGTACAATCTCATGAAGAAAGAACTCCGTGAGGTCAAAAAGAAATTTGCGACTCCACGTTTGAGTACTTTAGAAGACACTGCGAAAGCAATCGAGATTGATACAGCTAGTTTGATTGCTGAGGAGGATACCTATGTCAGCGTGACCAAGGCAGGTTACATCAAGCGTACCAGCCCACGTTCCTTTGCAGCTTCCACCTTGGAAGAAATTGGCAAACGTGATGATGACCGTTTGATCTTTGTACAATCTGCCAAGACAACCCAGCATCTTTTGATGTTCACAAGTCTTGGAAATGTCATTTATCGACCAATCCATGAATTGGCAGATATTCGCTGGAAGGATATTGGAGAGCATCTGAGCCAAACCATCACAAACTTTGAAACTAACGAAGAAATCCTCTATGTGGAAGTCGTGGATCAGTTTGATGATGCGACAACTTACTTTGCTGCGACTCGTCTCGGTCAAATCAAGCGTGTAGAGAGAAAAGAGTTCACTCCATGGCGGACCTATAAATCTAAGTCTGTCAAGTATGCTAAGCTCAAAGACGAGACAGATCAGATTGTAGCAGTGGCTCCGATTAAACTAGATGATGTTCTTTTGATTAGCCAAAATGGTTATGCCCTGCGTTTCAATATCGAAGAGGTTCCAGTTGTCGGTGCTAAGGCTGCAGGTGTCAAGGCTATGAATTTGAAAGAAGATGATGTCCTCCAATCTGCCTTTATCTGTAACACCTTATCCTTCTACCTCTTGACTCAGCGTGGAAGCTTGAAACGTGTTTCTATTGAGGAAATTCCGGCAACCAGCCGTGCCAAACGAGGGTTACAAGTCTTACGTGAGTTGAAAAACAAACCGCATCGGGTCTTCTTAGCAGGAGCAGTTGCAGAACAAGGCTTCGTTGGTGACCTCTTTAGTACAGAAGTGGACGGGAACGATCAAACTCTGATTGTTCAATCTAACAAAGGTACAATCTATGAAAGTCGACTACAAGACTTGAACCTGTCAGAACGAACCAGCAACGGAAGCTTCATTTCTGATACGATTTCAGATGAAGAAGTTTTTGACGCTTATCTTAAAGAAGTATTTACTGAAGCTAAATAAGTGAAATGAAGAATCAGTTCTAAGAGCTGGTTCTTTTTATTGAAGAAATTTTCTGAAAAATTACAAAATATACTTGCTATTTTAGAAAAAAAGTGTAGAATAGTAGAATAAAAGAAATAGGTTTTTAGAATAAGGAGTGGAATATGACAGTAACGATTGATTGGGCAAACCTTGGTTTTTCCTATATGAAATTACCTTATCGCTATATTGCTCGTTTTAAAAATGGACAATGGGATCAAGGAGAGCTTACAGAGGATGCAACCTTGCATATTTCAGAGTCTTCTCCAAGTCTTCACTATGGACAACAAGCCTTTGAAGGTTTAAAAGCTTATCGTACTAAGGATGACAGTATTCAACTTTTCCGTCCTGATGAAAATGCTAAACGTCTGCAACGGACATGTGACCGTCTCTTGATGCCACAAGTTCCGACAGAAATGTTTGTAGAAGCTTGTAAGGCAGTTGTTCGTGCGAATGAAGAATATGTACCTCCACACGGAACAGGTGGAACCTTATATCTTCGTCCTCTTTTGATTGGTGTCGGAGATATTATTGGGGTAAAACCGGCAGAAGAGTACATTTTCACCATCTTTGCTATGCCAGTTGGAAATTACTTTAAGGGTGGATTGGTTCCAACCAACTTCTTGATTCAGGATGAATACGATCGTGCTGCTCCAAATGGTACAGGTGCGGCTAAGGTTGGTGGAAACTATGCTGCAAGTCTCTTGCCAGGGAAATTGGCCAAGTCACGTCATTTCTCAGATGTTATCTATCTAGACCCATCAACTCATACAAAGATTGAAGAAGTCGGCTCAGCTAACTTCTTTGGAATTACAGCTGATAATGAATTTGTAACACCATTGAGTCCTTCTATCTTGCCATCTATTACCAAGTATTCCTTGCTTTACTTGGCAGAACATCGCTTGGGCTTAACTCCTATTGAGGGGGACGTCCCAATTGATGAGCTTGACCGTTTTGTAGAGGCAGGTGCCTGTGGTACAGCAGCAGTTATTTCTCCAATTGGTGGAATTCAGCACGGTGATGATTTCCATGTTTTCTATAGTGAAACAGAAGTAGGTCCTGTGACTCGTAAATTATATGATGAATTGACAGGAATTCAGTTTGGTGATATTGAAGCGCCAGAAGGTTGGATTGTAAAAGTTGACTAAATTTATCAAACATAAAAAACTCCAAATTAGTTGCACTCACTGATATGGAGTTTTTTCTTGCTAGTTTTAGGATTTTCTTGTAAAATAGAAAAAGTGAAGAGAGGTATGAAATGAGTAAGAAAGATAAAAAAATTGAAATTCAAGTAGCAGATGCCAAGGTTAATGTAGGAAAAGATAGTTTTGAGGGTTATACCTTGACCATTGGTAAGAAAGTAATTGGAGAAATTGCCGAATTAGATGGACAATTTGCCATCATAAAGAATGGGAATGTCGATAGTTTTTTTATAAAAAAATTGGAAAAAAAGCTGTGGAAATTTTGATTGAAAACTATAATTTAGCAAAATAAGTCTTGTTTTATTGAAAATTTCATGATATAATAGTTTTCGTTAAATATCGGAGAGATAGCGAAGAGGCTAAACGCGGCGGACTGTAAATCCGCTCCTTCGGGTTCGGGGGTTCGAATCCCTCTCTCTCTCCATTTTACTAATGGGGTATAGCCAAGCGGTAAGGCAAGGGACTTTGACTCCCTCATGCGTTGGTTCGAATCCAGCTACCCCAGTTCTTAGGTAATAATCAAGATAAAAGGCAAAATATCTTAGGGTATTTTATTTTTATAATTGAAAGACGTGAACGATATGAACATGTCCTTGCGGGTGCTTAGGAAAAAAATTATAAGTATGTCAAGTTTAAGAAAAACTTGATTGTTGGAGGATTTTTTAGATGAACGAATTTGAAGATTTGCTAAATAGCGTTAGCCAAGTTGAGACTGGTGATGTTGTTAGTGCTGAAGTATTGACAGTTGATGCGACTCAAGCTAACGTTGCAATCTCTGGAACTGGTGTTGAAGGTGTCTTGACTCTTCGCGAATTGACAAACGATCGCGATGCAGATATCAATGACTTTGTTAAAGTAGGAGAAGTATTGGATGTTCTTGTACTTCGTCAAGTAGTTGGTAAAGATACTGATACAGTTACATACCTTGTATCTAAAAAACGCCTTGAAGCTCGCAAAGCATGGGACAAACTTGTTGGTCGCGAAGAAGAAGTTGTTACTGTTAAAGGAACTCGTGCCGTTAAAGGTGGACTTTCAGTAGAATTTGAAGGTGTTCGTGGATTTATCCCAGCTTCAATGTTGGATACTCGTTTCGTACGTAACACTGAGCGTTTTGTAGGTCAAGAATTTGATGCTAAAATCAAAGAAGTTGACGCTAAAGAAAACCGCTTCATCCTTTCACGTCGTGAAGTTGTTGAAGCAGCTACTGCAGCGGCTCGCGCTGAAGTATTCGGTAAATTGGCTGTTGGTGATGTTGTAACTGGTAAAGTTGCTCGTATCACAAGCTTTGGTGCTTTCATCGACCTTGGTGGTGTTGACGGATTGGTTCACTTGACTGAGTTGTCACACGAGCGTAACGTATCACCAAAATCAGTTGTAACTGTTGGTGAAGAAATTGAAGTGAAAATCCTTGATCTTAATGAAGAAGAAGGACGTGTATCACTTTCACTTAAAGCAACAACACCTGGACCATGGGATGGCGTTGAGCAAAAATTGGCTAAAGGTGATGTAGTTGAAGGAACAGTTAAACGTTTGACTGATTTCGGTGCATTTGTTGAAGTATTGCCAGGTATCGATGGACTTGTTCACGTATCACAAATTTCACACAAACGTATTGAAAATCCAAAAGAAGCTCTTAAAGTTGGTCAAGAAGTTCAAGTTAAAGTTCTTGAAGTTAACGCAGATGCAGAGCGCGTATCACTTTCTATCAAAGCTCTGGAAGAGCGTCCAGCTCAAGAAGAAGGACAAAAAGAAGAAAAACGTGCTGCTCGTCCACGTCGTCCAAAACGTCAAGAAAAACGTGATTTCGAACTTCCAGAAACACAAACAGGATTCTCAATGGCTGACTTGTTCGGTGATATCGAACTTTAATCAAATTGAAAATTCATAAAATCCTTTGTTTACTAAACAAGGGATTTTTCTTTTGTCTGTAAACCTTTTTTGATATAATAGTTCTATGTTAGAATCAGAAAAACAATCATGTTATCAAATGTTAAATGAAGAACTATCTTTTTTATTGGAAGGTGAAACTAATGTTTTGGCTAATCTTTCCAACGCCAGTGCTCTTCTAAAATCACGCTTTCCTAATACCGTATTTGCAGGCTTTTATCTGTTCGATGGAAAGGAATTGGTTTTAGGTCCTTTCCAAGGCGGTGTTTCCTGCATCCGTATTGCGCTAGGCAAGGGTGTTTGTGGTGAGGCAGCTCATTTTCAGGAAACCGTTGTTGTTGGAGATGTAACGACTTATCCCAACTATATTTCTTGTGATAGTCGAGCTAAAGTGAAATTGTTATTCCGATGGTTAAGAATGGTCAATTACTTGGAGTTCTAGATCTTGATTCTTCAGAGATTGATGATTATGATGCTATGGATCGAGATTATTTGGAACAATTTGTCGCTATTTTGCTTGAAAAGACAGAATGGGACTTTACAATGTTTGGGGAGAAAGCCTAATGTATCAAGCACTTTATCGAAAATATAGAAGTCAAAACTTCTCCCAGTTGGTTGGACAGGAAGTTGTGGCTAAGACCCTTAAACAAGCAGTAGAGCAAGAGAAAATAAGTCATGCCTATCTTTTTTCTGGTCCACGTGGAACGGGAAAAACCAGTGTAGCCAAGATTTTTGCCAAAGCTATGAACTGTCCAAATCAAGTGGGTGGTGAACCTTGTAATAACTGCTATATTTGTCAAGCAGTGACAGATGGTAGTTTAGAAGATGTCATTGAAATGGATGCGGCCTCTAATAATGGGGTGGATGAAATTCGCGAAATTCGTGATAAATCTACCTACGCTCCTAGTCTTGCCCGTTATAAGGTTTACATCATAGATGAGGTTCACATGCTGTCTACAGGAGCTTTTAATGCCCTCCTAAAGACGCTGGAAGAGCCAACACAGAATGTGGTCTTTATTTTGGCAACTACTGAATTGCACAAGATTCCTGCCACTATTCTATCCCGTGTGCAACGTTTTGAATTTAAATCAATTAAGACACAGGATATTAAGGAACATATCCACTATATTTTAGAAAAAGAAAATATCAGTTCTGAACCAGAGGCTGTGGAAATCATTGCCAGACGGGCTGAAGGTGGGATGCGGGACGCCTTGTCTATTTTGGATCAAGCCCTAAGTTTGACACAGGGAAATGAGCTGACGACTGCTATCTCTGAAGAAATTACTGGCACCATTAGTCTATCAGCCTTGGATGATTATGTGTCTGCCTTGTCTCAACAGGATGTTCCAAAGTCCCTAGCGTGCTTAAATCTTCTCTTTGACAATGGTAAGAGCATGACTCGTTTTGTGACCGACCTTTTGCACTATTTAAGAGACTTGTTAATTGTTCAAACAGGGGGAGAAAATACTCATCATAGTCCAGTCTTTGTTGAGAATTTAGCTCTTCCTCAAGAAAATTTGTTTGAAATGATTCGCTTGGCGACAGTCAGTTTAGCAGATATTAAGTCTAGTTTGCAGCCCAAGATTTATGCTGAGATGATGACTATCCGTTTGGCAGAGATTAAGCCTGAACCAACTCTTTCTGGGGCAGTTGAACATGAAATTTCTGCATTGAGACAGGAAGTTGCGCGTCTTAAGCAAGAACTAGCAAATGTAGGAACTGTACCCAAGCCAACTAGTCCAGCACCTAGTCGCCCAGTAGTAGGCAAGACAGTTTATCGTGTGGATCGCAATAAGGTTCAATCTATCCTACAAGAGGCCGTTGAAAATCCTGATTTAGCACGCCAAAATCTGATTCGTTTGCAGAATGCCTGGGGAGAGGTAATTGAAAGTCTAGGTGGGCCGGACAAGGCTCTGCTAGTTGGTTCTCAACCGGTTGCAGCCAATGAACACCATGCTATTCTTGCTTTTGAGTCTAACTTCAATGCTGGTCAAACCATGAAACGGGACAACCTCAACACTATGTTTGGTAACATCCTCAGTCAGGCAGCAGGTTTTTCACCCGAAATTTTAGCCATTTCCATGGAGGAATGGAAAGAAGTTCGCGCAGCCTTTTCAGCCAAAGCCAAATCTTCTCAAACTGAAAAAGAAGCAGAAGAAAGTCTGATTCCAGAAGGATTTGAATTTTTGGCTGATAAAGTGAAGGTAGAGGAAGACTAAAGAAAGATTTCATGATACAATAAGTTTATGAATAGACAACAATTTATTATCATCGCGCTGTTTACAGCTGCTGAGACCTATTTTTTCAATGAAGCTTGGATGACTGGTCGTTATATTATGGCAGCCTTTTGGGCCATTTTGCTCTTTAGAAATTTCCGAGTTAGTTACTTGATGGGCAAGATTGTAGATGTCATTGACCAGCATTTAAAAGGAAAAGAGTAGTCCTCAGCTTCTAGACAAAATCAAAGCCTTTTAGGCTTTTTTTTGTTATACTATAAAAGTATATTTATTGACCTTTTACCGTATTTTCTAGGGAAATCAAGTACGTTTCCAGTAAGAACTGTAAAGGTTTTGAAAAAGAAAGGAACTATCATGTCAGTATTAGAGATTAAAGATCTTCACGTTGAGATTGAAGGAAAAGAAATTTTAAAAGGGGTTAACTTGACCCTGAAAACAGGAGAAATCGCCGCTATCATGGGACCAAATGGTACTGGGAAATCGACTCTTTCTGCAGCTATCATGGGAAATCCAAACTATGAAGTTACCAGAGGTGAAGTCTTGTTTGATGGCGTAAACATCCTTGAGTTGGAAGTGGACGAGCGTGCGCGTATGGGACTTTTCCTTGCTATGCAATACCCATCAGAAATTCCTGGTATTACTAACGCTGAGTTTCTTCGTGCAGCCATGAATGCTGGTAAAGAAGATGATGAAAAGATTTCAGTTCGCGAGTTCATCACTAAGCTAGATGAAAAAATGGAATTGCTCAACATGAAAGAAGAAATGGCTGAGCGTTACCTCAACGAAGGTTTCTCTGGCGGTGAGAAAAAACGTAATGAAATTCTTCAGCTTTTGATGTTGGAGCCAACATTTGCCCTTTTGGATGAGATTGACTCTGGTCTTGATATTGACGCTCTTAAAGTTGTATCTAAAGGTGTTAATGCTATGCGTGGTGAAGGCTTTGGTGCTATGATTATCACTCACTACCAACGTCTTTTGAACTACATCACACCTGATGTGGTACACGTGATGATGGAAGGTCGTGTTGTCCTTTCTGGTGGTCCAGAATTGGCTGCGCGTTTGGAACGTGAAGGATACGCAAAACTAGCTGAAGAACTTGGCTACGACTACAAGGAAGAATTGTAATTTCCTCGTGTCTTTTAGGAGAAGTAAATGACTAAAGAAAATATTAAACTTTTTTCAGAAATGCACGCTGAACCAAGCTGGTTGGCTGATCTCCGTCAAAAAGCTTTTGACAAGATTGAGATTTTGGAATTACCAGTTATTGAGCGTGTCAAATTCCACCGTTGGAATCTGGGTGATGGAACGATTACAGAAAGTGAGCCATCAGCAAATGTTCCAGATTTCACAGCTCTAGATAATCACTTGAAGTTGGTGCAAGTAGGAACTCAAACTGTTTTTGAGCAAATTCCAGTTGAGTTGGCTGAACAGGGTGTCGTCTTTACAGACTTCCACTCAGCTTTAGAAGAAATTCCAGAGCTTATTGAGGAATTCTTCATGTCATCGGTTAAGTATGACGATGACAAGTTGGCAGCCTACCATACAGCTTATTTCAACAGTGGTGCTGTTCTCTACATTCCTGATAATGTTGAGATTAAAGAACCAATCGAAGGAATTTTCTATCAAGACAGCGATAGTGATGTGCCGTTTAACAAGCATATTATGATTATCGCTGGTAAAAATTCTAAGATTAGTTATCTGGAGCGTTTAGAGTCACGCGGTGAGGGAAGTGTCAAAGCAACTGCTAATATCACAGTAGAAGTGATTGCACGTTCTGGTGCGCAAGTGAAGTTTGCTGCGATCGACCGTTTAGGAGAAACGTCACTACCTATATTAGCCGTCGTGGTAAATTAGGCAACGATGCAAGCATTGACTGGGCGATTGGTGTCATGAACGAAGGGAATGTCGTTGCGGACTTTGATAGCGACTTGATTGGAAATGGTAGCCATGCGGATCTTAAAGTCGTAGCTCTTTCAAGTGGCCGTCAGGTACAAGGGATTGATACCCGAGTAACTAACTATGGTTGCAACTCAATCGGAAATATCCTTCAACATGGGGTTATTCTTGAAAAAGCAACCTTGACCTTCAATGGTATTGGCCACATTATCAAGGGTGCTAAGGGAGCAGATGCGCAACAAGAGAGCCGTGTTCTTATGCTTTCAGACCAAGCGCGTTCAGATGCCAATCCAATTCTTTTGATTGATGAAAATGACGTTACTGCAGGTCATGCAGCTTCTATCGGTCAGGTAGATCCAGAAGATATGTATTACCTCATGAGCCGTGGCTTGGATAAGGCAACTGCAGAACGTTTGGTTGTCCGTGGTTTCCTTGGCTCCGTTATCGTTGAGATTCCAGTCAAGGAAGTTCGTGATGAAATGATTGCAACTATCGAAGAAAAATTGTCAAAACGCTAAGGGGTAGCCTATGTTAGATGTAGAAGTGATTCGCAAGGATTTTCCAATTTTAGACCAGATTGTTAATGATGAACCATTGGTTTATTTGGACAATGCTGCGACGACACAAAACCACTAGCAGTTCTGGAAACGATTAACCGCTACTATGAGAAGGACAATGCCAATGTTCATCGTGGCGTTCATACCTTGGCAGAAAGGGCGACAGCTTCTTATGAGGCAGCTCGTGAAACCATTCGTAAGTTTATCAATGCAGGATCTACAAAGGAAGTTCTCTTTACTAGAGGAACGACAACCAGTCTTAACTGGGTAGCGCGCTTTGCAGAGGAAGTCTTGACTGAGGGAGACCAGGTCTTGATTTCTGTCATGGAACATCATTCTAATATCATTCCTTGGCAGGAAGCCTGCCGTAAGACTGGGGCAGAGCTTGTCTATGTCTATCTCAAGAATGGAGCTCTGGATATGGATGATTTACGAGCTAAATTGACTGATAAAGTTAAGTTTGTCTCCCTAGCTCACGCCTCAAATGTTCTTGGTGTGGTCAATCCAATAAAAGAAATCACTCAATTATCCCACCAAGTTGGAGCTATCATGGTGGTGGATGGTGCTCAATCTACTCCTCATATGAAGATTGATGTCCAGGACTTGGATGTGGACTTCTTTGCCTTTTCAGGTCACAAGATGGCGGGTCCAACTGGTATCGGTGTTCTTTACGGTAAAGAAAAGTATCTGGAACAAATGTCACCAGTAGAATTTGGCGGCGAAATGATTGATTTCGTTTATGAACAATCTGCTAGTTGGAAGGAATTACCTTGGAAATTCGAGGCAGGAACTCCTAACATGGCTGGTGCAATCGGACTTGCTGCCGCAGTAGATTATCTTGAAAAGATTGGTATGGATGCGATTGAAGCCCATGAACAAGAATTGATTGCATACGTCTTTCCAAAACTGCAGGCAATTGAGGGATTAACTATTTATGGTTCGCAGGACTTGGATCAACGCTCGGGTGTCATTGCCTTTAACCTAGGCAATCTTCATCCTCACGACCTTGCGACTGCTTTGGATTATGAAGGTGTGGCTGTTCGAGCAGGTCACCATTGCGCTCAACCCTTGCTCCAGTATTTGGACGTTCCAGCTACAGCTCGTGCAAGTTTTTATATCTACAATACCAAGGCAGATTGCGACAAGCTAGTCGATGCCTTACAAAAGACAAAGGAGTTTTTCAATGGCACTTTCTAAACTAGATAGCCTTTATATGGCAGTGGTAGCGGACCATTCGAAAAATCCACATCACCAAGGGAAGTTGGAAGATGCTGAGCAAATCAGTCTCAACAATCCGACCTGTGGAGATGTCATCAACCTCTCTGTCAAGTTTGATGTAGATGACCGTTTGGAAGATATCGCTTTTCTAAACTCAGGTTGTACTATCTCAACTGCCTCTGCAAGCATGATGACAGATGCTGTTTTGGGCAAGACCAAGCAAGAAATTTTAGAACTTGCGACTATTTTTTCTGAAATGGTTCAAGGACAAAAAGATGAACGCCAAGATCAACTAGGCGATGCAGCTTTCTTGTCAGGTGTTGCCAAATTCCCTCAACGAATTAAGTGTGCAACCCTAGCTTGGAACGCCCTAAAGAAAACAATTGAAAATCAAGAAAATTAGTAAGACAAGTTTCTTTTGTCTTATGAATCAGTAGAAATGAAGAATGAAAGAAAGGATATTATGGCTGAAGAAAGAGTAGAACCAAAACCAATTGACCTTGGTGAATATAAATTTGGTTTCCATGATGATGTAGAGCCTGTCCTATCGACAGGAAAAGGATTGAATGAAGATGTCATTCGTGAACTATCAGCTGCAAAGGGAGAACCTGAGTGGATGTTAGAGTTCCGTTTGAAGTCTTATGAAACCTTCAAAAAAATGCCTATGCAAACTTGGGGAGCAAACTTGTCAGAGATTGACTTTGATGATTTGATCTACTACCAAAAACCATCTGATAAACCAGCCCGTTCTTGGGATGATGTTCCTGAAAAAATTAAAGAAACCTTTGAACGTATCGGGATTCCTGAAGCAGAACGTGCATATCTAGCTGGTGCCTCTGCCCAGTATGAGTCAGAAGTGGTTTACCACAACATGAAGGAAGAGTTCCAGAAATTGGGGATTATCTTTACAGATACGGATTCTGCCCTCAAGGAATACCCAGACTTGTTTAAACAATACTTTGCTAAGTTAGTACCGCCAACAGATAACAAATTGGCTGCCCTTAACTCAGCAGTATGGTCTGGTGGAACCTTTATCTACGTACCAAAAGGGGTCAAGGTAGATATTCCACTTCAAACTTACTTCCGTATCAACAACGAGAATACAGGTCAGTTTGAACGTACCTTGATTATCGTTGATGAGGGAGCAAGTGTCCACTACGTAGAAGGATGTACAGCGCCAACTTATTCAAGCAACAGCTTGCACGCCGCCATCGTAGAAATCTTTGCCTTGGATGGTGCTTATATGCGTTATACAACCATCCAAAACTGGTCTGATAACGTCTATAACTTGGTGACAAAGCGTGCTAAGGCTCAAAAGGATGCCACTGTTGAGTGGATTGATGGAAACTTGGGTGCTAAAACAACTATGAAATACCCATCTGTTTACCTTGATGGAGAAGGGGCGCGTGGTACCATGCTTTCTATTGCCTTTGCCAATGCAGGGCAACACCAGGATACTGGAGCTAAGATGATCCACAACGCTCCACATACAAGCTCGTCTATTGTGTCTAAATCCATCGCTAAAGGTGGAGGTAAGGTTGACTACCGTGGACAAGTAACCTTTAATAAAAATTCTAAGAAATCTGTTTCTCACATCGAGTGTGATACCATTATCATGGATGACTTATCAGCATCAGATACTATTCCGTTTAATGAAATCCACAACTCACAAGTGGCTTTGGAACACGAAGCTAAGGTATCTAAGATTTCAGAAGAGCAACTCTATTATCTCATGAGCCGTGGATTGTCAGAATCTGAAGCAACTGAGATGATTGTTATGGGATTTGTAGAACCATTTACAAAAGAGCTTCCAATGGAATATGCTGTTGAGCTGAACCGTTTGATTAGCTATGAAATGGAAGGATCAGTTGGGTAAGAATATGTAAAATCTGAGCAGAATTTATTTCTGTTCAGATTTTTTTTGAAAAATCATCTTATAAATATTCACAAAAATTCCTTTTATATGATAAAAATAAAAACAATCATATTTAATGGAGATGAAGTATGAATATTTTTAGAACTAAAGATGTTAGTTTGGGACGTACTGAAATGCACCGGCATTTAAAAGTATGGGATTTAATTTTATTAGGAATCGGTGCTATGGTAGGAACTGGGATTTTTACCATTACAGGAACAGCAGCAGCAACGCTTGCTGGTCCGTCACTGGTTGTATCCATAGTGATTTCTGCCCTTTGTGTTTCTTTATCCGCCCTCTTTTTCGCAGAGTTTGCCTCTCGTGTTCCTGCAACTGGTGGTGCTTATAGTTATTTGTATGCAATTTTGGGTGAATTACCAGCTTGGATTGCTGGTTGGTTGACCATCATGGAATTCATGACAGCAGTTTCTGGTGTGGCATCTGGCTGGGCAGCTTATTTTAAAGGCTTGCTCAGTAACTATAGTATTTCAATGCCTCAAACCTTGAATGGGACCTTTAACCCTGAGCAGGGTACCTATATAGACCTTTTACCTATTTTAGTATTGACACTGGTAACCGGTTTAGTTTTATTAAATTCCAAGGCAGCCTTGCGTTTTAATTCGCTTCTAGTCGTCTTGAAATTCTCTGCTCTTGCTTTGTTTATTCTAGTTGGTATCTGGTATATTAAACCAGAAAATTGGTCCAACTTTGCTCCCTTTGGTTTTGGTCAAATTTATGGTGGAAGTACTGGAATAATGGCAGGAGCATCTTTGATGTTCTTTGGTTTCCTAGGATTTGAATCTATTTCTATGGCTGTTGATGAAATTCAAAACCCACAAAAAAATGTTCCACGAGGTATTGTTTTGTCATTGACAATCGTAACGATTCTCTATGCTTTGGTTACATTAATATTGACAGGGATTGTTCACTACAGCCAACTCAATGTGGACGATGCTGTAGCATTTTCATTGCGAAGTATAGGAATTGGTTGGGCAGCTAATTATGTGTCATTAGTGGCCATTTTAACCCTAATAACAGTGTGTATTTCTATGACTTATGCCTTATCGCGTATGATTTACAGTTTAGCACGTGATGGTCTTTTACCTCGAAGTTTTAAGCAATTAAGCAAAACAAGTCGTGTTCCTAAATGCGACCATCTTAACTGGAGTTGCTTCTGCAATTGCAGCAGGAGTGTTTCCACTGGCTAGTATTGCAGCCTTTCTAAATATTTGTACGCTTGCTTATCTTATCTTACTGGCTTATGGAATTATAAAACTTAGAAAGGATAAGGGAATGCCTAAAGAAGGGGAATTCAAAACTCCCCTAGTTCCCTTGTTACCGATTTTATCTATTCTAATCTGTGTTTCCTTTATGCTTCAATATAGTATAGAGACATGGATTGCGTTTGGCATTGCTCTTGTAGTTGGACTTGTGATTTACTTTACTTATGGCTATCGTCATTCTACACTTTCTGAATAGAGAAAAAGCTGGAACTTCCCAGCTTTTTCTTTATTCTTTTATATAGGTAAATCCTTCTCCAAGGATTTCGTGAGCTTCAGTAATAGTTATAAAGGCTTGAGGATCAACTTGATGAATCATATCTTTCATTTTTACAATTTCATTACGACCAACAATACAATAGATGATTTTTAAATCTTTTTTACTATAGTAGCCTTGACCAGAAAGAAAGGTTACCCCACGTCCGAGTTCATCATTAATCTTTTTAGCTAATTTATCAGGATACTGAGTAATAATTATAAAGCCTTTTCCAGCGTAGCCACCTTCTCCAATAAAATCAATGACACGTGTGATGATAAAATCGAACAAAAGTGTATAGGTAACTAGACGAAGATCTTGGAAGAGTATTAAAATTAACATTAGGATAAAGAAGTCAATCCCAAAAAGCAATTTTCCGATTGATATATTCGTATATTTGTTTAGAATACGAGCAACAATATCAGATCCACCGGTTGTTCCACCAGCATTGAAAATAACTCCTAATCCGATTCCAAGCAGAACACCGGAAACCAAGGAAACGATTATCAAATCACCTTGTAAATCAAACTGTAAGGGAATACGTTCAAATACCGCTAACCAAACAGATAGAGAAAAAGTACCTAGAAGGCTAGAATAGAGTGTTTTAGGACCAAATATTTTCCAAGCCAAAATGAATAAGGGAATATTAATTAAAAGATTCATCAAGGAGACAGGAATCTTGAAGAGATAGTATGTAATTAGGGTGACACCAGTTGCTCCTCCCTCGAAGAGATGATGGGGAACAACAAAATAGGTAAGACCAAAAGCATAAATAGCTGCACCCAGTATGATGGTGATAATAGGCTGTATTTTTCGAAGCATGATTTTCCCTCACTTTTCTATAGATTGATTATACCAAAAATTTCAAACTTTTTCATTGGATCCCTTATGATTTTTTTAATAATTTTTTTGATATAATAAGAGTGAAAAATCTAATTCCTATCTAGTATAATAGAAAGATTGATTATATGACAAAAGTAAAAATTGTAACAGATTCTTCTGTTACTATCGAACCAGAAGTTGTTAAAGAACTTAATATTACAGTTGTTCCCCTATCGGTTATGATTGATAGCGTACTTTATTCGGACTCAGATTTGAAAGAAGGTGAGTTCCTTCATCTTATGCAACAAAGTAAGAATCTTCCTAAAACGAGTCAACCTCCAGTAGGAGTATTTGCTGAGGTTTTTGAAGAGTTAGGAAAAGATGGTAGTCAAATTCTTGCAATACATATGTCTCATGCCTTGTCTGGAACCGTTGAGGCTGCTCGTCAAGGTGCAAGTTTATCTGCTGCGGATGTGACAGTTATTGATAGCTCATTTACTGATCAGGCTATGAAGTTTCAGGTTGTTGAAGCAGCAAAACTTGCTAAAGAAGGAAAAGATTTAGAAACAATTATAGCTACTGTTGAAGAAATCAAACAAGATACAGAACTTTACATTGGGGTTTCAACTTTAGAAAACTTAGTGAAAGGTGGACGTATCGGACGTGTGACAGGTTTGTTAAGTTCCCTTTTGAACATTCGTGTTGTGATGCAGATGAAAGATCATGAATTGCAACCTATTGTTAAAGGTCGCGGTGCTAAAACGTTTAAAAAATGGTTAGACGAGTTGGTAGAAACTCTTTCTCATAAAGCGGTTGCTGAAATTGGGATTTCCTATGCAGGAAATAATGAGTGGGCTAATGAAATGAAGAGTTTATTGCAAAAATATGTTGAAAAACCGATATCAGTTTTAGAAACAGGTTCTATTATTCAAACTCATACAGGAGAAAATGCATGGGCTATTTTAATACGATATGTTTCCTAAAAAAATAGTGAAAATTCATTCAAAATAGTGTTTTTGACTTGACCTACGGGCGTTTTTAGGATATGATTATATTTGTTAATTAGAAATTATTTGGAGGATTTTTAACATGGCAAACAAACAAGATTTGATCGCTAAAGTAGCAGAAGCTACAGATTTAACTAAGAAAGATTCAGCAGCAGCAGTTGAAGCTGTATTCGCAGCAGTAACTGAGTACCTTGCAGCTGGTGAAAAAGTTCAATTGATCGGTTTTGGTAACTTTGAAGTTCGTGAGCGTGCTGCACGTAAAGGTCGCAACCCACAAACTGGTAAAGAAATCAAAATTGCAGCTTCTAAAGTTCCAGCATTCAAAGCTGGTAAAGCTCTTAAAGACGCTGTTAAATAATGACACTTTAAAAAGCCTATTGTATCAAGCTTTCTAGCTTGGTCGATAGGCTTTTTTGTTTGCTTTGGGGCATTTTTGAGGTAAAGACTAATACTTTTCCATGACATCTGCAACGGTTGTTTTCATTTGTTTAGTAATACGGTCTCAAATAATCAACCGCATTTATTGCTTAAAAACGTTGATACAAAGCCTTTTCCAAGAAATTGGATTTGGCTTTTTTTGTTTTTAGTACCGTTTTTGGTACCGTCTTGGAAAACTAACCTTTTGCACTATCCAGGTAATCTACAAATTTTTTGATAGCTTTCTCCTCTCCTGCTATTGTAGAATGGCTATAAGTGTCCAAGGTCATCTGACTACTTGCATGACCTAATCTTTTGGCCGCATTGACAGGGTCAACCCCTACTTCAATCATCAAGGTTGCATGAGTATGTCTGAAGCCATGAGGAGTTATCTTCTTCAAGCCATGTTTCCTGATGATTCGCTTTAGAACACTATTGATATAGTCCTGATATAAAGGCTCTATCTTTCCATCTCGGCCAACAAACGTAAACATGTAATCACTATCAATCAATGGGGTAACTGACAGTTGCCCCTTTTCTCTTCTGCTCTTTTGTTTCCACTCTTTCAAAATCGAGATTGTCTCAGTATCTAAAGGGATTTGCCGTATGGAAAACCTGTTTTTGGCGCTTTTCTCAACTGCTTTCCCCTTGATTCTACCTAGATTTTTGCTGATAGAAAGTAATTGATTATCAAAATCAATATCAGACCACCTCAAAGAATACAGCTCCCCTTTCCTTAAGCCACTATAGGCCAACAAACGAAATAAGGCATAGTTTTTATAAGGCTCTTCTGCCTTAATAATGGCTAAAAACTCATGCAACTCCTTAACGCTAAAGAAGTTATCTGACTTCTTCCGCTCTCTTTTTGGGAGTATCACTTGTTTCATTGGGTTGTCTGTAATCAATTTCATTTTCAAAGCAAAATCAAACACTTGGCTAGTGTAGGATTTGACTTGTTTGATATTTCTAAAAGTCTGACCTTTTTCGGTAATAAAGTCCTGGCAGTGCCAAGGAGTAATTTTGGAAATTTTCATCTTTCCAAGAACTGGCAAGATATGGATTCTAAACAAATCATCTGTACGAACGCTTGTCGTCCTCTCTACTGTGTTTTGATAAGTTTTGAACCATTCCTCAAAAACTTCATCAAAACGTCTCTCAGAGGCTCTCAGAAGCCCTGAGAGGTCGCCTAACGCTTTTTTGTGGTAAATCATAGCTTCATACTGTCTAGCTTCTCTACGGCTCTTAAAACCGCTTTTAAAGAGGTCCTGACGTTTGCCATCGATTACCCTGTAGATTCTGACCTTATAAAGATAGCCTGATTTAGACTTTTTAGCCTTATATTTAATAATAGACATTCTAATTTCTCCTTTATTTTTTAAGGTTTCGGAGCTTATAAAATAAAGAAATCATGATTGTCAGTTATTTATTACGTTTTTCTGCCATTCTTTCCTGGTATTCAGGAGTTTTTTCCCATGCTTGCCATACGTAGTGATAAGGTGAGTCTTCTGCTCCTGATTTGTTAATCAGGAAAGGAATAAGGCCTTGTTTCTCATCAGATATAAATTCTTTAATAGCTTTAACCAAAACAGGGTTAAAGCCTTTTTTACTTGCTAGAAAATCAATGTAATCAGACAATGCCTCTGATTGATTGAGCTCTGCAAGTATAATAGCAAGATCTTCTCCAAAAGGCGTCCATTTGGTGATTTTATTTTCAATCGTACTTTTTCCCTGAAGCACTTTGGCAAAGCCTTTAAAAATTTCCTTGGCTGATCCTGGATTAACTAATACAGGGTTGTCATCAAGCCCCAGCAAATAAGGGATAGACACGCCAAAATATTCCGCTAGGATTTTAGCATTTTCTTTTTTGGGGCGTCTAAGTTGCCTTTTGTACGCTGATAAAGTTTCATAATTAATATTTATCTCCTGACTTATTTGTTTCAGGCTCTTATCACTGCTATTAATTAATTCTCCAATTCGATTTGGAGTTTTTTCAAATGGATCTAACTTACTCAACTTCATCTCTCCTTTTTTGTAATAAGATTATTTTATCATTTTTGTACAAATTTGTACAAAAATAATTGACAACGTACAAAAAAAGTATGATATTATTTATTAAAGCGTACATATTTGTACGTTTCGGAGCTTATAAAATTAAGAAAGGGGTCAGAATATGACAGAAAACTTTACTATCCACCTCCCAAAAGCAACAGAAAAGAAGTTGCTTGCTCGCTACGATAACATGCTTCAGAAAGCTATTGAAAAAGCCCTTGAGGACCAGGAACTCTATAAACCTATGGTTCGTATGGCAGGCTTGTGCCGTTGGTTGGATATCTCAACGACAACGTGCATAAAATGGCAACGTGAAGGCATGCCTCACATGGTAATTGACGGAGTGACCTTGTACGATAAACACAAAGTCGCTCAATGGCTACAACAATATGAAAGGTGAGAAATATGATTGATTATGAAAATGATTATTACTTAATACCTAAAGTCTTATTTCAAGACGATTTCTATAAGGATTTGATACCCCTTGATGTTATCGTCTATTCTGTGCTAAGAGGCAAACAAGAAGAGGCAATAGAGAAAGGTTGGGTAGATGATGAAGGAAATATTTATCTAGGCTATAACATTATTGGATTAGCTAAAAAATTTTCTTGTTCTAAACCTACTATGATAGCAGTTTTAAAACGCTTGGAAGCTGTCAACTTAATTGAACGCGAACGGCAATGGAGTACAAGCTCTTATAACCATAACTTACCATACAGGACTTATATTAACGAGGTGTAAATATGATAAAGGTTTACTTTGGAAAAGATACAGCACTTAATCAGGCCATCCAGTCACGATTGGATAGCTATCAGCTTGAATATCAAGTATTCTCAAGTAAAGATATAGATACTAAAACGCTGATGGAATGGCTTTTTAGGTCAACTGATATATTTGAACTGTTAAGTACTAAGATGTTGAAGTATAAATTAAATACACAAATTACACTTAGTCAATTTGTTAGAAAGATTTTGAAAGACGTTGATAGTTCCTTAAAACTCCCTATTGTTGTAACAAAAGAAGCCATTTATTCGAACATGACTCCAGAATATGTTGGGACACTCTTGCCAAAAGAATACCGTAAAGCAGAACGAGAGAATTTATTTAGGAAATTTGAAAAGCTAGATGAAGGCAGACGTTTTTGGAGAAATTTTGAGATTGTCCGTAAACAATCTGAATTGCCTTGGTTTGAATTGCATAAGTTGCTATTTGCTGATGTGTCTGATGATTTAGGAGAAATGAAAAAAGCTAAAGACCGATTCTTTAAATACAAGAAAAACAAGCAGATTCCCCCTGAAGATATCATCGAAAAAATACTAGAAATATTTTTGATTGAAAGAGTTGACCTTTTTCAAAAATCTGTTCCAGATCTACAAAATTTTTAGTCCTAAAACAGCTATGAAAACAACTTTGAAAATATTTTGAAAACGATATTTTGAGACTAAATTTTTGAGCTTTCTCAAAATTTATAACGCGGGCCCCTCTAACAGCCCGCTATGTTCCCATTTCGTGGGATTTTACTGCACCCATTTTTTGGCAAGTTTGACCGTAGCAAAATGAAAATGGTCCGACGAAGTCGGCTTGGGGTTGCTCCCCCAAGAATGTCATTTTACGGAGGTCTTTGCGCAGACAAAAAAGAGGCGCCGATAGGCGACCTCTAAAAGAAAGAAGGTTTTATATGAAAAACTTAACAAATAAGGTTATATCAGGATATATTATCGCTCTTGTACCTTTCGCCTTCATAATGTGGCTTTCAGGAGTACATTCACTTTTGATAGTGTTCCTAGTTCCTTTATTTATAAGCCTATTCTCTCATTTCTATATTTGTATCATGAAGTATATTGAAAGTCTTATTGACGAGTATTTCAGACAGAAAAAATGCCGATAGGCGACCTCTACAAGAAAGGAGGTTGATTTGGAATTAAAAGTTAGCTTGGACAACATCACTATTACAGCTTATATCAAACCTATCAAACTCCTTGATCTCAAAAGTTTGATAGAAAGTCATACAGCCATTATCGTCCAGACTGCTATGACTGATATGTTTAGAGCAATCACTCGGGACGGAAGTCACGTTAGACTCCTCCTAGATTACGACAAATTAAAAGGACAAGCCTTTAATGCTCGTCCTTTCAGGATAGAGTTTAACCCCAATAAACTCCGACAGATTGATATTAATATCTTAGATACAATTATACCATATCTTGAAGATATTGCAATCTCTCGAGTTGATTTAGCTTTTGATATATTTGAAGTTGATTGTAGTGAGTTTATTCTTGAAAAGAAAGGCCGCCCTACTGCTACCAAAGAATGGAGAGACCAGAATGGAAAACTAGAAACTAAATATCTAGGCGCCTCCAGGTCAGAAAAGCAAATCAGACTCTATAACAAAAAAGTTGAACAATTAGAAAATGGCTCTGATGAAGACAAGAAATTTGCCCAGCAGTTCCAGCATTGGTGGCGCTTAGAATTTCAGCTCCGCAGTCGCTCTGTTGAAGAAATATTCGAGGTCATTGACTCTGTTATCTTTAAGCCGTTTAACTTTGAAGGTTTAGGTATAGAAGCTCAACTTTACTTACTTGCCCTTACTCGTGATAAAAGAATCTGGAACAAAGTCAGTAAAAACACACGTACAAAATACAAGAAACTTTTACAGACCTATAAAACATCTGATATTGACTATCTGAAATTGATGAAAGATTTATTAAAACATGAACGACCAATATTAGAAAAACAGCTTGCTTATTATGGGGGAAGAGAAACAAAAAATAGCTTTCAACCATTTGGTTGAAAATCCAGTATTAACAAGGAGTTACGAGGCCTAAAATGAGAATAAAAGACTACGCTGATAGCCTGGGAGTTAGTAGTCAATCCATCTATAAACGGATACGATCTCCAAAATATAAAGAGAGGTTGAAAGGTCATTTATACCTAGACAACCAAAAGGTTGAAAACCTTGATTTAATAGGCATTAGAATACTTGAAGATTATCATTTTGAAAATGATGTGATTAAACTTGAGAAAGAATTAGAGGAGGCTAAAGAACAAGGCAAACAACTAGAACAAGATTTGCAACTATTGAAAGGCTATAGGAAGAGTGAGCAACAAAATTTAAAAGCTTGGGCAGATTATGCTGAACGATTGGAACAACATCGATTTTACTTAATGATTGCACTCACTACTGTATCTATAGCTTTCCTTGTAGCTTTAGCCTTTGCCGTCTTCTGACGGCATTTGTCGGACAATGCGAAGCGTCCGACCCTGGGGCACTGATAGAGTGCCCTACTCGCTTCGGCGAGTATAGTCGAAACTCCTCTTGTGGCTCGAGAGGTGGTTCGATGTCGCTCCTGTATTCGGAGCGATGTGCCGTCTGCAAGACCCTTCGGAGAACGCACATTTACGGAGTAAAGTGTAGTGCGTTACACTTTACATGGAAGTCGTGCCGATCCTTCAGGAAAAAATCTACCCTATGGGTTACTTAGTCCTGGTGGCAATCTTCCGCCACCAGCTCGGCGACCCTTTGAGCCGAGAAAGGAGAACAAGCTATGAGTTACGCTGTAGCTAGGATGCAAAAAATGAAATCTGGAAATCTTGGTGGTGCCTATCGTCACAATGAACGAATTTTTGAAAATCACTCGAACAAGGATATTGACCCAGAAAAGACTCACCTAAACTATGAATTAACCGACCGTGACCGCTCTCTCCCTTACGATAGGCAGATTAAACAATACATCAACGATAATAAAATTTCCAAACGTGCTCTACGTAAAGATGCCGTTTTGTGTAATGAATGGATTATTACATCAGACAAGGCATTTTTTGAAAATATGAGTTCGGACCAGATTAAGGACTTTTTTGAAACAGCAAAAAATTTCTTTGCTGAAAGATACGGTAATAGTAATATCGCTTATGCTATGGTACATCTTGACGAGAGTACGCCACATATGCACTTAGGACTTGTGCCTATGCAAAATGGCAAGTTAAGCTCTAAATCATTATTTGGCAGTCGTGACCAACTGAAAGAGATCCAGGAGGCATTTCCTAGATACCTGAACGAACATGGATATAATTTGCAACGTGGGGAGTCTGATAGCAAGAAGAAACACCTCGAAACAGCAGAATTTAAAGAAAAGCAACGCTTACTAGATGATACTGATAAAAAGATAGTTGATAAAACCCAAAAACTAAGGCAACTAGAAAAACAGGAAAAGCAAGCTACTGAAAAAATCAAGCAACACGAAAAAGAGAAGGATGCTTTACTAGATGATATAGCTGTTTTGGAGTCTCTTCAACCTCTACAGATTGAAGAAATGAAAAAAGACAAATTAGTCAGACGTACATTTGACGGAAAACTAAAAATGGATAAAGCAACCTATGACAGACTCTTTCATACAGTCTCCCAACATGCCCTGGATAATAATAGGCTAAGGCATGAAAACAGCAACCTTGAACAACAATTACAGCAATCACTTTCTAAGCAGAATAACCTAGCTAAAAAACTGATGAAAAGTGATTACATATTGTCTGAAAATCGTACGCTAAAATCAGAAGTCGATAAACTAAAACACGCAAATAAAAAACTCAATGAAAGTATAAAACGATTAGGTGAACAATTAAATGCTGTAAATAAAAAACTTGCGCTTTGGCGAAAAACAGCAAGAAATTACATGCATCCTAAAGAATTCAGTAGAATGTTACATGTCATAAATCAAATACGACCGCCGAGAATAACAATTATGTCAGTCGCTCGAAGTGTTAAAAATATGATTGAAAAAAATATATTTTAAGCACTTTATGCCGTGAAAGTCTCTTGATAACAAGCTAGTCGACTTTAGACTAAAGTCAGTCGAGTCGTCAGGCTGAAAAGCTGACGACCGATTGCCAAAGGCTAAAAAAGACTAGGTTACTTGTTGTCAAGAGAACCATGGAATAAATGAACAAGGAGAAAAAGATGAACAATATTAACAAACCTTTAGTACACAAAATTAAACAACCTGATACATTTTCTGGAAAAACATTACTGGGCTTTCTACAGTCAGTTTTTAAAGAAATCACTGGTAACTATTTAACATCAGCCTATCCACTCAGCATTATTGAGCCTTATTTTACCTCAGATGAACAGGGAGAATCGTTTTGGTCAAATGCCCTGGCTATCAATGTTTTAGAAATTCGTCTCAAGGATAACTATAACATCCATCTAATACAAAAATTACCTTATATTCTTCTTGTTATTAAGGATATTGATAGCTTTAAAACTGGAGTTATTAAACTCTTTAATGACTTACTTGATCCTGATAAAAAGTATCTGATTTATCGTGATTTTATCAAAACATATCGCAATATGACTCCGATTGAAAAAATCGAATTTTTCAAAAAGAAGACCGTCTAGGAAATCGCAGCTAAAAAATAAGCTGTGGTATACTATTTAGTGAGGAGGTAACACTATGAGAAAAACACTTTTTGGTTGGATGCTTGCATTTTCTGCATTACGCTTTCTTGACCGCTCTGTACGGCAGTCAATTAAAGCACTACGACGATTTTTAAGATAAATTATAAAAGGCTCTAGTTTAGAGTCTTTTATTGTGATATAATACAAATTGCTGAAGCTACCTTCCGCAAATTAATGCGAAAGGAGGTGTTATTCTATGAGTTACTTCTTCGAGCTCTTACTCGGAATCACGGTTGAGATACTGGCTCACTATCTCATCAAGTGGCTAGATGACGAGGACAAACGCTAAAGCTAGCCCAAAACACCACAAAAAAACCCTCGAGAGACCTGGCCGTCCTCGGGGGTTTGGTGTATCTATGAGATACTTCTTCGTGTTCTTATTATCTCATTCATTACAAAAAAAGTCAATAAAAAAAGCCCAAATACTTGAGACAACTTTCATTATTTTATAAGCTCCGAAACCTTAATTTTTGGTACCTTTTTGGTACCGTCTTGGTTTAACAATACGGTATATATATAATATTTTACAGCTATATCCCCTTTAGAAACATTGATTTAATAAGGATTTAAACATTATAGAGTATATCTTTGTAAAATATGAGTATAAATTTGTGGCGTTGTTTTAGCATATGAGTATCCAACACAACCCAAACGGTGTGAGGTAAGGAATCTTTTGGAAAATAGTGTTTCAGTCTTTAGGGGAAAAGAAAAAAGGTTCTCATTAAATGAGAACCTAGTTACAATTAGTTTTTAGAAGCAGTTTGGAATTCTGGGTTTTTCCATGCTTCGTCAATAATAGCTTGTAATTCTTTAGCAGATGCTTGCATTTTTTGAGTTTCTGCGTCGTTCAATGGGATATTTACTGGACGAACGATACCGTGTGCACCAACGATAGCTGGTTGACCGATAAAGACATTTTCAACCCCGTATTGACCTTCTTGGAAGACAGAAAGTGGAAGTACTGCATTTTCGTCGTCAAGGATTGCTTTTGTAATACGAGCTAGGGCAACGGCGATACCGTAGTAAGTAGCACCTTTTTTGTTGATGATTGAGTAAGCTGCGTCACGAACTGAGATGAAGAGTTCAACAAGGTCAGCTTCATTCAAGTCACGGTTAGCTTGCAACCATTGTTCCAATTTAACACCGGCAACGTTAGCGTGAGACCAAACAGCAAACTCAGAGTCACCGTGTTCACCCATGATGTAGGCATGGACTGAACGAGCGTCAACACCGATTTTTTCAGCAAGTGCTTGACGGAAACGAGCTGAGTCAAGTGAAGTACCTGAACCGATAACGCGTTCTTTAGGGAATCCAGAGAATTTCCAAGTTGAATAAGTCAAGACATCTACTGGGTTAGCTGCAACAAGGAAGATACCATCAAAACCTGAAGCAACAACTTGCTCAACGATTGATTTGTTGATAGCAAGGTTTTTACCTACAAGGTCAAGACGAGTTTCACCTGGTTTTTGAGGAGCACCAGCTGTGATAACAACAAGGTCAGCATCAGCACAGTCTTCGTATTTAGCAGCGTAGATTTTTTTAGGTGAAGTGAATGCAAGGGCGTGGCTAAGGTCTTCGGCATCACCAACTGCTTTTTCAAACAATTGTGGAATTTCAATGATACCAAGTTCTTGTGCAATTCCTTGTGTAACGAGGGCGAAAGCGTAAGAAGAACCTACGGCACCGTCACCGACGAGGATAACTTTTTTGTGTTGTTTAGTTGCTGTCATTTGTCTAAACATCTCCTTTGTTTTATTAAGGGAAATTCCCTATTTGATTTCATTCTATCACTTTTAAATAGCTTTGTCACGGATATACCTTGCAGTTCTTTATGTAAACGTTTTATCGATTTAGATATCTGAAATATAGCAAACATTATGGTATAATATACCTAATTATAGTGAAATGAGGCATTTATTAATGCAGGATAGAAATTTAGTGAATGTCAATCTGACAAAGGAGATGAAGACAAGCTTATCGACTACGCCATGAGTGTTATCGTTGCGCGGGCTCTTCCTGATGTTCGAGATGGCTTGAAACCCGTTCACCGTCGGATTCTCTATGGAATGAATGAATTGGGTGTTACTCCAGACAAACCACATAAAAAATCTGCTCGTATTACTGGGGATGTCATGGGTAAATATCATCCACACGGGGATTCCTCTATCTATGAAGCCATGGTTCGTATGGCTCAATGGTGGAGCTACCGTTACATGCTTGTAGATGGCCATGGGAACTTTGGTTCCATGGATGGTGATGGTGCTGCCGCCCAGCGTTACACTGAGGCACGTATGAGCAAGATTGCTCTGGAGATGCTTCGTGATATCAATAAAAATACGGTTGATTTCGTTGATAACTATGATGCCAATGAACGTGAACCTTTAGTCCTTCCAGCTCGTTTTCCAAATCTTTTAGTTAATGGAGCTACTGGTATCGCTGTCGGTATGGCGACAAATATTCCACCTCATAATTTGGGTGAAACTATTGATGCTGTGAAGTTGGTCATGGACAATCCTGAAGTGACCACTAAGGATTTGATGGAAGTCTTGCCTGGGCCAGATTTTCCAACTGGTGCCCTCGTCATGGGGAAATCAGGTATCCATAAGGCTTACGAAACAGGTAAAGGTTCGATTGTTCTTCGTTCTCGTACTGAAATCGAAGAAACTAAGACTGGCCGTGAGCGCATCGTTGTAACAGAATTCCCATATATGGTCAACAAAACAAAGGTGCATGAGCATATTGTTCGTTTGGTCCAGGAAAAACGTATTGAGGGGATTACAGCAGTCCGTGATGAGTCAAACCGTGAAGGTGTTCGATTTGTTATTGAAGTCAAGCGCGATGCCTCAGCCAATGTTATCCTTAATAATCTCTTCAAGATGACCCAGATGCAAACCAACTTTGGTTTTAATATGTTGGCTATTCAAAATGGGGTACCGAAGATTTTGTCCCTTCGTCAGATTTTGGATGCCTATATCGAGCACCAAAAAGAAGTGGTTGTTCGTCGTACTCGTTTTGATAAAGAAAAAGCAGAAGCGCGTGCTCATATTTAGAAGGTCTCTTGATTGCGCTAGATCATATCGACGAAGTGATTCGTATCATTCGTGCTAGTGAAACGGATGCGGAAGCACAAGCCGAGTTGATGAGCAAGTTTAAGCTTTCTGAACGTCAAAGTCAGGCCATCCTTGATATGCGTCTTCGTCGTTTGACAGGTTTGGAACGTGACAAGATTCAGTCTGAGTTTGATGATTTAATCGCTTTGATTGCAGACTTGGCGGATATTCTTGCTAAGCCGGAACGTGTTTCTCAAATTATTAAAGATGAATTAGACGAAGTTAAGCGTAAGTTTGGCGACCAACGTCGTACTGAATTGATGGTCGGTGAAGTCTTAAGCCTCGAAGATGAGGATTTGATTGAAGAATCGGATGTCTTAATTACACTGTCTAACAAGGGTTACATTAAACGTTTGGACCAAGGAGAATTCACTGCTCAAAAACGTGGAGGTCGTGGTGTTCAAGGAACAGGTGTTAAGGATGATGATTTTGTTCGTGAGTTAGTGTCAACTAGCACCCATGATCATCTGCTCTTCTTCACAAATAAAGGGCGCGTCTATCGCCTTAAAGGCTATGAAATTCCTGAATATGGCCGTACTGCTAAGGGATTGCCAATTGTCAATCTTTTGAAATTGGATGAAGGCGAAAGTATTCAAACCATCATCAATGTTGAGTCTGAACGTAGTGATGATGCTTATCTTTTCTTCACAACCCGTCATGGTATTGTGAAGAGAACCAGCGTCAAGGAATTTAATAATATTCGTCAAAATGGACTTAAAGCACTGAACCTCAAAGATGAAGATGAGTTGATTAATGTCTTGTTGACGGAAGAAGATACGGATATTATCATTGGTACCAAGCTTGGTTATGCAGTTCGCTTTAATCAATCAGCCGTTCGAGGCATGAGTCGTATCGCTACGGGTGTGAAAGGTGTCAATCTTCGTGAAGGAGATACAGTAGTTGGTGCTAGTGTGATTACAGACCAGGACGAGGTTCTTATCATCACAGAAAAAGGATATGGTAAGCGCACAGTTGCGACTGAATATCCAACAAAAGGTCGTGGTGGTAAAGGAATGAAGACGGCTAATGTAGCTGAAAAAAATGGTCCTCTATCAGGTCTTTTGACTGTTAAAGGTAATGAAGATTTGATGATTATCACTGATACAGGTGTCATGATTCGAACCAACGTTGCCAATATTTCACAAACAGGGCGCTCAACTATGGGAGTTAAAGTGATGCGCTTGGATCAGGATGCTAAAATTGTGACCTTTACAACGGTAGAAGCGTCAGAAAAAGAAGAAGTTGGGACAGAAAACGAAATAGAAGGTGAAGCATAATGTCTCATAAAAAGAATAATAAGAAAACAAATCGTAAAAATTTACTAATCAATGTCTTGGCAGGATTCTTAATCCTCTTGTCACTGGCATTAATCTTTAATTCAAAAATTCGTGATATCTTCATGGTTTGGAATACTAACAAGTATCAAGTTAGCCAGGTATCAAAAGAAAAATTGGAAGAAAATAAAGATACAGAAGGTAATTTTGACTTTGACTCAGTAAAAGCCATTTCGTCAGAAGCTGTCTTATCCTCACAATGGGATTCACAAAAATTACCAGTTATTGGTGGGATTGCTATTCCTGAAGTAGAAATTAACTTGCCTATTTTTAAAGGTCTTGATAATGTCAATCTCTTCTATGGGGCTGGTACGATGAAGCGTGACCAAGTGATGGGGAAAGGAAACTATTCACTTGCGAGCCATCACATCTTCACGGCGGAAAATGCCAGTCAGATGCTATTTTCTCCATTATCACGTGCTAAAAATGGAATGAAAATTTATCTAACCGATAAGGATAAGGTTTATACTTATGTCATTCATGAGGTCAAGCATGTGACACCAGATCGTGTCGATGAGATTGATGACCGTAGTGGAGTTGATGAAATCACACTTGTGACTTGTGTGGACTATGATGCGACAGAGCGGATTATCGTTAAAGGTGACTTAAAAGAAGAAAAAGATTATTCACAAACCCCTGAAGAAATTCTAACAGCTTTCAATCAACCATATAAACAGCGCTATTAATAGTTAAAGAATCAGTAAACATTTAGTTTTACTGATTCTTTTTACATTGCTTTGTAATCGTGCTAAGTAATGCTAAATCAATACAAATATTATCATTTTTCAAAAACAATTACCTATTTTAATATTTTATGCTATAATACTAAGTATAAAAAATAGGAGATGTTTATGAGTTCTTCAGAGTTTATTTCGAAGATTGATTATTATTGCCACAAGAAAGAAAGTCTTTTCAAGCAAAGTAAATTCAAGTATGCGATTCGTTCTATGTTTGCAGGTGCTTTTTTAACCTTCAGTACAGCTGCTGGTGCTATTGGTGCAGATTTACTTAATAGTATTGTTCCAAGTAGTGGGTATTTCCTTTTCCCATTTGTTTTTGCTTGGGGGCTGGTTTATATTGTCTTCCTAAATGCGGAATTGGTAACTTCCAATATGATGTATTTAACAGCAGGTGCATTTTTGAAAAAGATTGATTGGAAAAAGGCAATGATTATTTTACTCTATTGTACTTTGTTTAATCTCATTGGTGCCTTGGTAGCTGGATGGGCCTTTGCCAACTCGTCAGCCTTTTCGCATTTGACCCATGATAGCTTCCTTCCTAAGCTTGTAGCCAAGAAATTGGCGCGTCCAAGTGATTTAGTCCTGCTTGAGGGAATTCTTGCCAATGTATTTGTAAATATTGCCATTCTTTCATCTATACTAGTCAAAGATGGTGCTGCCAAACTATGGATTATTTTATCAGCTATTTCCATGTTTGTCTTCTTGTCCAATGAGCACATCGCTGCCAATTTTGCTTCCTTTAGTATTATGAAATTCAGCATGATTGCTGATCAAGTACCTCACTTTGATCTTCCAAATATCCTTCGACATTGGGGTGTAACTTTTATTGCTAACTTTATAGGTGGAGGTCTTTTGATTGGTTTACCGTATGCCTTTCTAAATAAGAATGAAGATACATATGTTGATTAAGAAGAGTTAGTGTATCAGGGAGAATCAGAACGATTCTCTCCTTTTTCTTTTACAAAGTAGGCTTGCAGAGAAAAATCGTTTTTAAATTGTAAAAAAATAAAAATATATTAAATAGAATAAAAGTTATTCCATGTAACCTCAATATTCTGATAACTAAAAACTTCTAAAAAGCTTATTATTAAAAATAATGTAAACGATTACTGGTTTTATAAATTTATTAAAAATGCAATTAGGAAAGGCTTTTTCATTATATCTGTTTTATGTTATAATTATCACAAATAAAAGTTTTAGGAGTTTATCATGGTTTCTTCAGAATTTATCTCAAAGATTGAATTTGCTTGCAAGAAGAAAGAAAGTCTTTATAGTCAAAGCAAATTTAAGTATGCGATTCGTTCTATGTTCGCAGGTGCATTCTTAACTTTCAGTACAGCTGCAGGTGCAGTTGGGGCTGACTTGATTAATAAAATTGCACCAGGTAGTGGACGCTTCCTCTTCCCATTTGTCTTTGCTTGGGGATTGGCCTACATTGTTTTCTTGAATGCCGAGTTGGTAACATCAAACATGATGTTCTTGACTGCTGGTAGTTTCTTGAAAAAAATCTCTTGGAGAAAAACAGCTGAGATTTTACTTTACTGTACCTTGTTTAACCTTATCGGGGCTTTGATAGCAGGTTGGGGCTTTGCTCATTCGGCAGCCTATGCACATCTGACTCACGATAGTTTCATCTCAGGGGTTGTTGAGATGAAGTTAGGCCGTTCAAATGAATTAGTCTTGCTTGAGGCGATTTTGGCAAATATTTTCGTAAATATTGCGATTCTTTCATTTGTTTTGGTCAAAGATAGTGGTGCCAAACTTTGGCTTGTGTTGTCAGCGATTTACATGTTTGTATTCTTAACAAACGAGCACATTGCAGCGAACTTTGCTTCTTTTGCGATTGTAAAATTCAGTGTTGCTGCTGATTCAATTGCTAACTTCGGTGTTGGAAATATGCTTCGTCACTGGGGTGTAACCTTCGTTGGAAACTTGATTGGTGGAGGTCTTTTGATGGGTCTTCCATATGCCTTCCTCAATAAAAATGAAGATACTTATGTAGATTAAGAAAATGAGCACGATTGATTCGTGCCTTTTTTCATTTTTAAAATAAGGTAATAGCTATTTCTTATATCAAAATATAGAAAACTGATATTGGTAAACTATACCTTAAGGTGCTACAATATCCTTAATCAAACTATATGGAGGTCGCCTTATGACTCGTGATTTTAAATTTGAAACTTTGCAACTGCATGCTGGTCAAGTTGTGGATCCAGCTACCAAGTCTCGTGCAGTGCCGATTTATCAAACAACATCCTTTGTTTTTGATGACACGCAGGAAGGTGCAGATCTTTTTGCCTTGAGAAAACCAGGGAACATTTATACTCGTATCACCAACCCTACGACAGCTGCCTTTGAAGAAAGAATTGCTGCCCTTGAAGGTGGTGTTGGAGCTCTTGCAACAGCATCTGGTATGGCCGCAGTAACTTATACTATTTTGGCACTTGCCCATGCTGGTGACCATGTGGTGGCAGCATCAACTATTTACGGTGGAACCTTCAATCTTTTGAAAGAAACCCTTCCTCGTTATGGTATCACAACAACCTTTGTCGATGTGGATAATTTGAAGGAAGTGGAAGCAGCTATCAATGACAATACCAAGCTTATCTTGATTGAAACCTTGGGCAACCCCTTGATTAATATTCCAGATTTGGAAAAATTGGCAGAGATTGCTCATAAGTATCAGATTCCCCTTGTTTCTGACAATACTTTTGCTACACCTTATTTGATTAATGTCTTTTCTCACGGTGTAGATATTGCCATTCACTCTGCGACTAAGTTTATCGGTGGGCATGGTACGACTATTGGAGGAGTAATTGTCGATAGTGGTCGTTTTGACTGGGCAGCTTCAGGAAAATTCCCTCAATTTGTTGAGGAAGACCCAAGCTACCACAATTTGAGCTATACTCGTGATGTGGGTGCAGCAGCCTTTATTATCGCTGTCCGTGTCCAATTGCTTCGTGATACAGGTGCAGCCTTGTCGCCATTTAATGCCTTTCTCTTGCTCCAAGGACTTGAAACCCTTTCTCTTCGTGTCGAACGTCATGTGCAAAATGCAGAGAAAATTGTTGATTTCCTTGTCAACCATCCTAAGGTAGAAAAGGTAAACTATCCAAAACTTGCAGACAGTCCTTATCATGCCTTGGCTGAGAAATACTTGCCAAAAGGTGTGGGCTCAATCTTTACTTTCCATGTCAAAGGTGGGGAGGCAGAAGCACGCAAGGTTATTGATAATTTGGAAATCTTCTCTGACCTTGCAAATGTGGCAGATGCCAAATCTCTTGTTGTCCATCCAGCTACAACAACTCACGGTCAATTGTCAGAAAAAGACCTAGAAGCAGCAGGAGTCACACCAAACCAAATCCGCTTGTCAATCGGACTTGAAAATGTAGATGATTTGATTGAAGACTTGCGATTGGCCTTGGAGAAAATTTAAAGTAAAAGAAGATAAACAGTGGGTTTCGACTCGCTGTTTTTGATTTTCCTTCAGGCATGATATAATGGTTACAGAAGTCTAGAAAGAGGAAAGATATGAACGAAATCAAATGTCCCAACTGTGGGGAAGTCTTTACAGTAAATGAAAGTCAGTATGCTGAACTTTTATCCCAAGTGAGAACAGCAGAGTTTGATAAGGAATTGCACGACCGGATGAAGCAGGAACTGGCTTTGGCAGAGCAAAAATCCATGAATGAACAACAGTCTAAACTGGCTCAAAAAGATAAAGAAATTGCTCAATTGCAGGGTCAAATCCAAAACTTTGATACAGAAAGAATTGGCCAAGAAAGAGGTTGAACAGACAAGCCATCAGGCCTTATTGGCTAAGGACAAGGAAGTACAGGCCTTGGAAAACCAATTGGCCACCTTGCGTTTGGAACATGAAAATCAACTACAGAAGACCCTCTCTGACCTAGAAAAAGAACGAGACCAGGTTAAAAATCAGCTTCTCTTGCAAGAAAAAGAAAACGAACTCTCTCTTGCTTCTGTTAAACAAAACTACGAAGCTCAACTCAAGGCAGCTAGTGAACAAGTCGAATTTTATAAGAATTTCAAAGCCCAACAATCTACAAAAGCTATCGGGGAAAGCCTAGAACAGTACGCAGAGAGTGAGTTTAACAAGGTCCGTAGTTTTGCCTTTCCAAATGCCTACTTTGAGAAGGATAACAAGGTTTCAGCGCGTGGGTCTAAGGGGGACTTTATCTTCCGTGAATGTGATGAAAATGGAGTCGAAATCATTTCCATCATGTTTGAGATGAAAAACGAAGCGGATGGAACAGAGAAGAAGCACAAGAACGCGGATTTTTACAAGGAATTGGACAAGGACCGTTGTGAAAAGAACTGCGAATATGCTGTTTTGGTGACCATGCTTGAGGCCGATAATGATTACTTTAACACAGGGATTGTTGACGTCAGCCACGAGTATGAAAAGATGTATGTGGTTCGTCCTCAATTCTTTATCCAGTTGATTGGTCTCTTACGCAATGCGGAGCTAAATTCTCTAAAATACAAGCAGGAGTTGGCCTTAGTTCGTGAACAAAATATCGATATTACACATTTTGAGGAAGACTTGGATGCCTTTAAGTTAGCTTTTGCTAAAAACTATAATTCAGCTTCGACCAACTTTGGTAAAGCTATTGATGAAATCGACAAGGCCATCAAACGCATGGAAGAGGTTAAGAAATTCCTGACAACATCTGAAAACCAACTCCGTCTAGCTAACAACAAATTAGAAGATGTTTCTGTTAAAAAATTGACTCGAAAAAATCCAACCATGAAAGCGAAGTTTGAAGCGCTGAAGGGGGAGTGAGAAAGCAAAAATGAACGGTATTATCAACTTAAAAAAAGAAGCGGGGATGACCTCGCATGATGCGGTTTAAACTGCGTAAGATTTTGGGAACTAAGAAGATTGGTCATGGTGGGACCTTGGATCCGGATGTGGTGGGTGTTTTGCCCATTGCGGTTGGCAAGGCGACACGCATGGTTGAGTTTATGCAGGATGAGGGCAAGGTCTATGAGGGTGAAATCACTCTTGGCTATTCAACAACGACCGAGGATGCCAGTGGAGAAGTGGTCGCAGAGACCCCTGTTTTATCGCCCTTGGATGAAAAGCTTGTTGATGAAGCCATTACTAGCTTGACTGGGCCTATTACTCAGATTCCGCCTATGTATTCGGCTGTTAAGGTTAATGGTCGTAAGCTCTATGAGTATGCGCGTGCTGGTCAGGAAGTAGAACGTCCAGAACGTCAGGTGACCATTTATCAATTTGAACGAACAAGTCCGATTTCTTATGATGTCCATCTTGCACGTTTTACTTTCCGTGTGAAATGTAGCAAGGGAACCTATATTCGTACCTTATCGGTTGACTTGGGAGAAAAACTTGGCTATGCTGCCCATATGTCTCAGTTAACTCGTACTAGTGCAGCTGGTTTGCAACTAGAAGATGCTCTTACCTTGGAAGAAATTGCTGAAAAAGTGGAGGCTGTTCAATTGGACTTTCTCCATCCTCTAGAGATTGGGACAGGCGACCTTGTTAAAGTTTTCCTAACTCAAGGAGAGGCTACAGAAGTACGCTTTGGTCGTTTTATCGAGCTCGACCAAACAGAACAAGAATTAGCTGCCTTTGAAGATGACAAATTGCTAGCCATTCTAGAAAAACGGGATAATCTCTATAAGCCAAGGAAGGTTTTTAACTAGTATAATTAGAGTGTAGGATTTGAATTCTTCCCCTAGACTATCCAAAACTAGACTATAAATTTTGCAAAAAATATGATAGAATAGACGACGGATAAAAAAACGGAGGATAGCATGCAAAATAGACCAATCATTATCGGAGTGACAGGTGGTTCTGGTGGAGGTAAGACAAGTGTTTCAAGAGCCATTTTATCGCATTTTCCTGATGAAAAGATTTCCATGATTGAGCATGATTCATACTACAAGGATCAGTCTCATTTGACCTTTGAAGAGCGTGTCAAAACCAACTACGACCATCCTTTTGCCTTTGATACAGACTTGATGATTGAGCAGATTAAGGAATTGTTGGCAGGGCGTCCGGTGGACATCCCGACTTATGACTATACAGAGCATACACGGAGTAGCAAGACCTATCGTCAGGAGCCTCAAGATGTCTTTATCGTTGAGGGGATTTTGGTCTTGGAGGACAAGCGTCTGCGCGATTTGATGGATATCAAGATTTTTGTGGATACGGATGATGATGTGCGCATTATTCGTCGGATTAAACGTGATATGGAAGAGCGTGGCCGTAGCCTTGACAGCGTTATTGACCAGTATCTAGGTGTGGTCAAACCTATGTATCATCAGTTTATCGAACCAACCAAGCGTTATGCTGATATCGTCATTCCTGAGGGAGTCAGCAATACAGTGGCTATTGACCTGTTGACGACCAAGATTGCTAAGATTTTGGAAGAAGCTCGAAATAGTAAATAAACAGATGTGGAGGCCTTGCCTCCTTTTTCTATTTTTCCCTCATAATGGTACATAAATGGAGATTTTTAGGCATATTTTTGGTATAATAATACCCATGAAAGAGCAAGAAAATGAATAGTAGGTGGAGATGGAAAAGTATTTATCGGTAACAACTTTGACCAAGTATCTGAAAATGAAATTCGATAAAGACCCTTACTTGGAACGGGTCTATTTAACTGGTCAAGTTTCCAACTTTCGTAAACGACCTACTCACCAATATTTCTCCCTAAAAGATGACCATGCAGTTATTCAAGCGACCATCTGGTCTGGAATTTATCAGAAATTAGGCTTCGATTTGGAAGAAGGAATGAAAATCAATGTGATTGGGCGTGTGCAGGTCTATGAACCAAGTGGTAGCTACTCCATCATCATTGAAAAGGCAGAGCCTGATGGGGTTGGGGCGCTTGCGATTCAGTTTGAACAACTCAAGAAAAAATTGACAGAAGAAGGCCTGTTTCAAGAACGCTTCAAGCAACCTCTGCCCCGATTTTCTAAGAGAATTGGTGTAGTAACCAGTCGCAGTGGAGCCGTTATTCTAGATATTATCACGACCGTCAGCAGGCGATTTTCAGGTGTTGACATTCTTCTCTATCCGACCAAGGTTCAAGGTGATGGAGCGGCAGAAGAAATCGCTCGGAATATTGCGCGTGCCAATCAACGGGACGATTTGGATTTGCTGATTATTGGTCGTGGTGGAGGTTCTATCGAGGATCTTTGGGCCTTTAACGAAGAAATCGTGGTACGAGCGATTTTTGAATCTCGTTTGCCAATCATTTCTAGTGTGGGGCATGAGACGGATGTGACCCTGGCAGATTTTGTGGCAGATCGCCGCGCTGCCACACCAACGGCGGCAGCTGAACTAGCAACACCTGTGACCAAGTTGGATTTATTAGCTCATTTGCAAAATCAAGAAAAACGGATGGCAACAGCAGTCCGAAATGTCCTATCTAAGAAACAAGAAGCTTTGAAAAAATGCAGTCAGTCAGTCATCTTTAGACAGCCAGAGCGCTTGTATGATGGTTATTTGCAACGTTTGGACCAACTGCAACTGCGATTAAAACAAAGTTTGCGAACACGGATTTCTGATAACAAACAGCTAGTCCAAGCAAGGACATATCAACTGGTCCAATTATCACCTGTTACCAAAATCCAGCGTTATCAAGACAGCCTAGGTCAGTTGGACAAGCTTCTCCGTAGCCAAATGGCGCTGGTTTATGATGCCAAGGTTGCTGAGGTCAAGAGATTATCAGAAGCCTTACTGATGTTGGATACCAGTCGTATCGTGGCGCGTGGCTATGCTATTGTCAAAAAAGAAGATTCCGTAGTTGATTCAGTTGAGAGTTTGAAGAAAAAAGACCAAGTGACGCTTTTGATGCGGGATGGTCAAGTAGAATTAGAGGTTAAAGATGTCAAAACAAAAGAAATTTGAGGAAAATCTAGCAGAACTGGAGACCATTGTCCAAAGTTTGGAAAATGGTGAAATTGCTCTGGAAGATGCGATTGCGGCCTTTCAAAAGGGTATGATCTTGTCAAAAGAGCTCCAAGCTACGCTGGACAAGGCTGAAAAGACCTTGGTCAAGGTCATGCAAGAAGACGGAACAGAAAGTGATTTTGAATGAAAAAGCAAGAAAAATTAGCTCTTGTCCAGTCGGCTTTGGAAGACTTTATGGAGACCAGCAGTTTGCCTCTAGTTTGCGAGAGTCTGTTCTCTATTCCATTCATGCTGGTGGCAAGCGTATTCGACCTTTTCTCTTGTTAGAAGTTCTGGAAGCCTTGCATATTGCCATCAAACCTGCCCACGCACAGGTGGCTGCTGCCTTGGAAATGATTCATACAGGGAGCTTGATTCATGACGATCTTCCAGCTATGGATGATGATGATTACCGTCGGGGACGATTGACCAATCACAAGAAATTCGGTGAAGCTATGGCCATTTTGGCTGGAGATGCTTTGTTCCTAGATCCCTATGCCTTGATAGCGCAGGCAGATTTGCCAAGTCAAATCAAGGTGGACTTGATTGTCAACTTATCCCTTGCTTCAGGTAGTCTGGGTATGGTGGCAGGGCAGGTTTTGGACATGGAGGGTGAACACCAGCACTTGTCTTTGGAAGAACTCCAGACTATTCATGCTAATAAGACTGGAAAACTACTAGCCTATCCCTTCCAAGCAGCTGCTATTATTGCTGAATTGGCTCCTGAAATGCAGGTGAGGCTGAAAACTGTTGGTGAATTGATTGGGCTTGCTTTTCAAGTTCGAGATGACGTACTGGATGTGACAGCTAGTTTTGAGGAAATCGGTAAGACACCTCAAAAGGATTTACAGGCTGAAAAATCAACCTATCCAGCCTTGTTGGGCTTGGAAGAGGCTATTGCCTTTTGTAACCAGACTTTGGATCAGGCTAATGCAAAATTAGAAGAAATTACCCAGCAGGTTTCCTTTGAAATAGAATCGATTGTGAAAGTAGTAGAAAGTTTGAGAATCAATGGCTAAGGAAAGAGTGGATGTGCTAGCTTATAAACAGGGCTTGTTTGAAACGAGAGAGCAGGCCAAGCGCGGTGTGATGGCTGGCCTAGTCGTAGCAGTTCTTAACGGAGAGCGGTTTGACAAGCCAGGAGAGAAAATTCCAGATGACACCGAGCTAAAACTCAAGGGAGAGAAACTCAAGTATGTTAGCCGTGGTGGTTTAAAACTGGAGAAGGCCTTGAAGGTCTTTGATTTGTCAGTGGAAGGAGCTACAACGATTGATATTGGTGCTTCTACTGGAGGTTTTACCGATGTCATGTTGCAAAATGGTGCTGAATTAGTCTTTGCAGTTGATGTTGGTACCAATCAGTTGGCTTGGAAATTACGCCAAGACCCACGAGTTGTCAGCATGGAGCAGTTCAATTTCCGCTATGCAGAAAAGACTGATTTTGAAAAGGAACCGAGCTTTGCCAGTATTGATGTGAGTTTCATTTCTCTCAGTTTGATCCTTCCGGCCTTGCATCGTGTCTTGGTTGAACAAGGTCAGGTCGTGGCTTTGGTTAAGCCCCAGTTTGAGGCAGGACGTGAGCAAATTGGAAAAAATGGAATCATTCGCGATGCCAAGGTTCATCAACATGTCCTTGAATCTGTCACAGCTATGGCAGTAGAGGAAGGCTTTTCAGTTCTTGGTTTGGACTTTTCTCCCATCCAAGGCGGTCATGGAAATATTGAGTTTTTAGCGTATTTGAAAAAAGAAGAGTCAGCAAGCAATCAGGTTCTGGCTGATATTGAAGAAGTAGTAGAGAGGGCGCATAGTCAATTTAAAAATGAATAAAAAAGAGAGACTTGAAAAAATTAGACGATTTGTGACAGATTATCAAATCGGTACACAAGAAGAAATCGTAGAACATTTGAAAGAAGCAGGTATCACTGCCACTCAAGCGACGGTATCCCGAGATATCAAAGAGCTAGGTATTGTCAAAATTCCTTTGAGAGACAATACCTATGTCTATGAATTGCCAAAATCAATCGTGAAAAGTTTGCAACTGGCTGAAGACAATATCGAATCGGCAGAATTGATGGACAAGATGATCAATCTCCAAGTCATCCCAGGAAATACAGCTTTTGTAAAAGCTCAGTTAACCGAGACTTTTGCGGATAAGATTTTTAGCTGTTTAGCTGATGATAGCTCGATTTTAGTCATTGCCAGAAGTGAAAGTCTAGCTGAGGAAATCTTTGAACAAGTAAAAAATTGGTAGGTCTATATGTTACTTGAAATTTCGATAAAAAACTTTGCCATTATTGAGGCTATTTCCCTCAATTTTGAAAAGGGGATGACTGTCCTGACTGGTGAAACGGGTGCAGGGAAGTCGATTATCATTGATGCCATGAATATGATGTTGGGAGCTCGTGCGACGACAGATGTTATTCGTCATGGTGCGCCAAAGGCAGAGATTGAGGGGCTTTTCTCAGTTGAGAATAGTCGCCTTTTACAGGAAATTTTTGATGAGCAAGGTTTGGAAATGGGTGATGAAATTATCATCCGTCGAGAAATCTTGCAAAATGGTCGTAGTATCAGCCGTGTGAATGGCCAGATGGTCAATCTGTCTGTTTTGCGTGCTATTGGGCAACATCTGGTAGATATTCATGGTCAACATGACCAAGAAGAGTTAATGCGTCCCCAACTGCATATCCAGATGTTGGATGAATTTGGCGATGCAGCTTTTTGGGCCTTGAAAGAAACCTATCAAACGAGTTTTGATGCCTATCGAAAAATGCGCAAGCAGGTTCTGGAAGTCAAGAAAAACCAACAGGAACACAAGGCACGTATTGAAATGTTGGAATTTCAAATGGCAGAGATTGAGGCGGCAAACTTGCAGGCTGGAGAAGACCTGGTTCTAAATCAAGAGCGAGAGAAGCTCCTCAACCATAAAAACATTGCGGATACGCTGACCAATGCTTATAGCATGTTGGACAATGAAGATTTTTCAAGTCTGGCCAATGTTCGTTCAGCCATGAATGATATGGAAAGTGTCGAAGAGTATGATCCTGAATACCGTGAAATTTCAAGCTCACTGTCTGAGACCTACTATGTCTTAGAAGACATTAGCAAACGTTTGGAAGCTATCATTGAGGACCTTGATTTTGACGGCAATCGTCTCATGCAGGTTGAGAATCGTTTGGACCTCCTTCATACCATTACCCGTAAGTATGGTGGAACTGTAGATGATGTCTTGCTTTATTTGCCAAGATTACGGAAGAATACAATCTCTTGACAGGCAATAATCTTTCTTCTGAGGACATGGAAGCAGAGCTCAAGAAATTGGAAGTCAATCTTGTTGATTTGGCAGGCCAGCTTGCATCTGCTCGTCATGACTTGGCTCAGCAGCTTGAAGCTGAGATTAAACAAGAACTGCAGGACCTCTATATGGAAAAAGCCCAGTTTCAGGTTCGTTTTAGCAAGGGCAAATTCAGTCGTGAGGGAAATGAAATGGTTGAGTTTTACATTTCAACTAATCCTGGTGAAGACTTTAAACCCTTGGTTAAGGTTGCATCTGGTGGAGAATTGTCTCGTCTCATGCTAGCCATTAAGTCTGCCTTTCACGTAAAGAAGGCAAGACAAGTATTGTCTTTGATGAAGTGGATACAGGAGTTTCAGGTCGTGTAGCTCAGGCCATTGCACAGAAGATTCACAAGATTGGCCAACATGGTCAGGTTCTGGCTATTTCCCATTTGCCACAAGTGATTGCGATTGCGGATTATCAATTCTTTATTGAGAAGATTAGCAATGAGCATTCAACAGTTTCGACTGTTCGTCTCTTGACGATTGAAGAGCGAGTCGAGGAAGTTGCTAAGATGTTGGCAGGTGATGATGTGACGGAAGCAGCCCTGACGCAAGCCAGAGAATTGTTGAGAAACAGGGAGAAATAAGATGACAGACTATTATGTAATTGGAGATGTTCACGGAAAAGCTGGGATGCTGGAAGACCTTCTCAAAACATGGAATGGTCAGGCCCAGTTGCTCTTTCTAGGGGACTTGATTGACCGTGGTGAAGATAGTTGCCGTGTCCTAGAGATGGTTAAGGACTTGGTCGATAATCAAGGGGCTATCTGTTTGTCAGGAAATCACGAGTATATGTTTTTGACTTGGCTAGATGACCCAGAAGAAAGTTATGACCACTATCGTCGTAATGGTGGAGATACAACTATTAACTCTATCCTAGGTCGTCCCTTGGATGCACCGGTTGATGGGGTAGAAGATGCCAAGCGTGTTGCTACTGAAGCAGCAGACTTGGTCGAATTTATTCGTCAAATGCCATTTGTGGTAGAGACAGACAAGTATATCTTTGTTCACGCAGGTATTGATTTGACCTTGGATGACTGGCATGAAACCACAGATTATAAAAAAGTATGGCTCAGAAAACCATTCCACGAAGCAGAAAATCATACTGGAAAAACCATTGTCTTTGGCCATACACCGGTTTATGGTTTGTTAAAGCAAGAGCGAGGTACAGCTGAGCTTTGGACTACAGAAGATGGCAAGATTGGAATGGATGGAGGAGCTGTTTACGGTGGTGTCCTTCATGGGATTGTCTTTACGGACCAAGGAATGACAGAACACCACTTTATCGAAAATGACGGCTTTGTCGCTGAAGATTAGTACTCCTAGCAGGGTATGGTCTTGTCAAAATGTCAAAAACAATTTATAATAAATAGATACCCTGAAAGGAAGAGAATCATGAACTTAGAAGAATTGAAAAAACGACAGGAGAAGATCCGTAACTTCTCTATTATCGCTCATATTGACCACGGGAAATCGACTCTTGCAGACCGCATTTTGGAAAAAACAGAAACCGTTTCAAGCCGTGAAATGCAGGCCCAGCTTTTGGATAGCATGGATTTAGAACGGGAACGTGGGATTACCATTAAGTTGAATGCCATTGAGCTGAATTATACTGCAAAAGATGGGGAGACCTATATCTTCCACTTGATTGACACGCCTGGACATGTGGACTTTACCTATGAAGTTTCACGTTCGCTCGCTGCCTGTGAGGGAGCGATTCTGGTGGTCGATGCTGCTCAAGGTATTGAGGCTCAAACCCTTGCTAACGTTTATCTGGCCTTGGACAATGATTTGGAAATCATGCCAGTCATTAACAAAATTGACCTACCAGCTGCAGATCCTGAGCGCGTGCGTACAGAGATTGAAGATGTCATTGGATTGGATGCCAGCGAAGCAGTTTTGGCTTCTGCTAAGGCTGGAATCGGTATTGAAGAAATCCTCGAGCAAATCGTAGAAAAAGTACCAGCACCAACAGGTGATGTGACGGCGCCACTTAAGGCCTTGATTTTCGACTCTGTTTACGATGCTTACCGTGGGGTTATCCTCCAAGTTCGTGTCATGGATGGGGTTGTTAAACCTGGGGATAAGATTCAGCTCATGAGCAATGGCAAGACCTTTGATGTGACAGAAGTTGGTATTTTTACACCCAAAGCAGTTGGTCGTGATTTCCTTGCTACTGGTGACGTTGGTTATATTGCAGCTTCTATCAAGACGGTTCAGGACACTCGTGTGGGTGATACCGTTACCTTGGCAACCAATCCTGCGGCAGAGCCATTACATGGTTACAAGCAGATGAATCCTATGGTTTTTGCAGGTCTCTACCCAATTGAGTCAAACAAGTATAATGATCTACGTGAAGCCCTTGAAATTGCAACTGAATGATGCTAGTCTCCAATTTGAACCAGAAACATCTCAGGCACTTGGATTTGGTTTCCGTTGTGGTTTCCTTGGACTTCTCCATATGGATGTTATCCAAGAACGTTTGGAACGTGAGTTTAATATTGACCTTATCATGACAGCTCCATCTGTTATCTATAAGGTCAACTTGACCGACGGCGAGTCTATGGATGTGTCTAACCCATCTGAGTTCCCAGATCCTACCAAGATTGCGACCATTGAAGAGCCTTATGTTAAGGCGCAAATCATGGTGCCACAGGAGTTTGTCGGAGCAGTGATGGAATTAGCTCAGCGCAAGCGTGGTGACTTTGTGACGATGGACTATATCGATGATAACCGTGTCAATGTTATCTATCAAATTCCACTGGCTGAAATCGTCTTTGATTTCTTTGATAAGCTTAAGTCTTCGACACGTGGTTATGCAAGTTTTGACTACGAATTGTCAGAATATCGCCCATCTAAGCTGGTGAAAATGGATATCCTTCTCAATGGAGACAAGGTGGATGCCCTTAGCTTTATCGTTCACAAGGATTTTGCCTACGAACGTGGGAAACTCATCGTTGATAAGCTCAAGAAAATCATTCCTCGCCAACAATTTGAGGTTCCTATCCAAGCAGCTATTGGACACAAGATTGTAGCTCGTACTGATATCAAGGCCCTTCGTAAGAACGTACTTGCTAAATGTTATGGTGGTGACGTTTCTCGTAAACGCAAACTCCTTGAAAAACAAAAAGCAGGTAAGAAGCGCATGAAAGCTATCGGATCAGTAGAAGTTCCACAAGAAGCCTTCCTCAGCGTTTTGAGCATGGATGAAGAGTAGAAGTATAAAGAAAAGCATTTTATAGTTGATAGACTTTAAATATCAAACAACAAAGATAAATAAAAAGAAGATCAAATGGTCTTCTTTTTAATTTGTTTTACGAATAGATAGATGAGTAGAAAAAGAAATGGAGATATTTATGAAAATAACAAACTATGAAATCTATAAGTTGAAAAAATCAGGTTTGACCAATCAACAGATTTTGAATGTCCTAGAATACGGTGAAAATGTCGATCAGGAACTTTTATTGGGTGACATTGCAGAAATTTCAGGTTGCCGAAATCCAGCTGTTTTTATGGAACGTTATTTTCAGATAGACGATGCGCATTTGGAAAAGGAGTTTCAAAAATTTCCATCTTTCTCTATTTTAGATGACTGTTACCCTTGGGATTTAAGTGAAATATACGATGCTCCTGTGCTTTTATTTTACAAGGGAAATCTTGACCTCTTGAAATTCCCGAAGGTAGCAGTCATAGGAAGTCGTGCTTGTAGCAAACAGGGAGCTAAGTCAGTTGAAAAAGTCATTCAGGGCTTGGAAAATGAACTGGTTATCGTCAGTGGATTAGCTAAGGGCATTGACACAGCAGCTCATAAGGCAACTCTTCAGAATGGCGGAAAAACCATTGCAGTGATTGGAACAGGACTGGATGTGTTTTATCCTAAAGCCAATAAACGCTTGCAAGACTACATCGGCAATGAGCATCTGGTTCTCAGTGAATATGGACCTGGCGAACAACCTCTGAAATTTCATTTTCCTGCCCGCAATCGCATCATTGCTGGACTTTGTCGTGGTGTGATTGTAGCAGAGGCTAAGATGCGCTCAGGTAGTCTCATTACCTGTGAGCGAGCAATGGAGGAAGGGCGCGATGTTTTTGCTATTCCTGGTAGTATTTTAGATGGACTATCAGACGGTTGCCATCATTTGATTCAAGAAGGGGCAAAATTGGTCACAAGCGGGCAAGATGTTCTTGCGGAATTTGAATTTTAAGACGAAAGTTCGCTTACTAGACAAACTTTTCTTCTATATATAGGAGCTAAGTCTTGACAGTTATGGCAAAATGGTTTACACTTTATAAAGTTTATTACTTTGAAAAGGTGTGATACTGTGGCTACGGCAACAAAAAAGAAAAAATCAACAGTTAAAAAAAATCTAGTAATCGTGGAGTCGCCTGCTAAGGCCAAGACGATTGAAAAATATCTAGGCAGAAACTACAAGGTTTTAGCCAGTGTCGGGCATATCCGTGATTTGAAGAAATCCAGTATGTCAGTCGATATTGAAAATAATTATGAACCGCAATATATCAATATCCGAGGAAAAGGTCCTCTTATCAATGACTTGAAAAAAGAAGCCAAAAAAGCTAATAAAGTCTTTCTGGCGAGTGACCCGGACCGTGAAGGAGAAGCGATTTCTTGGCATTTGGCCCATATTCTCAACTTGGATGAAAATGATGCTAACCGTGTGGTCTTCAATGAAATCACTAAGGATGCAGTCAAAAATGCTTTTAAAGAACCGCGTAAGATTGATATGGACTTGGTCGATGCCCAACAGGCTCGTCGTGTCTTGGACCGCTTGGTAGGCTATTCGATTTCGCCTATTTTGTGGAAAAAGGTCAAGAAGGGCTTGTCAGCAGGTCGCGTTCAGTCTATTGCGCTTAAGTTAATCATTGACCGTGAGAATGAAATCAATGCCTTCCAACCAGAAGAGTATTGGACAATTGATGGTGTCTTTAAAAAGGGAACCAAGCAATTTCAAGCTTCCTTCTATGGAGTGGACGGTAAAAAGCTGAAACTGACTAGCAATGATGAGGTCAAGGAAGTCTTATCTCGTCTGACTAGCAAAGATTTTTCAGTGGATCAGGTAGATAAGAAAGAGCGCAAACGCAATGCTCCATTACCCTATACCACTTCATCTATGCAGATGGATGCTGCCAATAAAATCAATTTCCGTACTCGAAGACCATGATGGTTGCCCAACAGCTCTATGAAGGAATTAATATCGGTTCTGGTGTCCAAGGTTTGATTACCTATATGCGTACCGATTCAACTCGTATCAGTCCTGTAGCGCAAAATGAAGCAGCAAGTTTCATTACGGATCGTTTTGGTAGCAAGTATTCTAAGCATGGTAGCAAGGTCAAAAATGCATCAGGTGCTCAGGATGCCCATGAGGCTATTCGCCCGTCTAGCGTTTTTAATACACCTGAAAGCATCGCTAAGTATCTGGACAAGGATCAGCTCAAGCTTTATACTCTTATCTGGAATCGTTTTGTAGCGAGCCAGATGACAGCTGCTGTCTTTGATACTATGGCTGTTAAATTGTCTCAAAATGGAGTTCAATTTGCTGCCAATGGTAGCCAGGTTAAGTTTGATGGTTATCTGGCCATTTATAATGATTCTGACAAGAATAAGATGTTACCGGACATGGCTGTTGGAGATGTGGTTAAGCAGGTCAATAGCAAACCAGAGCAACATTTCACTCAACCACCTGCTCGCTATTCTGAAGCGACCCTTATCAAGACCTTGGAGGAAAATGGGGTTGGACGTCCGTCAACCTACGCACCAACCATTGAAACCATTCAGAAACGTTATTATGTTCGCCTTGCAGCCAAACGTTTTGAACCAACAGAGTTGGGAGAAATTGTTAACAAGCTCATCGTTGAATATTTCCCAGATATCGTAAACGTGACCTTTACAGCTGAAATGGAAGGCAAACTGGATGATGTCGAAGTCGGAAAAGAGCAGTGGCAACGTGTCATTGATGCCTTTTACAAACCCTTCTCTAAAGAGGTTGCCAAGGCTGAAGAAGAAATGGAGAAAATCCAGATCAAGGATGAACCAGCTGGATTTGATTGTGAAGTGTGTGGCAGTCCAATGGTCATTAAACTTGGTCGATTTGGTAAGTTCTACGCTTGTAGCAATTTCCCAGATTGCCGTCATACCCAAGCAATCGTGAAAGAGATTGGTGTTGAGTGTCCAAGTTGTCATCAGGGACAAATCATTGAGCGTAAAACAAAGCGTAACCGTCTCTTCTATGGTTGCAATCGCTATCCAGAATGTGAATTTACCTCTTGGGACAAGCCTGTTGGTCGTGACTGTCCAAAATGTGGCAACTTCCTTATGGAGAAAAAAGTCCGTGGTGGTGGCAAGCAGGTTGTTTGTAGCAAAGGTGACTACGAGGAAGAAAAGATTAAATAAGAGGAGAGTCCTGAAAGTAAATTTCAGGCTCTTTTTGGTTAGAACTTGACAAAATTCATCATTTTATGCGAAACTAGAAGAAGATTATTTTAACTAGGAGAAGTTATGCGTCTTATCTATTTGATAATTGGTTTTTTATCATTGGCCTTGGCTATTATTGGGGTTGTTTTGCCCTTGCTGCCCACAACGCCTTTTCTTTTGTTGTCTATTGCTTGTTTCTCAAAAAGTTCCAAGCGCTTCGAAGACTGGCTTTATCATACTAAGCTCTATCAAGCATATGTGGCTGATTTTCGCGAGACTAAGTCTATTGCGCGTGAACGAAAGAAAAAAATTATCGTATCTATCTACATTTTGATGGGAATTTCCATTTATTTTGCCCCTCTCTTACCAGTCAAAATTGGTCTCGGAGCCTTGACCATCTTTATCACTTATTATCTCTTCAAGGTCATTCCGGACAAAGAATAAAAAATAGTAACTATTTTCCTTGATATAAATAAAAGCATATTTACGATAATATGATATAATAAATTCAAAGTAATAATCAAGGAGAATCAAATGATTTACGAATTTTGTGCTGAAAATGTGACCTTGCTTGAAAGCGATGGAGGCTGGAGCTCGTCGAATCGAACTTTGTGACAATCTAGCAGTTGGTGGGACAACTCCCAGCTATGGAGTGACCAAGGCAGCGGTTGAATTGGCAGCTAACTACGATACGACCATCATGACCATGATTCGTCCACGTGGTGGCGACTTTGTCTACAATGACCTAGAAATTGCTATTATGCTAGAAGACATTCGTTTGACTGCTCAATCTGGCAGTCAAGGAGTTGTATTTGGGGCTTTAACTGCTGATAAGAAGTTGGATAAACCTAATCTTGAAAAGTTAATTACTGCATCAAAAGGAATGGAAATTGTCTTCCACATGGCCTTTGATGAATTGAGCGATGAAGATCAACTGGAAGCTATTGACTGGCTCAGCCAAGCTGGAGTAACTCGTATCTTAACTCGTGCTGGTGTGTCTGGGGATTCCTTAGAAAAACGTTTTGCTCACTATCACAGAATTTTGGAACATGCTAAAGGTAAGATTGAAATTCTACCAGGTGGGGGGATTGACCTTGGCAACCGTCAAACCTTTATCGACCAGCTAGGTGTGACACAATTGCATGGAACCAAGGTTGTCTTTTAAAAAATAGAAAGGAACTGCTAGCTTTTGGTAGCAGTTTTCACTTATGTTTGAAATTTTTAAATCCTATCAATTTAATAAAGAAAAGGCTCATGCTTATGGTTTTGTAGAAAATAGGGGAGTTTGGACCTATAGTTGCCAGATTTTGCAAGGTGACTTTGTCATGACTGTATCCATCACTGCTGATAATGTGAGCTTTCAAGTCTTTGATCAGGAAACCGGTGACCTCTATCCACAAGTCCATATGGAAAGTTTTAAAGGAAGTTTTGTTGCAAGTGTCCGTGAGGCTTGTCTGGAGATTCTCTACCAGATTCGGAAGGCTTGTTTTGAGGTACAGGATTTTATCTGCCCTCAGACTAAGCGAATCATGACTCAAGTTCAGGAAAAGTATGGTAATCAGTTGGAGTATTTGTGGGAGAAATCGCCTGATACGGCAGTGTTAAGACACGAAGGCAATAAAAAGTGGTATGCTGTCTTGATGAAAATATCTTGGGATAAGCTGGAAAAGGACAGAGAAGGGCTAGTCGAAGCTGTCAACCTCAAAAACAATCAAGTGGCTGACTTGCTTTCACAAAAGGGTATTTATCCTGCCTTTCATATGAACAAACGCTACTGGATTAGTCTTACTCTTGATGATAGTTTATCTGATGATGACGTTCTAGATTTGCTAGAAATCAGTTGGAATTTGACTTTGAAAAAGTAAGGAAATTCCCTTGTGTTTTCAAATGCTTTCAATTAGCAAAATATTCTTTACTGAAGAAATTTTCAGAAAATATTGGATTTTTTCTTGACATGAGATTATTCCTATGCTAAAATACTTAACAAGACATCAAACGAAGGAGAAAGTCAAACATGAAAACAGCTAAGTTTAATCAATTTGCTTTGTTGTTGAGGTACTCGGGCTAGTGCAAAAAGCATTAGTCCTGTTTGGCTTACCAAGCGGGAGTAAATCAACATCTCGCTTGGATTTCTAAGCGAGATGTTTTTTTAAAACCATATTTGGAAAAGGGGAAATCTTATGCGAACAGTTGAATTTCTAGATACTAGCCTTCGGGATGGAGAGCAGACACCTGGTGTTAATTTTTCAATCAAGGAAAAAATTGCCATTGCAAGACAGCTGGAGAAATGGGGCATTTCAGCAATTGAAGCTGGTTTTCCGGCAGCGAGTCCTGATTCATTTACAGCAGTGCAGGAGATTGCTAAAGTCTTGAAGAAAACAGCGGTGACTGGTTTGGCACGCTCTGTCAAGTCTGATATTGATGCTTGTTATGAGGCGCTAAAGGATGCCAAGTATCCACAGGTTCACGTCTTTATCGCTACCAGTCCGATTCATCGTAAGTATAAGCTTAATAAGAGCAAGGAAGAGATTTAGAAGCTATTAAGGAGCATGTTTCTTACGCACGTTCTAAGTTTGGAGTGGTCGAATTCTCTCCTGAAGATGCGACTAGAACAGAGTTGGATTTCCTCCTGCAAGTTGTTCAAACAGCGGTTGATGCAGGTGCGTCTTATATCAATATCCCTGATACGGTAGGATTTACCACACCAGAGGAATACGGAGCTATCTTCAAACACTTGATTGAGAATGTCAAGACGTCTCGTCAGATTATCTATTCACCACACTGTCATGATGACCTCGGAATGGCAGTTGCTAATAGCCTTGCTGCTGTCAAGAATGGGGCAGGACGTGTCGAAGGAACTATCAACGGTATTGGTGAGCGAGCTGGCAATGCTGCTTTGGAAGAAATAGCAGTGGCCCTCAATATTCGCCAAGATTACTATCAAGCAGATACCAGTATTGTCTTAAATGAGACCATCAATACGTCAGAAATGGTTTCTCGCTTCTCAGGAATTCCAGTTCCTAAAAACAAGGCTGTGGTCGGTGGCAATGCCTTCTCTCACGAATCGGGTATTCATCAAGATGGAGTCCTTAAAAATCCTCTCACTTATGAGATCATCACACCTGAATTGGTTGGTGTTAAGAGTAATAGTCTCCCACTTGGAAAATTGTCAGGTCGCCATGCCTTTGTCGAGAAACTAAGAGAATTGGCCCTAGACTTTACAGAAGAGGACATCAAACCACTCTTCGCTAAGTTCAAGGCACTGGCCGACAAGAAACAAGAAATAACAGATGCAGATATTCGTGCTCTGGTAGCTGGAACCATGGTTGAAAATCCAGAAGGCTTCCACTTTGATGATTTACAACTGCAAACCCATGCAGATAATGACATTGAAGCGCTCGTTAGTCTAGCTAATATGGATGGTGAGAAAGTCGAGTTCAATGCGACAGGACAAGGATCTGTTGAGGCTATATTTAATGCTATCGATAAGTTCTTTAATCAATCCGTCCGTTTGGTGTCCTACACCATTGATGCTGTGACAGATGGAATTGATGCCCAGGCTCGGGTCTTGGTCACTGTTGAAAACAGAGATACAGAAACCATCTTTAACGCAGCAGGTCTCGATTTCGATGTGTTGAAAGCTTCGGCTATTGCCTACATCAATGCTAATACCTTTGTTCAAAAAGAGAATGCTGGTGAGATGGGACGTAGCGTTTCCTATCGAGATATGCCTAGCGTGTAAAGGAGAATGCTATGACAAAGAAAATAATAGCTCTAGCAGGGGACGGAATTGGCCCAGAAATCATGGAGGCTGGTTTAGAGGTTCTGGAAGCTCTAGCTGAAAAAACAGGTTTTGACTATGAGATTGACAGAAGACCCTTCGGAGGTGCAGGTATTGATGCTGTGGGGCATCCCTTACCTGATGAAACTCTCAAGGCAAGTAGGGAAGCAGATGCCATTCTCCTAGCAGCTATCGGTAGTCCCAAGTATGATGGCGCAGCTGTTAGGCCTGAACAGGGCTTGCTGGCTCTTCGTAAGGAACTCAATCTCTATGCCAATATTCGCCCTGTTAAGATATTTGAGAGTCTCAAGCATTTGTCACCACTAAAACCAGAACGAATTAATGGTGTAAACTTTGTTGTGGTGCGTGAGTTGACTGGCGGGATTTACTTTGGAGATCATATCCTTGAAGAGTGCAAAGCGCGTGATATTAACGACTATAGCTATGAAGAAGTAGAGCGGATTATTCGTAAGGCCTTTGAAATTGCAAGAAATCGCAGAAAAATCCTTACTAGTATCGATAAGCAAAATGTTCTAGCTACATCAAAACTTTGGCGGAAAATAGCTGAGGAAGTCGCTCAGGATTTCCCAGATGTAACCTTGGAGCACCAGCTGGTGGACTCAGCTGCTATGCTTATGATTACCAATCCTGCCAAGTTTGATGTTATTGTAACGGAGAATCTTTTTGGAGATATTCTCTCGGATGAATCAAGCGTTCTATCTGGTACACTTGGCGTCATGCCATCAGCCAGTCATTCTGAAAATGGACCAAGTCTCTATGAACCTATTCACGGTTCAGCACCTGATATTGCTGGTCAAGGAATTGCCAATCCTATCTCCATGATTTTATCAGTGGCCATGATGCTGAGAGACAGTTTTGGACGTTATGAGGATGCAGAGCGTATCGAGCGTGCAGTAGAAGCCAGTTTGGCAGCAGGAATTTTAACGAGAGATATAGGAGGTCAGGCTTCGACCAAGGAAATGACAGAAGCGATTATTGCAAGGTTATGAAGTTAGACGAAAAAATTAATCTTGCCCTCTTGATTTGGAATGTCATGATTTTCTTGATTTATGGCATTGATAAATCCAAGGCAAGGAGAAGAGTTTGGCGCATCCCTGAGAAAATCTTACTTATTTTAGCCTTTACTTGTGGTGGTTTTGGGGCCTGGTTGGCAGGAATCATTTTTCACCACAAGACTAGAAAATGGTATTTTAAAACAGTTTGGTTTCTTGGGATGGTGACCACACTAGTAGCCTTATATATTACTTGGAGGTAATGGATGGCAGGAAAAATCAATTTTTTTGATAAATTATGGGACCGTCATGTCATCACAGGAGAAGAGGGGCAGCCCCAACTCATGTATGTGGACCAGCACTATATTCATGAAGTGACCAGCCCTCAGGCTTTTCAAGGACTACGAGATGCAGGGCGCAGATTGAGACGACCAGACTTGACATTTGGAACCTTTGACCACAATGTTCCGACGGTCAATATCTATGATATTCGAGATGTCATTTCCAAGGCACAAATTGATAAGCTAGCTGAAAAATGTTGAGGAGTTTGGGATCGAACATGCGGCCCACGGTTCTGAAAAAAACAAGGAATCGTTCATATGGTTGGTCCAGAAACAGGACGGACTCAACCAGGAAAATTCATCGTTTGTGGAGACAGCCATACGGCAACCCACGGAGCTTTCGGAGCAATCGCCTTTGGGATTGGGACTAGTGAGGTTGAGCATGTCTTTGCGACACAGACACTCTGGCAGGTCAAACCCAAGAAAATGTTGGTAGAATTCACTGGTGTTCCTCAAAAAGGAGTTTATTCCAAGGATTTCATTTTAGCCTTGATTGCTAAATACGGCGTTGCCTGTGGAGTTGGCTATGTGGTGGAATATAGGGGTCAGGCTATTGATGCACTGAGCATGGAAGAGCGCATGACCATCTGCAATATGTCCATCGAGTTTGGCTCCAAGATGGGAATTATGAATCCGGACCAAACCACCTATGACTATCTCAAGGGACGAGAATGTGTTCCAGAGGCTTTAGAGGAGGCTGTGGCGGATTGGAAGATCCTTGTCAGTGATGATGATGCTGTTTACGATAAGGTTATTCATATGGATGTCTCAGACCTTGCTCCTATGGTGACCTGGGGAACCAACCCTGCTATGGGGGTTGACTTTGACAGTAGATTCCCAGAAATTAAGGATATGAATGATGAGCGAGCCTACAATTACATGGACTTGGAGCCTGGTCAAAAGCCAGCTGATATTGAACTAGGCTATATCTTTATCGGTTCTTGTACTAATGCTCGTCTCAGCGACTTGCAACTGGCTGCGCGATTTGTTAAAGGGAAGAAGATTGCTCCTAACTTAACGGCTATCGTAGTCCCAGGTTCTCGTCCTGTCAAACGAGCTGCTGAGAAGTTGGGCTTGGATAAGGTCTTTCTAGATGCTGGTTTTGAGTGGAGAGACCCAGGTTGCTCTATGTGCCTAGGAATGAATCCGGACAAGGTTCCAGATGGCGTTCACTGCGCCTCAACCAGCAACCGCAACTTTGAAGATAGACAAGGCTTTGGTGCTAAGACCCACCTCTGCAGTCCAGCCATGGCAGCTGCGGCAGCTATTGCAGGGCGCTTCGTAGATGTTCGGCAAATGCCAGAAGCCCAGTAAGGAGAGGATATGGAGAAATTTACAGTTTATACGGGAACGACCGTTCCTCTCATGAATGATAATATCGACACCGACCAAATCCTACCCAAGCAGTTTCTCAAGTTGATCGATAAGAAAGGCTTTGGTAAGTACCTCATGTATGCTTGGCGTTATCTGGACGACAAGTATACTGAGGATCCTGACTTTGTCTTTAATCAGCCTGAATATCGTAAAGCCAGTATTCTTATCTCAGGGGATAACTTTGGGGCAGGTTCTTCGAGGGAACATGCAGCTTGGGCCTTAGCAGACTATGGTTTTAAGGTCGTGATTGCGGGGTCTTTCGGTGATATTCATTACAATAATGAACTCAACAATGGCATGTTGCCTATTGTACAGCCCAGAGAGGTTAGAGAAAAGCTAGCCCAACTCAAACCGACCGAACAGGTAACTGTAGACTTGGAACAACAAAAAATCATCTCACCAGTTGGAGAATTTACTTTCGAAATCGATAGCGAATGGAAACACAAGCTCTTAAATGGTTTGGATGATATCGGTATTACTTTGCAGTATGAAGACTTGATTGCTGCATATGAAAAACAACGACCAGCCTACTGGCAGGATTAGAAGAAAAATAGAAAAGGAAATAGAACTATGACAAAACACATTCAATGGAACGGAACACTTTCACAAGAAGGCTATGAGATTTTAAAAGGTGAGGGCGGATGTATCGTTTGCCCTACAAAAGTTGGTTACATCATCATGACTAGTGATAAGGAAGGACTTGAACGCAAGTTTGAAGCTAAAGAACGTAACCGTAACAAACCAGGTGTCGTTCTCTGTGGTAGCATGGACGAGCTTCGCGCTTTAGCACAACTCAACCCAGAAATTGAAGCCTTTTACCAAAAACATTGGGACGAAGACATTCTTCTTGGTTGTATCCTTCCTTGGAAACCAGAAGCCTTTGAAAAACTCAAAGCATACGGTGATGGCCGTGAAGAACTTATGACGGACGTGCGTGGTACTAGCTGTTTTGTTATCAAATTCGGGAAAGCTGGTGAACAATTAGCTGCCAAACTTTGGGAAGAAGGCAAGATGGTTTATGCGTCATCAGCTAACCCATCTGGAAAAGGAAACCGTGGTAAGGTAGAAGGTATCGGAGAACGCATCGAAGGTGCAGTTGACCTTGTTATCGAGGCGGATGACTATGTGGCATCTATCCAGCCTGATAAACGATTGAAACACGCTACGAGCAAGGTGTGATGGTGTCTATGGTCGATAAAGATGGTAAACTCATCCCAGAACAAGGAGGAGCACGCTCAACTTCACCAGCTCCAGTTGTAATCCGCAAAGGGCTTGACATTGATAAGATTATGATGCACCTGTCAGACACCTTTAACTCATGGGACTACCGCCAGGGAGAGTATTATTAAGATAAAAAAGAAGTCTAGTGTTATGAGGGAATACCCTACTCTACACTAGGCTTTTCTTTAGAAATTCTTTTCTTTTTTTGATAGATATGATATGCTAGATGCAGAATATATTAATAGAATGTAGTTTCGTTCAAAGTAAAATATCTTACTTTGAACGAAACAAATATAATTTAAATCTAACAATAAATTTTTAATGAACAAGGAGAACACAATGGTTTCAGAACAAACTTTCATTGACAGGATAAAAAAAGAATTCCCAGATGCAATTGAAAAATCAAACAAAAAGTTATATTTCTTTTCAGGTTAAAAAAATAGGAAAGGGAAGTTACAAAAATTTTTATAGAGATTAATTTTTCAAAAATAAAGGAATAAAGATTGCCGTTCTCTCTAAGAGTCTTCATGATTCAGATATTTTGTTGTTTAATAAGAAGCCTGATTCATTCGGTTGGACACTTGATGCTGAGTATTTAATTGAGGATGAAAATTCATTAAATGAGATTTTACCTTTTATAAATAAATCTTATGAATTTGTAAAAAGTGGAATTAAATCAGAGTGTTATAAAAATCTTCAAAGAATTTTTTTATCTAAATTTGTGAATCAAGCAAATATCTATAATTCAAAAGATATAGAAATTAAACGTTCTCAAAAAAATTAGATGGAGCTGAACATATTTACCCTGCTCTGACTATTGAGGGTATTCCGTACAAAGTTGAAATGCTTAACACAGGTCATTTTGGTCCAAAGAGTGGTAATGGATATATTAAATCACCTTACTTTGGTTATCGGCTGAGTGACATTGATAACTCATGGATAAATATAAGGTGTGGTTTTCAGAGCTTTAAACTCACAGAATTTAAAATAGTAAAATGGTATAGTAATAATCGAGATGAAGATTTAGATTATAAATACTTTGTCAAGGACTTAGAGTTGGAATCTACTGCTGAACCTAACGATATTTTAAAAGAGTTTTATGATAATTTCACTAGTTTTTATAGAGAATCAGAAAAGGAAGAGATAAACATGTCAGAAAATATTAACGAGTATAAGAATATCTTATTACAATCCAAAAACCTCATCCTCCGTGGTGCTCCTGGCACGGGAAAAACTTATCTTGCTAAAGAAATAGCGGCAGAGCTAATGGGTGGTAATGAAGATCAAATTGGCTTTGTACAATTTCACCCTTCCTATGATTATACAGATTTTGTGGAGGGGTTGAGACCAGTATCAAATGGGGATGGAGCTATTGAGTTTAAATTACAAGATGGTATTTTTAAAGAGTTTTGCCAGAGGGCTAAAGAAGCTCAGAAGACTGGAGGTCAAGATAATTTTGAAGAAATGTGGACTAAGCTAACGGATGCTATCAATGAAAAGCAAGGACAATATTTCTTCCCTCGTAGTTCGGTTCCAGCCAGTTTAAATAGTCAAGGGAATGTGAAGTTTGATTCTCCTGTTGCTACCAAAGAAAAAGTGTATCTTTTGTACAAGGGTGAGGAAACCAAGTTAAAGTACGAAACTTATCAAAAAATCGTTTTAGATCACATGAAAGAAAGTTATGGCTTATGTGATTATGTGTCTCCAACGATCAACACAGATAAGAAATTCGTCTTCATCATCGATGAAATCAACCGTGGTGAGATTTCTAAGATTTTTGGTGAACTCTTTTTCTCTATTGACCCTGGCTATCGTGGTGAAAAGGGATGTGTTTCTACTCAGTATGCTAATTTACATGAGACTGATGAGAAATTTTATATCCCTGAAAATGTCTATATTATCGGAACTATGAATGATATTGACCGTTCAGTGGACACCTTTGATTTTGCTATGCGTCGTCGCTTCCGTTTTGTTGAAGTTACTGCTGAGAGTCAAGTTGGTATGCTAGACAATGTTCTCGGTGATGAAGCAGAAGAAGCGAAAAAACGTTTAAGAAACTTGAACGTTGCTATCGAAAACGTTCAGGAGCTAAACAGTCATTATCATATCGGACCAAGTTATTTTCTTAAGTTGAAGGATGTAGATTTTGACTATGAATTACTCTGGTCTGATTATATTAAACCCCTCCTAGAAGACTACTTGCGTGGTTCTTATGAAGAGGATGAAACTCTGCAAACATTGAAAAAAGCATTTGAACTGACAAATAATGATCAAACTGGTCAGCAAGATATTGGTGATGACGATGCAGTTAACTGACAATCAACAGGCCTTAAACAAAGAAGAGTTTATCACAGAATATCCTAAAATTAGTCAAGTTCTTTTAGATAGAACTCTAGATAATCTTTCTCAAGAAGATAGTATCTTTATATTTCCAAACGACCTGAAAAATTCTCCTGATTTGGATAAAGACCAAAAGATTTTGGAAACAGTCAATCAGAAAATTAAGACAGGGAATGTGATTGGATTTCTGGGGTGTGGTCAGGAGAGATTAACCATTTCTTCTCGCTTTTCGAGTAAAAGTGATGACTATTTTTTGCATTATCTATTGCAGAAAGTTCTAAATATCAATCTCACTAGTTTGGATGTTGGTTTATCGCGCGAGGAAAGACTCTATCAGCTTTTAATCTACCTCTTTCCAAAGTATTTGGAAGCTGCTATGCGAAAGGGACTTTATAAGGAATACCAGAGGTTTTCCCATAATGATAGTCATATCAAGGGAGTGATTGATGTAGTAAATCATCTCAAGAAAAATCTTCCTTTCACAGGTAATATTGCTTATACTACAAGAGAATTTACTTATGACAATCCGATGATGCAGCTGATTCGTCATACTATCGAGTACATTAAAAATCAAAAATCTCTAGGAAGAGGCATCATTTATACTAATCGTGAAAATATTACAGAAATAATTCGTGTAACACCTTCGTATAAACAAGCTGATCGTGCTAAGATTATAAGACTAAATCAAACAAAACCTCTTCGCCATGCTTATTTTCGAGAGTACAGAAAGTTGCAAGAGCTTTGCCTGATGATCCTAAATAGAGAAAAGAATGGTTTAGGATACCAAGAGCAAAAAATCCACGGTATTCTTTTTGATGTTGCCTGGCTTTGGGAAGAGTATGTTTATACCTTGTTGCCAAAAGGTTTTGTACATCCCAGAAATAAGGATAAGACGGATGGAATTTCAGTATTTTCTGTTGGGAAACGAAAAGTATATCCAGATTTTTATGACAGAGAACGAAAGATTGTTCTAGATGCAAAATATAAAAAACTGGAGTTCACTGAAAAAGGAATCAATCGTAAGGACTTGTTCCAACTAATTTCCTATTCTTATATTTTAGAAGCTGGGAAAACTTGGAAAGCTGGATTGATTTTTCCTAGTATAGAGCAGTCAGTAAATAGTGAAATAGGAGAAGTAGCGGGGTACGGAGTCTTGCTTAAAAAGCTCTCTATCCAAATCCCTCAGAAGGTTTCATCCTACAGTGAGTTTTGTAAAATAATGGAAAATTCAGAAGAAAATTTTAAAACAAATATTGAAGAGAAAGTAGCGAGAAAATAAAGTTATTTTTCAACTCTAGTGAGTTGATGAGAAATATAAATAACAGATCAAAGACAAACATCATTTTAGTGTTTGTCTTTTTTTATATCATTCAAGCTACTATTCTTAAAATAGGCTGAAATCTTTATCAAAACACTTTTCAGTGCAAAATAAAAAGGCTTCCTAGATATCATTTAGCAGTTTTTGATATTCAGGTGTGCCAAAGCAAGCCCAACTTTTTCCTTCATTTTGTAATTGCAAACTTCTCTTGCATAACGTAGATTGTGGTATTCTTTGGCTGTACCAAAAAGTCTCTCTACCGTTTTTTTACGTTTTTGGTAAAGTTCCATGTTTCTCTTTTGATGCCGAATCTCCTCACAAATCTCTAAATATTTCTTCCAAATATGGCGAGTAACGGGATAATAGAGAACAAATTGCGCAAATATTAGGATTGCTTTTATACTCACGATAGCCATCGAGATTTGTTGTAAAGTAAGATAAAATTTGATTTTCAGGGCAGAGGTAACAGTAATAGTATTTATAGTATATAAAGTTCCTAGTGCGAAGCTTCCCTTTCTTTCAACAAGGGCGAGTATAAGGGAATACAGGTGTAATATCTTGGTCAAGGAGGAGTTTTAGTCCTGGAAAGACAACTGTAATTCTTACCATAAGAGGTAAAATGAGGAATTGTAACATCCACACTTAAACCCAGCATCTAGTGATAGGAGGTCTTGTCCTAAATGCTCTTGATGATTTAGCATATGAAACGAATACCATAGAAATATGGGATGAGAGGTTTTTTGATTTAAACTAGATTATCCTTTATCATCAGAAGCCAAAGAAAAGCCCTTAGAAACTTGCATACTAAGGACTTTGTATTCTATTGTTTTATTCCCACTCAACGGTTGCAGGTGGTTTGCTTGTAATATCGTAGACGATACGGTTAACATGATCCACTTCGTTTACGATACGTACTGAGATTTTTTGAAGGACTTCCCAAGGAATTTTGGCAAAGTCAGCAGTCATGCCATCGATAGAGGTAATAGCACGGATTGCAATCGTGTAGTCATATGTACGACCGTCACCCATAACACCAACTGAACGAACGCCTGTGTTAACAGTAAAGTATTGCCAGATGTCACGGTCAAGGCCAGCTTTAGCAATTTCTTCACGGAGGATAGCGTCTGACTCACGAACTGTTTCTAGCTTTTCTTCAGTGATTTCACCCATAACACGGATAGCAAGACCTGGTCCTGGGAATGGTTGGCGCCATACGATATGGTCTGGCATACCAAGCTCTGTACCAAGAGCACGAACTTCGTCTTTATAAAGAGTGTTGAGTGGTTCGATCAATTCAAACTGCATGTCTTCTGGAAGACCACCCACGTTGTGGTGTGACTTGATAGTTTGAGCTGTATCTGTACCAGACTCGATAACGTCTGTATATAAGGTACCTTGAGCAAGGAATTTCACATCTTTGAGCTTGCTTGCTTCGTCATCAAATACATACACAAATTCATTACCGATGATTTTACGTTTTTGCTCAGGGTCAGAAACACCTGCAAGTTTGTCAAGGAAACGTTTAGCAGCGTCTGCTTTGACGATATTCAAACCAAACTTACCACCAAGCATGTCCATAACTTGGTCCGCTTCTCCTTTACGAAGAAGACCGTGGTCTACGAAGATACAGATCAATTGATCGCCAATAGCCTTTTGGAGAAGAACCCCAACGACAGATGAGTCAACTCCACCTGATAGACCAAGAAGGACACGTTTATCACCGACTGTTTTACGGATTTTTTGGATCTGCATGTCAATGAAGTTATCCATTGTCCAGTCGCCTTTAGCCTTACAAATGTTAAGGGCAAAGTTACGAAGGATATCATTTCCGTATACAGAATGGCGAACTTCTGGGTGGAATTGGATACCATAAATGTGTTTATCTGGGTTTTCGATGGCTGCGTATGGGCAGTCAGCTGATGTACCTGTACGAACAAAGTCAGAAGGAATCTCAGTAACCGCATCACCATGGCTCATCAAAACAGTCTGCTCGTCTGGTGTTGATTCAAAAAGAGCTGATGGTGTGTGAGTAAGAGTTGATTGACCGTATTCACGATTTCCAGCATCACCTGCAGGAACAACTTTTCCTCCAAGTTTATGGGTCAATAACTGCATACCATAACAAATTCCCAAAATAGGAATTCCAAGTTCGAAGATTTCTGGGTCAATATCAAATGAACCATCTTCGTATACAGAGTTTGGACCACCTGACAGGATGATTCCTACAGGATTGATTTCACGAACTTCAGCAGCTGAAATTTTATGGCTTTTTAGTTCTGAAAAAACACCAATCTCACGGATACGGCGTGAAATCAGCTGGTTGTATTGGCTACCATAGTCCAATACGATGATTTTTTCGACATCTTTCAAATCAGTTGAAATGTTACTCATCTTTTTCCTTTCTCAAAAGAAATATCTTTTTTCAATATTCTATCACAAATAAGGGCGAATTACCAACTAAACAAGGCGAAGTTTGACTTTTTCTAGTTTATTGGGGTACAATAGAGAAAAGATAGAAATGAAGTGAAAAATATGCTACCTGCTTATATGAAAATCCATGATCAGATTAAAAAGGATATTGACGATCACCGTTGGGCTATTGGGGAGAGACTTCCTAGTGAACGAGATTTAGCAGAGCAGTTTGAGGTCAGTCGCATGACCCTCCGCCAAGCCGTATCTCTATTAGTTGAAGAAGGCGTCTTAGAGCGCCGTGTAGGAAGTGGCACCTTTGTTTCCAGTACTCGAGTACAAGAAAAGATGCGAGGGACAACCAGTTTTACTGAAATTGTTAAGTCCCAAGGTAAAGTACCCTCTAGCCAGCTCATTTCCTACAGAAACCATTCCCAATGAGCAGGAAGTTGCCAAGCTAGGAATTTCTCCAACGGACAATATTATCCGAATGGAGCGGGTCCGATATGCCGACCAAGTTCCTTTAGTTTATGAAGTTGCTTCTATTCCTGAGAAATTTATTAAGAATTTTAAAAAGGAAGAAATCACCAGTCATTTCTTTCAAACCCTGCAAAAACACGGCTACCGTATCGGTAAATCACAGCAGACCATCTATGCTCGTCTTGCTAAAGAAAAGATTGCCCACTATTTGGAAGTTGAAAGAGGACATGCTATTCTTGGTTTGACTCAGGTTTCCTACCTAGAAGACGGGACAGCTTTTGAATACGTGAAAAGTCAGTATGTTGGCGAACGTTTTGAATTTTATCTTGAGAATAACTAGTCTAGAAAGGCTAGATTTTTTGCTTTCTTAAAAGATTAGAATTGTCAAAACAATCTGTCTAGGCTTGATTTTATCGCTTATTTACTATAAAATGAGAAGGAAAAACGTCAAACTTTTATATTGCAAATAGGAGAAAACATGACAAAAACATTAAAACGTCCTGAGGTTTTATCACCTGCAGGGACTTTAGAGAAGCTAAAGGTAGCTGTTCAGTATGGAGCAGATGCTGTCTTTATCGGTGGTCAGGCCTATGGTCTTCGTAGCCGTGCTGGAAACTTTACCTTTGAACAGATGGAAGAAGGCGTCCAGTTTGCTGCCAAGTACGGTGCAAAGGTCTATGTAGCTGCCAACATGGTGATGCACGAAGGAAATGAAGCTGGTGCTGGTGAGTGGTTCCGTAAACTACGTGATATCGGAATCGCGGCAGTTATCGTGTCTGACCCAGCCTTGATTATGATTGCAGCGACAGAAGCACCAGGTCTTGAAATCCACCTCTCTACCCAAGCAAGTGCCACTAACTATGAAACTCTTGAGTTCTGGAAGGAACTGGGCTTAACTCGTGTTGTTTTGGCGCGTGAGGTTTCAATGGAAGAATTAGCTGAAATTCGCAAACGTACAGATGTTGAGATTGAAGCCTTTGTCCACGGAGCCATGTGTATTTCTTACTCTGGTCGTTGTACCCTTTCTAACCACATGAGTATGCGTGATGCCAACCGTGGTGGATGCTCTCAGTCATGCCGTTGGAAATACGACCTTTACGATATGCCATTTGGGAAGGAACGTAAGAGTCTTAAAGGTGAGATTCCAGAAGAATTTTCAATGTCAGCCGTTGACATGTCCATGATTGACCATATTCCAGATATGATTGAAAATGGTGTGGACAGTCTAAAAATCGAAGGACGCATGAAGTCTATTCACTACGTATCAACAGTAACCAACTGCTACAAGGCGGCTGTGGATGCATATCTTGAAAGTCCTGAAAAGTTTGAAGCTATCAAACAAGACTTGGTGGATGAGATGTGGAAGGTTGCCCAACGTGAATTAGCAACAGGTTTCTACTATGGTACACCATCTGAAAATGAGCAGTTGTTTGGTGCTCGTCGTAAAATTCCTGAGTATAAGTTTGTCGCTGAAGTGGTTTCTTATGATGATGCGACACAAACAGCAACTATTCGTCAACGGAACGTTATTAACGAAGGCGACCAAGTTGAGTTTTATGGCCCAGGTTTCCGTCATTTTGAAACGTATATCGAAGATTTACATGATGCCAAAGGCAATAAAATTGACCGCGCTCCAAATCCAATGGAACTCTTGACTATCAAGGTTCCACAACCTGTTCAAGCTGGAGATATGGTTCGAGCTCTCAAAGAAGGACTTATCAATCTTTATAAGGAAGATGGCACCAGCGTCACAGTTCGTGCTTAATAAGCGTGCAGGAGACGAAAGCTTTCTAGTTGCTTTCCCTTTAATCCTACTTACTAAAGAGCATTAGGTTAAAGAAAATATATTAATTTCCATCCGAGATTTCATCTCGGATTTTCATTATTTTTCAGAAAGACCTGGATAATGGAGGGATTTGTTACAAGTTTTTTCCAAAGTTTTCTATATAATAGACTTAAAAATAGTAAAATTGTAAATAATTTTCATTAAACGCTTTCAACGTAAGTAAAAAGTTGACAAATCCAATTTTTTTAGGACTAAACTAAGTAAGTAAATTTTAATTAAAAAGGAGAATTCGTCATGAATTTAACATTTTTTTCGGTCTATGTCTTGCCTGTATGGGTGTATCTCTTGGTGAAGGTATGTTGATGAACGGTTTGTTGAAATCAGTTGCTCGCCAACCAGATATCATCTCAGAACTACGTAGTTTGATGATCCTAGGGGTTGCCTTTATTGAAGGTACTTTCTTCGTTACTCTTGTCTTTTCATTTATCATCAAATAAAAGAAGTATAAATTGAAAAAGGGAGGATTTTAGATGGAAGAAAGTATTAATCCAACCATCAATATTGGTCCTGTTACCTTTAATTTAACCATAGTAGTTTTGACTTTGTTGACTGTAGCACTTATTTTTGGCTTTATTTATTGGGCAACTCGAAATATGACTTTGAGACCCACAGGAAAACAAAATGTATTAGAGTATTTATTTGATTTTGTCGTTGGATTTACAAAATCAAACCTTGGTCCAATGATAAAGGATTATTCTCTCTTTTATTTCTGTTTATTCCTATTTATGGCCATTGCAAATAATATTGGCTTAATGGCTAGAATTCAGACTACAGATGGTGTAAATCTTTGGACCTCACCAACAGCAAATTTGTCATTTGACTTGGTCTTGTCTTTTACAATTATCTTAATGACACACGTAGAAGGAATTCGTCGTCGTGGAATCAAAAAGTATTTAAAAGCATTTGTAACACCAGGTTTTATGACACCAATGAATCTCTTGGAAGAAGTTACCAATCTCCTTTCACTTGCATTGCGGGTCTTTGGTAATATCTTTGCAGGGGAAGTGATGGCAAGTATGTTAGTCCTACTTTCTCATCAGGCCTTCTATTGGTATCCTATTGCTTTTGGAACAAATCTAATCTGGACTGCATTTTCTGTTTATTTCTTGTGTACAAGCATATGTATTTACATTGTTATCTTCAATGTACCTAGGAAATAAAATTAATGATGAAGAATAGAAAGGAGTAGTTTATGAATGTAACAGTAGGTGAATTACTTGGTGATTTTATACTAATCGCTGGTTCCTTTATTCTCTTGCTAGTCTTGGTTAAGAAATACGCTTGGTCAAATTTGACTAGCATTTTCGAACAAAGAGCAGAAAAAATTGCAGCAGATATTGACGGAGCTGAACAAGCACGTCAAAAAGCAGAAGTATTGGCTCAGAAACGCGAAGATGAATTGGCTGGTAGCCGCAAAGAAGCTAAGACAATCATTGAGAATGCGAAAGAAACAGCTGAGAAAAGCAAAGCTAGTATTTTAGCAGATGCTAAGCTAGAAGCAGGACGCTTGAAAGAAAAAGCGAACCAAGAAATTGCTCAAAATAAAGCTGAAGCTTTACAAAGCGTTAAGGGTGAGGTAGCAGATTTGACAATCAGCTTGGCTGGTAAAATCATCTCACAAAACCTTGACGGTCATGCCCATAAAGAACTCATTGATCAGTATATCGATCAGCTAGGAGAAGCTTAATGGACAAGAAAACAGTAAAGGTAATTGAAAAATACAGCATGCCTTTTGTCCAATTGGTTTTAGAAAAAGGAGAAGAAGACCGTATCTTTTCAGACTTAGCTCAAATCAAGCAAGTTGCTGAAGAAACAGGCTTACCTTCTTTTTTAAAAAAAGTGGCAGTAGAAGAGTCTGACAAGGAAAAAACGATTGCGTTCTTCCAAGATTCAGTGTCGACTTTATTGCAAAACTTTATTCAGGTTCTTATCTGCAATCACAGAGCAAATCTTTTTTATGATATTCTTGTAGATTGCTTGAACCGACTTGAAAAAGAAACAAATCGATTTGAATTGACGATTAGGTCAGCTCATCCTTTAACTGATGAACAGAAGAGTCGCTTGCTCCCTTTGATTGAGAAAAAAATGTCTCTTAAAGTAAGGAGTGTAAAAGAGCAAATCGATGAAAGTCTTATTGGTGGTTTTGTCATTTTTGCCAATCACAAGACAATTGATGTGAGTATTAAACAACAACTTAAAGTTGTTAAAGAAAATTTGAAATAGAAAGTGGTGTTCTTTTGGCAATTAACGCACAAGAAATCAGCGCTTTAATTAAGCAACAAATTGAAAATTTCAAACCCAATTTTGATGTGACTGAAACAGGTGTTGTAACCTATATCGGGGATGGTATCGCGCGTGCTCACGGCCTTGAAAATGCCATGAGTGGAGAGTTGTTGATTTTTGAAAACGGCTCTTATGGTATGGCTCAAAACTTGGAGTCAACAGATGTTGGTATTATCATCCTGGGTGACTTTACAGATATCCGTGAAGGCGATACAATCCGCCGTACAGGTAAAATCATGGAAGTCCCAGTAGGTGAAAGTCTGATTGGTCGTGTTGTGGACCCACTTGGTCGTCCAGTTGACGGTCTTGGAGAAATCCACACTGATAAAACTCGTCCAGTAGAAGCACCAGCTCCTGGTGTTATGCAACGTAAATCTGTATCAGAACCATTGCAAACTGGTTTGAAAGCTATCGACGCCCTTGTACCGATTGGTCGTGGCCAACGTGAGTTGATTATCGGTGACCGTCAGACAGGGAAAACAACCATTGCGATTGATACAATCTTGAACCAAAAAGGTCAAGATATGATCTGTATCTATGTTGCGATTGGACAAAAAGAATCAACAGTTCGTACACAAGTAGAAACACTACGTCAGTACGGTGCCTTGGACTACACAATCGTTGTGACAGCCTCTGCTTCACAACCATCTCCATTGCTCTTCCTAGCTCCTTATGCTGGGGTTGCCATGGCGGAAGAATTTATGTATCAAGGTAAGCATGTTTTGATCGTTTATGATGATCTTTCAAAACAAGCGGTAGCTTATCGTGAACTGTCTCTCTTGCTTCGTCGTCCTCCAGGTCGTGAAGCTTTCCCAGGGGATGTTTTCTACCTTCACAGCCGTTTGCTTGAGCGCTCAGCTAAAGTTTCTGATGAACTTGGTGGTGGATCTATTACAGCCCTACCGTTTATCGAGACACAAGCAGGAGATATCTCTGCCTATATCGCAACCAACGTGATTTCAATCACTGATGGACAAATCTTCCTTGGTGATGGTCTCTTCAATGCTGGTATTCGTCCAGCCATCGATGCGGGTTCATCTGTATCTCGTGTAGGTGGTTCTGCACAAATCAAAGCCATGAAGAAGGTTGCTGGTACACTTCGTATTGACCTTGCTTCATATCGTGAGTTGGAAGCCTTCACTAAATTTGGTTCTGACTTAGATGCGGCAACACAGGCTAAATTGAACCGTGGACGTCGTACCGTTGAGGTCTTGAAACAACCTGTTCACAAACCATTACCTGTTGAGAAACAAGTAACCATTCTCTATGCTTTGACACATGGTTTCTTGGATACTGTTCCAGTAGATGATATTGTTCGTTTCGAGGAAGAGTTCCATGCCTTCTTTGACGCTCAACATCCAGAGATTTTGGAAACCATTCGTAATACAAAAGACTTGCCAGAAGAAGCAGTCTTGGATTCTGCGATTACAGAGTTTCTCAATCAAACCAGCTTCCAATAAGAATAGAGGTGTCAGATGGCAGTATCTCTAAATGATATTAAAACAAAAATCGCCTCAACAAAAATACGAGTCAAATCACTAATGCCATGCAAATGGTATCGGCTGCTAAGCTAGGTCGCTCTGAAGAAGCTGCTCGCAACTTCCAAGTTTACGCTCAGAAAGTTCGCAAGCTCTTAACAGATATCCTCCATGGTAATGGATCTGGTGGCTCAACCAATCCGATGTTGATTAGCCGTCCTGTGAAGAAGACAGGCTATATAGTTATCACTTCAGATCGCGGTTTGGTTGGAGGTTATAATTCTTCTATTTTGAAAGCCGTTATGGAGTTGAAAGAAGAATACCATCCAGATGGTAAAGGTTTTGAAATGATCTGTATCGGTGGAATGGGAGCTGATTTCTTTAAGGCTCGTGGTATTCAACCACTTTATGAACTACGTGGCTTGGCGGATCAACCTAGCTTTGATGAAGTTCGCAAGATTATTTCAAAAACAGTTGAAATGTACCAAAATGAACTTTTTGATGAACTCTATGTCTGCTACAACCACCATGTCAATACGCTAACCAGTCAAATGCGTGTGGAACAAATGCTTCCGATTGTTGACTTGGATCCCAATGAAGCGGATGAAGAGTACAGCTTGACTTTGAATTGGAAACCAGCCGAGAAGAAATTTTGGAGCAGTTGTTGCCTCAGTTTGCAGAAAGTATGATTTACGGGGCTATTATCGATGCCAAGACAGCTGAAAATGCTGCAGGTATGACAGCTATGCAAACAGCGACTGATAATGCTAAGAAAGTCATTAATGATTTGACAATTCAGTATAACCGTGCCAGACAGGCGGCGATTACACAAGAAATTACAGAAATCGTAGCAGGAGCTAGTGCCTTAGAATAAGCTCTAGTCCAGCTCGTATGAAAATGAACTTATACTTAATGAAAATCAAAGAGCAAACTAGGAAGCTAGCCGCAGGCTGCTCAAAACACTGTTTTGAGGTTGCAGATAGAGCTGATGTGGTTTGAAGAGATTTTCGAAGAGTATTAGGACCTAGTTGAGCTAGGAACCGACAGTATCTTATATAGAATAGGAGAAGGAGATGAGTTCAGGTAAAATTGCTCAGGTTATCGGTCCCGTTGTAGACGTCTTGTTTGCAGCAGGGGAAAAACTTCCTGAGATTAACAATGCACTTGTCGTCTACAAAAATGACGAAAGAAAAACAAAAATCGTCCTTGAAGTAGCCTTAGAGTTGGGAGATGGTATGGTTCGTACTATCGCCATGGAATCAACAGATGGTTTGACTCGTGGAATGGAAGTATTGGACACAGGTCGTCCAATCTCTGTACCAGTAGGTAAAGAAACTTTGGGACGTGTCTTCAATGTTTTGGGAGATACCATTGACTTGGAAGCTCCTTTTACAGAAGACGCAGAGCGTCAGCCGATTCATAAAAAAGCTCCAACTTTTGATGAATTGTCTACCTCTTCTGAAATCCTTGAAACAGGGATTAAGGTTATCGACCTTCTTGCCCCTTACCTAAAAGGTGGTAAGGTTGGACTTTTCGGTGGTGCCGGGGTTGGTAAACCGTCTTAATCCAAGAATTGATTCACAACATTGCCCAAGAACACGGTGGTATTTCAGTATTTACCGGTGTTGGGGAACGTACTCGTGAGGGGAATGACCTTTACTGGGAAATGAAAGAATCAGGCGTTATCGAGAAAACAGCCATGGTATTTGGTCAGATGAATGAGCCACCAGGAGCACGTATGCGTGTTGCCCTTACTGGTTTGACAATCGCTGAATACTTCCGTGATGTGGAAGGCCAAGACGTGCTTCTCTTTATCGATAATATCTTCCGTTTCACTCAGGCTGGTTCTGAAGTATCTGCCCTTTTGGGTCGTATGCCATCAGCCGTTGGTTATCAACCAACACTTGCCACAGAAATGGGGCAATTGCAAGAACGTATTACATCAACTAAGAAGGGGTCTGTAACCTCTATCCAGGCTATCTATGTGCCAGCGGATGACTATACTGACCCAGCGCCAGCAACAGCCTTCGCTCACTTGGATTCAACAACCAACTTGGAACGTAAGTTGGTACAATTGGGTATCTACCCAGCCGTTGACCCACTTGCTTCAAGCTCACGTGCCTTGGCACCTGAAATAGTTGGAGAAGAGCACTATGCAGTTGCTGCTGAAGTAAAACGAGTTCTTCAACGTTACCATGAATTGCAAGATATCATTGCTATTCTTGGTATGGATGAACTTTCTGATGAAGAAAAGACCTTGGTTGCTCGTGCCCGTCGTATCCAGTTCTTCTTGTCACAAAACTTCAACGTTGCGGAACAATTTACTGGTCAGCCAGGTTCTTATGTCCCAGTTGCTGAAACTGTACGTGGCTTTAAGGAAATCCTTGATGGTAAACATGACCAGTTACCAGAAGATGCCTTCCGTGGTGTAGGTTCTATCGAAGATGTGATTGCAAAAGCTGAAAAAATGGGATTTTAAGAGGTGATCTATGGCTCAGTTAACTGTCCAGATCGTGACACCAGATGGTCTCGTCTATGATCACCATGCCAGCTATGTATCAGTTCGAACTCTGGATGGTGAGATGGGGATCTTGCCACGACATGAAAATATGATTGCGGTTTTAGCAGTTGATGAAGTAAAGGTAAAACGTATTGATGATGAAGATCACGTGAACTGGATTGCAGTAAACGGAGGTGTTATTGAAATTGCCAATAATACCATCACAATCGTTGCGGATTCTGCAGAACGTGCTCGTGATATCGATGTTAGCCGTGCAGAACGTGCTAAGCTTCGTGCGGAGTGCGAAATTGAAGAAGCTCACGAAAAACACTTGATTGATCAAGAGCGTCGTGCTAAGATTGCTTTGCAACGTGCTATTAATCGTATCAATGTCGGAAAAAGACTATAAGAAAAAATGAACTTGAGTTACCAAGTTCATTTTTTATGTTTTTTTAAGGAGCAAAACTGATGCAGACTGCTTCTGGCACATGGAAGTCGTTGGAAAGTTCTGCTAGACGACCAGTTTCAGGATTGCGTTTAAAGACGGTTGCATTGTCAGAGTCTTGATGGATAGCAATGACAAATTCTTGATCTGGTGTCAAATCAAAATCACGTGGAGTCTGACCATGAGTCGGAACGATTTCTAACAACTCTAAGCTACCGTCTGCAAGAATTGTATATACTGCTATAGAATCATGACCACGGTTAGAAGCGTAGAGGTATTTACCATCTTTAGAGAGACGAATAGCAGCAGTTCCATTAAAACCTTCGTAACCTTCTGGTAGAGTTGAAATAACTTGCATGCGTTCAAATTCGCCAACACCATCGTAGATTAAAACTTCGATAGTGCTATTGAGTTCACAAATCAGATAAGCAATTTTATAGTGGTTATGGAAAATAATATGGCGTGAGCCTGCTCCTGGCTGGCTATGATAGGTATAGAGCTTAGATAATTTTCCTTCTGAATCAAGATCATAAGTAATTACTTGGTCAGTACCCAAGTCGCAGGTCACTAGATAGTGGTCAGGTGTTAAATCTGTATAGTGAACATGTGGAGAAGCTTGATTTTCATGTGGACCTTGGCCACTGTGTTGATCCACATCGCTAAGTAGAAGACTGCCATCTTCCTTGCGTTTATAAACAAGTACCTGTCCCTTGTGGTAGTTTGCCGCGTACACCAAATCACGCTTTTCATCAACGGCAACGTAACAGTGGGGAGCTCCTTCTTCCACGACATGATTTAATAAGGTTCCATCAGTTTGATAGGCTGCAATTCCCCCCCTTATCATCTTGACTACCAACAGTGTATAAATGTTGGTGCTGGTCAAAGGCAAGGTAGGTTGGACTTGGTTCAGCTGCAAAAAGTTCTAGATTTGAAAGCTGCCCAGTTTCTGTATCAAAGTCTGCCTTGTAAATCCCTTGGGAAGTTCGACGTGTGTAAGTTCCAAAATAAACAGTTTCTTTCATGACTATACCTCTTTATAAAGATAATACTATTATATCACAAAATAGATTCACAATATGATATGCGGTACAATTCAATGGTATGTAAGCACTTTAAAAAAGAGTTATTTTGATCTAAAAATGGTATAATGAAAGAATGACAGAAAGGAATTATTTATGGAACAAAAAGAGAAACATTTTAGCCTATCTTGGTTTTTTAAGTGGTTTTTGGATAACAAGGCAATAACTGTATTTTTTTGGTAACCTTATTATTGGGATTGAATCTTTTTATTTTTAAGCAAGATTAGTTTTTTTATTTTCACCTGTTTTAGACTTTTTGGCAGTTGTAATGTTGCCAGTCATCCTATCTGGTTTGCTATATTATTTATTAAATCCTATTGTTGATTGGATGGAGAAACACAAAATCAATCGTGTTATCGCAATCAGTATTGTCTTTGTTATCATCGCTATCTTTATAGTTTGGGGATTGGCAGTAGCCATTCCAAATCTGCAACGTCAAGTTTTAACCTTTGCAAGGAATGTTCCAGTCTACCTAGAAGATGCTGATCGAGTTATTAATGATTTGGTAACCAAGCGTTTGCCAGATGATTTCAGACCTCAATTAGAACAAGTTTTGACCAATTTTTCTAGCCAGGCTACAGTTTGGGCAAGTAAAGTTTCTTCACAAGCAGTCAACTGGGTGAGCGCCTTTATTAGCGGAGCTTCTCAAGTGATTGTTGCCTTGATTATCGTTCCTTTCATGCTCTTTTATCTCTTACGTGATGGGAAAGGCTTGCGAAACTATTTGACTCAATTCATGCCGACGAAATTGAAGGAACCTGTAGGACAGGTTTTGTCAGATGTGAATCAACAGTTGTCCAACTATGTTAGAGGACAAGTGACAGTGGCTATTATTGTAGCAGTAATGTTTATCATCTTCTTCAAGATTATAGGTCTCCGTTATGCGGTTACGCTAGGTGTTACTGCTGGTATTTTAAATCTGGTTCCTTATCTTGGTAGTTTCCTAGCCATGCTTCCTGCCCTAGTATTGGGCTTGATTGCTGGTCCAGTCATGCTGTTGAAAGTAGTGATTGTCTTTATCGTAGAACAAACTATTGAAGGCCGTTTTGTCTCTCCATTGATTTTGGGAAGTCAATTAAACATCCATCCCATTAATGTTCTCTTTGTTTTGTTGACTTCAGGATCCATGTTTGGTATCTGGGGAGTCTTGCTCGGTATTCCAGTTTATGCCTCTGCTAAAGTTGTCATTTCAGCGATTTTCGAATGGTACAAGGTAGTCAGTGGTCTATATGAACTAGAGGGAGAGGAAGTCAAGAGTGAACAATAGTCAACAGATGTTACAGGCTTTGGAAGAGCAAGATTTAACCAAGGCAGAGCACTATTTCGTCAAAGCTTTAGAAAGTGATCCAAGTGACCTTCTGTATGAGTTAGCTACTTATCTTGAAGGGATTGGTTTTTATCCTCAGGCCAAGGAAATTTATCTGAAAATCGTAGAGGACTTTCCAGAGGTTCATCTTAATCTAGCAGCTATTGCTAGCGAAGATGGTCAAATCGAAGAAGCCTTTACCTATCTAGAGGAAATCCAAGCTGACAGTGACTGGTATGTTTCGGCTTTGGCACTTAAGGCAGACCTTTACCAGATGGAAGGTTTGACAGATGTGGCGCGTGAGAAACTGCTGGAGGTTTTGACCTACTCAGAGGATCCTCTTTTGATATTGGGATTGGCAGAGTTGGATAGTGAGTTGGAAAATTACCAAGAAGCTATTCAAGGCTATGCCCAGTTAGATAATCGGTCGATTTATGAGCAAACAGGCATTTCTACCTATCAACGAATTGGCTTTGCCTATGCCCAGTTAGGGAAATTTGAAACGGCCACAGAGTTTTTAGAAAAAGCCCTGGAGTTAGAATACGATGACCTAACAGCTTTTGAGTTAGCCAGTCTTTACTTTGATAGAGAAGAATACCAAAAAGCTGTCCTCTACTTTAAGCAGCTTGATACCATTTCTCCTGACTTTGAAGGTTATGAGTATGGGTATAGTCAGGCCTTACATAAGGAACATCAAGTTCAAGGAGCCCTGCATATCGCTAAGCAAGGCCTAGAGAAAAATCCCTTTGAAACTCGCCTCTTACTAGCTGCTTCACAATTCTCTTATGAACTGCATGATGCTAGTGGTGCAGAAAATTATCTCCTTACTGCAAAAGCAGATGCTGAGGATACGGAAGAAATCTTACTCCGTCTAGCTACTATTTATCTGGAGCAGGAGCGCTATGAGGATATTTAGACTTACAAAGTGAGGAGCCAGAAAATCTTTTGACCAAGTGGATGATTGCTCGTTCCTATCAAGAAATGGACGATTTGGATACTGCCTACGAGCTTTACCAAGAGTTAGCAGGAGATTTGAAGGACAATCCCGAATTTCTAGAACACTATATCTATCTCTTGCGTGAATTGGGCTACTTTGAAGAAGCAAAAGTCAATGCTCAAGCTTACTTAAAACTAGTTCCAGATGATGTACAAATGCAAGAATTGTATGAGAGATTGCAGGAATAAAATGTTTTAAAAACTATGTCTTATCATTTTTGATAGATATAGTTTTTTTATTTTTTTGTTAACGTTGTAATTTTCTTGTAAAAAAATAGTTGTAATTTAGTTTATGTATGCTATAATAGGAACAATTATTTTTAGGAGGTGCAGTATGTCTTATTTGTTTGAGATATTACCGAGTTTATTGAGCGGTGCAAGCATGACTTTGCAGGTTTTTGCATTGGTCTTGATTTTTTCTATTCCCTTGGGCGTTTTGATTGCCTTTGCCTTGCAAGTCCATTGGAAGCCCCTCCATCATCTGATTAACATTTATATTTGGATTATGCGGGGGACACCCTTGCTCTTGCAATTAATCTTTATCTATTATGTGCTCCCGAGTATTGGGATTCGTTTGGATCGCCTTCCTGCGGTCATCATTGCCTTTGTTCTCAATTATGCAGCTTACTTTGCTGAAATCTTCCGTGGGGGGATTGATACTATCCCTAAAGGTCAATATGAGGCTGCTAAGGTCTTGAAGTTCAGTCCTTTTGCCACAGTACGCTATATTATCTTGCCCCAAGTGACCAAGATTGTTCTTCCTAGCGTATTTAACGAAGTCATGAGTTTGGTCAAGGATACTTCTCTGGTCTATGCTCTAGGCATTTCAGACCTTATCTTGGCTAGTCGAACAGCTGCCAACCGTGATGCTAGTCTGGTTCCTATGTTCTTGGCAGGAGCCATTTACTTGATTTTGATTGGGATTGTGACCATTCTTGCCAAAAAAGTTGAGAAGAAGTACAGTTACTATAGATAGGAGGCTGCCATGTTAGAATTACGAAATATCAATAAAGGCTTTGGTGAAAAGCAAATTTTGTCCAATTTCAGTCTAAAAATTCCTGAAAAGCAAATCCTAGCTATCGTTGGGCCTTCTGGTGGAGGTAAGACAACCCTCTTGCGCATGCTTGCAGGTCTTGAAACTATTGACTCAGGGCAAATCTTTTATAATGGAGAACCTTTAGAACTGGATGAATTGGAGAAGCGGAATCTACTGGGATTTGTATTCCAAGATTTTCAACTTTTCCCTCATTTATCAGTTCTAGATAATTTGACCTTATCGCCCGTAAAAACGATGGGAATAAAGCAGCATGAGGCTGAGAATAAGGCGCGAGGGCTCCTGGAACAGTTGGGACTGGCAGGGCACGCAGATGCCTATCCTTTCTCACTATCTGGTGGGCAAAAGCAAAGAGTGGCCTTGGCGCGTGCTATGATGATTGATCCAGAAATCATTGGTTACGATGAACCAACTTCTGCTCTGGATCCAGAATTGCGGTTGGAAGTGGAAAAACTGATCTTGCAAAATAGAGAATTAGGGATGACGCAGATTGTGGTTACCCACGATTTACAGTTTGCTGAAAACATCGCAGATCAGATTCTAAAGGTTGAGCCCAAGTAGGAGGTGCCGATGACTAATAAGAAAATTGCTTTAGTATTGGTTTCTCTCCTGACTCTTTTTTTAACAGCTTGTACTCAAAAGGCTAGTGATCCAAAGCAGGATAACTGGGATAAATATCAAGAGCAGGGGAGTATAACCATTGGTTTTGATAATACCTTTGTACCCATGGGTTTTGAAGAAAAGAATGGCCAATATACAGGCTTTGATATTGACTTAGCACAAGCTGTCTCTGAAAAATTAGGTTTTAAGGTTCAATTTCAACCAATCGACTGGGATATGAAGGAGACAGAACTGCAAAAACGGAACCATAGATGCCATCTGGAATGGCTATTCTGCCACTGATGAACGCCGAGAGAAGGTTGCATTTAGCATTCCATATATGGAAAAATCAGCAAGTTCTGGTTGCGAAGAAAAAGCCAGCAAATTCATTCAGTAGAGGATATGAAGGATAAGACCTTGGGAGCTCAAGCCGGTTCCTCTGGTTATTTAGACTTTGAAGCCCAGCCAGATTTACTGAAAAATCGTGTCAAAGACCAGAAGGCCAATCAGTACCAGAGTTTTAATGAGGCCTTGATTGATTTGAAAAATGACCGAATTGATGCCTTGTTGATTGATCGAGTGTATGCTAATTACTATCTCCAGTCTGAGGGTATATTAAATGACTACAATGTCTTTTCAGCAGGATTTGAAAGTGAATCCTTTGCGGTCGGAGTTAGACCTGCAGACAAGAGATTACTACAAGCTTTAAACCAAGCCTTTGTTCAACTATACCAAGAAGGAAAATTCCAGGAAATCAGCCAAAAATGGTTTGGAGAAGATGTGGCAACGAAAGAAGTGAAAAGTAGAGATTGAGTGTTTCCTCAGTCTCTTTTTGCATCAAAAAACCTCTGGCAAGTACCAGAGGATAAGAATCTATTTCATTGTTGGGAAGAGCAATACGTCACGGATAGTGGTTGTGTCAGTGAGGAGCATGCAGAGACGGTCGATACCGATTCCCAAACCACCTGTTGGAGGCATACCATATTCAAGGGCCTCAATGTAGTCGTAGTCGATACCCGTCGCTTCATCGTCACCAAGTTCTTTGGCTTTAGCTTGGGCTTCGAAACGGCTAAGCTGATCGATTGGGTCGTTGAGCTCAGTAAAGGCATTACCGTACTCCTTAGTCATGATGAAGAGCTCGAAGCGGTCAGTAAAGCGATCGTCTTCAGGATTTTTCTTAGCTAGTGGAGATACAGCTACTGGATGTCCATAGACAAAGGTTGGTTGGATCAAAGTTTCTTCAACAAACTCTTCAAAGAAGGCATTGATAATGTGGCCAACTTCAGTATAGTGTTTCTCAACTGGAACTTTCTTCTCAGCAGCGATAGCTTTGGCTTCCTCGAAAGTCATGTCTTGCCAGAAATCGACACCAGTAATTTCTTTGATAGCATCCACCATGTGAACACGTTTAAATGGTTCGTTAATCTTAATTTCAGTTCCTTGATAGTTGACCGGACCATCGCCTTTAACTGACTTAGCAGCATGTTGGATAATACCTTCCGTCAAGTCCATGATGTCTTGGAAGTCTGCATAAGCTTGGTACACTTCGATAGAAGTAAATTCAGGGTTATGAGTAGCATCCATTCCTTCGTTACGGAAGATACGGCCGATTTCATAGACGCGTTCCATACCACCGACGATAAGGCGTTTTAAGTGAAGCTCAGTCGCAATACGAAGCACCATGTCAATGTTTTGGGCATTGTGGTGGGTGATAAATGGGCGGGCAGCAGCACCACCGGCTTCATTATGAAGAACAGGTGTTTCCACTTCAAGGAAACCTTTTTGATCAAGGTAACGACGGATTTCAGAAATGATTTTTGAACGAGTGACAAAGCGCTCAAAGCTTTCACGGTTAGAAATCAAGTCAAGGTAACGTTTACGGTAAATTGTTTCAACGTCTGTCAAACCGTGGAATTTCTCTGGAAGTGGGCGAAGTGCCTTAGACAAGTGTGTAATGTGGGTTGCCTTGATAGAGAGTTCTCCCATATCTGTACGCATGACTTCGCCTTCGACACCAAGGAAGTCACCAAGGTCTGCTTTTTTGAAGATTTCGTAATTTTCTTCACCGACAGCATCCTTACGAACGTAGATCTGGATTTGACCTTCGCGGTCTTGAAGGTGGGCAAAACCTACTTTACCTTTACCACGTTTGGTTACCAATCGTCCTGCGATAGTAGCTGTTTCGTTTTTATCATGTAATTGTTCTTTATCGAGGTCAGCAAATTTATCTTTTAATTCTTGTGAATTTGCAGTGCGTTCAAAGCGTTTTCCGAAAGGATCAATTCCTTGTTCACGGAGCGCAGCCATTTTTTCACGGCGAACGATCTGCTGGTCATTTAGTTCTTCCATATGTTCTGTTGACATGGGATCCTCCTAGTTTTACTCAAAATTGAATACGATGAGTCATTTTTTGCGATACTCCCATTTTATCATAAATAAGCAAGAAATTCACGGATAATCTTTCAAAACTAAAAAGAACTTGACGCTAAAATCAAGTTCTGTTATTGATAGGAAGTATCATTCCAAGTATCGAGAGTAAATGTTTCAAAATCATGGGTTTCTAGAATGGTCAGGCTGGCATTTGCTAAACCGCCATCTTTACGAAGAAGTGGCTCTTTATAACCGAGAAGAGTACGAAGACTGGCAGTAAGATTGGCGCCGTGACCGACAATTAGAATACGCTCAGCTGGACTATCTTTTAATGATTTGATAAATTGGATGGTACGTTGAGTGGTATTATAGAGGGATTCAGCGCCAAACATTTGAGTGTCAAATTGAGCAAGATTAGATCGGAAAGCTTGATTTGTTGCGGGTAAATAGCTTCCAAGGTTGCAATTTTCAAACCTTCCAACTTTCCCAGCTGCCATTCACGGAGGTTAGGAACGCTTTCTAAAGGACAGGGAGTCTGGAGTTGACTTTGAATAATCTCAGCAGATTTGACCGCTCGAGATAAATCACTTGAATAAATCTGATCAAAAGGAATTTCCTTGAGATACTGGCCAAGTTGTTTTAGGGTTTCAATGGATTCAGGAAGAAGGGGAGAATCTCCACTGGCACCTTGAAAGCGACCTTCTTGGTTCCAGACTGTACGACCGTGGCGGACAAAGTAGAGTTTCATTACTTGCTGTCCTCCAAGATATCTACAAAGTCAGCCTTTACAAAACTAGCCAAGTCTTGTGGTACGACGATAATGCTGTGACCAACTTCGCCTGCAGAGACAATCATTTGATCCAAGTCTAGAGCGATCTTATCGATAAAAATGGGATAATTGTGTTTCTGACGAATTCCGACGGGATTATTGGCTCCATGAATATAACCTGTTGTTTTTTCCAAGTCCTTTTGTGGAATCATGCTCACTTTTTTATTGCCTGAAATTTTGGATAGTTTCTTTTCCGACAAGTGTTGAGTGATAGGGACAATTCCGATAATCGGTCCTGTTTTATCTCCCAAAAGAGCCAAGGTTTTGAAAATCTGATCTCGTTCATAACCTTGAGGAAGCTCTCCTTCCAGGGCATTGATTTGAATACCCTGATGTGGGATACCTGCTTTAGACAGGATTTGTTCCACCAATGTTTTTTTGATTTTAACTTTTTTTGCCATTATTTATACTTATCCTCCAATTGGCTCATCCAAATACCAAGCCAAATTCCCAACGCAAAGAAGAAGGCGATGATGACATACCCAACAAGAGAAATACCAGTGTATTGGATACTTTCAGAGTTTCCTGCATTTGGAATTAAGATCAAAAGGGTACTTGATAGGACGATACCGATGATGAAATGATAGACGCGTGAGTGGTAGTTGTTTAGGGCATAATCCATCAATTTTGAAAAAATGATGAGAGTTGCACCTGCCCCAATTCCAATCGGGAAGAAGGTTCCCAAGAGGTCAAAGGTTTTAAAACCAGTTAACATAGGAGCATAGAGACCCAAATCAAAAGTAGATTTGATGGACTGAGGCCAGGAACTAATACGCCAAGAGCCAGCAGTGCACCAGCTAGGACGAAATTAAGAAAGCTGGCACTTAAGGTTCCAACAACAAAATTTAAGGCATAGAGTCCTAATCCAGAAATGATAAAGGTCGTCCAGAACCAAGCTAAATCAATCTTGTCTCGGTCAGATTCTCGAGTTGATTCCTTGAGGAGGCTAGGAACTGTACCAATGATGGCTCCCGCAAAGCTCCATAAGACAAAGACCGGATAATTTTCAAGTAGGTATTCAATCGGGTAGGAAAATAAGCCGATTCCCAGAAGCATACCGATGGCAACTGGAATAAAGTACAAAACATTTTCTTTAAAGTCCTTAAAGGGATGGGCCAGAAATCCAATCATCCGTTCATAAATTCCTAAGATTGCTGCTAGAACCCCTCCGGAAATTCCTGGTAGAATAAATCCGAGAGCAATGACAATCCCTTTAATAACACGTGCTAACCATGAAAACATAATAAAATCCTCAATTTCATAATTTACTTTTTTTCTATTCCTACAATTATAACATAGACGAGAGAAAAAATGAAAAAAACAAGTGAAAAAAATTGAAATTCACTTGTTTCATGGTCTTAAAAAAATAGTTTCCTGAAGATTTCTTCTTTTTCTTTTTCAGATGAAATAAGATTGATATCTAAGTTATGATCAAATCCTGAAATTTTTCCTTTAGAAGTGTATTGATGTAAATCGTAGTCTAAATCAGTCTTTGGTTTACTTTCAAAGTAGCCAGAGTCTGAACCGTAAGAAGGTATCCATATAGCAGAGAATTTTTCAGTATTGATACTGTGCTCTTGCATGAAGTATACTCCAATATAGATTCCAATATTCTTAGCTCCAAGTGATGCTAATTTAGCACGGAAAAACTCAACACCTTCATTCATATCAGACATTGTTTTTTCTTCAACATCAAGCCAATAGTAGCTAGGGTTATATGGAGAAGCAGCATTGTAAAATACTTCAGCAGCTTTTTCCATTTCTTCTTTTGTTTTACCTGCGATATAGGCATAAACTCCAACAGGGACATTTCGTTTTTGAAATTCAGAAATGTGATTTTTATAAGCTTTATCGACACCATTTACAAAGGCTGCGTCATTTTTTTCTGAGTGTGGAGCACCACTATGTACTCGTACAATTGCGCCAGAGATATTTTGAGATAGGGTATCGTAATTAATTTCCTCAGGACGTTGCCAACCAGATACATCAATAATTGGTTTGTCAAGGTTATGTAGTGCCTGGGATTCAACTTGAACCGCATTTGGTTTAGTCTTGACTGGATGATCTTCATAAGTTGGTCTATTAAGGATTAAAATAGCTATAAAAATGGTAAATAAACTAAAAATAATAGCTGGATGAATCTTTTTTCTCATATCCTAATTAGTTTAACGTAAATAATCAAAAAAATCAAAAGAAACACTATGAAATAAAGCGATTTTTCACTATTTTCTTTTCCTTTACTCCTAAAAGGGTAAATTATGGTATAATAAAAGGGAATTTCTAGAGAAAAGAGAAGATTATGTCAAATTATGCCATTATTTTAGCAGCGGGTAAAGGGACTCGCATGAAATCTGATTTGCCAAAAGTGTTGCACAAGGTTGCGGGTATTTCTATGTTGGAACATGTTTTCCGTAGTGTGGGAGCTATCCAACCTGAAAAGACAGTAACAGTTGTAGGACACAAGGCAGAATTGGTTGAGCAGGTCTTGGCTGGACAGACAGAATTTGTGACTCAATCTGAACAGTTGGGTACTGGACATGCAGTTATGATGACAGAGCCTATCTTAGAAGGTTTGTCAGGTCACACCTTGGTTATTGCAGGAGATACTCCTTTAATCACTGGTGAAAGTTTGAAAAACTTGATTGATTTCCACATCAATCATAAAAATGTGGCCACTATCTTGACTGCTGAAACAGATAATCCTTTTGGCTATGGACGAATTGTACGTAATGACAATGCTGAGGTTCTTCGCATTGTTGAACAAAAAGATGCCACAGATTTTGAAAAGCAAATCAAGGAAATCAACACTGGAACATATGTTTTTGATAACGAGCGTTTGTTTGAGGCTTTGAAAAATATCAATACTAATAACGCTCAAGGCGAATACTATATTACAGATGTCATTGGCATTTTCCGTGAAGCTGGTGAAAAAGTTGGCGCTTATACTTTGAAAGATTTTGATGAAAGTCTTGGGGTAAATGACCGTGTGGCACTTGCGACTGCTGAGTCGGTTATGCGTCGCCGCATCAATCATCAGCACATGGTCAACGGTGTTAGCTTTGTCAATCCAGAAGCAACTTATATCGATATTGATGTTGAGATTGCTCCGGAAGTTCAAATCGAAGCCAATGTTACCTTGAAAGGGCAAACGAAAATTGGTGCTGAGACTGTTTTGACAAATGGTACTTATGTAGTGGATAGCACTATCGGAGCAGGAGCTGTTATTACTAACTCAATGATTGAAGAAAGTAGTGTTGCTGACGGCGTAACTGTCGGACCTTATGCCCACATTCGTCCAGGTTCAAGTCTGGGTGCCCAAGTTCATATTGGTAACTTTGTTGAGGTGAAAGGTTCTTCTATCGGCGAGAATACTAAGGCTGGTCATTTGACTTATATCGGAAACTGTGAAGTGGGAAGCAACGTTAATTTTGGTGCAGGAACCATTACAGTCAACTATGACGGCAAAAACAAATACAAGACAGTCATCGGTAACAATGTCTTTGTTGGTTCAAATTCAACCATTATTGCGCCAGTTGAGTTAGGTGACAATTCCCTCGTTGGAGCTGGTTCAACTATTACTAAAGACGTGCCAGCAGATGCGATTGCTATTGGTCGTGGTCGTCAGGTCAATAAAGACGAATATGCAACTCGCCTTCCTCATCATCCTAAGAATCAGTAGGAGCCTATCATGGAATTTGAAGAAAAAACACTTAGCCGAAAAGAAATCTATCAAGGGCCAATTTTTAAACTGGTCCAAGATCAGGTTGAATTACCAGAAGGTAAAGGAACTGCCCAACGAGATTTAATTTTTCACAATGGAGCTGTCTGTGTTTTGGCTGTAACGGATGAACAAAAACTCATCTTGGTCAAGCAGTACCGCAAAGCTATCGAGGCTGTCTCTTGCGAAATTCCAGCTGGAAAACTGGAAGTAGGAGAAAATACAGACCCTGTCGCAGCAGCCCTTCGTGAATTAGAGGAAGAAACAGCCTATACAGGCAAATTAGAACTCTTGTACGATTTTTATTCAGCCATTGGCTTTTGTAATGAAAAATTAAAACTATATTTAGCAAGCGATTTGAAAAAGGTGGAAAATCCGCGTCCGCAGGATGAAGATGAGACCTTGGAAGTCCTTGAAGTGAGCTTAGAAGAAGCCAAGGAATTAATCCAATCAGGTCATATCTGTGATGCCAAGACAATTATGGCTGTTCAATACTGGGAATTGCACAAAAAATAGAGGAGGTCAGTATGGGTAAACCTTTATTAACGGATGAAATGATTGAAAGAGCTAATAGAGGCGAAAAAATTTCAGGTCCTCCTTTGCTAGATGATGAGGAGACTAAGATTTTACCAACATCTTCTTCCCGTTTTGGTTATGCCAATCCTAAAGATCATGGCTTTAGCCAGGAAACCTTGAAGATTCAGGTCGAACCGTCTATTCATAAAAGCCGTCGCATCGAAAATACCAAGAGAAATGTCTTCAATTCTAAACTGAATAAAATCTTATTCGCAGTCATCTTTCTCTTGATTTTGCTTGTCTTAGCAATGAAACTTTTGTAATAGAAAAGGAATTGAAATGAAATAGGAATTATTGCGGCTATGCCAGAAGAACTGGCTTATCTGATCCAGCATCTAGAAAATGCTCAGGAGCAAGTTGTTTTAGGGAATACTTATCATACAGGAACCATTGCCTCGCATGAAGTCGTTCTTGTAGAAAGTGGAATTGGTAAGGTCATGTCTGCTATGAGTGTGGCGATTTTGGCTGATCATTTCCAAGTGGATGCTTTAATTAATACGGGATCAGCTGGGGCAGTAGCAGAGGGTATTGCAGTTGGTGATGTTGTGATTGCTGACAAATTGGCTTATCATGACGTGGATGTCACAGCTTTTGGCTATGCCTATGGACAAATGGCACAACAACCGCTTTATTTCGAATCAGATAAAGCCTTTGTTGCTAAAATTCAAGAGAGTTTATCTCAATTGGACCAAAACTGGCATCTTGGTTTGATTGCTACAGGAGATAGTTTTGTTGCAGGAAATGATAAGATAAAAGCGATTAAGTCCCATTTCCCAGATGTTTTGGCTGTTGAGATGGAAGGGGCAGCTATTACTCAGGCAGCACATGCTCTTAATCTTCCAGTTTTAGTTATTCGAGCTATGAGTGACAATGCCAATCACGAGGCCTCTATCTCATTTGATGAGTTTATTATCGAAGCTGGACGTCGCTCTGCCCAAGTTTTATTAGCCTTTTTGAAGGCCTTAGATTAAGCGAAAATTTGACAGTTTTTCTAGCTTATGATAAGATTTAAGTAAAGAAAAGCTAGAAAACGTTTCAGAGGATATTATGAGTATTGAAATGACCGTCAGTGAGATTGCAGAGGTCTTAGGATTATCTCGCCAAGCAATCAATAACCGTGTCAAAGAATTACCAGAAGAAGACACAGATAAAAATGACAAAGGGGTAACAGTCGTTACCAGAAGTGGCTTGATTAAGCTAGAAGAAATCTATAAAAAAACGATTTTTGAAGATGAGCCTGTCAGTGAAGATGTCAAGCAACGTGAACTGATGGAGATTCTGGTTGATGAGAAGAATGCAGAAATTCTTCGTCTTTATGAACAATTAAAAGCCAAGGATCGTCAGTTATCAGAAAAAGACGAGCAGATGCGTATCAAAGACCGTCAGATTGCTGAGAAAGACAAACAACTTGATCAGCAGCAACAATTGACTCTTCAAGCCATGAAGGATCAAGAAAATCTTAAGCTAGAGCTGGACCAAGCAAAAGAAGAAGTCCAATCAACTAAGAAAGGCTTTTTTGCTCGTTTATTTGGAGGATAATCAAGGAGCTGTTTAGGTTAAATGCTAACCTGATGGCTTCTTTTATTTCTAAATAGTATAGTTGCTCAATTAATACTCAATGAAAATCAAAGAGCAAACTAGGAAGCGAGCCGCAGGCTGCTCGAAGCACTGCTTTGAGGTTGTAGATAAGACTGACGAAGTCAGTTACATATATCTACGGCAAGGCGAAGTTGACGCGGTTTGAAGAGATTTTCGAAGAGTATAAAATAACAGTATAGGAGAGGTAGAAAATGGAACGATTAGAAGATTACATTGCTTTTGACTTAGAATTTAATCAGCATGAAGGGCAAACACACTTGATTCAAGTATCGGCAGTGCGTTTTAGAGATGGTCAGGAAATCGATGCCTATGATTCCTATGTTCATACCAATGTACCTTTAAAAAGTTTTATCAATGGTTTGACTGGGATTACAGCTGAGACCTTAAAAGATGCCCCTCCAGTGGAGGAAGTTATAAAAGAATTCCAAGAGTTTGTGGGTTCTTTACCCATGGTTGGATACAATGCTGCTAAAAGTGATTTGCCTATTTTAGCAGAGCATGGTTTAGATTATAGCCAACAGTATAAGGTGGATTTGTATGATGAAGCTTTTGAACGTCGGAGTTCAGATTTACATGGTATTGCCAATCTCAAATTGCAAACTGTTGCCTCATTTCTTGGATTTCAAGGTCAGTCTCATAATAGCTTAGAGGATGCTCGTATGACGGCGCGTGTTTACGAGTCTTTTCTAGAGTCAGACCAAGCTAGAGAATTGTTAGGGGCAGAAAGTACCCTCTCTAACAATCCTTTTGGAGGCTTGGACTTGTCTCAATTATTTGACTAGGAGTGCCTATGAAACCTGAAAAACCTAAAAATCTAGGTTTTAAGCAGATATACTTTAATCTAGATAAAATACTCTTTCTTTTCTTCTTGACTTTCATGATGATTGAGTTTGTCTGGTTACCATCAAATTCTTGGATTGCTGGACTTTTACTCCGTCAGACAGGCTATCTCTTTCTTTCCTACAATAATATTTTTGCCATTATAACGGGTTCACCCTTTATTAGTCTTGCTTTATTTGTTCTGGTAATTGTTAATTTATTGGTCGCCTATTACCAGATAGGACTTCTCTTTATTGGTGCTAGGCATTTATTATGCCATGAAAAAGGACCTTGCTGGAGTACAGTCGTAAGGTCTTTCGCCAAAGTTTCTTGTTTATGAAGCAAGTAACGCTTGCAAAGATAACCTTTATCTTCTTTTATGTCATGATGCTCTTTCCATTGATTCGAAAGATTTTAAAGATTTACTACCTAAATAAAATTGTCATTCCAGACTTTATCGTTGATTATGTAGAAGACAAGTATTGGCTAGTAGGTATAGTGGTTACTATTCTAGCTTTACTTCTATTTTATATTTCAGTGCGTTTCATGTTTGCCCTACCTCAGCTTTTATTTGAGAAGAAGACAGTCAAAGAAGCAGTCAGATACAGTCTAGAGAAGACAAGAAAGCACTCCTGGTTTTATATTTGGAACTTGCTTTGGATTGTCGTCAAAACCTACCTATTTTTCATTCTTTTATTGATTCCAATATTAGCAAGTCAGGCACTGATGGATGGTCTGACACATAAGGAATCTCTTGTTCTGGGAATTATCAACTTTGTCTTGATTAAGAATTTCCACTATATAGCCTTGACTTACTTTCTCATTAAGTTTGTTTCCTTCTTAACGGGAGAAGAACTAGAAATTACACCAAGGAGAAAGAAAGACCACTGGATGAGATGGGGAGTGATGGGCTGTGCTTGTATCTTTTTCACTCTTGAGGGTTATGTTTATTTAGAAGCTCCAGTCGCCAATAAACCTTTAATCATTTCTCATAGGGGAGTATCTAATAAGAATGGTGTGCAAAATACCGTCCAATCACTAGAAAAAACTGCTCAGTTATCTCCAGATTTCGTTGAGACAGATGTTCAGGAAACAAAAGATGGCCAGTTTGTCATGATGCATGATGCCAATATCAAGAATCTGACAGGAGTTAATGCCAATCCACAGGATCTAACTTTGAAAGAATTAACCAAACTTGATATTTCAGAAAATGGTTATCATAGCAAGGTGTCCAGTTTTGATGACTATCTCAATAAAGCCAATGAATTGCATCAAAAACTCCTCATTGAAATTAAAACCAGTCGAAAAGATAGTCCAGATATGATGAAACGATTTATGGAAAAATATGGAACGGTTCTTAAGCAGAATGGTCACCAAATGCAATCTTTAGACTACCATGTGATTGATCAGGTTCTAGCCTACGATTCTCAAATTCCAGTCTATTTCATCCTACCTTATAATAGTATCTTCCCAAGAACCAAGGCTACAGGTTATACCATGGAGTATTCAACTTTAGATGAAAATTTTGTCAACAAGCTTTGGAATACGGATCAGAAATTGTACGTTTGGACTATCAATAGTTCAGAGTCCTTTGATAAATCCGTTCATTTGGGAGCTGATGGCATGATAACGGATGACTTGGAAATGATTCAAGATCAAGTTACCATTGCCCAAGAAGACCCAGAGTATACTGAATTGCTTTTCAAACAGGCCATGGAATTCTTTAATTTTTAGTAAACAAAAAGAGGAACAGTTGTTCCTCCCACGATAGGCAAGTATTCTCTTGAATACTTGTTTTTCTTATGCTTAGAATGGCAATTTCCCAGCGAAAGCACCCAGTTTTTTCTTGGTAGTCTCATCGATTTGTTCAAGAGCAGAGTTGATGGCCTGAACGGTCATATCAGAAAGAGTTTCAAGGTCTTCTGGATCAACGACAGCTGGATTGAAGTCAACGCTGACAACTTTCTTATCTCCAGTTAAGGTCGCTTGGACAAGGTCTTGAGCAGATTTGCCAACAAATTGCATAGCAGCAAGTTCAGCTTGGCTTTGTTCCATTTGTTTTTGAAGTTTTTGTGCTTGGCGCATCATGTTTTGCATGTTCATCATAGTGTTTTATAGTTTCCTTTTTATCTTATTTTCTTTTTTTATTTTTATCAATTTTGAGGCTAAAAGTCTATTATTAGTATAAATTATTCAACATTAAATTTTCTGAAAATTTAATGAAAAAAATGATTGAAAACATGGTATAATGAAACGTAAAATTAATTCAGGTTCCCTGAATCGATAGGAGTATACAATGAAAAAACTAGGTTTTGTCCTTTTATCTTCAGCCTTGCTATTGACAGCATGTGCAGTCCGTTTTGAAAAATCAGCTGTCTTATGAGCGTTCAGAACCGATTGCCTGAACTAGGCGAGTCAATCGGTAAAATGTTATCTGAATTTAAAAAAGCAGTTAAAAGAACTGAAAATCAAGATAAGGAAGATTAAGACTGGTGAGTTTTACTAAAAAATAAGAAGTTAGGAAGTGTGTCTCTGTCAGACAATTTACCATTTCCTAGCTTTTTTTCTTGTATTAAGAAAAATATAAATTTAAGTTTTCTTTAAGAAAACTATATTATTCTGAAGAACTCTAAAATTTCACAGCTATTTATTAGTAATGACTATAGAATTCCTAGCCACTACTGGAAATGGTCTAGTTTTTAATAACAGTATTACTTAACCTTTCTATTCTAGAACGGGAGGTCTGGTATTTCTTTCAAGATAGGACTAGATTGTGGTATAATAAAGAGAATAAGTTTTTTAGTAAGACAAAGGAGAAAAAAGATGATTTATGCAGGAATTCTTGCCGGTGGAACTGGAACACGTATGGGAATCAGTAACTTGCCAAAACAATTTTTAGAGCTAGGTGATCGACCTATTTTGGTTCATACAATTGAAAAATTTGTCTTAGAGCCAAGCATTGAAAAAATTGTAGTTGGTGTTCACGGAGACTGGGTTTCCCATGCAGAGGATCTTGTAGATAAATATCTGCCCCTTTATAAGGATCGTATCATCATTACAAAAGGTGGTGCTGACCGCAATACGAGTATTGAGAAAATCATTGAAGCTATTGATGCTTATCGTCCGCTTACTCCAGAGGATATCGTTGTTACCCACGATTCTGTTCGTCCATTTATTACACTTCGCATGATTCAAGACAATATCAAACTTGCCCAAAATCATGACGCAGTGGACACAGTGGTAGAAGCGGTTGATACTATCGTTGAAAGTACTAATGGTCAATTTATTACAGATATTCCAAATCGTGCTCACCTCTATCAAGGACAGACACCTCAAACATTCCGTTGCAAGGACTTCATGGACCTTTATGGCTCTCTTTCTGCTGAGGAGAAGGAAATCTTAACAGATGCATGTAAAATCTTTGTGATCAAAGGAAAAGATGTGGCCTTGGCTAAAGGTGAATATTCAAATCTGAAAATTACTACAGTAACAGATCTGAAGATTGCAAAAAGCATGATTGAGGAAGAGTAATAAAATGATTAATCAAATTTACCAATTAACAAAGCCTAAGTTTATCAATGTCAAATACCAGGAAGAGGCCATTGACCAAGAGAATCATATCCTCATCCGCCCTAACTATATGGCGGTCTGTCATGCGGATCAGCGTTACTATCAAGGAAAACGTGATCCAAAGATTTTGAATAAAAAACTTCCAATGGCAATGATTCACGAGTCATGTGGAACCGTTATTTCTGATCCAACAGGAACCTACGAAGTTGGTCAAAAAGTTGTCATGATTCCCAATCAGCCACCTATGCAGAGTGATGAAGAATTCTATGAGAACTACATGACAGGTACTCATTTCTTGTCTAGTGGATTTGATGGCTTTATGAGAGAGTTTGTTTCTCTTCCTAAAGATCGTGTGGTGGATTATGATGCTATCGAAGATACGGTTGCAGCCATTACAGAGTTTGTCAGTGTCGGCATGCACGCTATGAATCGTCTATTGACCCTTGCTCATAGCAAGCGGGACCGAATCGCCGTTATCGGAGATGGAAGTTTAGCATTTGTGGTTGCCAATATTATCAACTATACTTTGCCAGAAGCAGAGATTGTGGTTATTGGTCGTCATTGGGAGAAATTAGAACTCTTCTCTTTTGCCAAAGAATGCTATATTACTGATAATATTCCTGAAGATTTGGCCTTTGACCATGCTTTTGAGTGTTGTGGTGGTGATGGTACTGGACCAGCCATTAATGACTTGATTCGCTATATTCGTCCTCAAGGAACGATTCTTATGATGGGAGTTAGTGAGTATAAAGTCAATCTCAATACACGCGATGCCTTAGAAAAGGGCTTGCTCTTGGTTGGTTCCTCTCGTTCTGGTCGCATCGATTTTGAAAATGCAATCCAAATGATGGAAGTCAAGAAATTTGCCAATCGTCTTAAAAATATCCTTTATCTAGAAGAACCTGTAAGAGAAATTAAAGATATTCACCGTGTCTTTGCTACCGATTTAAACACAGCCTTTAAAAACCGTGTTTAAGTGGGAAGTATAAGTGCTGGAGGTTAATTGTGGAGAAAAATCATTAAAGAAAAAAATTTCTTCCCTACTTAGTCAAGAAGAGGAAGTCCTCAGTGTTGAACAACTGGGGGAATGACCAATCAAAACTATTTGGTCAAAACAACAAATAAGCAATACATTGTTAAATTCTTTTGGTAAAGGGACAGAAAAAAAGCTTATCAATCGTCAAGATGAAAAAGTACAATCTTGAACTACTTAAAGATTTAGACCTAGATGTCAAAAAAATTATCTTTTTGATATTGAAGCTGGTATCAAAAGTAAATGAGTATATCGAATCTGCGATTACGCTTGATTCAACGTCAATCAAGACCAAATTTGATAAAATTGCTCCAATTTTACAAACCATTCATGCTTCTGGCAAGGAATTAAGAGGAGAATTTGCTCCTTTTGAAGAAATCAAAAAAATACGAATCCTTGATTGAAGAAAAAAATCCCTTATGCTAACTATGAAGCAGTTAGAGAAGAAGTCTTCTCCTTAGAGAAAAAGACTGGCTGACTTAGGTGTTGACAGAAAATCTTGTCATATCGATTTGGTGCCTGAAAACTTTATCGAATCACCTCAAGGACGACTTTATCTGATTGACTGGGAATATTCATCAATGAACGATCCAATGTGGGATTTGGCAGCCCTCTTTTTAGAGTCTGAATTCACTCACCAAGAGGAAGAAGCCTTCTTGTCTCGCTATGAGAGTGAGCAAACACCTGTCTCTCGTGAAAAGATTGCAATCTATAAAATTTTACAAGATGCTATTTGGTGTTTATGGACAGTCTACAAAGAAGAGCAAGGTGCAGATTTTGGTGACTATGGTGTGAATCGTTACCAAAGAGCTGTTAAAGGTTTGTCATATTATGGAGGTTCAGATGAAAAATAAAAATGGAGTTTCCTTCGGTCTACTCTCAGGTGTTTTCTGGGGCTTAGGTCTAACGATCAGTGCTTATATCTTTTCGATTTTTACAGATTTGTCACCCTTTGTGGTGGCTGCTGCTCACGATTTCTTGAGTATCTTTATCCTACTAGCTTTTCTTTTAGTAAAAGAAGGAAAAGTTCGTCTCTCAATTTTCTTAAATATTCGCAATGTTAGTGTGATCATTGGGGCCTTGCTAGCTGGTCCTATCGGAATGCAGGCCAATCTTTATGCAGTTAAGTATATTGGAAGTTCCTTAGCTTCATCTGTATCGGCTATCTACCCTGCAGTTTCAGTTTTATTGGCTTTCTTCTTTTTGAAGCACAAGATTTCAAAAAATACTGTATTTGGGATTGTCTTGATTATTGCAGGGATTATTGCTCAGACCTATAAGGTTGAACAGGTCAATTCCTTCTACATTGGTATTCTCTGTGCTTTGGTTTGTGCTATTGCATGGGGAAGTGAGAGTGTTCTCAGCTCTTTTGCTATGGAAAGTGAATTAAGTGAAATCGAAGCCCTCTTAATCCGTCAAGTGACTTCATTCTTGTCTTATCTTGTGATTGTACTCTTCTCTCATCAGTCATTTGCAGAAGTAACCAATGGACAATTACTAGGTCTTATGATTGTCTTTGCAGCCTTTGATATGATTTCTTACTTGGCTTATTATATCGCCATCAATCGCTTGCAACCAGCCAAGGCTACAGGTTTGAACGTGAGCTATGTAGTTTGGACTGTCTTGTTTGCAGTTGTTTTCTTGGGTGCACCGCTGGATATGCTGACAATCATTACGTCACTTGTCGTCATTGCTGGAGTTTATATTATTATTAAAGAATAAAGGAGATTCGTGTGAAAGCCATTATCTTAGCAGCGGGATTGGGAACTCGCTTGCGTCCTATGACTGAAAATACCCCTAAAGCCTTGGTTCAGGTTAATCAAAAACCTTTGATTGAATACCAAATTGAGTTTCTCAAAGAAAAAGGAATCAATGACATCATCATCATTGTTGGTTACCTTAAAGAACAATTCGATTACTTGAAAGAAAAATATGGGGTTCGCCTCGTCTTCAATGATAAATACGCTGACTACAATAACTTTTACTCTCTCTATCTTGTAAAAGAAGAATTAGCCAACAGCTATGTTATTGATGCCGATAATTATCTCTTTAAAAATATGTTCCGCAATGATTTGACTCGTTCGACTTATTTTAGTGTCTATCGCGAAGATTGTACCAATGAATGGTTCTTGGTCTATGGAGATGACTATAAGGTTCAAGACATTACTGTTGATAGTAAGGCAGGTCGCATCCTTAGTGGTGTATCCTTCTGGGACGCTCCAACTGCAGAAAAAATTGTCAGCTTTATCGATAAGGCTTATGCAAGTGGTGAATTTGTTGATCTCTATTGGGACAATATGGTTAAGGATAATATCAAAGAACTGGATGTCTATGTTGAAGAATTAGAAGGCAATAGCATCTATGAAATAGATAGTGTCCAAGACTACCATAAATTAGAAGAAATTCTTAAAAACGAAAATTAAAGATTCCAACATCTGGCTGAAATAGTCGGATGTTTTTTACTTCACTTTAGTTTGATATTTTTAATAATTGTTTGAAATATGGTTGTTAAATATAAAAAAGACAAAAAATGAACAAAAAACAACAGAAAATTATTGACAACGATTTCATATAGTGTTATACTTATAGCATAAAGTTAATGGAAAGAAGGGAAAACCTTATGGGATTAGATCATTTCTTTGACAAAAACCTTGTGTTTTGCTTAGAAGCGGATAATCAAGAACAACTCTTTGATCAGGTTGCAACTTTATTGGAAGAACGAGAAATCGTAACTCCAACCTATCGTGAAGCCTTGATCACGCGTGAAAAAGTCATTCCCAACTGGCTTAGATATGGAATTTTTGGGTAAGGATTTGCCGAATGTGGCTATTCCTCATACAGATACAATTCATAATCTTGCCGAAAAAGTTGTGGTCGTTCGATTAGAAAAACCAGTGACTTTCCACAATATGATTGCGCCAGATAAGGAAGTAGAAGTATCCTTGCTCTTCTTTATCATTAATAACTCAAGTTCAAGTCAAACGAACATTCTTGCTCAGTTGATGGACTTCTTTACAGGAAATGGTCATTTGGAAGATTTGGCTAAAATTTCTGAACCAGAAGCTATCTACGCTTATATAGCTGAAGCAACTGCATAATCTTGTCTATTAAAAATATTAAATCGGAGGAAATCCATATGATTAAAATTCTTGCTGCCTGCGGTGCAGGTGTTAACTCAAGCCACCAAATTAAAAGTGCTCTTGAAGAAGAACTTTCAAACCGCGGTTTTGATGTTCACTGTGATGCAGTTATGGTAAAAGATGTTAACGAAGACCTTATGAAAGGTTATGACATTTTTACACCAATTGCTGCAACAGATCTTGGTTTTGACCCAGGTATTCCAGTTATCGAAGCTGGACCAATCTTATTCCGTATCCCAGCTATGAGTGCTCCAGTATTTGATAATATTGAAGCAGCTATCAAAGAAAACGGATTAAGCTAATTTTAATTTGTCAACATTCATATAACACAAAAAACGGGAGGAACTATTATGGATGTCATTATCGAACTAGCCAATAAGCTGTTCAAACCTATCTTGGAAATGGGTGGACCGATCATCATGCTGATCATTTTGACAGTATTGGCTTTACTTTTTGGAGTGAAATTCTCCAAAGCGCTTGAAGGTGGTATCAAACTTGCCATCGCTCTTACTGGTATCGGTGCTATCATCGGTATGTTAAATGGTGCTTTCTCAGCATCACTTGCAAAATTCGTTGAAAATACTGGTATTCAATTGAACATCACCGACGTTGGTTGGGCACCACTTGCTACAATCACTTGGGGATCTGCTTGGACACTTTACTTCTTGCTCATCATGTTGATTGTCAACGTAGTGATGCTTGCTATGAAGAAAACTGATACACTCGACGTCGATATCTTCGATATCTGGCACTTGTCTATCACAGGTCTTTTGATTAAATGGTATGCTGATAACAATGGAGTTAGCCAAGGGGTTTCTCTCTTCATCGCAACTGCAGCAGTTGTCCTTGTAGGTGTTCTTAAAATCATCAACTCTGATTTGATGAAACCTACATTTGATGACCTTCTTAACGCACCAAGTTCATCACCAATGACTTCAACTCACATGAACTACATGATGAACCCAGTTATCATGGTTTTGGATAAGATTTTTGAAAAATTCTTCCCAGGTCTAGATAAATATGACTTTGATGCTGCTAAATTGAACAAGAAAATCGGTTTCTGGGGATCTAAATTCTTCATCGGTTTCATCCTTGGTATCGTTATCGGTTTGATGGGTACCCCACATCCAGTTGCTGGAGTAGAAGAAGCATCAAACTGGCAATTAGTTATTAAAGGTTGGTTGTCTCTTGGTTTGACAGCTGGTGTATCTTTGGAACTCTTCTCACTTATCGGTTCATGGTTCATCGCTGCCGTAGAGCCACTTTCACAAGGTATTACAAACGTCGCTACTAAACGTCTTCAAGGACGTAAATTCAACATCGGTCTTGACTGGCCTTTCATCGCTGGTCGTGCTGAAGTTTGGGCTTGTGCAAACGTACTTGCACCAATCATGTTGGTTGAAGCTGTGCTTCTTTCAAAAGTCGGAAATGGTATCTTGCCACTTGCAGGTATCATCGCTATGGGTGTTACTCCAGCTCTCTTGGTTGTAACACGTGGTAAATTGCTCCGTATGATTATCTTCGGAACACTCTTGTTGCCACTCTTCCTTCTTTCAGGTACACTTATTGCACCATTTGCAACAGAGCTTGCTAAAGGTGTAGGTGCCTTCCCAGCAGGTGTGAGTCAAACTCAATTGATTACTCACTCAACTCTTGAAGGACCAATCGAAAAACTTCTTGGTTGGACAATTGGTAACACTACAACTGGTGATATCAAAGCAATCCTTGGTGCTGTAGTCTTCCTTGTATTCTATATCGGTATCTTTGCTTGGTACAGAAAACAAATGATCAAACGCAACGAAGAGTACGCAGCAAAAGCAAAATAATGCGCTCCTATAAAATGTAAATTGTTGAAACTAGGTTGTCATACCTTTTAGGAGTGACAGCCTAGTTTTTTATAAACTATCAAGAAATCGGAGAAAATAATGGTAATTGAATTAAAATCAGAACAATTAAGAGTTCAATTTAACAGTTTTGGTGGGGCTCTTTCTTCTATAAAAGATGCTGAGGGACTGGAGTATTTGTGGCAAGGGGATGCCACTTATTGGAGTGGACAAGCTCCTGTTCTATTCCCCATTTGTGGTTCTTTGAGAGAGGATACAGCCCTCTATATAGATGAGAAGGGACAAGAAAGAAAAGGAAGCATTCCTCGTCATGGTTTGGTTCGTAAGAAAGAATTTGAATTAGTTGAACAGACAGATAATAGTGTAACTTTTGCAATTGAAGATGATGAGAATAGCTATCAAAACTATCCTTATCATTTCCGCCTAGAAATCACTTATATCCTTACTGGAAAGACAGTACAGACTCAATACAAGATTTTTAATAAAGAAACTAGCAAGGTCCTGCCTTACTTTATTGGTGGACATCCAGGATTTAATTGTCCTCTACTGGATGATGAAGTCTATGAAGATTACTATTTAGAGTTTGAGAAAGAAGAGACTTGCTCTGTTCCACGTCCTTTCCCAGAAACGGGGATGCTTGATTTTCAAGATAGAAGTCCATGGCTAGAGGGTCAAAAAGAATTAGATCTTAATTATGATCTTTTCAGCACGGATGCAGTCACCTTAGATGAATTGCAATCTAGAACAATTGCTCTTCGTTCTCGTAAACATGATAAGGGATTGAAAGTGCACTTTGCAGAGTTTCCAAATCTCATCATCTGGTCAACTTTGAATAAAGGACCTTTCATTGCTTTTGAACCATGGTCTGGCTTGTCAACATCCCTTGAAGAAGGAGATCATCTAGAAGATAAGAAGAATGTTCGTCTCCTAGAACCTGGTCAAGTGGATCAAATTGGTTTTGACATCGAAATTTTTTAGATTAAAAAATAAAACACAAAAACAAACATTAACTGTTGACTTTTTCAGAAAATAGGAGTATATTATGTTTGTAACAAACAAATAATCAATTGTTATATTCTCTTGCGTGGAGAAAGATTATTTCTAGGGAACTGGTTTCCTAAGCTTGAATAAGGTGTCATTCATCTCATTCAATCTAATTTGTCAATAAACTGCTAGAAAACTTTTGTAGGTAAACTGCTAACTATAAAAGGTTTTACTAGCCTAGAAAAATAAAAAGGAGTATACAATATGTCTATTGTTATCGGTGCAGATGCTGCAGGTTTGAGATTGAAAGAAGTTGTGAAAGACTTCTTGGAAAAAGAAAACTTCCACGTTGTGGATGTTACAGCTGAAGGTCAAGACTTTGTTGATGTGACTCTTGCTGTTGCTGCAGAAGTAAACAAAGAAGAACAAAACCTTGGTATCGTGATTGATGCTTATGGAGCTGGTCCATTCATGGTTGCAACTAAAATCAAAGGAATGGTTGCTGCAGAAGTATCTGACGAACGTTCAGCTTATATGACTCGTGGACACAACAACTCACGTATGATCACTATGGGTGCACAACTTGTTGGTGATGAATTGGCTAAAAACATCGCTAAAGGGTTTGTTAACGGTAAATACGATGGTGGACGTCACCAAATTCGTGTCGACATGTTGAACAAAATGTGCTAATTAGATTACAGTAAGAAAGGTAAGTTAAAAATGAGAATTGCAATTGGATGTGACCACATCGTAACAGATGAAAAAATGGCGGTTTCAGAATTTTTGAAATCAAAAGGATATGAAGTCATTGACTTTGGTACATATGACCATACACGTACTCACTACCCAATCTTTGGTAAAAAAGTAGGGGAAGCTGTAACTAGCGGTCAAGCTGATCTTGGGGTATGTATCTGTGGTACTGGTGTTGGTATCAACAACGCTGTAAATAAAGTCCCAGGTGTTCGTTCTGCCTTGGTTCGTGATATGACAACAGCCCTTTATGCTAAAGAACAATTGAACGCCAACGTTATCGGTTTTGGTGGTAAGATTACTGGTGAATTGCTCATGTGTGATATCATCGAAGCTTTCATCCATGCTGAATACAAACCATCTGAAGAAAACAAAAAATTGATTGCGAAAATTGAACACGTTGAAAGTCACAATGATCGACAAACAGACGCAAACTTCTTCACTGAATTCCTTGAAAAATGGGATCGCGGAGAATACCACGACTAAGAGGTGACCTATGATTTTAACAGTCACAATGAACCCATCCATTGATATTTCCTATCCCTTGGATGAGTTAAAGATTGATACTGTCAATCGTGTGGTGGATGTAACCAAAACGGCTGGTGGTAAGGGACTCAATGTTACCCGAGTACTTTCAGAATTTGGGGATTCTGTTCTTGCTACTGGTTTAGTGGGTGGCAAACTTGGTGAGTTTTTGGTTGAGAATATCGATGATCAAGTAAAGAAAGATTTCTTCTCAATTCAGGGAGAAACTCGGAACTGTATTGCTATTCTCCACGGTGACAACCAAACAGAAGTTCTTGAAAAAGGACCTGAAGTTCTTGAACAAGAAGGTCAAGAGTTTTTGGAACATTTCAAAAAACTCTTGGACTCAGTTGAAGTAGTAGCTATCTCAGGTAGTCTGCCAGCTGGCCTTCCAGTTGATTACTATGCGAGCTTGGTAGAACTTGCTAATCAAGCTGGCAAGCCTGTTGTTTTGGACTGCTCTGGTGCAGCACTTCAGGCGGTTCTTGAATCACCACATAAACCAACAGTCATCAAACCAAATAATGAGGAATTGTCTCAGCTTCTGGGAAGAGAAGTTTCTGAGGATTTGGATGAATTAAAAGAAGTCCTTCAAGAACCTTTGTTTGCAGGTATTGAATGGATTATCGTTTCACTTGGTGCCAACGGTGCTTTTGCCAAACATGGTAACACTTTCTACAAGGTAGATATTCCTAGAATTCAGGTAGTCAACCCTGTCGGATCTGGAGATTCTACTGTAGCAGGAATTTCTTCAGGACTTCTTCACAAAGAATCGGATGCAGAATTACTCATCAAGGCAAATGTCCTTGGTATGCTCAATGCTCAAGAAAAAATGACTGGTCATGTCAACATGGCCAACTATCAAGCTCTATATGATCAATTAATAGTAAAAGAGGTATAAAATGGCTTTAACAGAACAAAAACGTGCACGCTTAGAAAAACTTTCTGACGAAAATGGTATCATCTCAGCTCTTGCATTTGACCAACGTGGTGCTTTGAAACGCCTCATGGCTCAACATCAAACAGAAGAACCAACTGTGGCTCAAATGGAAGAACTTAAAGTCTTGGTAGCAGATGAATTGACTAAATACGCTTCATCTATGCTTCTTGATCCTGAATATGGACTTCCAGCAACTAAAGCTCTTGATGAAAAAGCTGGTCTTCTCCTTGCTTATGAAAAAACAGGTTATGACACAACAAGCACAAAACGCTTGCCAGACTGCTTGGATGTTTGGTCTGCAAAACGTATTAAAGAAGAAGGTGCAGATGCAGTTAAATTCTTGCTTTACTATGATGTAGATAGTTCAGACGAACTCAACCAAGAAAAACAAGCTTATATCGAGCGTATCGGTTCTGAGTGTGTGGCTGAAGATATCCCATTCTTCCTTGAAATCCTTGCTTACGATGAAAAAATTGCTGACGCAGGTTCTGTAGAATACGCTAAAGTAAAACCACACAAAGTTATCGGTGCTATGAAAGTCTTCTCAGACCCACGCTTTAACATTGATGTCTTGAAAGTAGAAGTTCCTGTTAACATTAAATATGTTGAAGGCTTCGCTGAAGGTGAAGTAGTTTATACACGTGAAGAAGCAGCAGCCTTCTTCAAAGCACAAGATGAAGCAACTAACTTGCCATACATCTACTTGAGTGCTGGTGTATCAGCTAAACTCTTCCAAGATACTCTTGTATTTGCTCACGAATCAGGTGCAAACTTTAACGGAGTTCTTTGTGGCCGTGCAACATGGGCTGGATCAGTTGAAGCATACATCAAAGATGGTGAAGCAGCAGCTCGCGAATGGCTTCGCACAACTGGATTTGAAAATATTGACGAACTCAATAAAGTCCTTCAAACAACAGCGACTTCATGGAAAGAACGCGTGTAGCACTCAAATTGTGAAAAAAACTTCAGTCTAGGGATAAGAAATATCTCTAGACTTTTTTGATGACGTAAAAATAACCTTGAGTTAGTTATCCTCAAGGTTAGATAAAATATATAAGAAGGAATGCAAGTTATACTCAATGAAAATCAAAGAGCAAACTAGGAAGCTAGCCGCAGGTTGCTCAAAGCACGGCTTTGAGGTTGTGGAAGTCAGCAACCATACCTACGGTAAGGCGACGCTGACGTGGTTTGAAGAGATTTTAGAAGAGTATTAATCGTGATATTCTCCACGATCCCACTTGGCATTCTCTTCATCGAAGATATGATCATTGGCAGCTACATCTGGGCTCACTTCAGATAGTTTATCAATTTTCGCAATCAATTCCTCTTTTTCAGGACTTGGTTTGTACTTGGTATTGATAAATTCATCTACAATGTTGTTAATGAAATTGATACCTAGGATTGCACCACCGAAAGCAACAATATTAGCATTGAGATTTTCACGAGCGGAACGAGCAGTAGCAACATCTCCGACAAGTACAACTCGAGTTCCAGGAACTTTATCAGCAGATACAGCAATTCCAACACCTGTATCGCAAAGGGCGACTCCCAAAGTCAGCCCGTCCATTGACGACTTCCTCTGCAATTAAGCGACCATAAATAGGATAGTGAGTACGGACGAAATCATAAGTACCAAGATCAATGATTTCATGACCTTGTTCTTTTAGGTGTTTTGAAATCTTCATCTTCACATCTGTTACAATGTGATCACAACCGAGAGCAATTTTCATGGGAATACCTCCTAGCAGAGCTTGTTCAGCATATCAATTCGAACTTGGTGACGACCAGCATCATAGTTGTGCTCAAGAAAGACTTTGACTATTTCAACTGCTAAAATATCACCTGTAATTCCAGAACCAATTGTAATGATTGGAGTAGAATTGTGTCGAATAGTCATCATGGCAGAGTGTTCATCGGAAACAGCGGCGCAGATAATACCTTTAAACTTATTAGCAGGCATAAAAGAATGTCCAAACTTGTCAAAAAGAATAGCACGAGCTTGCTTATATTTTCTAAACTCTGTAATAGCATTGATAGTAGAATCAACGAAATCCGCAGAACCTTGTGTAGAGTTGAGGTCAATTACTTCATAACCAGAATGAAGCAGATAGTGTTTGACGGTTTCTTTCAGTTGGAAACCATCTTGGTCAGTAGCTAAAATAACTTTCATAAGAACCTTCTTTCTTTAGCTATCCAAAAGTATGCAATGAAATATCATTGTTGACGATATAGAAGATATGTTATATCTTCAAATATAGTATAGTCCTTGTAAAATTATTTGTCAAGGATTTATAAAAACTAGCTGAAGAATTTTTCTCCAGCTAGTTTTGGCATTTATTGACCCAATTTCTGATATCGGTTAAATCATAGTTAATCTCAGATTGATGGGCTACCTGGCTGAGTGTAATAGAAGTCAGGGTTGTAACTAAAGTGTTTTCAATAATATCAAGAGAGTTGGTTACGACGCATCTTTTAGCCTTTTTACTTTCCTCGTTGCCCTAAGAATTTTTTTAGAAGATTTTGACTTTCAAAGATTCGATTTTTTTTCCTTCTATAGCTACAAATACATCGTAAAAAGTGATTTGGCTGAGGGGTTTAGAAAAGAGCAACGCCTCCATTTTTTCCCCTAACGGATTTAACCAATCCTTCGTTGTCTAATAGTTTTATAATTTTTTTCAAATAAGAATCTGAAACTTCTAGCCGTTCACTCAAGGAAATTGTATTGATATATTTTCCTTCAGGGAGCTGATTTAACATGAGTAAGACATAGACTGACTGTTCCCAACCTGATGACAATCGCATGTTTGTACCTCCATATAAAAAAAGATAATCATTATCCACAATTACAAGTATAGTCTTTTTTTGTTTTTTTCTCAATACATAGGAGTTTTAAAAAAATAATCTTGGAATTTTTTTGATAAATCTCTTGACATTCATTTTTAAAAGAGTAGAATAAAAGACAAAAAAATATCATCAATATCTTTTTGAAAGAAGGGTAAAAAAATGAAACGAGGTTCAAATTTTATTTTTTTTGATTTCTATATTACTTACCACACTTTTTATGGGGTCGTCTTTTCCAACTGGGAAATATCTTATAGTAGTTGAAAAGACTCCTCCATTATTACTTGGGGGTGTTCGATTTATTATTGCTGGGTTAGTGATGTTGGTATTATCGTTTTTATTTGGCAAGGGGAGGACTATCATCCCTAAAAGTCAAGGTAGCAAGATAAAGGGGTTTATATTGGTTGTGACTATCGGGCTCTTACAGACAGCTGGAACCATGGGATTTCTTAATCTTGCCCTAGCTCATGATGTGTCATCATCGATGTCTTCCATTATCTTATTTACGAATCCTCTTTGGTTAGCTTTCTTAGCGCATTTTTTGTTAAAGGATACATTGACTATTCAGAAGATAAGTGCCTTAGTATTAGGTGTGGCTGGAGTTGTTACTTGTATAGGACTAGATGTATCTGCGTTTAGTTTAGGTGCTTTGTTTGCTTTACTTGGTTCATTTTGTTGGTCAATCAATACAGTTGTCACCAAGAAAATTCCTTTTGATAACGGTCCATGGATATTTACAGCTTGGCAATTGTTATTAGGTGGGGTATTCCTTTACTTATTCTCAATACCTGTGCATGAAAGTTATAACTTTCTAAATTTAGGATTTTGGGGCTGGGTTTGGTTTATATGGTTAATTATTCCTGCGTCTGTTGGTTCGTTTGGACTGTGGTTTTATAGTCTAGGACAAAGGGGAGCAACAGTAGCTAGCAGTTTCTTGTTTTTAGTTCCAGTATTTTCAACTATCTTTTCTATTATGGGCTTACATGAGCCGTTTACATTGAATTTGGTTCTTGGGGGTTCGATGGTTGTGTTAGCATTGGTATTAGTAAACTGGAAAGTCAAGGGAGAAGAGGCGTAGTCTATGGAAGTTGGAAATGATATTGTTATTCAAAATGGAACACAATGGAGTTTTGGTAATGGTGTAGCTCAACATTTTGATGAGCATGTTAGACAATCTATTCCTTTATATGATGAAGGACATGACCTTGTTTGTCATCTAAGCGATTTTTTTATTCGTGACCATTCCTTGTGTTATGAGCTAGGCTCTGCAACGGGTAATCTGATTGGTAAATTATACCAGCGTCACAAGTCTAAAAAAGAAGTTCGTTTTATCGGGATAGAAGAGATTCCAGAAATGAATCAGGTGGCACAATCAAAATTTCTTGAGCTTGAATTTATAACAAGCTCCGTGGAGGAAGTCAGGTTAGAACCCAGCGATTTAATTATTAGCTATTATTTCCTTCAGTTTATTCTTCTAGACAAGAGATGATAAAAACATGCGGAAAAAATAAAAAAGTTATATGTAAAGGTTTACAAAACAACCGACTTGTGCTATACTTTAATCACAAGTTAATATGAATTAGAAAGTAACTATATGAAGTATAATAAAAAAATAAGGTATAGTTTATTTTACGAGCTAGGAAGGAAAAAAATACAGAAACAATATTGCCAAAATAAACTATATTTAGATGCGCATTTCAATTCGTTGTTTTATAAAAGGAGAAGATAAATGCTTACTAAAAAAAGTTTTAAAGCGTTAGTTGTAGGACTAAGTATTGTTTCAATATTCTCAGTTTACACCATAGATTTACCTTAAAGGATATTTCTTTATGAATAATTCTTTTTAAAAAAATAACTGTATTTTTGTTTTATAGTTTCTTGTGTTCTTTGTTTATTAGATTTAATGAATTTTTAAAAAAATATAGCTACTTTTTTTATTTTTTTTCTGTCTTCCTGTTTTTTTGTTTTGATTTACAAAAAAATAAAAAAACAGAGCCTCTGTTTGATAAATGTTAGAACATAGTTAAGTTTTTTTAAAAAAAGTTGTATGTAAAGGTTTACAAAATAACTTACTTGTGCTATACTTAAATCACAAGTTAATACAAGGTGAGTGTTACTAAGTAATATTAGGCATGATCACAGGTGAATTAGAAATCGGATGATTTTCTAGTTCATTTGTGGTCATTTTTTGTACTCATATACCTTTAAGATATAAAAGGAGGTTGACATGTATCGAATTCTAAATCCAATGAATCACAATGTCTCGCTTGTCAGAAATGCTAAAGGAGAAGAAGTGATTGTAATTGGTAAGGGGATTACATTTGGAAAGAAGAAGGGGGATTTGATTGCTGAACATCAGGTTGAGAAAATCTTTCGGATGAAGACCGAAGAGTCAAGAGAAAACTTTATGGCTCTCCTCAAAGATGTTCCGCTTGATTTTATCACAGTGACCTATGAGATTATTGATAAGCTATCAAAGAAATATCATTATCCGATTCAAGAGTATCTCTACGTAACCTTGACAGATCATATTTACTGTTCTTACCAAGCTCTAACACAAGGAAGGTACAAGGATAGTAATTTGCCAGATATTTCCGCCAAGTATCCTATCGCTTTTCAAATCGCAAATGAAGCATTTGAAATTTACCGCAAGAAGCTAGCGGATCATTTTCCTGAGGACGAAATTATTCGGATTGCTTATCATTTCATTAATGCCGAAGGTGAAAATGAAGTGGAACTTGTGGAGTCGATTGATAAAAGGAAAGAAATTCTCAGGAATGTTGAGGAAGTGCTAAAGGGTTATGCAATTCAGCGAACCAAAGAGAATAACCATTTCTATGATCGCTTTATGATCCATTTGAATTATTTCTTGGATTATTTGGATAGATCCAGAGATGATAATCAATCACTTCTAGATATGGAAGACCATATCAAACAATCTTATCCAAAAGCATTCGAAGTTGGCTCCAAGATTTACGATGTAATTACGCAACATACGGGTCTTGATTTGTATAAAAGTGAACGAGTTTATCTAGTTCTACATATCCAACGTTTATTGTCATAAAAATTTATTTAAACTATATAAGGAGAATTCTATCATGAATAGAGAAGAAGTAACATTGTTAGGTTTTGAAATCGTAGCCTATGCTGGCGATGCTCGTTCAAAACTATTGGAAGCCTTGAAGGCTGCTGAAGCTGGCGATTTGCGAAAGCAGACGCTCTGGTAGAGGAAGCTGGTAGCTGTATTGCAGAAGCTCACCACGCTCAAACAAGTCTATTGACTAAGGAAGCTTCTGGTGAGGATTTAGCATATAGTGTGACTATGATGCATGGCCAAGACCACTTGATGACAACTATTTTATTAAAAGATTTGATGCACCATTTAATTGAACTGTATAAGAGAGGAGTTAAATAATGAATAAACTAATTGCATTTATTGAGAAAGGAAAACCTTTCTTTGAGAAACTATCTCGTAATATCTATCTTCGTGCTATTCGTGATGGTTTCATTGCAGGTATGCCTGTTATTCTCTTCTCAAGTATCTTTATCTTGATTGCCTTTGTACCAAACTCATGGGGCTTTAAATGGTCTGATGATGTTGTTAATCTCCTCATGAAACCTTATAGCTATTCAATGGGGATTCTGGCTCTCTTGGTAGCTGGTACAACGGCTAAGTCATTGACCGACTCAGTAAACCGTAGCATGGAGAAAACAAATCAAATCAACTATATGTCAACATTGTTGGCAGCAATTGTTGGTTTGTTAATGTTGGCAGCTGATCCGATTGAAGGTGGCTTTGCAACAGGATTCCTTGGAACAAAAGGTTTGCTTTCAGCCTTCCTTGCTGCCTTTGTTACTGTAGCCATCTATAAGGTTTGTGTTAAAAACAACGTCACTATTCGTATGCCTGACGAAGTTCCACCAAATATCTCACAAGTCTTTAAAGATGTGATTCCATTCACTCTCTCAGTTGTTTCACTTTATGCTCTTGATTTACTAGCTCGTCATTTTGTTGGTGCAAGCGTAGCTGAATCAATCGGTAAATTCTTCGCACCACTCTTCTCTGCAGCAGACGGATACCTTGGTATTACCATTATCTTTGGTGCCTTTGCCTTCTTCTGGTTTGTTGGGATTCATGGTCCTTCAATCGTTGAACCAGCTATCGCAGCGATTACCTATGCAAATGCTGAAGTAAACTTGAACCTTCTCCAACAAGGTATGCACGCTGACAAGATTCTTACTTCTGGTACACAAATGTTTATCGTTACCATGGGTGGTACTGGTGCGACACTGGTTGTTCCATTCATGTTTATGTGGTTAACAAAATCAAAACGTAACCGTGCAATCGGACGTGCTTCAGTAGTTCCAACATTCTTTGGTGTAAATGAACCAATCTTGTTTGGTGCACCTCTTGTTTTGAATCCAATCTTCTTCATTCCATTTATCTTTGCTCCAATCGCAAACGTATGGATCTTTAAATTCTTTATTGAAACTCTTGGAATGAACTCATTTACTGCTAATCTACCATGGACAACTCCAGCTCCACTAGGTCTAGTTCTTGGTACTAACTTCCAAGTTCTATCATTCATTCTTGCTGCTCTTCTAATCGTGGTTGACGTAGTCATTTACTACCCATTCCTTAAAGTCTATGATGAACAAATTCTTGAAGAAGAACGTTCAGGTAAATCTAATGATGAATTGAAAGAAAAAGTTGCTGCAAACTTCAACACTGCAAAAGCAGATGCTATTCTTGAGAAAGCGGGTGTAGAAGCAGCACAAAATACCATCACTGAAGAAACAAATGTCCTCGTTCTCTGTGCAGGTGGAGGTACAAGTGGACTCCTTGCAAATGCTTTGAACAAGGCAGCTGCAGAATACAATGTTCCTGTGAAAGCAGCAGCAGGTGGCTATGGTGCTCACCGTGAAATGTTGCCAGAGTTTGATTTGGTTATTCTTGCCCCTCAAGTTGCTTCAAACTTTGAAGACATGAAAGCAGAAACAGATAAGCTCGGTATTAAACTTGCGAAAACAGAAGGCGCTCAATACATCAAATTAACTCGTGATGGAAAAGGTGCTCTTGCATTTGTACAAGCTCAATTCGATTAAGGCTAGGGACTGTGAAACAGTCTCCTCTCGTTACGGAAATCGCTATGGCGAATTTCCTAATCGCCTTGTTAATTCGTCGGTAAAAAGATATCGTTTTTACCTCCTCATGTCACAATTCGGTGACTTGCTACAAGAAGTGAGATGGAGAAGGATGGCTCACTGACTCCTCTCCTCTCACTTTTATTTTATTTAAATCAAGAAATAGGTGAAAAAAATGACAAAAACATTACCCAAAGATTTTATTTTTGGTGGCGCAACAGCTGCCTATCAAGCAGAAGGTGCTACACATACTGATGGTAAAGGACCAGTTGCTTGGGATAAATATCTTGAAGATAACTACTGGTACACTGCAGAACCAGCCAGTAATTTTTACAATCGATATCCAGTTGACCTAAAGCTAGCAGAAGAGTATGGTGTCAATGGTATTCGAATTTCTATTGCTTGGTCACGTATTTTCCCAACAGGCTACGGTCAAGTAAATGCTAAAGGTGTCGAGTTTTATCATAATCTATTTGCAGAGTGTCACAAACGTCATGTTGAGCCTTTTGTAACTCTTCATCACTTTGACACTCCAGAAGCTCTTCACTCAAATGGAGACTTCTTAAACCGTGAAAATATCGAACACTTTATAGACTACGCGGCTTTCTGTTTTGAAGAATTCCCAGAAGTAAACTATTGGACAACCTTTAATGAAATTGGGCCAATTGGTGATGGTCAATACTTGGTTGGGAAATTCCCTCCAGGTATCCAGTACGACCTTGCCAAAGTCTTCCAATCGCACCACAATATGATGGTGTCTCATGCGCGTGCAGTCAAGCTATATAAAGATAAAGGTTATAAAGGTGAAATTGGTGTTGTTCACGCACTGCCAACCAAATATCCTTTAGATCCTAAAAATCCAGCAGATGTTCGTGCAGCTGAGTTGGAAGATATTATTCACAACAAATTTATTTTGGATGCAACTTATCTGGGTCACTACTCTGAAAAGACTCTGGCAGGGGTAGAGGCTATCTTGGCTGCCAATGGTGGTAGCTTAGATCTTCGTGAAGAAGATTTCGAAGTATTAGAAGCCGCAAAAGACTTGAATGACTTCCTTGGAATTAATTACTATATGAGTGACTGGATGGAAGCCTTTGATGGAGAAACTGAAATTATCCATAATGGTAAGGGTGAGAAAGGAAGCTCTAAATACCAAATCAAAGGTGTTGGTCGTCGTGTAGCTCCTGACTATGTGCCACGCACGGACTGGGATTGGATTATCTATCCTCAAGGTTTGTATGATCAAATCATGCGAGTGAAGAAAGATTACCCTAACTACAAGAAGATTTACATCACTGAAAATGGTCTCGGATATAAAGATGAGTTCGTTGATAACACTGTTTACGATGATGGCCGTATTGATTACGTGAAACAACACTTGGAAGTATTATCTGATGCTATTGCAGATGGAGCTAATGTAAAAGGTTACTTCATTTGGTCATTAATGGATGTCTTCTCATGGTCAAATGGGTATGAGAAACGTTACGGTCTCTTCTATGTAGACTTTGAAACTCAAGAACGTTATCCTAAGAAATCAGCTCACTGGTACAAGAAAGTAGCGGAAACTCAAGTGATTGAGTAGTAGAATGAGAAATTAGATATAGAATTCTAGTGAGGCAAAAAGATGTTCAAAGATTTTATCCAATCTATTTATGAAAAAAAGTTTATATTATAAATTTTGATAAATGTTCTCAAATACCTTGTTTGACTAATGAGGAGCTGAAAAAAACTTGGGAAATGGTATGTCTCTACCGGTAAAGAATGGATTTGCCATTCAGACTATGAGCTGGAAGAATTTAAAAAAATATCTTTTTAAATTTTATCAGTCCTGAAGAACGTGATAATATCTCCTTTGATTCAGATTTTATGCCGTTTCAATAATCATAAAGAATCAAGGAAACTCTTTGTAAAAATCTTCATCAAAAAAATGCGTCATATCAAGATTCTTATTTTCTTGATATGACGCATTTTAAATTTTGTCAATCCTCAGTTTTATGGTTTAGAAAGAATAATTTTTGTTTGTTTTGAAAGTTGTTCGAAGGTTTCTTTGCTCAGTTTAGAATCTGAAACGATGGTATCAATATCAGAGATATTGTAGAAGGTATAAAAATCAAATTTATTGAACTTACTATTGTCAGCTAGTAAGTATTTTTTATTGGAATTGTTGAGGGCGACGCGTTGAGATTCACCTTCCTCTTCGCTGAAGGTCGCAATCGCATTGTCCTTAATACCATTACAGCTAACGAAAGCTTTAGAAAATTGTAAATTGGCCAAGTTTTGCAAAGTTAGTGTTCCAACAAAGGCTCCAGTAATAGAGCGATAGTTTCCACCGATTAAAATCAAATCTGTTAGTTTTCGTTCGTTTAAGATGAGAAAGACTGGTAAACTGTTTGTTACAACACGAATATTATCGATTGGAAGTTCACGGGCAAAAGATTCTAATGTTGTTCCTGGACCAATAAAAATGGTTTCACCCTCATCAATTAAATGGCCTGCAAAACGGCTAATTTCTTGTTTTTCTGCAATCTGTAAGCTTTGTTTTTCAATATTGGAACGTTCATTGTTTAAAATGGAGCCTGTGCGAATTTTTTCAGCTCCACCGTGCACCCGAACAAGTAAATCCTTGTCTGCTAACTCTTGCAAGTAGCGTCTAGCAGTCATATCTGACACATCCAGGCGAGCCATGATTTCTTTTACAGTAATAGTTCCCTTTGTATTTACCGTTTCTAGAATATTATCTAGTTTTTCCTGCTTTAGCATCGTTATCACCTCTATTTCTATTACTATTTTATCATAAAGTGTTCAATCAATCAATTTAAAAAACAAAAGAAAACAAAAACAAAAATATCATGGTTGTTTTAAACAAGCCATGATATTTGTTATCAGTTCTGTGATAAATGAATTAGTCCAAACCGTAGTTATAATCATCGTCTTGCATGGCTTCAACTTCACCAAGGAGGTAACCATTTCCGACTTGAGAGAAGAAGTCGTGGTTGGAAGTTCCTGTTGAAATACCGTTCATAACGATTGGGTTGACATCATCAGCTGAATCTGGGAAGAGCGGATCTTGTCCCAGGTTCATGAGAGCTTTATTGGCATTGTAGCGAAGGAAGGTTTTAACTTCTTCCGTCCAACCAACACCGTCATAGAGGCTTTCTGTATAGCCTTCTTCATTTTCATAAAGAGTGTAGAGGAGATCGTACATCCATTCTTTTAGCTTTTCTTGCTCTTCTTCAGGCAATTCATTGAAACCAAGTTGGAATTTGTAACCGATGTAGGTTCCGTGAACAGACTCATCACGAATAATCAGTTTGATGATTTCCGCAACGTTAGCTAGTTTGTTGTTACCAAGATAGTAGAGGGGAGTGAAGAAACCTGAATAGAAGAGGAAGGTTTCAAGGAAGACGCTGGCAACTTTCTTTTCAAGTGGGCTACCGTTGAGGTAGATTTCATTGACAATCTCAGCCTTCTTTTGTAGATAAGGATTGGTATTAGTCCATTCGAAAATTTCTTCAATCTCAGCCTTTGTATTCAAGGTAGAAAAGATTGATGAGTAAGATTTAGCGTGAACAGATTCCATAAATTGGATGTTATTGAAAACAGCTTCCTCATGCGGTGTACGGATATCTGAGCGAAGGGCCTGAACCCCTGTTTCAGATTGCATAGTATCGAGAAGTGTTAAACCACCAAAGACTTTTCCGACCAAGTCTTTTTCTTTGTTAGATAGCTTTCTCCAGTCATCCAAGTCGTTTGACAAGGGAATACGTGTATCGAGCCAGAATTGCTCCGTCAGCTTTTCCCAAGTTGATTTGTCGATGACATCTTCAATGGCATTCCAGTTAATGGCTTTGTAGTAAGTTTCCATGATAATCTCCTATGAACTAATTTTTAAAGTGACGAGATTTATATAACCAGTTTATATTCTTAAACGATTATAAATATACATCTGTTGTGTAATATTAAATGGCTTATTTGATATTACATAATAGTTGGCAGTATTAATAGTAGCTTCATTGATATAGCGTAATTTTTTTCATTTGTCATTTTAACCCATAATTTATCAGAGCAATTCATTTCATTATTTTGAAATTCAAAAACACAGATAGGGGAAATAGGCATTAGGATTTGAAATCCATTTGGAATGTTTGGAGGTCCGAATGTTGAAACAACTGGATTATCACTAGTTAGAAAGCCATTGCCAATAGAAATATGAAAATTCATTTGTTTAGGCTTTTTAAAAAAACTGAGAAAAACTCTCTAAATTTTTATCTTTTTTCATTACTTTATTAAAAATATTTATATTTTTCTAGATTGTTCTTTATTTCAGTTAATTCAATTGGGAACTCCCGTGATTCTGAGAAATAATTAATAAAAATTAGATACCAACCTTACTCTGCCAGAGTCAGTTCTGATTTCTTGGAGAAACATATATTTCCAGATTGTTTCAATTTCGCTTTGATTTAAGATACATGGTTTTCTTGATGATACGATATGTTCAACTATTTCAGAAATCTCTCCTTCAAATCTACTAAGCTTATTTTCAAGAATATTATCAACAATAATGCGATCATCTGATATTTTTTTCTTCGTAGGTATATTTTTTTGTAACATATACTTTCATAGTGGACATATTGTTCTATATTAGCGACACAATTATAAACATAAAACTTGCTTGTACTATCAGCAAAATGTTTAAGTAAGCTTCTTGGATAATAATGTTGTTTTTTGGTAACCATAAATAATCAAATCACACAGCTTTCACATTGGTTGGCACCGACTTCACCACCATCATCTGTAAAGGTACGGACGTAGTAGATAGACTTGATTCCCTTGTTAAAGGCATAGTTACGAAGGATAGACAAGTCACGTGTTGTTTGTTTGTTTTCTTTCTTCCATTCGTAAAGACCTTTTGGAATGTCACTACGCATGAAGAGGGTGAGTGAAAGTCCTTGGTCCACGTGCTCAGTTGCAGCTGCGTAAACATCAATCACCTTACGCATATCCATGTCGTAAGCAGAAGTGTAGTAAGGAATAGTATCTGTTGACAAACCAGCAGCTGGATAGTAGATTTTACCGATTTTCTTCTCTTGGCGTTCTTCAATACGTTGCGTAATCGGGTGGATAGAAGCAGAAACATCGTTAATGTAACTGATAGAACCATTTGGAGCAACAGCTAGACGGTTTTGGTGATAAAGACCATCTGCTTGAACCTTTTCGCGAAGTTCAGCCCAGTCAGCAGCACTTGGGATAAAGACATCTTTGAAGAGTTCTTTAACACGGTCTGATTTTGGAACAAACTCGCCAGTCACATACTTGTCGAAGTAGCTTCCGTTAGCATAGTCTGATTTTTCAAAGTTGTGGAAGGTGATACCACGTTCACGCGCAATATTGTTTGACTCAACTAAAGTCCAGTAGTTCATAAGCATAAAGTAGATGCTAGTAAACTCAACAGACTCAGGTGACCCATATTCAATCAATTGTTGGGCAAGGTAGCTGTGAAGTCCCATGGCACCAAGACCAAAGGTATGAGCTTGGCTATTTCCGTGGTCGATGGTAGGAACAGCTACGATGTGTGAACTATCTGTAACGAAAGTAAGGGCACGAACCATAGCACGGATAGAACGACCAAAGTCAGGTGAAGTCATCATGTTGACTACGTTGGTTGAACCAAGGTTACATGAAACGTCCGTTCCCATTTGAAGGAATTCTTGAGCATCGTTGATCAAGCTTGGTTCTTGAACTTGAAGAATCTCAGAACACAAGTTACTCATGATAATCTTACCATCAACAGGGTTTGCACGGTTAGCCGTATCAATGTTGACTACATAAGGGTAGCCAGACTCTTGTTGCAATTTAGAGATTTCAGTTTCCAAATCACGCGCCTTGATTTTTGTCTTGCGGATATTTGGATTTGCGACTAGCTCATCGTATTTCAGTGATGTCGATGTAGTTAAATGGCACACCGTATTCAAGCTCTACTGAGTATGGACTGAAGAGATACATTTCTTCATTTTTACGTGCTAATTCGTAGAATTTATCGGGTACTACAACACCAAGTGAAAGGGTCTTTACACGAACTTTTTCATCGGCGTTTTCTTTCTTAGTTGAAAGAAAGGCGATGATATCTGGGTGGAAGACATTGAGGTAAACAACACCGGCACCTTGACGTTGACCCAATTGGTTTGAGTAAGAGAAGCTATCTTCGAAAAGCTTCATAACTGGAACGACACCTGAAGCAGCTCCTTCATAGCCTTTGATAGGTGCACCAGCTTCACGAAGGTTGCTGAGGGTAATTCCCACACCACCACCGATACGTGAAAGTTGAAGAGCTGAGTTGATAGAACGTCCGATAGAGTTCATATCATCAGTTACTTGGATTAGGAAGCAAGATACTAACTCCCCACGGCGAGCACGTCCAGCATTCAAGAAGGAAGGAGTAGCAGGTTGGTAGCGTTGGTGGATGATTTCATTGGCAATATCGATTGCGACAGCCTCATTGCCATCAGCGAAATAAAGAGCGTTAAAGAAGACGCGGTCTTCCATACTTTCAAGATAATATTCACCGTCGTTTGTCTTCAAGGCATATTGATTGTAAAACTTATAGGCAGCCATGAAAGACTTGAATTGGAAGTTTTGGTCTTTGATAAATTGCGACAATTCTTCCAAGAATTCTGGACGGTATTTCTTGATAAAGGCTGTTTCGATGTAGTTGTGTTCAATGAGGTAGTTTATTTTATTTTTGATTGAATCAAAAATCATAGTGTTTGGAACTACATTTTCTTTAAAGAAAGCATCCAAGGCTTCCTTATCTTTATGAAGCATGATTTGTCCGTTGACAGGACGGTTGATTTCGTTATTGAGACGGAAGTAAGTCACGTCCTCAAGATGTTTTAATCCCATAAAATTTCCCTTATCTAATTACAAAAGAAAGGCTTCTAAGTTAGCCCTAGAAGCAGTTTCTTCTGGATGGTGTACTAAGATTATGCTAATTGTTTCAGTTTTCCTGGTTGGAAACCTGAAAAGACTTCAGTTGGTGTTTGGATAACAGGAGCTGCGCTGAAACCGAGCTCTTTAACCTGATCGATGTACTCAGGTTGCTCATCAAGATTGATTTCACGATAAGTGACATTATTACTGTCCAAGAAACGCTTGGTCATCTTACATTGAACACAGTTGTTTTTAGAATAAACGGTTACCATTGTGTAACTCCTCTTTAAAATTTAATTCTATCCTAGTATATCAGAAAATAAATTTTTGTCAATGATTTAAAACTAAATATAGTGGTCTGTTTTTCTACATAACCTAACAAAACACAATATGTAGTGTTTGTTTTTGTGAAATAGTGATAATTATCATATAATTTGTTTTTTGAAAAACTATATCCTGTGTTTTGTTACATAAAATAGAAGATTTTCAGCAAGTTATCTGAAAGGAAATCGAATAAATCCCATAAAATGCTTGAAAAAAATCCTAGAAGATGATATAATACCAAATTGTAAGGGTTATCACATATAACTCAAAAAAGAAAGAACAAAAGGAGAGTCAAACTATGGCTTCTAAAGATTTCCACGTAGTGGCAGAAACAGGTATTCACGCACGTCCAGCAACATTGTTGGTACAAACTGCTAGCAAATTTGCTTCAGATATCACTCTTGAGTACAAAGGTAAATCAGTTAACCTTAAATCAATCATGGGTGTTATGAGTCTTGGTGTTGGCCAAGGTGCTGACGTAACTATCTCAGCTGAAGGTGCAGATGCAGATGACGCTATCGCTGCAATCTCAGAAACAATGGAAAAAGAAGGATTGGCATAAGGAAAATGACAGAAATGCTTAAAGGAATCGCGGCATCTGACGGTGTTGCAGTTGCAAAAGCATATCTACTCGTTCAACCGGATTTGTCATTCGAGACTGTTTCAGTCGAAGATACAAACGCAGAAGAGGCTCGTTTGGATGTAGCTCTTGAAGCTTCTCAAAACGAGCTTTCTCTTATCCGTGAGAAAGCTGTAGGTACGCTTGGTGAAGAAGCGGCTCAAGTTTTTGACGCTCATTTGATGGTTCTTTCTGACCCAGAATTGATCGGTCAGATTAAAGAAACAATCCGTGCTAAGAAAGTCAATGCAGAAGCAGGTCTTAAAGAAGTGACTGACATGTTCATCACTATCTTTGAAGGCATGGAAGACAACCCATATATGCAAGAACGTGCAGCGGATATCCGCGACGTGACAAAACGTGTATTGGCAAATCTTCTTGGTAAGAAATTGCCAAACCCAGCTTCTATCAATGAAGAAGTAATCGTCATTGCGCATGACTTGACACCATCTGATACAGCTCAATTGGACAAAAACTTTGTAAAAGCTTTTGTAACAAATATCGGTGGACGTACAAGCCACTCAGCTATCATGGCACGTACACTTGAAATTGCAGCTGTATTGGGAACAAATAACATCACTGAAGTGGTGAAAGACGGTGATATCCTTGCCGTTAACGGAATTACTGGTGAAGTAATTATCAACCCAACAGATGAACAAGCAGCAGAATTTAAAGCAGCTGGTGAAGCTTATGCTAAACAAAAAGCTGAATGGGCACTTTTGAAAGATGCTCAAACAGTGACTGCTGACGGTAAACACTTCGAGTTGGCTGCTAACATCGGTACTCCAAAAGACGTTGAAGGTGTTAACAACAACGGTGCAGAAGCTGTTGGACTTTACCGTACAGAATTCTTGTACATGGATTCTCAAGACTTCCCAACTGAAGATGAGCAGTATGAAGCATACAAGGCTGTTCTTAAGGGAATGAATGGTAAACCAGTGGTTGTTCGTACAATGGATATTGGTGGAGATAAGGAACTTCCTTACTTCGATATGCCACACGAAATGAACCCATTCCTTGGATTCCGTGCCCTTCGTATCTCTATTTCTGAAACTGGAGATGCAATGTTCCGCACTCAAATCCGTGCTCTTCTTCGTGCTTCTGTACACGGTCAATTGCGTATCATGTTCCCAATGGTTGCCCTTTTGAAAGAATTCCGTGCAGCTAAAGCAGTTTATGAAGAAGAAAAAAAGCAAATCTTCTTGCTGAAGGTGTTGCAGTTGCGGATGACATCCAAGTTGGTATCATGATTGAAATCCCTGCAGCAGCGATGCTTGCAGACCAATTTGCAAAAGAAGTAGACTTCATGTCAATTGGTACAAACGATTTGATCCAATACTCAATGGCAGCAGACCGTATGAACGAGCAAGTTTCCTACCTTTACCAACCATATAACCCATCAATCCTTCGCTTGATCAATAACGTTATCAAGGCAGCTCACGCTGAAGGTAAATGGGCTGGTATGTGTGGTGAGATGGCTGGTGACCAAAAAGCTGTTCCACTTCTTGTCGGAATGGGCTTGGATGAGTTCTCTATGTCAGCAACATCTGTACTTCGTACACGTAGCTTGATGAAGAAATTGGACACTGCTAAGATGGAAGAGTACGCTAACCGTGCCCTTACAGAGTGTTCAACAATGGAAGAAGTCCTTGAACTTCAAAAAGAATACGTTAACTTTGATTAATCGAAAAGTCCTTGCAACTAAGTTGCAAGGACTTTTTATAGTTTAAAATCAGAAAATCTATTAACTAGTTCATAAAATGCTTGACAATAAAAAAATTGAGTAGAATATTAACTAGTTAAATAACTAGTTAAGGAGTTTTTTTATGAAGAAACAAAATTTGTTTTTAGTGTTGTTAAGTGTCTTTCTTTTGTGTTTAGCTGCTTGTGGTCAAAAGGAAAGCCAGTCAGGTAAAGGGATGAAAATTGTGACCAGTTTTTACCCTATCTATGCCATGGTCAAGGATGTATCTGGTGACTTGAATGATGTTCGAATGATTCAGTCAAGTAGCGGAATTCACTCCTTTGAACCTTCAGCAAATGATATTGCAGCCATCTATGATGCAGATGTCTTTGTTTACCATTCGCATACGCTCGAATCTTGGGCAGGAAGTCTGGATCCCAATCTTAAAAAATCCAAAGTTAAGGTTTTAGAGGCTTCTGAAGGAATGACATTGGATCGTGTTCCTGGATTAGAAGATGTGGACGCAGGTGATGGAGTTGATGAAAAAACGCTTTATGACCCTCACACTTGGCTAGATCCTGAAAAAGCTGGAGAAGAAGCCCAAATTATCGCTGATAAACTTTCAGAGGTTGATAGTGAGCATAAAGAAACTTATCAAAAAAATGCGCAAGCCTTTATCAAAAAAGCTCAAGAATTGACTAAGAAATTCCAGCCTAAATTTGAAAAAGCGAGTCAGAAAACATTTGTAACACAACATACAGCCTTTTCTTATCTAGCTAAGCGATTTGGACTCAATCAACTTGGTATTGCAGGTATCTCTCCAGAACAAGAACCAAGTCCAAGACAACTAACAGAAATTCAGGAATTTGTTAAAACCTATAAGGTTAAAACGATTTTTACAGAAAGTAATGCTTCTTCGAAAGTAGCTGAAACTCTTGTCAAATCAACAGGTGTTGGTCTTAAAACTCTGAATCCTTTAGAGGCAGACCCACAAAATGATAAGACTTATCTAGAAAACCTTGAAGAAAATATGAGTATTTTAGCAGAAGAATTAAAGTGAGGAAAGAATGAAAATCAATAAAAAATATCTAGCTGGGTCAGCAGCAGCACTTGTTTTAAGTGTCTGTGCTTATGAACTAGGTTTGCATCAAGCTCAAACTGTAAAAGAAAATAATCGTGTTTCATACATCGATGGTAACCAACCAAGCCAAAAGGCAGAAAATTTGACACCTGATGAAGTCAGTAAAAAAGAAGGTATTAATGCCGAGCAAATCGTTATCAAGATTACGGACCAAGGTTATGTGACTTCTCATGGAGACCATTATCATTACTATAATGGCAAGGTTCCTTATGATGCTATCATTAGTGAAGAACTGCTGATGAAAGATCCAAATTATCAGTTAAAGGATTCAGACATTGTCAATGAAATCAAGGGTGGCTATGTGATTAAGGTAGATGGTAAGTATTATGTCTATCTTAAGGATGTGGCACATGCTGATAATGTTCGAACAAAAGAAGAAATTACTCGTCAGAAGCAGGAACACAGTAGTAATCACGGAGGTGGTTCTAGCGATAATGCGGTAGTAGCTGCTAGAGCTCAAGGCCGCTATACAACGGATGATGGTTATATCTTTAATGCATCTGATATTATAGAAGATACAGGTGATGCCTATATCGTTCCTCATGGTAATCACTTCCACTATATTCCTAAGAGTGACTTGTCTGCCAGTGAATTAGCTGCGGCCCGAGCCTTCTTATCTGGAAAAGGTAGTCAACCAAGTTCAGTTGGGTATCGTCCTTCAACAAATTCTTCTAGCAGTAGCTCATCAGAGGCATCAAATAGTAGTTCATATGGACAAACGAATCAAAGCAATGTTGAGGCAAATACCAGAAGATGGACTCCAACTGTTAGCTCACAAGTGGATAATAGTTATCAAGCAAATCCAAGTGAAGACGTATCCAGTCTCTTGAAACAACTTTATGCCTTGCCACTCAGCCAACGACATGTGGAATCAGATGGACTTGTTTTTGATCCAGCTCAGATTACAAGAAAAACTGCAAATGGTGTTGCAGTGCCACACGGAGATCATTATCACTTTATCCCTTATTCTCAAATGTCTGATTTAGAGCAGAAGATTGCGAGAATGATTTCTGAAAATTATCAAGGGAATCATACTACTGCAGGTGGTAAAGAATTAAAACCAATTCCGAATCCAAGCCTTCCAAATTTAATTCCATCTCCTGTTTTGCCAGCTCTTACCTTAAAACCTTTGAAACCTATTGTAAGCCAGCTCCTACACCAAATCCTAAAATAGACTCAAATTCTTCTTTGGTTAGTCAGCTGGTACGAAAAGTTGGAGAAGGATATGTTTTCGAAGAAAAGGGCATCTCACGCTATGTCTTTGCGAAAGATTTACCATCTGAAACTGTTAAAAATCTTGAAAGCAAGTTATCAAAACAAGAGAGTGTTTCACACGCTTTAACTGCTAAAAAAGAAAATGTACCACCTCGCGACCAAGAATTTTATGATAAAGTATATAATTTATTGGCCGAGGCTCATAAATCCTTGTCTGAAAATAAAGGTCGCGTTTCCGCTTTCCAAGCCTTAGACAAATTAGCAGAACGCTTGAATGATGAATCTTCTAATAAAGGAAAATTGGTAGATGATTTATTGGCATTTCTAGCACCAATTACCCATCCTGAGCGACTTGGAAAACCAAATTCTCAAATTGAATATACCGAAAACGAAGTCCGTATTGCTCAATTAGCTGATAAGTATACAACGTCAGATGGTTACATTTTTGACGAACATGATATTATCAGTGATGAAGGAGATGCCTATGTAACGCCTCATATGGGCCATAGTCACTGGATTGGAAAAGACAGCCTTTCTGATAAGGAAAAAACTGCGGCTCAATCTTATACTAAAGAAAAAGGTATTTTACCTCCATCTCCAGACGCAGATGCTCAAGCAAATCCAACTGGAGATAGTGCAGCGGCCATTTACAATCGTGTGAAAGGGGAAAAACGAATTCCACTCGTTCGACTTCCATACATGGTTGAGCATACAGTAGAAGTTAAATGGTAATTTGATTATTCCTCACAAGGATCATTACCATAACATTAAATTTGCTTGGTTTGATGATCATTCATACAAGGCTCCAAATGGTTATACTCTGGAAGACTTATTTGCGACGATTAAGTATTATGTTGAACATCCTGATGAACGTCCACATTCTAATGACGGATGGGGAAATGCCAGCGAGCATGTCTTAGGTAAGAAAGACCACAGTGAAGATCCCAAAAAGAACTTCAAAGCGGATGAAGAACCAGTAGAGGAAACACCTGCTGAGCCAGAAGTCCCTCAAGTAGAGACTGAAAAAGTAGAAGCCAAGCTCAAAGAAGCAGAAGCTTTACTTGCTAAAGTAACAGATGCTAGTCTGAAAGGCAATGCGACAGAAACCCTAGCTGGTTTACGAAATAATTTGAGCCTGCAAACCATGGATAATAATGGTATCATGGCAGAAGCAGAAAAATTACTTGCGTTGTTAAAAGGTAGTAATCCTTCACCTGTAAATAAGGAAAAAACAAACTAATGAAAAATGGGAGTCTCGATAAAGGGGCTTTCATTTTTATTATGTATATACGAAAAATTCTTGACAAGCAGTACTAAAAAGAGTAAACTATTAACTAGTTAATTAACTGGTTTATTATTTTATAGTGAATCAAATAGAGTTAAGAAAAGAGGAAAGAATGAAAATCAATAAAAAATATCTAGCTGGGTCAGCAGCAGCACTTGTTTTAAGTGTCTGTGCTTATGAACTAGGTTTGCATCAAGCTCAAACTGTAAAAGAAAATAACCGTGTTTCATATATAGATGGTAAACAACCAAGCCAAAAGGCAGAAACTTTGACACCTGATGAAGTCAGTAAAAAAGAAGGTATTAATGCCGAGCAAATTGTTATCAAGATTACGGATCAAGGTTATGTGACTTCTCATGGAGACCATTATCATTACTATAATGGCAAGGTTCCTTATGATGCTATCATCAGTGAAGAACTGCTCATGAAAGATCCAAATTATCAGTTGAAGGATTCAGATATTGTCAATGAAATCAAGGGTGGCTATGTGATTAAGGTAGATGGTAAGTATTATGTCTATCTTAAGGATGCAGCGCATGCTGATAATGTTCGCTCAAAAGAAGAAATTACTCGTCAGAAGCAGGAACACAGTAGTAATCACGGAGGTGGTTCTAGCGATAATGCGGTAGTAGCTGCTAGAGCTCAAGGCCGCTATACAACGGATGATGGTTATATCTTTAATGCATCTGATATTATAGAAGATACAGGTGATGCCTATATCGTTCCTCATGGCAATCATTTCCACTATATTCCTAAGAGTGACTTGTCTGCCAGTGAATTAGCTGCGGCCCGAGCCTTCCTAGCTGGGAAAGGTAATCAACCAAGCTCAGTTGGGTATCGTCCTTCAACAAATTCTTCTAGCAGTAGCGCATCAGAGACATCGAATAGTAGTTCATATGGACAAACGAATCAAAGCAATGTTGAGGCAAATACCAGAAGATGGACTCCAAGTGTTAGCCCACAAGTGGATAATAGCTATCAAGCTAGTCCGAGTGAAGACGTATCCAGTCTCTTGAAACAGCTTTATGCCTTGCCGCTTAGCCAACGACATGTGGAATCAGATGGGCTTGTCTTTGATCCAGCGCAGATTACAAGAAAAACTGCAAATGGTGTTGCAGTGCCACACGGAGATCATTATCACTTTATCCCTTATTCTCAAATGTCTGATTTAGAGCAGAAGATTGCGAGAATGATTTCTGAAAATTATCAAGGGAATCATACTACTGCAGGTGGTAAAGAATTAAAACCAATTCCGACTCCAAGCCTTCCAAATCCAACTCCGACTCCAATCCCTGCTCCAGAGCCTACCCCAATACCAAGTCCACAACCTGTACCAACTCCTCAACCAACTCCTCAACCAACTCCTCAACCAACTCCTCAACCAACTCCTCAACCAACTCCTCAACCAACTCCTCAACCAACTCCAAGCAATCCAATTGATGGAAAATTAGTAAAACAGGTGATTCGAAAGGTGGTTGATGGTTATGTCTTCGAAGAAAATGGAATTTCGCGTTATATTTCTGCCAAAGAACTTTCAGCAGAAACTGTTGCAGCCATTGATGATAAACTTGCCAAACAAGAAAGTTTGTCTCATGAGTTAGGAGCTAAGAAAACCAATCTTGCATCTGGTGATCAAAAATTTTACAACAAAGTTTATGATTTACTAGCAACAGTTCATCAAGATTTGATTTCCAATAAAGGACGCCAAGCTGATTTTGACGCTTTGGATAGACTATTGGAACGTCTCAACGATGAGTCAAGTGATAAAGTCAAGTTAGTTGATGATATCCTTGCTTTTCTAGCGCCGATTCGTCATCCAGAACGTTTAGGAAAACCAAATGCACAAATAGCTTACACAGATGATGAGATTCAAGTAGCCAAGTTGGCAGGCAAGTATACAACAGAAGATGGCTATATCTTTGATCCCCATGATATAACCAGTGATGAGGGGGATGCCTATGTAACTCCGCATATGAGCCACAGTCATTGGATTAAGAAAGATAGTTTGTCTGAAGCTGAAAGAGCAGCAGGTCAAGCTTATGCTAAAGAGAAAGGTTTGACGCCTCCTTCAACAAATCATCAAAGTTCAGGAAATACTGAGGCTAAGGGAGCAGAAGCGATTTACAATCGAGTAAAAGCAGCTAAGAAGGTACCACTTGATCGTATGCCTTACAATCTCCAACATACTGTGGAAGTTAAAAATGGCAGTTTGATTATACCTCATTATGACCATTACCATAACATCAAATTTGAGTGGTTTGACGAAGGACTTTATGAGGCACCTAAGGGGTATAGTTTAGAAGAGCTATTTGAAACTGTGAAGTATTATGTCGAACATCCAAACGAACGTCCGCATTCAGATAGTGGTTGGGGCAATGCGAGCGACCATGTTCAAAGAAACCACAATAGTCAAGCTGCTAACAATCAAACAGAGAAACCAACAGAGGAGAAACCTCAGACAGAAAAAATTGAGGAGGAAAAACCTCGCGAAGAAAAACCGAAAAATGAGAAAGCAGAATCTCCAAAACCAAAAGAACCAGTGGAATCAGAAGAAGAATCACCATCGGAACCAGAGGAACCTCAGATTGAAACTGAAAAGGTTGAAGAAAAACTGAGAGAGGCGGAAGAGTTACTTAAAAAGATTAAGGATCCAATTCTTAAGTCCAATGCCAACGAAACTCTCACAGGATTAAAAAATAACCTGTTATTTGGTTCTCAGGACAACAATACTATTATGGCAGAAGCTGAAAAGCTATTAGTCTTGTTAAAGGAGAGTAAGTAACTATACAACTATTATAGAAGATAAAAAGGGAGCAGAATATGGATTCTGTTCTCTTTTTTATGAAATTGTGTAAAAATTCTTGACATATTTTCTAAATAAAGATAAACTATTTACTAGTTAATTAAATGGTTAAACACTAGTTAAGGAGTTATAGTGAAAAAGAGGACGATTTTAGTATTGATGACCAGTGTATTGGCTCTGGTATTAGCTGCTTGTGGTCAAAAGGAAAGCCAGTCAGGTAAAGGTATGAAAATTGTGACCAGTTTATCCTATCTATGCCATGGTCAAGGAAGTATCTGGTGACTTGAATGATGTTCGAATGATTCAGTCAAGTAGCGGAATTCACTCCTTCGAACCTTCGGCAAATGATATCGCAGCCATCTATGATGCAGATGTCTTTGTTTACCATTCTCATACGCTCGAATCTTGGGCAGGAAGTTTAGATCCCAATCTAAAAAAATCCAAAGTTAAGGTTTTAGAGGCTTCAGAAGGAATGACCTTGGACCGAGTCCCTGGTCTAGAAGATGTAGAAGCAGGTGAGGGAGTTGATGAAAAAACGCTCTATGACCCTCACACTTGGCTAGATCCTGACAAAGCTGGCGAAGAAGCCCAAATTATCGCTGATAAACTTTCAGAGGTTGATAGTGAGCATAAAGAAACTTATCAAAAAAATGCGCAAGCTTTTATCAAAAAAGCTCAAGAATTGACTAAGAAATTCCAGCCTAAATTTGAAAAAGCGACTCAGAAAACCTTTGTAACACAACATACAGCCTTTTCTTATCTAGCGAAGAGATTTGGACTTAATCAACTTGGTATTGCAGGTATCTCTCCTGAACAAGAACCAAGTCCACGACAACTAACAGAAATTCAGGAATTTGTTAAAACCTATAAGGTTAAAACGATTTTTACAGAAAGTAATGCTTCTTCGAAAGTAGCTGAAACTCTTGTCAAATCAACAGGTGTGGGTCTTAAAACTCTGAATCCTTTAGAGGCAGATCCACAAAACGACAAGACTTATCTAGAAAACCTAGAAGACAATATGAGTATTTTAGCAGAAGAATTGAAATGAGGAGATTATGAAAATAAATAAGAAGAAACTTGCTGCTGGTGCAGCTGTTGTCCTTTCTTTAAGTCTTTGTATTTATGCATTGAATCAACATCAGACAGGAGAGAATAAAGATACGAATCGTGTATCTTATGTCGATGGGAAACAAGACACTCCAAAAACAGAGACACAAACACCAGATCAAGTTAGCAAAAAAGAAGATATTCAGGCTGAACAGATTGTTGTGAAAATCACTGATCAAGGTTATGTGACTTCACACGGTGATCATTTCCATTATTATAATGGGAAAGTTCCTTTTGATGCGATTTTCAGTGAAGAACTTTTGATGAAAGATGCCAATTATCAACTTAAAGACGCTGATATTGTCAACGAAGTCAAAGGTGGTTACATTATCAAGGTGGATGGTAAGTATTATGTTTACCTTAAGGATGTGGCACATGCGGACAACGTTCGTTCGAAGGACGAAATTGAACGTCAAAAACAAGGACATACTCACGATGCACCAACATCTAATAGTGCAGTGGCGCTTGCTCAATCTCAAGGTCGCTATACTACTGATGATGGCTACATCTTTAATGCATCTGATATTATAGAGGATACTGGTGATGCTTATATCGTCCCTCACGGAGGGCATTACCACTACATTCCAAGAGTTCCTTGTCTGCTAGTGAATTGGCTGCAGCTCAAGCTTATCTCTCTGGAACGAGAAATGAGCCTAGTGTGACTGACTATCGTCCAAGTACAAATGGGAATGGTCAAACTACCAAGCCTATTCAACAGGCTGAAATACCAAGTAATAAATCCGAGAGTCTTCAAAGTCTATTACAGCAGCTTTATGCTCTTCCAAGTACTCAACGATATGCTGAATCGGATGGTTTGACTTTTGACCCTGCTAAGATTTTAAGCAGGACACCGAGTGGTGTAGCGATTCCTCATGGAAATCACTATCATTTCATCCCCTATACAAAGCTTTCTGCATTAGAAGAAAAGATTGCGAGAATGATTCCTCTAGCTAGTGACAGTGTGAAACCAACACCATTGGAGAATCCAAGCAAACCAGCAGAAAAACCTACTCAGCAAAACCATCATCATGAGCAAGATGGTGACCATGATCATGCTTTTGATGCAGATAGAGTCATAAGTGAGGATGCGGCAGGCTTGTCATGACTCATGGTGATCACAATCATTACTTCTTTAAGAAGGATCTAACACCAGGACAAATCAAGGCCGCGCAGGATCATTTGAGAGGTAAAACGCCAGTAACACCAAGCCCAGCCCATGATGATGGACACGATAAAGACAATCATGGCCACAAATATGATGAAGACCATGCTCACGGTTTTGATGCCGATCATGTCATCAGTGAGGATGAGCAAGGTTTTGTCATGTCACACGGTGACCATAATCATTATTTCTTCAAGAAGGACTTGACAGCAGACCAAATTAAGGCAGCTCAAGATCATTTAAGAGGTAAGACGCCAGTAACACCAAGTCCATCTCATGATGATCACGATGAAGAAGATCATGCTCACCATCACGGTGAAGACCATGCTCACGGTTTTGATGCCAATAGCGTCATCAGTGAAGATGTGTCAGGCTTTGTCATGAGTCACGGTGACCACAATCATTACTTCTTTAAGAAGGATCTAACACCAGAACAAATCAAGGCAGCGCAGGATCATTTGAGAGGTAAAACGCCAGTAACACCAAGTCCAGCCCATGATGATCACGATGAAGATACACACGGTCATCACCATGATGAACATGGCCATGATTTTGATGTCAATCGAATTATCAGTGAAGATGCGGCAGGCTTTGTCATGACTCATGGTGACCATAATCATTACTTCTTCAAGAAGGATTTGACAGCGGAGCAAATTAAGGCTGCACAGGATCATCTGAAAAGTAAAACGCCAGTAACACCAAGCCCAGCCCATGATGATGGACACGATAAAGACAATCATGGCCACAAACATGATGAAGACCATGCTCACGGTTTTGATGCTAATCGTGTCATCAGTGAGGATGAGCAAGGCTTTATTATGAGTCATGGTGACCATAATCATTACTTCTTCAAGAAGGATTTGACTGCTGATCAAATCAAGGCAGCGCAAGTCCACTTGAAAGAGGCAAATACAGCAACACCAAATCCAGCTCATGATGACGATGAAGATCATCATGGACACCATCATGATGAAGACCATGCTCACGGTTTTGATGACGATCGTGTCATCAGTGAGGATGAGCAAGGTTTTGTCATGACTCATGGTGACCACAATCATTACTTCTTTAAGAAGGATCTAACACCAGAACAAATCAAGGCAGCGCAGGATCATTTGAGAGGTAAAACGCCATCAGTACCAAGTCCAGCCCATGATGATGAACACGATAAAGATAATCATGGCCACAAACATGGTGAAGACCATGATCACGGTTTTGATACCAATAGCGTCATCAGTGAGGATGAGAGAGGTTTTGTAATGAGTCACGGTGATCATAATCATTACTTCTATAAGAAAGATTTGACAGCGGAGCAAATTAAGGCCGCCCAAGATTATCTGAAAAGTAAAACGCCAGTAACGCCAAGCACAGCAAATGATGATGAACACGATAAAGATAATCATGGTCGCAAACATGATGAAGATCATGATCACGGTTTTGATGCCGATCGTGTCATCAGTGAGGACGAGCAAGGTTTTGTCATGAGTCACGGAGACCACAATCATTACTTCTTCAAGAAAGATTTGACAGCAGAGCAAATTAAGGCTGCACAAGACCATTTGAAAACACATCATGATGCAGAGCCTGTAAAACCTCTTGCTAAAACGGTAGAATCTTTCTCAAGAGATGCTAGCGATGAAGAAAAGATTGCTTATATTTCTAAGACCTACGGTGTTCCACTTGAAGCTATTAGAATTTCAAACGGTTTCTTTGTCTTTGGAAATCCAGACCAAGCCTACGATCCAACTCATATCCACCCATATGCTGTTCGTAAGGAACATGTTCGTTTGCCACTCCAAACTGGCAATCCAGAGCTTGATTTCCTAAATGAACTCTATACCACTGCTTTGCGAGATGGTGTGTCTCCTTACAGTTTACAGGTAGAAAATGGTAGTTTTGTGATTCCTCATGGTGACCATAATCACTACATCAAGGTTCAAACTAAGGGGTATGAAGTGGCTTTGAAAAACAAGATTCCAGCTCTACAATCCAATTATCAACCTGGAGCTTTTTGATGAGAAGGCAGTCTTGGAAAAAAAGTGGATCAACTTCTAGCTGATAGCAGAAGTATCTACAAAGACAAGCCTATCGAACAAAGACAGATTGAGTTAGCTTTTAGGCCAGTTTACTGAAAAACATGAAGAAACTTGCAACTAACTCTACAGCAGGTTATCTTGCAACCCTTGATCTCTTTGATAAGCAATATATCCATATTGATGAAAGTGTCAAACCTATTGAAACCAGTGCTCTAGATAAGAAATATCAGGTCTTGATTGATAAAATCAATACACTGGATACAGACTCTTATGGACTTCCAAAGAAAGACCTTCTCGTTCGACTCCAAGAAGCTAAATTAGCTAAAGATGAAGCTGCTTTAGCAGCTGTTGAATCACAACTTCAAGCTCTTCAAGACTTTAATGATCGAACAGGTGTTACAACAGTTGAATACATCAAGTATTTCTACGAACACGTAAATGACGGTCGTTTGAGTGATGAACTTCGTAATAAAGTAGCTCAGTTGACTTGGACCTTGTATCAATCTCAATCCTTCCTTAAGGCAGCAGAATTGAACAAATTATTCCCAAGCATCTATCAGGCAAAACAAGAAGTGGAAGAAGCTTTGAAAGCTCAACCAACTACTGCTAAATCGATTCAGACTGTTCTAGATACTGAAAAAGTAGATAACCAAACTGCCAAGACAGCTATTTATGGCTTCTTGAAAGAATTGTACGGAGACTTTATGCCTGAAGAACATGTCAATCACGTTAGCAAGGAAGAAGTAGAAAGTCTTTTGAGCAAGGCAAATCAACTCTTGGAACAAATCCAAGAAGAAGGAATCAGACAATCCTTGGCAGAAGAAGTAGAAAATCTCAAAGCTGCCACAAACAAGGCTGACGCAGACTTGGATGAAGTAAACAGTCAGGTAAAAGATGTCTTGACTCGTATCGCTAGCGCCCTTCAACAAGAAAAGGAAAATGCTGAGCAAGATCCTCAGACACTTGTACTCTATCAAAAACTCTACGATATTCTTATGTCGCTTCATGCTTATTTAGAAAACAATAAGGGTTCTGATGCAGACTTTGATAAGGTGGATGCATTACTAGATCAACTTTCTGCTAAGAGTAAGGATAAAGCCGCTTTACTTGAATTGACAAAAGCTATTTTAGTCTTGAATCAAGAAATCAAGTCAAAATCAAGCGCAAGTGAAGAAGCAACTCCAGCAATAAATGCCGAAGCAAATGGTGATAAGACCAGTGCTGAGAACCGACCAAACGTAGTTGCAGAATCTAACAGTGAAACTGCTAGCGACGAAAACAAAGCAAGCAATACAACAGACTCTAAACCTGCTGAATCAGCTTCAGAAAAGGAAACAACAGAATCTACAACAAGTACTGGAAATCAAGAAAAACCAGCAGAATAAAAAAGAAAGGCGAAGTAGCTGAGCTACCTCGTCTTTTTAGTCTCTATAAGCGACGATACCAATGATGGTATCAACTGCACGTTCCATGGTCTGAAGGCTGACGTATTCAAAACGTCCGTGCATATTTTCTCCTCCTGCAAAGATATTAGGAGTTGGGATTCCCATAAAGGAAATCTTAGAGCCGTCTGTCCCTCCACGAATTGGTTCGATAATAGGAGTGATACCTAAATCTTCCATAACGGATTTAGCAATGGTAATTGGAGTCATATCTTTTTCAATGACTTCTTTCATATTGTAGTACTGGTCTGTCAAGTTTAGAGTGACGCGGTCGCTACCAAGTTCTTGATTCATCTTATCAGTGATAGACTGCATAGCTGCTTTACGCGCTTCAAAGGCATCTTTTTCAAAATCACGAATGATGTAGCTTGCACGCGCTTCCTCAACACTACCTGTCACATCCATAAGATGATAGAATCCTTGGTAACCATCCGTTAACTCAGGTCGGTCATTCTCTGGAAGTTGATTATGAAAATCAATTGCTAACTGAAGGGCGTTGACCATTTGTCCTTTGGCGGTACCAGGGTGGACATTGCGTCCTTGGAAATGCAATTCAGCCCCAGCTGCTGAAAAAGTTTCGTACTGAAGCTCACCTAGTGGCCCACCATCAACTGTGTAGGCAAAATCAACATCAAAATCTTCTGCATCAAATTTATTAGCACCGACACCGATTTCTTCATCTGGACCAAAACCAACACGAATCTCACAGTGTTTGATTTCAGGATGGGCAGTCAGATATTCAATAGCAGTCATAATTTCAGCAATACCTGACTTGTCATCAGCTCCTAGTAAGGTTGTTCCATCTGTTGTGATGAGTGTTTGTCCTGGATATTTTTCAAGACTCTTAAAGTCAGCTGGATCGAGTTTGAAATCAGAATTTCCAAGTTCAATCACACCCCCATCGTAGTTTTCAATTACCTGAGGATTAACTCTTTCGGCATTAAAATCAGCAGTATCCATGTGGGAGATGAAGCCAATTTTTCGTGTTAAAGACGGATCGTTGGCTGGCAAAGTTCCAATAGCAAAACCATTTGGTAGATAATAAACATTTTGTAATCCAACACGTTTCATTTCAGGAATTAGGACATTTGTCGCGAAGTCAACCTGACTCTGCGTACTTGGAGTAGTAGTAGAGTGTTCATCAGAGCGCGTGTTGACCTTAACGTAAGTTAAGAAGCGGTCCAAGAGATTGGGGTAAGTCATAAAAAACTCCTTTTGAATTCATTTTTTCCATTGTATCATATAAAGAAAGAAAAACAAAAGACAGAAGTTAGGGAAATTCGCTATGTTAGCGTTTACTTATCAACGAATTAATGATAAAATAAACTTGATAAAAATATCACAAGGAAGTAGTTATGAAAAAAGCAATTTTAATGATGACATTCGGTTCGCCAGAAGAGATTACCTTTGAAGGTGTGGCTGATTTTTTCACAAATATTCGTCGTGGAGTGAGACCTCAAGACCATGAAATTCAAACACTCTATGATAATTATGTACGTATTGGAGGTACTCCTCTGCAAAAAATTACCCGTGAAGAGGTTGCCTTGGTAGAAGCTAGGTTGGGGGATGAATACGGTGTTTATTTTGCTAATAAGTTTTCCAAACCTTTTATTCCAGATGTGATTGGTCAGATGGAAGCAGACGGAATCGAGCAGTGTATTTGCTTGATTTTGGAGCCCCATTATTCTTTCTACTCTGTCATGGGTTATGAGAAATTTTTAGAAAGCAAGCAAATTCAATTTTTGGTCATTAAGGACTGGTATCAGGAAGAAGTGCTCTTAAACTATTGGGCAGATGAAATTGCTAAGATTTTAAAAGAAGAAGTGAAGCAAGATAGCTTTAAAGTCGTCTTTTCAGCCCATAGTGTACCAATTTTTGCCTTGGATTTTGGAGACCCTTATATCGACCAAATTTTTGAAAATAGCAAGTTAGTTGCTGAAAAACTAGGTTTGAGTTCTGAGCAGTATACTAACACTTGGCAAAGTGAAAGCGATATCGGGATTCCATGGATTAAGCCAGATGTCTTGGAGTATCTCAGAGAACAGACAGAACATCCAGATCATTATATTTTTGTTCCTATCAGCTTCATCAGCGAGCACATTGAGGTCTTGTTTGACAATGATGTGGAATGTTATGACTTGTGTCAGGAATTGGGGGTGAACTATCATCGTCCACCAATGCCAAATACAGATTCTCGTTTGATTGATGCCTTGATTAGTACAGTCAGAGCCAATGAACATCAAGAATTTAAGGAATTTCTTCCAGAAGAAGAAACTTTTGATGAGTTAGTTCCTTCAGATGAGACGAAAAATATCTTGGCCGAATCTGAAGATTTACAAATGCCGGAATTTGTGAAAAAACTGATTGAGAAAAAAGGTCGGGAAAATGTTAAGATGCCTTATCTTATTAAGAAAATGCTTGAAAAAGCAGGTAAGTTACCAAAAGAGTAAAGAAAAAAGGATTTAGCTTTACGCTAGATCCTTTTAATCGATTATTTTTTCTCAAGAAGGGCTTTGATTTCTTGAAGTACTTCCAACTCAGTTGGACCAGCTGGAGCTTCTTCAGCAGCTTCTTTCTTAGTAAGGCTTTGAGCTTTTTCAATACCTTTAATAACGAAGAAGAGAACAGTACCGATAACTAGGAAGTTGATAACAGCACTCAAGAATTTACCATATGTAACACCATTCCAAGCAAGCTCAGCGATGTTTTGTACTTTCGCAGCTTCCAAGGCTGGATTCAAAATAAGTGGAGTGATGATATCGTTAACAAGTGATGTAACGATTGCACCAAAAGCAGAGGCAATAATCACACCGACAGCAAGGTCAACAACATTACCATGAAGCAAAAAAATGCTTTTAAGATCTTTTAACATTTTCATAATTTCCTTTTCAAAAAAATTTTTACACTTAATTATATATTAATTAAGAAGTTCTTGCAAGCTATATGTTTAAAAATTTTTTTCTTATTTTTTTAAAAAAATAAATACCTTACTAAGAATGTAATTGAGGATAATTATCAAGAATTGTGCAATAACTGTTTCAATACCATTCACTCTATTAATATTATTATTTACAAATTGCCCGATAATATTAGGAAACTGAGTTACAAAGAGAAAAGTTAAAAACAAGTCTAAAAGAAAAGTAGAAAGACGTGCTATAGTAAATTTTACTAAACGAATTGACCAATTCTCTCTGGCTTGCTTAAAGACAAGCCTATCATTTGTAATAAATGCAAATAGGATACCGATACTATTTGCTAGTCCAGTAGCAAGCAGTTCTCTATGAGTTAGTTGATAAATGACTAATCTAGATAGAATGGAGACAAGAGTAGTAGCTATTCCAAAAAAAAGATAGGCTAAGAGCTCATTTACTAAGAGACTTTGAATGCGTTTTTTCATGCTTTTAGTATAGCATAAAGCAGGCTATTGTGCTATACTAGTAAGGTTGATTCAAGCAACCCTTGGTGCTTAGCTTCTTTCACCAAGCATATTATACGCGGGAAACCGCCAAAGGAGAAAAAATGAAAAAATTAACTATTCGTGATGTTGCAGATATTGCAATCGTCGCTGCTATCTATGTCGTTTTGACTGTTACACCGCCCCTAAATGCCATCAGCTATGGTGCTTATCAGCTTCGTATTTCAGAAATGATGAACTTTATGGCTTTTTACAATCCTAAGTACATCATCGGAGTTACTATCGGTTGTATGATTGCTAATTTCTTTAGCTTCGGACCGCTAGATGTCTTTGTTGGTGGTGGATCAACCTTAGTATTCCTCAGTCTAGGTGTTTGGCTTTTTGCAAAATACAGCAAAGATTACCTCTTTAATGGATTGATTCGAAAAGATCATTTCTTCTTCTCAATCCTCTTTTCAATTTCTATGTTTACTATCGCTGCCGAGTTAAATATTGTAGCAGAATTACCATTTTTCCTTACTTGGTTTACAACAGGAATTGGTGAATTTGCCTCATTAATTATTGGTGCGATTATCATTGGTAAAATTGGTCGTCGAATCGATTTAAGCAAATAGAAGAAGATAAGCTAGGTAGCTCTTACCTGGCTTTTTCTTATGGAAAATATCTAAGGAAACTTGACAAGATTTTCTAACTATAGTATACTTTTTAGGTAAGCTGATTTAGCTCAGTTGGCAGAGCGCATCCATGGTAAGGATGAGGTCGCCGGTTCAATCCCGGCAATTAGCATGATATTTACAGGGAAACTCTTGAACACAAGAGTTTTTTCTTATGCTCACGAGAAAAATTCTGACTTTTGTATAATAAAAGTCATCCTGCAAAAATTTTTTATTGACAAAACCACTTATTTCTAGTAATATAATAGACGCGATGAGTCGATAGGTAGTCTTCGGACTACTATTGAGCATAAGGAGGTCATAACGCAGGAGCGGACCTTGATGAGTTGTGTGAACCTGCTCATCACATGAAGATGCCTCTTAGTCCCTAGTCTAGCGACTGGGGATTTTTATTTTCCAAAAAATGATGAAAAAGCTTTGCAATTCATGGAAAAAGTAGTATAATACATCTATTATAGAAATTTTTAGAAAATTCCGAAAGAGGTTATTTATGGGATATACAGTTGCTGTAGTCGGCGCGACAGGTGCTGTCGGAGCTCAGATGATAAAAATGTTGGAAGAATCAACACTTCCAATCGATAAAATTCGTTTACTTGCTTCTGCACGTTCAGCAGGCAAGACTTTGAAATTTAAAGATCAAGATATTACGATTGAAGAGACGACTGAAACAGCTTTTGAAGGAGTTGATATTGCACTCTTTTCAGCAGGTGGTTCTACATCAGCTAAGTATGCACCATACGCAGTGAAAGCTGGAGCGGTAGTAGTAGATAATACATCTTACTTCCGTCAAAATCCAGATGTTCCTTTGGTTGTTCCAGAGGTCAATGCTCATGCACTTGATGCTCACAACGGAATCATTGCCTGCCCTAACTGTTCAACAATCCAAATGATGGTAGCTCTCGAGCCAGTTCGCCAAAAATGGGGCTTGGACCGTATCATTGTTTCAACTTACCAAGCAGTTTCAGGTGCTGGTATGGGAGCAATTCTTGAGACACAACGTGAACTTCGTGAAGTCTTGAATGATGGTGTAACCCCACGTGATTTGCATGCGGAAATCTTGCCTTCAGGTGGTGACAAGAAACACTATCCTATCGCCTTCAATGCTCTTCCACAAATTGATGTCTTCACTGACAATGATTACACTTACGAAGAGATGAAGATGACTAAGGAAACTAAGAAAATCATGGAAGATGATAGCATTGCAGTATCTGCAACATGTGTGCGTATTCCAGTCTTATCAGCTCACTCTGAGTCTGTTTACATCGAAACAAAAGAAGTGGCTCCAATCGAAGAAGTGAAAGCAGCTATCGCAGCCTTCCCAGGTGCTGTTCTTGAAGATGATGTGGCTCATCAAATCTATCCGCAAGCCATCAATGCAGTGGGTTCTCGTGATACCTTTGTTGGTCGTATCCGTAAAGACTTGGATGCAGAAAAAGGAATCCACATGTGGGTTGTTTCTGATAACCTGCTCAAAGGTGCTGCTTGGAACTCAGTTCAGATTGCTGAAACCCTTCATGAACGTGACTTGGTTCGTCCAACAGCTGAATTGAAATTTGAATTAAAATAGTCATATCGTTTAGGAGTTCAGATGAACTCCTTCTTTGAAATAGAGAGGTGTTTCTCATGTCTTATCAAGATTTAAAAGAGTGTAAATCATCACAGCCTTTATTACTCCCTTCCACGAGGATGGTTCCATCAACTTTGATGCCATTCCAGCCTTGATTGAGCATCTGTTGGCGCATCATACGGATGGAATTCTTCTCGCAGGTACCACTGCTGAGAGTCCAACCTTGACCCACGATGAAGAGTTGGAGCTCTTTGCGGCTGTACAAAAAGTTGTCAATGGACGTGTTCCTTTGATTGCGGGTGTGGGTACCAATGATACGCGTGACTCTATTGAGTTTGTCAAAGAAGTCGCGGAATTTGGTGGTTTTGCTGCTGGGCTTGCTATTGTACCTTACTACAACAAACCTTCTCAAGAAGGAATGTATCAGCACTTTAAGGCGATTGCGGATGCTTCTGACTTACCTATTATTATCTATAATATTCCAGGTCGTGTGGTTGTCGAGTTGACTCCAGAAACCATGCTTCGCTTGGCTGATCATCCAAATATTATTGGTGTCAAAGAATGTACTAGCTTGGCTAATATGGCTTACTTGATTGAGCACAAACCAGAAGAGTTCTTAGTGTATACTGGTGAAGATGGAGATGCTTTCCATGCCATGAACCTTGGTGCAGATGGGGTTATTTCTGTTGCCTCCCATACAAATGGGGATGAAATGCACGAGATGTTTATGGCCATTGAAGAAAGCGATATGAAGAAAGCCGCAGCAATTCAGCGTAAGTTCATTCCTAAAGTTAATGCTCTCTTCTCTTATCCAAGTCCTGCTCCTGTCAAGGCCGTTCTCAACTATATGGGATTTGAAGCTGGTCCAACTCGTCTACCTCTTGTTCCAGCACCAGAAGAAGATGCCAAACGCATTATCAAGGTTGTTGTAGATGGCGACTACGAAGCAACTAAGGCAACTGTAACAGGTGTCTTAAGACCAGATTACTAATAAAGACAATAAAATCCATGACCGAATGAACGATCATGGATTTCTTATTTTCCTAAACAGAATTGGCTAAAGAGTTGGGTAATGAGTTCATCAGGAGCAGCATCCCCAGTGATTTCTCCGAGGATTTCCCAAGTACGAGTCAAGTCAACTTGAAGCAAGTCAACTGGCATCCCCAGTTCCAGACCTTCATTAACAGCTTGAAGGCTTTCAACAGCCTTTTCAATTAAGGAAATGTGACGTGCGTTAGACAAGTAAGTAGCGTCTTGCTCAACAAAACCAGCATTTTCAAAGAAGAGGTTGTTGATTCTCTCTTCGATTTTATCGATGTTTTGATTTTTAAGAACTGAAATACGAATAACGTCTTCAGGCAGTTTCGAAGTTTCAATCGTTTCTGGTAGGTCGGTTTTATTTAGAAGTATAATTCGGTTGGTATCCTGACTGATTTCTAAGAGTTGTCTGTCTTGAACAGTCAGTGGTTCACTAGCGTTTAGCACTAGTAGAACTAGGTCAGCTTCCTTGAGGGCTTTTTCGAACGCTCAACACCGATTTGTTCAACGATATCATCCGTTTCACGGATACCAGCTGTGTCAATCAATTTTAGAGGAACACCGTTGATGTTGACGTATTCTTCAATGACATCACGTGTCGTACCAGCAATATCTGTGACGATAGCCTTGTCCTCACGCAAGAGGTTGTTGAGAAGGCTTGATTTCCCAACGTTGGGGCGTCCGATGATAGCTGTTGAAATTCCCTCACGGAGGATTTTGCCGCGACGGGCTGTCCTAAGGAGATTAGTTAGCAATTGCTCAAACTCCATAGTCTTCTCACGGACAACAGCAGTAGTGGCTTCCTCAACATCGTCGTACTCAGGATAATCAATATTGACCTCGACTTGGGCAAGTGTATTGAGGATTTCTTGACGGGTATTATTGATAAGATCAGAAAGGGAACCATCAAGTTGTTTGACCGCAATGTTCATGGCCTTGTCTGTCTTGGCACGGATGATATCCATCACTGCCTCGGCCTGTGTCAAGTCTACACGACCGTTTAAAAAGGCACGTTTAGTAAATTCACCAGGTTCAGCCAATCGAGCTCCTTCACGGATAGCTAGCTGGAGAATCTCATTGGTCACTGCAATCCCACCGTGGGTGTTAATCTCGATAATATCTTCACGAGTGAAGGTTTTTGGAGATTTCATGGCTCCCACCATGACCTCGTCCATGACTTTACCAGTCAGAGGATCAACAATGTGACCGTAGTTGAGAGTGTGGCTGGCAACCTTGTTCAAGTCTTTTCCTTTAAAAATCTTTTGCGCAATAGCAAAACTTTCTGTTCCGCTCAGACGGACAATACCAATAGCCCCTTCGCCTAGTGGAGTAGAGATAGCAGCGATGGTATCAAATTCACGTGTAATCATAATGTTTCCTTTAATTAATAGCTCTTTTCTTGGAAAGTTTTCCAAGTCTCTTTTCAAATTGTAACAAATTTGGACTATTTCTTCAATGGATGCTACTTGGAGATTGAAAAAGCCTAAGCATTTCTGCTTAAGCTAGCTTATTTGGTGCGCATTTCCCCTTGTGGGAAGTAAGTCCCTTCTGGCATGTCGTTGATGATGACATGGACAGCAGATTGAGGTGCTCCAGTGTTGCGAACAACAGCTTCCGTTACTTCCTTAGCAAGAGCCTTCTTTTGTTCGAGCGTGCGTCCTTCAAATAAATCGATGCGTACAAATGGCATAATAGCTTCCTCCACTAGTTTTTGATTTCTTCTATTTTACCACATTTTGCCGTTTAAAGCTTAAGAAAATTATGATATACTAGAATGTAGCAAAAATTTAGAAATGGACGTGAAGCAAGAAACATGGCACAGTTGTATTATCGTTATGGGACCATGAACTCTGGTAAGACGATTGAGATTCTCAAGGTGGCCTATAACTATGAGGAGCAAGGAAAAGGTGTTGTGATTATGACCTCAGCTCTTGATACTCGTGACGGTGTTGGCTATGTGTCGAGTCGTATTGGCATGAAACGCCCTGCCATTGCGATTGAGGAAACAACTGATATCTTCGGCTATATCCGAGACTTATCAGAAAAACCTTACTGTGTTTTGGTCGATGAAGCCCAGTTTCTCAAACGTCATCATGTTTATGACCTAGCTCGTGTTGTGGACGAGTTAGATATACCCGTCATGGCTTTGGTTTGAAAAATGATTTTCGCAATGAACTGTTCGAAGGTTCCAAGTATCTCTTGCTCTTAGCAGACAAGATTGACGAAATCAAGACCATTTGCCAGTATTGTAAGAAAAAGGCGACTATGGTTTTGCGAACACAGGATGGACTGCCCGTTTATGATGGTGAGCAGATTCAGATTGGTGGCAATGAAACCTATATCTCGGTTTGTCGTAAACATTATTTTGCCCCTGAAATCAATAAGGAGAATGAAGAAAAATGAACATCTATGATCAACTACAAGCTGTAGAAGACCGTTATGAAGAATTAGGAGAGTTGCTCAGTGACCCAGATGTGGTTTCGGACACCAAGCGTTTCATGGAGCTCTCAAAAGAAGAGGCTTCAAGCCGTGATACAGTGACGGCTTACCGAGAATACAAACAAGTCCTTCAAAACATCGTTGACGCTGAAGAAATGATTAAGGAATCAGGTGGAGATGCTGACTTGGAAGAAATGGCCAAGCAAGAACTCAAAGATGCCAAGGCTGAAAAGGAAGAATACGAAGAAAAACTGAAAATCTTGCTCCTTCCTAAAGATCCAAACGATGACAAGAATATCATCCTTGAAATCCGTGGAGCAGCTGGTGGAGATGAAGCAGCACTTTTCGCTGGGGATTTGCTAACCATGTACCAAAAGTATGCAGAAGCCCAAGGATGGCGCTTTGAAGTTATGGAAGCTTCTATGAACGGTGTCGGCGGTTTTAAAGAAGTGGTTGCCATGGTTTCGGGTCAATCTGTATACTCTAAACTCAAGTATGAATCAGGTGCCCACCGTGTGCAACGGGTCCCTGTGACAGAAAGCCAAGGTCGCGTACATACTTCGACAGCGACAGTTCTTGTCATGCCTGAAGTCGAAGAAGTAGAATACGATATTGATCCAAAAGACCTTCGTGTCGACATCTATCACGCCTCTGGTGCTGGTGGACAGAATGTCAATAAGGTTGCGACTGCCGTTCGTATCGTTCACTTGCCAACCAATATCAAGGTTGAGATGCAGGAAGAACGTACCCAGCAGAAAAACCGTGAGAAGGCCATGAAAATCATCCGTGCGCGTGTTGCTGACCACTTTGCACAAATTGCTCAGGATGAACAAGACGCTGAGCGTAAGTCAACAATCGGTACTGGTGACCGTTCAGAACGGATTCGTACTTATAACTTCCCACAAAACCGTGTCACAGACCACCGTATCGGCTTGACCCTCCAAAAACTAGATACCATTCTGTCTGGTAAATTGGACGAAGTTGTGGATGCCTTGGTGCTCTATGACCAAACACAAAAATTAGAAGAATTAAACCAATAATGAAATTAGCTCAATTATTTTCAGATTTTGAAGAAGAGTTGATAAGACAAGGAGAGGAAGCTGAAAGCCTCTCTTTTGTCTATCGTAGCCTGAAATCTATCTTTTACGGACTTTGTTTTTGCCCTCCAGCAGGAAGTGACGGAAGAGGAAGAAGTATTTGTAAAAAGAATTTTCCAACAGTTAGTAGATCATAAACCGGCACAGTATATCATTGGACAGGCAGATTTTTATGGAATGCAGTTAAATGTTGATGAGCGAGTATTGATCCCTCGTCCAGAAACAGAGGAGTTGGTGGAGCTTATCCTGGCTGAAAATCCTGAGACGAATCTTTCAGTTCTGGATATTGGAACAGGTAGTGGAGCTATTGCTCTCGCCTTAGCAAAAAAAGACCAGATTGGTCAGTGACAGCAGCAGATATTTCTCAAGATGCTTTAGATGTAGCCAGCGAAAATGTTAAAAATCAAAATCTTCAAATATTTTTTAAAAAATCTGACTGTTTTACAGAAATTTCTGAAAAATATGATATAATTGTTTCCAATCCACCCTATATCTCTCGTGAAGATGAGTCAGAGGTCGGCTTGAATGTCTTGCATTCGGAGCCTCATCTAGCTCTCTTTGCAGACGAGGATGGCCTAGCTATTTACCGTAGAATTGCGGAAGATGCAAAAGACTATCTCAAAGATGGTGGTAAGATTTACCTTGAAATTGGATACAAGCAAGGTCAAAGTGTTCCTGAACTTTTTAGGAAGCATTTTCCTGAAAAACGTGTAAGAACACTTAAGGACCAATTTGGTCAAGATAGGATGGTCGTGGTTGATGATGGGCAGGATTAAACAAGAGTTGGAAAATGGTGGAGCTGTTGTTCTGCCTACAGAGACAGTTTACGGTCTTTTTGCTAAGGCCTTAGATGAAAAAGCAGTTGACCATGTTTACCAGCTCAAACGTCGTCCAAGAGACAAGGCGCTTAATCTCAATATCGCCTCTCTAGAGGACATCTTGCATTTTTCTAAGAATCAGCCAACTTATCTTCAAAAACTTGTAGAGACCTTTTTACCAGGTCCCTTAACCATCATTCTAGAAGCCAATGACCGAGTTCCCTATTGGGTCAATTCTGGTCTTGCAACTGTTGGATTTCGGATGCCTAGTCATCCCATTACCCTTGATTTGATTCGAGAGACAGGTCCCTTGATTGGGCCGTCTGCCAATATTTCAGGTCGGGCGAGTGGAGTGACCTTTGCTCAAATTCTAGAGGATTTTGACCAAGAGGTTCTGGGGCTGGAAGACGATGCTTTTCTAACGGGACAGGATTCAACTATTTTGGATTTGTCTGGAGACAAGGTGAAAATCTTACGCCAAGGGGCCATTAAGCGAGAAGATATTCTTGCTCAGTTGCCAGAGATTTCTTTTGAGGAGGAATGAGATGCTAAGAGACTTAAGAGAAACTGATGTGAAAGCTATATGTGACATTAACCAAGAAGTTTTGGACTATTCTTTTAGTCAAGAGGAAACGGCTGGTCAATTAGCTAGACTATCTCAGGATTCCCATCATTTCCTTCTTGGCTATGAGGATGCAGCTAGTCATGTCTTACGTGGATATGTCCACGCTGAGGTCTATGAATCACTTTATTCTAAAGCAGGATTTAATATTTTAGCTTTAGCAGTTTCACCTCAAGCACAAGGGCAAGGTATTGGTAAAAGCTTATTACAAGGGTTGGAAGAAGAAGCAAAAAGACGTGGTTATGGGTTTATCCGCTTAAACTCTGCCGATCATCGTCTGGGTGCTCATGCATTTTATGAAAAAGTTGGTTATACTTGTGATAAAGTGCAGAAACGGTTTATTCGCATCTTTTAGTTTATTTTCTTAGACTAAAGGACCTGTCACACTATAAAGGAGAAGACCTATGATTTTTGACAAAGATGATTTTAAAGCCTATGATGCTGATCTCTGGAATGCTATTGCCAAAGAAGAGGAACGCCAACAAAACAATATCGAGTTGATTGCTTCGGAAAACGTAGTTTCCAAGGCTGTTATGGCAGCTCAAGGGTCTATCTTGACGAATAAATACGCCGAAGGCTACCCAGGACGCCGTTATTATGGTGGAACAGATGTAGTAGACGTGGTGGAATCTCTAGCTATTGAACGCGCAAAAGAAATTTTCGGTGCAAATTTGCCAATGTCCAACCACACTCAGGAAGCCAAGCCAACTGTGCGGCATACATGGCCTTGATTGAGCCAGGTGATACGGTTATGGGAATGGATTTGGCTGCAGGTGGACACTTGACCCATGGGGCTCCTGTTAGCTTCTCAGGTCAAACTTACAACTTTGTTTCTTATAGTGTGAATCCTGAGACCGAACTCTTGGACTTTGATGCAATCTTAAAACAAGCCCAAGAAGTAAAACCTAAACTAATCGTAGCAGGTGCTTCAGCCTATTCTCAAATTATCGACTTTTCAAAATTCCGTGAAATTGCTGATGCTGTTGGGGCTAAACTCATGGTAGATATGGCTCATATTGCTGGTTTGGTTGCAGCTGGTCTTCACCCAAGTCCAGTGCCATACGCTCATATCACAACAACAACAACCCACAAAACCCTTCGTGGACCTCGTGGTGGTTTGATTTTGACCAATGATGAAGACCTAGCTAAGAAGATCAATTCAGCTATTTTCCCTGGTATTCAGGGGGGGTCCTTTGGAACATGTTGTTGCTGCTAAGGCAGTTTCCTTCAAAGAAGTTTTGGATCCAGCCTTCAAGGAATACGCTGCTAATGTCATCAAGAACAGCAAGACCATGGCAGATGTCTTCTTGCAAGACCCTGATTTTCGTATCATTTCTGGAGGGACTGAAAACCACCTCTTCCTAGTGGATGTGACTAAGGTTGTAGAAAACGGAAAAGTTGCTCAAAACTTGCTGGATGAAGTCAATATTACCCTAAATAAAAACTCAATCCCTTACGAAAGCTTGTCACCATTCAAGACAAGTGGGATTCGTATCGGAGCAGCAGCCATTACTGCACGTGGATTTGGTGAAGAAGAAAGTCGCAAAGTGGCTGAACTCATCATTAAAACCCTCAAGAATGCAGAAAATGAGGCTGTCTTAGAAGAAGTGAGAAGTGCAGTCAAAGAATTGACAGATGCCTTCCCATTATACGAGGACTAAAACTTTTATGGACATTTATATTAAGAAAGCCATTATCCATCAGTTCAGTCCGGATGATACCGAGCTGTTTCTAGCGGATAAGTTTCTCAATATCACTCCAAAAATCGAAGAATATCTGCGTAAAAAAATTGAACGTGTATATTCAGATGAAGCCAAGACTGGGATTTTCGAAGAAGAAAATCCCTTCTTCAATCACATCACAGACGATTTGTTGGAGACATCAGTAACGCTGGCTAATCTCTGGAAAGAGGAGTTCAGCATTTCTGAAAATCTCAAGACCAATGACTTGGTTTTTGTTCAGTTTTCTAAAGAAGGCGTTGAACATTTCGCTTTTTTTGCGAATTGCTCTACGTGAGACCTTGACCCACCTCGATGGAGAAGTTGATAATCCAATCAAGCTAACTCAGAATAACCTTCCTGGATTTGGAACGGGAGCTGACGAGGCCTTGGTGGTTAATCTACAGAGTCGCAAGTACCACCTCATCGAAAAACGTATCAAGTACAATGGGACTTTCTTGAATTATTTTTCAGAAAATCTCCTAGCTGTTGCACCTAAGATTTCACCAAAAAAATCCATCAAGGAACTGGAAAAAACGGCCCAGAGAATTGCTGAGACTTTTAACACAGATGATTTTCAATTCCAATCCAAGGTCAAATCAGCGATTTTCAACAATCTTGAAGAAAGCAATGAACTGTCACCTGAAAAATTGGCTAATGACCTTTTTGACAACAATCTGACAGCTCGTTTAAGCTTTATTGACCAAGTCAAGGAAGCCGTACCAGATCCAGTCCAGTTTGATGAAATTGATGCCAGTCGCCAATTAAAGAAATTTGAAAATCAAAAACTTTCCTTGTCAAATGGAATTGAACTCATCGTTCCAAATAATGTTTACCAAGACGCAGAATCGGTCGAGTTTATCCAAAATGACAATGGAACCTATTCTATCTTAATCAAAAATATCGAGGATATTCAAAGTAAATAATGTTTAAACGAATTCGAAGAGTGCTTGTGCTAGCAGTCTTCCTTTTTGCTGGCTATAAAGCTTACCGTGTTCATCAAGATGTCAAGCAAGTCATGACCTATCAACCCATGGTGCGAGAAATCTTGAGTGAAAGAGACACCCCAGCAAACGAAGAGCTTGTGCTCGCTATGATTTATACCGAAACAAAAGGAAAAGAAGGCGATGTTATGCAGTCTAGTGAGTCTGCTAGTGGCGCTACCAATACCATCAATGATAATGCCTCTAGCATTCGGCAAGGCGTTCAAACTCTGACAGACAATCTCTATCTGGCCCAAAAGAAGGGTGTTGATGTCTGGACGGCTGTTCAAGCCTATAATTTTGGACCTGCCTATATCGATTTTATCGCCCAAAATGGTAAGGAAAACACCTTGGCTCTGGCCAAACAGTACTCTCGTGAGACTGTTGCTCCCTTGCTTGGTAATTCCACTGGAAAGACTTATAGTTATATTCACCCTATTTCCATTTCACGGTGCCGAACTCTATGTAAATGGAGGAAACTATTACTATTCTAGACAGGTGCAACTCAACCTTTACATCATCAAATGTTTCACTCTCTTTTCGACATCTGGCTAGTCCAGGTGTTTTTATTATAAGTTTTCTTTAAGATAGATATATTACTCTAGAAAGGTAAAGGAGGAAATTCCCTATGAGAAAGAAACTCTTTCTGACTAGTGCTGCGGTCTTGTGGGCAGTAACAGCTATGAATAGCGTCCATGCAGCAACAGATGTTCAAAAAGTTATCGATGAAACCTATGTCCAACCTGAATATGTCCTAGGTTCTTCATTGTCTGAAGACCAAAAAAATCAAACCCTTAAAAAACTAGGCTACAATGCCTCAACAGACACCAAAGAACTCAAGACTATGACGCCTGATGTCTATTCTAAGATTATGAATGTTGCCAATGACTCAAGTTTACAGTTGTATTCATCAGCCAAGATTCAAAAACTAGGTGACAAGTCGCCCCTTGAGGTCAAGATTGAAACACCAGAAAACATCACTAAGGTGACGCAGGATATGTACCGCAATGCGGCCGTAACTTTGGGTGTGGAACACGCCAAAATCACTGTAGCAGCACCTATTCCAGTTACAGGTGAGAGTGCCTTAGCCGGGATTTACTATTCGCTGGAAGCTAATGGAGCCAAGGTGCCACAAGCCAACAAAGAGTTGGCTCAAGAAGAGCTAAAGGCTTTGTCAGATATCAATGCTGAAAACAAGGACAAGTCAGGCTATGATGCTAATAAATTAAACGTTGCCCTAGCCGATATCAAGTCAGGACTCGCCAAAGCTAAAGAAAGCAAGGGAAATCTGACAGAGGAAGATGTCCGTAAAATTGTTGAAGATACCTTAAAAAATTACAAACTTGATCAGGTTATAACAGGAAACCAGATCAATATCATCATCAATTTTGCTTTGAATCTCTCAAAGAGTGATATCCTCAGCAATGCAGACTTCACTAAAACCCTAAATGACCTTAAACAAAGCATTGTTTCACAAGCTGGCGACAGTTTTAAAAATATCAACCTTAACTTTGATGCTGATAAGGCGCTAGAGGACGGCGGTAATTTCCTAAGCTCCCTCTGGCAAGCCATTGTCAACTTCTTCAAGAGTTTTGGTTCTTAAGAAATTTCATGGTATAATAGATGGTAACCGTAACGTTGCCGTCTTTTTTGTCGGCCAATAGAAAGAGAAGAGAATGTTAAAGAAAAATGATATTGTAGAAGTTGAAATTGTTGACTTGACCCATGAAGGTGCAGGAGTTGCCAAGGTAGATGGTTTGGTCTTTTTTGTAGAGAATGCTTTACCAAGTGAAAAAATCCTCATGCGTGTCCTCAAGGTCAATAAAAAGATTGGTTTTGGTAAAGTTGAAGAATACCTTGTCCAATCACCACACCGTAATCAAGATCTAGATTTGGATTACCTGCGTTCAGGAATTGCAGACTTGGGTCATCTTGCTTATCCAGAACAGCTTAAGTTTAAAACCAAGCAAGTTAAGGACAGTCTCTACAAGATTGCTGGAATTGCAGATGTAGAGGTTGCTGAAACGCTCGGTATGGAAAAGCCAGTCAAGTATCGCAATAAGGCGCAGGTGCCTGTTCGTCGAGTGAATGGTGTCTTGGAAACTGGCTTTTTCCGTAAGAATTCCCACGACCTCATGCCTCTAGAAGATTTCTTTATCCAGGATCCTGTGATTGATGAGGTAGTAATAGCCCTACGAGACTTGCTCCGCCGTTATGATTTGAAACCTTATGATGAAAAGGAACAAGCTGGCTTGATTCGGAATCTTGTGGTGCGTCGTGGCCACTACTCAGGACAAATCATGGTGATTTTGGTAACTACTCGTCCTAAAGTTTTCCGTGTGGAACAATTGATTGATCAACTAATCAAGCAGTTTCCAGAGATTGTGTCTGTTATGCAAAATATCAACGACCAGAATACAAATGCGATTTTTGGTAAGGAGTGGCGCACACTTTATGGACAAGACTTTATCACTGATCAGATGTTGGGAAATGACTACCAAATCGCTGGACCCGCTTTTTACCAAGTCAATACTCAAATGGCAGAGAAGCTTTATCAAACAGCCATTGACTTTGCTGCATTAAAAGAAGACGATGTGATCATTGATGCCTATTCTGGTATCGGGACGATTGGTCTTTCTGTTGCGAAACATGTCAAGGAAGTCTATGGTGTCGAAGTGATTCCAGAAGCGGTTGAGAATAGCAAAAAGAATGCTCAGCTAAACAATATTTCAAATGCCCACTATGTTTGTGACACAGCTGAAAATGCTATGAAAAATTGGCTTAAAGATGGAATTCAACCAAGCCTTATACTAGTGGACCCACCAAGAAAAGGACTCACAGAAAGCTTTATCAAGGCAAGTAGCCAAACAGGAGCCGACCGCATCGCCTATATCTCATGTAATGTCGCCACCATGGCGCGTGATATCAAACTCTACCAAGAATTGGGATATGAGTTGAAGAAAGTTCAGCCAGTGGATTTATTTCCTCAAACGCATCATGTTGAGGCGGTAAGTTTGCTAGTCAAGGAGTAAAACGACGAAGATTAGCATTTACTTCCGCCCATGCGATAGCTGTCCGTGATTGACAAGTGCTAGCACGCAGACAGAACGGAGATAGCGAACCGCTGAGTGTGTCGCTCTGCTCGTAAAGCTTAGAAACCTTTGAACGAAAGGGATAATGAAAGCCTTGATTGCAAGGCTTTTTGCTTTATGGTGGGTAAGTATCAGAGTGAGAAAATTTTTGGAATGAGTAGAAGTGATAGCTAGAAATTATCAGTTTCTATTTCCATTTACCCTGTGGGTACGTGTTTGTTTCCATTGACAAGGAGTTTGTGGGAATAGAAATGTACCCACCTTTGTTTGAATCAAGTGAAGTGTAGTTGAAGGAAATCTGTTGAAAGCAATACTTCATTTTACCGAATAAGTAATAATTTAGGCAACTTCAAATCGATTAAAAAAACTATTTTTAAAGGTTAAGAGTAGACAAAAAAATTGTCCACTCTTTTTTGCAAACTCAATTTATCAATAAATGAAATGAGGGAATGTAAAATGAAATATTTTGAGGTTGAGTTAGAAAATCCTGATGAATTTTTAAAACTACAAACAGAAGATTTTGTGAAAGCTAATCGCTTGCTACTAAGGAAGATAATCCAGAGCGTTACAGTCTATGAAGAAAAACTTCGTCATATCCTTTAAATCTGGCATCGAATTGGAAGTATGAGTCTCATTCCATAACTTTTTATATTGAACATATCATCTTGTTGTGTTATACTATAAATTGATATAAACAAAGATGTAGGAGGAACTGAAACTATGACAGCCTCAATGCGTTTAAGATAAGCTGGCAATAAAAAAAGCAGAATCTATACCCGATGATAGGCTTTTTTTGTTGTGCTTATTTATACGATATTGAGCATTCATTAGTTACGGTGAGGATATTGGTTATTTAACTATACCTTTATTTAACTATGTCTTTAATATGAATGTTTCCAAATTGTATGTATGCAGACCAAAAAGCCACATTGTGGGGTTTTGGCCTGCATTTTTTTATTGCCTAGAATGCTATTCAAAAATAGAAATTCAAGCAAAAATAATATGCAGGAGATAATATAAATGGAAAAAAATACAACAATTGGAAACGAAAAATTTTATGCAATATGGGCAGGGCAAGCAGTATCATTAATCACTAGTGCCATCCTGCAAATGGCGATTATTTTTTTACCTCACAGAAAAAAACAGGATCTGCGATGGTCTTGTCTATGGCTTCATTAGTAGGTTTTTTTACCCTATGCGATTTTTGGGACCCTGCCATTGGTGTGCTAGTGGATCGTCATGATAGGAAGAAGATAATGATTGGTGCCGATTTAATTATCGCAGCAGCTGGTGCAGTGCTTGCTATTGTTGCATTCTGTATGGAGCTACCTGTCTGGATGATTATGATAGTATTGTTTATCCGTAGCATTGGAACAGCTTTTTCATACCCCAGCACTCAATGCGGTTACACCACTTTTTAGTACCAGAAGAACAGCTAACGAAATGCGCAGGCTATAGTCAGTCTTTGCAGTCTATAAGCTATATTGTTAGTCCGGCAGTTGCAGCACTCTTATACTCCGTTTGGGATTTAAATGCTATTATTGCCATCGACGTATTGGGTGCTGTGATTGCATCTATTACGGTAGCAATTGTACGTATACCTAAGCTGGGTAATCAAGTGCAAAGTTTAGAACCAAATTTCATAAGGGAGATGAAAGAAGGAGTTGTGGTTCTGAGACAAAAACAAAGGATTGTTTGCCTTATTACTCTTAGGAACACTATATACTTTTTGTTTATATGCCAATCAATGCACTATTTCCTTTAATAAGCATGGAACACTTTAATGGAACGCCTGTGCATATTTCTATTACGGAAATTTCCTTTGCATTTGGGATGCTAGCAGGAGGCTTATTATTAGGAAGATTAGGGGGCTTCGAAAAAGCATGTATTACTAATAACAAGTTCATTTTTTTATAATGGGGACCAGTTTAGCCGTTTCGGGAATACTTCCTCCAAATGGATTTGTAATATTCGTAGTTTGCTGTGCAATAATGGGGCTTTCGGTGCCATTTTATAGCGGTGTGCAAACAGCTCTTTTTCAGGAGAAAAATTAAGCCTGAATATTTAGGACGTGTATTTTTCTTTGATCGGAAGTATCATGTCACTTGCTATGCCAATTGGGTTAATTCTTTTCTGGATTCTTTTGCTGATAAAAATCGGTGTAAATCATTGGTTTTTACTATCAGGTATTTTAATTATTGGCATTGCTATAGTTTGCCAAATGATAACTGAGGTTAGAAAAATTAGATTTAAAAATAAAACAATATTGGAGGAATATTTATGTATCTTATTTTCATAACTCTTCCTGCTAAAAATCGCAGGGTTTTCCCTGCATACAAGCAAATGAAAGCATGCGATTATAGACAGGAGGAAATGTTATGGAATTAATATTAAAAAGCAAAAAGACATTCGTGTGGAATTCAAAGGACGCGATGTTTTAGATATAAATGAATTAGAAGTATATGATTATGACCGTATTGGTTTAGTAGGAGCAAATGGTGCTGGAAAAAAGCACTTTACTCAGGGTACTTTTTAGGAGAATTAACTCCCCAGGATGTAAAAATGAATCGTCTGGGTGAACTTGCCTATATTCCCCAGTTGGACGAAGTAACTCTGCAGGAGGAAAAAGATTTTGCACTTGTAGGCAAGCTAGGTGTTGAGCAATTAAATATACAGACTATGAGCGGTGGTGAAGAAACAAGGCTTAAAATAGCACAGGCCTTATCGGCACAGGTTCATGGTATTTTAGCGGATGAACCTACGAGCCATTTAGACCGTGAAGGAATTGATTTTCTAATAGGACAGCTAAAATATTTTACAGGTGCACTGTTAGTTATTAGCCATGACCGCTATTTTCTTGATGAAATAGTAGATAAAATATGGGAACTGAAAGATGGCAAAATCACTGAGTATTGGGGAAACTATTCTGATTATCTTCGTCAGAAAGAGGAAGAACGTAAGAGCCAAGCTGCAGAATACGAACAATTTATTGCGGAACGTGCCCGATTGGAAAGGGCTGCGGAGGAAAAGCGAAAACAGGCTCGTAAAATAGAACAGAAGGCAAAAGGTTCTTCAAAGAAAAAAAGTACTGAAGACGGAGGGCGTTTAGCTCATCAAAAATCAATAGGAAGTAAGGAAAAAAAGATGTATAATGCTGCTAAAACCCTAGAGCACAGGATTGCGGCCTTAGGAAAAGTAGAAGCTCCGGAAGGCATTCGCAGAATTCGTTTCAGGCAAAGTAAAGCATTGGAGCTCCATAATCCATACCCTATAGTCGGTGCAGAAATTAATAAAGTATTTGGGGATAAGGCTCTGTTTGAAAATGCATCTTTTCAAATTCCGTTAGGAGCAAAAGTGGCGTTAACTGGTGGTAATGGAATCGGAAAAACAACTTTAATCCAAATGATCTTAAACCATGAAGAAGGAATTTCTATTTCGCCTAAGGCAAAAATAGGTTACTTTGCACAGAATGGTTACAAGTACAACAGTAATCAGAATGTTATGGAGTTTATGCAGAAGGATTGTGACTACAATATATCAGAAATTCGTTCAGTGCTAGCATCTATGGGGTTCAAACAGAACGATATTGGAAAAAGTTTATCTGTTTTAAGCGGTGGAGAAATTATAAAATTGTTGCTTGCTAAAATGCTCATGGGTAGATATAACATCCTAATAATGGATGAACCCAGTAACTTCCTTGACATACCAAGTTTAGAGGCTTTGGAAATACTAATGAAGGAGTACACTGAACTATCGTGTTTATCACCCACGATAAACGATTACTCGAAAATGTAGCAGATGTAGTTTATGAAATTAGAGATAAGAAAATAAATCTGAAACATTAAATTTAAGGTAGTCGCTGGTCAGTATAGTCTGTTCTGGTTGGCGACTCCATTGTTAAAGAGTATAAAGACTTTAGATTTTATGAATATTAAAAATAGGAACAGTCAATTGAACTGCTCCTATTTTTCTGCTAAATATATTGTAGTTTTCTTATATGTATAATGATAGATTAGCGGATTCTCATCTACGGTACTTACTTCAAATATGAAGAAGTGATCGCGGTTATCTCTGGACTTTTCCTTATTGAGGACAAAGTAATTCTTACGTGAAGTCGCCATTGTTTTTAGGATATCATCAGTTAGGAAGGTCAATGGAATATTCATGTTAGAGTAGCGGTAGAAGTCACGTTCAAAATCTTGGTAGCTCTCGCTATAATAGTCCATTTGTAGGTGATTACGCTGAAACTCAAGCTGATTCATAGAGCACCTCCTCGACAAGTTCAATACTAATAATGTCTTTTAATTTCAAATTGATGTGACCTGTTGTAGTTTTTATCAAAATGAAATCTTTGGTCAGACTTGGTATTGTTCCAGTGTAGGAAACACGCTTGTTTTTTTCAATCACTTGAATGCGTGTGCGTAGCTGCCCGGCGTATACTTGACTGAGGAGTAATAATTTCTTCTCTAGTGATAAGTCAGACATGTACGTTACTTTGTTTGTATCATCAGAGAGTGCTGATGCATGTTCAGATAGGAAAAAAAGCCCATCCATTTTTTTGCATCTTTGTATCCTGGTACTCTCTTGCTGATTGAAATGGTAAATATGAACGGTCAATCATATCAAATCCTTTCTATGCAGAGGCAAGGGTATTTTTATCAAATTGAATCGTAAAACCTTGAATTCCCCCACCTGTGTAACATTCTTTAAAGCGATTGATTACCTCAGTATAGATTATCACAGATGAGCTTGTTGGCTTAATGCTAAATGTAAATTCCAATGGTAATCGGTTTTCAGATTTAGCATGTACTAGTCGTATCGATATTTCAGTTGTTTTGAGTTTTCTCTGACGAAGTTTTGAAGTTGCTGTTTCAACGATTCCATGTAAAAATCTTTCAAGCATTTCAATATCATTACATCCTTTGCTACGGATTTCTGAAAATTGTACTGTATTTTTTTCTTGTTTCATTTTAATCCCTCCAATCCACCCGCGGAATGACCACCGATAAGTTTACTGCGTTCAATATTTCTGGAACCTTCAGTTAGGACGGTTCCTTTTTGTATGGCTAAAAAACCAAACTGTTCTCTGACAACATCAATAGCTGTCTGAAGTCTATTATCTTTTTCAATTTGTTCTACATCATCAAAGAGTGATAGTAGAGTATAGCTTTTCATCTACGAAGCCACTATAAGATACACCAATTTGTCTCACTGCACCAGAGGTGTATTTTTTCGGAATAATACAAGTACATGACTCACCATTGTTTTGGGGAGATTTGCGGGTTCAATTTTATTCTGAGCATTTATAGATTTTTTCATCTCAGTCCTAGAATAGCCAATATGAATAGAAACGACAGTAGTCAATACTAGGGCTACTGTTCCGTTCCACAGTATCATTTAAAAATCATTTTCACACCCTTTCGTCTATTAGTATAGAAGAAAGCTCTCAGCACATGTCGAGTGTGTAAGCTTGTTAGTGAAACGTAGCTAATCCTCAAAAGGTTCACCCAAACCTTTTGAGTCCCACAAACGCATCACGTTGAGGCGGTATCACTGCTTGTACGAGCTGAAGCATCAGCGAAGTAGAAGCAGATGCTCCGCCCATGGGATAGGACTCGGAGAATGAGGAGGGAATATGATGAGATGATACAGAAAGCCTGAACTGATCAGGTGACGTGCTTATTTACATTAGCCTAATGATGAAAATAGAAAGATTATCGATGGTTATATTGGAATTGTACCAAAATGATTATTCTAAAGATATAGTCGCGTTTGATTCAATAAAAGAGGGGAAAACTTTTGTAGCTCAAATCCCTGGATATACTTTAGAAACAGAAGATGGATTTGAAGTAGAGTTTTTTAATCCTACAAATCTACCAGACTATCTGGAAATTATCTATAACGGAAACATTGTACCTTTGTCTAAATTTATGTTTGATCCTGAGGAAAATGTTGACATTATTTGGAAAGAAATCTCGAATCTATCCGAACCAAACGAAAAAGTAATTGAAGGCTATTCCAAAATCGATGCCTATGTTGTTAACAACGATGAAGTTAAAACCTAAGTGGAAGCAAGAGAAGCGAACTATCGGCAGGCAAAAGACTTTCTAGAATGCAGTGGATATGAAGTAGACAGAAGCTTTTTCAGAAGTGAAGACGGTGAAGCGATTCTCTACAGAAAAAAAGGTGCAGAAGATTGGCATTTCTTGTGTTACTTAGACCCAATATTTTTAGAGATTGAAGATGTAGAGGGATATGTTAAAGAAGAGGTTGGAGAAATTCAATAGTCAACCAAAGTTCCTTATCAGCATGTAGATTTGCTAGTAAAATCGTCAAATCCTTGTAACAAAGGGGGTTAAGAAAACCCTTGAGTGTAAGCCGTTTTCTTGTTTAGAGGGGACGTATTAGAGTATCCGCTCATAATTTATACTAGACCTGATAACTTATTTGAGATAGATTTTATTTCTATAAATACTGTGGAAATTTTTTTTAATACCAAAGATTTAAAGTTACTGTGTTAAAAAAACCTCCCCACTTTTTAAACTAATGTATTATAAAAAAATCAGTTGACATAAGTGTTACACCTGTGATAGAATTGACTTGAGGTGAAGAAAATGGCAACAGATAAAAAAATAGAATAATGATTAGCTTGGATGATAAAAAAATTTAGAGAAACTTGAAAAATTTAGTAGAAGATGCTAGAGATAGAAGAGGAATGCGACTAACAAAGTCCCAAGTTATTGAATTACTCCTAAATACCGTTGATTATTTCGATGATATTATGGGAGCTATTTACTCAAAAAAATAACAGCGAAAATGCTATTATTTTTTTTACAAATAGGTGCAACACTAGTGATATAGGAGTGATAAAATGGTTGTTTATATTAGACAAAGTAAATTACCAAATGAGGTTTCAATTAATAAATACAATGCTCAAGTAGGTGCCTACTTACAAGGAGAAGAAGTTGTTTTATATCAATCTTTTTCTGAAATAAAACAGTTAACAAGCGATGATGCAGTTATAGATTATATAACGGAGACCAGAGCATTACTAAAAATGATGGGGTTAAACGTTCCGGTTTACGACTATCCTATTGAGCTTAAAGAGTTTTATGGTCGAAAGATTTATGCAGGTGTTTTAGGAGAGATTGTAAATATACCTGATAATTGGGGAAAATTTATTAAACCTAAAGCTGGATCAAAAGTCTTTACAGGAAGAGTTGTTAATGGAACCCGTGATTTGATAGGTATTGGTCTACCTTTCGACTATCCTATATGGATTAGTGAGGTTGTAGAATTCATAGCAGAATGGCGTTGTTTTGTGTTAGATGGTAGCGTATTAGATGTTCGCCCCTATACAGGTGATTATCATGCACAATTTGATCCTAGTGTAATTGATGAAGCCATATCATGTTGGAAAGATGCTCCAATAGCTTATGGACTAGATATCGGTGTCACTCGTGATGGCAGAACACTTGTAGTTGAAGTGAATGATGGTTATGCATTGGGAAATTATGGACTATCTCCTTTAAACTCAATCAATTTTCATAAAGCTAGATGGAAAGAAATGGTAAAACCTTATTTTGAAAAAAATGATGTCTTTACTATGCCTGAAAATGAAAATATAAGTTTCTAAAAGGAACAGAAATAAATCTGTGTAACTGCAACGAGTAAGTTGCAGTTTTTTGTTTGGAATAATGATATAATAGGTTAAGAAAAATAATGAAAAACGCTATATATTTGAAAATTGTTTAGAAAGTAGAAAGTATGAAAACAATCGACATGATTATTAAATCATCAACTTGAATTATAAAAAAAGGAGTACTAACATGCCGAAATATACCGACGAAGATATTAGAAAAATTAAATAAAAATCACATTAAAAAAATTGCTGGTGATTATTTAGGTATAAGTTCACAGGCAGTTGCTATAGGTCTTAGAAATAATTTTTCTCCCAATTGGTTTTGCTATTCATAACGAAGAAAGAGACAGACGTTTCACTGAGAGTTGGTCATATCATATTATTGCTGAAAGAATGATTTCATACAATCACGGTAAGCTATCTGAGATCCGTGTTGAAAAATATTGAAACTAGTTTAGATAAAAATTATAGAGGAATTTAACGGTTTAAAAACAAGATTTACTTTTTTTATATTAAGCGAAAATGCAGAAGTGAAGAATTAGAGGTTTTTTTGAATTTGCGTTTTCGCTTGGTAAATATAAAAAAACGGTGATGTAAAAATATAAGGGTAAAGGTGTTTCAAATGAAGATGATAAAGACCTTTTCTAGAGAAGAACTCTATGAAGAAATCTGGGAAATAAGTGCAAAAACAAGTTTCATTGAAATATGATTTAAGCTATTCAGACTTACTCAAGAAATGCAAAGAATTTGAAATCCCAATTCCAAATGGTAGTTATTGGTATCGTAAGAATACTGGACAAGATTTAAGTGAACTTATTGTGCCATTACCACAAAAATGTCGTAAATGAAGTTAATATTGATAGAAGAAGTCTAAAGAATAATAGAATAAAAACCTGCTAAACATAAAGAGGTGAGTTCGGAAGATAAAAAAATAAAGATATTTTTTTAAACTTGATACAACTAGTATAAGAAGTTCATTATCATTTTTAGAGGACGATAAAATAGAGCGTATTATTGAAACAGTTTCAAATCTAAACCAGTCTCCAAATAAGAGGTTACATAAATCTGTAGCTGATCTAAGAGATAAAATTGTAGAGTGGAATAAGAGGGAAAAAGCTGCTTCTTATCCTTACTTTGATCCTAGACACAGATATAATGATTTAAAAGAACCTAAATTTGTAAAAAATATTTCACTAAATTCACTTCCTCGTTTATATCGCTTTTTAGATATACTGTTTACTGTAATTGAAAAGAATCGGTGATAATGTAACTTCAAAATTGGATATTCAAATTGATAAGGATATTGTTCGTTTTGATGTTATAGAATCAACAGACAAAGTAAGTCATGAATTAACGAAAGAAGAAGCTAAAGAATTAGCGAAGTACAATGATAGCGTAAAGTTTAATGGATATGCTTATAAACCAAGAATAAGGAAGTATGACTATATACCAAATGGAAAAATTTCGATTTAAGATAATAGATGGTAAATACATTAAAGATACTAATGAATTCTCGATTGAACAATCACTCCCAGAAATAATTGTTTTAATTTACCAAGAGTATTATAAAGTTAAGAACTTACGACTTGAACGAGAAGAGAGAGAAAGACTATACAAAGAGGAACAGGAGCGAAAAAGAAAATTACAAAATAGAATCGAAGAAGAGAAGAAGCAGACAATGTCTCTTCTTAATATGCTAGAAGATTTTCAAACAGCAAATGATTTAAGATTGATGGCTGATAAATTGGAGATGGCAGGGAAGCTTAGTAAAGACGAAATTGATTGGATTAGATCCAAAGCAGACTGGATCGACCCAATAGTTTCTTCAACAGACGAATTACTAGGAATTAGAAATCATGAAATTTCTAGAGAACAAAAAGAACAATATCTAAGTGAGAAAAGGTACTACTGGTGACTTTGTGTTTTTAGTTTTACAGAGTGTAGTGTTATTGGAGTAAATGATTAACTATTGTAGTAATAAATCATTTTACACATTTATTTGAAATAGGCATTTGGTACAAGACAGTATATACTTTCGTTCTATAATATATAAGTTAACTAGCACCACATGTTCGGGTGCTATCACTGCTTGTTCAAGCTGATTAAACAAGGATGTAGCTAGTGAAAGTCCTACAGTAAGGAGTTTAAACATGAAATTCCATGAATTTGGTAAGAAGAATTTGCCTCCTATTTTACTAATACATGGTGGTGGCAGTTCTTGGTGGAATTATCTTCGTCAAGCACGTATCTTGTCAGAAAAATACCGTGTTATTTTACCTACTTTGAATGGTCATGGTGAAGAATATCAACTTGATTATGTTTCTACTGAAGATTCGGCTTTGGAGATTCTAGACTATATCAAAGCAAACTGTGGTGGGAAATTGTTTGCAATCGGTGGTGTTTCACTTGGTGGTCAAATTGCCATGGAGCTTTTGTCTTTAGATAGTGAAATTGCTGAGAAGGCCATTATAGACGGAAGTCTCTGTATTCCTCAACCAAGGTTAGCTAAAATCAGCAGCTTTCTAGTGTCTCTATTCGGTAAACTGATGTTCAATAAATTCTCTTGCAAACTTCAGTTAAGCATGATGAACAAACTCTATCCTAAACTGGCTTATCCAGAGGAAATAAAAGCTTATTATTTGGAGGATCTGCCAAGGACACCTGTTAAAACATTGGTGACCATTTACAAAACCTATATGGGGTATTACAAGCTGAAAGATATGATTTCTGCTAGCAAAGCTCAAGTTCTGTATATCTATGGTGAAAAAGAATTGAACTGTGTGAAAAATCAGCGAAATTATTTCATCAGCTACATTCAAATACAATTTGGTATGAAGCAAAGGGTTATAACCACGGTTATTTATCAGCTTACCTGCCTTATGAGTGGATTGATTTGGTGGTGCCATTTTTAAAGAGTGATTCATTAGAAATGTGTAACGAATCTGAAATGCCATAAGGAGGAAACGGATGCTAGGAGCAATTATTGGAGATATTGTCGGTTCTGTTTACGAATGGAACAATATCAAAACGAAGGACTTTCCTTTATTTCGGAAGGATTGCTTTTTTACAGATGATACGGTTATGACCTGTGCTGTTGCAGAAGCGATTATGAACGGGGGACAAAAAGATGACTTCATTGACGCGATGAAGAAGTATGGCAGACTGTATCCGAATGCTGATTACGGTGCTCGGTTTAATGCATGGCTAAAGAGCGATAACCGTGATCCTTACAATAGCTTTGGGAATGGTTCGGCTATGCGTGTTTCTCCATGTGCTTGGGTTACGGACTGTGGTTTTTATGCGAGAACTGGTATGTGGCCATCATCTAGAGGACTTGCGAGCCTTTCTGCAGAGGTAACCCATAATCATCCAGAAGGTATTAAAGGTGCTATGGCTACAGCTGATGCTATCTTTCTGTGTCGTTTTTACTTTGGTGGTTATTGTAGAGAATACGAGCAACCAATTAATGACAATCCTACAGAGTGTAAAAGACGGATTAAGGATTATATAGAGAAGACATACGGCTACAATCTATCTCAAACTTTAGATGAAATCCGCCCTAACTATCGTTTTAACGAAACATGTCAAGAAACTGTCCCTCAAACCATTATTGCCTTTCTTGAAAGTAGAGACTTCGAAGATGCGATAAGGAATGCCATTTCTCTTGGTGGCGATAGTGATACACTTGCTGCAATAACTGGCAGCATAGCAGAGGCAGCTTATGGTATTCCTGACTGGATAAAGGATAAGGCCTATTCTTACTTGGATGAACCCTTAAAGGATGTAGTTAGACGATGGGACAATAGAATAAAAGCAAATTAATCTCCAGTACGTCATATTTCTCTTTTCTGTATTTTCATTGTATAATAGGATTACATTTACTTGCATACGACGAAATGTAAACATTTCTATTTAAAAATTAAGGAGTATTATCAATGAAAAAAGCAATGTTAATTATCAACCCTACTTCTGGTGGTGAGAAGGCTTTGGATTATAAAGAAAAGCTGGAGAATAAAGCAAAAGAATACTTTGAGCACGTAGAAACCAAAATTACTGAAAAAGCCCTGGATGCAACACATTTTGCTGAAGAAGCTTCTAGTGAGCAGTACGATGCAGTGGTTGTGTTTGGTGGAGATGGAACTGTCAATGAAGTCATTTCGGGTATTGCTGAGAGAGACTACATTCCTAAGTTAGGGATTATCCCAGGCGGTACGGGTAACCTCATTACAAAACTGTTGGAAATCAATCAAGACATCGATGGCGCAATTGACGAACTGGATTTTGATTTAACCAATAAGATTGATATCGGAAAAGCGAATGACAATTATTTTGGTTATATTTTTAGTATCGGTTCTCTACCTGAAGCGATTCACAATGTTGAAATCGAGGATAAGACAAAATTCGGTATTTTAGCCTATGCTGTAAATACCATGAAGTCTGTCATGACGGATCAGGTATTTAACATTAAGATTGAGACAGAAAATGGAAATTATGTTGGTGAAGCTAGCCATGTTTTGGTTCTCTTGACAAATTACTTCGCTGATAAGAAAATCTTTGAAGAAAACAAAGACGGCTATGCCAATATTTTGATTCTGAAAGATGCGTCTCTATTCTCCAAATTATCCGTCATCCCTGATTTACTAAAAGGAGATGTTGTCGGCAATGATAATATTGAGTATATCAGAGCGCGTAATATTAAAATCTCTTCAGATAGTGAGTTGGAGTCAGACGTTGATGGCGATAAATCGGATAACCTACCTGTAGAAATCAAAGTTCTAGCTCAGCGAGTTGAAGTATTTTCAAAACCGAAAGAGTAGAAGGTAAAAATTAGTTTATTATTCACAACGAAATTAAGTTCTATATCAACGATTGGAGGAGGAATGAATTCTCTATTTGATGAATTTCGAACAATTTGTTCTCATTTAAACCAAGTCGGAATCACTCCGACGCTCATGGGGTCTTTGGGGTTTGAATACCGATCAAATGAAGAATGGGGGCCGTCTGACATTGACATTCATGTGCCTGGTGACCCTAGAGGTTGGGAAGCACCCGATCATCTCAGAATTTATGAGTGGGACAAGATAATGAAAGTGATGAAACACTTAGGCTACGCCTTAATAGATATTCATGAGCATGAATTCCAAAAAGATGGTCTGAGTGTTGAGTTCGGAAGTATCGATTCTTTACCTGATTTTGCAGGAGTTTCGGAATCAGATATAGAGCTGATTCAACTCGAAAACATCACTTTTCGAGTTCCAAATCTAGAACAGTTTTTAAGTATTTACAAGGCTTCTTCCCAAGATTCCTATCGAAATGAGCACAATAACAATAAGGATTTTAAAAAAATTGAGTGGCTGGAAAGACATTTGTAAAACTGTCTTTCTATACAACGCCTTAAAAATTAAATAATATGGATATCTCAGAATATTTAATTCGTTTCAAGAAATTTTATTAATAGGTATTATTCATAACATAGTGCTTAATTTAGTGTTTTTATAAAATCGGAGGGAATGATTTGTCAGTTTTAACAGAAAAAACAGAATGGCTCTGGAAAAAAATCAGGAGCTATGGCTTAAAGAAATTGTTGAATATATTGAAGCAAATGATTTAGTTGATTATAATTTTCAGGACAATAACGAATGGACTGCTAGAGATTATGAACAGTCACCTTTATGCCAGATAATTTGGGGAGAAATAGCTTCCAGTTACCTTTCTAAGAAATTCGGCGAAGAGTACACATATTTAATAAATAGGTATCATTTAACAGTACAAAAGCGATACGAAAAGTTTTCGTTTTCTCTTTGATGTAATGAATAATGGTAAGGCAGCATATAATCCTTCTTATAGGACCGAAGATAATAGTGATATTATATATAAATATCATTATATTGGTAATTTTACCCCTATTCCAGGTAATGTTCCATTAAAGCGAAGTTTACAATTTAGTCACAAAAGTTTTTTTCAAGAAGATTGGAACAAGATGATAGAGCATATTAGAGATCGTTGGAATGAATTTAAGTTTGATTTGACGTTTGATGAATATATTGAGATGACTTTTTCAAACCGATTATTATTCAAACAAAAAAATTTAATAAGATTAGTGGAAAAGAAGATATAAAAAAATATGATTATTTCGAGAGGCAAGCTAATAGAAGGACGGTTAAAAGAGCTAATTTAAAAATTAAGTATGAACTATTTAAGCAGAGTTTAGAAAAAAAGTTTAAAATTGAAAAGCCTTTTTTTAAGGCTTTTTTTGTATACTTAAAAAAAGATAGTTCTTGTAAAAATGGACTATTCTTGCAAATAGTTTACAAAAAAATAGTATACTGGATTTATTAATTTTGAAAAACGTTTGCGTAAAATTGAAATTAAAAACTCTAGGAGACAAATTAATGGAATTAAGTGCTATTTACCATAGGCCTGAGTCGGAGTATGCCTATCTTTATAAGGATAAGAAACTTCATATTCGGATTCGAACTAAGAAAGGGGACATTAAAAACATCAACTTGCATTATGGTGACCCTTTTATCTTTATGGAGGAGTTTTATCAGGATACAAAAGAAATGGCCAAAATAACTTCTGATACCTTATTTGATTATTGGCAGGTTGAAGTGTCCGTCGACTTTGCACGTATCCAGTATCTCTTTGAACTCACGGATACAGAAAGTCAAAGTATTTTTTATGGCGATAAAGGGTGTGTGGAAAATTCTCTAGAAAATCTTCATGCTATTGGGAATGGATTTAAGTTGCCTTATCTTCATGAAATTGATGCCTGCAAGGTTCCTGACTGGGTTTCAGATACGGTATGGTATCAGATATTTCCTGAGAGATTTGCTAATGGAAATGTTCTATTAAACCCAGAAGGGACTTTAGACTGGGATTCATCTGTCACACCTAATAGTGATGATTTCTTTGGTGGTGATTTACAGGGGATTATTGACCATCTGGATTACTTGCAAGACTTGGGCATTACTGGACTATATCTTTGTCCTATCTTTGAATCTACGAGCAATCATAAGTACAATACGACAGATTACTTTGAAATTGACCGTCATTTTGGGGACAAGGAGACCTTTAGGGATCTGGTTGAGCAAGCGCATCAGCGTGGCATGAAAATCATGCTGGATGCTGTATTTAATCATATTGGTTCGCAATCTCCTCAATGGCAAGATGTTGTCAAAAATGGTGAACAGTCTGCTTATAAGGATTGGTTTCATATTCAACAATTCCCAGTGATGACTGAAAAGCTAGCCAATAAGAGAGATTTACCCTATCATGCTTTTGGTTTCGAAGACTATATGCCTAAGCTAAATACAGCTAATCCAGAGGTCAAGGATTATCTTTTAAAGGTTGCGACTTATTGGATTGAAGAGTTTAATATCGATGCTTGGCGTTTGGATGTGGCAAATGAGATTGACCATCAGTTTTGGAGGGATTTTCGCAAGGCAGTTCTAGCTAAAAAACCTGATCTTTATATCCTTGGAGAAGTCTGGCATACGTCTCAGCCTTGGCTAAATGGAGATGAGTTCCATGCTGTCATGAATTATCCTTTATCTGATAGTATCAAGGAGTATTTTTTGCGTGGTGTTAAGAAGACGGATCAGTTCATCGATGAAATCAATGGCCAATCTATGTATTACAAACAGCAGATTTCAGAGGTTATGTTTAATCTCTTGGATTCTCATGATACAGAACGTATTTTGTGGACGGCCAATGAGGATGTTCAACTGGTTAAATCAGCCCTAGCCTTTCTCTTTTTACAAAAAGGAACACCCTGCATCTATTATGGAACAGAGTTATCCTTGACTGGCGGTCCAGACCCAGATTGTCGTCGTTGTATGCCTTGGGAACGTGTATCAAGTGACAATGATATGCTGAACTTTATGAAGCAGCTGATTAATATTAGAAAACAAGCGTTATCAACCATTCAGCATGGTAAGTATAGCCTTCAAGAAATCAAAGCTGATGTAGTAGCTTTGGAATGGAAATACGATGGACAGGTCCTCAAAGCAATATTCAACCAATCAAAAGAAGAGTATCTTTTAGAGAAGGAAACCGTAGCACTAGCAAGCAATTGCCAAGAATCGGAGAATCAGCTTGTCATCTCTCCAAAAGGATTTGTGATTTTCAAAAACTAGTTGATGAAGATTATAGTTTATTTCACAACTTATATAGTATAATAAGGCTAGCTACTAAACCTGTAAAAGGCGAAAGAGATGAAGAAATCAAGAAAATTAACCACATTAGGAATCTGTTCCGTCTTGTTTTTAGGCTTGGCTGCTTGTCAACAACAAAATACTACTTCTAAAGGGACGAATCAAATACAAAGTAGTTCAGCGAAAGTTCCATGGAAAGCTTCATACACAAATCTAAACAATCAGGTAAGTACAGAAGAGGTCAAATCTCTCTTATCAGCCCATTTGGATCCAAATAGTGTTGATTCATTTTTTAATCTTGTAAATGATTATAATACCATTGTCGGCTCAACTGGCCTGTCAGGAGATTTCACTTCCTTTACTCACACAGAATACGATGTTGAGAAAATTAGCAACCTTTGGAATCAAAAGAAGGGCGATTTCGTTGGTACAAACTGTAGTATCAATAGTTATTGTCTTTTGAAAAATTCAGTCACCATTCCAAAGCTTGAAAAAAATGACCAATTGCTTTCCTAGATAATGATGCGATTGATAAGGGGAAGGTCTTTGATTCACAAGATAAGGAAGAATTTGATATTCTATTTTCGAGAGTTCCAACTGAAGCAACGACGGATGTCAAGGTTCACGCTGAAAAGATGGAAACATTCTTCTCCCAGTTTCAATTTAACGATAAAGCTCGAATGTTATCTGTAGTCTTGCACGATAATCTGGATGGTGAGTATCTGTTTGTAGGCCACGTTGGAGTCTTAGTGCCTGCTGATGATGGTTTCTTATTTGTAGAGAAATTGACTTTTGAAGAGCCCTATCAAGCGATTAAATTTGCCAGCAAGGAAGATTGTTACAAGTATTTAGGCACCAAGTATGCGGACTATACAGGTGACGGATTGGCAAAGCCTTTCATCATGGATAATGATAAGTGGGTTAAGCTTTAATGATACTATAATATATCAGTGATTTAGGACTTTTATTTATCTTTTTGATGAGTTGGTGGGTTATTTCAATCGTTAATAGCCAGAAACCACTCTTTAGAGTATTGCTCATATTTCCAGACAGTCCATTTGTAGTTTTATATGGATTGGTATATAATTTAACTTAAAGAAAATAGGAGGACTAAACGAATGGAATTAAAAGATTTTACAGAAAAAGAACAGGAAATGATTAAGAAGGGGCTTACGACGTCTAAGATTAGTGACAAGGAAACTGCTAAAAAAATTCTTGCACTTATCCCACAAGACTTGATTAAGCGAATCCCATTTTTCGTCAGAAAACATGCTACGACACGTACTGTAAAACGCATTTCAATTGAACACCCTGATCTATACGCTGCAGCCCAAACAAGTGGTGAAATTCCAGAAAAAGAACGTGAAGAATTACGTCAGATTATCACGACTATCTTTGAACAAAAGATGAATAAGCATAGTATTAAATAGAGAATGAAAAAATATTTTATTGGCGGTTTGGGAAGCAATGTCTATCATAGCAAGGATTTTCTTCAAGAGATAGATTCGCAGATCTATTTTCTAAATCCATATAAAAAGCATCTTCGAGATGAAACAGAATTGAAATCATGGTTTAAAAATGAGATTGTAGAGGAAGAATCTATATGTCTGATAGGTCATTCTCTTGGAGGAGATTTAGCTCGTTATCTCGCATCGGAATTTCAAGAAGTGAAGAAATTGATTCTTTTGGATGGTGGCTATCTAGATTTAGATAAGATTTTACCTTTAGATACAGAGTTAGAGGAAACTAAAAACTATATTGAATCTCAAGTTGTTTCGGACTTAGATGTTCTTATTTCTAAAGAAAAATCTGAAGCAAAGCATTGGTCAGAAAATATGGAGAAAGCTGTAAGGCAGTCCTATCACTGGAATGCGGAGTATAATAGATATGAGTTATCTATAAATTATGAAAATATAGAAGCGATTCTCCGCCTAAGGAGGAAAATACAAGCTTTTAAGAGAGAAGTGGGAGATACCTTGTTTATTAGTCCTCGCTATCCTAATGAAGCTACATGGAGAGAGGAAGCCCTAAAAGAATTGCCAGACTATTTTGATACTATTTTTCTAGAGAACTTTGGCCATGAGCTTTATACTGAAGCACCTAGAGAAGTCGCTAGTCTGATTAATGAGTGGCTCGCTTATTCTCAATGAGCTACTTGTATTGCTTGAAAAAAAGCATGTTTTTGCCAATGCTAATAAACGAACTGCTTTATTCGTTTTGGTGAAATTTATACAATTAAATGGCTATCGTTTTTCTGTTACCATTAAATAAACACAAGATTCGTTAAGATACATTTAAAAGAACTAGTGGACTAGTTCTTTTTATATCCGCTTTCACATTATACAACTTATACAAATCTATATAAAATATTATTTTTCCGAACAAAAATAGATTTTTTTTCAAAAAAGTACTTTACAGAGTGTTGGAAGTATGATATAGTAATAAAGCTTAGAAAATGAGATGATGTTTTCTAGCAAATATAAACCCGAGTAAAAAACGCCTACGGACAGGCAGGGTTGAATGCCGAAGCGTGGTTGAAAAACCACATTATTGATAGGGTTAAAAGCCTACTTTTATAAGTTGATGTTAGGACACTTGTCCTAATTCATAAATTTTTAGTGTGGTGAAAGCACACGTCATCTTGTGAAACGATCAATAAAGTACGTAATATTTGCTACTAGAGAGTTAGGAAACATCGGGAACAGACATACTCAACAGAAACAAAAATAAAAACGTCAGAAGATTGCAGAGCAGGTGAAAACCTGCTCTTTTTTCATGAGTCAACCTTTAGTCGTCTTCTTGAAGCGCTAAAAATACAGTAAAGGAGTATGTCTTGAAAGAGTTAGATCAAAACCAAGCCCCAATTTATGAGGCCTTGGTGAAGTTGCGCAAGAAAAGGATTGTTCCCTTTGATGTTCCAGGTCACAAGCGCGGACGGGGAAATCCAGAACTTGTCGAACTGTTAGGTGAAAAATGTGTTGGCATTGATGTCAATTCTATGAAACCCTTGGATAATCTTGGTCACCCCATTTCGATTATTCGTGATGCAGAGGAGCTGGCTACAGATGCTTTTGGGGCTAGCCATGCCTTTCTAATGATTGGTGGAACAACTTCATCGGTGCAGACTATGATTCTTTCCACCTGCAAGGCTGGAGATAAGATTATTTTGCCACGTAATGTCCATAAATCTGCTATCAATGCGCTGGTTCTATGTGGTGCTATTCCCATCTATATCGAGATGAGTGTGGATCCTAAGATTGGTATCGCTTTAGGTCTTGAAAATGACCGAGTAGCGCAGGCAATTAAGGAGCATCCAGATGCCAAGGCCATTTTGATTAACAATCCTACTTACTATGGAATTTGTTCAGACCTCAAGGGTTTAACGGAAATGGCTCATGAAGCTGGCATGCTGGTTTTAGTGGATGAAGCCCACGGAGCACACTTACATTTTACTGATAAACTTCCAATTTCTGCTATGGATGCAGGTGCTGATATGGCAGCAGTTTCCATGCATAAGTCTGGTGGGAGTTTGACACAAAGTTCGCTTCTTTTAATCGGGGAGCAGATGAATCCTGAATACGTTCGTCAGATTATAAACCTAACCCAGTCAACATCCGCCTCTTACTTGTTGATGGCTAGTTTGGATATTTCACGTCGCAACTTGGCTCTTCGTGGTAAAGAGTCGTTTGAGAAGGTCATTGAGTTATCAGAGTATGCTCGTCGTGAAATCAATGCTATCGGTGGCTACTATGCCTACTCAAAAGAGTTAATAGACGGAGTGTCCGTTTGCGATTTTGATGTGACCAAGCTGTCCGTTTATACTCAGGGTATTGGCTTAACAGGTATCGAGGTTTATGACCTCTTACGAGACGAATACGACATTCAGATTGAGTTTGGTGATATTGGCAATATCTTGGCCTATATTTCGATTGGTGACCGTATCCAAGACATTGAACGATTAGTTGGTGCTTTAGCAGATATCAAGAGACTCTATTCACGAGATGGGAAGGACTTGATAGCTGGAGAATATATTCAGCCAGAGTTGGTTTTATCTCCTCAGGAAGCCTTCTATTCAGAGAGAAAAAGTTTGTCTTTAGACGAATCTGTTGGACAAGTCTGTGGAGAATTTGTTATGTGTTACCCACCAGGAATCCCTATCTTGGCTCCTGGTGAACGCATTACACGAGAAATTGTCGATTATATCCAATTTGCCAAGGAACGTGGTTGTTCCCTCCAAGGGACGGAAGATCCTGAGGTCAATCACATCAACGTCATTAAGAGAAAGGAGAACTAGATGGATTTATGGTTTTCTGAAGTTCATACTCCAGATGTGAAATTGTCCCTGAGAACAGCCAAGCAACTCTACGCTGGTAAAAGTGAATGGCAGGATATCGAAGTCTTGGATACACCAGCTTTTGGAAAGATTTTGATTTTAAATGGGCACGTCTTGTTCTCAGATGCTGATGATTTTGTCTACAATGAAATGACCGTTCATGTTCCCATGGCTGTGCATCCCAATCCCAAGAAAGTTTTGGTTATTGGGGGTGGTGACGGTGGTGTTGCTCAAGTATTAACACTCTATCCTGAACTGGAGCAAATCGATATTGTGGAACCAGATGAGATGCTAGTTGAGGTTTGTCGTGAGTATTTCCCAGATTTGCTTCAGGGCTAGATGATCCTCGTGTTACTATATACTACCAAAATGGACTACGATTTTTGCGAAACTGTGAAGATGACTACGATATTATCATCAACGATGCGACAGATCCATTTGGACATACGGAAGGGCTCTTTACCAAGGAATTTTACGGCAACAGTTATAGAGCCTTGAAAGAAGACGGCATCATGATTTACCAGCATGGTAGTCCCTTCTTTGACGAAGATGAGTCAGCTTGTCGAAGCATGCACCGCAAGGTCAATCAAGCCTTTCCAATCAGTCGGGTCTATCAGGCCCACATCCCAACTAGCCCTGCTGGTTATTGGTTGTTTGGATTTGCATCGAAAAAATACCACCCTGTCAAGGATTTTGACAAGGAAGGCTGGAAAAAACGCCAGCTTTTCACAGAATATTACACTGCAAACTTACACGTGGGAGCCTTTATGTTGCCCAAGTATGTTGAGGACATTTTAGAAGAAGAGGAAGGAAAAAAATGAGTCGTTTACTAGTTATTGGATGTGGGGGAGTTGCCCAAGTTGCTATTTCAAAGATTTGTCAAGATAGCGAAACCTTTGCAGAGATTATGATTGCTAGCCGTACCAAGTCAAAATGTGATGACTTGAAGTCTAAACTGGAAGGCAAAACAAGTACAAAGATTGAGACAGCTGCTCTTGATGCTGACAAGGTAGAAGAAGTGATTGCCCTGATTGAAAGCTATAAACCAGAAGCTGTTTTGAACGTAGCTCTGCCTTATCAAGATTTAACCATTATGGATGCTTGTTTGGCAACAGGTGTTCACTATATCGATACAGCCAACTACGAAGCAGAGGATACAGAAGACCCTGAATGGCGTGCCATCTATGAGAAACGTTGTAAGGAACTTGGTTTACAGCTTACTTTGACTACTCATGGCAATGGGCTTATCAGGAGAAATTCAAAGAGGCTGGCTTGACCGCTCTTCTTGGTTCTGGTTTTGACCCAGGTGTGACTAGTGTCTTTTCTGCTTACGCCCTCAAACACTATTTTGATGAAATCCATTATATCGACATTTTAGACTGTAATGGTGGTGACCACGGTTATCCATTTGCAACCAACTTTAACCCAGAAATTAATCTCCGTGAGGTTTCTGCTCCAGGTTCTTACTGGGAAGATGGAAAATGGGTCGAAGTTGAAGCCATGTCTATCAAGCGCGAGTACGATTTCCCTCAAGTTGGACAAAAAGACATGTATCTCCTTCACCATGAAGAAATCGAATCATTGGCCAAGAACATTCCAGGTGTTAAACGTATTCGCTTCTTTATGACCTTTGGTCAATCTTATCTAACGCATATGAAATGCTTGGAAAATGTTGGACTCCTTCGTACGGATACCATTAACTTCAATGGACAAGACATCGTTCCGATTCAATTTTTGAAAGCCTTGCTTCCAGATCCAGCCAGCCTTGGGCCACGCACTGTAGGTAAAACCAATATTGGATGTATCTTTACAGGTGTCAAAGACGGCGTTGAAAAGACCATCTACATCTACAATGTCTGCGACCATCAGGAATGTTACGCAGAAGTTGGTTCACAAGCTATTTCTTACACAACTGGTGTTCCAACCATGATTGGGACAAAATTAGTGATGAATGGTACTTGGAAACAACCTGGAGTCTATAACCTTGAAGAATTGGATCCAGATCCATTCATGGAAGCTTTGAATAAATACGGCTTGCCTTGGGTTGTGGTTGAAAATCCGCAAATGGTGGACTAATGAAGTTAGAACAAGTACCCACACCAGCCTATGTCATTGATTTAGCCAAGTTAGAAGCCAACTGTCGCATTCTACAATATGTACAAGAAGAGGCCGGCTGCAAGGTTTTGCTTGCCCAGAAGGCTTATTCACTCTACAAAACCTATCCCTTGATTAGCCAGTATCTATCTGGGACTACTGCTAGTGGTCTTTATGAAGCCAAATTGGCAAGGGAAGAATTTCCTGGTGAAGTCCATGTCTTTGCACCTGCTTTCAAAGATTCAGACTTGGAGGAATTGCTGGAGATAACGGACCATATCGTCTTTAACTCAGAGAGACAGTTGCGTAAGCATGGGGCTCGTTGTCGTGAAGCTGGTGTAAGCGTGGGTTTGCGACTTAACCCTCAGTGTTCAACTCAAGGAGATCACGCGCTCTACGACCCTTGTGCACCAGGTTCTCGTTTTGGAGTCACTTCAGACAAGATACCGAGTGATTTACTAGATTTGGTTGACGGACTTCATTTTCATACCCTTTGCGAGCAGGGAGCAGATGATTTAGAGACAACTTTGAAAGCAGTAGAAGAACAGTTTGGTCCTTATTTACATGAGGTTAAATGGCTCAATATGGGCGGTGGTCATCACATCACAAGAGAAGATTATGATGTGGATTTGCTGATTTCTGAAATTAAGCGAATCCGAGAAACTTACAATCTTGAAATCTATATCGAGCCGGGTGAAGCCATTGCGCTCAACGCGGGTTATCTAGCAACTGAAGTATTGGATATTGTAGAAAACGGTATGGAAATCTTGGTTTTAGATGCTTCCGCGACCTGCCATATGCCTGACGTACTCGAGATGCCCTATCGCCCACCTTTGAGAAATGGCTTTGAGGCACAGGAAAAAGCCCATACTTATAGACTTTCTTCCAATACATGTCTGACAGGCGATGTGATTGGTGATTATAGTTTTGAAAATCCTGTTGAGATTGGAGATAGACTTTACTTTGAGGACATGGCTATTTACTCATTTGTTAAAAATAATACCTTTAATGGAATTGGATTGCCAAGTCTCTATCTCATGGACGAACAGGGAGACTGCAGCTTAGTCAAAGCCTTTGACTATCAAGATTTTAAAGGGAGATTATCATGATGGACAGTCCCAAAAAATTAGGCTATCGCATGCCAGCAGAGTACGAACCCCATCATGGTACCCTCATGATATGGCCGACTCGACCAGGTTCATGGCCCTTTCAAGGAAAGCCGCCAAAAGAGCATTTACTCAGATTATCAAAACCATAGCAGAAGGGGAAAGAATTTATCTTTTAGTGGAGCAGGACTATCTATCTGAAGCCCAAAACTACCTTGGAGATAGCGTTATTTATCTAGACATTCCCACCAATGACGCCTGGGCCCGTGATACAGGTCCGACTATTCTTGTCAATGATAAAGGCCAGAAATTAGCCGTGGATTGGGCTTTCAATGCTTGGGGTGGTGCTGTTGATGGTCTTTATCAAGATTATGAAGATGATGACCAAGTAGCTAGTCGTTTTGCTGAGGTTTTGGATATGCCCGTTTACGATGCTAATCCTTTCGTCCTTGAAGGCGGAGCCATTCATAGCGATGGTCAAGGAACCATTCTTGTGACTGAAAGTTGCCTACTAAGCGCTGGTCGCAATCCTCATCTCAGTAAAGAGGAAATCGAAAATACCTTATTAGACAGCCTTGGTGCTGACAAAGTTATCTGGCTTCCTTATGGTATTTATCAGGACGAAACCAATGAACACGTTGATAATGTTGCTGCCTTTGTTGGTCCTGCAGAGCTTGTTTTGGCTTGGACAGATGATCAAAACGATCCTCAGTATGCCATGTCTGTAGCTGATTTAGAGCTCTTAGAACAGGAAACAGATGCAAAAGGCCGTCCCTTCACCATTCATAAACTTCCAATTCCGGCTATTCGTCAGGTTATCACTAAAGAAGATTTACCTGGCTATACCTATGAAGAAGGTGAAGAAGAACGATACGCAGGTGAAAGGCTTGCTGCTTCCTATGTCAATTTCTATATTGCTAACAAGGCAGTCTTGGTTCCCCAGTTTCAAGATAAAAACGACCAAGTAGCCTTAGATATCCTCAGTAAGTGTTTCCCAGACAGTAAAGTTGTCGGAATACCAGCCAGAGATATTCTTTTAGGTGGTGGCAATATCCACTGTATCACCCAACAAATCCCAGAATAGGAGAAAAAGATGAGAAATGTAAGAGTTGCAGCCATTCAGATGCAATGCGCTAAGGATGTGGCAACAAATATTCAAACAGCAGAGCGTTTAGTACGTCAGGCTGCAGAACAAGGCGCACAAATTATTCTCTTGCCCGAGTTGTTTGAACGCCCCTATTTCTGTCAGGAACGCCACTATGACTACTACCAGCATGCCCAGTCGGTGACAGACAATACAGCTATTCAGCATTTTAAGGTGATTGCTAAGGAACTAAAAGTTGTTTTACCAATCAGTTTCTATGAAAAAGATGGCAATGTCTTGTATAACTCTATTGCCGTCATTGATGCAGATGGAGAAGTGCTGGGCGTTTATCGAAAGACCCACATACCAGACGACCATTACTATCAAGAAAAATTCTATTTCACGCCTGGCAACACAGGTTTCAAGGTCTGGGATACTCGCTATGCCAAGATTGGGATCGGTATCTGTTGGGATCAATGGTTCCCCGAGACAGCCCGCTGTCTTGCTCTGAATGGAGCAGAATTGCTCTTTTATCCAACAGCCATCGGTTCAGAGCCGATTTTGGATACAGATAGTTGTGGCCACTGGCAACGTACTATGCAAGGACACGCAGCAGCAAATATTGTCCCAGTTATTGCAGCCAATCGTTATGGTTTGGAGGAAGTCACTCCTAGTGAGGAAAATGGTGGACAGAGTTCCAGTCTTGACTTCTACGGTTCATCCTTTATGACGGATGAAACAGGAGCTATTCTTGAGCGAGCTGAAAGACAAGGTGAAGCTGTTCTGTTAGCAACTTATGACCTTGACAAGGGAGCAAGCGAACGCCTAAACTGGGGCTTATTTCGAGATAGAAGACCAGAAATGTATCGACGAATTACAGATTAGTGTGGGAGAAATGTGAGATTCATTCTACTAGACTAACTTCTTATTAGCAACAGAAAAATGCTATGCTATCTAGCAAGTAGATTTTGTATTTTAACCCTCTAAGGCTTTCTCGCGCTTTTATGCGAGGAGCTTTTCTGTTTAAGATTTATCAATAAAACATGCTATAATAGTTGCAGAAAGGTTGGTATTTATGGCTAGAATATTGGTTATTGAAGACAATAGTGACATTCAAGAAATTTTGCGAACACTTCTTACTGAGGAGCATGAGGTGATTCAAGCCTTTTCTGGTACAGAAGGAATCATGCGTTTTGACCAAGGTGGAATTGACCTCGTTTTGCTAGATATCATGCTTCCTGGGAAAAATGGGGATCAGGTTTTAAAAGCTATCAGGGAACAAAATCAAACTCCAGTCATTATGCTGACAGCCTTGAGCGATAAGAAGTTAATCAGTCAATACCTCTTAGACGGTGCCAATGATTACATAGTGAAACCTTTTGATTTGGATGAAGTCTTTGCCAGAGTTACTGTTCAGTTACGCCAAAGTGTAGAAAAACAGCCTATGGAAATAGAAAAAACTGAACATCTGCCACAAAACTTGAAAAATATCCAGTTTGATGCAGAAAGTTTTGAAATCAAAAATAGTCAGGAAACGATTCGCCTTGCCAAGAAAGAATGCTTGATTCTCCAAACTCTCCTTAAACATCCTAAGAAAATTTTCACCAAGGAAGAACTTTATGAATTGGTCTGGGAGGAGAGCTATCTACCTGGAGATAATACCCTCAATACGCATTTGAGTAATCTTCGCAAAAAATTAAACCAGCTTGACCCAAATCAAGAATATATTGAAACCATTTGGGGAGTTGGGGTAAGATTAAAAGGAGACAAGCAATGATCTATATGATAATCTTGCCTTACTAGTACTCCTACTTATTTTATCGATTTCATTGATTCGCTACCATCTAGCACTTAAAAACTTGAGTCAACAGATTGAAGACAAGATTCTCACAGGTAGTATGAAAAGAGTAGGGGTCAGCATTTTTTCCAAACATTTTTTACATCTCTATCAGCAGATTGAGAATTTATTTCAGGAAGTGGAACAATCTCGACTGGTTATGAAAAGGGAAAAGCAGACTCTAGATATGGCCATCAGCAATATCGCTCATGATATTCGGACGCCTTTGACTATCGCTTCAGGCTACACCCAACAATTGATAAAATCTCCTGAAGACAAAGCAGAAACCTTACAAAAAATAGCCCAGCATCTTGATTTAGTTTCCAAACGTTTGGAGGCTCTCCTAGAATACCGTCGTTTGATGGAAGGAGCTGTCAAACCGAAACTGGAAGAAGTGGATCTTTCAGCTTTTATCACCAAAAAGACTCTGGCTTATTATGATGTTTTTCAGGCGGCAAATATCTCGCTTGATTTTAAGGTTGAAGCTGGTCTGAAAATGAGGACTGATGAAGACTTGCTGGATCGCATTTTACAAAATTTGCTTGGAAATGTCCTCAAGCATGGCAAGGAAGAATCGCGTCTATCTTTGAGAAAGGAAAAGGAACAGCTTGTCTTAGAGATTGCAAACCTTGTTAAACAGCCCATCAAAAGAATAGAAAATCTCAGCAACCGTTTTTATTCTGAAAATCTATCTGATACTGAAGAGTCCTCTGGTTTAGGCCTTTATATCACTGAGGAATTATGCCATCTTCTTGGTGCAGAGATGAAACTAAGTACAGATGGACAGTGGTTGTCGGTTTTCATTTACTTTTAACGAAAAGAAACCTCCTCTGTAGGCTAGAGGAGGTCATTTTTTATAGACTTTTCTTTTTGAAAACTGTCAGTCCACTTAGATTAAAGATTACAATAACAGCTAAGGTAACTATAAGTGTATAGAAAATGGATTCACTATTAGCAGTCATAGCATAGAAAAACTGCAATGATAAATATGGCAAAATTTTGATACTTGGGAAGATGAGCATTGGCATAGAAAGTAAGATAGAGCTGACCAAATAACCAATAAATACTGCAAGATAAGAATGACTCACATAGAGAATAAAGGAAACAATAGAAAGCCAAGCAAGGAGGCAAAGGAATTGAAGGGAAATGGTTATCAGTAGATTTCCAATAAAGCCATCAGGCATAGTGCCAAATCCATTTAAGATAGTTGCTGGAATAAAGGCAATAACAAGGCTGATGATAAGTTGCAATAGTGCAATACAAGCCACTACAAAGGCTTTAGCAAGGAAAAACTCTGTACGAGAAACACCTACTGTCAAACTATTTTTATAGAGCTTTCCGATTAAATCAACACCCAAAACTAGGCAAGTTAGAATAATACAGAGAAAAACGAGGTTTGAACCTTGACTAGATGCGTTAATCAGGGCTTGTACACCGTCCCAACCATGGGTTGGAATTTCTGGCTCCTCTGTCTGGATTGCCATCAGATGGCCAGTAGCTCCAATACTTGCGCCCATTAGCATGAGAGAAAAGAGAATGAACTCTGTAATCCAAAAACCTTTGGAACGGAAAAGACGGTAAAAGTCTGCTTGAATGGTATGTATCATGATTTTCCTCCTATTCGACCAATTGAGTGAAGTATTCTTCTAGGTTTGACGGGCGTAGTAAATCTCGTCAATGGCAACATCTGCCAAGGTTAATTCCTTAAGAATCTGTTTGACATCTTGTTCCTGACCAAAGATATGAATTTCATTTTCTGGATTAACAACCTTGAACTGGAGCTGGATTTGTTCTTTCAATACTTGACAAGCTTTCTCTTGGTCAGCTGTCTTAAGTACAATATAATCCTCACTTAGTGTTTCAAATTCAGCTTTGCTGATTTCACGGATAATCTTTCCTTGATCTAAAATACCAAAACGATTAGCTACGAGGTAGAGTTCTGACAAGATATGGCTAGAGATGAGAATGGTTATCCCTTGTTCTTGATTGAGGAGTTGAATCATTAGTCGAAATTCTTTGATACCGATTGGGTCGAGACCATTAATAGGTTCATCTAAGATTAGGAAATCTGGTTTGGATAGGAGGGCAATGGCAATACCAAGTCTTTGTTTCATTCCTAGCGAGAAATCACGAAAGACTTTTTTACCTGTATCTGTCAAACCTACATAGTCCAGCGTTTCTCGAATAACTTGATCAGCATTTGGAATATGACGAATCATACAGTAATATTTCAGATTTTGATAGGCTGTTAAGTGATTATGAGCTACAGGTGATTCGATCACTGAACCTACTCTAGATAGAGCCTTGGTCCACTCATTTTCCGTTTGGCTAGAGAAGAGGGAAACAGTCCCTTTATCTGCAAACAGTAGTTGCGTAATGATTTTTATCAAGGTAGTTTTCCCAGCTCCATTCTTCCCAATAAGTCCATAAATATCTCCCTCTCTTATCGTTAGATGAAGATCCTGAAGAATAGCTTGTTTGTCAAAGTTTTTGGACAATCCATGAATGTCGAGTACTGTTTTCATGATTCTCTCCTTTTGATTTATTTTGTTAACTTTAGTATAAAGTATAGAAATCAAAGAAAGCTCAAGGATTTCTAAAGAGTTTCTAAAATTTTAGGAATTCTTAAATATCAAAACCCAGTTGACACGAACTGGGCTTCTTAATTATAAAATATATTTCTCAATGGCACGCGCAACGCCGTCTTCTTCGTTACTTGCTGTAACGGCATCTGCAAGAGATTTGACATAATCGCTGGCATTTCCCATTGCAATGCCAAGTCCTGCAAACTGGAGCATTTCGATATCGTTATTGGCATCGCCCATGGCCATAATCTCTGAGGAATCAATCTTCAAAATATCTGCTAGTCGAGAAAGAGCAGTAGCCTTTGTCGTACCAAGTGGCATAGCTTCATAAATGACAGGCTGCGAACGAACTCCACTAAATCGTTGACAGAGTTCCCCAGCAAAACGCTTCTCAAAATCGTCTGTTTGGCTCTCTGTCCCCAAAAACATCCCTTGGAACATGCGATATTTGCCACTAGTCGCTTCCTCAAGGGAAATTTCAGTCAGGTCTGAAAAGACTAGTTTAGCATCATTTTGAATGATTTCATTAGGCTTACCACCGAGGACAAAATAATGCTCCTCATCAAAAAGTGTCAACTGAACATAACTTTTTTCAGCTAGGTCATAGAGGTACTCAATGTCAGATGGACTGAGTTCTTGCCAATCAACCAGACTCCAATCACTTGTCTGGTGAGTTGAGCAACCATTGTTGACAATCACATATTCGTTCTGGAGGTCAAGCCCCAGTTTTTTGTAGTAGGGGAGGACACCGAAAAGGGGGCGCCCCGTACAGAGAACCAGTTTGACACCTTTTTCAATAGCTTGGTGAATAGCAGTAATATGAGCTTGTGGGATTTCCTTGGCTTCATTGAGGAGGGTTCCGTCCATATCCAAGGCTAGTAGTTTAATCATAAGACTTCCTTCTTTATCTTTTGGTATTATTATAGCATATTTTGGAGGAAAGGAGGAGGAATCTTCGGGATAATCATGGTATAATAAAAGGTAATGAAAAATTCTAACGAGGCAGAGATGAAATTAATTTATACTGATATTCGGACTTCTTTGACTGAAATTCTAACCAGAGAGACGGAGGAGCTAGTTGCTGCGAGCAAGCGGGTCTTCTACATCGCTCCCAACTCTCTTTCTTTTGAAAAGGAACGCGCCGTGCTGGAATGCTTGTCCCAGCAGGCTTCTTTTGCGATTACCGTCACGCGCTTTGCTCAAATGGCTCGTTACCTAGTCTTAAATGATTTGCCTGCCAAAACCAGTCTAGATGACATCGGTCTTGGGATGACCTTTTACAAATGCCTTGCCGAACTTGATCCCAAAGACTTACGAGTATACGGCGCCATCAAGCAGGATCCTCAATTTATCCAGCAGTTGATTGATCTTTACCACGAGATGACCAAGGCTCAGATGAGTTTTTTTGGACTTGGAGAGTTTGACGGATGAGGACAAGAGGGCCGATTTACTCTTGATTTTTGAGAAAGTAACTGCCTATCTTAACCAAGGGCAGTTAGCTCAGGGAAGTCAGTTGTCCCACTTGATTGAGGCTATTGAGAATGACAAAGTTAGTAGTGATTTTACTCAAATCGCCTTGGTTATTGATGGATTTACCCGTTTTTCTGCTGAGGAAGAACGGATTGTGGACTTACTTCATGGCAAGGGTGTTGAGATTGTCATTGGAGCCTATGCTAGTAAGAAAGCCTATACCAGCCCATTCGCTGAGGGCAATCTATACCAAGCCAGTGTGGACTTTCTCCATCATCTAGCCTCTAAATACCAAACACCTGCTCAGGATTATTCTCAAACTCATGAGAAGATGGATAGTTTTGATAAGGCCTCTCGTTTGCTGGAGTCTTCTTATGACTTTTCAGAATTAACATTGAATGTCGATGAGAAGGACCGTGACAACTTACAAATCTGGTCTTGCTTGACGCAAAAGGAGGAGTTGGAGCTAGTAGCCCGTAGCATTCGTCAGAAATTACACGAGAACTCAAATCTGAGTTACAAGCATTTTCGTATTCTCTTGGGGGATGTGGCTTCTTATCAGTTATCTCTTAAAACCATTTTTGACCAGTACCAGATTCCTTTCTATCTTGGTAGAAGCGAATCCATGGCCCACCACCCTTTGACACAGTTTGTCGAGTCTACCTTGGCTTTAAAACGCTATCGTTTCCGTCAGGAAGATTTGATTAACCTCCTCAGAACAGGTTTGTATACCGACCTTAGTCAGGCTGATATTGATGCTTTTGAGCAATATATCCGCTATCTTGGTATCAATGGCTTGCCAGCCTTTCAGCAAACCTTTACCAAATCTCACCATGGAAAATTTGATTTAGGGCGTTTGAATGCCCTTCGTTTGAGAGTTTTGGCTCCTCTTGAAACCCTGTTTGCCAGCCGAAAACAAAAGGCTGAAAATCTCTTGCAAAAGTGGAACTCTTTTCTAAAAGAAGGAGCTGTGACCAAGCAGTTACAAGATTTGACAGCTACTATGGAAACTCTTGCACAGGAAAGACAGGCTGAAGTTTGGAAGGCTTTCTGTCATGTTTTAGAACAATTTGCGACCGTTTTTGCTGGTTCACAGGTTAGTCTGGAAGACTTCCTAGCCTTGCTCCATTCTGGAATGAGCCTATCTCAATACCGTACCATTCCAGCGACAGTGGACACCGTTCTGGTGCAGAGTTACGATTTGATTGCACCACTGACTGCTGACTTTGTCTACGCCATTGGGCTGACTCAGGACAATTTACCAAAAATCGCGCAAAATACCAGCCTTTTGACAGATGAAGAAAGGCAAAACCTAAACCAAGCGACAGAAGAAGGCGTTCAATTGCTAATTGCCAGCAGTGAAAATCTCAAGAAAAATCGCTATACCATGCTTTCTTTGGTCAATTCTGCCCGTAAGCAGTTGGTTTTGTCGGCTCCAAGCCTCTTTAATGAAAGTGAAAGTAAGGAATCAGCCTATCTTCAAGAACTGGTCCATTTGGGATTTAGGCGGAGAGAGAGGAGGATAAATCACAAAGGGCTATCTAAGGAGGATATGGGTTCATATCACAGTCTTTTGTCCAGTCTGGTTGCCTATCACCAGCAGGGCGAGATGAGTGAGACTGAGCAAGATTTGACCTTTGTTAAGGTTCTGGCGCGTGTGATGGGTAAAAAACTAGACCAGCAAGGTTTGGAAATCCAGCCCTCCCAACCAGTCCAAGTAGTAAGAAGTTGGCTAAGGACACCTTACAAGCGCTCTATCCTACTGATCAGGAATTTTACCTGTCTACCTCTGGTTTGACGGAGTTTTATCGCAATGAATACAGTTATTTTCTTCGCTACGTTTTAGGCTTACAAGAAGAATTACGCCTGCGTCCTGATGCCCGTAGTCACGGGAATTTCTTACACCGTATTTTTGAACGTGCCTTACAGTTGCCTGACGAAAATTCCTTTGACAAACGTCTAGAACAAGCTATTCAAGAAACCAGTCAAGAACGCGAATTTGAAGCTATTTATCAGGAAAGTTTGGAAGCCCAGTTTACCAAGGAAGTTCTGCTTGATGTTGCACGGACGACTGGACATATTCTCCGACACAATCCAGATATCGAAACCATCAAAGAGGAAGCGAATTTCGGTGGGAAAGAGCAAGCCTTTATTCAATTGGACAATGGACGCAGTGTCTTTGTACGAGGCAAGGTTGACCGGATTGACCGATTGAAAGCTGATGGAGCGATAGGAGTAGTAGACTACAAATCCAGTCTGACTCAGTTCCAGTTTCCTCATTTCTTTAACGGACTCAATTCCCAGTTGCCAACCTATCTAGCTGCCTTAAAAAGAGAAGGGGAGCAGAACTTTTTCGGCGCCATGTACTTGGAAATGGCTGAGCCTGTCCAATCTCTGATGGCTGTTAAGGGTCTGGCTAGTGCAGTAGTAGAAGCCAGCAAATCAATGAAATACCAAGGCCTCTTTTTAGAAAAAGAAAGCAGTCATTTGGGAGAATTTTACAACAAAAACAAGGCCAACCAGCTGACGGATGAGGAATTCCAGCTCCTACTGGACTACAATGCCCATCTTTACAAGAAAGCAGCTGAGAAGATTTTAGAAGGTCAGTTCGCCATTAACCCTTATACTGAAAATGGCAGAAGTATTGCACCGTATGTTCAGCAACATCAAGCCATTACAGGCTTTGAAGCCAATTACCACTTAGGTCAAGCCCGTTTCCTAGAGAAGTTAGACTTGGCTGACGGCAAACGTCTTGTTGGAGAAAAACTCAAGCAAGCTTGGTTTGAAAAAATAAGAGAGGAGTTGAATCGATGAATCCCATTCCCTTTTTAACTGAGGAGGAAATTCAAAAACTGCAAGAAGCAGAAGCGCATTCGAGTAAGGAACAAAAGAAAACGGCCGAGCAAATTGAAGCCATCTACACTTCTGGTCAGAATATCCTCGTTTCAGCATCGGCTGGTTCTGGGAAGACTTTTGTCATGACCGAGCGTATTCTAGATCAATTGGCGCGTGGTGTCGAAATTTCTCAACTCTTTATCTCAACCTTTACTGTCAAGGCTGCCACAGAGCTTAAGGAACGTTTGGAGAAAAAAATTAGCCAACAAATTCAAGAAAGTAGTGATGTCGACCTCAAACAACACTTGGGTCGTCAGTTGGCAGACCTCCCCAACGCTGCCATCGGAACCATGGACTCTTTTACACAAATTCCTTGGCAAACATGGCTATCTGCTTGATATTGCGCCTAATTTCCGTATTTTACAAAACCAAAGCGAGCAACTTCTTCTAAAAAACGAAGTCTTTCATGAGGTCTTTGAAGCCCATTACCAAGGTAAACAGAAAGAGACCTTTAGTCATTTGCTGAAAAACTTTGCTGGACGTGGCAAGGATGAACGGGGGCTGCGCCAGCAAGTCTATAAAATTTATGACTTCCTCCAATCCACCAGTAATCCTCAAAAGTGGCTGAGTGAATCTTTCCTAAAAGGCTTTGAGAAAGCTGATTTTACCAGTGAAAAAGAAAAACTGACCACACAAATCCAGCAAGCCCTTTGGGATTTGGAAAGCTTTTTCCGTTATCATATGGATAATGATGCCAAGGAGTTTCCCAAGGCTGCCTATTTAGAAAATGTTCAGTTGATTCTGGATGAAATTGGCTCCCTAAATCAGGAGTCCGATAGTCAGGCTTATCAAGCAGTGCTTGCGCGTGTTGTCGCCATTTCAAAAGAGAAAAATGGTCGGGCTCTGACTAATGCCAGTCGTAAGGCTGATTTGAAGCTACTGGCCAATGCATACAATGAAGAGAGAAAGACCCAGTTTGCTAAACTAGGACAACTGTCAGACCAGATAACCATTCTCGACTATCAAGAACGTTATCATGAAGATACCTGGGAACTAGCTAAGACTTTCCAAACCTTCATGAGTGATTTTGTGGAAGCTTATCGTGAACGTAAGCGTCAGGAAAACGCCTTTGAATTCGCTGATATCAGCCATTACACCATTGAGATTTTAGAGAATTTCCCACAAGTTCGTGAGGCTTATCAGGAGCGTTTCCACGAAGTCATGGTCGATGAGTATCAGGATACCAACCATATTCAAGAACGGATGCTGGAATTACTTTCTAATGGACACAATCGCTTTATGGTGGGAGATATCAAGCAGTCTATTTATCGTTTCCGTCAGGCAGATCCGCAGATTTTCAATGAAAAATTCCAACGCTATGCACAAAATCCAAAAGAGAGTAAGCTCATTCTCCTCAAGGAAAATTTCCGTAGCAGTTCAGAAGTGCTGTCAGCAACCAATGATGTCTTTGAACGTCTCATGGACCAAGAGGTCGGTGAAATCAACTATGATAATATGCACCAGCTTGTTTTTGCCAATATCAAACTTACTCCCAATCCAGACAATAAGGCAGAATTTCTCCTCTACGACAAGGACGATACAGGTGAGGAAGAAGAAAGCCCAGCAGGAACGAAACTAACAGGTGAAATGCGCTTAGTCATCAAGGAAATCCTTAAACTTCATCAGGAAAAAGGTGTTGCCTTTAAGGAAATTGCCCTTCTGACCTCTAGTCGCAGTCGTAATGACCAGATTCTTCTCGCCCTGTCTGAGTACGGGATTCCTGTCAAAACTGACGGAGAGCAAAACAATTATCTCCAATCCCTAGAAGTGCAAGTCATGCTAGACACCCTTCGTATCATTCACAATCCTCTTCAAGACTATGCCTTGGTTGCCCTTATGAAGTCTCCAATGTTTGGTTTTGATGAGGACGAGTTAGCACGTTTGTCTCTTCAGAAAGCAGAAGATAAAGTCCAAGAAAATCTCTATGAGAAACTAGTAAATGCTCAAAAACTGGCAAGCAGCCAAAAAGGATTGATTCACTCAGCTTTAGCTGAGAAACTGAACCAATTCATGGATATCCTAGCTTCTTGGCGCCTGTATGCCAAAACCCACTCCCTCTATGACTTGATTTGGAAGATTTATAACGACCGTTTTTATTATGATTATGTGGGGGCTTTGCCAAATGGTCCTGCTAGACAGGCCAATCTCTATGCCCTAGCACTGCGTGCTGATCAATTTGAAAAGAGCAACTTCAAAGGCTTGTCTCGTTTTATTCGTATGATTGATCAAGTATTGGAAGCCCAGCACGATTTGGCAAGAGTGGCCGTTGCACCGCCAAAAGATGCAGTAGAGCTCATGACCATCCACAAGAGTAAAGGGCTGGAGTTTCCTTACGTCTTTATTCTCAATATGGATCAAGACTTTAACAAGCAAGACTCTATGTCAGAAGTCATTCTCAGCCGTCAGAATGGGCTTGGTGTCAAATATATCGCCAAGATGGAGACAGGAGCAGTGGAAAATCACTATCCTAAAACCATCAAACTCTCCATTCCTAGTCTGACCTGTAGGCAGAACGAAGAGGAATTACAGCTGGCAAGCTATTCAGAGCAGATGCGTCTGCTGTATGTTGCCATGACGCGGGCTGAGAAAAAGCTCTATCTTGTCGGCAAGGGTTCTCGTGAAAAGCTGGAAGCCAAGGAATACCCAGCAGCTAAAAATGGAAAACTAAATAGCAACACTAGACTTCAAGCAAGGAATTTCCAAGATTGGATGTGGGCTATCAGTAAAGTGTTTGCCAAGGATCATCTCAACTTTAGCTATCGTTTTGTTGGTGAAGATCAGCTGACTAGAGAAGCTATCGGAGAGTTGGAAACCAAGAGCCCTCTCCAAAAATAGCTCCCAAACAGATAATCGTCAGTCAGAAACCATTAAAGAAGTTCTTGAAATGCTGAAAGAAGTGGAAGTCTATAATACTCTTCACCGCGCAGCTATTGAATTGCCAAGTGTTCAAACCCCAAGTCAAATCAAGAAATTCTACGAACCTGTTATGGATATGGAAGGTGTCGAGATTGCAGGTCAAGGTCAGTCAGTGGACAAGAAAAATCAGCTTTGATTTACCAGATTTTTTTCAAGCAAAGAAAAGGTAACAGGAGCTGAGATTGGTAGTGCTATCCACGAACTCATGCAGAGAATGGATCTCAGTCAGCGACCAACGCTTGCTAGCCTGGCAGAAACTCTCAAACAAGTTCAAACCAGACAAGCTGTCAGGGAAAAAAATTAATCTTTCGAAAATTCTTGCTTTCTTTGATACAGCGCTCGGTCAGGAAATTCTCGCTAATACCGACCATCTCTATCGAGAGCAACCTTTCTCCATGCTCAAACGAGACCAAAAGAGTCAGGAAGACTTTGTTGTCCGTGGAATCTTGGACGGCTATCTGCTTTACGAAGACAAAATTGTTATGTTTGACTATAAGACAGACCGCTATGATGATCCAAGTCAACTCATAGACCGTTATCGTGTGCAATTAGCCCTATACGGAGAGGCTTTATCTCGAGCCTATTCGATTGAAAATATTGAAAAATACTTGATTTTACTCGGTAAAGACGAGGTTCAAGTTGTAAAAGTATAATCTAGAAAGGAGACCTCATGACACTTCCAGTTAGAAAATCCCTGCACGATGCGGTTTTACAGGCTTCAAAAGCTAATACTTGGGAACAAGCTACCAAGGAATGGAATGAAGTTTCCTTGATTTTTAACGGTATCGGCCGTAGCAATTGTGTCTGTGGAAATGCTATCAAATACGCCTACGAACTCTTTAACGGAGTGACTGGTCAACGACTATTTCCTATAGGCAGCGACTGCGTCAGACACTTTCATCGATTGACCCTTGACCAGCAACTGGAAGAGGAGGAAAAACTGCTCAGAAAGGTTGAAAATCTGACCAGAAAAGCCCAGAAAAAGGAAAAAATCAAGGTCAATAAAAGTGACTTTGACGAGCGTCTTCTAAAGTGGCTCTGGGAAAAAGGTGTTTTTAAAGCTAATCGTGGCAATCAGTTCTCACCTGAGAAAGACTACCAGCTCTTCCTAGAAGTCTTTCAAGGAGGAAGTTGGACCAAGGCAGAACCCAAGAAGAAAGCTCGGATGGAAGAAGTCCTTGAAAAGTGTATCAAACCCTTTTTACTTGGAAAACCAGATGACCAACTCTATCTTGTCAAACTAGGTAAGGAGAAAATTGACTACGAGCAAGAACTGCGTATCCAGGCAGAGAAAGAGCGCAAGAAGAGGGATAAAATCGCCAAACAATATGCAGACAATCTGGTTCTAGCCATGGGCCCAGCAGAACGTGCCTATCAAGATTACTTTGGCTTTACGGAGACCTTGACTCAAGAAGAACGCAAGTGGGAAAAAATTCTTTTTGGTAAAAATCGAACAGAACGGGCTATCAAGGCCAAACAATACCAAAGAGTTGGAAAAAGACCAACGAATAGCCAGTCAAGACCCAATTGAAAGAAAGCAGAAGCAGACCTGGCTCCTCAATTCCTATTTTCGTGAGCTTCCTGAAGAAAAAGCCCGATTTTCTAGGCTCTTATTAGAATATCGAAAAAGTGGAGAAGTGCCATTTTCAACTGAATATCTGTCAGACCATCTGCTTGACTTTTTCTATAAAATGAAATCCTTTGAGTTTGAAATCGCACCAGAACAAGTTCGAGATTTTCTAAAAGAAAGCCTCCAGGCAGAACATCTCTCCTCAGCACAGGAAAGCTGGATAGAAGGGATTCTAACAAATTGCATAGTCCCATTTTTTTATCTCGAATACTCATCTAAAAACTAAATATATAAGACATAGAATTTTATATAGGGTTAATATATAAATTAAGTAGATTTGAAATCAGTCTTCCTTTAAAAAAAGTAGCTATTACAAACAAAAGCTTATGCAAAAAAGACTAATTTATGATAGAATAGAGGATAAGAAAGAAAACGTTTTTACAATTTTTTCAATCCGAAGGAGATATATTATGGCTACTATTCAATGGTTTCCTGGTCACATGTCTAAAGCGCGTCGACAGGTTCAGGAAAATTTAAAATTTGTTGATTTTGTGACGATTTTGGTGGATGCACGCTTGCCTCTTTCCAGTCAAAATCCTATGTTGACCAAGATTGTTGGTGATAAACCAAAACTCTTGATTTTAAACAAAGCAGACTTGGCCGATCCAGCAATGACCAAGGAATGGCGTCAGTATTTTGAATCACAAGGAATTCAGACGCTAGCTATCAACTCCAAAGAGCAAGTGACTGTAAAAGTTGTAACAGATGCGGCCAAGAAGCTCATGGCTGATAAGATTGCTCGCCAGAAAGAACGTGGTATCAAGATTGAAACCTTGCGTACCATGATTATCGGAATTCCAAACGCTGGTAAATCCACTCTTATGAACCGTTTAGCTGGTAAGAAAATTGCCGTTGTCGGCAATAAACCAGGGGTTACCAAGGGACAACAATGGCTCAAAACCAATAAAGACCTAGAAATCTTGGATACACCGGGGATTCTTTGGCCTAAGTTTGAGGATGAAACTGTAGCTCTTAAGTTGGCCTTGACTGGAGCTATCAAAGACCAGTTGCTTCCAATGGATGAGGTAACCATTTTTGGTCTCAATTATTTTAAAGAACATTATCCAGAAAAGTTGGCCGAACGCTTCAAACAAATGAAAATTGAAGAAGATGCGCCTGTTATTATTATGGATATGACCCGTGCCCTCGGTTTCCGTGATGACTATGACCGCTTTTACAGTCTCTTCGTGAAGGAAGTCCGCGACGGCAAACTCGGTAACTATACCTTAGATACATTGGAAGACCTCGATGGCGACGATTAAAGAAATCAAAGAACTCCTTGCTACTGTCAAGGACCTTGATAGTCCAATTTTTTTAGAGCTTGAAAAGGATAATCGCTCTGGAGTTCAAAAGGAAATCAGCAAGCGTAAAAAAGCTATTCAGGCAGAATTAGATGAGGATCTTCGTTTAGAATCCATGCTTTCCTACGAAAAAGAACTTTACAAGCAAGGATTGACCTTAATTGCTGGTGTTGATGAAGTCGGCCGAGGTCCTCTGGCTGGGCCTGTAGTCGCTGCAGCTGTTATTTTACCTCAAAATTGTAAAATTAAAGGTCTTAACGACAGCAAGAAAATTCCTAAAAAGAAACATCTGGAGATTTTCCAAGCAGTTCAGGAGCAAGCCTTGTCAATCGGCATTGGTATCATGGATAATCAGGTCATCGACCAAGTCAATATCTATGAAGCAACCAAACTAGCTATGAAGGAAGCAATCTCCCAGCTCCGTCCGCAACCTGAGCACCTTTTGATAGATGCCATGAAACTGGATTTACCAATTTCACAAATCTCCATCATCAAAGGTGATGCTAATTCCCTTTCAATCGCAGCGGCTTCTATAGTAGCCAAGGTTACACGTGATGAATTGATGAAGGAATTCGACCAGCAGTTCCCTGGCTATGATTTCGCTGCTAATGCAGGATATGGAACAGCTAAACACCTGGAAGGACTTGAAAAACTAGGAGTTGCCCCAATTCACCGAACCAGCTTTGAACCCGTTAAATTACTGATTTCAAGAGAAAAAGAAAGTTAAGTTAAAAGGAATGATTATGGAGGAACAGTCAGAAACACTCAGTTCCAAGAAAGAATTTGCCTTTGCCTCGAGCACCATATTATCCCAAGTTGGACGAGGAATCATTGTTGGTCTCGTTGTTGGAATTATCGTTGGATCCTTTCGTTTCTTAATTGAAAAAGGATTCCACCTGATACAAGGACTTTATCAAGATCAAGCGCACCTAGTGCGCAATCTTTTTGCACTGGTTTTATTTTACTTACTCATCTGCTGGCTCAGTGCGAAATTAACTCGATCAGAAAAAGATATCAAAGGTTCAGGAATTCCTCAAGTTGAAGCCGAATTAAAAGGGCTCATGACCCTCAACTGGTGGGGCGTACTTTGGAAAAAATATATTCTAGGAATTTTGGCTATTGCAAGTGGACTCATGCTGGGGCGTGAAGGGCCAAGTATTCAACTCGGAGCGGTTGGTGGTAAAGGTATTGCCAAATGGCTTAAATCCAGTCCAGTAGAGGAACGATCCTTGATTGCGAGTGGAGCTGCAGCAGGTTTAGCCGCAGCCTTTAATGCTCCGATTGCAGGACTTCTCTTTGTTGTAGAAGAAGTTTATCACCATTTTTCACGCTTTTTCTGGGTCTCAACTCTAGCAGCCAGTCTCGTAGCAAACTTTGTTTCTTTGCTAATATTTGGCCTAACACCCGTACTGGATATGCCAGACAATATCCCACTCATGACCCTAGACCAGTATTGGATTTACCTCCTCATGGGAATTTTTCTAGGATTTTCTGGTTTTCTCTATGAGAAGGCTGTACTCAATGTCGGTAGAATTTATGACTGGATAGGTCAAAAATCCGTTTGGATAGAGCATATTATCCAATTCTGGCTTTCATTCTCATCCTACCAGTCGGCATCTTCTTACCACAAATCCTTGGAGGTGGAAATCAGCTGGTTCTTTCCTTAACTGAAAAAGATTTTAGTTTCCAAGTTCTATTAGCTTACTTTTTGATTCGCTTTGTTTGGAGCATGATTAGCTATGGAAGTGGCCTTCCAGGAGGAATTTTTCTACCAATTTTGGCGCTTGGTTCCCTACTTGGTGCTCTAGTTGGTGTTATTTGTGTCAATCTTGGACTTGTCAGTCAAGAGCAATTCCCTATATTCGTCATTCTAGGAATGAGTGGCTATTTTGGAGCAATATCTAAGGCTCCCTTAACTGCTATGATACTCGTAACTGAGATGGTAGGAGATATTCGCAACCTCATGCCACTTGGATTAGTAACCTTGGTCGCCTACATCATCATGGATCTACTCAAGGGTGCACCAGTCTATGAGGCTATGTTGGAAAAAATGCTGCCAGAAGAAGCGACAGATGAAGGAGAAGTCACTCTCATTGAAATCCCTGTTTCAGATAAAATAGCAGGAAAACAAGTACACGAACTCAACTTGCCACATAACGTACTCATCACCACTCAAGTCCATAATGGCAAGAGCCAAACAGTTAACGGCTCAACCAGAATGTATCTCGGTGATATGATTCACCTAGTTATTCCAAAAAGTGAAATTGGGAAAGTCAAAGATTTGTTGTTGTAGATCAAAAATATTATTACATAATTTTTATTATGTAATAAATATATCAAGAATATTTTGTTGATTTTTGATAAGGGAGGACATACATCATAATGAAAATACTAGATGTTCTATATGAGTTTTATGGTGATTTTGAATTCATTAAAGAAAAGTGGAATGAAAAATACGAAGGTATTCTTATCAAAATAAAGGATGAGCAAGGATATAAAAGATGCCGCTTAGCAAAAAGAACACCGAAAAAAGAAGGATATTTTACAGTTTTTTGGAAAAAAGACAAAAATAACATGAACATTCCTTATACCAATGAAGATTTGGGAACTGAACTTGTTATCGTTGTCATCGATAATGATAAAAAGGGGCTATTTATTATTCCAAACGAAGCTGCTATTCGTAAGAAAATTCTCTCGACAAAAAACAGCAAAGGAAAAATGTCCATGCGATTTTATCCGCCTTGGTGCGCAAATTTAAATACAACGGCTCAATCAACACAAAAATGGCAATTGAAATTTTTTAGAGAAATTTAATTATAAGAATGACTTTGAAAAATTTCTAGTAGATTCATATCAAACACAAAGACTTGGTTCTTATGAAAAAAAGAACCAAGTCTTTGTGTTAGTTTCTCAGGAATAAAGTACATTATAGACAATTTTTTTGTCGAAAAAAATTTTTTTAGTTATTAAAAAATGAAATCATTTTTTTGGTTATTTTTAGTTATTCTATTAAAAAAAGCTCTACAACATCTTTCCGAAAAACTATAATTTTCTTGAAAAATATATGAGTCTATGCTATACTACTAGTAGACTTATTTATGGAGAAAATACATGAAACGTGAGATTTTACTGGAACGAATCGACAAACTAAAACAAATCATGCCCTGGTATGTTCTTGAATACTACCAATCTAAGCTTGCTGTTCCTTACAGTTTTACAACCTTGTACGAATACCTCAAAGAATACGATCGATTTTTCAGCTGGGTTATAGAGTCTGGCATTTCAAACGCTGATAAAATATCTGATATTCCTTTATCTGTCTTGGAAAATATGTCAAAGAAAGACATGGAATCCTTTATCCTTTACCTACGTGAACGTCCTTTGCTGAATGCAAATACAACAAAGCAAGGTGTTTCACAGACAACTATCAATCGGACCTTATCAGCCCTTTCCAGTCTCTACAAGTATCTGACCGAAGAAGTTGAAAATGATCAGGGCGAACCTTATTTTTATCGTAATGTAATGAAGAAAGTTTCAACAAAGAAAAAGAAAGAAACACTTGCTGCCAGAGCTGAAAACATCAAGCAAAAACTCTTTTTAGGTGATGAAACAGAAGGTTTTCTAACTTATATTGACCAAGAGTATCCACAACAACTTTCAAATCGCGCTCTCTCATCATTTAATAAAAATAAAGAACGTGATTTGGCCATTATTGCCCTTCTATTGGCGTCTGGTGTCCGCTTATCTGAAGCTGTTAATCTAGATCTAAGAGATCTCAATCTAAAAACGATGGTTATCGATGTCACTCGAAAAGGGGGCAAACGTGACTCGGTCAATGTTGCTGCTTTTGCTAAGCCTTATTTAGAGAATTATCTTGCCATTCGAAATCAACGCTATAAGACAGAAAAAACAGATACAGCCCTTTTTTTGACTCTCTACAGAGGTGTACCAAATCGTATCGATGCTTCCAGTGTGGAAAAGATGGTTGCTAAGTACTCTGAGGACTTCAAAGTCCGTGTAACACCCCATAAACTACGCCATACCCTAGCAACCAGGCTCTATGATGCTACTAAATCGCAAGTTTTAGTCAGTCACCAGCTAGGACATGCCAGCACACAAGTCACTGACCTCTATACCCATATCGTTAATGATGAACAAAAGAATGCTCTAGATAGTTTATAAAATACATAAAATAAATTATGTAATATATGATTTTAAAAAAAGAAGCTGGTCCTACAACCAACTTCTTTTTGATTTATCCAACTACCGCTTCAGCGATTTCTTCACGGCTAATACCAGCGAAGTAGCGTGTGATATCAATGGTTTCTAGCACCTTAAGGACATCTTCGCGTTCGTATCTCGCCCCACGAAGGACATCTTCTACTGCAGCAACGTCTTCAATACCAAAGAAGTCACCGTAAATCTTGATGTCTTGGATTTTTGATTCGAGAACATTAGCAAAGACTTCAACCTTGCCACTAGTGAATTTTGTTCCACGACGGACGTTAAATTCAGGTGATTTACCATAGTTCCAGTCCCAAGTACCAAACTTAGTATCCTTGATGCGATTGATTTCAGCCAATTCTTCCTCAGAAAAAACGTATTCAGTCATCTCTGGATACTCTTTTTTCATGTATTCCAAGAGTAAATCACGGAATTCTTCAACTGTGATTTTTTCTGGCAATTCATTGACAATATTGGTTACACGAGCACGGACGGATTTCACACCTTTTGACTCAAATTTATCCTTTGAAACCTTGAGGGCATTAGCAAGGACTGACAAATCAACGTCAAAGAGCAAGCAACCGTGGTGCATGATACGGCCATTGATATAGGCTTGGGCATTGCCACAGAACTTCTTACCATCAATCTCAAGGTCATTACGACCTGTGAACTCAGCTTTAACCCCAAGTTGAGCTAGTGTATTGATAACTGGAGTTGAGAAGCTCTTGAAGTCAAAAGCTTTGTTTTCATCTTCTTTTGAGATGATCGTGTAGTTGAGGTTATTTAAATCGTGGTAAACAGCTCCACCACCGCTGATACGGCGAACTACCTCAATCCCATTTTCTCGAACATAATCACGGTTGATTTCTTCGATAGTGTTCTGGTGACGACCAACAATGATTGATGGCTTGTTAATCCAAAGTAGGAAGATTTGATCCTCATCCAAAAGGTGTTTAAAGGCATATTCTTCCAAGGCAATATTAAAAGCGGTGTCGTTTGAATGATTGATAATGTATTTCATGAGATACCTTCTTATACGATAGAGACTGGAAATAACCTTCCAGTCTAATCTATCTTTCTTTTATTTTTTCTTAGGTGAGTGGATAGCCATTCCTAAAACATCTGCAAATGCTTCGTACATCACTTCAGAGTAGGTTGGATGTCCGTGGATGGTCTTCAGCATTTCTTCAACAGTGATTTCCATTTCGATAATGCTTGATGCTTCGTTGATTAATTCTGCAGCTGCAGGACCGATGATATGAACACCAAGTATTTCTCCGTATTTCTTATCAGCGATGACTTTAACGAAACCTTGAGCTGCATCTGAGGCAATGGCACGACCGTTGGCAGCAAAGTTGAACTTACCGATGGCAACATCGTATTTCTCACGGGCTTGTTCTTCTGTCAAACCTACTGCTGCTACTTCAGGAAGAGTATAGATGGCTGCAGGAGTTAAATTCAACTTGGCAACAGCATGGTTTCCTTTGAGAGCATTTTCAGCGGCAACTTCACCCATACGGAAGGCTGCGTGAGCCAACATCTTAGTACCGTTGATGTCACCTGGTGCGTAGATACCTGGAACAGAAGTTTCCATGTATTCGTTGACCTTGATGCGACCACGATCCAATTCAAACTCAACATCACCAATACCTTCAAGGTCTGGCACACGACCGATTGAAAGAAGAGCTTTATTTGCGATGATATCGTCTTTTCCTTCAACTTTGATACGAAGTTGACCATTTTCCTCGATGATTTCTTGCAGTTTAGTACCAGTCAAGATGGTCATTCCTTTACGCTCAAGGATCAAGCGAAGGTTCTTAGACACTTCTGCATCCATAGCTGGCACGATACGGTCCATCATTTCGATAACAGTCACTTTTGAACCAAATGTCATGAAGGCCTGACCAAGTTCGATACCGACAACTCCACCACCGATGATAACAAGACTTTCTGGAACTTCGTTCATTTCGAGAATGTCATCGCTGGTCATCACAAGTGAAGATTCCATACCAGGGACGTTGATCTTGCTGACTTTTGAACCACCAGCAAGAATGATTTTCTTGGTTTCAAGCAATTCAGAGCCATTTACCAAGACGTTCTTGTCTTTAGTAATGGTACCAATTCCTTTATGAACAGTAACTCCGTAGCTACGAAGAAGTCCTGCAACACCACCAACAAGAGTATTAACAACTTTAGATTTAGTTTCTAAAAGTTTTTCCATATCAACAGTGAAGTTAGGATTTTCAATCACGATACCACGATTTGCAGCATGACCGATGTTTTCGATGATTTCAGCGTTATGAAGGTAGGTCTTGGTTGGAATACATCCACGGTTTAAGCAGGTTCCACCGAGTTCAGATTTCTCAACGAGGGCAACCTTACCGCCGAGTTGGGCAGCTTTAATGGCTGCAACATAACCAGCAGGACCTCCACCAATCACAACGATATCAAAAGCATCATCGCTCTTACCATCATCGTTTGAGGCACTTGCTGCAGGTGCTGGGCTAGCTTCTGGCGCTGCGGCTCCAGCTGTTGGGATATTTTCACCTTCTTCGCCAAGGTAACCGATAACTTCCGTTACAGGGACTGTTTCACCGTCCCCTTTAAGGATAGCAATCAAGTACCCATCTTCTTCGGCTTCCAATTCCATGCTGACTTTGTCAGTCATGATTTCTAAAAGGATTTCTCCTTCTTTTACAAATTCTCCGACTTTTTTATTCCATTGGACGATTTGTCCTTCTGTCATATCCACGCCGGCTTTTGGCATAATTACTTCTAAGGCCATGTCTTCCTTCCTTTATCTATATCTTAAAAATGAATACTCTTGCTCTTAAATCAACATTGAGATTGGGTTTTCAATCAACTCTTTCAAGTCCTTCATAAACTTAGCACCAGCCATACCATCTACGACACGGTGGTCAATGGTTAATCCTAGGCTCATGATAGGGCGAATCACAATTTCACCATTGACGACAACTGGCTTTTCAATTGTCGAACTGACACCAAGGATAGCTGAGTTTGGTTGGTTGATGATAGGACCAAAGGACTGAACGCCAAACATTCCCAAGTTACTGATAGTAAATGTTGAATTTTGCAGTTCACTTGGAGCCAATTTACCATCCAAGGTACGACCAATAACATCTTTGAAGGCTACAACCAGTTCTGAAAGACTCATCTTCTCAGCATTGTAAACAACAGGTGTCATTAATCCATTATCCATCCCAACTGCCATCGCAAGATTGACATAGTTATGAGTGATAATGGTCTTGCCGTCTTCTGTCAATGAAGCGTTGATATAAGGATGCTTCATCAAGGTTTTCACAACAGCAAGTGAAAGAAGGTCTGTTACAGTGGTCTTCTTCCCAGTTGCTTCCATGATTGGCTCAAGAACCTTCTTACGAAGAGCCAACATTTCAGTCATATCAACTTCATAGTTGAGCGTGAAGGTTGGCGCAGTTAGGTAAGATTCAACCATCCGTTGAGCAATAACCTTACGCATTGGTGTCATTGGAATACGTTCAATTTCACCGTATGGTGTTACGTTATCAGGAACTTCTTCCACTTTTTCAATCTGAGCAGGAGACTTGATAGTGTCGTTTTCGATATTTTCAGGAAGCAAGGCTAAAACATCCTTCTTCATGATCTTACCACGATGACCCGTTCCTTGGATTTCCTGCCAAGCAATATTATGTTCGAGGGCAATTCGTTTTGCAAGTGGCGAAATGCGAACCACGTTTGTGTCTTTATAAGTTTCCACGTCTTCTTTGTGGACACGACCGTTTGCACCTGAGCCAGAAACGTCGTAGAGGTTGATCCCTAAATCATCCGCTAATTTTCTAGCCGCAGGAGTCGCTCTTAGCTTGTCATCAGCCATGACCTCTCCAATTCTATACTAAGATATTAAGGACTCAGAGGGCAATGAAAAAATAGGAGATTGACGATGTGTTCGATGAACACAAGGAAATCTATCTTTTTTTCGCAGACCTCCGTCCGAATTCAATTATATGATACAAAGGGCGTTAAAAGCGACTGAAAAATAGGAAATCGACGATGACTTCGACGAAGCCAAGGAGATTTATCTTTTTCCGAGCTTTTAGCCCGTGTTCGAATATAAGATATTAAGGACGAAGAGCTCAGCACCTAAAAGATACAAAGTTTCTCGTCAGCTTTATTTTATTTACATAACTTATCTTATGTAATCCTACTCTTTGTTATATGTTTTACGGATGGCATCTTTGATGCTTTCAACTGTTGGAATCATTGCATTTTCTAGGTTTTGTGCATAAGGCATTGGCACATCTTCTCCTGCGCAACGGCGGATTGGTGCATCTAGATAGTCAAATGCTTCTGATTCTGAAATAATTGCTGAAATCTCTCCGATATAGCCGCTTGTTTTGTGAGCGTCGTTGACCAGCACAACTTTACCAGTCTTCTTAACTGAGTTGATGATGATATCCTTATCAAGCGGAACAAGGGTACGGGGGTCCACAATTTCAACTGAAATGCCTTCCTGTGCTAATTCTTCAGCTGCTTGAACCACACGACGGAGCATTTTTCCATAAGTAACAACTGTTACATCCGTTCCTTCGCGTTTGATTTCGCCGACTCCAAGTGGAATCGTGTAGTCTGGATCAACTGGCACTTCCCCTTTTTGGTTAAATTCTGATTTATACTCAAGAATGATAACAGGGTTGTTATCACGGATAGAAGACTTGAGCAGTCCTTTCATGTCAGCAGGTGTACCTGGTGCTACAACCTTAAGTCCTGGGATATGAGTGAACCAAGACTCTAGAGATTGTGAATGCTGGGCTGCAGATCCAACTCCATTACCAGCTGCACAACGTACAGTCATTGGAACCTGACCTTTACCACCAAACATGTAACGTGTTTTAGCAGCTTGGTTGACGATATTGTCCATGGCAATAACCGAGAAGTCCATGAAGGTCATATCAACGATTGGACGAAGTCCTGTCATGGCTGCTCCTGCTGCTGCTCCTGAAATGGCAGCCTCAGAAATCGGACAGTCACGGATACGTTCTGGACCAAATTCTTCAAGCATTCCAACAGAAGTACCGAAGTCTCCTCCAAAGACACCGACATCTTCTCCCATCAAGAATACATTTTCATCGCGACGCATTTCCTCAGACATAGCAAGGATAATGGTGTCACGGAAGGACATTGTTTGTTTCCATTTTATCTCTTTCTCCTTAGTCTGCGTAAATATCTTCAAATGCTGATTCAAGTGGTGGGAATGGACTTTCTTCCGCAAATTTAACAGAAGCTTCTACTGCTTCCTTTACTTGCGCTTGGATTTCTTCCAATTCTTCGGCACTAGCAATATTATTTTCAATAAGGTAATTGCGTAGGTTTTCGATTGGATCTTTTTGTTTCCACAATTCAACTTCTTCACGCGTACGATATTTACCAGGGTCAGATGATGAGTGACCAAGCCAGCGGTAAGTTACACTCTCAATCAAGACTGGACCATTGCCACCACGAACATGATCTACAGCTTTCTTAAATCCTTCATAGACGTCGATGACATTGTTACCGTCTTCGATGAACATTCCAGGAATCCCATATGCAGCACTACGTTGATGGATATGTTCTACATTGGTCATTTTCTTGATATCCGCAGAAATACCGTAACCGTTGTTAATGCAATAGAAAATGACTGGCAGGTTCCAGATAGAAGCCATGTTAACTGCTTCATGGAAAACACCCTCGTTGGTCGCACCATCCCCAAAGAAGCAGACAACGATTTTTCCAGTATGTTGCATTTGCTGACTGAGGGCTGCACCGACAGCGATTCCCATACCACCACCTACGATACCATTGGCACCAAGGTTCCCAGCATCAAGGTCGGCGATATGCATAGAACCACCTTTACCTTTACAGGTTCCAGTGTATTTACCAAGGATTTCAGCCATCATTCCATTAAGGTCAATTCCTTTGGCAATAGCTTGTCCGTGACCACGGTGGTTTGAGGTAATTAGATCATCTGGGTTGAGAGCCAACATAGCACCCACGTTAGCTGCCTCTTCTCCAACAGAAAAAGTGCGTCATTCCTGGCACTTTCCCTTTCTTTACTAATTGCGCAATTTTTTTAAGTCCATACGACGGATTTCTTCCATCTTTCGGAACATCTCTAGCAAAAGATTTTTATCTAAAGTTGACATCTTCTTGCCTTTCTAACTTTCTTCTTACCTTACTATTTTACCGTTTTTGGAAAAAACTGTCAAAGTTTTTTTCTAAAGAAAAATTTCACAAAATAAAAAGAAAAACCCCATGAAAAACAAGGGATTTTCTTATAAAGAATATTTTTTTCACAAACTTTTTTTATCGTTTGAATTTTGCTAAAAATTCAAATTTCTTCATAATCACTGTCAAACGCCAACGGTAGAGCGCCCCACTCACGATTAGACTAATAATCAAACCAATCCAGTAAGAATAAGCTCCAAAATCTGTTAGAGAGTCGAATACCATAGCTACTGGGAGTGTCACCCCCCAGTAACCAATCAAACCAAGGTAAAAAGGAATAACGGTATCCTTATAGCCCCGTAAAATTCCCTGGAGCGGTGCCGCAAAGGTATCTGCTAACTGAAAGAAAAGACTATAAGTTAAAAAGCGCGCTGTCAAATTGATGAATTCTGGGTCGTTACCATAAAGACTGGCCACATTTCCTCTAAAGATATAAAGGAAGGTTAAGGTGAAGGCCGCAAAAATGAGGGCAGTCCATCTTCCTAGACCAATATAGGTTTTAGCATCATCAAATCGCTTGGCTCCCACTTCATAGGAAACAACAATAGCCATAGCCGATGAGATACTCATAGGAAAAGGCGTACATAAGACTTGAAAAAAATTCATAGCTGACTGGTGACTAGCAATAATCAAGGATGAGAACTTCGCCATAATCAAACCAACCACAGAAAAAGATAGCCACTTCGGCAAAGACAGTTCCCCAATAGGCAGACCTAAGCGAACTCCTTCCTTAATTTTTATCCATATTAAGAGGAATTCGTTTCTCAAGGTGTAAGGCTTTGAGCTTCTCCTGTTTAAATAAAACTAGAACAGAAATCCCAAAGCAAGACCCAGTAGGCCAAGGATGTTCCTAAACCAGCACCAGCACCTCCCAGTTCTGGAACACCAAAGGCACCGTAAATCAAGAGATAGTTAAATCCGCTATTGAGAGGGAGTAACAAAAAGCATGAGATACATAGACAGTTTGGTCAACCCCAGCGAATCCAGCAAGGAACGAATGACACTAAAGAGCAACAAGGGGATAATCCCGATAGATAAAAAAACCAGAGATAGCGAACCGCTACTGCCGCCACTGGTACTTCTAACCCAATATGATTCAAGATTGGTGGTGCCAAGTAAAAATACCATCCCTAGCAAGACCACGGATAGACCCAAGGCTAAATAGATAAATTGGTAAAAAAATCAGACGCAACTTCTTCCCTTTTACCTCTACCAAGATGGTGACCAATGATGGGCACCAAGGCTGAAAACAATCCCTGTCAGGAATGTAAAGAAAGGATTCCAGATACTGGTTGCCATAGACACACCAGCCAAGTCCAAGGTATTGTATTGGCCAGTCATAGTCGTATCAACAAAGGAGGCAGAATAATTGGCAAATTGATAAATAAGGATAGGGAAAAAAATATCTTTAAAAAAATAAGATAAACTTGTCTTTAAAATGATGGGTTTGGTACATATAGGCTCTCTATTCTTTTTTTGTTTACAGAGCAGACTCCCACCTAGTTTTTGATAGACGATTTGTCCCTTACAGATGGTATATTTAACCTGCCCTTTTTAAGGTTTCACCGATGAATGGTGAATTAGCTGCTTTCGAAGCAAAATGGGAGTCCACAAGTCGGTCAGCCTTAGCATCAAAAATAGTGATGTCCGCTGGACCATTCTCAGCCAAGTAACCTGCTTCAAAGTTATAAAGCTTGGATGGGTTGTATGTCATTTTTTCGAGTAATTCCATCAAACTCAACTCCCCAGCTTCCACCAAATAAGTTAAACCGAGAGAAAGAGATGTTTCCAAACCAGTCATACCAGATGGCGCTTTGGTAATATCCTCAACGTTTTTCTCATCTGCATGATGAGGCGCGTGGTCAGTCGCGATAACTGTGATGACGCCTGATTTAAGACCTTCGATAACAGCACGACGGTCTGATTCCAAACGAAGCGGCGGATTCATCTTAGCATTGCTACCTTGAGTCAAAAGAAGTGCTTCTGTCTTAGAGAAATGCTGTGGCGCTACTTCTGCTGTTACTTGCGCTCCCAATCCTTGAGCAAACTCCACTACTTTAACACTTTCTTCCTTAGACAAATGCTGAATATGAACATGGGCCTTGGTTGCATAGGCAATCATGACATCACGCGCCATCATAGCATACTCAGCCACCCCAGTTGCACCACAGATATGGAAATGATCTTTAGCAATATTTTCGTTAAAGCCAAGAACACCGTTCAATCCTGGATCTTCCTCATGGAGACTAATAAAGGTATTGAGTTTTTTGGCTTCTTCCATGGCTTCCTTGACAACTTTACTACTTTCAAGTGGGATACCGTCGTCTGAGAAACCAACCGCACCAGCTGCTAAAAGTGCCTTAAAGTCAGTCAAATCTTGACCATTAAAATTCTTAGTAATGGTCGCAACCGTCTTGACATTGATTTTTTCCTTGGCAGCTGACTGGAGAACTTCTTGTAAAGTCTCCACATCTGAAATAGTTGGACTAGTATTAGCCATCATGACAACCGTTGTAAAACCACCTGCAGCGGCTGCTAGGCACCAGTATGGATATCCTCCTTGTGGGTCTGACCAGGTTCACGGAAATGAACATGAATATCGACCAAGCCAGGAGCAACTACAAGACCAGTAGCATCAATTATTTCTGCTCCTTCTTCTTTGATCTCAGGCGCAATTTTGACAATTTTCCCATCTTGAACTAAGACATCACACACTTGATCCAAACCAGACTTGGGATCCATTACACGACCATTTTTGATTAGTAGCATCTGCTTTCTCCTTTATTCATAGAAATCAACTTGGGTATCCAACAATTTATCCCCATCATAAACAAACTTGGCTGAAAAGAAGGGTTTATCCTCTAAAAGCCACTCAACAAAGGTATGGTCACCTTCCCAAGTCGGCTTGCTCAAAACCTCGTCATAGGGAACCCATTCTAACGTCCCCTCATTACAGTCAATCAAATCCCCCTCAAACTCTGTCACCTTAAAAACATAGGTGTACCAGTCTAAATCTGGTGTGAATTCAGGAAAAGTGATGACACCTTTTAGAACTGGCTTGGCTTTGAGCCCTGTTTCTTCAAGGATTTCACGCGCCGCGCATTCCTGAGGGGTCTCACCTCTTTCTAGCTTACCACCCACACCAATCCATTTACCCGCATGGACATCATTTGGCTTCTTATTACGGTGGAGCATAAGCAGTTCTTTCCCGTTATCAATGTAGCAAATCGTCGCTAACTGAGGCATATTTTCTCCTTATCTAAGCCAATCGATTGGCTCTTGTCCTGTCTCTTCTAAGAATGCATTGGCCTTGGAAAAAGGCTTGGAACCCCAAAATCCTCTATAAACTGACAAAGGACTGGGATGGGCTGATTCGATAATCAAGTGATGAGGATTGGTAACTAAGGCCTTCTTCTTACGTGCATAAGCTCCCCAGAGTACAAAAACGACTGGTCTATCCAGATGATTGACCACCTGAATCACAGCATCCGTAAAAGGCTCCCATATCTGCCCAGCATGACCATTGGCCCGTCCAGCAGGAACCGTCAAACAAGCATTAAGAAGCAAGACTCCTTGCTCAGCCCAAGCTGTCAAATCATGAGATTTCTTAACCCCGATATCATCTGACAATTCCTTCAAGATATTTTGCAAGGATGGCGGAGCTGGGATAGAGTCAGGTACAGAAAAACTCAAGCCCTGCGCTTGACCTGGCCCGTGATAGGGGTCTTGCCCTAGAATCACCACCTTAACTTCTTCAAGCGGTGTTGTCAAGAGAGCCTGAAAAAAACCTTTTTCCTTGGGTGGATAAATAGTCCCTTGAGAATAGACCTGTTCCATAAACTGATTGATTTTTCCCGAAATAACCCTCAGGTAATTGCGCCTTAATCAAAGCATGCCAAGACGAGTGTTCCATAGCCGACTCCTTCGTTTTTTTACTGCCTCTATTATAGCAAAAAGTGGCTTTCTAAACCACTTTTTACAGTTTATATAAATAATCCAGCAAGTCTTGGTAAGAATGGACTTCGTAAGTCGGCTGGGCTTGCGTATGATTTTTCGAGGTGATGAGGGTTGTACCAGATAGTGTCAATCCCCGCATTATTACCACCTTGAATGTCGGCGGTTAGAGAGTCTCCAATCATCAGCGTCTTTTTCTTTTGCTAAAACCTGCAATCTGTTGACCAATTTTTTTCATAAAACAGAGCATCTGGCTTTTGTGTTTGCAATTGCTCAGAGATAAAGACTTGATTGAAATAAGGTGCCAGACCAGACTGAGCCAAACGCCCTGTCTGAATGGCAGTTATTCCATTTGTCGCAGCATACAAGTCAAAATCTCGCTCAATGAGGCTGTCTAAGAGTTCATGAGCGCCTGAAAGAGTTTGTCCCTGCTGGGCAAGGTAAAATTGGTATCGTTGAGCCAGAAAACTACCATCTTTTTCCTGTCCAAAGTGAGCAAATAAACGAGAAAAGCGCGTGTTAACCAGCTCTTGTTTACTAATTTTCTTTTGCTCCAAGTCCTTCCAGAGAGCCTTGTTCATGGGAACGTAAAAGTCTTTGTAGGCCTGAATATCTGCAACCCCTTCTTCTTTTAGAAGTTGCGTCAAAAGCCACATCCTCAGCAGCATCAAAATCAAGCAAGGTGTGGTCGAGGTCGAAAAGTAGAAATTTGTAAGACAATTTGAGGTTTTCCTTTCTAGGATAAAGAACTTTCACTTCATTCGGTTGTTTAATGTAAAAACTTAAAAGTGGTAAAGTATAACAAAAATAATAGTTCCAATTGATTAACTAACTCATACTATTCTAGCCAAGTTTATTTTTTTATTATAGAAAAAAATCTTCTATAAATTCTAGCAATAGTTAAAAATACAAACAAATATAATTCCCAAAAATAGATAACACTATTTTCACAAAAATTCATTTCAGAGCCTATTACATAGATATGAAAAAGAGGGGCTAGTCCTACACATAGAGACAATAGATAATTTATAAAGTTTATTTCACCAAATCCTGCAAAAAAATGTTTCATTTTAAATATCCCAATTTTACCTTTCATCTTTATAATCCACTAACAAGCCACTAACAACTCTATTGACTTCTCTTTAAAAAATCTTGACAGCAAATTTACTCCACTTAATGCCACTAAAAATTTCAATGGGCAAAAAAATAGTAATCCCATATCAAATGAGAAATCAGCAATGTTAGAAATAGTATACAGTCAATATAACTATTCTGAAAAATACTCTGTAATTACATAATACAGATATACCACAACCATCAAAAATTAAAAACAACCATCATAATACTATCATCCTGTTATTCTCACTAACGCTATTTCCAAAAATTTAATTTTTTTATGACTTAATAACGCAATTCCAATTAGCAATACACCTAAAAATAAATAAAAGTATCTCCCAAAATTTATTCTCAGTTTTAATAAAAAGGTATAAGATACATACTAATCAATATGGAACTTGCCCATAAAAATAAGCAATGGCTACGTTTACTGTAACATTCCCCCGTCTTTATGTAGAGATAATCCCCATCAAGACACCTCATCTCTTCTTACTCAATAGCAACATAATTATTTGGTGATACGAGTTTCATAAGATTTCTCCTCTTTAACGTTGCATGGTTAGGATAGTTCTCTAATAAGTAATCGTCGACTGCGTTTAAAGCACTTTTGTTACCTAGATAAGATATCCTTTCTCTACCTGATTTGATTTTTAAAGAGAAGTAAGATTTAACCATATCTATCTCACTTCTTATTTTTAAATAATTCATACTCTTTTTCTCTGATAAAGGGAAGTGAGAAATTAGAAAAAAATTAGTAGAATTGAAAAACAGATATACGTCTTTTTGTATCACTAAAACATAGTCTAAAAAAATAAATAGACTATCAAATCTAGTACAAAAAGAGAAAAATATCCTCCTTTTCATCATCTCACTTGAATTAAAGATTCTATTTAATAGAACCTTTATCGTAGTATCTACACAAATTTTTTTATCAAAAAGATAAGAGCAAATACACGATTAGCAACTGTACCATGAAGAATAAATGGAAATATAGTTAATATAAAACTAGAAATCTCAAAAATATTTTTATCCAAGGAGATTGAGACATCTTACTTTTTAAACTGACTGATTTTCCTATATTCACTAGCTAATCTAGTATCAAAGTCTCTACCAATTTTATTAAAGATTAAGAACTCCAGGATAAAAAAATACTTATTAATACGAAATAAGTAGAAACGTTTCCTGGGAAATATTTATTGATTAAAATCGGGAAACTCATTAACAGAATCGAATTTATGGCTAGGCAGATAGATACTATTTTATTTTTCACTGAATATATAGGGAGCGATACTATCGAATAGAGAAACGCTAAAAAAATAAGCAAGAAATACTCTGTGCTGCTAATTAGCGACGCCCTTAATGATAAAAATAGATAGGCACCCCACACGATGATATGCGCTTTACGAATTGACTCTAGATTACTCATCTACCTACTCCTAATATGTAAAGAGAATCCATTTTTAGCTTACATTCTCTTTCTAACAAGTCATAAGCATTTTATGATATTTCCTTCTTCTACATTAGGTAAAGTTGAAATACATTTTTTTGCAAGTAAAAAAATATAATTGTTATTTAAAAATCCCAAATATCTATCCCTCTTCTAGACCTAAATCAAGTCAGATTAAAGATACAAATATAATGGTAGGGCTTTCTTTTACTTTAGACTACCATAAAACAAGGAATCTTTCAACAAAATTCATTGGCAAACTACTATTCTAGAAGATTGACAGCTCAAATCTTTCAGAATAGAACAATCTTAACTATCGAATACTCTAACTTCATAAATATCCATGCAATTCTAGGTTTTAGAATTCCTATAAACTAAATGTTTTTTTGTACTCTTCTAAGTAATTGATTGCCTTAAATGTTAATTTTTTTAAAAGAATTCTAAAAGCTAGAATAGTCCCATCACAATCAGTTTTGATTGATTCTCAATTTAGAAACTCTATGATTCTACTCCTTTTTACATTAAAAAAAGGAACTGCCCAAAAGCAATCCCTTTCTGATTTTTGAAATTTTTTTACTTAAAATTTGATAGTTGAGATAATCAATAGCCCACCTATAAAAAAGAGTTATAGTAAAATTCCTTATTTATTGATTTCAAGCTCCGACAACTGTGTTTGAATAACTGACAGTTCTGCACCAGCTTGAAGAAGAGCAGCTGCAGTATAGGCACCTTCTACAATTGGAACCCTGTTGATGAGGATACTTTTATCACTGAAATCAGCCACCATTTCTAAGTTCATTTTAGCAGAACCTAGGTCAAAAAAGGCTAATAAAGTATCTGCTGGATTTTTGGAAACAACCCTATCTACTTGATCAAAACTAGTTCCAATTCCTCCATCTTCAGTTCCTCCTACATAAGTAATCGGAACATCTTTAGCTACTTCACTAATCAGTTCAACAACACCTTCTGCAATGTGTTTGGAATGTGAAACGATAACAAGACCAATACTTCCCATTAAACCACCCCACTTTCTAAAAGAGCAGTAAAGAGTAATCCTGATGAGAATGATCCAGGATCAATATGTCCAAGAGAACGTTCTCCTACATAAGATGCCCTTCCTTTAGTTGCAAGTAAATCTTTGGTAGTATTCACTACCTTATCAATAACCTCTTGAGTCAATTGGCCAGCAGACAAGGCAGCAATAACAGGAGTCCAAACATCAACCATTGTCTTTTCTCCAACTTCTGATTTCCCACGTTTGACAATCATATCCAAACCACTTTGTAAGATTTCTTCTAATTTCGAATTTGAATCAGCCTTGGCCATGCCCATAAAAAGCAGAGCCATACAGAGGACCAGAAGCACCGCCTACCTTACTCAGCAGTTGCATTGAGACAAGCTTAAAAAAACATCACTGCTGCTCTCAAATTGCTTTCCTTCTAAGTTCTCCATAACTGCAGCCATGCCACGCGCCATATTTCCACCGTGGTCTCCATCTCCTATAGGGGTGTCTAGCTCACTAAGATAATCTTTCTGTTCTTGAATCTTTTCATTAAAAAAAGCTTCATCCATTCAAGAGCTTGTTCAACATTCATGCGACATTTCCTCCTTGAGCCTTACCAAGCTGGTGTAGTAACAGGTGCATTTAGAGCATCCAACCATTCATCATCTGCCAATCGAATCAATGTTAATGACAAGCCAGCCATATCAATTGATGTCATATAGTTTCCAATTTTCTTAAACGCCAAGTCAACACCTTTTTTTCATGGAGCAATTTTTGCCACATCATTTGCAAATACGTATTGTTCCATAAGAGGAGTGCTTCCTAAACCATTAATGAGGAGGCCATAGCGTTCTCCAGCTTTAAGTCGGAAACCTTCAGATAGTTTTTCAACCAATTCTGAGGCCAATTGTGCTGAAGGTTGCATTTTCTCTTTCTTATATCCCGGCTCACCATGAATACCAACACCATATTCAAATTCATCATCTTCTAGAACAAAACCTGGTTTCCCAACCTCAGGAACGGTTGCTCCAGACAGGGCCAGCCCAATTGTTTTAATTTCTAAGACAAGTTTGTCGGCCAAGTCCTTCATTTCAGATAATGATTTACCGGAACGAGCCGCATCACCCAAAATTTTATGGACTAATATAGTACCTGCAACACCTCGACGCCCTTGGGTATAGAGACTATTTTCAACAGCGATATCATCATCAACCACAACACTTGCTACATCAATACCTTCCATTTCAGCAAGTTCTTGTGCAATTTCAAAGTTCATAATGTCACCAGAATAGTTCTTGATGACCATGAAAACTCCAGCACCTTCATCAGCCGCCTTAATGGCTTCTAAAATTTGGTCCGGAGTAGGTGAAGTGAAGACTGCTCCACAAATGGCAGCAGACAACATTCCATCTCCTACAAAACCAGCATGACTTGGTTCATGTCCTGAACCTCCACCTGAAATGAGTCCAACTTTTCCTGTCTTTTCTGCCTTTCTAACGATGACATCAAAACCATCTAAGCGTTCTACCAAGTCATCATGCATGAATGACAATCCCTGCAACATTTCATCAACAACTTGTGTCGGTTCATTTATAATTTTTTTCATGAGAAACTCCTTTCGGCATCTACCTTTGTTTTTCGCTTTCATTATATATTTTTTTATTGCTGGCTGGTAAGGGACAGATTCTATTATTTGTCCCCTTTTAAACCCATTTAAAAACATTTTTTTTGGTAAAAATGAAGGAAGTAACAGAAAGGCTTCCTATGGCATCATCACTTATTACAAAAAAACGGATTGCCAAGTCATTTAGAGACCTATTAGCTACTAGAGAATTTGACAAAATCTCCATTGTAGATATCATGGAATCAGCTGGCATTCGTAGACAAACCTTTTATAATCACTTTCTTGACAAATATGAACTACTAGACTGGATATTTGAAAATGACTTAACCGAGTATATCACCAATAACTTGGACTTCATTTCAGGCCAAAAAAACTATTACAAGAATTATTTTTTTTATTTCGAACAAGAGCGTGACTTTTTATATTCAACTTTTTGATATTCAAGGGCAAAAATAACTTCTATGATCACTTTATCAGCTACTGTCGCTTGCTTGTATCAAAAATTTTTAAGAGAATACGGTCAGATTGATATCGATTCATCTGTCTATACTTGTTTTTTGTTAGACTATCATTCACATGCTCTAGCAGAAATCGTGAAGGCTTACGTCAATAAAAAAAGTCCAGTTCCACAACCAGACTTTCTAATCATGACAATTATTGGAAAGAGACCACAATGACATTTATTTCAAATCATAAACAGAAAAATTATTTCAAGTTACATTTCGGCAACTGTCAGCAGTCATCCTGAATTAGAAAAAAACACCCTACTTTACCACTAGTCTATCAAAAAAATCGCAATCCTCATCAGGTTCCAATATTGTCGGGTGGAGGTTCCGGTCACGAACCTGCGCATATTGGATATGTGGGAGAAGGAATGCTTACTGCTGCTATTTATGGCCAATTATTTACTCCTCCTACAAGAACTGAAATCTTAGAGTCCATTCGTTTTTTAAACAATGGTCACGGTGTCTTCATCATTGTAAAAAATTTCGAAGCAGACATCAAAGAATTTAGCTCGGCCATTAACACTGCTAGAAAAGAAGGCATTAAAGTCGGCTATAGTCTAGCACACGACGATATTTCAATTGAACCTCACAATAGATTTCAAATTAGAGGAAGAGGCCTTTGCAGGGACAATTTTACTTCATAAAAATCCTAGGATATGCAGCTCAAAATGGTGCCGACATAGAGCAACTAACTGATTTAGGTCATGAGCTTGCTCCCGAAATCGCAACGATTGGCTTTTGCAACCAAATCCGCTAGTCTCCCCCAAGCCACCCTTCCATTGTTCAATTTAGAAGAAGGGAATATATCCTATGGAATAGGGATACACGGCGAAGAAGGTTATCGTATCGTCCCATTCCAATCTTCGGAAATCCTTGCAAATGAAATTATAAGTAAATTAAGATTGCACTATCATTGGAAAAAAAGGGTGATCAATTTATATTGCTTGTAAATAATCTAGGCACTACCAGCAACTTAGAAATGGGCATATTTCTCAATGATCTCCTTCAACTACTAGAAATTGAAGGAGTCACTATTACCTTCATAAAAATCAGGCACGTTTATGACCAGTCTGGATATGGCAGGTATATCCGTCACTCTTTGCCCTGTAAAGAATAAGCAATGGTTAGAAGCACTTAAAAGCTCCAACGATAGCTTTTTGCATGGTAATTTGCTTTAGTATAACTCAAAAGGGCTACATCACTTGATAGCCCTTTGCTTTTATCTTACGTTTAAAAGAACTTATTCTTGACATTTCAAACAGTACATCTATCCCTTACAATTCTTCTGATGTGCTTTGAGTTTTTTCAGAGCCCAATCATAGTGGCTTGACGTGCTACTAACAAAGTAAGAACCTAGACTTGTCCCACCTGTCCACTGATAGATACCTTTGGTAAAGAGTTCGTCATTGCTAAAAACTTCTATCAACTCTAAAACCTCCCTATGTGATTGTTCTAGGAGTCTAGTCGCTTCTCCTAAGGAGGTTTTCTGGTGCTTCTTCCAAAAAGTGGCATTCATTTCTCCATAAGTTTTCCAATTATAAGATTCAGGGAGAAAAGGTCTTTCGTGACCTTCTTGATTAGAAAGAACCCAAGTCAAAAGTAACTGCTGCCATTCATAAAGATGAATCAGGACATCTCTTAGATTTTTATCCCTTTTCCAGTGAGCTTCTTTTTTCTTTGGCTCTCTTGAAAAATCAAATGGAGTCTGTAGCTCATCTTCACTTAGTTGGGAGATGAAACGATTGAGCTTTTCATAGTTTTCCTTAGAGGCCAGCACTAGCTCCTCTTTTGATTTCGGTCTAGGCACAGAGTTCTCCTTCATATTGTTAGTTATTATTAGAAATTTTTTTATCCTTTAAATCTCTATAACTTATCCTTTAATTTCTCAACAAAGAGATAGGCTGCTGGACAGGTCAAAGTATTCTTAATCGTCAAATGGTTGATTTGATGGATCTTTTTTTCGATCTGTATGGGGAAATTCACGACAGGCCTTTGGACGAACATCATAGATGGAACAGAGATTATCTCCTCCTAGAAAGGGACAAGGCATGGATTTAAAAAAACCTTATCACCATCTTCATCTACCTGCAGAAACTCCGCTTCAAAAAGCTGGCAATTTCATCTTAAAAATACTTGGCGATTCGTGTAATATCCGCTTCTTTAAAGTCAGGTCCCAAAGTCTTACAACAGTTGGCACAGGCGGTACAATCAATCTCCTCAAAAGACTTCTTTGTGTATCTGCTGGGCTATCTTATCTAAATTTTTTTGGTGGCTTTTTTTCTTTAAATTGGCTAAAACTTTACGGTGTTCCTTCTGCTTTTTGTAAGGCTAGCTGGTGGTAGTACTCAATATCAATTTCTTTAGACATAATTTCTTTCTAATTCACGTATTTTTTCTATTATACCATAAACACTGCCCCCTTTTTGCCCCCTGAACAGAAAAAAAGCCCTTCGGATAAAATCCGAGGGGCTAGAAACGTTGTTAAATCAACGATTATTTCTTCAAGTTGTAGAACGATTTCAATCCACGGTATTCAGCTACTTCACCAAGTTGGTCTTCGATACGGAGCAATTGGTTGTATTTAGCGATACGGTCTGTACGTGAAAGTGAACCAGTCTTGATTTGTCCTGCGTTAGTTGCAACTGCGATGTCAGCGATTGTTGAATCTTCAGTTTCACCTGAACGGTGTGATACAACTGCAGTGTAACCTGCTTCTTTAGCCATTTCGATAGCTTCAAATGTTTCAGTAAGAGTACCGATTTGGTTAACTTTGATAAGGATTGAGTTAGCAGCACCTTCTTGGATACCACGTGCAAGATAGTCAGTGTTTGTTACGAAGAAGTCGTCACCAACAAGTTGTACTTTCTTACCAAGACGTTCAGTAAGAGCTTTCCAACCATCCCAGTCGTTTTCATCCATACCATCTTCGATAGTAATGATTGGGTATTTGTTTACCAATTCTTCAAGGTAGTCGATTTGTTCTGCAGCAGTACGTACAGCTGCTCCTTCACCTTCGAATTTAGTGTAGTCGTAAACTTTACGTTCTTTATCGTAGAATTCTGATGAAGCACAGTCAAATCCGATAAATACGTCTTTACCTGGAACATATCCAGCAGCTTCGATAGCAGCAAGGATAGTTTCAACTCCATCTTCAGTTCCTTCAAAACGTGGAGCAAATCCACCTTCGTCACCTACGGCTGTTTCCAAACCACGAGATTTAAGGATTTTCTTAAGTGCGTGGAAGATTTCAGCACCCCAACGAAGAGCTTCTTTGAATGATGGAGCACCAGCAGGTACGATCATGAACTCTTGGAAAGCGATTGGAGCGTCAGAGTGAGAACCACCGTTGATGATGTTCATCATTGGAGTTGGAAGAACTTTAGTGTTGAATCCACCAAGGTAGCTGTAAAGTGGGATTTCAAGGTAGTCAGCAGCAGCACGAGCAACAGCGATAGACACACCAAGGATTGCGTTTGCACCCAATTTACCTTTGTTAGGAGTACCGTCAAGAGCGATCATAGCACGGTCGATAGCTTGTTGATCACGTACATCGTAGCCAATGATAGCTTCAGCAATGATGTTGTTTACGTTGTCAACAGCTTTTTGTGTACCAAGACCACCGTAACGAGATTTGTCACCGTCGCGAAGTTCAACTGCTTCGTGTTCACCAGTAGAAGCTCCTGATGGAACCATACCACGTCCGAAAGCACCTGATTCAGTGTAAACTTCTACTTCAAGTGTTGGGTTACCGCGTGAGTCTAGGACTTCGCGAGCGTAAACATCAGTAATAATTGACATTTTTTACTCTCCTTATGAGTTAAATTTTTTACACCTCTATAATACCTTAAAACCCCTCCTTTTTCAAGAAAAAACGTTATCTTTGTGCAAATTTTCCTTAACTTTATAAAGTAATCGCTTTCTTTTGTCTGTTTTATTCTAACTTTTATGATATACTGTTTTCATGACAGATTTATCAAAACAATTACTTGAAAAAGCTCATGGTGGAGCAAAATTAAATCCGGATGAGCAAAGACGCTATCTTGGTACTTTTGAGGAAAGAGTTCTTGGATATGCAGATATTGATACAGCAAATAGCCCTCAGTTAGAAAAAAAGGCTTTTTATCCATTTTAGAAAACCTTCAGGAAAAAGCAGAACCACTATTTGTGAAGATTTCACCAAATATCGAATTTGACAAGCAAGTTTTCTACTTAAAAAGAAGCTAAAGAAACTGATAGTCAAGCTACCATTGTATCTGAAGAGCATACTTCTTCTCCTTTTTGGCCTGATTATCCATAGCAATGCACCAGTTCAAGTAGAAGAAAAAGGACCTTCGACTTGCTTTTTGCAAAAACTTTGGGAAAAATAAAAAGGAAAGTCCAGCCAAAAACATCCTTCTGGAAGAAATGGTTTGGCTAAATCTTGCGCATATTTAATAAATGCCCTATATTGGCAGCCGTGTGCTCCAAATAGAGACTGGCATTTTTCAAACTATCTTCTAAAGGTTCACTTTTTCTCCAAAAATTGAAAAAAAGCCGCTTGGATATTCTCAAATGGTAGGGAAGGTAAATCCTCAGCAATACTACCACAAATAGCAATGACAGGAACTCCGACAGGGGTTCTTTTTGCAACACCTATCGGCGCTTTACCTGCTAAACTTTGACGATCTAGCCTTCCTTCTCCAACAATAACCAAGTCAGCATCTGCAACTTTCTTATCAAAGTCAATCAAGTCTAGGCAGGTGTCAATTCCAGATACGATACTTGCCTGAGCAAAAGCACACAAACCGCCAGCAAGGCCTCCCCCAGCTCCTGATCCTTTAATTTCCAATGTTGCAGAGGAGACTTTTTCATAAAAATCTTGGATTGCCTGATCTACGACTGCAAACATAGTAGGATCTAAACCTTTTTGTTTGCCAAAAGTATAAGTCGCACCTTGATGACCACATAAGGGACTCACGACATCTGCTAAAATATAAATTTGAACACCTTCAGGAATTTCATAGTGATTTTCTGTTGACATAGAAGCTAAGTTTAATAAGGACTGACCGCAAGCGGGCAAGACATTTCCATCCCTATCATAAAATCTATAACCTAAACCAGCAGCGATCCCAATTCCTCCATCATTACTGGCCGTACCACCAACTCCGATATAGATATCTTTAATCCCTTTAACAATGAGGTGGCGAATCAATTCTCCAATTCCACGAGTTTGGGTTTGCAGTGGATTTCGTTTCTCCAGAGGAATTTTGCCAAGACCGACCAAGTCAGCAACTTCGAAGAGGGCTAATTCCCCTTTTTGAAAATAGCGCATGGCTCCTTCTTGACCAAAAGGTCCCGTCACTTGAATCCATTTTTCTTCTAGGTCAAGAGAATGTCGGATAGCATCTACAGTGCCTTCTCCCCCATCACCAACAGGGCAGAGGAGACATTCTACATCTGCTATCGATTGTTGGAAGCCTCTTTTTATTGCTTCAGCTACTTGTTGAGCGGACAAGCTTTCCTTAAACGAATCTGGTGCAATTACAATCTTCATATTTTCCCTCATTCTAAACAGTCAATCAAAGGAAGAACTTCTAAAAAATCCCTCTTGTCAACATGATGTGGTATTTCTTTTTTGAGTACTTCTTTGCCACAAAAGGCGATTCCCAGTCCTGCTGATTTCAACATTAATAGGTCATTTGCCCCATCTCCGATTGCAACAGTTCTTTCTTGAGGAAGTTTTAGTTCCTCTCTCCATTTTTCCAGAGTCTCTTTTTTGACCTCAGGACTTATAATTTGTCCAATCAATTTTCCAGTTAAAAGACCATCTTTGACTTCAAGTTGGTTGGCAGAGAAATAGGCAATGTCGAGGGATTTTGCTAATCTCTCAACTATTGGAGTAAATCCACCGGACACCAGACCAACTAGGATACCATTCTTTTGGAGAATGGAAATAAATTCCTGGGCATTTGGCGATAGATGAATAGAGTTGAAGACTGTATCAAAGACCGAAATAGGAAGACCTTCCAAGAAGAACACTCTGTCTCGTAAACTTCTTTCAAAGTTCAACTCTCCTCGCATTGCCCGACTTGTAATCTGTGAAATTTCCTCCTCACGACCTACCTCTCTTCCCAACAAATCAATCACTTCTTCTAGGATTAAGGTCCCATCAACATCCATGACACACAAGCCTTTTACTTGAGACATATCTTCTCCTTTCTAAATAGCCTAAAAATCGTATGAAGTGATCATACGATTTTATCTATTAATTAACTAAGCTTTGGTACAAGTCTAGATATGACTTGCAGGCTGTATCCCATGAGAAATCACACTCCATAGCTTGTTTTTGTAGATTTCTCCAAACGTCAGGATGGTGTCTATACAAGTCCAATGCTGTTTGGAAAGTCCAATTTAACCAATAAGGAGATAGATTGTCAAAGCTAAAGCCAGTACCGCTTCCTTCGATTGGATTGAAAGCACGAACAGTATCTCGCAAGCCACCAACTTCATGGACCAATGGCAAGGTTCCGTAACGCATAGCCATCATTTGAGACAAGCCACACGGTTCAAAACGACTTGGCATGAGGAAGAGATCACAAGCAGCGTAGATTTCTTGAGCTAGTTTGACATCAAAAGTGATATTTGCTGATAGCTTGTCTGGATAGATTTGAGCAAACCATGAGAAAAGCTCCTTCAAATGCTGGATCGCCAGTTCCCAAAAAGAACAATCTGAACATCATTTTTGCAAGATATGGTGAAGACTTTTCGACCACCACATCAAAACCTTTTTGACGTGTCAAACGAGAAACAATTCCCACCAGTGGAACGTCAGCTCTAACTGGCAAGCCTACTCTCTCTTGCAATTTTGCCTTATTCTGGGCTTTACCAGACAAATCTTCCTGATTAAAATGATAGTCTAAAAGGACATCCGTCTGAGGATTATACAGGTCAGCATCAATCCCATTCACGATACCAGATACTTTACCAGATTCCATTCGAAGAATTTTATCCAAGTTACATCCGAACTGACTAGTCATAATTTCATGAGCATAACTAGGTGAAACAGTTGACACACGGTCTGCGTAAAGAATTCCAGCCTTCATCCAGTTCAGACAGTTATTCCAGCGAAGGGTGCCATCAGCGTATCGTTCAAAGCCAACTCCAAACAAATCACCCAACATTCCTTCTGAAAATTGTCCTTGGAATTCTAAATTATGAATAGTTAAAACAGTTTTTATTCCTTGATAGGCTTGAATCCAACGGTATTTTTCCTTCAACAAGAAAGGAATCATAGCTGTATGGTAGTCATGAACATGGAGAAGATCAGGAATAAAGTCAATCCTTTCCATAGCCTCAATGGCAGCCAGTTGGAAAAAGGCAAAGCGTTCTCCGTCATCAAAATCACCGTAAACATGACCACGGAAGAAATAATATTGATTATCGATAAAGTAGAAAGTGACACCATTTAATACTGTTTTCTTAATTCCACAATACTGTCTGCGCCAACCAACACTCACCTCAAAATGAAGAACATCTTCAATATGATTTCCAAATTTAGCCTCTACCATGTCATAGTAGGGTAAAATTACGGCAACTTCATGTCCCGCTTTTACTAGTGATTTAGGAAGAGCGCCAATGACGTCTCCCAAACCACCTGTTTTTGAAAAGGGTGCACCCTCAGCTGCTACAAATAAAATTTTCATGAATGAATATCCTCTGTTACTTTGCTACCTTTCTTAACGACGACTGGATGTTCTGCAGTTCCTCGAATCACAACGCCATCCGCAACTTCAACACCCTTGTCCAAGATAGCATATTCTACCTGAGCACCTTCTCCAATAACAACACGAGGGAATAAGATGCTATCTTTAACCAAGCTATCCTTATGCACATGAATATTACGTGATAAAACAGAATTAGCCACTTGACCTTCAATAATACTACCAGAGGCAAACTGAGAAGTGCTTACCTTAGATGTATTAGCATAATAAGTTGGCTCTTCGTTTTTGACCTTTGTATAAATCTTTTGATTTGGTGAGAAGAGAGAGTAGAATTTTTGTGATTCAAGCATATCTTTGTTAGCTTTGTAATAAGACTCTACAGAATGAATATTTGCCAGATAACCTGTGTACTCGTAGGCAAAAGCCCCTTCTTTTGCAGCCAAATCCCGTAAAACATAGCGCAACTTCTCTGGATGTTCTTTCTTAGCTTCTTCTTCTAAGCGTTCAATCAACCAAGGTGTATCGACGACAAAGATATCTGTGGACATATTGTAAACTTCATCTGTTGACTTGCTATCAAAGAGTTTATGAGAACGAACATGGTCTGTTTCATCTACTTCCAAGATTGCATTTACTTCTGAAATATCTTTCTTAGGAAGTTTCTTATAAACAACTGTAATAGGTCCCTTCGTTGTGTTATGAAGGTGGAATACTTGGTTCAAATCAATATTAATCAAAACATCACAGTTAAGTGACACTGTTTGGTTTGAGCCAGAACGTTTCAAATACGTAAGAAGCTGTTGGTAGTATTCTTTTCCAACTGTACTACTTTCCACACGGGTATTGTAAATACCTAGATAGTAGTGGCTAAGAAGAGTTGACAAGCCCCACTCACGCCCAGAACGGATATGGTCAAAGACTGAACTGATATTGTCTTGTTGAAAAATACCGAAAATACTACGCACACCAGCATTAGCAAGACTTGAGAGCGGGAAGTCGATCAAACGATATTTGCCACCAAATGGCAAACTAGCTACTGGACGGTGGTCAGTCAATGTTGACATATCATGAAAACCAACTGTGTTTCCTAAAATGGCAGAATATTTATCAATCTTCATCTGTTGCTACCCCCACTACTTCATCATATCCTACAACTTGTACTTCTTCTGTTCCATCAATTTCGACACCATCAGAAATAACTGCACCTTCACCAATAATGGCACGTTTGATTTTAGCTCCGTGTCCAATAATGGCTCCACTCATGATAACTGAATCTACTACTTCTGCTCCTTCGCGAACTTGCGCACCTGTTGAAAGGATAGAGTGTTTAACAGTTCCATCCACGAAACATCCGTCTACAACCAAGGAATCTTCCACGTGAGCATTTGCCCCAAGGAAGTTTGGTGGTGAAATTAAGTTTCTTGAGTAAATCTTCCATTGACGGTTACGGCTATCCAAGGCATTTTCTGGAGAAATGTACTCCATGTTCGCTTCCCAAAGCGACTCAATAGTACCAACATCTTTCCAGTAACCATTAAATTCGTAGGCATAAACACTTTCACCTGACTCAAGGTAATTTGGAATGACATTTACCGAAGTCTGACATATCGACATTGCTCTTTTCAGCAGCAACAAGCATATTGCGAAGACGTTGCCAATCAAAGATATAAATTCCCATAGAAGCTTTGGTAGATTTAGGTTGAGCTGGTTTTTCTTCAAATTCAACAATACGATTGTTTGCATCTGTATTCATGATACCAAAACGGCTAGCTTCCTTAAGAGGAACATCAAGAACTGCTACTGTCAAACTAGCATTATTATCCTTGTGAGATTGGAGCATAGCATCGTAGTCCATCTTATAGATATGGTCACCCGAAAGAATCAAAACATACTCAGGATTGACACTATCGATATAGTCGATATTTTGATAAATAGCGTGACTAGTTCCTTCAAACCAACGATTTCCTTCACTTGCTGAATAAGGTTGAAGGATAGAGACACCAGAATTAATCCCATCTAGACCCCAACTTGAACCATTCCCAATATGGTTGTTGAGAGCAAGTGGTTGGTACTGTGTAATGACTCCAACATTGTTGATGCCTGAGTTGGCACAGTTTGAAAGAGCAAAAATCAATGATACGGTAACGCCCACCAAATTGCACAGCTGGTTTTTGCAATGCTTTGAGTGAGTTTACCGAGACGAGTTCCTTGCCCACCAGCAAGAATCAAAGCTAACATTTCATTCTTCATTTTCTACTCCTTTTTGGTTTTTACTTGTGACGGTTTTATCAGATTTCAAGCGACGCTTGATTTTCCATACACTAGCTCCCATAGCCGGTAAGGTAAAGGTCAAGGTCTGCTCATAATCTTTCCATAGTCCTTTTTGCGTTTGAACAGTTTGATTATGTTCTTTCCAGACACCTCCCCACTCTTCTAACTCAGTATTCCATACTTCTTCATAAATACCTGCAACAGGAAGTCCGATTGTAAAATCTTTTCGTTCGACAGGTACCATATTAAAGACACAGACTAACATATCATCCTTCTTACCCTTACGGATGAAGGAAAGAACACTCTGGTCTCGATTATCCGCATCAATGATTTCAATACCATCATAGCTGGTATCAATTTCCCACAGACAGCGGTGGTCTTTGTAAAACTGGTTTAGCTGAGAAGTGAAATACTTCATCTTAGCATTCATTGGATCTTCTAGGTTAGACCATTCCAACTGCTCTTCAGATTTCCATTCTAGAAATTGCCCATATTCACTACCCATGAAGAGCAATTTTTTACCTGGGTGACAAATTTGGTAAGTGTAGAGATTGCGCAAGCCTGCGAATTGATTATAGCGATCTCCCCACATCTTGTGCATCATACTCTTCTTGCCATGAACCACTTCATCGTGTGAGAATGGTAGGAGATAATTCTCCTTGAAGACATACATAAAGCTAAAAGTCACCAGGTTAAAGTCATATTTACGATAAATCGGATCTTCTTCATAGAAACGGAGGATGTCATTCATCCAACCCATATTCCATTTGTAGTCGAAGCCAAGACCATCTGAATCCTTAGTGTCAGTAATCTGAGTAGCTGATGAACTTTCCTCAGCTATCATCATAACATCTGGATGAGCTTGTTTAATGACATCATTCAAGCGTTGAAGGAAATAATATCCCTCGTAGTTGAGATTGCCCCCATCCTTATTAGGCGTCCACGGAGCATCGTCGTAGTCAAGATAGAGCATGTTGCTAACCGCATCCACGCGAATACCGTCCAAATGGTAAAAGTCAATCCAAAACTTAATGCTAGAAATCAAGAAAGACTGGACTTCATTCTTTCCAAGGTCAAAATTGAGTGCTCCCCAACCGTAGTTATGAGCCTTATTATGGTCTTGGTATTCAAAAGTCGGTGTTCCATCATAATAGGCCAAGGCATCATCATTGATAGTAAAGTGACCAGGTACCCAGTCTACAATAACGCCTATATTGTTTAAGTGACATTCCTCAACAAAATCTTGAAACTCTTCAGGGCGACCATAGGCATCCTCTAGAGCAAAAGTAACCCATAAGCTGATAGCCCCAACTCAAACCTAGTGGGTGAGACATCAAAGGCATAAACTCAATGTGAGTATAGTTCATATCAACCAAGTAAGGAATGAGTTCATCTTTCAATTGAGCAAAACTATAGGGGCTGCCATCAGGATTTCTCTTCCAAGATCCAGCATGGACCTCATATATATTGACAGGACGCTCTTCAAAGCTCAAGCGTTTTCTACGAGCTAACCAGAGACCATCCTTCCATTTCTTTTCTGGAATATCTGTTAAAATAGCCCCAGTACCAGGTCGTGCCTCATATCGAATAGCCAAAGGGTCAATCTTCATCAGCTGATGACCATTTGCACGCGTGATATGGTACTTATAAATTTGGTCTTCTTGAGCAAGACTGGTAAAGACTTCCCAGACTCCAAATTCATTCCGTTCCATCAGAATTTGATTTTCAACCCAATTGGTGAAATCCCCTACCAAGTGAACAGTCTGAGCATTAGGTGCCCAGACACGAAAAGTATAGCCATACTCTCCATTTTTTTCTTCCCTATGTGCTCCCAGATAGTGCTGGAGGTGAAAATTTTCACCTGTCTTAAAGGTTTCTAAAGCTTGTTTCTTATCCATACACCCTCCTATTTCTGTAAGCGTTTTCTATAGATTTATTATACTACCTTTTTAGGGAAGATTCAAGTAAATTACGGAATTTGCTAAAAATTCTTTTGAAAGTCTTCAACAAATTCACTGATGTATTCACTTGTAAATCAAGAAATTTTCAGAAACGCTTTGAAAACGAAATGTTTTTTTACAATACTATCATAAAGTTCGTTATTTTACTAACAAAAAAATAATTTTAAGTAAAAATAAACCAGGAAATTAATTTCCTGATTTTATTGTTTTTAAGAGATAAAGTACTGCAAATGAATTTAAATTGTAATTCTATTCTACAAAACTTTAAAGACGCTGGCGCTAACGCCACCAACCATGTCTTTATCACTTAAATGGCTATTGGTCACCAATAGTTCTAGATTTCCTGCATTTTCAAACTGGAAGTCTTGCCCTTTAGCATTAAAGACAACCAGTAAATGTTCTTCCCTTGAATCTCATAGACAATCCAACCACTATGTTCGTTGGCTGAATGAACAAAAAAACATGATGGTAAATCTCATCATAAGTTGGATAAGAAAAGGCACTGCTTTCTGTCTTCAATCGAATCATCTGACGGATAAACGCAATACTATCTTGACGCTCATTAATCAAGTCCCAGTTCACTTGGTTCACGCTGTCTGGAGCATTATAGCTATTCATAGCACGTTCTCTATCATCATGTGTCAACTCACCATTCTCACCAGTCGCAACCAGTTTGGTACGACCAAATTCTTGACCGATTTCCATAAAGGCCATCCCTTGCATGAGTAGGTTCATAGCTGTGGCTGTTTCGACCTTACGCATGATTTGCTCTGAATTTTGGTCTGGATGAAGGGTTGCCAATAAATCGTGAAGATTGTAATTGTCATGGGCTTCCACATAGTTAAGCACCTGATTTGGATGTGTATAGGTACCTAATTCACGACTGCCTAGGATTGCTTTGGCAAGAATTGGCTCTGTCGCAGCACCGCTAACAAAAACCTGACTTGATAGCACCATAAACTTCTCCACCTTTGACAGCATCACGCTGATTGTCATTAAAGAAACCAATATTTGGCATCTGGTAGGCATTGTCTTTCTTAGCCTTATCATAAGGCGCTAGGCCTGTTCCCATATCCCATCCTTCTCCATAAAGGATAATGTTAGGGTCAATTTCATCCAAGCTCTGACGAATCATCTGCATGGTCTTGACATCATGAATCCCCATCAAGTCAAAACGGAAGCCGTCAATATTGTATTCCTGCACCCAGTATAGAAGAGAATCAATCATATACTTGCGAAACATTTCGTGTTCACTGGCTGTTTCATTTCCAACACCCGTTCCATTCTGGAAGGTACCGTCTGGATTCATACGATAATAGTAATCAGGGACAGTTGTTTGGAAAGGTGCATCAACAACTGAGAAGGTATGGTTATAGACCACATCCATAATGACACCAATACCCGCATCGTGATAAGCTTGAACCATGGTCCTCAAATCACGAATAACCTGAGCTGGATCATCTGGATTAGTTGAAAGGCTCGTTTCTGGTGCATTATAATTTTGTGGGTCATAACCCCAGTTGTAGGTTACATTCCCATCCTCATCGTATTCTTTGTGACGGTCTGCAATTGGTTGCAACTGAACATAATTGTAGCCCAGTTTCTTGATGTAATCAAAAGCAGTTGACTGACCGTAGTGGTTAACCGTTCCAGTCTGAGCAGCACCCAAGAAAGTTCCTCGAAGATGTTCATCTACACCTGAGGTCGGTGATTTGGTCAAATCACGAATGTGCATTTCACAAATAACTGCCTTACATGGATTTGCCAAACGCCAAGTAGCCTCAGAACCATGCTTAACCTCGAAGTTTGCAACTTGCTTTTCTGCATGACTCAGGATAGCTGAACGTTTGCCATCAGGACTAGTCGCAATTGTGTATGGGTCGCGTGTCAGTGTTTGGTGGTGAGGAAATTGGACTTGATACTGATAAGCCTTACCAGTCAAATCTTCCTCAACATCCAAACTCCAGACACCGATTGTATTGTCCTTATGATTATAAGAGTAGCTGTTGCCTCTTTCCATCTCAAAAGTTTTCCAAACAGGAGCATCGTTAGCAGCTGATTCATAAACGACAACCTGCACTTCTGTCGCTGTTGGAGCCCAGAGAGCAAAACGAGCCTGATTGTCCTCTACGCGGCAACCCAATTCCCCTTGGTAACCCCAATGATGGTCAAAACTGGCACTGTTAATAGCCTTATCAAAGGCAAAAGGATTTTGATTCTTATAGAAAGGACTGGCAATAGCAGGATTTTCAGAGTAATAAATTCTGTCATCCCCTTCCAAAATCCAAACCTCTGTTAAAAGAGGATAGTGATTAAAACGGATAGCATATTCTTTACTGCTTTTGACCTGTATGAACCACAAAAATTCAAGCTTTCTAGAGCGTGAGCACTTGGGTGTTCAAAACTAAATAAGGCACCAAAATAATCTTCTTTGTAGGTCAGCAAATCAATCCGCTGGTCCTGACTTTTTACAAAAGAGCAAGTATCGTATTCTCCATTCTTGCGATGGTAATGAATGCGCATAGGGTAATTAAACATTTTTTATTTTTCCTTTTTACTTCTTGATTTGTTTCTATTTCACTAATAAATTTTTGGCCGATTTTATCCCGATTAACAAACTAGTTATACTGTCTAAAGTCTTGTTTTTAAACGATCATTACAGACTTTCTAGCCAAGCTTCATCTCGAACCTCGATACCAAGTTCTTGTGCTTTTTTTGCAGTTTGCTTCCAGCATCTACTCCTGCAACGACGAGGTCGGTCTTTTTAGAAACACTGCCTGTCACTTTGGCACCCAGACTTTCGAGTTTACTTTTTAGCTTCTGAGCGCTTGAGACGTTCCAATTTTCCTGTCAATACAACGGTCAAACCTGACAAGGCTGCATCCGCTACCACAGTCTGTCCTTTATAGTCCAGATTGACCCCAGCTTCTTTCAATTCTTTGAGCAGAATTTCAGAGCCTTCTGTAGCAAAGTAAGTCTGAAGACTCTTGGCAATCACACCACCCAAACTTTCAATACTAGCCACCTCCTCTGGATCTGCCTGAGCCAGATTTTTCGATTGAATGAAAAATGTTGAAGTAAGAGCTGACTGGCCTTGCTTCCGACATGGCGAATTCCCAAACCAAATAAGAGCTTCTCGGCAGAATTTTCCTTTGATGCTTGGATAGCCTGATACAGTTTAGCAGCGGACTTTTCCTTAACCCCCTCTAAAAGGAGGAAATCTTCTTCTTTCAAACGATAAATATCCGCCACATCTCTGACTAAATTAGCAGCAAAGAGTTTCTCAACCATAGATGGACCAAGGCCTGTAATATTCATAGCATCACGAGAAGCAAAATGAATCAAACCTTCCATGATTTGAGCAGGGCAACGCGGATTGATACAACGCAGGGCCACTTCATCTTCAAAGTGCAACAAATCAGAGTCACAACTTGGACAGTTTGTTGGGATATCTAGTTTCTCTTCAGAAACCCGTTTGGATTCTACCACACGCAAGACGGCAGGGATGATATCTCCAGCCTTATAGACGATAACCGTATCGTCTTTGCGGATATCTTTTTCAGCAATATAATCCACATTGTGCAGAGTCGCACGGCTAACAGTTGTACCAGCTAGTTGTACTGGTGTTAGATTGGCTGTTGAGGGTTACAACACCCGTACGGCCAACTGTCCAATCAACTGACAGGAGTTGTGCTTCTTTTTTTCTTCAGCTGGGAACTTGTAGGCCACTGCCCACTTTGGAGCCTTAACGGTAAAAACCAAGTTCTTCTTGACTTGCTAGGTCGTTTACCTTGATTACCACTCCATCGATATCATAAAGGCAGGGTTTTCCCGTTCCTGTCCTACTTCTTGGATAAAAATTCCAGATTTCATCTATGTTTTTCAGCCAAGATTCGCTTAGGATTGACCACAAAACCTAGTTGTTCAAGGTGCTTCAAAAACCTTTTTCTTGACTATCACGAGTTGAAGGGCTGGCTTCTTGATAGAGGAAAGTGGCAAGATTACGCTTGGCAACTACTGCTGTATCCAACTGTCGCAGGGGTGCCTGCTGCCGCATTACGAGGATTAGCAAATTCAGGCTCTCCATTTTTCTTGACGAGCTTGGTTGACCTGGTCAAAAGAAGCGCGTGGCATATAACATTCCCCACGAACCGTGATATCTAGTTCTTCTTTCAAGGTCAAAGGAATATCCTTAACACGCTTGAGGTTTTCTGTGATATTTTCACCAATTGAACCATCTCCACGTGTTGCACCAACAACGAAAATCCCCTTTTCATACGTCAGCGAGATAGACAAGCCATCTATTTTCAGCTCACAAATATAGGTTGGATGAGACACTTCCTTACGAACACGCGCATCAAAAGCTTCAAGCTCCTCACGTGAAAAAGCATCCTGCAAACTATAAAGAGGATACTGATGACTGTATTTTTCAAAACCATCTAAAACCTTGCCACCAACACGATGGGTCGGACTATCTGCCAACACTTGATCTGGATAGGCAGTTTCTAACTCAACCAACTCACGGTAAAGGCGGTCATACTCACTGTCTGAAACCGACGGATTATCGCTGGTATAGTACTCAGTCGCATAGCGATTGAGCAAGGCGACTAACTCATTCATTCTTTTATTCATAAAACCATTTTACCATAAAACAAGCCCTCCTCACAAACGAGAAGGGCGGAAAAACACTTAGATTGGAATTATTTTTGAAGTCCAAGCAAACTTATGTCTCTTTTTCAAAATGAGTTCGAACATATCCGAGAGCTAAGAAAGATAAGGCTACAACTCCAAGTCCAATAATCAAGAAAGAATAAAGATGGACACTTGGAAGCAAGGTCATCAAACCTTTCGCAATCGGCATAAAGAGAATTGCCAGTGTAAAAATGGTACTCAATACCCTACCCAGATATTCTCCATCAATCTTGGTCTGTACCTGTGTAAAGAAGTGAATATTAAAAAAATCGTCATAAAGAGTTCACAAATCAGGTTTCCAGAAAAGGTTAAAAATATTGGGCAGTGGCAAACCCATCATGAAAAACTCCTACTCCTGTTAAAATCAATAAGAACAAAAAGTGTATTCATACTTGATTTAAATTTATTTGCTATCAGTGCTCCTATAATTGAGCCAATCGCACCCATGGTTAAGATAGTTGCATAAGCTCCTTCTACTCCATATAGTTTATTTGAAAAAAAGGAAGCAAAAAAACTCAAAAAGCCGCAAAAAGAAATTAACGCTGGAAGCCACTAACAGGAGAAAGAAAAATCTCTTTTTGATGCCAGATATAGTGCAAGCCATCTTTGATATCCGCAAAAAAATATCTTTCCCAGTAAAAGGTTTCTTATCTTGAACCATTGGTTCTTCTTTTTGGAAGTAAGGCCACTAGAACAAATGCTATAAAAAAAGTCAAAGCATCTAGTAAGAGCGTCAGATGGAAACTTGCAAATTGTAAGACCAGAAAAAGAAAGTACAGGAGAACTCACACTGACAACCTGCAAGACCAACTCCAAACGAGAATTGTAGAGGACCAGTTCATCCTTCTCTACCAATTCTGTGATAATGGCCTTATTTGCAGGTCTAGAAAAGGCAAAAGCAATAGCCTGAACAATGTTGGCAAAAATCAAAGCTCCAATCATCCAGCTATCATTCCTTATGAAAGAAATAGCCAGACAAAGAATTCCACAAACAAGGTCTGCTGCCATTAAAATCTTACGACGAGAAAATCGGTCTGAAATGACTCCGCCAAAGGAATTTACGAGAATAGATGTGACGAGTTCAGAAATCTGATACATTCCTAAAACAGTCTGTCCAATAGTCCCCATGGACACCAACCAAACACTATTTCCATAATCATAGAGCATATTCCCTATCTTGTTAACAGCTCCACGACTAATCAACTGTACTGCGTAGCGATTCATATAAAAACTCCTCTCAAATTTTGAAACTATTGTATCAAAACCGAAAGGAGCCTTTTATTTTTTCCCTTATTTGGGAAAATTAATCTTTGACAAATTTTTCGTAGTGTTCCTGATAATAGGCTACTTGTTCTGGAAGACCTAGCACGTCAAAAATGTGCATGGCCTCTTTCATCTGCTTACAGCCTTCTTTACACTGTCCTTTTTGGTACAAGGAAAAGCCTTTTAGATAATGGAAAATATTACGCTCATACAGTTTGATCCCTTTACCAATAATCTTCTCTGTATAAGCCTCAAAATAACTTGCATTGTCAAAAGAAAGATGCTCTAAACAGTGCTGGTAACAATTGAGGGCCAAAATCAACACCAATCTCTTATGGCGACCAATCTCTAGGTAAAATTCCTCCCTCTCCATAACTTCTCTACCAATCCGAGTGACATAGTCCACCTCGTAAAAACTATAGAGGTTCCCGAAAAGAATCAACTCATACATGGTCCATTCTTCTGTTTTGAATAGATAATCTGCTACCTTATCCAAATCATCCTGCTTCATATCATAACTAGAATCTCTTTGGCAAATTAGACCTTGTAGCAAAATCCAGTTCAACTCAAAATAAAGGGGATTTGTCGAACTCTTAGCCTTTTCAAGTTGTTCCCTTTGCAGCTTTTGAAAACCTGCAATATCATTTGAATAGTAAAGGGGCACAATTTGTCCCATCATAGCAACATGTTCATGATTGTGAAAATTCCTTGCCTTGTCCATGAAATTTTCGATTGTGACATGAATGTTATCCAAAATCTCAAAGAAACGTGAGACTGCTAGGTCAGACTCCCCAAGCTCAAAGCGAGATAACTGAGAGGTTGAACAGGACTCTCCTGCGGCCTCCTTTAAAGAATAATTTCCACTTGTCCGAAATTCACGAAATACTTTTCCAAGATTTTCCATCTTACACCTGCTCTGACAATTCTTCCCACTCAAGCATGGCTTCTTCCTGACGATGGCTGATTTTGTCCAGCTCAGCCTGCAATGCCATCAGTTTGTCGGCATCGTTTGTTTCCAACATTTGTTCAGAAATGGCTTGGCTTTGACTTTCTAACTCTTCAATTTCAGCTTCTAGACTTTCGATTTGTCGCATGAGTTTGCGAACTTCTTTTTGACTTTCTTTTTGGGCTTGATAGTCATTCACAGGACTTGCTTCTTTTGCTTGATTACTAGTTGAAGTTTCCTCAGCCTGAGTCATTTCTACTTCTGCTTTCTTCTCAACATAGTAGTCGTAATCTCCCAAGTAAAGAGTCGAACCCTTCTCAGACAATTCCAAAAACATGAGTTGCCACACGATTGATAAAGTAACGGTCATGACTGACGAATAGAAGAGTTCCATCGAAGTCAATCAAGGCATTTTCTAGCACTTCCTTGCTATCAATATCCAAGTGGTTGGTTGGCTCATCCAGAATCAAGAAGTTGTTGTTCTCCATAGACAATTTAGCCAAAAGCAAACGAGCTTTCTCGCCACCTGACAGCATGCCGACGGATTTTTTGACATCATCTCCTGAGAAAAGGAAGGCACCAAGGCGATTGCGGATTTCAACTTCCGGTGTCAGTTTAAAATCATTCCAAAGTTCATCCAGTACAGTATTACTTGGTGTTAGCTTGCTTTGCGTCTGGTCATAGTAACCAACCTCAACATTGGCGCCAAAGCGCTTCTCACCCTTGATAAAAAGGAATCTGGTCCACAATAGACTTGATAAAGGTTGACTTGCCTATACCATTTGGACCAACGATGGCGACAGCATTCATCTTACGAAGGTCTAGGTTAATCGGTTGTGATAGGACTTCCCCATCATAGCCAATAGCTGCATTTTCAACAGTCAAAACAACATTGCCCGACGTTTTTTCAGACTGGAAGGTCATATTGGCTGATTTCTTGCCAGCTTCTGGCTTGTCCAAACGCTCCATTTTTTCCTAGTTGTTTACGACGAGATTGGGCACGTTTAGTCGTTGAAGCTCGGACTAGATTGCGGTTGACAAAATCTTCCAGAGCGGCAATTTCCTTTTGTTGCTTTTTCATAGTTTTTTTGCTTCAGTAGCTAGCTTTTTGCTCCTTCAGCTCGACAAAGCGAGAGTAATTACCCACATAACGATCCAAAGAATGCTTGGTCAAATCTAGCGTAATTGTCGCAACCTTATCCAAGAAATAACGGTCGTGGCTGACAATAATAAGGGCACCACTATAATTTACCAAGTAATTCTCTAGCCAGGCGATGGTTTCAATATCCAAGTGGTTGGTTGGCTCGTCCAAGACCAAGAGATTGGGCTTTTCAAGTAGCATTTTGGCAAGTGCCAAACGAGTATTTTGACCACCCGAAAGCTCAGCAATTTTCATCTGCCACATAGACTCGTCAAACTTGAATCCATTCAAAATCGCTCGAATATCAGCTTCATAAGTAAAGCCACCTGCCTGACGAAAAATTTTCAGATAAGCGGTCGTAATCTGACATCAGCTTATTCAAGTCCTCACCAGACTTTTTCTCCCATCTCTAGCTCCATCTGACGAAGTTGTTTCTCCGTCCGACGCAAGTCATCAAAGACATGAAGCATCTCATAGTAGATAGTATTATCAGACTCAAAACGGCTATCTTGGGCTAGGTAAGACAGAGAAATATCTTTTTTCTTATTGATTTCTCCGCTAGTTGGCTCCTCTTCTCCAACTAAAATCTTCAAAAGAGTAGACTTACCTGCACCATTTTTCCCAACAAGAGCAATTCGATCTCGTTCATCAACCTGCAGGGTGATATTATCAAAAAGAACTTCTCCTGCAAAAGAACGTTCAATTTTATTAGCTTGTAAAATAATCATACAAACAGTATAGCATGTTTCCCTAAGGCATTCAAGACTTGATAAACCGGCATATGACACCACTTTTCTGAAAATTATGCTACCGTTTTACTAAAACGCTAAAAAGTGCTATAATGTGAACGGTTAAAACAATTTACAAAAAGGAGAATTTCAATGTCTTACCAAGAAAATTACCAGAAATGGGTTGATTTTGCGGAGCTTCCTGATTACCTTCGTCAAGATTTGGAAAATATGGACGAAAAAACTAAGGAAGATGCCTTCTATACAAATCTTGAATTTGGTACTGCAGGTATGCGTGGCTTGATTGGCGCTGGTACAAACCGTATCAACATCTACGTTGTTCGCCAAGCTACTGAAGGATTGGCTCGTTTGATTGAGTCAAAAGGCGGAAACGAAAAAGAACGCGGTGTAGCAATCGCCTACGATAGCCGTCACTTCTCACCTGAGTTTGCCTTTGAATCTGCGGCAGTTCTTGCTAAACATGGTATCAAATCTTACGTATTTGAAAGCCTTCGTCCAACTCCAGAACTATCATTTGCAGTTCGTCACCTCAACTGTTTCGCGGGTATCATGGTCACAGCCAGCCACAACCCTGCACCATTTAACGGTTACAAGGTTTACGGTGAAGACGGTGGACAAATGCCTCCACACGACGCGGACGCTTTGACTACTTATATCCGTGCAATCGAAAATCCATTTGCAGTTGAAGTTGCTGATGTGGAAGCTGAAAAAGCTTCTGGCTTGATTGAAGTTATCGGAGAAGCTGTTGACGTAGAATACCTTAAAGAGGTTAAAGACGTTAACATCAACCCAGCCTTAATTGAAGAATTCGGTAAAGACATGAAGATTGTTTATACACCACTTCATGGTACTGGTGAGATGTTGGCTCGTCGTGCTCTTGCCCAAGCAGGATTTGACTCTGTTCAAGTTGTTGAAGCACAAGCAACTGCTGACCCAGATTTCTCAACTGTCAAATCTCCAAACCCAGAAAGCCAAGCAGCCTTTGCCCTTGCTGAAGAACTTGGTCGTCAAGTTGGTGCAGATGTTCTTGTGGCAACTGACCCTGATGCTGACCGTGTTGGTGTTGAAGTTCTTCAAAAAGATGGTAGCTACCTCAACCTTTCAGGTAACCAAATCGGTGCCATCATGGCTAAATACATCTTGGAAGCCCACAAAAATGCTGGAACTCTTCCTGAAAATGCAGCCCTCTGCAAATCTATCGTATCAACTGACTTGGTAACGAAGATTGCTGAAAGCTACGGCGCAACCATGTTCAACGTCTTGACTGGTTTCAAATTCATCGCTGAAAAATCCAAGAATTCGAAGAAAAACACAATCACACTTACATGATGGGATTTGAAGAAAGCTTCGGTTACTTGATTAAACCATTCGTACGTGATAAAGACGCTATCCAAGCTGTTCTAGTCGTTGCTGAACTTGCTGCCTACTACCGTTCACGCGGTTTGACACTTGCTGATGGTATCGAAGAAATCTACAAAGAGTACGGCTACTATGCAGAAAAGACAATCTCTGTTACCCTTTCAGGTGTCGATGGTGCTGAACAAATCAAAGCAATTATGGCTAAATTCCGTAACAATGCTCCAAAAGAATGGAATGCAACAACTATCACTGTCGTAGAAGACTTCAAAGCTCAAACTGCTACTGCTGCTGACGGCACTGTTACAAACTTGACAACTCCTCCAAGTGATGTGTTGAAATACACACTTGCTGACGGTTCATGGATTGCCGTTCGCCCTTCAGGGACAGAACCAAAAATCAAGTTCTACATTGCAGTTGTAGGTGAAACTAACGAAGAATCACAAGCTAAGATTGCTAATATCGAAGCAGAAATCAATGCTTTTGTAAAATAAGGCCCCTATAAAAGATGAGACCAACCAATCTCATCTTTTTTTCGTATCAAATCTAAGCAATTTTAGAAACTTTATGGCATACTAGACTTATCAATGAAAGCGAGGTAATCTCATGGAACAATTTTTAGATAATATCAAAGACCTTGAAGTCACTACAGTTGCGCGTGCGCAAGAAGCTCTTGATAAAAAAGAAACTGCAACCTTCTTTATCGGTCGCAAAACTTGCCCTTACTGCCGTAAATTTGCTGGTACCTTGGCAAGTGTCGTAGCTGAAACTAAAGCTCACATCTACTTCATCAACAGTGAAGAGCCAAGCCAACTCAATGAGTTACAAGCATTCCGCTCACGCTATGGAATTCCAACTGTACCAGGCTTCGTTCACATTGCAGATGGACAAATCAATGTCCGTTGCGACTCTTCAATGTCAGCACAAGAAATCAAAGAATTTGCAGGATTGTAAAAGATATAAAAAAGAAGGCACATTCGCCTTCTTTTTTATATATCTGTCAATGGTGTTGCAGTATCTGGTGAGGTATCATAAACCTTAAAGTCTACTCCAACTCCCAGATCAGCTTGTGCTAGCTGATTGACCATGGTCATGTGAGCCAGTTCCTTGATATTGTTCTCCTTAGATAAATGTCCAAGGTAGATTTTCTTAGTGCGATTTCCTAGCATCCGAATCATGGCCTCAGCACCGTCCTCATTAGAAAGGTGACCCAGATCCGATAGGATTCGTTGTTTGAGTCGCCAAGCGTAAGAACCTGCTCGCAAATCTCTACATCATGATTGGACTCGATAAGATAACCATCTGCATTCTCGACAATCCCTGCCATACGGTCACTAACATAACCTGTATCTGTCAAACAGGACAAAAACTCTTATCATCCTTCATAAAGCGATAGAACTGCGGTGCGACTGCATCATGGCTCACACCAAAACTCTCGATGTCGATATCTCCAAAGGTTTTGGTTTTGCCCATTTCAAAGATATGCTTTTGCGAAGAATCCACCTTGCCAAGATACTTGCTATTTTCCATAGCCTGCCAGGTCTTTTCATTGGCATACAAATCCATACCATACTTGCGAGCTAAAACACCTACTCCATGAATATGGTCAGAATGTTCATGCGTAATCAGGATAGCATCCAAATCTTCTGGCTTGCGATTAATTTCAGCAAGTAGGCTGGTAATTTTTCTTGCCCGACAAGCCTGCATCCACTAAAAGTTTCTTTTTTGGGGTTTCCAGATAAAAGGAATTTCCACTGGATCCCGACGCTAAAATACTGTATTTAAAGCCTATTTCACTCATTCTGGTCTTCTATTTCGTCCTCCCATACTTCTTCTTTCACTGCATCCTTATCATAAGGGAGCACAATGGTAAAGGTTGATCCCTTACCATATTCACTCTTAGCCCAAATAAAGCCCTTATGTTGTTTGATAATCTCTTTAGCGATAGCTAGTCCTAAACCAGTACCACCTTGGGCACGACTTCTAGCACGATCCACACGATAAAAAAACGGTCAAAGATACGTGGTAAAGTCTTGCTTTGGTATCCCCTAAATCCTTGGTCTGAAATGGATAAAAATCATCTGATCATCAGTTGTCTTCATGGTCACTGTGATTTTCCCACCATCTGGAGAATACTTGATTGCATTGTTAAGAATATTATCAATCACCTGTGTCATCTTATCTGTATCAATCTCTATCCAAACTGAGGTAATCGGGGTAATCCCTCACCAGTTCGTATTTCTTCTCTTCGTCCTGCCCTCTTATCTGATCAAAACGGTTGAGGATAAAAGGTAATAAAAGGCAGTGAAATTGATCAATTCCACATCTAGGTGACTGGTTGCATTATCAATACGTGAAAGATGGAGGAGATCTGTCACCATCCTCATCATACGGTTGGTTTCATCTAGAGACACCTTGATAAAGTCTGGTGCGACAGGTTCTGACAAGGCCCCCTCATCCAAAGCTTCAAGATAGGATTTTACGCTAGTCAAAGGAGTTCGTAACTCATGACTAACATTAGAAACAAAGAGTCTCCGTTCCCGTTCTTCCTTCTCCTGCTCCGTCGTATCATGCAAAACAGCAACCAAACCTGAGATAAAGCCAGACTCACGACGGACCAAGGCAAAACGTACACGAAGACTCAGATACTCACCATTAGCATCCTGAGAATCAATCATAAGCTCAGGAACTTGGGTAATCAAATCACGAAGTTCATATTCATCTTCAATCTTAAGCAATTCTAGAATACTTTTATTGAGAACCTCTTCTTTCTGAACACCTAGCTGTTTCTTAGCCATGTCATTAATCATAGTAATCTTGCCACGACGATTGGTCGCAAGGACTCCGTCTGTCATGTATGAGAGGATACTGTGCAATCGTTTACTCTCTTGTTCCAGATTTTTCTTGGGTCAAGCGGATTACTTCTGATAAATCATTGAGATTATTGGTAATATTAGTGATTTCAGAGCTTCCCTGCATATCCAATACCTGAGAATAATCTCCTGCAATCAAAGTCCTTTTGACCTTTTTGATTAATTTTGCTTCAACCGAATATTATCTCGCCGATTTTCTAGTAAAAGCAAAGGTAACAACTCAAGATAAAAAGCCCAATAGAAATTAGAAATGAAAGATAAAAATCACTAGTTAAAGACTATGTCTTTCTAATCAGTTTCAATCATTATTTCTCATATAATAACCAACACCACGACGTGTTAGAGATATACTCTGGACGACTAGGTGTGTCTTCAATCTTCTCACGCAAACGTCTGATAGTTACGTCAACTGTCCGAACATCTCCGAAATAATCATAACCCCAGACCGTTTCAAGCAAGTGTTCGCGTGTAATCACTTGACCGATATGAGATGCCAAGTGGTACAAGAGTTCAAATTCACGGTGGGTTAAAGTCTAGTTCTTCACCGTATTTTTTTAGCCACGTAGGCATCTGGTACAATTTCCAAGTCTCCCAATTTGGATAGGGCTGAGGTTTTGCTCATCTGACTTCCTGCTCATCTACTGGTATAGGCTGAGAACGACGAAGAAGAGCTTTAACACGCGCCTGCAACTCACGATTTGAGAAGGGTTTTGTCACATAGTCATCTGCTCCAAGCTCTAAACCGATAACCTTATCAAATTCACTGTCTTTAGCCGACAGCATGATAATAGGCACACTACTCGTCTTGCGAATAGTCTTAGCAACTTCTAAACCATCGATTTCGGGAAGCATCAAATCCAGAATAATAATATCTGGTTGCTCTGCTTCATATTGCTCTAATGCTTCACGACCATTAAAAGCAGTTACAACTTCGTAACCTTCCTTGGTCATATTAAACTTGATAATATCCGAGATTGGTTTTTCATCATCTACAATTAATATTTTTTTCATTTGTTCACCTTTTTCTCTACTATTATACCAAAAAAATAAAAAAGAAGACACAATAGCTAGTCTTTGCTACTGTCTAAGTTGGCTTGTGCATAAGCCTGCCAGATTTTTTTGTTGGGGTTTGGCAAGTGGGTAATTATTAAACTCTTCTGGTGAAAGCCAGCGAACTTCCCTATCTGAAAAATCATGGAAGTCACTTACCTGACCTGCTACAATTTGAACATGCCATTTACGATGACTAAAGACATGATTGACAGTCTCAAAACAACCATCAAACCAATCAACATCTAAGTCATAGTCCTGCTGGAAACTCTCTTCTGGACTGGGGACCAAAGTTCACGTTTTCTTCCGCAACCTGATGAAAGAGGTCAAACTGCTCTTCTTGCGAAAAAGTTATCAACTTCTATCAGTGGGAAATGCCAAAAAACCTGCCAATAGCTTTTCACTTTCATTTTTTTCAAGTAAAAAAATTGTCCCTGAGCATTTTTTTGACAACCAAGGCTTTTAAGATAAATAGGGACTGGCTTTTTCTTGGGAGCCTTGATTGGATAACGGTCCATGGTGCCATTCTGATATGCCGCACTAAAAGTCCTTAACTGGACTCTCTTCTGGTCTAGGGATTTACAGGAGCCTCAATATCAGATCCTAAGTCCATCAAGGCTTGATTAAAGTCACCTGGCCGTTCTGGGTCAATCAAGATTTCCATCATTGCTTTGAAAAAAATTTTTGCGATTACTTGGAATCCCAATATCGTAGTTGACTTCAACAGACGTGCCAGCACTCGCATGACATTACCATCTACAGCCGGCTCAGGTAAGTTAAAAAGCAATACTAGAAATGGCTCCTGCAGTATAAGGTCCAATTCCTTTCAAGCTGGAAATTCCTTCATAGGTGTTTGAAATTGACCACCAAAGTCTGTCATAATCTGCTGGGCTGCAGCCTTCATATTGCGTACTCGAGAATAATATCCCAGTCCCTCCCAAGCCTTCAATAAACGCTTCTTCAGGGTGCAGTTGCCAAACTTTCCACTGTTGGAAACCAGTCCAAGAACCGTTCATAATAAGGAATAACCGTATCCACCCTGGTCTGCTGGAGCATGATTTCAGATACCCAGATATGATAAGGATTTTTTTACTTCTACGCCAAGGGTAAATCTCTTTTGTTTTCATCATACCAAGTCAGAAGTTTTCTCACGGAAAGAAACTAATCTTCTCCTCCGGCCCACATGACGATACCGTATTCTTTCAAATCTAACATATATCTAGTATAACACAGAAGATTCTAACTGTCCTTTTCCTAGTATTAAAAAGCCTCTTCCCAAAGGGAAAGAGGACTAAATCTTATTTGATGAACTAGCTTGAGCTGCTGTGATAAGAGTCAACTGTAAACA